>Ga0209915_1000067_pt1 | contig 444107 bp, 455 predicted proteins | sample ThiBiot_750_plan_FD_183952 | JGI IMG/M metagenome (GOLD analysis project Ga0209915, IMG submission 183952) | Wastewater bioreactor microbial communities from Cape Town, South Africa - Thiocy_cont_750_plan (SPAdes) | ecosystem: Engineered > Bioreactor > Thiocyanate-remediating >...
TCGGCCAGCATGTTTAATGCTCTTTATACTTTTTTGCTTAAAACAATAGCTTCTATAGGCTAAAAAATAAAGGGGAGACATGATTTAATCTTACAAGCTCATTGTAACCATGTCTACGAATCACACAAATCAAGAGAGTCCTATATTCTTCTTAAAGTGAATTTAAGAATTTCAGGACTGCTTCAGAGCAAATCTCCTCGCAATGACGCGGATTGATCACATACATTACTAATCCCGAGTCATCTTTGCGATCGGCCGTTGCTCGAAGAGCTAAGGCGGAGAAGCAATCCAGGAAATCCACCTTTTCATTTATGATGTGCGCAAGGCGTTATTTTTGGCTAGTTGAATTTTCCAAAAGTTTTCTCTTTCAGGATCTTTGTAATTTTCAAACCCTTCTTCCTCACCTCTAAATTTTTCATTATACGCATGAAGCCTTAATACAAATTGTGCCTTCTTCTATTGAAGAAGGCACACCATTATATTCCAATCTTATTCAATTTTAATCGTATAAATAGTGTCTTGCATCATTTTGGGTTAGCGTCTGCGACCTCTAGGCCTAGCTCTACTGCTTTTTCTGCCTACTCTCGCTTTAGAAGCACTACGTCTTTTTATTCTTGCCCTAGAAATTCTTGGCTTACCCCTCCTAGCTGAAGCGCTTCTTCGTTTAGGCTTACCTCGCTTACCCTTAACTGGTGGAGCTTTTCTCACAACTGCTGAGGGCGCAATAGCTGGTGAAGCTGCTGGTTGCACAATTGGAGCAGGAACCGCTGGCTGCACAATCGGCGCAGGAACGGCTGGTTGCACAATTGGAGCAGGAACCGCTGGCTGCACAATCGGCGCAGGAGCAGCCGGTTGCACAATTGGAGCAGGAGCTGCCACCCAATCATAAGGAGCAGGTGCTATTGGCCCTACATAAGGAGCAGGTGCTATTGGCCCTAAATAAGGAGTAGGAGCAAGACGATTTTGCGGAAGTGAAGAAATATATTTCTGTGCTTCTGGCAGATCCACACCTTTGTAGGAATTATAATAGACTCCCCTTACCTCATGTGTAACATCAAATCCAGAAAGGTTTAGGCTATTCAATAATGTATTTTTATCACGATCAGGTAAGTTCTCCCTTATACTATGCTGCTTTAAAAGAACATACCCCCTGCAAGCGCTGGGGAAGAGTATGACGTTCCACTGGTACGTTCAGAAAAAAACCTAGTCCCAGGCAAAAGGTTGTAACGATATATTAAACCTCTCTCTGGTAAAGGATGTTGAGAAAACTTAGCAAAAACGGCGTTTCCACTTCTTTTGTGTTTAAGAGAACCAGCGAAAACCATTCCATCCCCTCGGAGTCTTCTGAAAACTTCTGGCATAGGGTCCACCCCAGCATACCCATAATCTAAAAAGACCGGGTTATCTTTTGAGGATTCATTTCCGGCAGCAATTGTAAATGCGATTCCCCTTCTAACAGCCTCTGCCATAACGCGAAATATTGGTTCAGGTTCCGGGTTCAACCCTAAACTAATATTTATAACGTCTGGGTTAGACCGCATAGCTTGGCGCACAGCGTTGCAAAATTGCTCAGTGAATGTTAGGCCTGGCATCAATTTACTATCTATAGGAAGGATCGTAGCCCTGGGAGCCATTGAATGGGCAATATCGAGTACATCAACGCCATGAAACGGTTCATTAGCCGCAGCTTTGCGGTCTAACTCATCCATGTACCGTTTTCTTTTGTTTTGAATACCTTGATAATTTAGAAAGTTCTTTTCACGTGGTGTTATAAAGAGACCATCTCTTATTGCATCCGGATGGATAACCCCTCTCCGAATGTATCGATCCATGTGGTCAGGACTAAACTCCTCATCAATAATTGCAATGCAACGACCTTCACCTCTGAGACCATCTCTATGAAGAATATGGGCTCCAGTCGCTTTTACGACATCGATACTCCCATCGTGATGAAAAACATCAGGAGAAAAAAGCTTCGTACTTCCTTTTGCGAATAAAGAAGAAGAAAGTAAAGGAAGAGCAACAATAGCAGAAACAATAAATTTTAAATTCATTAAAACACCATCAAAATAATAACAATAGACCATTAAACAAACGAATTACTATAAATTTATTTAGGTATTTTAGAACAAGAAATCAAGAGTAATTTCAAAAATATTTTATTATATTATCACAAAAAAATACGCATCAGCTCTTTGAACAACGGTGGATCGCAAAGACGAGTTGGTGTGTAGTCTTTGCAAATCATGAACCATAAAATTGTAGGAAAATTAGTAAGGAACTTCAGCTTTTAAGTTGCTTCGACTCCGCCAGAGCCTTGCAACAATTAAAAAGTGGCACATGTACTACAATCCCCACTTCGTCATTGCAAGGAGCTTTGCTCTAAAGCAACCCATATTACTTACACTATATATAAGTGAAATTTATTTAATCTTTGTTTCTTTAAACTCGACGTGCTTACGCACTTTTGGGTCGTATTTGCGCATGACCAATTTTTCGGTAAGCGTCCGAGGATTTTTTTTCTTTACATAGAAAAATCCTGTACCAGCTGTGCTTTCCATCTTCATCGTAAGTGTGTTTTTCTTTGCCATCTTCATAAATCCATTTTAGAAACTGGGGGAAGAATACTCTTTTCTTCATGTCTGTCAAGACTTAAGACCTCAAAACCCTATCGTTTTGTTGTTCTTGCTTTTCTAGATCTTTGTTTAGAAACTCTCACTTTTTTAACGGCCCTTGGTTTCGCAACTTTGGCTCTAGCTGTTCTTTTCTTAGCAACTTTGACTCTAGTTGTCCTTTTCTTAGTAACCTTGATCCTAGGCCTTCTTTTCTTAGCAACTTTTTTCGTTCTTTTCTGCCCTATTGCTTTTTTCTTAGAGGCTTGTGGAGCAACGGCTGCAACTGCTGCTACGACTGGAGCTGCGATGGGAGAAGCCACAGGAGCCACTGGTTGGGCTGGTGAAGCTACGGGCGCTGGTGCAGGTTGAGCGATTGGTTGAGGAGCCACTGGTTGAGCTGATGAAGCTACGGGCGCTGGTGCAGGGGCATTTGCTATAGCAGCCATAACACGAGGTTCATTAAATCTGAGTCCGGACTCCATAAATGGATTCCAATTCACAAAGTCTGGCTTATAGGGAACTTTCCATCCACTGCCATCACGCTCATCCGCAATTCTTCCACCCGCTTGAATTCCTTGACGATCCACTTCATTCAACAAGTATCCTTTAAAACCACCATAGCGAGCAGAGATGGCTCCTGATTCACCCACAATCGCCTCGTAGGGTGGGGTTGAAAAAATGACACGAGGAAGGCCCAGGTTTAAAACGGTTTCATCCAAAAGTTTCGCAATCTCAGCCGCATGGGTATCATTCTTAGGGTAGATCGTAATGACTTTTCCTTTTTGAGTCTTACTTTGTTCTAATCTCATATAGTTTGCGATAGAACTCACGATTTTGTGGTAAATGTTTTTTTGATACAGGACTGGGGATATTGCTTCAACGACTTCAGCGAGATGATCAAGAGGTGCTGTAACATGCAGTTTCCATCCCTGGTCAGGAGTATGATAGTAGTCTGGGCTCGTTTCATCTAGCACGGCTTGAGCAAAGACACTTAAAATTGGTGGGCCATACATGGTTCCTGTTGTCAGACTTTCATCATCATATAGCGGATCTACAAAGTTAAAACTCGCAACTTTAACAAAATCATCATAGCTATGGGGCCCCTTTTTTAATTCTTCTATAGCTTTAGCTCGTTTGGTTTTAGTAATTTTAATTGTTTTTGAATCAATATCCTCCGGTAGCGCGCCAAACGCCTTACCTGAGAGCATAGTTAAAGCAAGCGCACCTTTTATGAAAAACTTTTTTAGTTTTTTGAAGTTGACCATATAAGACATTTTAAAACCAAATAATAACAAACAACTTTACACTCTATATTATAATAATTCGTAAGTAAATTGTCAATAATTTAGGTTTTTAACACTCATCTTTACTTAAAAGTTCAATACGCTCCAAAACACCTTGTATTTTTAGTGTGCCGTCATCTATGACATATTTCTTAATAATCCCATTGGAAAGAAGATCTTGGGTTGTAACATAATCGGGTTCATAATCCGTTTTTCCAAGTCCATAAACTGAAAAACGCACGGGCCAAAAAGGTTGACCTACAAAGGGCCGATCTTCTTTACTCGCAGAATTTCCTGCCGCAATCTTTTGTGCCCCGATGAACGTATTAATTTGAGAAGCTCCCTCTGTCGTACTTCCATCAAATACGATCTGAGGAAACATATGCCCTCCCTCTTCAGCAGCCTTTAAAAGTGCTATTGTATGCTGAATAGGGAAAAGAACACCTTCAGGAAGTCTCAGCGTCATTTTTTTAGGTTTTTGATAAAAAGCTTCTATGAGTTTTCCCTTTTTTCCTGCCGTACCACGAATATCTTCAACAAGCTCCTCATCTGTTTTTCGGAAAGTATTAAACATAAAATGCGATCCATCATCTGCCTCAAAGGTCACATAGCCCCATCTGATGTGCTCAACAGTGTCATCGTCATGATAGCGTCGTATTTCGGAAAGCTGTTGAACCGTCCAACCACCACATACCTTATTCAGTTCTAACATCATTGTGCCACGAACTTCAGTAACATTGGTGTTAAGAGTTGGACGCCCTACCATGGAGACAGAGTAGTAGGCTCGATGGGGTTGAAGTTCAACAGCAGCCTCAAGACCAAACGGGGCACAAACCCCTAGCGCGATAACAAAATATGCGGAAGTCCGCACTTTACCCTCCATAGAAATAAACCTTAACGGCTTTTAATATACTTCAGTTTATAGAGATTTCACGAAGAAATCGTTAAAATGTGACGATAATTTCGAGATTCGAACAACCATCATCAATTTCCATTATGAGTACACTTCATTCATTTTATATTGTCACTACTCACCCGTTGCGGGGACGGGAGAGTAGTTACTTTATATTTATCATCTTACATTATTCCCTGGAAAATTCAAAATCTTGAATTGGTCATTAAGACCCATTCAAAAGACGTTTACAAAACTTATTGGAATGTTAATCTTAAAAAAATCAGTTGGGGGGCATAACAATGAAAGTAAATTCTCAGATATAGAACCAAGAATACTATCTCTCTTTTCTAATATTTATAATACTACATTAATTGGGGAAAGTCTGATGAGAGCCAATATACTATGTATATTCAGAAGTAGCTCTACACAAGCTGGCCACGACAATATTATAGATTTTGAAAATACAACTGCTAAGCGTCGCTATGAACGGGTTATTGGTCGACCTGCGCACCTTCACGTTGAGAAGGGAGTAAAAAAATGGGGTATTTTTTTAGAGCATCTACGTGATTATGAAGAGCTCTTGTTCTCAACCAAACCCAGCCCTGGTTCTCTGGTAAAGAGATTGAAGAAGATGCGCACCCGTGGAGGGCTTGATGAAAAAAGCTCCCTCTTTGAGTTAGTTGGGAACATTCAACACTTCTATGAAAACATGGCGCTGTTTGTAGAAGAAAGGTCTCGAGCCAAGACTCGGGAGCCACATCCCGCCGTCGAGAAGGAGTTTACGGAAGACTTTCAGGGTCAAACGAACGAATCCAACCAAGAAACGGAAGAAAAACAACCTCTCCTTGGCGAGACGAAAGAAGGCAATATCCAGGAATGGATGAAGTTTGAACAACGAAATTTCAATGGAGATAAGGAATCGGCACGATATTTTAGGAAATATGTACGGTATTTTAATCATCTGAAAAATGAATGGGAGTCAAAGTCAACCGTTATGGAGTGTTTAAAAAATGAGGAATACTATATAATAGTTTGGGCGGCTGCCATAATTAATACAACTGCTTTTGAGGGTTTAAATGATTCAGGTGAATTTTTACATCGTTTTTTCGAAGATCGTGGATATGACCCTGCTTTGTACTTACTCGCTTACCTTTCGTCCAATGACTTGAGACACTTCAGTTTAGCTAAAACTGTAGGAGAAAGACAATTTTTCACAAGCAGCCATCTTGAAATAGAATCCCTCAATAGGAAGCAGGAGGCAGCCTGCCGAAGAATAAAAGTATTCCTATACTCAGGTGCCTGCTGTTTCACCAGCACTTTAATGGGGTTGATTTTTCTGGTGCTTTACATACAGCTGCCGGAACATTTCAGACAATAGAGTGTTCTAAGCTCCTTACATCTGATCAACACTTAAATTTGCATTGTAATTTTTCAAAGAGCCATTGACACTTTCGAATAAGACCTTCTTAATTAATAAGAAAATTATTTAGAGTGGAGAAACCATGGCTATTAAAATTGCATTTGAAAAACCATCAACGCAGAAAACGTTGTGCTTAGGTGTTTATGCGGAAAATAAATTCCCACACCCCACAGAAACTTGGGATCAAAAGCTTGATGGACTCCTTAAAAAATCAATCAAGAACTCCAAGTTTAAAGGAGAACTCAATCAAATATTAAGCATTTTCTCACCTGATGGAATGCGAATCTTCCTAATTGGCCTGGGAAAGAAATCCGATCAAAATGAACAACAATGGCAAAAGGTTGGAAGTTCAGTTCTTGAAGCTCTCGGAACATCTCCAACAGGAGAAGGATCCGTTGAAATCTACGATCTCGAAAATTTTAATAATGCTGAGGTCGCAGCCAATTTGGCCTTAGGCGCCCTTTTAAAGTCGTGGCGGTTTGAAAAGTATTTTACGACAAAAAAACCAGAAGAACTTTTTTCTGTCAAAAAGGTAACAATTCTCACCCCTCAGCCCGAAGCAGCTGAAAAAGCCTTCAAGCCTCTCTCTCAAACAGCTGAAGGCGTCTTTTTAACCAGGACTGTTGTAACAGAACCCGCGAATATCATAACCCCCGACTCTCTCTCTAAGATTGCAGAATCTCTTAAAAAAGATGGTATTAAGGTTGATGTTTTAACAGAGAAGGAGCTTAAAAAGCTGGGTATGAATGCACTTCTCGGCGTAGGGCAAGGAAGCGAACAGGAAAGCAAACTTGTTGTCATGCGTTGGGAAGGAGGCTCAAAAAAGGAAGCACCCCTCGCATTTATTGGGAAAGGCGTTACTTTTGACACGGGTGGTATTTCCATCAAGCCTGCCGCAAATATGGAAGCTATGAAGTACGATATGGGCGGTGCTGGTGTTGTCATAGGCCTTATGAAAGCTCTCGCTCTCCGCAAAGCGAAAGTCAATGTGGTCGGTGTTATAGGTCTTGTGGAAAACATGCCCTCGGGGTCTGCTCAGCGGCCAGGGGACGTAGTCACTTCTATGTCTGGACAAACTATTGAAGTCATTAATACAGATGCGGAAGGACGACTCGTCTTGGCGGATGCTCTTTGGTACACCCAAGATAAGTTCAAGCCCAAAATAATGGTAGACCTTGCAACTCTTACAGGGGCCATTGTCATTTGTTTAGGAAGCGAGCGAGCAGGTCTTTTTTCATCTGACGATAGCTTAGCTAAAAGACTTAACTCGGCCGGCGAAAAGGTGGGTGAGCTTTTATGGCGTCTCCCCTTGGATGAAGCTTATGACCTCGATATTAATAGCGATATTGCAGATGTAAGAAATACGAACATCAGCCGTGGAGCGGGAAGCGTTACAGCCGCCAAGTTCCTCCAACGCTTTACAAACGATGTTCCCTGGGCTCATCTCGATATCGCAGGTGTAACCTGGGCTCAAAAAGATTTGCCACTTTGCGCGAAAGGAGCCACAGCTTTTGGCGTACGACTTTTAGATCGTTTTGTGGCGGAGAATTATGAGGGAAAATAGAAGTTTTATTTATTAGTTGAAAAACATTATATGTTTTGTTACCTGTCTTATGAAGTATGGTATTGTACTTTCTGTTGATGAAAGGATTTAATTGTTATGAAAAAAGACATTTGTAAGTTTAAAAAAAGGCTATTCTTAAGTGGAGTCGCTCTTATTCTATCTACTCTTTCAGCTTCATCTATGGAAGAAAAAGGTGAATCTTCTGAAAAAGACTTAGTAATAGTTGCTAAACGCTCGTGGAAACACTTTGAACAATTTGGCACACCACCAGATGAAGAAAATACAGATCCAAAAGAAACGCAATTTAAACACTATTTCGATGGATTATTTGAAAAGGGTAAAGACCAAAAAATAACGAATTGGCTTTTTCAATTTCTAAAAGAAAAATCTTTAGCAACTGGCTATAGATATGGAACTGGCTATCAATATAAATTTCAATGGGGAGGTCGCCATTTTCGCATAGAAAACCCACATCATGAACTGGATAGCTCAAACCTTGCTCCTCCTAGGGCTTACATGACGTTCAAATGGGATGAAAAGCACAACAATTGGGAGACTCTCGCTACTTTTAGATCCTCCACTGAAAATCAAGACCTTTCAGATAAAGAACTCTGGAAAACCATAGATCCATTCAAGCAACGTTCTATGTCAAATAGACTTTATATTCGTGAAATAGAATAAAAGAATATTATTGAATCCTGACACGAAATGCTACTCCTTGCAATGGGGTAGCGTTTTTTAATATGGATGTGTTGCTCTTCACCCCTAAGATCTGATAAAGGTACTCAAAAGGTTATACTCCAGAGTTGCCTTGTTACTGAAGATTAAGGATTTCAGAATGATTCCAGAAGCATATCCACGTAAATTACCAAAAGCCATTTTATTTGATTGGGATAACACCCTTGTCGACACATGGCGTGTGGCTTACGACAGCTTAAACTTCGCCCGTAGTGCTTTGGAACTTCCCCCACTTACGGTCGAAGACTTTTGGCAACAACCCCATCATTCCATGCGAGATGCCTCGCCTGAGCTCTTTGGAGAGCACTTTCAAGAAGGAGAGCGGATTTTTTATGAGTCGATTGAAAAATTACATTTAATTGAACTTATTACCCTTCAAGGGGCAGAAGATCTTTTGATAACATTAAAAGCTCATGACATTTTTATGGGCGTTGTCAGCAACAAAGATGGGCATTATCTACGTAAAGAAGTCGAACATCTTGGTTGGAAACCTCATTTTCATAAAGTCATTGGCGCACGGGATGCAGAAAAAGACAAACCTTCCCCCCTTCCCGTTTTAGCGGCTCTGCACGAAAGCCCCGTCGCTCCAGGTCATGACGTATGGTTTGTAGGGGATTCCATCGTTGATGTTCATTGTGCCCGTGCGAGTGGATGCATCCCTGTCGTTGTTGGACATGGTGAAGCCTCCCAACAAAAAGATATTATCCATGCAAAAGACTGCCAGGGCCTTGCGCAATTAATAAAAACCCTATAGAATATCCGAGTGATGTCATTTTTTATGTTGTTGCTAACGAATTTTTAACGACACTCCTGTTATTAATAAATCATGACATAGCGAAGGCTTAAATATTGAAAGCTATATGTCCTCGCTTAACATAGTTTAGATCTTAATTAAAAACAAAGGGGTGAACCCATGCCTGCAATAGAAAAACAGAATAACTTGCAAGACGTTTTTTTGAATCAACTTCGAAAAACAAAAGCGCCTGTGACCCTTTTCTTGGTGAATGGCGTTAAGCTTCAGGGGATTGTTACATGGTTTGACAGCTTTTCTGTCTTACTGCGTCGTGATAATCATTCTCAGCTTGTCTATAAACACGCAATATCCACAGTGATGCCAATTAACCCTATCCAACTTTTTGAAGGAGAAGGGGAAGAAGAAACGGAACAACAAGAAACATAAAAGTCTGTGAGCAACAATGAATTGCCGGCCCCGGGAGGAAAGTCAACTGGGGCCGTTTTTATCGTATGTCCTTATATTATCAAAGGGCCCCATCGGGTCATTGATCCTGAAGCTCGCCTTGAAGAAGCAAAGGGGTTAGCAGAAGCCATTCAGCTTAATGTGAAGGGGAGTGAATATTTTAAGCAGCACATCATTCGTCCTGCGACTTTTATCAGTAAGGGTCATGTCGATGACTTAAAAGGCCCCTTAAAAGCTCTCGAGGTTTCCCTTGTTTTCATTGATGCACCTATCTCCCCAGTTCAACAACGGAATTTGGAAAAAGCTTGGAACTGCAAAGTTATTGATCGAACCGGCTTGATTTTAGAGATCTTTGGCGCGCGCGCGCGTACTGCAGAGGGTCGCCTTCAGGTAGAGCTGGCGGCCTTAACCTATCAAAGAAGTCGTTTAGTGCGGTCGTGGACCCACCTTGAACGACAAAGAGGTGGCTTGGGCGCAGTCGGAGGTCCAGGTGAAACCCAACTCGAACTAGATCGCCGTCTGATTGATGAAAGAATTATCCGCATTAAAAAAGAACTTGAAGATGTTAAGCGGACGCGTGCTCTCCATAGGAAGGCGCGTAAACGCGTCCCCTACCCCATCGTTGCCTTGGTTGGGTATACAAATGCCGGAAAATCAACGCTTTTTAACCGCCTCACCCAAGCAAATGTGATGGCCGAACACATGCTTTTCGCAACCCTTGACCCCACCATGCGGCGTGTTCGTTTACCCCTTGGACGCGAAATTATTCTTTCCGATACCGTTGGTTTTATCTCAGACCTCCCAACCCTTTTGGTGGCTGCCTTTCGGGCAACTCTTGAGGAAGTTGTTGAAGCAGACCTTATCCTTCATGTACGGGATATTTCCCATCCTGAAACAGATGCTCAAAGTCGAGACGTTCTCAAAGTGTTAAAAGATTTAAACCTTGAAGAAGCCTATGAAGCTCATGGAATTGAGGTTCTGAATAAATGTGATCTTTTGGAAAACGGTAAAGCCCAACGTCTAAAAACCCAAGCTTTAAGGGCGACTCACCCTCCTCAATGTGTCATCTCAGCCTTGAGAGGTGAAGGGATTGCTTTTCTTTTGGATAAAATAGACCACTATTTTTCAAGCAAAGAAAAAGCCTATGGGTTTAACCTTCCCCTTTCAGATGGAAAAAACATTGCCTGGCTTTACGCCCATGGAGAAGTGCTTAAGCGGGAAGATGATGAAACAGAAGCTCACATCAAAGTTAAACTTTCGATAGAGAATAAAGAGAGGTTTGAGCAGATGCAGAATGAGGTGCTTCCCTAGTCTTAGGACAAATAATGTTCTTCTGGATTACTTCGGGTACTACGTACCCTCGCAAAAACGATTGGTGGGGAGCGTCTTTGCGACTCCCGTGAAAACGGGGGGAAGCAACCCAGTCTTTTCTGCCTATGTTCATTACGGGATTCTGCTGAAACGGAGTGTCTAACACACATCACGTTAAACTAACTCTTTTTTAATTTTTATTTTATATAATTACTAAAAAAGGGAGATTGATTATGCTAATCATTTCTATCATTCTTTTTCTCATCGCAGCAGGCTTTGGCCTCGTTGTGCTAACGTCAATTTTACAAAATAAACCCACTCCAAAATGTTTTGTTTATACCCATGGTGGAGTTGCCGCTATCGCGCTTCTCATGGTGATATATTATGTCTTCGAGCATCCCGACCACGCCCCAATTGCTAGTTTGGTTTTATTTCTGATTGCTGCTGCTGGAGGTTTTACCTTGTTTTTTATCGATTTCAAAGGAAAGAAAATTCCAAAATGGCTCGCCTTGGTTCATCCGGTTATTGCTGTCTGTGGTGTACTTGCGCTAGCCGTCTTTATTCTGGGCCAGGTCTAACCTACTCTTCAAGAGCTTTAATAATCTCTTCACACATCTTTTTGGCGTCCCCAAAAAGCATCAACGTATTGTCTTGATAGAAAAGTTCGTTATCCACTCCTGCATAGCCAGGAGACATGGAACGCTTAACAAAAAGAACAGTTTTAGCCTTTTCTACGTCGAGGACTGGCATACCATAGATGGGGCTTTTTGGATCGGTTTTTGCAGAGGGATTCGTCACGTCATTCGCTCCAATGACAAAGGCAACATCTGTCTGTCCAAAATCACGGTTAATTTCATCAAGCTCCAGCACACTCTCGTAGGGCACTTTGGCTTCAGCGAGGAGAACATTCATATGTCCTGGCATCCGGCCTGCCACAGGATGAATAGCATAGCGTACCTGAACACCCTCTTTGGTAAGGATATCACCCATTTCTCGCAATGCATGTTGGGCTTGAGCCACGGCCATTCCATAGCCGGGAACAATAATCACCGACTTTGCATTTTTCATAATAAAGGCCGCGTCTTCCGCGCTTCCCACTTTATAAGGACGTTGCTCAGCCCTACCTTGAGATGCTGCAGCTTGTTCCCCCCCAAAACCACCAAGAATGATGTTAATGATGGATCGATTCATTCCCTTGCACATAATATAGCTCAGAATCGCACCTGAAGCTCCCACCAGCGCACCTGTAACAATCAATAGGCTGTTGGCAAGGGTGAACCCAATCCCAGCTGCAGCCCAACCGGAATAAGAATTCAGCATCGAAATCACAACGGGCATATCTGCACCCCCGATAGGAAGAATCAGCAGAAATCCAAGAAGCAGAGAAATAAATGTAATTCCCCAAAAAAGGCTGTGAGACTCAGTCATTGCAAAAAGGCCAATTAATATTACAAGACCAATGAGCAAAATCGCATTTAACGGGTGCTGTCCCTTAAAGATAAGGGGATTTCCCGAGACAAGACCTTGGAGTTTGGCAAAGGCCACGAGTGAACCTGTAAAGGTGACCGCACCGATTGCAACCCCGAGGCCCATTTCAACCAGTGATCCGCGAAAAATAGAACCAATTTGACCTAGGTTAAAAGACGCTGGTTCAAGGAGTGCAGCGCCCGCGACACACACAGCAGCTAAGCCAACCAAGCTATGGAAAGCTGCAATCAATTGTGGCAAAGCGGTCAGCTGAATTTTCTGAGCTATGAATGACCCAATAATACCCCCGACGATGATACCGGTGATGATCCACCCATAACTCGAAACAATTGGGGATGCCAACGTCGTTCCTACCGCAAGGATCATGCCAATAATGCCGAGGGTCAACCCTCGCTGAGACGTTTTGGCCGACGAAAGTCCTTGTAGTGCCAAGATAAAGCATACTGAGGAAATGAGGTAGGCTAAGGCTGAAAGGTTTGCACTCACGACAAAATATCCTATTTCTTTTTATTGAACATTCCGAGCATGCGGCGTGTGACCACAAACCCCCCAAAAATATTGACCGAAGCCATAACAACCGCCCCAAAACCAAAGAGTTGAGTCAGCAGATCTTGGGCTGTCCCTGCTGCAAGCACCGCACCAACAATGATTACACTTGAGATCGCATTCGTCACCGACATCAATGGCGAATGAAGAGCAGGTGTCACTTTCCATACGACGTAATAACCAACAAAAACGGCAAGAATAAAGACCGTAAGGCCAAAGACAAAGGGAGAGATTGATTCCATCAGTTAGCTCCTTTTTTACAAAACAAACACGTCATTCCGGAATTTAGGCTTGTCCCCACGAAAGTGGGGAACCAGAGACAAAATTATATTATTCCTGGTCCCCCGCCTTCGCGGGGGCATGCTTAATATCCGGAACCTAGAGAGGCATTTGCAATTAGATAAACGTTTCCCAAGGTTCCGGGTATTAAGAAACCCTAATCCTGGCCTTTGGGCCTCGGATTGGGTTTCTAAATCCCGGAATGACGCCATTATTAAGCCCCTCCTTTCTGAGGGTGCAACGTTTTCCCATCTCGGGTAAGGGCAATGGCTTGAATAATTTCATCATCCCAGTTGATTTTAAGGGATTTTGAGTCCTGATCCACACACAGGGTTAATAGATTCAAAAGGTTCCGCGCATAAACTGCACTGGCATCGGTTGGAATTCGACCAGGCATGTTGGCATATCCAACAATCTTAACTCCATTCTTTTCAACCACTTCGCCAAAAACGCTTCCCTCACAATTTCCACCCGATTCAACAGCAAGATCAATAATGACCGAACCAGGCTTCATTCCTTTAACCATATCTGCCGTAATCAGACGAGGGGCTGGCTTTCCAGGAATCAGTGCTGTTGTGATGGCAATATCGGATTTTGCGAGCACTTCTTTAATCTTAGCTGCTTGACGGGCCTTATAATCCGCACTCATTTCTTTCGCGTATCCACCCGCGGCTTCTCCCGTTTCCTGGGATTCAACTTCTACAAAGGTTCCCCCGAGGCTTTCCACTTGCTCTTTTGCAGCTGCACGCACATCAAAGACACTTACAATCGCCCCAAGCCTCTTGGCTGTTGCAACGGCCTGAAGACCCGCAACACCAGCTCCTAAAATCAGAACCCGCGCGGGAGCAATGGTCCCAGCCGCCGTCATCATCAATGGAAAGGCTCGCTCAAAAGCATTTGCTGCTTCAATCACCGCCCGATAGCCGGCAAGATTGCTCTGTGAAGACAAAACATCCATGCCTTGCGCTCTGGTAATTCGGGGAACAAGTTCCAGAGCAAAAGCTGTAATTTTGTGCTTATTATAATCCTCAAGAAGTTTGGGTTTGGTATGGGACTGGAGAATTCCTAACAACAGAGCACCTTCTGGTAAAAGCTTGGCTTCATCTTCTCCACCATCGGCTTTCGTCATGGGGGGCTGGACCTTTAAAACAACCTGAGCTCCCTCAACGGTTTTTTGAGGCGTGGAAGCAATCTTGGCCCCCGCAGTTTCATAAGCGTCGTCTGGAAAGTAGGATTTTTCGCCTGCGCCTTTTTCCACAGCAACCTGAAATCCCAAAGCGATCAGCTTCTTGACTGATTCAGGCGTTGCGGCAACCCTCGTTTCATAGGGCCTTCGTTCTTTCAAGACGGCTAGCTTCATACCACTCTCTTGGCTAAGAATTTATTATGGAGAGACCCTAGCATAGTCAATTCTGTTTGAGGAGGGGGTTATATGTTCTGCCCTACCAAAAAATCCCTTAGGCGGGATCTATGGTGATCACATCTCCCTTGTATAATCACTGACAGCTTCAAGAGCTCTAACGTGACCTTGTGCAGCAGCATACACAAACCATTTCAATGCATCGACATCACTTTTAGGAACCCCTTCACCCCTTCTGTACATAACCCCAAGATTAAATTGAGCTTTAGAATGTCCTGCATAAGCAGCTTTCTGAAAGTACTCAAAAGCTTTACCGTAATCTTGGTTCATATTAAACCCAACACCAATGTTGTATCTCACTTCAGCAACATATTTAGTAGCCTCGGGATGTTTCTTCTTTTTAGCGCACCTTAACCATTCTAAGGCCTCAGTTTCATCAAAAGGAAGGCTCCCACCAAGATCTAATAATCCAAGATAGCTTATACCAAGATGATACTGAGCATCAATTTGGTCATTTTCAGCAGCTTCCCTACACCATTTTAAAAATTTAGAATATTTTTGTTTTTCATAATGCTTAATAGCGAGATAAAATTGAGCTTCTGGATGGCCTAGAACTGCTGCCTCTTTGTAGAAACGGTAAGCATTAACATAATCTTTTTCCAAAAGGTATTCATAGCCAACCCAAAATCGCGTTTCGGCAAGTATTAAATCTCGCACTAAACTTCCATTTTTTTTTGCCTTCTGAAACTGTTTTAAAGCTTCTTTGTACTTCTTAATCAAAAAAAATCCAAAACCTCTTTCATAAAATATTTCGCCCATACGTTGATGAGCTTCTGGGTGGTGCTTAATTTTAGCTCTCTTAAACCATTCCAAAGCTGCAAGTGAGTTTTGAGCCTCACAACATTCTATACCCATAGAGTATAAGAGGTTGGGTCCACCTTGAGAATAAGCTTTCGTAAGCAATTCCATAGCTTTCGGCTTATCTTCCGGAACTCCTTTACCTGTATCGCACATGGCTGCACAATAACACGTCGCTAGAAATACTCCCCGCTTACTCGCATTTTCAAAACATGCATAAGCTTCTTTAGACTCGCCTTGGTTAAGAAAGTCTTTACCACGTCCAAGCAGAGCTTGAGGATCATCCTCAAAATCAACTTCCATCGGATGAATAACAGAAGAGCAAGGCTGGACATCAAAGCTTTCTTCTTCCATAGCCCATACACCCCCAGTCTCTACCATTGATGTCAACATAACAATTAACGCATACACAAACCTATTTTTAAAAAACAACCAACTAAACACTTAATATTCTCCTTAATAACCATTAACAACACATCAGAAATTAACAAATATATTTCTATTTGGATTCGAAAAACGTTCGAATCCATTGGTCAATCCAAAATAATGCACGCGGTAATATACATAGTTTTTTTAAAGTGGGGAGTTTAAAAATTAACGAAGAGCGCAAGTTTTTTGATTGTTTGGATCCTCGACCAAGAGATGCTAAATGTTTTCCTTTGGAAACAAACCCCCGCTTATGTAATTAGAAACAGTTTTTCCTATAAGGATAGGCAGGGGCAAGGATGACACGCTGTGTGCTATCATTTCAGTTTTTTTAAATACTCTCAACAGCTCTTTGAGCATCCGAATGGCCATGAGTCTATGCATCGGGCCTTATTCGCTTTCAGAATACACATTTCGTTTTATTTCAATTGCATGGTTCTTGTATAATTTATTTATATTGCAGATATCTAATTGCAATTATAGAATTTATACAAGATTATCTTAAAATCTAAGGATTTTCTTATAAAAATTCTTTGGAAGGATCGTAAGATGAATCAAGCCATAAAAATTCTTTTCTTCCTTCTCTGCGTTGGTCCTCAACTATCTTTTTCTTGTCAAAGCATGGAAAAAAAAGAAGAAGATGAAGAATTACAACCTCATAATTTCTCTTGGAGTCGTTCTTTACATAATCTTAAACGTTATCTTGAGCCCTCATCTTTTCCTGTCAAACCAACTGCCCGAAAAAGAGGCAGCACTGTAGGAGGAAAGGAGTCTAAAAAAACTGTCTACCCCGAAAGTAGAAAAAGCCCTGATGTAGGAAGGGAACCCAAAAAAAACGAAAGTAGCCCATCAACCCTCCCGCGCAGCGCTCCCCCTGCCCTCTTCGATACCTCCATTACATATAGTATAGAGGATATTATAAAGTTCTTCGACGATGAAAAAACGCTTATAAACCCGTATCATAGAGCTTATGTTATGCGAAGATTAACCAGCATCACTCCAGAGGAGAAAAGATCTTCTGTCTTCGTTAAGGCGCAATCTTTCCTTTTAGCAGAAATGGATGGTTTTGACTTTGCTTTCCTTCTTCATGTTATTTCCCATCTCTCGAAAGAAAACGAAGACTTTTTTTCTGTCGCTCCATTACAGCCCCTTACACCTGAGGAGAGGTCCAATCGTTTGCATCTTCTGGAGGTCTTTTATAAAATTCCTCCAGTAGAATGGAATACTCTTGTTGCTTTCGTTCAAAAAAATAAATTCTTTCCAGATACTGGAGCACAAGTAAGAGATACCGCTCTTAACCTAATATTTACTTATCGACTTTCTAAAATACCGAGATCATTCAGGAACTTATTTTTTGAATATATTACTAAGGCCATTCCTGAATCCTATTCACTTCATTATTGTTTGGAATTGGATGAAAATATATTTAAAAATATAGATGAAATTTCATCCTCCGATTTTCAGAAGATACTTGAAGACTTTTCAAATCTTTCCCCTTTTTCTCCTGAATCAACGGCAAGGGAATCTTTTGCTTTGATTGAAGTCTTATGCCGAATTCCTTTCAAAGGACTAGGCTGTGTATTAAGAAATGCCAAACATTTGATAGAGAATAGAAAGAATATGCCTCACAGAGGAGATATCATTCAAACACTTTCTTTTATCCCCGAAAGAATGAAAGTAGAACCTTCAGAAATTGATGATAACACTCCATTTGGCCAAATGACAAGCCTAATTGCAAATCAAGCTTTGTCTCTTATCACTCCCTACATGGATGGAACGGATATTAGCAAAGTTATTAATGCTCTTGATGGATTTTTAATTACTCATGAGGAACAGGATGAGTTTAATCCCGAGAGCGAGTTTCGGATAATAGGCTTTACTGAATTTGTTAAGACTGAGTTAAAACAAATTCGTGAAAACATCACAGATGGCAAAGTTGATAGCCAAATCATTTACGCTGCTTCAATAATGCCTTATGAAAAAAGAAAGAATTTTTCAGAACACTTTAATAAATTTTCTCCTCCTTTTCAAAGGGTTTCACTTGAAGAAATCTTCCATAGATTTTTATATCTTTCTCGAGTACCGCCGGGTCATGAGTCAAATGCTGTAGCTCTTTTAAACAAAGCTGTTCAAGGTATGTCGGAGAAAGAGCGCTTAAAAGTAACTAAAATAGCCTCCGTTCTTGTTGGAACAGAGTTGAAAAATTTTACTCTGCTCGTGAGTAGGCTCGAGGAGCAAAGTTTTCCCCGCTTTTACAGACCCTTAATCATAGACGTCTTTTCTGAAATTGGGTCAATTCAGCGTAAAAAATTTGCTGAAAGACCATTTGAAAAATTTTTTAATAAATCCTTTATTCCTCCTTTTGATGAAGTTTCTCCTACGGAAATATACCTAAGATCTCTGTTTCTTTCTCGTATCCCCGAAGATAAGGAAGAAGAGGTTATATCTATCCTTAACGACACCTTTAAAGGCATAGAAAGTCATGGTCGTGAATCTATTCTTGAAAAAGCTTTAACTTTTCCATCATCTAATTTGAAGGATTTGGAGGAGCTGGTACGTGCAGAGCGACATACTACATCTTATGAATAGATTCTTTACAAGGGAACTTATTCTTAAAACTGAGACAAATACAATTTCATAATGTAATTAGCAATAGATTTTTATTATTAATTTTATATATCTTGCGTAATTTATTTATATTGCAAACATCTAATTGCAATTTTAGAACTGATAAGATTATCTTAAGGCTTAAGATGTCTTAAAAATTCTCTGGAAGGTTCGCAGAATGAATCAAGCCATAAAAGCTCTTTTCTTCCTCCTCTGTGCAGGTCCTCAAGTATCTTTTTCTTGCCAAGCCATGGAACTTGAGGAAAGTAGAGGTGCATCGAATTCTAAGAACTCGCGACCAAGCTTATGGCCAAAAGAATTACTAAGGATTGAAGCGGATGGGGATCTTCGAAGGGACTCAAGAGAAATAAAGTTTTCTTCAAAAATATCTGGAGAAAAAACGGAACCTCATATAAGCATTGAGCCCTTCCAGAAAAAACAACCAGAAAAAGAAAACGTAAAAGAAAAGCAAGTAGTCTCAATCGAATACTTTTTACTTAAAAACGTCATGGCCACTTTCACTGCAGAGGAAATTCATGGAGCAAGTTCATGGGACCGCGCTCTCATTTCACATACTTTAGCTCGTATCCCTAAAGAGGAGGAAAGGGCTTCTATTTTTTGCATCGCGAAGTCTTATTTTTTTGGGCCGAATATTCCTCTTGAAGACTCCACTGTGCGATCTTTTAATTTTACAAAAATAGAGGGCTTTGACTTTTGCCTCCTCCTTAATATCCTTACTCATATTTCAGAAAAAAATTGGCCTTTTTTTTCTCCTCCTTCTGCCCCTCCCCTTGCTGGCCCGTCTCAAAAAACAAATCAGAGTCGGCCACTTTTCGAAATTTTACCGCACAAGATTTAAACGACCGCGTTCTTTTATTGAAGGTTTTTTCTAAAATCCCTCTCTGTAAGTGGGATATCTTAATTAACGCAAGTCAAGCCATTCCCTCTTCTAACAAGACAAAGTCAGAAATAGAGGATAAGGCTCTTAGATTAATCACTTCTTTTCAGCTCTCTAGAGTTCCAAAACCATTCAGGGTATTATTTCTTAAACATATTCCAGAAGCCATTCATGAATCATACTTAATTCACTTTCTTTTGGAAATGGACAAAAATATACTTAAACATGTACATGAAATGACAGAATTTGATTTTCAACAGATACTTGAATACTTTATAGATCTCTCTCCTTTAAAAGATTTATCTGCATCTGAAATGGATGAGAATTTTTCCACCAAAATTAGGGACTCTGTTGATTTGTTGGAAGTCTTATGTCGAATTCCTTTCCAGGAACTACGCTATATTATAACGAATACCAAACTTTTGGTAGGAGATAGAATAGATATGCTTGGTAAAGGTCAGCTCATTGAAACGCTTTTTTCTATCCCCAGAGAAAGGGCTCTAAAAGCCTCGAATATTGAAGATGAAGATAAGGTTATCACAACGAGAGGGAGAATTGTAGTCAAAACTCTTCCCCTTATCACTCCAGAAATGGATGGAAGGGATATAAGCGATATTCTTAATACCCTTAATGGATTTTTAATGACTCCCGAGGAAAAGAACGAATTAAACCCCAATTTTGAAAAGGAGATACACGACTTTGTTAAATTTGTTGAACGGTTAAAAGGTATCCGCAAAAACGTAGGCACTGGAAGAATTGATAGCCAAATTATTTATGCTGCATCAATGGTGCCTTATTCAAAAAGAAAGACATTTGTTGAGGACTTCGAAAAATTTTCTCCCCCTTTTCAAAAAGTTTCGCCTAAAGAAATCCTGTACAGATTTTTATATCTTTCTCGAGTTCCGCAGGATCATGAGTTAAAGGCTGTACACCACTTGAATACTGCTGTTCAAGATATGAGGAAGAAGGAGCGCGAGGAAGTAACTAAAATAGCATCGGCACATATAGGAACAGAGTTAAAAAATTTTACTCTGCTCGTGAATCAACTATGCGGAGTCGGCACCTTTTACAAATGCTTAATCATAAAAGTTTTTTTTAAAATTGGCTCAATCCACCGTCAAAATTTTGCTAAAAGACCACTTGAAAAATTTTTTAACAAATTTTTCCTTCCTTCTTATGAAGAAGTTTCCCATAGAGAAACATACCTAAGATCTCTGTTTCTGTCTCGTGTTCCCAATGATAAGGAAAAAGAGACCATATCTATCCTCAACGCAGCTTTTGAGGGCATTGAAAGTCATGATAGAGAGTCTCTTCTTCAATTAATTTTATCTGTTCCAATGTTTAATTTGAACCTTTTTGATGACCTTCTCTGGGCCTTGACAGATCAAAAGGTGGATCCCATCAAAAAATTCTCTATAATGCGAGCTTATCTTAAAACAAATGTAACGCAACAGCCTGATTTCATTAAAAATATCGCTCAAAAATTATAGTTTTTTTGTAGACTTTTAATCCACTTCAACACAAACTTTTCGGTTGCATCAGGAGGAGCTTTTAAAAGTGTAACCGCCTCTGCCATCGAAGCAACCTGGTGTGCTCTGACCTTTTTGTGTTTAAGAAGTTTTAGGAAAGCTGGAGCCAATTGGTTTTCTGACTTTGATTCCTAATAGTACATCAATTTTTTCTTGAGCTTGTTGATCGCCATTCTTTTTAGCTCGCTCAAAACAATCTAAGGCTTTTTGAAAATACTCTAAGACCTCAGCAGTATTTTCGCCTTTATAACATCTAAGCCAGCTTTTATAGCATTCAATTCCCATATTATAATAGGCATTGGCAACTCCCATCCGTGCTTTAGGATGCCCACCCTTTTTGGCGCTTTTAAACCAGTTTAAAGCGTTAGTCTGACTTTCTGAAACCCCCCAACCATTTTGATACAGTATGCCAACATTATATTGAGCCCTCAGATGCCCATACTTAGCGGCTTGTTCTAACCACCAATGAGCTTCTACATAGTATCCTCTTTCAATCTTCTTCATGCCCAGCCAAAATTGGATATCGGAGAGCTTTCTGTTGGCATCATCAAGCCATTCTTTATTCGTCTTTTTTTTATGCCCTATTTTTTTCCCTGGTCTGGAATCACCTTCTTCCATAGTCCATCCTTCCTGGAGTCCTATCATAGAAACCAGAATCATGATTGAAGCAACTTTTAACCCCTTCTTAAAAAAAATATTTTTAATCATTTTCTATCCTCCCTTTTTTAAAAATTATAAGAGCTGGTCAGCTATTATTATCCTTTTTTACTTGCAATAAAATTTGATGAAAATAGCTTAGCGGAATCATGAAGCCATTCTTCCTCAGTTTTACGTCCAGGACGTGCTTGACTTTCTTCCCCAACTTCATCTTCCATCGACCGCACATCTCGACCTCCTATCATAGAGACCAACATAATGACGAATGAAAATCTTAGGTTATATTTAAATAATATAGTTTTAAGCACTTTTATATTCTCCTTTTTTAACAGTTTATGATTCTAATATTAATTTTTTACCTTCTTTAACAACTTCAATAGATTTTCGGCTTCAGTGTTGCCGTGATCGGCTGCTTTCTGGAACCATTCCAAAGCTCTCTCAACATTTTCTTTAAGATGCTCTAAGCCGATATAATACTGACTTTGGCCGAGGGACTTACCTTCTGCGTCTTCTCCTAGCTCGATCGAATTTTTATAAAAAAACAGAGCGTTGTGTAGGTATAGTTTATCAGGATCATCAACCTCTACTTGATCCATTGCCCTCCCCTTCATGACTCCTATGATGGTAAACAGGATAACCAGCACTACAAATCTTAACGTATTTTTAAAATATAAATTCTCGAACATGAGTAATGCCTCTACTTACAAATTTTTACTAAGCAATTTTCCCCAACACAATCTTTGCTGCAGTATCAGGAGGAGCTCTGAGAAGGGAGATGGCTTCTTTCATTCCTGCAACCTGACGCGTCCTTACGGATTCGTCCTTTAAAAGGGTAAGAAGAGCTGGAGCTAATCTTTCTGGTGTACATTCTTCTTGAATGAACTCAGGTATCCAAGGTCTTGGAACTAAGTGTTTAGCTTGGCGCGTTAAAACAAAATTTGGACCAAGCTTTTGAAATGCCAATAAAATATTAACCATGCAGGCCCATGGTGTCTTAATAAGAGCTTTTGCGATCCATTCATTTATTTTATTTAATTTATAAGCAATGATGAAGGGGAGGCCCGCTGCTGATAGTTGCAAGGCGACCGTTCCAGAAGCAGCTAAAGCCGCAGAGGCCTTTTGAAAAGCTGTATCTCTTGCCTTCTCTCCCAGAACAATTTCAACATCAATGGACCAATCCCGAACGGCCTGACGAACCAATAATTCCACTGAAGGCACGGTTGGAATGACAACCTTCAATTCAGGAATATCCTTTTTTAAAAACTCAACGGTTTGCTTAAAAATAGGCAATAGCGTTTCCACCTCAGAGCGCCGACTTCCGGGAAGAACACACAGCAGATTTGGATCTCGTTTGTTTATCGTTTTCCTAGATTGCTCCGCTCCGCTCGCAATGACGGGTAGGGAAGCTGCTACAGGATGCCCCACAAAAGTTGTTTTAAGGCCATGCTTTTCGAAATAAGGAGGCTCAAAGGGATAAAGACATAAGAGCTGATCTAAAAACTGGGATATCATGTAGGCTCGCCCCGGCCGCCATGCCCATACGGTGGGAGCTACATAATGAATAAGCCGTGGTCTCTGAGCTAACTTGTGAAGACGCTTCATCACGCGAAAACTAAACTCTGGTGCATCAATAGTGATAACCACGTCTGGCTTTAGGGTTTTAATGGTTTTAACTGTAAAGCCTAAACGTCCCCAGAGATGAAAGAAATTACGCAATATTCCCCAAACCCCAATAACGGAAAGGTCTTGCATTGGAAATAAACTCTGAAGACCCTGAGCAGCCATGGCTTCCCCACCAATACCCGCAAACCGAACATCTTGGATTCTGTTCAATGAAACCATAAGATCAGCCCCTAGCCGATCACCAGAAGCTTCCCCTGCAACCAAGAATATTAAAGGGATACGTGACATCGGGCGCTCGCTAGCCCAAGAACAAACAAACTTTTCTCATTCGCCAACTTTAACATTTCTTCACGATTTAAAGTGAGAGTCCGACCTGCTTCTACGGCAATTCCTCTCAGCCCAGCTTTCGCTGCCTTACGAACCGTTTCCTCTCCAATAACAGGAAGATCGACCCGCTGCTCTTGCTGGCGCTTAGCTATCTTAATTAAAATTCCTCCCAAACCCGAACGTTGCAAGGCTCCTGCACGCGCAATCAAGGCATCTGTCCCCTCAATGGCTTCAATGCCAAGGACGAGTCCTTCCTGAACGACAACAGCTTGCCCGACATCCGCCGGGCTTAAAGCTGAAAGGACTTCAACTCCCCTCCCAATGTCACACCAAGCCTGATTATCAGGTTCAAGGGGGGTGAGAATTCCTTCTGGTGCCAAAAGATCAACCAAGATATCATCTGGTCCCACAACTTGGTAACCACGTTCTTCAATCATCTTAATCACACGTTTCAAAAGATTATCATCCCCCAAAGCATGAGGACCAATTTTTGTGAGCCACTTTATTCCTTCCCAATCAGGGCGAACTTCGCTCATGGCAGGCCGAGAAATAGCCCCAGCCATAACAATCTCTCGAATATGATTTTCTTCCATATACCGTATGGCTTTTCCAACTTCGCCAAAATAAAGCCAGATATGAGGAATACCCTCAACGAGCTTTTCTTCTGTTTGGCCTCTAAAAGCCATTACAATAAATGGTCTTTTTTGACTCTGAAAAACATTGATAAGAGAGCGAGGGAGGTCTCCTCTCCCTGCAAATAGGGCTATTGGAGTTGGTTTAGGCAACAATGCGTAAGCCCTCCTCAGCCTCTTCCATCTCAAATTCCCAAGTTTCTGTCGGTAAACACAAGGGTCTTTCAGGTGCTTCTGCAATGAAGGCTAAAAGGTCTTCAACTGGCTGACAAGTCCCATACATCGATTTTATTTTCTGAAGACGCTCTTCAAAGGTTCCCGCCTGATCTTTTGCCAAAAGTTTATAAGCATTGCGAAGATTATGCATATCTTGCCGCTCAAAGCCCCGCCGCTTCATCCCGATAATATTTAAGCCTCCAAGTTTTCCTCTCATGGCCATAACGGTTCCAAAAGGAATCACATCTTCATTCACACCCGCCGTCCCAGAAATCATAGCCGAAGCTCCGATCCGAACACGTTGATGAATAGCAGCAAGTCCACCAATAAAGACGTGATCTCCAACTGTTACATGGCCTCCAAGAGTTGCGTTATTTGCCATTGTCACAAAATTGCCAATAAGGCAATCATGCCCAATATGAGCTCCAATCATAATATAACAGTTACGACCCAGTATTGTTTTCATACCCCCTTCTTTCGTACCAGGGTGTATGGTGACATGCTCTCGAATTGTACAAGCTTCACCAATTTCGAGAGTTGAAGGTTCTTGTTTATAATGAATATTTTGAGGAGCAAACCCAAGAGCTGCAAAGGGAAAAACTTCTGTTCGAGCACCAATAGTTGTATATTCCTCGATCACAACATGAGAATGAATCTTAACATTTTCTTTTAAAATGACATGTGGACCTATAAGGCTATAAGCACCAATAGAAACACCTTCGGCAAGCATTGCCCCTTCAGCTACAATCGCCGTAGGGTGAATTTGAATAGGCATGATTAACTACTTTCTCAAAAAGTTATTTATCCGAAATCATAGCTGTTTTGATAGCTTCAGCGACAATTTCTCCGTTGACCTTGGCAACTCCTTTGAATCGCCACACGTTACCCCGTCGATGAGTTCTTGTCACCTCAAGGTGCAGAATACTCCCAGGGAGAACCATCTTACGAAATCGAGCTTCATCAATGCCCATAAAGTAAACAAGATGTTCTTTGTCGTACAGATTTATGGAATGCATAGCAAGGGTTGCGGCTGTTTGCGCCAAGGCTTCAATAATCATAACACCTGGCATAACCGGCTTTTGGGGAAAATGGCCTTGAAAGTACCATTCTTCATCAGAGATTGTCTTAATTCCAACTGCACTTTCTCCTGAAATCACGTTAATAAGCCGTTCCACCATAAGCATCGGCGGCCTATGAGGTAAAAGACGCATAATTTGATCCAAGCTAATTTCAGATGGGTTATTGTTTTCCATGAGTTCTGTTTGAGTATGTGCTACGGACATAATTGTTTACCTCAATTGACCTTTTTCCGATTTTCTTCAGCTAACCTTTTCAAAACAGCGACCTGACGGTAATGTTCTTTTAAAGGCATTGCAGGACTTCCTGCCAAAACTTCCCGCGGCTCCACGTTGCGCATAATCCCACATTGTGCACCAATTCGGGCTCCTGTACCAATTTTCAGGTGATCCGCAAATCCTGCCTGCCCTCCGGCTGCAACATAATCCCCAAATTTTGTACTTCCCGCAATACCTGATTGAGCTACCATCACACATCCCTTTCCAAAATGGACGTTATGGGCCACTTGAACTAAGTTGTCAATGCGTGTGCCAAGACCAATGACTGTATCCGCCCCACTTCCTCGATCAACAGTGGTGTTGGCTCCAATTTCAACATAATCGTGAATAATAACCCGCCCCAATTGGGGAACAGGAACATGCCCACCCATATCGCCCGAATCCATGAAAAAACCAAAGCCACTTTGACCGACCCGTGCCCCAGGTTTAATATGAACATACTTGCCAACAAGAGCATGTGAAAGAGAAACATGATCTCCAATGACGGTGTTCTCTTCAACCACAACACCCTCCCCAATCACAGAAAGAGGACCAACTTCAACATAATCTCCTAACTCTACACGAGCTCCTATAACTGCCATGGGGCCAATAACAACGCCCTTTCCAAGCTTTGCCGTAGGATGGATAACGGCGGTGGGCGCAATTTCTCCCTCTTTTTTTTCTTTGGGGTAGAAAGCATTAGCAATAAGAGCATAGGAACGATAAGGAAATTTTGCAATTAAAAGAGCTAAATGACTTGGAGCTTTTTCTACCATCTGCGCCCCAAGAACACATGCTGAGGCCTTCGTGTGTATTAAGGTATCAACATATTTTGCATTACTAAAATGACTAATACAGAAAGTTTCCGCTCCATCCAAGGGGGCTACATCTGTGATTAACAATGTAGGGTCGCCACGCCCTACCTCACATTGGCCAAAAGCTGCAAGTTCAGCCAATGTGAAAGGCCCTTTTTTCTTGTAAAACCGTATGTCAGTCATTTTTTTGTCATTAGTTATTAGTTGTTAGTTGTTAGTTATTAGTATCAAAAATTTATACAGAAATCTTCCCATAAAAAAATTTTTTCTAATTTCTAATTCCTAATTTCTAAACACTCTTTACTGCTGTGGCTGTTGTTGCATCAGTTGTTTTTTAACTTCCGCTTCGGATTTATAAACGACAGTAACAGTTGGCAAAGCTTGATCAAGTTTTGTCTTGACTTGATTGGTCAAATCAACACTTTTGTCTGCTGTAATAATTGTTTCTTTGTACATAAGGAGAGTCGCCCCGGTCTCTTTTTTCACTTCCTCAGCAACTTTTAAGAACGCCTCATACACTTTCTTTTTAGCTTCTTCAACAGCAAGTTCCATTTGAGCTCTTCTGATTTCGATCTTTTCCTGGGCATCATGCACACGCTTTTCAAAGGCTGCTCGCTTTACCGCAAAGTCTTTTTCAGAAAGTTTTTTCTGCTCTTCAGTAAGTTGTTTATCTTGAGCTTTAAGATCATTTTCGATAGTTGTCATTTCTTTTTGAACTTCAGCTCGCTTCTTTTCTATTTGGTCAATAATGGACTTAAAAGCTGCCGAGTTGTCCAATGTCGCTTGTTCCACAACACCAATGATTGGTGAGGGTAGAGTTTCAGCTTTTGCAGAAGCCATCGCTACTGCAGAAGCCAAGAAAGATAGTAATAAAGTTTTCTTCATTTTGTTCTCCTTAAAAAAGTTTTCCCAAGTTAAACCTAAATATCTTTCTATGGTCAACATGTTTTATATATGACGCAGTGTGAAAAGGTCGTGATAGGACTATGTCGTGATAGAACTATCTTTAGATCCTCGGCCAAGAAAAGGTAAGTTTTTTCTTCGAAAAATCAACCTTTTCTTGCCAAGGATGACACCAGAGGCGAATTACACGACGTGTCATCCTTGGCAAGAAATGCTTTGTTTTCCAAAGGAAAACATTAGCAATTTCTTGGCCGAGGATCTAAAAATGAAAACACTTACACTGCAGCATATACAAATGATCTTTCAAAGCTAACCTTATAGTAGAGTTGTCCTATAAAACCCTACGTTGTCTCTTTAAAAAGTTGTTCCAAAGTTGAGCCTGAAGAGTTCCTTGCGATCAACATGCTTTATATACACATAGGGTTTTGCGAAGGTCACCCCAATGGGACCGAAGGGTGATCGCCAGGTAACTCCTAAACCAGCACTGGCTCGAAATCTCATGTTATTGCTACGGATTATATCTGGTGGACGAGACTTATTACTTGAATGCCATACGCTTCCAAAGTCAGTAAAAATACTCCCTCGAATTCCAAGTTCGTCCGGAAGGCCTAAGGGAACAGCAAGCTCGACAGTCCCTTTGTAAAAGAGGAGACCGCCCAACGCATCTTTCGTATGGATATCGCGAGGTCCAATACCTGAATCTGTGAAACCTCGGAAAGTGTCCCCACCTAGTTCAAAACGGTCGACAACACGGGTTTTCTTACTTCCGATGGCGGTCATGGCCCCTCCAGCACCTTTTGTACCCAGGACCCACTTGTGCTCTTCATCAAAAGGAACGTAAAAGCCAGCCTTCACGCTGTTCTTGAAAAACCGAACATTCCCTCCAAGGCCTGCAATTTCATTTGTAAGCCCCGCAAAGTAACCTTGAGTGGGATCAATACTACTATCTCTTTTATCATAAAATAAGCCGTGTCCCACGGAAGATACAAACCACGTTCCTCGTTGCGCACGCAAAAAGGGAGAAGCTTTTTTTCTGATATCATCAATGAAATCTCGGCGTACTGTGTAGCTGAAAGATTGCCCTAAATATTCAGTCAGATCATACCCTAAGGAGAAGGTTCCTCCCGTCTTCATCTGGCGATAACCCGTCTGGTCCTGACTTTTTGTGTTATATTTACGAGAGGAATGAAATAAATCTATCCCTCCCACCAGTGGTTTTCCAAGAAAATAAGGATCTGTAACGCCTGTATGAAAATCCATAGCCCTTTTAGAGACCATAGCACTTGAATAAAGATCGTACCCTCTCCCCATCAGATTTCGCTCGTTCATTGTAACGCTTCCTAGAGGACCATCCGTTGTCGAATACCCTGCAGAAAATTGAAAAGATCCTGTGGGCTTGTCCTCAACTTCAACTTTTAGGTCGATTTTATCAGGAGCTGCTGTTTCTTCTCGTTTAATTTCAACCTTTTTAAAAAAATCCAAATTTTCAATTCGCTGTTCTGATCGTTTAATTAATACGCTGTTATAGGGATCCCCCTCACATAGGCGAATTTCTCGACGAATAACATCATCATCTGTTCGGTCATTTCCAACGATATCAATACGATTGATGTAGACAGATCGGCCTTCTTTGACCACAAAATCAACATCGATTGTTAGTGTTTCAGGATGCCGCTTAAGTTTGGGTTCGATTTCCACAAAGGCAAATCCCCTCTCTCCAATAGCCATATTCAGTTTATCAACAACTCTTTCGATCTCTTTGCTGTCAAAGTCTTCCCCTTTTTCCAAAGTAATCAGTTCTTTCAGACCGTCCGGTTTTAACTTTGGTAAGTTAATTGTTAATTTAACTTCTCCAAAGCAATATTTGGCGCCTTCATCAAGGGTGTAAGTGATGTAAAATTCTTGAGCATCCGGATCGAGTTCCGCCACAACTGAATCTACTTTAAAATCAGCATATCCGTGATGGTGATAGTACCTACGCAAAAGTTCTTTGTCATAAGCAAGTCGATCGGGATCGTAAGTATCATCAGAGCTAAAAAATCGATACCAGCGAGATTCCCTGGTTAAAATGACAGACTTAAGCCGAGATAAACTAAACCGATGATTACCAACGAAAATGATTTTATTAATACGCGTTAAGCTTCCCTCATTAATCTCAAAAATAAGATCAACTCGATTTTGCTCTCGCTCCACAATTTTCGGCTCAACCTTTGCTCCATATCGACCACTCAGACGATACATATCACGAATTTTTTGGGCTGCCTCTTGAACCTTTGCTGGGGTATAAACTTCACGCGGCTTTAATCCTATCTCAGGGAGTAAGATGTCGTCTTTAAGTCTCTCGTTACCTTCAAAAGCTATACGGTTGATGATTTTGTTCTCAACAACCTTGATAAGTAAACGATCTCCATGTTGTTCAATCACGACATCAGCAAAAAGCCCCGTTGCAAAAAGGTTTTTGAGAATTTCTTCAATTTTGTCTTCACTTACAACCTGGCCCGGCTTGATATCGAGGTAGCTCATGATGGTAGGCGTCTCAACACGCCGATTCCCTTCTATATCGATCGAACTAATATTTATCTGGGCCCATACAAACGTTGCAAACAAACTTGCTCCCAAAACAACTGATAAAAAGAGAGAACATCTAAACACCGAAAACCCCTTGTTATTTAAAGAAAATATGAATTATATCATTCCAAGTCGCGAGTATCATAAGACCTATAATCAAACCAAAACCTAGGCGGAATCCCCACTCCTGGGCCTTTTCAGAGAGGGGTTTCCCACGCACTGCTTCAATAAAATAAAATAATAAATGGCCTCCGTCCAACATGGGAACAGGAAAAAGGTTAATGAGACCCAAGTTAACAGACAAAAGCGCCATAAACCAGAAAAGGGCAATAAAACCGGATTGAGCTATTTCTCCGGACATTTGGGCGATACGAAGGGGCCCACCTAATCCATCCGCCGATTTAGCCCCTACGATAATTTGACCTAAGGCTTTTAAGGTTTGCCAGCTTAAGGAAAAGGCTTCTTCCGTTGCATACCACCAGCAATTCCACCAGTCTCTCTTGATAAATCCTGCTTCTGATCCCTTAATCCCTAAAAGCCCAACTTTATGAACATGGCCAAAATGATCTTTGATTTCAGTAAGGATGGGAGTAACGGAAAGTATGAGAATATGCCCGTTTCGATCAACAACAACCTGAAGCGTATTCCCTGCCTGAGCTTGCACAATTGCTGGTATATCTTCAAACCGATCGATTTGCTCGCCGTTAATGTCTTTGATGCGATCTCCGACCTGAAAACCAGCTTTTTCTGCTACACTTCCCGTCTGAAATCCTTGAATAACGGGCACTGTATAACGCTGACCAATGGTAGCAAAAAGGATGGCAAAGAGAACAATTGCAAAAAGGTAATTTGCCACGGGACCTGCCGCAGAAACGGCAATGCGTTGCCAAACGGTTTTATAAAAAAGAGACCGAGACCTTGTATCCGTATCCATTTTTTTAAGCGCTTTATGATCCGGCGTACTAGCCGCATCCGCATCCCCAACCATTTTGACATAACCGCCTAAAGGAAACCAGCTGACCTTCCACCGCGTTCCCGCTTTATCATGCCAGCCAAAAACTTCAGGCCCAAAGCCAATAGAAAATACATCTACCCCAACGCCGTTATAACGCGCCACGAGATAGTGCCCAAGCTCGTGGACGAAAACAAGAATCGATAAAACGATCAGGAAGGGTATGATATACCAGCCTAAGCCTATTAAAAAGTCCATGTGTATTCGTGCTCCCGGTTCATTTGACCCCTATTTGTAGCGTCAAGAAACTCAGAAAACAATCCCTTACGTAATTATATCTTAATGAAAAATTAACCCCTTGATTTTAAACTGAGATCAAAACTGAGAGAAAATAACATCGATAAAGGTGTCTTTTATGAGGAAATTCTCCTTAACTTTAACTTTGATTTTCGCCGCTTTTTGGACGGTTGGTGAGAAGCCAGATCATGTGATCTGCAATGAGAATGATGGCTGGACTTGCACAGTTTGGGGTCAAGATCAGAATTGCCTCGGCTGCAGCAAAATCTCGACAGTGGTCATCCCAGAAAAAACCCAATCGCAAAAATATCCTCTCGGATAAAGCGGTAGATTTTTAGCTCTTGCTATTCTGACTATTCTGCACTGAAATGGAGAAAAGTCAGATTTCATGGGTTTAAATATTCTTTACAAAAAGGCGTCATTCCGGGACTTAGGCTCTCTTCAGGAGCCCATTAGGGCGAGTGACAGAGAGACTTGGTACCCGGAACCTCGTGAGTGTTCATAATGATTTCCAAGGTTCCGGATATTAAGAACCCCATGATGCTCCCCCGGATAAATCCGTGGTCGCAAAGGGGTTCTAAATTCCGGAATGACGCATTTTAATGAGGTAGCCCCCTACTCTCCCTCATCCCCCTCCTCATTTTCTTCCTTCTTCTCCTCTTCCCCCTCAATACGATAGTCGCCGCGCAGCCAATGAGCCAGGTCAATATCCGCACACCTTTTGGAACAGAAAGGACGAAATTCAAGCACCGAAGGCTTTTTACATATGGGGCATTTTGATTTCATATCTTGCTTCCTTAATTCAAATTCAATTTCAATCGTTGGGGGAGAGAAAGGCGTTGCTTTCGTCGAGTCAACTCTAAAAGACCCATGAGCGAGACTCCCCAGATTTCTAGATTCGAAGGAATATCAAGACCTTGAAGAAGAGACCCCACCTTTTTCGGCGCAGCAATAAGATCAATAACTATTTTTCCTCCTAAGTCACGCAAACGAACTTGACGCAAGGCTTCTTGAATGGCCCCTCTATTAAACGACAGGACATTACGCAAAGCTCCCCCACTATTCACATCCATCACCACCAGCCCATGGGTTTCTTCAATATAAAGACTTCCGCCTTGCGGAAGAGGAACCTCCGGAGAAAAGAGACTCTCCCAGGCCTCTTCACATCGTTCATCAAAAGCTCTTTCGCGCGAAAATAGACCCATCCCTTCCGTGAGAGCTGCGAGCCTTCGATCATCAATAACAAATGTATCAGAAGAAGTAAGGCCGCGCAAAATACGGGTTAAAAGATCAGGAGCAGGTTGCAAACAAAGGGGTGGCTTTCCAAACAATTGTTTTTGAATAGCTTCCCACTCACCCCGAAGTCGCAGGAAGACCTCTTGCAAGGAATCTTCAGATGATGCCCAGTATCTTACGATCAGCCCTTCTTCAACGCGCAGTGGGAATAGACCTTTAAAAGCTTCCCTTTGCTTAAGTTTTTTAGAAAGACTTAATCCAGGCGCAAAAGGCGTATAAAGAAGTGGACCTAAAGCCAAAGTGATCAAACGTGTCAGACGTACACCCTTGTTTTCCAAGGGATTTTCCGTGCGACTGACTTGAACCAATACCGTATCGCCTTGTTTCAAAGGCGACAGCTTTCCTTCGCGTAATGGCAATAGGCCTGGCTTTGCTTGACCAATATCCACAAAAGCCGCCTGTAAGGGCTTTTGAATCTCAATAACCCTCCCTAAAAAAATTCCCCCCAATAAAGACTTTGGTTTCTCTGGAATTTCAAAATCCAGTTCAACAACCTTTCCCCCTTCAAGACGAGCCATACGATGGAGATCAGGGGAGACCGTATAAAAAATCTCAGCCACGAAAGCCAAGTCCTTTAAGGAGGCAATCTGTTTCATAAAGAGGGAGCCCCACGACATTCGTGTAAGACCCAGAAATAAATTTTACAAATTTGGCTGCTTTGCCTTGGATAGAGTATCCTCCAGCTTTTCCTTCCCACTCGCCAGAGGCAAGGTAATCTTCAATCTCATCATCCATTAATCGCTTAAAGGATATGCGTGTGATAAGAACACGGCACGCCTCACGACCGGTGGGCGATAATACGCAGACTGCTGTATATACCCTATGCCGACGGCCAGAATGGCGCTGAAGCATTTGGCGAGCGTCTTCTTTATCTTCTGCTTTTAAAAGAATCCGACGTCCTATTTCAACAGAAGTATCCGCTGCAAGAACATAAGCCTCAGGAATTTTGCTATGTACCGCCCGTGCCTTAAGAATAGCAATGCGCTTAACATATTCCCGAATCCCTTCGCCTTTTAGGGGCGTTTCATCAACGTCGGGGCTGATAATTTGATCAGGGATCAAACCAATTGAGGCCAAGAGCTCCCGCCTGCGGGGAGACGAAGAAGCGAGAATGAATTTCATTTACTTATGACGGAACGTAATCCGTCCTTTGGTAAGGTCATAAGGTGTCATTTCAACGGTTACTTTATCGCCAGCAAGCACCCGGATACGGTTCTTCCGCATACGGCCCGAGGTATGAGCTAAAACCATATGCCCATTTTCAAGCTGAACGCGAAAGGTAGCATTTGGAAGCAACTCAAGGATTGTACCTGTAAATTCAATAAGATCTTCTTTGGACATTCATTCTCCAGTCCTTGTTTAGATTTAGTGTATCAGCTTCTACGGCAAAAACAAAGACTTGTCAAACGTAACGACTTCTTTTCAAAACCCATCTTGAGGTATCTTAGCAAATGGGCTACACAAAAGTTATGGGTAAAACCTGTAATAAATTAATAACGACTCACCCGTCCCCGCACCAGGTGTCATCCTTGGTAAGAAATGCTTAGTTTTCCAAAGGAAAACTCTAGCATTTCTTAACCGAGGCTCTAATTGATCGAGAGATCCTCGGCCAAGAAAAAGTAAGCATTTTCTTCGAAAAAGCAACCTTTTCTTGCCCAGGATGACACGTCTGGGGGAAAGGTTAAGTAGTTACATAAATTAATGATAACTTTTAATAATGAGGTAATAAAATGAAATTTAAAACCACATCACTCGCCCTTCTCACAAGTATTGCGCTTTATTCAGTGTCTCCTCTCAATGCTAATTTTCTATATGAAGAATACAATCCGCTTTGTAAACATTTGAGAAAAATGGGAAGATGTAAGCGAATCAGTACAGGAGAGGTAAGCGGACAAGAGGCAGTAGCTGAACATTATCGTAAAAAAATATCCCAAGTTCGTGCCTTCAGTAAAGACATAGACACAAAAATTACGAATGAGCTTGACCCTATCCACAAAGGAGCTCTAGTTTCTTTGCAAGGTGAGGCAGCACTCTTAATTGAAAACTTCTACTCAAAGCCGAGTTTAATGAAAGCAGAGAAAGAAGGGAAATTAACACGCAAAGAAGTTCAAAAAAAACAAGAGATCAAACGTAAAGCCAGAAAGTTTTTCGAAGAAGCAAAAAAGCATTATGAAAGTGGTATAAACATCAAAGACAGTGAGAAATTTCAAGAAACCTACAAATCAGGGAATGGTCCATTCCTTTTTGGCTATGCAAGGAGTATACGTTACCTCGTAGACTTAACGAAAGAGGAGAATATTAACAAAAAAGTTTCTTATCTCGGTGAATTAGCTAACGTTACCGAAGAGTTACTCAAACGACCAAATATGGTAGTAAACCATTACTTCGTTTTCACGCCGCTTGTCCGTGCGAATCGTTGGTCTTTTAGAGATTATAATAACCTTGATGAGTACCTTGTTGCTAACCAAGAAGCGGTCTTGTCAGCTATTCAATTCGAAAAAAATTGGATTGAACATCCTCAAGAAGGAATAAGGTATGAGTATGCTCTCGCAGAATATTTGGATGCGCAGAAAGAACAAAAAAATATGAAAGTAAATTAGAAAGAAAGTAAAAAGAAAAAACCAATCATATCCCCGTCTTTGCGAGGCGCAAAACGGCCGCGGCAATCCAGAAAACCCAAAGGACTGGATTGCTTCGGCTCTTCTCGCCACGGCGTAGCCTTTGGCATAGCCGGGTCAGAGCCTCGCAAAGACGAGACTGGTAGGACTTTTGTTTGTAAGCTAGTGTCTTGCCCTGACTCATTTGAGTCAGGGGTTTTCTTTATCCAACCTCTTCCTTCCCGATTTAACCAGCGTTCCCCTCCTTTACGTCAAGGATCGAGAGGGGTTAGCCCTATTCCTTCATCTGACGGACGTTTGTCTGTCAATCCCGCTTGACATATGTATATATTTTATGTACATTATAAAGATAAAGGTCATCATTAAGAAATGGCTCTAATCAATGGAATTTGAATGGGACAGTAAAAAAAACAAAAATAACATTGAGAAACATGGAATTGATTTTGCAGATGCAGCATTGATTTTTGACGAGGATATGCTCGTGTATGAAGATGTTCGAGAGGACTATGGAGAGAAAAGATTTTGTGGAATTGGAGTTTTGGAAAAGATAGAAATATTTGTTTCTTACACATTAAGAGGCGAGAAAGTAAGGATCATTTCTGCAAGGAAGGCGAGAAAAGATGAAAGACAAAAATATAGTGCGATATACGCGGCACAATCTTCCGAAGGGAAATACGGATTGGGCTAAAGTAAAGAATATGTCAGATGCAGAGATTGAGGCAGCAGCTCAATCTGACCCTGATAACCCTATTTGGACGGACGAGATGTTCGCATCTGCAGTTTTGCATATGCCACATAAAAAAGTACCTGTTCATATGTATCTTGATCAGGAAATTGTTACTTGGTTTAAATCAAAGGGAAAAGGTTATCAGACGCGTATTAACGCAGTTCTTAAGTCCTATATTGCAAAACATCTTCACAAGCATCCATAGGCTCCCTGAATTTAAATTAAAGCCACAGTTTCTTGAGATGTGTCATTTTATAAATATTTTGTCATAAATTATAAAAATTGACTTAAATAAGGAAAAATGGTATATCTTATATTGAAACTAATGATTTATGGGAATAACCACAATGCTAGATATGCGTACAAAAATAGGTGCAGGGGGAAGAGTCATCATCCCTTCCCTTATTCGTGAAAAACTCCATTTATCTATAGGAGATGAAGTTATCCTCCACTTAAAGGGGGAAGAGCTCTGCATCACTACAGCAGAACAAGCTTTACGAATACTTCGTGAGAAAGTTAAAAAGCACAACCGAAGAAAAACGTCTCTTGTTAACGATCTTATTGCTAAAAGGCGTTCAGAAGCTTCTCATGAATAAGAAAGTTGTTTTGGATGCATCAGCTATACTCGCTCTCATACAAGAAGAGCCTGGTGCTGAAGTTATAAGGCCCCTTTTAAAACAATCAATGATGTCAGCAGTAAATGTAGCCGAAACACTTACATCGTTGCAAAAAGTTGAGATGGACCCTGAAGAAGGGATGGAATATTTGTCCATACTGATTAGTCAGATCGTTGATTTTGATACAGATCAAGCTATAGATGCAGCGAGGCTTTACCCTCACGTGAAACATAAAGGTTTGTCCTTAGGAGATCGAGCATGCTTAGCTCTGGGAAAAAAATTTCAAGCTACAATCTATACTGCAGACAAAATATGGAAAGACATTTATCCTGAACTTGATATTTACCTGATTCGGTGAGACCCTTCCGTCCCCCAACATCAGGCTGAGGGACGATGGCGGGTGAGACCCTACGTCTTCATCCGTTCATCCCGGCAGAATTGCCGCAGCTCACGACATGTTTGCCCTGCGCTATAGATCAAAATCTTGCCCTTGCGGAGGCGAGGGGTCTAGTTGTTCGATTGTATCGGACAACTTTTTCATTCTGTAGTCTATCTGTTTGATGAAATGGTGAGATGAATGTATATTGGCATCATCCATGTAATCCTCCTTAGGTTAAGGGTTATGTGGTTAGTGGCGCATGGGTGTTGGTATCACCTGTGCGTCACGCATAGTATATCAGATGAAATAAATTGATTGCAAACACATTTAAATAAATTTTATTTACGTTGGTTTTCGGGATGAATCTTATGTTTTAAGGCGTGTTTGTTCTCACAAATTCAAAGAGGGGATCAAAATTATGCTTATCTGCTTCCCTGAGAGCTTCGATGTATTTTTTTCTTGTTTCGCTATAACTTGCTAAATCTTCTCTTCCTCATCGCGTCATTCCGGGACTTAGACTCTCTTCATGAGCCCATCAGGGCGAGTGATAGAGAGGCTTAGTACCCGGAACCTAGTAAGGATTGTCTCGTTTTCCCAGGTTCCGGTTATTAACAAAATCTAAGCCCCTACGGGTCTAAGATTTTATAAATCCCGGAATGACGCAAGCTGAATATCATGATCTATAGGAGTAGCACCTGGAGGATAGATAAACTTCATCTTAAGAATCCCATAATTTCTGAGGGGTATTTAAAAGTTCCTCAGCAATTTGTTTAATCTGATCTTTCTTTTCTTCCTCCGTAAGAGCTTGATTTTCCAAAGCCATGTGATGAGAGATATAGTTAACCTTCTCACTTGCAACTTGCAAAGCCCTTCCCCTTAAGAATTCACTTATCGGTTTTTCTGGAATAAATTCATATTCAAACCGACAACCCATCGCTTGAGCAACAGCTATGAGCGTCTTAAGTGTGAGTTGATCTTGAATTTCTGCTTTTTCAATTTCAGAAACCCGGGATTGCCCAATGTTATTTTTAATTGGTCATTTCATCGGATTTCTTGCTTTTTTTTCTGAATAATGAAACCATCATCTTTAGATAAACGAGGAAACTTTCTTTTCCGCATCCCTAAGAATGAGATAAGTTTCTAAAATTATCAGAGTGAGTCAAATCTTACTTTATGGAGGGAAGAAGAATCTTTGGAAGATCCTACGTAGGTCCTAAGATTTTTTCCTTGAAGTGCGATTACGGCCCATCTCGAGATGAAGGATAAGATTCTGCTAAAGTTATTTTATCCAGCATCCGCTGCGTTGCAACGCAAAAGCCGACACGAAGTGATCCCGGGATCATCTTAAACTTTGAATAAAGGTGGGAGGAAAAAAGCAAATCAGGAAAATCAGAAGAAAAAACCCCTCACCCGCCACGCTTGTATTTTTCGATGAATCTTATTTTCTAATATACACCATCGCAGTTGTATTCTAATTTTAGCTTGAGACGTTGATTATAGTAAGTTAAAAATAGCTATCCTCAAAAGAGTCTCGATTATTATAATTTTTATGTATAACAAGGAGTTTTTTATGAATAAGTTTTTATATTTTAATGGAAGTCTAATATTAACATCTCTATCACTTCTCTTTCCTACCCATGCAATGGATGAAAAACTGTTTGATGAAATTGAAATCTTAAATAACACCTCTCTTACTAAAATCAGTGTAAGAGAAGAAGACGGAAAAACAAAAAAATATCCTCTTAATCCCAGTGGTCATTACACAACAATTAAGGTTAAATCGCGAGACACTGTGGATGCTCTGAAAGGTGAAGAAAAAATTGTGCAAAAAATCTGGTTAAGTATCCCTTCCATAGCCAAACAGTTAGACTCTGATAAAATGGAGTCGCTTAAGGAATATAGAATGCGTTATAGGTCGGTGTCCTTCGAACCTGATTGTCCGGAGTATAAGGGAGGATGGCTCGACTACATCACTTGCCGCGATGGTGCCTATTTCCTCCTTACCCATCCTCAAAACACGACGCAGTGGGTTTTGCAAGAGGATTATAGAAACTTTGATGGCAAAAAACAGCTTATTGGCTATTCTCTTGTAGTTCATAAGACCTAAGAGGAAAATAAGTTGGCTTCTAAATGAAGTTTGATCATACATCGTCCAATCCATATTTTGATTACGGGTTGGACGATAAATGGTTATACATACTCAATCAAAGTGGAAATGGGTGTTGAAATTTAAGAACTGGATTGCTTTGGTTCCTACGGAACCTCGCAAAGCTTGTCCTCGCAAAAGCGAGGAACCACTGAGTCGTCCCCCGTTTTCACGGGGGCATGCTTTGCGAGGAGCTTTGCTCCGAAGCAATCCAGAATAATTGATATTTTGAATCATGAGGGTATATTATTGAAAGCGTTTTCTATGAAACGACATAAGACGGTATACGAGTTTTTAAAAAGAGATCGTGATAGAACTATCTTTAGATCCTCGGCCAAGAAAAGGTAAGCCCTTGCTTTCGCAAGAGCAACCTTTTCTTGCCAAGGATGACACGGGATGTGGATCACACGAAGTGTCATCCTTGCCCCCGCTTATCCCTATAGGAAAAATTGTTCCTAATTACATAAGCGGGGGTTTGTTTTCCTCCGGAAAACTTTTAGCATTTCTTGGCCGAGGATCTAAACAACCAAAAAACTTAAACACTTAGTGATATAAGGATATTCTTATAAAAAGGAATGAAAAATAAGAATATCCTTATATATCTACCGGAATGAGTTGAGTGAGACTCTATCTCTTTCCATCCCGATTAAGGCGAATTTTCCGCTGATCATGGCGAGGCCCTAAGAGTTGATCAATTTTTTCTTCTTCCCATTCAGGTGTTAAGAAAGAAATGTGGGAGGAAAAATGATCAAAAATTCCTTTACGGTACGCGTCAGCTACCAAGGTAACTCCCCAAACAAGAAGAATATATTTAGGCCAAAATGCACCACTTCTATCAAAAGCTAACCAAATGAGGATAAAAAGAGCATTTCCAAGGACGAACCAAATGAGGTCCATATAAAGCCCTTTTAAGGCTTTGACGCGTTTACGAACTTCCTCTTCTTTCATGCAATACTCCACTAGATTCTTAAATATCCATCTGCTAGGCTCTCAGGACCTTATTCATATATTACAGGAGAGGCCTTTACGAATGGTTAACGACTCGAAATTTTTCACATCCCCTCTCTCTAAAGCGGACCCACTCATTTATTCTGCCATTCAAGGAGAATTAAAAAGAGAACAAAATCAAATTGAGCTTATTGCTTCAGAAAATATTGTCTCAAAAGCTGTACTTGAGGCTCAAGGGTCCGTGATGACAAACAAATATGCGGAAGGATATCCAGGCAAACGTTACTATGGCGGATGTGAATGGGTCGATCAAGCCGAAGTCCTTGCGATTGAGAGAGCTTGCTCTCTTTTCAACTGCGCCTATGCCAATGTCCAGCCTCATTCTGGTTCTCAAGCCAACGAAGCCGTTTTCTTAGCCTTGTTAAGCCCAGGTGATACCATCCTTGGCATGTCACTCGCAGCTGGGGGGCACTTAACCCATGGGTCAAAGGTAAATCTTTCAGGCAAATGGTTTAAGGCAGCCAGTTATGGCGTTCATCCTGAAAGCCATCTAATCGATTATGAAGAAGTCCGAATCCAAGCGCATACGAAAAGTCCAAAATTAATCATTGCAGGAGGATCAGCCTACCCTCGGACCATCGATTTTGCACAGTTCCGACAGATTGCAGATGAGGTGGGAGCAATCCTCATGGTTGACATGGCTCATTTTGCAGGACTCGTGGCAGGGGGTGTTTTCCCCTCCCCTCTTCCCCACGCCCACGTGGTCACAACGACGACCCACAAAACCTTGCGAGGTCCTCGTGGCGGGATGATTTTAAGCAACGACCTCGAGCTCGGCAAAAAAATCAACAGTGCTATTTTCCCAGGCCTTCAAGGAGGCCCTCTTATGCACGTCATTGCCGCCAAAGCAGTGGCCTTTAAAGAAGATCTAGAGCCAGAGTTTAAAACTTATACGAAAGCCATTGTCGAGAATGCACGGGCTCTTTCCGATACATTGATCGAGCGCGGACTCGATATTATAACACAAGGAACTGACTGTCATTTGCTATTGGTGGACTTGCGTCCCTTTGATATAATGGGAGCAGACGCTGAAGAAAAGCTTGAACGTGCAGGGCTTACCTGTAATAAAAATGCGATCCCCTTTGATCCTTTACCTCCTACGCAAACATCTGGAATCCGCTTAGGAACGCCTGTAGGAACAACCCGAGGCTTTGGCGTTAAGGAATTCCAACAGATTGGTCATTGGATTGCTGATGTACTCAAGGATGGCGGGTCTTTAGGGAATAAAGTTCGTGGGCAGGTCGAAGAGCTTTGCAAACGTTTTCCGATTTATTCTTAAAACTTGTCCAAATGATACGGTTACTTTTGCGTTTTCCCTTTTTCAACTGAAGGCTTTTTCGGTTGGCAAGTTCTATGGACACCAAAACCAATCTTCCAAGAGCATTCCAGCCATGCAGGACAGTCTGAATCTTTTTCACAGCCACAATGTGGATATCCTAGTGTATGAGAAGGAACACAAATAGGCCCACTACCAACCTCGTTAAAATGATGACAATCTCTGTCGACTATACATCCACAGCCACAGCTCCCACCTGGCATATTAGGGCACTGTCCAAATATGTAATTTGCGGGGGGAAAACCACCAGTTTCACCCACGCATACTGAACCTTGGAGAGCATCTTTACATTGGTCATTACCGGTACATTCACTGCCTGACGTCTTCGCTGGAGTATAAACGAGCAACACTAACCCAAGTGACATACATATAATTTGGCATGATTTATACATAGGTTCATTCCTTTACGCATTAAAGTAATGTTGTTCTCAATGGCAAAAGCAAAATGCATCTTGCTTTCTCATAGTATGAAAAAGAAGTATTAAATAATCGTTACTATTTTGGAGAATTAATGGTTAAAGAAGAGCCCGGTCGGTTAAAGAAGGGCTCGGTCGTCACTCCCCGTAAAATACCCGTTCTTTAAATCCTCTTCAAATTCTGCCAACCAAGTCTCAGAGCCAGCGCGGCTATAATAAGTTTTTGACTTTTGGGTATCTAAATCGGTTACCTTTGTCTTAACAATGATGACATAGTTAATATCATTCATATCCATAGGCCCTTGATCTTCCTCAACCTCAATCAAAAAATCATCGGGCTTATGGCCATGACGATTTATAACCTGATGAAAGGACTCCCGTTCCTCCTCCGAAATAAGATGGGCTTTATCATGAATTGTCATAGGACTCCTATCAGCTTCCCTTAAGGATTATACTACTAGTATTTTCTTTAAAATTCATTAATTAAACATTTGTGGCACTTTGGCAGTTACATTTGGATCACAAACAGGCCTGGGTTTAGAATGCTCCACTTCTTCCTTTTGTGGGTGAGATAAAACTTTCTCCGGAACTATTTTCTCCTGAGATACTTTCTCTTGTGGTAGCTGAGGAACACTTGCAGCACTGTAAACGTTTGTTGAAAGAGATAATCCTAAAAGGATAAGAAAAAAGGTACGCATAAATCCTCCCCATACTTATGTTATAAGTATTTTTATAGCATATATTTAAAATTTACACAATGTTTATTTAATATTTATTAAAAAAAACAGTCAGATGATACTATTTTAAATCTCTCTACACACACACGTCGTTCCTAAATAATCATTTAGAAAGCGAATCTCATAATTTTTAAATACGCTTAGTTTCCTGCATTCCCCATTGAAAAGAAATCCACCTGTCGTTCCCCTCACAGCAAACGAATTTAGTCCATTAAACGCTTGGGGTGGGATGTTAAGACTCACGCTATGCTTAAGACATGTGTTGCATTGCCCGGCAATACATTTCCAGCAATATATGCAATCATTTAATGAAGGTTCTGGAATAACTTCTATTTTAATATCATCATCGTTTTCATTGATTATATTTATGATACCTGAATTTGCCATATTCAAATATATAGATGATATAAAAAAAGAGGATAAAACAACTAATTTCACATACTTATGATTATTATACATTGTATATCTCCTTTATGATTGCTCTACATTAATATGAGCAATTTTTACAATACAATGTACTTTAATCAATTTTAAGTTTAAGTATTTTGTGTGTTTCTACTCGCAAAGAATCCTAAGATCGAGCCGCCCACATAAAATAATTGACATCCGTGACAGGAGAAAGGCGCCAATCCCCTGATAGCGGAGAGAAATAAAGGCCTGTTAAAGCTTGATTTCTAAGACCCAGTTCCTTCAACTGTAGAGAGAGATCTCGAGGCGAAATAAACTTCTTCCAAGAATGGGTTCCTCGGGGTGCCCATCCCAAAATATACTCTGCAGCGATGATTCCCAATAGGTATGATTTGAGTGTTTTATTAAAGGTTGTCACAACCATCCCCCCTCTCGAGCTGAGGTGATTCGCACACTCTCTCAAAAATCCATCAGGATCAGCAACATGTTCAATAATTTCCGATGCGATAACAACATCAAAGGGGGGTAGATCAGGGGATAAGTCCTCAATAGTGCTAGCGAGATAGGTTATAGGAAGACCCATAGCTTCTGCATGATTTTGCGCAATCAACGTATTTTCCTCAAGGGGGTCTATGCCTGTGACTTCTGCACCTAGCCGGGCTAATGGCCCACATAAAAGCCCTCCCCCACACCCGACATCTAAAATCCGAAGTCCCTGAAAAGGTCGCGAAGAAATTTCAGGAAGACGAAAATGAACGCCAATATTCTCTTTAATGAAAGCCATACGGAGAGGGGTGATGGCGTGTAATATCCGAAACGGTCCCCCTTCGCTCCACCAGGTAGAGCTTAGGTTTTTAAAGTGGTCAAGTTCGGCCGTATCGCGTGTGTTAATTGCCATCCCTTCTCTATACCTTGCCGTTCTTTTCAAAACAAGGTATAGAACGCATCAAGGTCAAAACTGAATGGAGATTATGGCCACTATCATCCAAAAATTTGGAGGCACATCTTTAGCCACCCTTGATTTAATTAAAAAAGCGGCTTTACGTGTAAAGTCTGAGACGGAGGCTGGTCATCGTGTGGTCGTCGTTGTCTCAGCAATGGCGGGGACAACCAATACCCTCCTTGGGTACGTACGAGATCTCTCAACAACCTATGATCGAGCAGAATATGATGCTGTCGTCTCTTCTGGTGAACAAGTTACAGCGGGACTCCTTGCCTTGTCCCTTCAGAACATAGGCATTCGAGCCCGCTCTTGGCTTGGATGGCAAATCCCCATTTACACAACCGCTTCTCATTCAAATGCAAACATTGAACGCATTGAAACTGAATCCCTTTTAAAAGATCTCGACAAAAAAATCGTTGCGGTAGTTGCTGGGTTTCAAGGATTAAGTCCAGAAGGCCGCCTCACAACTTTGGGACGGGGTGGATCAGATACAACGGCAGTGGCCCTTGCCGCTGCCCTTAATGCTGAGCGATGCGATATTTTCACCGACGTAGATGGCGTATATACGGCCGATCCTCGCTATGTAACAGCTGCAGGCAAACTTGAACATATTGCTTACCAAGAAATGCTCGAGCTCGCGGCCCAAGGTGCAAAAGTCCTTCAAAAAGAATCCGTTGAGCTTGCAATGAAACATCGTGTGCGACTTTGCGTCCTCTCAAGTCTTTCTGAAGTACCAGGAACACTTGTAACAGGTGAGAATGAGCTCACTGCTAAGCCACAGCACATCCGTGGGCTTGCCCATACACTAAATGCGGAAAAAATTACCATATCCGCTATCCCTCATACGGCCTCCATAATTGATGATGTTAAGGCCCTTTTTGAGGCACAGCATATGGATATTGATATGATTCAACAAACTCTTTTCTTGTGTGGAAAGTATTTAGATTTCTCTTTCACCATTCTTGAGACTGAAGGAGAAAGAGCAATAGACATTTTACGAAAAGAGAAAAATAAACTTCAGTTTTACGATTTGTTAAGAGATTCTCATGTAGCAAAGATATCTGTGATCGGATCTGGACTTCAAACAGAGCACAGTTCTTCTCACAAACTTTTTCAAACCTTACGAGAGGAAGGAATTGAGGTGCAAGCGGTGGCGGCTTCAGATATTAAATTAAGCGTATTGATCTCTGCAAATGATGCAACGCGGGCGATTTCAAGCTTACACACTGTTTATCAATTGGATGTAAAGGAATGTTAATGCAATCAACTGAAAAACGTTTGGATGACTTATGGTCTCAAGGGAAAGACTTCTTGGGAGTACAGTATGCAATTTTAGGGGGTGCGATGACGTGGGTTTCCGAACGGAATCTCGTCTCAGCCATCTCGAATGCAGGAGGCTTTGGCGTCATTGCCTCAGGCGCCATGTCTCCTGAGCTTTTACGAACTGAAATTCAAGCTACACAGTCCCTCACTCAAAAGCCCTTTGGCGTAAATCTTATCACGCTGCACCCTCAACTCATGGAGTTAATTGATATTTGTGTGGAAGAAAACGTTACCCATGTCGTCCTCGCTGGAGGTCTTCCTCCCTCTCAAGCTATTAAAAAGCTTAAAGACCGAGCACGCAAAGTAATATGCTTTGCCCCTGCCCTTGTTCTCGCAAAAAAGCTAATCAAGCTTGGAGTCGACGCTCTTGTCATAGAAGGAACGGAAGCTGGAGGACATATCGGTCCCGTCTCCACCAGTGTTTTAGCTCAAGAAATTCTTCCCCATGTCACAGAAGTCCCTATTTTCGTAGCAGGTGGTATTGGCAGAGGAGAGGCCATTGTTTCCTACCTTGAAATGGGAGCAGCAGGATGTCAGTTAGGAACACGCTTTGTATGTGCTACAGAATGTGTCGCCCACATTAATTTTAAAAAAGCGTTTATTAATGCTCAAGCACGAGATGCCATTATCTCTCCTCAACTTGATCCACGCTTTCCTGTCATCCCCGTAAGAGGTCTGGCAAATCAAGCTACAAAGGACTTTATAGCTTATCAAAAAGAACTCGTAGCTAAAGTTGACAAACAAGAGGTGAATCTCAAAGAAGCACAACTCAATGTCGAACATTTTTGGGCTGGAGCCCTCAGACGCGCAGTTTTAGAAGGTGATATCGAAAGAGGATCTATTATGGCAGGTCAAAGTGTCGGCATGGTCACCCAAGAACAACCAACCGTTGAGATCATTGGTGAGCTAGTTGACCAAGCAAAACACTCAATCCTCTCTCGAAGCAAGGCCTAATTCATTATGCTAAAACTTGTGCCCCATCAAACTCAATTCCCGCTTCAAGCCCTCTTGAATAAGCTGAGCGAAACTCTTGCAAAACCCCAAACGCTGCCTTCACGTCTTTCACTTGCCTTAAAGACTATTGCTCAAGACATGGGTGCCACAACAGCGGTCCTTTATTTACTCACCCCAGAACGGTATTTGGAAGTTTACGCAATCCATGATTCCGTGATCCCACAGCATAAAAAAATAAGATTTCGCGTCGGAGAAGGTGTCGTTGGATTTATTGCAGCAATTGGAAAAAGTGTTATCTGCGATAATATAACACGCCATCCTAATTTTCTCTTTCATCCGGGTATTGCTGATCATGTAAATTTAGCTCTTCTGGGTGCTCCTCTCATTACACCTAATGGAATACGAGGTGTTATCACTCTTCAAAATCCTCCATCCAATCCTTTTGACACATGGAGAGAAAAAGTTCTCATAGAAATTGGTAACTTTTTTGCACAACTTCCTGAGTTGGAGCGATTTCCAACCCTAAATACTGCCGAAGGAAAAGTATCAGGGATGCATACCCTTAAAGGGATTTCTTTCAACCCTGGTCTTACCATAGGAACTGCCGTTCTTCATCAACCTTATTCTTGGAGAGAAACAGATATTTCTCGAAATACAAAGGATGAGAGCTTCCGTCTTAAAACAGCAATTCGAGAGATGATTGAAGCCATCGATAGACTTGTCGAGTCCGCTCCCAACCTTGAAAAAAACACACAAGCCGTACTGTCCTCTTATCGAATGATTGCATCCGACCGAGGGTGGATCCGAAAAATTCAAGAATATATCCAAAAGGGATTGACTGCAGAATCAGCCGTTCAAAAAGTCCGCCGCCATACCCGTGAACGATTTGCTCAAATTGGTGATCAGGTCCTCAAGGGACGCCTAACCGACTTTGAGGATCTCGCCGGTCGTCTTCTTAAACACTTATCCGGGAAAGACGCAGTTTCTGAAGATCTCCCTGAATCTGCTATTCTTGTTGCGCGAAATCTCGGACCAGCCGAACTTCTCGATTATGACCGCCGATTTATTAAGGGTCTCGTTTTAGAGGAAGGCGTCCATACAGCACATGTTGCTATTCTTGCACGAGCCCTCGATATTCCCGTTGTCGGACGCGTACCCCTGCTTTTAACTCATGTAGAAGCGGGAGATAAACTGATTGTTAATGGAGAACTAGGAACGGTTATTGTCAATCCCAATGGTGAGGCTTTCCACGAGGCTCGCGAAAAAATTACCCAGATAAAAAGGTGGCACGTCCTCAACAAAGAATTGTGTGATAAGCCCTGCAAAACATTGGATGGTATCCCCATAACTTTAGCTTTAAATGCGGGACTTCCTATTGATTTGCACCAACTTGCAGAACTCCATTTGGAGGGAGTTGGGCTTTACCGTACGGAAATTCCTTTTATGATGCGGTCTTCATTTCCTGATGTAAAAGCGCAAACCGAAATTTACGGAGATATTATTGAACAAGCCAAAGGCCTACCCATCACATTCCGTACCTTAGACATTGGTGGAGATAAAGTCGTTCCCTATATGTGGCGTGTTCAAGATGAAAACCCAGTGTTGGGCTGGCGCGCCATCCGTGTCACCCTTGATAAACCTGCCATTTTACGCCAGCAAGTTCGTGCACTTATCCATGCAAGCCAAGGAAGAGATTTACGCCTTCTCTTTCCAATGATTTCCGAACTCTCAGAATACCGCCAAGCACGCCAACATGTGGAAGATGAATGGACACGAGCCCGCGAACGCGAGATTCCTCTTCCCTCTTCCCTAACCTATGGCGTTACCCTAGAAGTTCCTTCAATCGTAGATCAATTGGAACCCCTACTTAAAGAAGTCAACTTTATTTCTGTGGGAACAAATGATCTTTTCCAATTCTTTTATGCATGTGATCGAACAAACCCCAGCATCTCAAATCGTTATGATGTGCTTTCCTCCTCCTTTTTAAAGTATTTACGTAAAATATTTATGGCCTGTGAATCAGCAAAAGTTCCTGTCAATGTATGTGGAGAAATGGCAGGAAAGCCCCTTGAAGCCCTTGCTCTCCTTGCAATGGGATATCGTTCACTCTCTCTTTCAGGACCGGTCGCAGGACAGGTTAAAAAAATGATTTTAAGTCTACCTCTAAAGGAAGCTGAATCTTATCTTTCAGATGCACTCGAAAGTTATGCTCCCTCTTTAAGATCCACTCTTCTCGCATTTGCAAAACGAAATAAGGTATTTGTTTAAACTCTAAGGAGCATAGAACTTTATCTTTCCCTGTATCGGTGAGAATTCTTAGTTATCTATGGCGAGGAATACTCCTTCTATTTTTTTTAGAAACTTTTGATCTCAAAGTCCTTACCCTTGAACTCCTAGACTTTGAAGCTCTTGATCTCAAAGTTCTTGCCCTCGAACCCTTAGACTTTCTCAATGTTCTTGGCTTTAAAGCCTTTGATCTAGAAAACCTTGATCTAGAAGTCTTTGAAATTTCTGGGCTAGAGTTTCCTAGCCTAGGGTATTCTGGTCTAGAGTTTTCTGGCCTAGGGTATTCTGGCCTCGTTACCGCTGGTTCTGATATGGGGATAGGAGCTGGAGGAGATACGGGTGGCACAACTTGTACTGACATGGCGCCCATGCTTGTAAGAATATTTTCAAGTTGTGGGAGGGCGTCTGCAATAGCTCCCATATAATAAGCACATATTTCTTTTCTTTGATGACTTCTGTTATTAACATAAACAAGAGGGGTATCAATAAGTGATCTTCTCGGCGAGAGGATAGACGGAGGAAGAGTGAGTAGAGACGCAGAAAGGTTATTGTTAAGATCCCTTCTATTGTCAAAATGAGTTTTCATGATTCGAGCTGTCTGTATTATATCTGAAACTGGAAAAGCATCATATTGATCCATCTCTTTCCATCCCACATCTCTAAGAGGATCAGCAATTGACTGTTGTACGGAAAGGTTAAGCGCTTCACATGAGAATGTATCATCTCTTACAACGCCCAATAAATCGCGAAATCTAGGAGAATATATCATGGAATCTTCAGCAATAGCCACAGTGGTTAAATCAACACATCCACCTGTTTCTTCTAGAACTTCCCGTTGCATTGTTTTAGTACTTAAATAGAAATTTCTTCCATTCCTGACTTCAAAATCCTTACCGCCGTCCACAGAACCTGATGCAGGAGCCCATGAATTCAAATATCGATCATGACCCATCAGCATGCAAAACTGCTCTCCAAAACCATCGGGATGATCTACAGGATACTTTTTTACTAAAAGAGCTCCGGCATGGGTTACGGGCTGAGTTGGATCATCTTGATAGTCAAATCCATCAAACGAGGAAAAACAAAGTTGAAATGAAATAATATTTAAAAATAATATTAATAAAACTATTTTTTTAATGTAAAAAGCCATAAAAACCCTGATAAACTTTCAAAAATATTAAAATGTATCATAAGAATCCAAGTATCGTTTGTCAATAATTCCACCATACGGGGCTTTTCACATTTTTCATAAAACAAACTTTTACATCATTGACAAATCTCCCCATTAGATGCTGCCTTGCTTAACCAATTTTTTCCTTTTCGTTTCTGGGGAAGGTCCCGTTCCATCGTAGAATTCCATCGCAAAATTCGTCTATAGGCTTGTTCACAAAAAACTATAGGGATCGATGTCGATCTGTATCCTCACGGTAGATGGAAGAGACACCTTAGAAAGCCAGACCTTGATAAGGGGTTGGGGAGGAAAATCCTTTGTTGTCTTCACAAGAAGCCGCCACCGATGTTGTCCTCTTAAAAAGGAAAGGGGTGCCGGTGTAGGGCCTAATAATTCGGCCTTTTCCGTAAGAGGAAACTTTTTTGCTAACATACGAGCTATTTTTTCAACATCGTGACTCTTTTTACCTGAAAAGATAAGGGCTGCAAGCCGCCCATGAGGAGGAAAGCCGTGAATAAGTCTTTGATCAGATTCAAGAGCAGAGAACTCTTCCCGACTCTGATGCACAAGGGCTTGCATGACAGGATGTTCTGGAATATGGGTTTGAAGAAGAACCTGCCCCTTTCGCACTTCACGCCCGGATCTCCCTGATACCTGATGGAGAAGTTGAAAGGACTTCTCCGACGCTCTTAAATCACTTCCTGAAAGAGCGCTGTCTCCATCGACGATGCCCACCAACGTTAACAGAGGGAAATGGTGACCCTTAGCCATTATTTGGGTACCGATCAAGATATCCACTTCATGATCTTGGATTTGTTGAACTCGCTCAGAAACCTTTTGAGCTGTTGTGAGCTGGTCGCTTGTCATCAGGACGCAGCGTGCCTCAGGAAGAATCATTTTAACTTCCTCATAAATTCTTTCCACACCTGGCCCTATGGCACGATAGCTGCCTTCCTCCTGACAAGCACAGCATGTTGAAGGCAGACGTGTCATATAGCCACAGTGATGACAAAGAAGCTTATCTTGAAACTTATGCTGAACAAGAGAAACACTACACTGGGGACACATAAGCCGATCACCACAACTTTGACAAAGAAGCAAAGGCGCGTATCCTCGACGATTCAAAAAGAGCATGGCTTGTTCACCGCGCGCAAGGGTCTGATGAAGAGCTTCACGAAGCTGCGGAGAAATCCAGTCTTGTGAGGCCTTTTTGACCTTTCGCATGTCAATGAGCTTCACATCTGGCATTTCCGCTCCTCCATATCGATCTGCCAATTGAAGAGAATGGTATTTTCCAGAACAAACATTCAATTCCGTTTCAAGAGAAGGCGTTGCAGAAGCTAGAACACAGGTGGCTTGACTCAGACGTGCTCGAACAACGCCCATATCTCGCGCGTTATAAATGACGCCTTCTTCCTGCTTGTAAGAACCATCATGTTCCTCGTCCACGATGATGAGCCTGAGATCTGGGAAGGGGAGAAAAAGAGAGGAGCGAGCCCCAACAAGGACGGGCACCTTTCCTTCAAGAATTGCCCGAAATGTAATTTTTTTCTGGCTTTGTTTAATATCCGAATGCCAAATCGCAGGCTGAAAACCAAAACGGGTCTCAAACCGTTGCAACCATTGAGCCGTCAGGGCAATCTCAGGTAACATGATGAGAGCCTGCCCTTGGCTTTGGAGGACATGGTCAATTGTTTCGAAATAAACTTCTGTTTTTCCTGAGCCTGTGACGCCTTCTAAAAGGAAGGTATGAAAGGTATGAGATTCCAAACTTTTCTTAATGGCTTCCGCAGCATTCGACTGATCCAAGGAAAGCTGAGGCTTCTGTGGAGATTTTTGAGGAGGAGGTGGTGGAGGAGCCCATGGCCGGTCCCCTTTTAGACTTAAGACTCCTTCTTTCAGAAGGCTTTTTAGCACCACTTCACTTACTTCTGTTTTTTCTGAAATCTCAGCAAGAGGAAGAGGTGTGGTGGAGGCTCCAAAGAAATCGAGAACTTTTTGCCGTTGCGGCGTCAGCCGTTGGGGAGGTTTTGTAAGACCATAGAGACTTTCCCCTTTTGCTTCAAAAACTTCAGGCGCAGGAAGAGCCATTTTTAAAATTTGCCCTCGGGGAGTCATGGTATATTCACTTACCCACTCAATAAATTTTAAGGAAACGTCAGGAAGGCGCACGTCCTCAAAAACGCTCAAAATGGGTTTCAGTGTTTTAGAAGAGGTTGGATTTTTTTCATTCCAGACGACTCCATAAAGTTTGCGAGGTCCAAATGGAACCTGAATCAATGTTCCCGGCGCCAAGGGTTTGTCGGACACATAATCAAAAGGATGATCTAAAGGAACTGGCAAAAGTACAGAGATCTTTACAGAAATAGAATTCGAATTCATAATAGTCCCATTCTTAAGTAGAAAGGTAACTACTCACCCATTTCCCACGCAGTGTCATCCTTGGCAAGAAAAGGTTGATTTTTCGAAGAAAACGCTTACCTTTTCTTGGCCGAGGATCTCGATATCAATAGATCCTCGGCCAAGAAATGCTAATGTTTTCCCTGGGAAAACAAAGCATTTCTTGCCAAGGATGACACAAACGGGTGAGTAATCACGTAGAAAGGATCATAGCGCATGAAATTTTTTGTTGATACAGCCGATGTCGAAGAAATTCGCTCCCTTGTGGAAACAGGCCTCGTTGATGGTGTCACCACGAATCCAACCCTGATTGCCCAGTCAGGCCGACGCTTTGAAGACGTTATCGCCGAAATTTGTAACCTGGTCCCAGGTCCTGTGAGCGCTGAAGTGACAGCAACTGATCAAGAAGGAATGCTCGCGGAAGGACGATACCTCGCCAAAATAGCTCCCAATGTTGCCATCAAAGTCCCTTTAACCCCTGAAGGGCTTATGGCCTGCCGCATCTTAACGGGAGAAGGCACACTCGTAAATGTAACTTTATGTTTTTCAGCAGCACAAGCCATCTTAGCTGCAAAAGCAGGAGCTAGCTTTATTTCTCCTTTTATTGGTCGCCTGGATGATGTGGGAGAAACGGGAATGGATTTGATTCAAGAAATTGTTGAAATTTATGATCACTACCCAGATTTTCGAACAGAAGTTTTAGCGGCCTCTATTCGAAGCCCCCTCCATGTTATTGAAGCTGCACAGATCGGGGCCGATATCGTCACTATCCCTCCAAAGGTTTTGCATCAACTTTTTAAACATCCCCTTACCGACAAAGGGTTGTCTGACTTTTTGGCCGACTGGAAAAAAACAGGTCAGAGAATTAGTGTAGTGTAAAATGGAAGAGCGCGCTGCTCGTCGCCTTCAAGAAACGCTGGAGCTAGCCTCTCAAGATCTCAAGGCCTTGTTAAAAAGCTTTTATCAACAGCTTGTTTATGAACGGCGCGCTTCATGGCACACAGTCCACGCTGTCTTTTCAGATCTAAAGCATTTTGTAACTTTTATGAATGACCATAAGGGCGAACTTCTCTGCCTCAGAGAGCTTGAAAGCTTATCGCCAATGGATCTCCGCTCATTTTTAGCAAGCCGTGTACACGCTCAATCAAGCAAACGAACAAACGCACGTCTTCTTTCAAGTCTTAAATCTTTTGTGCGATATTTAAGGCGGCAAGGACTCAAGGTTTCTTCAACCTTTGAAGTTATTTCATCCCCCCGATTGGATAAAAGCCTCCCTCGTCCTTTATCAAAAACACAGTCTCTTAGCCTTATAAATCGAAAGCCAGAAACGTGGATAGAGCTTCGCGATCAGGCCCTTTTTATGCTTCTTTATGGATGTGGCTTGCGCATTTCAGAAGCATTAAATTTAAACCGTGCTGATTGGACAGACTCTTTCCTTCTCATCAAAGGCAAGGGAGGGAAAGAGAGACACGTTCCTCTCCTGGCCCCGGTTGCCGAAAAGGTGGAGCAGTACTTGAAAGCCTCCCCCTACCCTTCCGAACCGGATAAACCTCTTTTCCGAGGTGCCCGTGGGGGACGATTAAATCCTGTTATCCTTGAGCGAACTTTGCGAAACCTCCGTCTTGAACTTGGCCTTCCGGATACAGCAACTCCTCATGCTTTACGGCACAGTTTTGCCACGCATCTTTTAGAGGGTGGGGGAGATTTGCGGCACATTCAAGAACTATTGGGACATGCGTCTCTAAGCTCAACCCAAATTTATACGGATTTAACTCAAGATAAACTTTATCAGGCTTATCGAGACGCTCACCCACGGTCTAGGAAGGTTTCTTGAGGGGGGAATCCTTCTCCTTTCTCCACTCTTGATTTGTTACCCCATTCCGTGCATAAATAATTTAATCTCATACAAGGGTTTAAAGAATGCAGGTTCAAGCTGACACCTCCCTCGGAACTAAACTTTTCCTTTTAAGGGCTCTGAAAAATCCCCTTCGGCTGGGAGCTGTGGCTCCTAGTTCGCGCCATTTGGGAGCCCTTTTAGCCCGTTATACAATAGTAGATGACTTCTCGCCTATTATTGAGCTAGGTGGAGGGACAGGCGCTCTCACACGCGCACTTATCAACACAGGTCTTGACCCTAAGCTGCTCTATGTCATTGAATTGGATCCAGCGCTCGCAGCCTATTTAAAATCAGCCCTCCCTCAAGTCAATGTCATCCACGGTAATGCGGCAGAACTGGATCAAATTCTTCCCCCGGAAGTGATTGGAAAAGTCCATCGCGTTGTCTCTGGTTTGCCTATGATCAATATTCCAGAGTCTATCCAACGGAAGGTTTTAGAAAGCTGTTTTAAAATTATGGCACCTGGCGGGGCTTATTTACAATATACCTATTCCCCTCGGTCTTCCATTGATGCCAAGGCCTATAACTTAAAGAAAAAGCGGTTAGGCACCATTTTCCGCAACCTTCCCCCAGCTACAGTATGGGAATATACGAAAGCAGTGTAGCAGAAGAGCAGAAGAGCAGAAGAGCAGAAGAGCAGAAGAGCAGAAGAGGCAAACAACTATCTTCAGATATATCAAGGACAGTTTTTCAACTTAATCTTTCTTTCTGTTTTCTGCATTTCTGCTCTTCTGCCATTCTGACCTACTCTACTAGGCCGTGTGAGATGATGAAGCTCCAGTAAGATTCAAGCTTACGAAGGAGTTTAAGCGTATCAGTCAGGTTTTGATCAACAATCCCATTGTATTTCAAATTGGAGGATTGTTGTGTAAAGATTTTATCAATTTTATCGTATAGTTTGAGCCCTTTGTCTGAAAGTCGAATCTTGCTGGCTCGCTTATCATGTTTAGCCTTTTCTTGGACGAAATAGCCATTTTCGACAAGCTTTTTTAGATTATAAGAAACATTAGATCCCAAATAATATCCGCGATTAGAAATTTCACCCACTGTCATTTCATTTTTGCCAACATTGTACAAAATAAAACATTGCACATTGTTTATATCAAAAATACGAAGGCGATCGAGTTCCGTTTTCAACACATCCAAGAAAAGATGGTGAAGCCGCTCTATAAGTGTGATAGATTCAAAATAAAGGGCTTTCATAATACGTCTCTTGCTATTTAATCCTCTATTTATATTTATAGCAAAAAATGTGTTAAATTTTATTTAATATGAGAAAATTATCTGACATCATTGCATTTGAATGGTAAATTATTTCTGAAAAAACACCATAAAACCTGTGGCAAACGAGAAAATATAAATGATAAGAAAGAATGGTACTTAAATGAGTCAAAGGAGTTCCCATATGGTTTTGTCTAAAATGCAATTCTCTCGGGCAAAAGGTTTCCATGAGTAAAGCACCCTCCCCCAAAACACCCTTTAAGGGGCGAACGGTTGGACGTCTTGTGGCCGTCCAAGCCCTCTTTCAAATTGAACAAACAGGATCTTCAGCATCTTCTGTCGTCTTAGAATTTCTCAACCACCGCTTGAAAGATACCCAGAAAGGTCGACGACAGGTAGACACCACTTTTTTTGTAAAACTTACGGAAGGAGCATGGTCTACCCATCATCGCAGCGATGAAGTGATATGCGGAGCTTTAAAAGAGGGATGGCCGCTTGACCGGATAGAATCTGTAACGAGGGCAATTCTCCGCGCAGCTCTTTATGAAATTTTGGAATCAAACACACCAACTGCTGTGATTATTGATGAATATCTTAATATTACCCATGATTTTTTTGACGATAAGGAAGTTGCCTTTGTAAACGGGGTTTTAAATGCGGTTGCAAAAAAGATCCGACAGGTACCATAAGCCCAACGAATTTCTCTTTACCGCCGCCGCTTTTGTCGAGATCCCCTTCTCGATGCAACCCTTCTTTTTGAAGAAACACGCTTATTTCTAGCAACTGTTCGCTTCTTTCTACTAGTTCTTACTCGCTTCCGAGGAGCGGACCTTTTCTTAGCTCTTACTCGTTTCCGAGGAGCAGACCGTTTTCTTGTACTCTTAGCTTGCCGTCTTTTTGCTGCAGGCTTTGCTACAGGTACAGGTGCTGGTGCTGCTATAGGTGCAGGTGCGGCAGCAATCTGTAAAAACTCAAGTCCTCGCTCACGAATTATTGGGTTAATCCCATTGATAATCTGATCACGATTAAGATTATTCTGTTGAATAAAGTGGGTATTCGCGAGCGTAATATGGGGATCCTGAACAATGGGATGGAGATCTAAATGACTCTGATAATTCGTTCCATTTGCAACATTAAAATTGTGAACTTCATCAAAAAGAGCAAGACCGATATTCTTAAAGTTTGCTACCTCCTGAGGTTGTGGAACGAGGACAAGAGGACACGCGTTGTGTCCACGATTCACAGTGTACCGTCGAACGGCAGAAGCCGTGAATGTTGCTTGCGGTAAATGAGCATTGGCAACTGCCTGAAGACGCGCTTGCAATAACGGATAATCATTTGGATTAACGTTTTTAATCCAAGCTAAAGTAACGTGATAATTATCCGGATTTGCTTTACCAGGAATATTATTATGAACAATGTTATCAAATAAGGCCTGATTCTTGTGAGGAGGCAAGTTATAAGTTATTATTATATCTCTGGTGTTTTGTTGAGGATTCGGATTCGGTGCTCGATTAATAAAGTTACGCAATGCACGCTTAGCTTGTTTTGTTTGGAGACTTCTGAAGAAAGGACTTGCCAAATCTTGGTTCATGCCAGGAAGCCTTCGGTTTCCGGTTCTAGCAGCGTTTAGAAGCTGCTGAACAGGAACATAGCACCAATCATCTTTTTCAACATGAGAATTAACCCCAAGTCTTTGATTAGCCAAGGCAGCATTGTTCCTAATCTCTTGAATAGAAGGCTTAGGTCCACGAGCATGGACAAAATACATACGATATATAAAATTTGTACCGACCTGTGAATAGGGAGATCCTGCAACATCCGCTAAAGTGATGTGGGAAGCACTCCAATATCCTGTTTCTTCCTTAGCTTCTCTTAAAGCGGTTTGTTCGAACGTTTCTCCGGGATCTTGAAGCCCGCCGACATCTTCCCAAACCCTAGCTCTATCACGATATCCTCTGCTAATGAGTGCGTTTCCATCATCCGTGAGAATAACCATGCCTGCTCCATGAGCATACAGAGCAGAGGGCAAGAAAAAAGTGGCAATTAAAACAAAGCTTAAAAATCTGCGAACCATAAATAAACACCCCAAAAAAAATACTACAACACACATATAAGCATAAATTTTTATTTTTCAAGAAGAAAGTTGAAAAAATGGTATAGATAAAGAATAATTCAATTAAAAAAGAAGCATAATCACATTGGGATAGAGAAAATAAATTTATTTTTTACTTGCGTTTTATTTCATTTTGAGGTATTCTAAAAATAAGGACGGAGAACTGATAAGTTAGATGTTTGCCGTATCTCTTTCGTTCTCCGTCCTTTTTTATGAACTGTACAAATGCAATTCCTAAATATCCCTCTTATTTTGAAATCCCCATTCGTCATTCCCGCGAAAGCGCACTGGTGTCCGGGGAAAATATAAAAGAACCATTGAAAGAGTAGAGCTGCTCAATGTTTTTTGCTAAAATACGAGCTGTAGACTTAACTTTAGCAGGAGCAGCTCTTATGTATAACAATAGCATGTTAAGTGAAATTTTAAAGTTACTTCCGAGAGAAACGATAAAAAAAATTATAGATAGCCACCAAGGTGATCATTACACGAAAACGTTTAAGTCCTGGGATCACTTGGTTGCAATGATTACGGGTCAATTGGCAGGAGTAACAAGCCTTCGCGCACTAGTGTCCGGGGAAAGTGTGGAGTGCTATTGAAAAGATTAAGTATTCCTTCTCTTAGAGAAAGATAGGCTGATTATAAACTTAAAAAGTTGAATTTCTTAAACTCTCTCAAAAAAGTTTGGATTGCTTCGCTCCGCTCGCAAAGACGGTTGGGGATTAGCAACGAATGTGCCACCAGTTCGTCTTTGCGAGGAGCTTTGCTCCGAAGCAATCCAGAACTTAAGGACACTTTTTTTGCATTTCGTATTTTCCCCGGACACTTGTGCGCCTTCGCGAGGACGGGAATGACGCCGAGGGGATCTTGAAAAACTATGGTGCTGAGACTCAAGCTTCAGGGACTTGAGTTGCCACAAGCTTCCAGTTGGGATCAGAACTTGCAAGGGAGCGAGAAAAAGTCCAAATATCTGTGACTTCTGAATACCGATCCGGATCTCCTTCAATAACCTTTCCTTTAGCATTTCGAGTAACAAGGCATTGTTCTGAAACGAATCTTACCGTATAATAAGCCTGGCCTTTTTCTTCTCGTTTGTCGATGATTTCAGACGTAACAATTCGAGACATATCAACCTCAAGGGTTTTCTTCGACTTGTTCCGTTTCGCAATCGCATCATCAAATGTCTCAAGAAGCGGGCCTTCTAAAAGTTTATGGAGAGTCGACGTATTCCCTGTCGCATAGGCCTCAAGGATTTTGCGAAAGGCAACACCTGCTCCTTGCAAAAATCGATCATCATCCATTGCATCTGGTTTTACTTCTTCTTGAGGAACCTCAGCTTGAACTTCAGAAGGGGCTGCGCGCTTTCTGGCGGGTATAACCACATCATCTTCCTCGGATTGCCTTTTGCGGATGGGTCTATCCTTCTCGTGGGTTCCAAGCACAACCCACAATCGATATCCTAAGAAAGCCGCAATGGCTGCGAGGAGTACAAGATCTAAAAAAGCCATGAATTTAATCCTTTCATTCCTATCGTTATACAGGGGTTTCTTTCTTTTGTCATGGGGTGTGTCATGACGAAGAGCTGTGGGAGTGGAAAAAAACATAGCTTTCCTCCTGGAAGACTCAAATAAAGTAACTACTCACCCATCCGTGTCATCCTTGGCAAGAAAAGGTTGCTCTTGCGAAGGCAAGAGCTTACCTTTTCTTGGCCGAGGATCTCTTGGCGGGTAAGATCCTCGGTCAAGAAATGCTAAAGTTTTCCATAGGAAAACTAAGCATTTCTTACCAAGAATGACACCGTGCGTGGGGGGACGAAAATTAAATTGAGCTTGCATCCCTTGAAAAAATAGTTAATATACGGATGAAATTGCTAATATGTTAACAGGAGTGGGTTGCGGCCCACTTTTTTATTGAGTCAAGAAAGACGATGAGTTTAGAACAGCACATTGATGACATCATTACACCTGCTCTTCTGGATAGGGGGTTTAGGGTCGTTCGTGTGCAACTGCAAGGTTCGAAACGAAAAACGCTTCAGATTATGATTGAGCGTGAGGATGGGGTAAATATTACTGTTGATGATTGTGCAAACGTCAGCAGAACAGTTTCCGTCTTGTTAGATGTAGACGATCCCATTCATGAGTCCTATGTATTAGAAGTAAGCTCCCCCGGTTTGGACAGGCCACTTATTACAAAGAGTGATTTTAAGCGATTTGCTGGTTCAATGGTTAAAGTTGAACTAAAGGCTCCCTATAATGGAAGTCGCCGATTCCAAGGCCATTTATTGGGGATAGAGGGTGATCTCGTAAAAATTGAACTTGATCCCCAAAAGGAAGTTGCAGAGTTTGCCTATTCTGACATACAAAAGGCTAAGCTCATTCCTAATTATGAAATGTCCAGCTCAAGTTGAGGAAATAGATGACGGAAATACATACAGGCCCTGGAAATCGTGAACTTTTATTGGTTGCTGAAACCGTAGCCCGTGAAAAGTCAATTGAAAAGGACCAAGTTTTAGAAGCCATGGAACAAGCCATCCAAAAGGCTGGCCGGGCCAAATATGGCTACGAGCATGATATTCGTGCTAAAATCGATCGTAAAACTGGGGAAATTTCACTCGTGCGTTGCCGAGAGGTTGTAGAGGAAGTTGAAATCCCTTCAGCGCAAATGACTCTTGCTGAAGCCCAGGCCATTGATCCAAATTTAAAAATAGGAGACGTTTTAACAGAAGTCCTCCCGCCTATTGATTTTGGACGCGTCGCAGCACAAACGGCAAAACAAGTCATCTTTCAAAAGGTGCGAGATGCCGAACGTCTTCGCCAGTTTGAAGAATATAAAGACCGCGTTGGCGATATCGTGAGTGGCATTGTTAAGCGCATCGAATTTGGAAATATTTTTATTGAATTAGGACGAGCAGAGGCTCTTTTACGTCGAGATGAGATGATTCCCCGTGAAAATCTCCGCGTTGGCGATCGTGTACGCGCCTATATCTTCGATGTCAGAGAAGAACCCCGCGGAGCTCAAATTTTTATTTCTCGAACCCGCCCCGAATTCATGGCCAAACTTTTCATGCAAGAAGTACCAGAAATTTATGATGGCATTATTGAAATTAAATCCGTTGCCCGTGACCCTGGAAGTCGAGCAAAGATTGCTGTAACGACTTCAGATCCTTCCATTGATCCTGTTGGATCTTGTGTAGGTATGCGAGGGAGCCGCGTTCAAGCCGTGGTTGCTGAGCTCCAAGGAGAGAAAATTGACATCATTCCTTGGTCAGGCAACCCTGCGACCTTTGTCGTTAATGCTTTAGCTCCTGCTGAAGTTGTAAAAGTTGTTGTCGATGAAGAAAGTCAACGCATTGATGTGGTTGTTCCTGATGATCAACTCAGTCTCGCCATTGGCCGACGTGGTCAAAACGTACGTTTAGCTTCAATCCTCACGGGATGGAAAATAGATATTTTAACTGAAGCCCAAGAGTCGGATCGACGCGCTGAAGAAGTGAAAATGCGCTCTGACCTTTTTGTTGAAGCGTTAGACGTGGATGAGATGATCACTCATCTCCTCATCGGAGAAGGTTTTACAAAAATTGAAGAAGTTGCTTACATCGATATCAGCGAGCTCGCCTCTATTGAAGGGTTTGATAATGATTTAGCAACAGAGTTACAAAATCGCGCTAAAACGTACCTTGAAGCTCAAGAACGTCATTTGACAAAACGCATAAAGGAGCTCAAAGTAGCTAAAGATTTAAGCTCCTTGGAAGGCCTTGATCTTGATATTCTTGTCACCCTCGCTGAAAAAGGGATTAAGAAACTCGATGATCTTGGTGATTTAGCAGTAGACGAACTTCTTGAGCTTTTACCGCCAGGACGTCTCACCGAGGAAAAGGCTCAAGAAATTATTATGGCAGCCCGTGCCCATTGGTTCGAGGCTGAGGTTCCATCAACTGAAAGTTAGTTGCTCATGACGAATACGGACGGGAAAACAACAGATAAAAAGCCACTGACGCTTTCTGCAAAAACGCTCACCTTGAAAAAAGGTGGCGAAGGAGCACATGTGCGTCAAAGCTTCACCCATGGCCGTTCAAAAACCGTCACGGTTGAGGTCAAGAAAAAACGTGTTGTTCTCCCAGGACAGCAAAAGCCAGAGGGAAGGCTCTCAGCGGAAGGAAAACCTCTTGGCAGCACTGGTCTTACACCTCAACAGGTTGAAGAACGTTTGAAGGCCCTTCATGGAGCCATGAAGACTCAAGTTGCAGAATCCGAAAGGACCCGTCAGGAAGCCCTTGAGGAACAAAATCTCCTCAAAGAAGAAGAAGATCAAAAAACGGAACCTTCTCACGCCGAAGAAGGAACCATTTCAGAGTCCCCCTCGCCTCCCCTCTTAAATGAGATGGATATTATCCCTCCAGCGGAAAGCACTCATAGAAAGAAAACTGTTTTCTCTTCTTATGCTGATGAGGAGGAAGAACTGACCCGACGCGGCAAAGGAGAGCCAAAAGTTAAAGCTCCTGTTGTTAAAAGGACAGAACCCAGACGCCGCAGCGGCAAACTCACCATTGTTCAGGCGTTAAGGGGTGATGAGGAAAAGCCAGGGCGCAGTCTTGCTGCCATGAAAAGACTACGTGAAAAACGTAAACTGGCAGGACTGGAAAAACCTCAGCAAAAGGTCATTCGCGAAGTTATTATTCCAGAAGTCATTACTGTCCAAGAACTTGCTAGCCGCCTTGCCGAGAGAAGTTCAGACGTTATTAAGGTTCTGATGAATATGGGTGTGATGGCAACCATCACTCAATCCATTGATGCCGATACCGCAGAGCTTATTGCTACTGAATTTGGCCATCAAGTTAAGCGCGTTTCCGAATCGGATATTGAAATAGGTCTTCATATCAAAGATGAAGATCTCTCCCAAATGAAACCGCGTCCGCCTGTTGTTACGATTATGGGTCACGTAGATCACGGGAAAACCTCTCTTTTGGACGCCTTACGCAAAACAGATGTCGTCGCTGGGGAAGCGGGTGGAATTACCCAACATATTGGAGCCTATCAAGTCATCTTAAATTCTGGCGATAAAATTACTTTTATTGATACTCCGGGTCATGCTGCCTTTACAGAGATGCGAGCCCGAGGAGCGAACGTCACTGATATCGTTGTTCTTGTGGTTGCGGCCGATGATGGCGTGAAAGACCAAACGATCGAAGCCATTCGCCACGCCAAAGCCGCTAACGTGCCCATTATTATTGCGATTAATAAAATCGATAAGCCTGAAGCGGACCCTGAGCGAGTGCGCAACATGCTGATGCAGCATGAAATTTTCCTTGAGAAAGTTGGCGGTGACATCTTGGACGTAGAAGTCTCTGCAAAACAAGGACTTAACTTGGATAAACTGGAAGAAACCATTCTTCTTCAAGCCGAAATTTTAGACCTCAAAGCCACTCCCAATCGCCCTGCCGAAGGTGTGGTTGTTGAATCAAAACTTGAGCGTGGCCGCGGCGTCGTTGCAACCGTTCTCGTCCAGAAAGGTACCCTTAAGGTAGGCGATCTTTTTGTGGCAGGAGCTGAACATGGCCGCGTGCGAGCTCTGCTTGATGATCGAGGAAATCAGATTGATGAAGCAGGTCCTTCCGTTCCTGTAGAAATCTTGGGCTTTAACGGTGCTCCTATGGCTGGAGATGATTTTGTTGTGGTCGACAATGAAAACCGCGCACGAGAGGTTTCTGAGTTTCGGCAACGACAGGCAAGGGAAGCAAAGTCTGCCCTTTCAGCCCGAGGAACCATGGAACAAATGTTCACACAAATCGCTGCTGGTGAGATCAAAGAACTTCCTGTCATTATCAAGTCCGACGTTCAAGGTTCTATGGAAGCCATCAGTGGCAGTTTGACTAAGCTTTCCACTGATGAGGTGAAAGTTAATATCCTTCACTCAGCTGTTGGGGAAATTACGGAAAGCGATGTTACGCTTGCAAAAGCTTCACACGCCATCATCATTGGTTTTAATGTACGAGCCAATCCACAAGCGCGAGAAGCTGCTCGACGCGATGGTATTGAAATTCGCTATTATTCTATCATTTATGATGTGGTTGATGATATGAAAGCCGCCCTTGGAGGTCTTTTGGCCCCGACGTTACGCGAAAAATACTTAGGAGCTGCGACTATCCGTAATGTCTTTAGTATCTCAAAAGTTGGTAAAATTGCAGGGTGTATGGTCACTGAAGGAATCGTTAAGCGGGGCGCTAAAGTCCGTCTCTTACGGGATAATATTGTCATTCATGAAGGAACCCTCAAAACCCTGAAGCGCTTTAAAGACGAAGTCAAAGAAGTTCGCGAAGGATATGAGTGCGGTATGGCCTTTGAAAACTATAATGATATCAAAGAGGGCGACACCATCGAATGCTTTGAGATCGAAGAAATCACCCGGACACTGGATTAATGATTGGAACCAAAGGAAAAGGACCGAGTCAGCGTCAGCTGCGGGTCGGCGAAGAAATTCGCCACATTTTAGCTGAAGTCTTGTCTCGCGGTCATTCGGGCGATGAACTTCTAGACCGCTCCTCGATCACGGTAACAGAAGTCCGCGTCAGCCCTGACCTTCAAAATGCTACGGTTTTTGTCGTGCCTCTTGGGGGGCTTCATGTCCCTGAAATCCTCGCAGCTTTCAAGGAAAGGGCTTGGTATTTTAGGAGAGAGGTCGCCCATAAGCTCCAAACTCGTATAGCCCCTCGCCTTGTCTTTCAAGCAGATCTTACCTTTGATGAAGCTCAACACATCGAATCTCTTCTTCGGTCCCCCAAGGTAAAAAGGGATATTGATGGAAAGGATTAGATTTTTCCAAGATAACACGTGTGGCAAGTAACCTGACATTTAAATTATGTAATTGACTTCCTAATCTCATAATCATAAAAATGTTTTTATTAATATTAATTTAGAAATGGGTTCCATATAATGAAAATCAAATTCTTTATATTTTCCCTAATGATTTCCGTATCTCAGGCTTTTGCCATGGAAGATCAGGTTCAAGAAGATGGAAATGATGCCGTAAAAACAGCAGGTTCTTGTACTCTATCTACTCCTAAGGTTATGCCTTGGGAATTGGAAGTGAAAGCCCTTTGTTATTTAGATCATCAGGGATTGAAATCCTATGTCCGCACAAAAGGCAACTCAGAAAGATTAAAAGCATTCAGGGAAAGATGTGATGAAATCTACAGCATAGCAACCCCTTATGTTCTTGAATACCTTATTTCCCCACCGGATATGGTGCAGTATGCAATGCAACAGCCAGTTTCATTAACCTATGATAACCTCTTCACAAACACGAAAATTCTTATAGGTAACCAAAAGTGCGATACCGATAAACGTTGGTTAAAAAAAGACCCTGAATTAAGGAGGTTGAAAACTCTGAGAACTCTCAATGGCATGGATGCCGAAAACCGTTCACCATTCGCAAATGAAGATCTTGAATCTTTTTGCAGTATTTTAAAGAAGATGCGCCCTCCGACGATTTGGAGTTTAAAATCGTATTTATATGTCCTAAGTTGTTTTGGAATATAGTCATGAGTGATTTGATCCTCCAAAGTTTTAAACTCTCTTTTTCTGGATGCAAAAGCGAAAAGCGAAATAATGTTGCTGATTTTATCTGAGACTTGTCCAATAATGGCGTGCCTGCTCTCGGTTTCCTCAAAGGAGAGCTCATTCAACCCTTCGGAAAGCTTGTACATAATGGGAACATAGAAGACAGCCCAAATGAATACAAATAAGCCAAGATAAAAGCTAACGATGGAAAGGGCGCAAAGACCGACAACGCTTTTCAGAATTTTTAGGAGGAGCCCATGATGCATCTCCGTCCAAAACTTATCATACCCGTCCAATATTCCTTTGAGTTTACTGCTGATGGTGCCCGTGAAATTATCTTGAAAATACAGGTAGGAATGATGCTGCACATAATCATAGGATTTCAAGAGAATCGAGCGTTGCACATAGGGTTCTGCTTTCCATTTTGCTATGTTACTGACCCTCCATATAGATTCTATGATGAGTTGTGACCCAATAAACAAAACCATTGGGAAAAGAATAGCATGATAAGTTAAAGGACTCGGAGCTGCCATCGTGTCAATAAATAGCTTTATGGCATAGTTATAAGCAAAAGGATAAAAGCTAGTGATTATTGGAGCTGACAACATCACAAGATAAAACCATTTGTAAGGCTTTATGTGCTGCCAAAAAAATGAAATGATGGATTGATTATGAGTTTCTATGGTTTTTTTATTTGTAAATGTCGTCTGAACCATAATTGCATATCTTTCCCATTTGAAAGTCTGTGTCATCCTTGGCAAGAAATGCTTGTTTTCCAAAGGAAAACTTTAGCATTTTTTGGCCAAGGATCTCTGTAGCAATAAGATCCTCGGCTAAGAAAAGGTAAGCTTTTTCTTCGAAAAATCAACCTTTTCTTGCCAAGGATGACACAGACTGGTGAGTCGCTATTTTAAAACAATCATGAAAGGGTCTGAATTCCTTTTTATATAGGATCCGTATCAAAAATCGTAACCTATTTTAAAAATTTTTATATGAATTCTCCAACAACTACTTTCTTATTTTTAATTCTTTAAGAAATTAATAAGTATTCGCAAAATCACAAAAAACCTTGACTTTGCCTCCTAAACCCGCAAAGTTACTCCCATCAGTTCACACAATTCCCTGGGGGTCGATGAAGCAAAATATAGCCAAGCTTATAACCATCCTTATGCCTCTCATAATTGCTTATGGTCTTGTTCTTTTTGTTTCACTCAAAGACTCACCCCATGAATCAGAAATGGCTCAGCCTCAGGTAGCTCAAGCAGAACAAGAACCAGAAGAAATCACGAAGTCCGATGAAGGCCCCTTTGATGAAACGTTGACCATTAAAGAAGGAGATACCCTGGCAAGCATTTTAAGCCGTCTCGGTATCCCCTCGGCTCAAGCCCATGAAGCTATTGCTGCTCTTTCAAAAATTTTTAATCCTAAAGACCTGAAAATCGATCAAGAAGTTTACGTTATCTATGACGTCCAAGCGGATGGTGAAAACTATGATTTAAAATTTCTCCGCCTCAGAGGGGATCTTGACCATCACGTCGAGCTGGTACGATCAGGTGGCGGCCTCTTTCAAGCCACAAAATATAAAAAAGAACTCAAGCACGAATATGTTGATGTTACCGGAGAGATTAAAATCAGCCTTTATGCAGATGCCTTAAAGGCAGGCGCCTCCCCCAAAATGCTATATGACATGATTAAGGCCTTTAGCTACGACGTTGACTTCCAACGTGATATCCAACCCGGTACGGGCTTTTCGCTTTTTTACGATACCTACAAGGACGAGGAATCGGGTCATGAACGCCCTGGTGAGCTTTTATACGCCAAACTCGTTATTGATGATAAACCTTGCGAAATTTATCGATTCCAACCTGGCGGTGGAGTGCCAGGATACTACACCAGATTGGGAGAAGCTGTTCAAAAAGCCCTTCTGAGAACGCCTATTGATGGAGCACGCATTAATTCAGGCTTTGGAAACCGCAAACATCCCATCAAGGGATACACAAAAATGCACAAGGGTGTTGATTTCGGCGCCCCCAAAGGCACCCCCATCATGGCTGCTGGAGATGGCGTAGTGGAGCGCTGCAACCAATATGGAGGCTATGGAAACTATATTTGTATTCGGCATAACGGGAGTACAAAAACAGCATATGCCCATCTTTGCCGCTTTGCAAAAGGGGTATGCGCAGGGAGCAAAGTTCGCCAAGGCCAAATTATTGGGTATGTGGGTGCCACGGGAAGTACCACTGGACCTCACCTTCATTTCGAGCTTTTACTCAATGGGAAGCACGTTAATCCTCAAAAAGTTACTCAACTCCCTAAATCAAAGCTCGTTGGAAAGATGCTTAATGAATTTAAGACTTTCATGGCAAAAGTTGAGAAGATGAAGAAGGAAAGCAGTGTCGCAGAAAACAGTCTAGCAGAAGAGCCGAATATCAAAAATCAGAAAGAAATCTAAATTGAAAGGAGCCGTTGACTTATCTGAAAGCTATGTTACACCCCCACAATTTTACTGCTGAACCGCCTTTTTGTTATTTAGGGCATTATAACGAAGACGCGTGTAGGGTTGAATTTTAAACAATCCCTTGACAATGAGGGATGTAATCCTTATTTGATAAATTATATCTTACACCAAATTTATGAAAGGATTATTATGGTATATTTAAAAAGAATGGTTAATAAAATGTTATTATTGATTCTGACTGCGATGTTAAATTCAAATACATACGCTATGTCCCCTGATCAAGAAGAAATCCAGGATCATTTTTCACGGTTACCTGCAGAATCAGTTCAACATATTTTTTCATTTCTACCTCCCAAAGAGATAGGTCAAAATCTTTCTACAGTAAATCATCAATTTTGCGACAATTCAAATTCCGAAGATTTATGGCTTGGGTTATGTAAAAGTGAAGGCTGGACATCTAAACCAGGAAACCTTACCTGGAAGCAATATTTTAGTGATCAACACAAGAAAAACATTAGAATAGTTAGATTGAGTGTTGTGCAAGCAATCGATCCTCTTCTTTCTGGTATAGAGAGAATTGAGGTGAAATTTAATGGTAGAACTTATGCATGCCCTTATACTTATTATCCTGACGAACGACCTGAGAATGCTGAGGTGATAGAAGATAAAGGTAAAACTTATGTCAGAACCTTACTTGCGGAAAGGGTGAAGTTATACAGATCTGAATTTCAAAATCCTGTTCCATACACTTATACAATCTATTCTATTTATGAAGAGGATGAGGGTGAACAGATTGCTTGGCAAGACCTTAAAAACATAAAGGTTCGTGAAGTTACTGAAGAGAACTTATTTAATGTAAATAAAAAAATCGTTTCTTTCAGGCTTAATTTGCCACAGGACCTAGGGAAGGGAAGTTTGCTATTTGGCTATCAACCTAAATAGTTATAATAGCCCTACGAATTTAGCGGATTGCTTCGACATCACACTCCTGGCAATCTTAGCCAGGCTCTCGATTAAATCGGAGATGACCCAGGGAACGGTTGGTTCCCCGCTTTTCGCAGGAACAAGCATTGTGAGGCTCTACGCGTGCCGTATTTTTCTAGATTGCTTCGGAGCAAAGCTCCTCGCAATGACGCAGAGGGAAAATGTATAAACTTATCTGTAAAATACTGCAGTGACTTGGATTAATTTAGCCTATTGAACGTAGAGTGATAGGATTTACCCACCTATAGAATAGGGTCTTTTTCGGAATGGACACAACGCAAATGGCGTCCCCAGCGGGATTCGAACCCGCGTCATTGCCGTGAAAGGGCAGTATCCTAGGCCTCTAGACGATGGGGACTGGTGAGATCTTCTTACAGGGAGTTCTTACCAAAATCAAGAAAATAAAAATGACCGACATATCCGTCATTACGAGACTCTGAAAGTGACGGAGCAATCTAGTCAAGAAACTGCTTAATTTTGCCAACTATCATTTGCATTGGATTTCTAGTTATTATCCCCTCACCCGCCGCAGCGAATGGCGAGTGAGGGGTCTTTAGAGAGGCTAAACAAAATTGGTAGAATTAATTTTTAAATGGAAGGAATATTAAAATAATGATATAATAAACTATAACTAATAGATTTATAATTTAAATATATTTCACATTAACAGTATTTAAATTTTTTTGATGGTGATTGTTATGGTTAATTTAAAAAAAATACTCACATCTACTGCTTTGGTAAGCTTGATAGGAATTGGAAGCAGCTTTGCTGTTATAAAAGAGTTTGAAACGCCTGAGAAGTTAAAAGGGGTAAAAGTCAAAGTAAGAGTCCAAGGCCCTCAATCCGCAGAGGACAACACACCTCCCCCCACTCCCGTAAGGACAGAGAAAGAGAAAGAGCCACTAGAAACGGAGCCTCTAGAGACGGAGCAAGCAAAAGCTGCTGAATTTGACATGGATTTAGATGCAATACTGAACGCTGCCTTAGCTGAGGTCGACAAAGAACCTCCTCTTCCGACGCTTACAGAACTAAAGGAAAATGCTCCTGCTTCAACCGTTATAGTACCAAAAGAAGAAGAGACGCCAAAAAGTCAGGCACAACAACATGTTCCAACCGATAAAGAAGTGCGGAGGGAGCTGGCTGATAATCTTGTACGTGGGTTCCAACCCCTCATCGATTCTTTCATAACACCACCTCAAGGCCCGCAAATAGCACCATTTACAGGTTTTTTGGGTGCACTTTTTCCAGATGTCCCTCGCAAATTGGCTAGACATGAAAGACACGTTCAAGAGAGAGAAGCAAACAAAAAAAAGTATGGAATGTATGAAACAAACAGGCACATAGAGAAAATGATCAGCAGAGGAAAACTAAAGCGAATTACGTAGTAAACCAGATAAAATCCATTTTATTGAGGGCCTAATGAATCTATTCATTGGAAAACAAGGCCCTTCATATTTTCAGCCTTTCTCATCTCAACACCTCCCCCGCATTCACTTTCACCACTCCTTGCAGTGTTTCAAGGATTAACGCCCCTTCTCCATCAATACCTGTAAAAGTACCACTCTGTGTTTTTCCTTGTAAATCCAAGGTGATATTCTTTTCCAGATTGGCGGCTTCTTTCATCCATAAGGATTGTATGGGAGCGAAGCCTTCCTTTCGCCATAGCGTGATGTAACGATGAAAGGAAGCAACAATGCGATGAAGAACCTCTTCTAAGGAGAGGTAAACTCCCTCATTTTGAAAAGAGGTTGCGGGATACGGCATTTGCGGAGGGTAATTCTTCAGATTTATCCCACACCCGATCAAATAACCGTTTTCATTTTTCCCTGGAATGGGAACTGATTCTAACAAAAGCCCACCCACCTTTTTTCCATTCAAAAGGAGATCATTCGGCCATTTATACGTCAGAACATGGGTCGGCGGGAGCAAAGAACGAAGTTCTTCTCCAACGGCAACACACGCCACTAAGGAAAGTTGAGGGGCCTCTGAAAGAGGAACATCCAAATAGGTAATATACGTGAAGTATAGATTGCCTAAAGCAGATTCCCAAACGCGCCCCCGACGTCCTCGCCCTTGAGATTGTTGAAGAGCTACAATGACAGAATCATCCTCCGCCCCTTTTAAAGCTCTTGAGCGAGCCTCATCCATCGTACTTGGAAGCGTATCAAAATAATAAAAAAATGTCATACGCTCCTTTAAATCGGAAGTGCAAGAGCGGCACGTTGCGCCATTTCAAGCACTGGATTTGGAAATATAAAGAACAATAGTATTATAACAACACAAATATTTAAAACAACTGTCATCTCAGGAGACAAAACAAGGACTTGCCCATAAGTAACTGCTGGTGAACTGGGGACATCGTCAAAATACATAACCTTTACAATTTTTAAATAGTAATAAGCAGCAACAACTGAGGACAATACCCCTACGATTGCAAGACCAAAAAGACCTGCAGATATCGCTGCCTTAAAGACGTACAACTTTGCAAAAAAACCTGCCAAGGGGGGAATTCCCGCCAATGAAAACATAAATACGGCAAGCGTAAAGCTCATCTTTGGATGAAGGGTTGAAATGCCTGACAAATCTTCAATATTCTGAACACCCTCGAACCCTTTTCCACGTAAACATAAAAGACAACCAAAGGTTCCGATGATCATAATAAGGTAAATGGTCAGATAAACGAATACGGCTTGAATCCCTTCATCATTCGCAGCTGCTAGCCCCATCAAGACATAGCCCATCTGCCCAATAGCACTATAGGCTAATAAACGCTTCAGATCCGTTTGGCGTAAGGCTGCAAAAGCACCTAAGGCCATAGAAGCAAAGGAAATAAAAATAATCAATGATTGCCAATCTGCATAAAGGAGCAAAAAGGGACTCACCATGATACGTAAAAAAACCACCATTGCGGCTACCTTAGGCGCAGCAGCAATAAAGGCAGTAATGGGGGTAGGACAGCCTTGATACACATCGGGTGTCCACATATGAAAAGGGACGGCTGAAACTTTAAATGAGAGAGAAGCCATAATAAAAATGAGACCGATGAAAAGTCCAATAGACAATCCCCCCGTACTTTCAATACGAATCATGGAAGAAATGACTTGAAAATTTGTCGTCCCAGAAAATCCATAAATAAGACTCGATCCATAAAGGTATAGGCACGTCGCAAGAGCCCCCAATATAAAATATTTAAGGGCTGCTTCGGAAGCTGTTATCTGATCGCGACTTAAGGCTGCGAGGATGTACAGAGATAAACCCTGCATTTCAAGACCCACAAAAAGAGTCATAAAATCATTCGCTTCCACCATCAGAAGCATACCAATGGTTGCGAACAAAATTAACGGGGAGTATTCAAAGGATACAATATGTTCCTTCATCATACTCGGCAGTGAAATGGCCAAAACAGCCATCGACCCAATAAGAATTAAAATCTTAGCAAAATAAATAAAATCATCTTGAAGAATTTGACCTTCAAAAGTCACCCATTTCTCCCCTGTTTTGTGCTGGAAGACCAAAACAACTAATGCAAGAAAAAGGGCTATGATGCCATAATGGCTGAAACGACGGAATGAGGCAGAACTGCCCGTCTTTCGAAAAACCCCTTCCATCAGAATACCTAGGGCTGATAGGATAAGTATTCCTTCGGGAATGATATGTTTTAGATCGGGCATATAAAAGCTAATCATGCCTAATTTCCTTTACAAAAGATGTCTGGATTGCTTCGGCGCTTACGCTCCTCGCAAAAACGCGTGAGGGAGCGTCTTTGCGAGCCCCCAAAGGGGGCGTGGCAATCCAGAAATAGGAAATCTTTAAGCTCGCTGGGTGTAAGGCAATTTCTAAGGACTTCTTTGGATCAATGGCCCCGCCTGCATCTGATTCAAGGGCAAGGTTGTATTGATCAATGACATTTGCAACAGAAGTCTCCATCATCGTCAAAAGGGGCATGGGATAAATACCAAAAATCAAAACACCCGCAACCAGAGGGGCAAATATAATTTTTTCTCGCCAATGAAGGTCTGAGATTGATTTAAGATTCGGTTTCACGAGAACTCCGAAAATAACCCGCCTATAGAGCCAAAGGGCATAGGCTGCACCTAAAACCATTCCCGATGTGGCCAATGTTGTCGCCCAGGTACTCACTTGATAAGCCCCTAGAAGAACGAGAAACTCTCCTACAAAGCCACTTGTTCCAGGAAGTCCAACGGACGCTAAAATGAAAAACAGAAAGACAGCCGCATAACGGGGCATGCGGTGCACAAGTCCTCCATAATCCGCAATTTCGCGGCTATGAATCCGATCATAGACAACCCCCACACACAAGAAGAGCGCGGCCGATATAAGCCCATGGCTAACCATCTGCGTAACAGCCCCTTGAACACCTTGAGCATCGACCGTAAAAATTCCCAACGTCACAAATCCCATATGGGCAACAGATGAATAGGCGATCAGCTTTTTCATATCTGTCTGGGCAAGAGCTACGAGTGACGCATAAATAATGGCAATGATACTTAAGGTAAAAATCATAGGCGTAAAATAGGAAGAAGCTTCTGGAAACATGGGAAGAGAAAATCTAATAAATCCGTATCCACCCATTTTCAAAAGAACCCCAGCCAAAATGACGGATCCTGCCGTTGGGGCCTCCACATGTGCATCTGGTAACCATGTATGTAAAGGCCACATAGGAATTTTAACAGCAAAGGAAGCAAAAAACGCAACCCATAACCAGGTTTGAACTTTAGGATCAAAGGGTGTTGTCAAGGCTAAAGGAATATCACTTCCGCCAACCTCAAAATAAATGTAAAGAATGGCCAGCAAACTTAAGACTGATCCTAAGAGAGTATAAAGAAAGAACTTAAAGGCCGCATAAACGCGGTTAGGTCCGCCCCAAATTCCTATAATAAGGAACATGGGGATCAGGACACCTTCAAAAAAGACATAAAAAAGCACAAAATCAAGAGCCGCAAACATTCCTAGCAGCATGGTTTCAAGAACAAGAAACGCAATCATATATTCTGCAACCCTCACCTGAATTGAGGCCCAGCTTGTCAGGATGCAAATTGGCATAAGTGTGGCTGAAAGAAGGACAAGAGGAAGTGAGATTCCATCGACCCCTACATGATACCCAATATTTAAAAGAGGCATCCATTCAAACTTATCTTCAAACTGAAAACCAGGGGAAACTGGGTTGAAGTTTACCCATAAAATCACGGCTAAACCCAGGGTCACAAGTGTTGTCCATAAGGCAACCCATCGTGCATTATTAGCTTTAGCAACATCCCCATTTCCCCAATTTAAAGAAATGGCCAAGGCTCCCAAGAGGGGAAGAAAAAGAGTCATGCTCAGAAGGGGAAGGGTTGCCATTAATTGTCCTTTTTATTCAATATAATCATACTGAAAGATGGAATATTTCTGGATTGCTTCGCTACGCTCGCAATGACGGAGAAGGCTTGATCTGTTTATAATTTTACTCATAAGTCTCAGTTCCATCTTTCCTACACCCAAAAATACCAACCGATCATCAGCACAAGACCAATGATCATTCCAAAGGCATAATGGTAAACATAACCTGTCTGAAGACGACACAAAAGCCCCCCACTTGCTACAGATAATGCGGCAAGTCCATCGGGACCAAGCCCATCAATGGCTTCTTGATCCCCTTCCTCCCACAAAAATTTTCCTAGTTTGAAGGAAGGATCCACAAAAAGCCATTGGTAAAGGGCATCAAAATACCACTTATTCCAAAGGAAAGTATAGATCCCCTTGAAAGTTGTTGAAAGCTTTTCGGGCCAACTGCTTTGATACATATAGAGAAGGTAGGCAATTCCAATTCCTAACAAAGCAGCAACCGTGGGGGACCAATGAACCCAATTGTAGACATGATGGGCGGCAGTAATGACATCATCTTCAGGCAAAACGAAGATCGCTGATCCCCAGAAAGGAGTTTCCTCTCCGACAAAAAGCTCATATAAAAGACTTCCCGAAAAAAGAGATCCCATTGCCAAAAGAACAAGGGGAAACAACATAATTAGGGGTGCCTCGTGAATATGGCCCATTACAGCTTCATCAGCACGTGGCGTTCCATTAAAGGTTAAAATGAGAAGGCGCCAGGAATAAAATGCGGTTAGGATTGCAGCTGCAAATCCGATGGCAAATGCGACTTTCCCAACAGGTAAATACGAAACCCAATCCACTTCCATAATCATGTCCTTAGAATAAAAACCCGCAAAAAAAGGAATTCCTGCCAAGGCCAAACTTCCAATCCACATCACGACATATGTAACCGGAACATATTTCCAAATCCCACCCATCTTTTGGATATTGTACTCATCCGACATGGCATGGATCACTGATCCTGCCCCTAGGAAAAGAAGTGCTTTAAAGAAAGCATGCGTTGTCAGGTGGAACATTGCAGCGCTATATCCTGAAAGACCCGCTGCCATAAACATATATCCCAGCTGACTGCATGTCGAATAGGCGATGATCCGCTTGATATCATTTTGAACACAAGCAATCGTGGCTGCCATGAGGGCTGTTGCGGCCCCAATCAGGGTAATGAATTCCCTTGCAAGAGGCGCATATTCTAAGATAGGCGAAATGCGGACGATAAGGAAAACACCTGCCGTTACCATCGTCGCTGCGTGGATGAGAGCTGAGACGGGTGTGGGAGCTTCCATGGCATCAGGAAGCCAGGTATGAAGCCCGATTTGAGCCGACTTTCCCATGGCTCCAATAAAAAACAAAAAAGAGGCGAGTGTAAGGGCATGATACTGGCCATTCAGGAAGGTAAACGTATCATTTTGATGGGCATCGACAAGCTCAAAAATGGCTGTAAAATCAAGGGTGCCAAAAATAACAAAAAGCGTTAGAACCCCAAGGATAAACCCCACATCTCCTACCCGGTTAACAAGAAAAGCTTTAATGGCCGCTGCATTGGCACTGTCTCGATCATACCAATACCCAATTAATAGATATGAGCATAAGCCAACTCCTTCCCATCCAAAGAACATTTGAAGTAGATTTGAAGCTGTAACAAGCATCAACATGAAAAAAGTAAAAAGACTTAAATAAGCCATAAATCTCGGGAAGCCAGGATCTCCCTTCATATAACCAATCGAGTAGATATGGACAATCCAGGACACCAACGTAACCACTGCCATCATCACATAGCTTAGACTATCGAGCTGTAGCTGCCAACTTACCTCAAAGAACTCCACGTGAATCCAAGTAAAAAGAGGAACAAGAAGGGTTTCTTCGTGAAGTCCTAATTGAAGAAAGAGATATCCGGCAAAGATCGTAGAAAGACCCATCAATCCGCATGTAATGCCCTGACTAAATTGATCTCCTAATTTCTCTCCCAATGATCCAGCTAAAAGAAACCCTAAAAACGGTAAGAACACAACTAAGATGGCCAAAATGCTCATGATTAACCCTTCAACATGGTAATGTCATCTACATAAATATCGCCGCGATTACGAAAGTAAACGACAAGAATAGCAAGGCCTATTGCGGACTCAGCTGCAGCAACTGTCAACACAAATAACGCAAAGATTTGTCCAACAAGATCCCCAAGATATAAGGAAAAAGCCACAAAGTTTATGTTCACTGCAAGAAGCATAAGCTCTATAGACATTAAAATAACGATCACATTTCGACGATTGAGAAAGATTCCCACCCCTCCAACTGTGAACAAAAGAGCCGCTACAATGAGATAATGATCGAGGCTAATGGTCATAATTTTTCCTGAAGTCTGGATTGCTTCCCCCTCACCCGCCACTCGCTTTGCGCGTGGCAACCTCTCCCACAAGGGGAGAGGTAATACAGCAAGCACTTAATCACCTCTCTCCTTGTGGGAGAGGTCGCCGCAAAGCGGCGGGTGAGAGGGCCTAAGTGGTCTCGTTTAAGTTCTTTGCGAGGGCACAACGTGCCCGAAGCAATCCAGAAAAACTTACTCGTAATTCCCATACCTAAATCCCTGATCCACTTGGAATGTCAATAAGGCGGACACTTTCTTTCGCTTGCCGTCCTATTTGATCTCCAAGTTTTTGTTTTTTCACCCCTTCTCGGGTGCGTAAGGTCAGAACAATAGCACCAATCATAGCGATAAGCAAAATAAGTCCTGCGCCCTGAAAAATAAGGGCGTAATGCGTGTAGAGCAAATTTCCAAGAGACTGTGTATTCGACATGCCATTATAATTGACAAGGGGTGCTGACGTTAAATCTAACGCTTCTGGAGACGTATTCCAGGCGATGACCACTCCCATCAGTTCAATACCTAAAATGCCTCCCACAAGGCCACCTATAAGGGAATAACGCCTCATTGATTCTCGAAGGGACCCGAGTTCCACATTGAGCATCATCACAACAAAGAGAAAAAGGACAGCAACAGCTCCCACATAAACGACAACGAGTATCATCGCTAAAAATTCAGCATGTGCTAAAACAAAAAGCCCCGAAGCATTAAAAAAAGCCAAAATCAGAAATAAAACTGCATAAACAGTATTGCGAGATGTGACTACCATCACAGCTGAGGTCAAAAGAACGCCTGAGAGAATATAAAATGTAAGGGCTGCAACATTAATCATAAAAAAACTCCAATCCTAAGATTCTGGATTGCTTCGCTACGCTCGCAAAGACAACAGAGGAAACCGTCTTTGCGAGGAGTAAAACGACGAAGCAATCCAGAAAATTGCACAATTTCGAACACATTATAGTTTCTTATCATTCTTCACTCCTATCGATACAACGCATCACGCTCAAGGCGCTCTGCAATTTCAACTTCCCAACGATCTCCATTGGACAGGAGCTTTTCTTTATTATAGTAAAGCTCTTCCCGGGTTTCAGTTGCGAATTCGAAATTCGGACCTTCAACGATAGCATCCACAGGACAGGATTCTTCACAAAGCCCGCAATAAATACATTTTGTCATGTCAATGTCATAGCGTGTCGTTCGACGACTTCCATCTTCTCGCTCTTCAGCTTCAATGGTAATTGCTTGGGCAGGACAAATTGCTTCGCAAAGCTTGCAAGCAATACACCTTTCTTTTCCATTCGGATAACGTCTCAAGGCGTGCTCTCCTCGAAAACGGGGCGACAGGAAACCCTTTTCATAAGGATAGGCGAGCGTGACTCTTTTTTTGAAAAACATATACTTGAGCGTTAAAAAGAGTCCCGACCAAAGTTCCGCTAAAGAAAAGGCCTTTAAAATGCGAAAAAAGGGTTTTGAAGTGGGTGATTCTGGCATGCCCTCAGCTTCCTGGTAAAAGGTTAAAGGTGATCAAAACGCTTGCTGTGAGAACAACCCATATCAAGGAGAAGGGTAAAAAAACCTTCCATCCTAAACGCATCAACTGATCGTATCGATAACGGGGAAAGGTCGCGCGTACCCATAAAAAGATGAAAAGAAGAAAAGAAATTTTTAAGGCAAACCACACAATTCCAGGCACCCACGTAAAGGGCGCAATATGAAAAGGTGGAAGCCATCCCCCCAAGAAAAGGATACTTCCCATTGCACTCATAAGAATCATATTGGCATATTCACCTAGGAAAAAGAGAGCAAACGTCATGGAAGAATACTCAACGTTATATCCGGAAACGAGTTCAGCCTCGGCTTCCGGCAAATCAAAAGGCAGCCGATTCGTTTCTGCTAATCCTGATATCATAAAAATCACTGCCATGGGGAGATGGGGTATAATGAACCAAATGCTCTTTTGGGCTTCAACAATATCGGTCAGGTTTAAAGATCCTACGCACAGAATGACAGCAATAATAACAAGCCCAATAGAGACCTCGTAAGATACCATTTGGGCGGCAGATCTTAAGGCTCCTAAGAAAGCATATTTAGAGTTGCTAGCCCAACCAGCTATAATAATTCCATAAACTCCCAGAGAAGAAATCGCAAAAAGGTAGAGAACTCCAACATTTATGTTGCTAATGGCTAGTCCAGGCTCAAAGGGAATGACGGCCCAGGCTGAAAGGCTTAAGCCAAAAGTAACCAAAGGAGCAATGATAAAAATGATGGGATTTGAACGAGTTGGAATAATAGTTTCTTTATGAAGAAGTTTTAACCCATCGGCGAATGGCTGCAAAAGACCAAACCAACCCACAACATTCGGTCCAATGCGAAGTTGCATCGCTGCAATGACTTTACGTTCGGCATAAGTCAAATAAGCAACAGCCAACAGCAATGGAATAATGATTAAGAAAATAAGACCCATTGTATGCAGAGTTGGTAGAAGGGCCTCATGCCAAAGATTGTCTATGTTAAACATGGGGTCCATCCCCCCTATCGTCATTTCGGAATTTAGGCTTGTCCCCACGAAAGTGGGGAACCAGGATAAAACTAAAATAGATTTTGTTTCTGGTCCCTCGCCTTCGCGAGGGCAGGCTTAATATCCGGAACCTGGTAGAAGGCTTAAAAGAAATGTCAACGACGTTCCGGGCATTAAGAAACCCTACCCCTCCCCCGGGTCTTAGCCCGGGGTCGTTGAGGGTTTCTAAATCCCGGAATGACGCATTATTTATTGACCTCACCATCCCCCTCACCTCTCCAAAATTTCTTGTGTACATTTTGCCATCGTAATGGAGTGGCGAGAAATGGAATCAGTCATATAAAAGTTCTCAATGCTGGGTTTAAAGGGGTCTGTATTTAGAATCTCCTCACGACCAAACTCAACCCACGGCGCTCGGCTGACCCTGTCAAGCTCATCAAAAAGGGGGTTAACCTCAACAAGCCGTCTACGAACTTCATCAAGTGAATTATAAGGCAATTCCAGGCCAAGCCTTTCAGAAAGAGCTCTGATAATCTTCCAATCTTCTTTGGCATCACCAGGAGGCGAAGCAGCCTGCAGGCCGCGTTGGACTCGTCCTTCTGTATTCACATACGTCCCAGACTTTTCTGTATAAGCTGCCCCCGGCAAAACGACGTCAGCAATCGCTGCCCCACGATCTCCATGGTGACCTTGATAAATAACAAAGGTCGATTTGAGCGCCGTCATATCGATTTCATCGGCGTCCAAGAGATATACGGCTTCAATTTTTTTGCGACGTGTTGCCTCGAATATTTCTTTTATATTATGCCCTTTGGGGCCGGGTAAAAATCCCAGATCAAACCCACCCACGCGGCTTGCCGCTGTTTGTAAGACATTAAATCCATTCCAATAGTCTTGAAGATGGAGCTTTGTTTTATGGACAAAATCATATTTATCAGCAATTTCTCGCGCAGTGTTAAGAATCCCATCCCCATCTTCACGCCCTAAGGCTCCTTGCCCTATAATCATCATAGGATGCTTAGCTGCTTTCAGTGCAGCAGAGATGGGATGTTTCCCTTTCTTGATTTTTTCAAGAAGTAAGGGATCGTTCCCAAGGTAATCCACAGGATATCCTAGCTCATGGAAAGGTCCGATGAGGGCAACGTTAAGACCTGTAAAAAGGTAATTTTTGCGAATTCTTGCGTTAATGAGAGGCGCTTCCCATCGAGGGTTCGTTCCAATCAGAAGACAGAAGTCAGCCCGCTCAACTCCCGCGATTGTTGTATTAAAAAGATAGCTACAACGAGGGCCTGTCCCAATCAAAACACCATCCTGGCGACAATCAATGTTAGGTGATCCCATAGCTGTCATCAAATCCTTCAATGCAATCATGGCTTCTGCATCCACCATATCCCCCACAATGGCGGCTACATGATTGCCAGGAATGTGTTGAAGACGGCCCACAATTACGTCAAAAGCTTCATCCCAACTGACCGGTCGAAGATGGCCATCTTCTCCTCTGACATAAGGACGATCGAGTCGTTGGTATTTAAGACCATCACAAGCAAAACGGGTTTTGTCCGAAATCCAGCTCTCGTTCACCTCATCATTGGGACGCGGAAGAATCCGCATAACTTCCCTTCCCCGCGCATCGATACGAATGGAACACCCCACCGCATCGAAAACATCCACAGAAGGCGTACTTGAAAGCTCCCATGGTCGCCCCTGAAAACTATAAGGCTTTGAGGTCAGGGCTCCAACAGGACAAATATCGATCAAGTTCCCAGAGAGTTCTGAGGTAATCGTTTTTTGCACGTAGGTGCCGATTTCCATATCCTCACCACGTCCTGTGGCTCCCAATTCAGGAGTTCCGGCAATTTCAGTTGCAAAACGAATACATCGCGTACATTGAATGCAGCGATTCATGGCCGTTTCAATGAGAGGGCCAAATTCTTTGTCGGGAACAGCTCGTTTGTTCAGGTTAAAACGGCTCGTATCCCCCCCATAGGCCATGGTAATGTCTTGAAGATCGCATTCCCCTCCTTGATCGCAAATGGGACAATCCAAGGGATGGTTAATGAGTAAAAATTCTAAAACCCCTTGGCGTGCTTTTTTCACCATAGGAGTTTGCGTCCGAATGACCATACCCTCGCTGGCTGGCATCGCGCAGCTCGCAATCGGCTTCGAAGATTTGTCCATTTCAACCAGGCACATCCGGCAATTGCCCGCAATGGAAAGTTTCGGATGATAGCAAAATATAGGAATTTCAACCCCAAGCATTTCTGCTGCTTGAAGGACAGTCATTCCCTCTGGGACTTCAATTTCTTGCTCATCTATCAAAAGCTTTGGCATTGTCTCTCCCTAAGCCGCTTTGCGAGCACGAAGACGGCGCTCAAGTTCAGGACGGAAATGACGGATCAACCCTTGCACGGGCCAAGCGGCTGCATCTCCAAGGCCACAAATGGTGTGACCCTCGATTTCGTAAGTAACATCTTCCAAGCGATCAATATCTTCAATTGCACCAATCCCATCAGCAAGGCGGATGAGCATACGCCACATCCATCCCGTTCCTTCTCGACAAGGAGTACATTGACCGCAACTCTCATGCATATAAAATTTTGAAAGACGAGCGATGGCTCGAACAATATCCGTAGATTTGTCCATTACAATGACAGCCCCCGTTCCTAAACTGCTATTAAAGCATGCAAGTGAAGGCGTATCCATGAGGACTTTTCCACAAACATCAGCTGGTATAAGGGGCACAGAAGACCCACCTGGAATCACCGCCAAAAGATTATCCCATCCTCCACGAACGCCACCGCCATGCACTTCTATGAGCTCTTTGAGAGGAATGCCTGAGGCCTCTTCCACATTACAAGGAGTGTTCACATGTCCGGAAATACAAAAAATTCTTGGGCCCGTATTATCAGGGGTTCCAATTCCTGCAAACCAGGCTCCCCCTCTTCTTAAAATGGTAGGAACAACTGCAATCGTTTCCACATTATTAACAATGGTAGGGCATCCATAAAGACCAACAACAGCAGGGAAAGGTGGCTTTAGACGTGGCATGCCCTTCCTTCCTTCTAAACTCTCCAAAAGCGCCGTTTCCTCGCCGCATATATAAGCCCCAGCTCCGCGATGAACATAAAGATCAAAGTCCCAACCAGAACCCGCTGCATTTTTTCCTAAAAGCCCAGCCTCATAAGCTTCCGCAATGGCCGTTTCTAAATGTTCAGCTTCCCGATGGAACTCACCTCGAATGTAAATATACCCCGTATGGGATCCAATAGCGAATCCAGCAAGAAGGGCACCTTCCACAAGTTTTTGGGGCTCATGACGTAAAATATCTCGGTCTTTACAGGTCCCTGGTTCACTTTCATCCGCATTGATAACAAGAAAGCGTGGCGTCACACCATCATCCTTGGGCAAAAAGCACCATTTGCGACCCGTGGGAAAGCCAGCCCCTCCCCTTCCTCTAAGGCATGAGAGTGTAACCTCATCGATAATCCACTGTTGCCCCTTGGCTATCAAGGCTTTTGTTTTATCCCAATCTCCCCTCTTCTTAGCTCCTTTAAGGTGCCAATCATGTCTGCCATAAAGATTCGTGAAAATGCGATCACTGTCCTTTAACATTAGGCCTCCTTCTTCAAGGGGGCAGATCCTTGGCGTCCAAGGGCGGATCCAGGCTTAACCTTAAGCCCCGATTTCAGATCCTCAAGGAGATGGTGAAAGCTGTCTTTATCTAAATCTTCAAAATAATCATCGTTAATTTGAACGGCTGGGGCATTCACACAAGCACCGATGCATTCCACTTCACTTAAGGTAAAAAGCCCATCGTCTGTTGTCTCGCCCCGCTCAATCCCTAGATGTTTTTTACACACGTGGAAGAGCTCTTCACTTCCTCCCAGCATGCACGGTGTTGTCCCACAGACTTGAAGGTGATATTTTCCAACAGGCTCTAGGTTAAACATACTGTAAAAGGTGGCAACCTCGTACCCTCTAATAACGGGCAATCCAAGCATTTCAGTAACCTTTTCAATAGCGCTCCCCGGAAGCCATCCCCCGCATTGCTTTTGCGCAAGATAAAAAAGAGGCAGAATCGCACTCGCTTGTCTTCCTTCAGGATACCGTTTGAGAATCTCTTGAATTTGGGCTTCATTTTCCTTTGAAAAATTAAAAACTTCTGACGCTTTTTTCATCGGTCGATCTCCCCAAAGACAATGTCTAACGACCCGATTATGCTGGGTATATCCGCAAGCATATGTCCTTTTCCCATAAAATCTAAGGCTTGCAAGAATGCAAAGCTAGGAGGCCTGATTTTACACCGATAAGGCCGATTACTTCCATCAGAAATGAGATAAACGCCGAACTCTCCCTTAGGCGCTTCAACAGCTGTATAGGTCTCACCTTTTGGAACGTGATATCCTTCCGTATAAAGTTTAAAATGGTGAATGAGAGCTTCCATAGATGTCTTCATCTCACCTCGTGGTGGTGTTGTAACTTTGTAATTTTTAATTTTGACAGGCCCATCTGGCATTTGTTCTAAGCACTGTTTCATAATACGCACACTCTGACGCATTTCTTCCATCCGAACGAGATAGCGATCATAGCAATCACCATGTTTTCCGACGGGTATCAAAAAATCCATCTGATCATAGACTTCATAGGGTTGTGCTCGGCGCAAATCCCAAGCCACATTGGAGGCGCGTAACATAGGACCCGTAAACCCCCAGTCCAAGGCTTGTTCCGCATTCATCGCACCAATGTTAACCGTTCGCTGCTTAAAAATACGGTTATCCGTCAACAACTTTTCAATATCATCAATCACCTGCGGAAACCGATCACAAAAGGCCGCAATATCTTCCACAAGACCTTGGGGAAGATCTTTATGAACACCTCCTGGTCGAAAATAATTGGCATGCATGCGTGCACCCGATGCGCGCTCATAAAAGCCCATGAGAATTTCCCGCTCTTCATACCCCCAGAGAAGCGGGGTCGTTGCACCTAAATCAATCGCCATTGTTGTAATATTGAGAAGGTGGTTTAAGATGCGTGTTATTTCCGAAAAGAGAACGCGGATGTACTTGGCCCTCAGCGGAATTTCAAGGTCCAATAATTTTTCTACGGCGAGTGCAAAGGCATGCTCTTGGCACATAGGCGAGACATAATCTAAGCGATCAAAGTAGGGTATGGCTTGAAGATAGGTTTTGTACTCAATCAGTTTTTCTGTGCCCCGGTGAAGAAGTCCGATATGAGGATCGGCTCGCTGAATCACTTCGCCATCCATTTCTAAAATTAATCTCAAAACCCCGTGAGCAGAGGGGTGCTGTGGCCCGAAGTTGACTGTAAAACTTTGGGTTTGTGGAGCTTCTTTTTGGAGGGACTCAGGCATTAGCTTGCTTCCCTTTACTTTTCCCCCACGGTGTCATCCTTGGGCTAGAAAAGCCTTGATTTTCATATGAAAAACAAGGACTTTTCTTGACCCGAGGATCTTGTGGCCGAAGAGATCCTCGGCCAAGAAATGCTAATGCCCTCGCTTTCGCAAGAACAAAGCATTTCTTGCCAAGGATGACACTTATGGGAGTAACCGAAGAAGACCAGGAACGACGTGGGCAAAGTATGCAATCACAAGATGTCATTAATTCCCCTCCCGATTATCTTCTGGCTTCAACGTTTGCGCAGCGTAATCCATACCCTCCCAAGGGCTTTCAAAATCAAAGGTTCGGAAAGCTTGGGGTAATTTAACAGGTTCATATACAACGCGCTTTTGCTCCTCATCGTAGCGCACCTCCACATACCCCGTCAGGGGAAAATCCTTTCGCATGGGATGTCCCTCAAAACCATAATCGGTGAGAATCCGCCTTAAATCTGGATGATCGTCGAAGGGGATTCCATACAGATCAAATACTTCCCTTTCCCACCAATTCGCGCTGCTGTAAACGGATGTTACAGATGGAACAGGCATCCCCTCCTCCACCTCTACTTTAAGACGGAGACGGCGATTATGAGACAAACTCAAAAGATTATAAACCACATCAAAACGCGGTTCTCTGCCCAAGTAATCAACACCGCAAACATCCATCAACTGGACAAAGCAGAAAGACTCAGAATCTCTTAAATAGGTTAAGACACGAACAATTGATTGTCGTTCCACCGTTACCATTAACTCGTTGTAAGCCACTGTCCTTGAGAGAATGTCTGTCCCGATTTCTTCTGCAATCAGACTTCCCAAACTTTCCAGTTCTTTAGATATGCCCATAAGTCCTAACACCGTGAAAAATGTTTTTCGCGCCCAATCTTCCGTTGAAGCTGTAAAATGCCATAAAGCAAAGCTTCTGCGGTGGGTGGGCAGCCTGGCACATAAACATCAACGGGAACAATTCGATCACACCCTCGCGTAACCGAATAGGAGTAATGATAATAGCCTCCCCCATTTGCGCAAGATCCCATGGAAATAACATAACGGGGCTCTGCCATTTGATCATATACTTTCCGCAAAGGAGCCGCCATTTTATTTGTGAGCGTTCCTGCGACAATCATAAGGTCCGCTTGACGAGGACTGGGACGAAAGACAACCCCAAAACGATCAAGATCATAGCGAGCAGCTGCTGTTTGCATCATTTCAATTGCACAACAGGCAAGGCCAAAGGTCATTGGCCAGAGAGACCCTGCTTGAGCCCAGGCTGCAACCTTATCTAGTTGGGTCACAATAAAACCTCTTTGGCTCACTTCTTGACTAAGCGTTTCAAGGAGAACATCAGGAGAAACACCTGTCGGGATAGCTTCAAAACCATACCCTCCTCTTAAAGCTTCTTCTGATAAAAACGGCTTTTTTATTCCCATTCTAAGGCCCCTTTGCGCCATTCATAAATAAACCCCACTGCCAATAGGGTTAAGAAAACAAGCATAGAAAAAAATCCAAAGAGGCCAATATCTTTTAAACAGATCCCCCAAGGGAAAAGAAACGCAATCTCAAGGTCAAAAATAATAAATAAAATCGCAATAAGGTAATAACGCACATCAAACTTCAACCGCGCATCACTGAACGCGTCAAATCCGCATTCATAGGGAGACAGCTTTTCAGAATCAGGTCTGCGAGGCCCCCACCAAAAGGACAAAAGCACCAAAAGAATGGATAACCCAAACGCAATCCCGATAAACACAAGGATGCCGAAATAGTCTTCAAGACTCCCATTGAGCGGTGCGTTCATAAATTGACTTGAAGAAAGATCCACAATCCACGCCTTCTCTGATTCTTTGGCCTTATTCTTACTATGAATGGGAGCAATTGAAAACACCCAATTTTAACCAAACTTACCCTATTTTGCCTTGTAAATTTTATTTCATTCTCTTAATCTAAAGATCGCCATTCTTAAAACATTTTGTAAAGAAGGTTAGATATTGTGAAAATATGGACTTTGGCACTTTTTTTACTATTTTCCTCTGGAACAACAATAAATGCCAATGGCATCGTCGTAGAACCGCGGGGCGAGTATGCAAAAATCAGTAAAAATAATAAAGAATCTTTTGATTTATATGAAATATTAGCCGGCGCAAAACCAGGAGATAAAAAGGAAGCAGCCCTCAAAGTACAAAAAAATTTAGGATCGCAAATCCCTCCCACAATTCTTGAGCTAGGAAACTACTATCTTTCACAGGGTGACTTTGAAAAGGCTGCTCTATATCATAGACTTTCAATGTTTCGTGCTCTTATTGATGTCCGTGCCAGCAATGATGAGAGCTTAGGCGACGTCATACCAACACTTTACTCTTGGATCCAAGAAGCAACTTCTAAGCTCAACCAGGGGGATCAAAAAACATATATAAACAATATAAAAACAGTAACCAAGAGAATTATTGCCTTAGATAAAGAGACACCACGGAACTATGATATAAGGTGGCCCAGTCTTCATAGTATTCAAGCCTTCATCAATGGCCCTTTAAATTATCCAAATGAAGATGGTTTAAAGAAAATTATTGAGGAAGAGCGCGCATCGTACATATCTACGGCAAAAAAAGAAGGAATTTGGTGATATTGCCTTCACGGAGGACGCTTCTGAGATCTCGTTCAGTGACCGTTTCGTTTGGTCTTTCTAAGGCCCCCCTCACCCGCCATTTGCTTCGCGCATGGCGACCTCTCCCACAAAGGGGAGAGGTAATGCAGCGAGCACTTAAATCACCTCTCCCCTTTGTGGGAGAGTTGCCCGAAGGGCGGGTGAGGGGTTTAAGTGAACAGGCATAAATAGAAATTAGGCAAAATATAATACTAGGTTCTATCCACATAATGAGGAGGTCATAATGAATTGGCTTTTAGCAGAAGCAAAAGAGCGATTGAGTGAGGTTGTAACCCTAGCCCTAACACATGGGCCACAAAGAATACGACATCGTAATCAAGCCGTCATTGTTTTATCAGAAATGGACTACCAACGCTTAACTAAGACACGTCCAAGCTTCAAAAACTACCTCATGGAAGGCCCTTCTTTTGAAGGACTCGACCTCACACGGGATGAAAGCCCTAGTCGAGATTTTCTTTAAGAACATTTGTAACTACTCACCCACACGTGTCATCCTTAGCAAGAAAAGGTTTATTTTTCAAAGAAAAATCTTACCTTTTCTTGGCCGAGGATCTCTCGGACAATAAGATCCTCGGTCAAGAAATGCTAGAGTTTTCCTTAGGAAAACTAAGCATTTCTTACCAAGGATGACACTATGTGTGAGAAAGGGTGAGCTGTTACGAATATTTTATCGATAAACGATAAAAAATGATTGCAATAGAATAATTTTTGTCATATCCTCCAAATCATCAATCACCAAGGAGATATAAGATGCACCCCATTCAAAAAGTAAGTTCCTACCTTATCTGGATTTTTAACGTTCTTCTTATAGCCTTTCCTTTATGGATCGTTTCCATATGGATACTTGTTAAATGGGCACCTTTTAAGAATTTAATTGCCCAAGGCTTTATCTCAACCCCGATACAAACACCAGAAGGGCTTATCAACCTTGCTCATTTGAAACTCACTCCTCTCAGTTGGAGCATTGGAATTTTCGGTGCTTTTGTTAGCATAGTTCCCTTATTTTTAGGGCTTCTTGTTCTTAAACACCTTTTTCAAAACTATCGAGACGGAAACATATTTTCATTGGAAAACGCACAAAAATATAAATATCTAGGGTGGCTCTTTCTTCTCGATGGCCTTTTAGCCAAACCCATTTGCGATATGCTCCTCATTCTCTCAGCAACACTCTCTAATCCCACTGGGCATCGTTATATCTCGATAAACTTTGGAACCCCGAATTTAGAGGTGCTGTTTTCAGGTGTGCTTGTCATTGTCATTTCTTGGGTGATGGCTGAAGGCTATAAGCTTCAAGAAGATCAAAGCTTAACGATTTGAGGAGGAATGACGATGGGAATTATTGTGAACCTTGATGTTATGCTGGCCAAGCGAAAGATGAAACTTCAAGATCTTGCTGAACATGTAGGAATTACAGTTCAAAACCTTTCTATCTTGAAAACCGGAAAAGCAAAGGCTATTCGGTTTTCAACGTTAGAAGCCATTTGTAAGGCGCTCGACTGCCAACCCGGAGATATTTTCGAATATGTGTGCCCTACTCTTAGGGAATGAGATAGCTTTCAAATGTTGCTTCAAGAGTAAGATAGTTTGGTAGATCTGGAGAAGACCGAAATTCGAAAAATGTGTATACCTTTGCTCCGCCTTTTCCATCTCTTGTTAAAGGTGAATTCTTTTCAAATTCTACTTCGGCAACCCGAAAATTCACCGGTACTCTCGATAATTTTTTGAGCTTCCACGTATAGCTACCCTCTGTTACCGTTGCATCACGACCAGAAGTAAATTCATTAATGAGTCGTTCGGCCTCATGAGGTATTAGAGTATGGGTAGGCTCAAAATCATGCACCTCATCCAGATATACTGCAACAGTCTCAGTTTCCTCATGAGCCCCATCCGTTAGCACGACATCATATTCGCAACTAAGAGATGGGTCTGTGTTCTGAGTTATTTGACGTATTCTTTTGATTGCGTATTTGTGTAAGGCAAAGTCTCCCGATTTCCAGGTATAGTGATAGTTTCCTATTTTTCGAGGCGCCTCCACATGGGCTGATGGCCAATGAGGTCGCCACTTTACATCATTATGTATATCGAGCTCAGGGCATGGAGTAGCCATAAGAGGAGAAGAAAAAAAGATTGATAAGGTGGAAAATAAAAGAAGATTTGTGCGATTTCTCATGATTTTATTCCTCCATTTTATTTCTATTAGAAAAATATATATTTCATTAAAAGCTCACGTAAAGATAAACATATCAAAAAAAGTCTAATTTTTTACTAACACCATTTTTCACACTTAAACCCCAAAAAATCACATTTCTCGCTTCTTAACACTCAAAAGATCTCGTATAATTGGATTACGGAGACACTTAAGGCCCAAAATATCTTTTACCCCCACTTCAATCGTAGAGAATTTGTAACCACAAGAAGGCTGCTAGCTGCCATGGCGGCACCTGCGAGTTCCGGACTAAGATGGCCCAAGGCCGCATAACCAATACCAACAATATTAAAAATAAAAGCCCAAAAAAGATTTTCTTGTATAATACGAAAGGTTTTTTTCGAAAGCGTAAAGGCCTGTGGAATAAGATTAAGGGCAGGACGCATCAACGTAATGGGGGCTGCATCCATGGCAACGTCTGTCCCTGATCCCATAGCAAATCCTACCATTGCTGCAGCTAAGGCCGGAGCGTCATTGACGCCATCGCCCACCATGGCCACGATATGATGGCGCTGCTCTTGAGCTTTCACATATTTAATCTTATCTTTGGGCTGAAGCTGGGCAATAACATCATCAATCCCCACTTTTTCCCCAATCAGTTGGGCCGTTTCCTTCCGATCGCCCGTCAGCATGACTGTCTTTAAACCCATGCGCTTTAATGCTTGAAGGGTTTCCCATGCACGCCTTCTCGGCATATCCGCAAGATAAAAGACCCCAAGAAGATGGCCTTCTTCCGCTAAATAAATCGTCGTCTGCTCGGCTTTGCGGACTGGTGGAACCTCTATCCCCAGCTCAGTCATCAGCATTTCAGATCCTAAAGAGTAAAGGGCCCCGTTCATTTTCCCTTGAATTCCTTTTCCTGGAAGAGAGAGAAAATCTTTAACCTCAAGGAGCATTTGTCCTCTGGTGGCTTTTAAAAAAGCTTTGGCGAGGGGATGTTCACTTCCTTTTTGAAGGGAAGCAGCAAGAAGCAGCAATTGATCCAGAGGTGTTTCTGAGAAGGACTTTGAGAAAGTCAGGCTAAACTCTCCTTTCGTAAGGGTACCTGTTTTATCAAAGACAACCTGATCAACTTTGCGGAGGACTTCTAAACTTTCAAGATCTCTGATGAGAAGCCCTTTCCGAGCCGCTTCCCCCATGGCAACGACAATGGCTGTGGGTGTCGCCAGCCCTAAGGCACAAGGACAAGCAATCACAAGAACAGAAATAGCTGACAAGAGAGCTTGCTGAAATCCGGGCCCCACGACAAGCCAACCTCCAAAAGTTGCAATACTGATCAGAAGGACAATAGGAACAAAGATTGCAGAGACTTGGTCCACGAACTTTTGAATAGGGGGTCGAGAGGATTGCGCCTCTTCTACCAACTGAATCATTCGCGAAAGGGTTGAGTGATTTCCAACAGCTGTGGCTTCAACGTAAAGCACTCCAGATGTATTGGTCGTGCCCCCAATAACCTTGTCTCCCTCTTCTTTAAAAACAGGAACGCTTTCTCCCGTAATCATCGACTCATCCACTTCTGTCGTCCCTTTGAAAATGACGCCATCTATGGGGATACGTTGCCAAGCCCTAACCATAATGTGGTCACCTTTTTTGAGGTCGTGACTTTGAACTTCTACATAAACGCCATCCTTCTCTACAAGTGCTGTGGGAGGGGTGAGCTTCATTAAAGATCTTACAGCCGCATTCGCTGATCTTTTGGCACGTTCTTCTAAGAGACGCCCGATAAGAACGAGCGTGATAACAATCGCGGAAGCTTCAAAATAGAGGTCATTTCTATGGAGAAGAACGTCCACAAAGCTATATCCATAGGCAGCTGAGGTTCCGAGAACAACAAGGAGGTCCATATTAGCAGTCAATCTTTTAAGAGATCCCCACGAAGCTTTATAAAAGCGGCGTCCTGCCCAAAATTGAACTATACTAGCGCAGACGAGTTGAAGGGTGGGAGCAACGTAAATGCCTAGCATATGGGCCACAAGAGGAAGGGTAAAAATAATCGCAATAACCACATCCATATAGTTCGGAGGAGAGTGGTCCATATGATGATGACTCTCAGGGGCACTTTGTGATTGATATGGCTTTGCTTCATACCCTTCTTGATCAATGGCAGTCAGAATGTTTTTAATGAGCTGTGGCGTTGGAAAATCGACTTCTATGTCGGCCTTTTCATTGACAAAGTTGACCTGAGCTCGTTTGACCCCTTCTACCGAGGCAATGGCTTTCTGCACCCGAATTGCACAGGTCACGCAATGCATTCCATTGATTTTAAAGTGGAGCGTGTTTTTCATTTCCTCATTCCCCTCTTTAAATTTTAAAGAGAGAGCATGAAGAAACAGTTAATACAGTGTAGCAGTGTTGCAGAAGAGCAGAAGAGCAGAAGAGCAGAAGAGCAGAAGAGCAGAAGAGCAGAAGAGCAGAAGAGCAGAAGAGCAGAAGAGCAGAAGAGCAGAAGAGCAGAAGAGCAGAAGAGCAGAAGAGCAGAAGAGGCAAACAACTATTTTCAGATACGTCAAAGATTATTTTTCAACTTATCTTTCTTTTTGTTTTCTGCTTTTCTGCCATTCTGCAGTTCTGCTTTTCTGCGTTAGCCAGGGAAAGGATTCATCACATTATCTTCGTCAATTTCTAATTCTTCTTTTTGTCCAGGTGTCAGTTCTTCTTTATTATTTAAGTGCCTTGGTAAAGGTTCTGGAGGGATTGGCTTCTCCAGCTCCTGCACTGGGGCTTCTTGTTTTTGTTCTGGTTGTGGCGCTTCTTCTGTTGTCTTTGGTCCGCAACTCACCAAAACAAAGGCTGCGCTTATTAACAAAACAAGGTTTGTATATTTATACTTCATTTTGACCTCCCTGGAGACTCACAGTTAATATTTCCTCCCACACCATACACATCAGAGCCTGCTTCTGCATGTTCATGACATGTTTTTAAAAGCTTTAGCATCTGCTGTGGTGAAAGGTTTTCTTTATCCGCTGCTTCAACAACTTGTGTACAAAATAAACAGATTGCCAATACAATTAATGTTTTAAACTGCATAACCACCCTCCCTCTTGTTTATCGCTCATCATTATATACTAACTCAAGAAAGTTAATAATTGATTTCTTTAGGGAGTTTTCAACCGCTTAAATGTGTTTAAAAAAGGATAATAATTCACGCTCCTGTGTCAATGATACTCATCTTAAATGAAGTTTAGGGATTTCTGGATTGCTTCGGTTCCTATGGAACCTCGCAAAGCTTGTCCTCGCGAAAGCGAGGAACCACTAAGTCGTCCCCCGTTTTCACGGGGGCATGCTTTGCGAGGGCGCTTTGCGCACGAAGCAATCCAGTTTTTTGCCAAACTTTCATTTAATTAAGTATATGAGGTAAATACGTTCAAAGATGGTAGCGGAGGAGGGACTTGAACCCCCGACAAACGGATTATGATTCCGCTGCTCTAACCAGCTGAGCTACTCCGCCTTGTGTTAGAATAGATAGGTGGTGCCCAGAGGTGGAATTGAACCACCGACACAGGGATTTTCAGTCCCTTGCTCTACCAACTGAGCTATCTGGGCCCACCAGCTAGCTCTATAGATAAAATTTTTGGCTTTGTCCACCCCTGATGGAATAGACAGTGAAAATTAAAAGTGTCTCACCCCCTATGGGTGGAGAAGTTTGTAAATTAAGTTTCTGGATCGCCACGCCCACTTTGTGGGCTCGCGAAGGCGAGGAACCAATAAACGTCCCCCACTCGTTCCCCGTTTTCACAGGGACATGCTTTGCAAGGAGCATTGCTCCGGAGCAATCCAGTCTTTTTTGTTTAAACTCGTGAAGAGCGTCTCGATTAATCCCTACTTTTCTTTTTTGTCTTTATGTGAAGGAGTCTTCCGATGAATATCTCGATGACGTATGATTTCTCTTACTTTTTTATCTTCCCAATCTTGACTCAGAAACGAAACGCGATGAAACATGAAGGGAATAACCCCCATGCGATAAGCTCTAAAAATGAGGGCAACACCCCACACGACTATGACATACTTGGGCCAAAAGGTTCCCGTTCTATCAAAGGTGAGCCAAATTAAAATTAAAATGGAGTTTACGATCCCAAAATAGATAACATCTAAATAAAATCGCTTTAGGATTTTGACTTTCTTACGCACTTCCTCTTCTCGCATGTATAACTCCATTCTATTTCTTTAAAACACCTACAAGTATTGTATATACCATATAAATATAATACTTTAAAGCACTTTATAAATAGTTAATGTATTATTTTGTATTTATATTTGAACAAAATAAAATCTTAGCGGCACCCGAGATCCGCTCCGTCACGAGATGAAGAAAGGGAGACAAAAGAAAGGGTTCTGTTTTTGCAATTTCAATAACAACAACCGCTTCCTTTCCGATCCAGCCATGTGCGTAAAGATGTGTTAAAGTAGGTGACAACAAATCCTTGTAATAGGGAGGATCCAAAAAAATAAGGTCATATGGGGTGACAGGTCGCGTCCGCAGATGGGTAGCATCTTGCTCTAAAACACAGATGCGAGGAAGACCGAAAGCCTTTACATTATCGTATAAAATGGAAAGCGCTGCCCTCTCATTTTCGATAAATGTGATAGATTTAGCTCCTCTTGAAAACGCTTCAAGTCCTAAGGCACCCGTGCCAGCAAAGACATCTAAGACCACTTTGTCGATCAGAACTTCTGGTCCAAAGGCAGGATTATGGAGAAGAATATTGAAAATCGTTTCTCGCGTTCTATCAGAAGTGGGACGTGTCCCCTGATGGGATGGAGCAATAATTTTTTTTCCTCGATATTTTCCGCTCACAATTCTCATGAAAGCCGCAACTTAAAAGGATTTCCTTTCCCTTCTTCTGCGAAAGAGAAAATCGATAGAAAGTTTGCCTGGACCATAACAAAGAATAAGTCCTAGGAGCATAGCCCAGTAGAGATGTTCATTTGAGCACTGATAGGTACTTTGTATAACAGCTGTCATGATCAGCATAGGAATAACGGCAAGACGTGAGGCAAGGCCAATCAAGAGCAAGACAGGGCAAGTCAATTCCGTCCCGGTAGTAAGATAGGCCGCAAATTCTGAAGGCAAGAAAGGAACTTTGTATTCATTCTGAAACAAGAGAAGTGTTGTGTCCCAGGTTTGAATTTTTGAAAGACCTGAATACCAAAAAATCTGCCCCATCCAAATACGAATGAAAAGAAAAAGGAGAGGGCCTATAAACTTTTCTAGAAAAAAGAGTATGTTTAAATAGCTTCTTACGATTATCGAGCTATGTGCAGCCTTAGAATACGCCATCCAATTTACCTTTTTATTATGATGTGAACGCGTACTCAGAAAATAACCCATTTTGAAGAGAAAAGGAAAGGGTTTCATGAAGGTGAAATTTTTTCTCGTCAATTCCCTCAATTGCCTCAATCAAAGAGTCACCCTTTTGAAGATAAGAGAAAAAAGCAAAATCAATCTCTGAAAGCCAATGAATGTGGACAGTTTGGAATGGTCTTATCGCAAGTGCGTATGATTTTCGACTTTCAAGTTCAATAGATTCAACATCCCCGTTCACCACGGCCAAAATCTGGTCTAAAGGAAAAGAAGAGGAAAAAAAATGAGCTGAAGGATGCAATTTTAAAAGAAGCTTTGCATAGTTTTCGGCGTCCATATCTTTAAAATCATGAGCGCTTAAGGGGATTTGATCTTCCGCAGAGTAAGCCATGTGTTTAAGCCATTCTAACCTTGCAAAATCGGGAAGATAGGCAAGACTTTGTGTAGGAGGGAATTGTTCCAAAAAATCGGGAAACGCAGCCCCCCACTCATCAAGGTTTCCTGTTTTTGGAAGATGAGGCTCTTCGCGGAGGAAGGCATAAGCCGCACCATTCGCACAGTCCTCACCTATCAGCTCCCATGTTAACGGATAGGTGATGGCAAGTGCCTTTTTAAGCCCTACTCTAATGGTATTATGATGAATTGACAGACGATTTTGGGGAGAAGGCCCGTTCATTTGAATATAATTTTCAAATGAGCTATCCCCTTTATAACTTTCTAAAAAATCCTTTTGAAGGACTTGAAGATTAACCATTCACCATCCTCCCCATACGTGTCATTCCTCGCCTTCGCGAGGACAAGCTCTTTGGGCTAGAAAAGCCTTGTTTTTTCAATGAAAAACAATGGCTTTTCTTGGCCCGAGGATCCTGTAGCCCTATAGATCCTCGGCCAAGCAATGCTAAAGTTTTCCGTCGGAAAACTAAGCATTTCTTACCAAGGATGACACAAAGAGGTGAAAAGTTACCGTGAAGGTCAACCATAAGCAACTTCCTTTTTCTCAAGAAAACCTTGAGCCGTTATCGCTTCCTGCATCAGAACTTCAAAATCCGGAATTTCCTCATCCCATTCAATAAGAGTAGGAGCCCGTATCCCCTGCTGAAGTGCTTGGTGATAAAGCGCCCAGACTTCATCACAAACACATGAGGAATGGGTATCCACACGAAGAACGGACCCATCTTCGAAGGTTCTAAGGCTATGACCCGCAAGGTGAATTTCTCCCACAAATTCTGGAGAAATGGCCCGTATATAGGCGCCAGCATCCCAACCGTGATTAAAAGAAGAAACATACACGTTATTGATATCCAGCAAAATTTTCGCCCCCGTTTTCCGACAAAGGGATGCCAAAAAGTCTGTTTCAGAAAAAATTGAATCTCTGTACTCCAGATAAGAGGAAGGATTTTCAACGAGAATCTCTCGACCTAAAAAGGTTTGGGCTTCGTCAATATTTTGAGCCAGAAGGGAAAATGTTTCCTCCGTATAAGGCAGAGGTATGAGGTCAGGAAAATAGGTTTCGTTGACCCGAGACCAAGACAAATGTTCGGAAACAAGAAAAGGTGAAAACCGGTAAATAAGGTCTTTCAATCGACGTAAGTGATTCTTATCAAGCCCATCCGCTGACCCCAACGAAAGACCGATCCCGTGGAGACTTAACGGATACTCTTCTCGGATTCTTTCTAAAAAGTGAAGAGCAGGACCTCCCTTCATAAAATAATTTTCACTATGAACTTCAAACCACCCCAAAGGAGGTTTGTTTTCCAAGACGTAGGAATAGTGGGGGTGACGTAAGCCCACCCCTACTAAGTCATGAGAATTTGATGGTTTTAGTTTCACTAGTGGCGCAATCCTTAAATAACTCTCCATATTTTATCGTCCCCCCCCCCCCCCAATCGTCATTCCCACGAAAGCGGGAATCCAGGAAGAATCTGAAACAAAAAAAATATTTTTTAAAGTTGTCGTTTCTCTTAGCACATCATCTCATATAGCTTTCTGTTTTTAAACGCTTTTCCTGGGTTCCCGCTTTCGCGGGAATGACGATTGTGGGTGTGAGCATGAGGTGCCTTTTTATTTAAAATTTGCACCACTAGCTCTGCCCACGTTCGATAAAATAATAAAATGACCCACCAGGTAGATCATTTATGGTGAAAAGAAGTCAATTACTGTTTACTTTACTGTTCCACCCTCAATTCTTTCGCAAACACCTTTAGGAACGGTAATATATGCATCCTTTTCACCAGCTTTATTTTCTCCAGTGCAGGAGTTTTTTTCTGTTTTACAGTCACCCTTACCTGCCTTAATAAGGCCTAATTCTTTACCTGCTTTATCATACCCAACAATCGAACACTTTTCTGTGCCTTCTGTTTTGGCTTGTTCTTCTGCATTTGCCGTTTCAAGTGCAATAAGGCTAAAAGCTGCAGCAACTGTGGCTGTTAATGTTTTCTGTTTCATTTAAGTCTCCCTATTTAAGTTATTGTTAAAATGTTCAATGAACACTCACGAGATCCTACAGCTCAATTGTTAACAAATTCTAAAATTTATTTCTTTTTTTATGGTGTACCAATCTTATCACTAGCTCCTCCTGGAGGAGAAAGTTCTTTCACATCATCTTTGGTGGGAGAACTACCACAATGTCCAGGAACACAACTTCCGGCATGCACTTTAATAAGGTCAGCCTCAGCTTCAGCTGCTACGGGACCCGATTTCCAATCTTCCGTTTTGCCATGTTCTTGAGCATGAACTGCTTCAAAAAACGACGAGGCTAAAAGCAGCGGCAATAATGGAGCTTATGGTTGTTTTTTTCATTTGAGTCTCCCCAATTTAATCGATGGCAAGCGAATAATCGCACCATCAATCACTTATATTAACAGATCAAAAAGAAGCTGAACATTCCACCCCTTAAAATTTTTTCATTCTTCCCCATATAAAAGTTGCCGGAAGCGGCGAGTCGATTTAGGGTATAAAGATGGTTGAGTCTTTTTTGCATCATAACGCTTCGGAAGAGCCCCAAGAGTATGTCGCTGCTCTTGATTTGGGGACAAATACGTGTCGTCTGCTCATTGCTGCCGTAACACCAGAAGGACCCCAGGTTATTGATTCTTTTGTAAGGGTGATTCGGCTCGGGGATCAACTTGCAACCAAAGGCCATATCTCTGAGGAAGCGATGCGAAGAGCCATTGGAGCCCTTAAAATTTGTGCCAAAAAGATAAAGACTCACAATGTATCACGTAAGCGTTATATAGCAACGGCAGCCTGCCGAGAAGCATCAAATCGCGACACTTTTTTAGAAGAAATTCGCTCCAAAACTAGTTTGGAGCTTGAAGTCGTCTCTCCGGCTGAAGAAGCACGACTTGCTATTGTGGCCTGCGCTGACTTGCTTGATTCTAGCACCCGCTATGCCATTGCCTTTGATATTGGAGGGGGAAGTACAGAAGTGATGTGGATGGAGCTTTTTCCTCACAAACTTCCTGAAATAATTGAATGGACCTCTCTTCCCTTAGGTGTTGTAACCGTTGCAGAGACATTACGATCTGAACCGTCTTCTCTTCGTTTTCTTCAAAAAGTTCGCAAAGCCGTTGCCAAGGAAGTGAAAGTTCTGTGTGATAGAGCCCATATTTATCCGCAACTTAGGAAGAAGAATATCCAACTCATTGGAACAAGTGGAACTGTGACAACTTTAGCGGCAATTCATATGAATCTGGATCGATACGACCGGATGCGCGTGAGTGGACTTCAGCTAACACCTGAAATCGTCAAGCAAACTGTTTCTTCACTTTATGCCATGACACCTGAAAGATTGTTGCTTCATCCCTGTATTGGCCCAATGAGGGCGGAACTCGTTATGGGGGGAGTTGCTATTTTTGAAGGGATTTATGATGTCTTTCCTATTAATCCCGTACGCGTAGCTGACCGAGGTGTGCGTGAAGGAATCCTCTTGGATTTGATTCAGCGATGACAAAGAAAACATCTTCGGGACGGCCGTTATTTGTACGGTTAAAGACATCACGCGGAAGAACGACCTCCTCCCAAAAGTGGCTCCTCCGTCAGCTGAATGATCCTTATATTCAAAAAGCAAAAGTTGCTGGTTATCGTTCGCGAGCAGCGTATAAGCTGATTGAAATTAATGACAAATTTAAAATCTTAAAACCAGGTTCCCGTGTTGTCGATTTGGGCGCCGCACCAGGGGGGTGGACTCAAGTCACACTTGAGCACATTGGAGCCAAGGGCCAAGTTGTTGGAGTGGATTTAACACCCATAGAACCTCTTATGGGTGCCCATCTCATCTGTGGAGACTTTTGTGATCCCCAGGTTGTTGAACAGCTTAAAACAACACTGATGGGCTCGGCCCATGTGGTGTTAAGTGATATGGCGGCTTCCAGCACAGGCCATACGCAAACAGATCACATACGCATCATGGCTCTAGCCGAAGAAGCTTTTGCTTTTGCCCAAGAGGTTCTAGAGAAGGGAGGTTCTTTTGTTGTTAAAGTATTGCGCGGAGGAACTGAAAAAGAGCTCTTAGGACTCTTAAAGAAACATTTTGAAAAGGTGAGCCATTACAAGCCACCAGCAAGTCGATCAGATTCTGCAGAGATGTACGTTGTTGCCATAGGATTTCGCCCATGAAAGATTCCGGTCGTCTTGAAAGTACGCTTGATATTTTAGCCCTCCACGGAACGGATAAAAAGCCCCTGGATCAAGTGGTACATGGATATTTTAAAACCCGCCGCTACATTGGCGCAAAAGACCGCCAAGCAATTTCGGCCACTGTCTATGGTGTTATGCGTCACAGAGCCTCTTGTGATTGGTGGGCCCTTGAGCGAGGTCTTTCCCCTCTCCTCATGAATGCCTATGATGCGGGCCGAATTCGCTTACTTGCCTATTTATGGCTCTTTGAAAAAGTAGCCCGGGATAAAATTGGAATTTTATTTTCTGGAGAGAAATACGCTCCAGAAAAGCTTTCAGATAAAGAATGTTCCATTTTTGAGAAACTCCCGGATCTTAAAACCCTGCCTCCTTGGGTTGAAGGCGAGTATCCGGAATGGCTCTTTCCTTTGCTAAAACGTCGGTTTGGAGAAAATTTAAAAAAGGAAATCCAAGCCTTTCTAGAACAAGCCTCTCTTGATTTAAGGGTAAACACCCTTAAGGGAACGCGAGAGGAAGCCCTTAAGAGCTTAGAGCAAACCGGCCTCGTGGTAGCTCCCACCCAGCTTTCCCCCTGGGGATTGCGAATTAAAGGACGTGAAAATATCACACAAACCAAAGCTTTCCAAGACGGCCTTGTTGAGGTCCAAGATGAAGGATCTCAGCTGATTGTAAACCTTATGGACGTTCAACCGGCTCAAACTGTCTTAGATTTATGCGCAGGAGCTGGGGGAAAAACACTCGCCCTGGCTGCCCTGCTTCAAAACAAAGGACGTGTTGTAGCCACCGATACAGCCGCATGGCGGCTTAAGCGGACGAAGGAACGGCTTAAACGAGCTGGGGCCTTCAATGTGGAATTAAGGGAAATCAATGGCGTTAATGATAAATGGCTCAAGCGCCAAAAGGAACGGTTCGATCGTGTTCTGGTCGATGCCCCCTGTTCCGGAAGCGGCACCTGGCGGCGTAATCCCGATCAAAAGTGGAATATAAAACGGGAAGATATTCAGGAATTATCCGAGCTTCAAACCACTCTTTTGGAGGGCGCGGCTCAGTTTGTTAAACCTGGAGGGATTCTGGTCTATGCAACATGCTCGCTGCTCTGTGAGGAAAATGAAGATGTGGTGTATGCCTTTCTTGAAAAGCACCCAAACTTTATACTTATTCCTTGTGGCCTTGGGGGAGCTCCTTTTTTGTCACTGTCTCCTCTTCAAAATGGGACGGATGGGTTCTTTGCCGCAAAGTTTGAAAGGGCCCCTCACCCGCCACTCGCTCCGCACGTGGCGACCTCTCCCACAAGGAGAGAGGTGATTAAAACTACCTCTCCCCTTGTGGGAGAGGTCGCCCCGAAAGGGCGGGTGAGGGGGATCACAAAATGAAACTTTTACTTCATGGAACATGTGTTGAAATCAAAGGAAAAGCCGTTCTGATTTCCGGAAAGCCAGGAATGGGAAAATCTTCTCTTGCTCTTCAGCTGATTGACCGAGGAGCCTTGCTCGTCTCTGACGATCAAACCTTCATCAAACTTAAAGAGGGCATTCTTATCGCCTCCCCTGCCCCTTCATTAAAAGGTCTTTTGGAAGTCAGAGGAATTGGAATTTGTCCTTTCCCCTATCAGGAACAATCCCCTTTAGCCCTTTGCGTTGAGATTAGTGATGAAGATAAAACGCAAAGATTGCCAGAACCAATTTTTATCGAATACCATGGGATTCAGATTCCTTGCCTAACCCTTGCTAAAAATGATCTTTTAGGAGCGATTAAGGTGGAGTTGAGCGTTGGGTTAAGGGATTAATGGGCTCCTGCCTCCATTTAATTTTTAATTCCTTGAAATTTATCTGTTTTGCTCTTGACAAGAGATCTGCAAAGCTGAAAATCCCTCGCTTCAAGAGGACCTCTCAAATCTTCAAGTTTCCACTTGCTGTACTTCTTTTGTAGGAAGACAAACTTTTCAAATATATCTGCCGTATTATTTTCTTCACCCGCTTCTTTTAACAAATTTTCTAGATCAGTTAATAGATAAGGCGACTCTTGTCTTAAAAACTCCTTTAGCCTCTTTACCGTCAAAATTAAGTCTTCGAGTTTTGATTCAGGAGTTGTGGGAAAAGATTCCAGCTTTTCAATCATCACAGGAATGTGAGAAAGAAGTGCGCCCGTTTGATAGTTAAAAAGAGGGGCAAACCGAGTCTCACAAACTCTAAATGTCGTCGGCATATCTAAAAAATCTTTTACTTTTTCTTGGAGATCTCTGCCGATATCACTCTCAGACTGTATACCAACCACTCTCCCCGAAACAACGAGCGGACCACCACTATCACCCTCCATGAGAATTCCCAAATTTTCTCCTTTCTTTTCTTTATTTATGTGTTCAAATAAAATATCATGAAATTTATGTGTTATTTCATCCATTATGATACTTGTTTCCTGATGATCTTCTCTTTTACAGGGAAAATAAGCTGTGATAGGAATTGAGGGTTCCACATTCAGGATTTGCCCGTTATCTTCTTCATCACTGTCATCACTATCACTCTCCTGTGTGGTAGATATTCCCAAAAAGCATGGCTGATAAACACCTCTCTTCTTCCCAAATTCCCCATAAACATCTTGCCCATAGCCGTATGCGTCCCCATGCATGAGAATTTCCATATCAGGATCCTTCTCGTCATGAATTTTTAATTTTGAAGGAGGAATAATTCCTTCTTCATACAATGGAAGGGGTTCTATTCCTTCCACAGACCGTTTAAGTTTAACAAAAGCTATATCATTGCGAGTATTGTCTTCTTTGTAATGAGGATCTATGATAATAGAATCAGCCTCATAAAAAACCGAAAGATTCTCAAGAGTAGGAGATTCTTCAAAATCTGAAATCGCTTTATAGGCGTTTGGAGCAAAAGTTATAAACGCAGAACACCTTTGAGCATTTCCCCTCCTTAATTCTCTTACAAATTTTTTATATTTCTTCTTAATCTTTTTATCATCTTCAAATGAATCCTCATCGGCAAAAGCATTATGCGCTGCGGTCGCCACAATATTTTCTTTCACAAGAACCCCGGAACCATCAAATATCTCCCCTTCCCCAAATATAAATCTTATGAAACAAACACTTGTAGCTGAACTACCCTTTCTAAGAGCTTCTTCATCCGCACTAGGGGTTGGTGTTTGAACTGAGTGGGAATACTGGGTAGGTACACTTACCAATAATAAAACAAACAATAGCTTCCTCATATAATTTATTCCCCAATAACAATCAGATTTTTAGATTAAAAGAAAATCGACTTATTAAAGGCACATATTTCCTTAAAAAACAAGGTCACTTCATAAGTGACTTTAGTGTGGCTAATTGATTAGATGGACAAAGCCATCTATTTGCCATATTTTTAAATGATCGCTAGTGTAAGGAAAAACATGCTCAAAATCGCCGTTATAGGCTGCACAGGACGTATGGGACAGTTGGTCCTTAGAGAGATCAACCAGAACCCTAATGTAGATGTCAGCGGGGCTTTAACGCGCTCTGGGAGCCCTTTTGTGGACCAAGATGTGGGAACTCTTATCGGAGAAGCTCCTCTTAACATAGCCATTACGGATGCTCCTGAAAAAGCCTTTCATGATGCGGATGTTGTCATTGACTTTAGCCGCCCCGAGACGATCAATATATCCCTTCACGAAATCCTTAACCAACAAAAACCTTATGTTATTTGCGTAACAGGACTTACTGATAACCAAAAAGCAAGCCTTGAAAAAGCTTCGCAAAAAATCCCTGTCCTTATTGCCCCCAATACAAGTCTTGGTATTGCTTTGCTGAAGAAACTGGCCGTTTTGGCTGCCGAAAAGCTTGGTTCTTCCTATGACGTCAGCATCTTAGAAATGCATCACCGCCACAAGTCGGATGCCCCTTCCGGGACGTCCCTTTCGATTGCCCAAGCACTCGCAACAGTTGACCATTTGAAAGAGAATGCACCGCCCTACCCTTCTCGATCCCCTCGCCCGACTAACACCATTGAATGTGCGGTTCTACGGGGTGGCAGTATAACAGGTGATCATTCGGTTATCTTTGCGGGAGAAAAGGATGTCATTACCATTGAGCACCGCACTCTCGATCGCACTCTCTTTGCTCAAGGAGCCATCAAAGCAGCCCAGTGGCTTTTTGCAAAACCACCAGGCCTTTATTCCATGGATGATGTTGCGGGGATTTCGCTTTAATTTAGTGTCTGCCTCCATGTGGATCTATGGGATTATCAGGATTGTCCACAATAACGGCAACGGATGCTACTTGCGTTGAGGACGTTAAAAATTTTTGCAAATCATCTTTTGTAGCAGCTTCTGCATCTATTGTTACGGGAAGAATGTCAGCAGCTTCTTCAGCTTTATCTCTTTCTAAATATTTAACATCGAAAACTAGCTTATTTCCTTGGACAGAAGTCTTTTCGATAATAAATGAAGCTTCAAGATAATTTTTTTCTTTGTTCCAACATGTGAGGATCGCATTTGGGTTAGAGGCCGCAAAACTATTTTTATTTCCAGGTGAGGGCTTCCATAAATTTATAAAGTCATTTATAGATAGACTTTGAGAATGTGTATTTGCTTTTTCATACTTGAGATTTACGTTGGGAGAATATAACGTAATTTGACGAAGATCGGGAGAAAAATTAAGCTTCCCTGCGGTCACAAGAATGTCATATTTGGGGGGTTCTGCATGAGCGACAGCAAATGTTAGCACGATAAAAGAAAAGACTGTTAGGACTATTTTCATAATTTTCTCCTACTTTAGAAAATGTGAGTTTGTCTTAAATAGATTATAATAAAAATGTTAAAAAATAATAAACGGTGAGGGAGATTATCTATGTTAAAGTTTTTATTTCTTTTTTTTCTCTTAATTTTTTCAACAGCCTATGCGTCACCTCTTGATGATTTAAAAAAACAAACTAAAGAACCTTTATATTTCAGTGTTCCAATCCAGTCTTATAAAATAGTTAAAAAGGGTAATAATATTAACCTTAAAGTTAAGCTTTCTCCTTACTCAATAACAGCTATGACAGATAGACCTTATCGACAAAAAAAGGCTATAAGGCCTGAAGAATTCATTTCTTATATCAGGGAAAAGCAACAAAAAGATCTTATCTTTACATTGACCATTCAACAAAATGGGCAACCTTTTATCATCAATTTTAAAAAACAGAACACGGTTTATTCTGCCTCTAAAGATGAGGTTGTTTTTGAAAATATTCAAATCCCCAAAAATGTTTCAGATCAAATAGGAGACATAAAAAGTTTTAAAGGAGCTAATGCCGTTCTAATCGTAGAAGGATAGGGGATTGTTATGAAATTTTTACAAAAAATTCTTCATTTAACACTTATCGTGAGCATCTTCTTAGCGCCTATGGATCTTTCATGGGCGATGAAATCAGAGGAAGAGGAGTTTGTATACGAAACTCCTACACCCCCTCAAGCAAGAAGGACTCCTTCAATAAATACAAGACAAAAAGGGGAAGACAAGCAACAGGAATCGAGCGATGATGAAGTAAGAAATTTTTTCGCTGGTGAAGATGTCGACGTGAGAAGCGATAATGAAGGTGAAGACGAAATAGAACATAATTTAAAGCAAGTATTTGGCAATCTTTTTTCCCGCCTTGATGCCAAATACGAATACGATTCTGAAACTGAAGAAGCGAAAGAACCAGAGGATTTTTTTAACAAAATACTTCAGGACGCAGGCCTAGATATTGGGCAAATTCAGTATATACGGGAGCAACTTATGATTGCTTTAGAAAACCGTCCTTCTAAGAATACTCCCAAAACGAAAGAACCTCATGAAACGGATATAAAAGAATGGATAGAGATTTTAGAAACGTTAAATATTCATGATCGAATGCCTAATCTAATTGATTTAGCACAAAAAAATATTAGCGAGAAAGAAGGAACCCCGAGATCCCTTCACACAGCGTTGAGAGGTCCTAATACCACGACAGGAGAGGAAAAGGACAGTTATGTTAACCAATTGAAATTTTTAGCCCAAATGGACAAAGAATTACTTGAAAAAATTATGAGAACAACACGAACAGAACACGGCGTTGCGGCAATTCTTGTCTTATCGGTATTGGCCTCCTTTCTAGCAACTTCATCCATTTTCATATCTGAAGTCGGATCTCTTTATAATTTTCAAGATGACAAAAATGCTTACATCGGTTTGGCTTGGTTAGTGGTAACATTATTTCCCTCCGTCGTAGGTGAGATGAGTGAACGAGGGAAAAAAATTGTAAAAAAACTTTCACGTAACGAACCTTTCTCCCCTTCTAAAACAGAAGACTCAAACCCTTCTTTCGATAGTCAAAGTTGGGCTCATGTAGCAGCAAAAATTGGTTACGCAGGTATTACAGGCGCACAGGCCTTCCTTTATGCTATGTTTTTTATTTTTGTTACGGAACATGTGACAGAAGGGGCAAGTGTCGAAAACAAGGTATTTGCAGGTATATGTTCCCCTGGTTACTTCTTCTTCCTCTGGCATCTATTCTACACGAACGCAGAAAAAATGCTTGAGAGCACTTATAAAAAAAATCAATACCAAAGAAATCCTATCGCGCAGGTTCATAGACAACTTTTATTCAAGCGACTTGAAGAACTTCGCCAAGCTCTCGAACAACCTGATGCAGATGAGTTAATAGATAGATTCTATAAGCTTATTAAGGACGAGAAAAATGAGAAAAATCAGGGCCCTGCATTATTGCTTGAAGAAGCTCAAAAATTTTCAACCGCAGCAGCCTTCATTTTAAGAGATCGTCAAAGGAATTTTGTTCCTTCGAAGACTCCGTCACAGAAAAAGGATAAAGAAAAAGGAGAGGTTCTAGAGAAACCCCTAAAGAGCTTTATTGATACGGGCGATGCAGGAGAAGAAGATACTGAAAAAACTAAACTATTGTTGAAAGAAGCTCAAAATTTTGAAGCCGATCTTAAAGAAACATCAAAATATTCGTGGTTAGATAACAGTCTGGGCTTTCTTGGCAAATTAATATCAGGAGCACGTGTTGCTGCTCAACTTATCATTACAAAGCGTCTCTGTTGGCTTTTTGCTGATACTTTTAATTTGGATGATAATATCAACACCCCAATCTCTTATTTGGTCAGTGGAATTATCACCTGCTTTAAAACTATTTCAGATCATGATGTCATTAAACGTAATGTAAAAAGTTTCTTCAAAAAATCTATCAAAGCTTTTTCATCCTTCTCAAACTTTAAGGAAGCTTTATTTGGCCCGTATGAAAAGGGAGGCCCCATATCTCTCATAGATGCGATGACTTTTGCGACTATAGAAGTCGCTATTGCGATATATGCAACAGATTATGATCTTTCTACGCAAATCATGCTTTTTATCCCTAATCTTATTGGCTCAACTGCAGTCTTTTATGATCCCCTCAGTAGAGGAGCTCATTACTTTACAACGAAAATGTTGACCTTAAGTTGCTTTAAGAATTTTAGATTCTATAGAAAAGCTGTCGTTCTAGACTACTTAACCCAAGTCACAAAGACGACAGAAGACTTTGATGATAGCTCTATTGAAACGTTTTACGAGGCAACTCAAGGAGTGAAAAAAAAGCAGGATTGAATATAATCATTAGACACTTAAAGAGATGAAAGATTCACCATGACCACCCCCATGACCACCCAAGAAATTGAACGTTTCTTTGAAAAGCTTTCGGCTATCAATCCAAACCCTAAGGGAGAGCTTGAATCCGTTAATCCCTTCACTCTTTTGATCGCGGTTGTCCTTTCAGCGAGAGCCACCGATAAGGGCGTTAATAAGGCAACGAAAGAACTTTTTAAAGTCGCTGATACCCCTCAAAAAATGCTGGTTCTAGGGGAAGAAGGGCTCAAACGATATATTAACACCATCGGTCTTTATAACGCAAAGGCGCGCAACATAATGGGTCTGTGCCAAAAACTTGTGAACGATTTTGGCGGCCAGATTCCTGATAATCGAGACGCACTCGAATCCTTACCCGGCGTAGGACGTAAAACGGCGAATGTCGTCCTCAATGCAGCCTTTCACGAGCCTGTTATTGCTGTAGATACTCATATTTTCCGTGTCTCAAATCGCACAGGTCTTGCCAATGGGAAGACACCCCTTGATGTGGAAAAAGAACTCATGAAGCGCATCCCCTCCCGTTGGCTTAAGAATGCCCACCATTGGCTTGTGCTCCATGGCCGTTATATTTGTGTTGCCCGTAAACCGCACTGTCCTGTTTGTCCCGTTCGTGAAGAATGCCATTATCCGCATAAAACAAAAGCACTTTGATGATAGGATCCCCTCACCCGCCGCTACGCGGCGACCTCTCCCACAAGGGGAGAGGTAAAAAAACCCTCAAGGAATGGCACCGCTGGCTGGAGGAAGCTCTTTCAAAGGCTGGTTTTGAAAACACCCCCCAAGAAGCCAAATGGCTTTTGGCAGGAGCTTTGGAACGCGATAGTTCCTTTATCACCCTTAATCCTACCTATATTCCATCCCCTGCAGAGGAAACAAAAATACAAGATTGGTTGCAAAGGCGTCTGATGGGAGAACCTCTTTCCCGCATGAAAGGTATCCGCGAGTTTTGGAGTCTTTCCTTTCACTTGAATGAACATACGCTGGATCCCCGTCCGGAAACGGAAGGCGTTGTGGAAGGTGTTTTAAAGTGGGCTGGTGATCGCATTCACAAACACTGGCGCATTTTAGATCTAGGAACAGGCTCGGGGTGCCTTCTCATTGCTTTGCTCCATGAACTCCAACACGCAACAGGCGTTGGAGTAGATATCAATGAAGGAGCTGTTGCCATGGCCCACACCAATGCAACTCTCAATAGGGTTAATGAACGCGCTAGCTTCCTTCAAGGCGATTGGGGAGAAAATCTGGAGGGTCCCTTTGATATTATCGTCAGCAATCCTCCCTATATTCCGCTTAGAGAGAAAGAAACACTCGAAAAAGGTGTCATTGATTACGACCCTCCCCAAGCACTTTTTGGGGGAAAGGATGGGCTTGAGTGCTACCGTATCCTTTCCCGTGATATTAGGTCTCTTCTCGCCCCCAAAGGCATCGCTGTCCTTGAAATGGGGGCGGGCCAACGGGAAGATGTTGAGAAGATTTTTCTGAGCACTGGATTTAAGAGCCTTTTTGTTTTGAAGGATCTTGCAGGTTTCGAGCGTGTACTTGGCATTGGACTTTCGCATTAAAGCCTATACCAACACGGTCTTTAACGCTTCTTCTTTTCCGTCTGCTTTTCGTTCTCATTCCTTTTAAAAACATTGGTAGTTTTCGCTCCACATTTTTCTAGAATATGTCTTACAGCCCCTATAACATAATGTGGCGGATTCTCTTCCCATTTTGGGATCACCATCATTGCACCCTGTGGATAGGAAGCATTTGCAAGATTTGGAAAACGAAATACCTCTTTATTTTCTTTATCTAAAATGCGGCGACTTCCCGATAATACATTTGCAAATGAGTATTTTTTGTGACTCCCTTTGCCACCTTCAAGCTGCATTCCGAATGCCTCAAGAAGTGTGCCCGCGCCTCCAGGTGTAAAATGAGGCGAATTGCTGTATAAAGAAACATATGCTTTATAAGCAGAACTTGAGATGTGGAATTCTAGCTTTTCCTTCTCCTCTTCCTCTCCTTTCCCCTTTTCTTCCTTTTGAGGAGCTCCAGGATTACGCACAAAAACCATGGGATATTCAGACCAATGCTTTCTCTTTACCTTTTCCTCTGGATACCGATCTACAGACGGTGTACTTTCTACAGATGGGCTATAAAAATATACCTGCTCAGCATCTTTCCTTGGTAATTCTTTTACTTCCTCTTTTTCATCGCAAAAATCTGCATGCGGCCGTTTTGTCATTGATTTTTCATTCTCTTCGCGCTTTTTATTTTTCAAATCTTCTTTGACTGCTAATGTAATTTTTTTACGCGCTGCAAGTCTTTTCTTATTTTTTGCCTCTTTTTGTTTCTCAACATACAGAACCCAGTCCGCGGGATTTCCAAGCAAGAAATTGAGGTATACTGAAAATTTTTCTAATTGTTTTGGTAAACCATTCATAATTCTTTTGTATGCCAGTATTCTGAGTAGAGCATTCCGATAATCACCTGAATTCATGAAGCAAAACATATTTTCTGCTATTAATCGTCCGCTTAGCGAAATGCCAAGCCTCTCTGAACCTCTCTTATAGATATTACTTAGGGTTTCTTCATTAATTTCATATTCACATTCTGGGTTAACAAACTCAAATATTTTTTCTTCAACTTCAATAACTTTCCCCGCAACTTGTTTTTGTGATTGAATGTATTTTTCTCTATTTTTAGAAGCCATGAAATCTAAATCGCTAACTTTTACCTTTTCTGTAATTTCGTTGAGGCGACAGACAATAAGATTTAAGGGTGAAAGATTTGCTTCATTTGCTTCAAGATGTTTTTTGTACCCTTCAGCTTTCGCTTCATGTTCTTTGTTCTGAAGACGCGCTCTGGATCTTTGAGAGAGACAAGCAGTGGGCCTCTTCTTTTCTCGTTTCTCTATAATTGGTTTAGCAAAGTGAGTCCATTGTTCTTTAGCTTGAGGATAACGTTCATGCTTTGATTTCTCTAAATATAAAATAATCTCATCCATTTCCTTTTTATAATATTTAAATTTATTTTCACTTTTTACAATTGGCAAGTATGAAATTATATGTATTAAATAATTATATTTTTTTACCCCAATTTTATCGTATAACTTTTTATCACTTTTAAGGGCTAATTCAGCTTGCAACTTTTCAATCATGCTTTTATCGTATTCAAGCATTTTTCTCAAATTATTAGCAGCAAGGGTAGCATTATGAGACATGAGGCTACCTAAAGAATAGTTTGAAACGATAATCTCTTCTAGGATAGTAATTAAAGAAGCGTTAAGGGATGGCTCATCGAGATTTTTGTAAAAATCCCAGAATTTATTCCCTGCAACAGCAGCCCATCCAAAATACCGATAGGCCCCTGTTGAATCTCTATCTTTAAGTTCTTCTCCTAACTTATTACAGGATTTTAGATAACTATATATCACATTCAGAATGTAAGGATGGTTGAGATTCCCACCGGGAGTTAGATTATCTAACATTTTTTCTGGTAATCCCAAGCCACTCATTATATTTAGAGCTTCTTGATAATTTTCAGTATTAGTTAATTCCAAAAGTACTTCACCTCTAGCTTCTACATAATGAACATAAGCTGAACATAGCTTTTCATCAAATGCTTGCATTCTATCTAGAACTTCTTGGTGATTTCCAGTATTAGTTAATTTCAAAAATTCTTCTTTTATAGCTTGTACATAGCGAATGCCAGCTAAATAGTCATTTGGCTCTTCATCCCTCTCCATAGCGATTGCCACAGGTGCAGTTAGAGCAAGCACAACAATAGAAGAAAAAAATAGACAAGTATTTATTTGTAAGAACCTCATAAATATATCTCCGTAATAATCAGAAATCATAACAACTCATATCTTTCGCAGTGATACAAGTTCCTATCAATTTAAATTATTTCAGCCGATAAATTTATTTATTTATCAAATAAAAATCTATTTGCTTTTATTTTTTTGAAGTAGTTTAGGCGGACTTCTGCTTCGAGGGTGCCCAATTTTGCAACACTAAGGGAAAATGTATTTCTTTGACCAATTTAGATTCTTTTATCGAGGCTGTCACTGTAACTGAGAGTGCTTGCTCCAAATTATCATACCCTTCAACATTCACAAAAACGTTTTGAAGGCGTGGCTCAGCAGAGCGAATAGCTGTTTCAATAAATCGTGCAACTGTGGGCCACTCTTGGGAGTTATCCCCCTGCAAATAGCTAAAGTCTCCCATGCCGAAAAAATCGGGAAGACCAAAGAAAGGAATGGTTTCCAAATAGTCTTCATAAATGACTTTACGAACGGTACAACGGGTATTTAAAATAGTTGAAACCTCACGGATAATTGAGTCTTTAAGCTCCTCCGCATTAAGGAGTTGATATGTCACACCCACACCACTCCTATCGTCCACAATGCGGTCAAAAAGAGGAGCAAGTACTCCTTTGTTAATTTTGTTTTGTTTCACTCTTTCCTCTTCTGAAGGACGATTCATAGCTTTATCTCAATTAAGTATAACACGTTCTAAAAGCCAATAAAGAATAAAAAGCGCCCCCTCCTGGAGTGCCTTTTCATTTTAGTCCATGCTAATCACTTAGGCACCAGCTTGGAGAGTCCCTTTGGAGAAGTCAATGAGTGTAACAAGATTTCCTTGAGCTTGTCCATTTTGATCATGAGGCTTAAGGGTGTTTTGGCATTTTGTAAAACGAAACCAAAATTTGAGTGTATCTAATTTTTGTCCTTCAAGAGCAATTGCGTTGGTCTCAATTTTTGCTATAATGCAGTTTTCGTAGGAGATTTCCTCTATAATTGTTATTTTTGTATTTATTACTTCAGTTCTCCATACTTTAATCGGTCCGATAAAGCTTCCCTTAATAAATGAGTCTCTAACATAGCTCGCTATTTTGGTTCGCAAAATTTCTGCGTAAACCCAACTGGCATCAATTTCTCCTGCTGAAAACAAATAGCTTTCAGCTGCCGTATTAATTTCCCTACGCATGGATTCAGCAAATGCCAGGAGGCGCTCCGCCTTTGCTGTTACAAGATCTGCATCAACATTAGCTCCCGTAAGAGTCCCCGCTCCTTGCATTGCTACATCAATATAAAGGTTGGACGTACTTGTTCCCGTGTTTGCAGCCTTTGATGAGGCTGTAATCATATCAGCTAATCCATTCGACATCTTATATTCCTTTCATTTAATTCTGTTCGCTCATTAATTTTCCTTTGCTTAACCACCAACCGGCGTTGGTAAAGTCGCAACTAAACGTAGAGATACTGTCAATTCTTCGAGCTGGAAAAATGGCCGCAAAAAGACAACGGCTGTATAACTCCCTGGCTTTCCAGGCACGTCAGAAACATCTATTCGGGCTTCACGTAAGGGGAATGAGGCCTTTACTTCTTCTGGCGCGATATCAGTAAGTAGTACATATTGGGCGATCCATGAGTTTAAGAAGAGAGAAACTTCTTGTCTCGACATGAAAGACCCAATTTTATCTCTCATCATGGCTTTAATATAGTGGGCGAACCGAGACGCATTGAGCATGTAGGGAAGCCTTGCCGAGATTCTCGAGTTAGCATTTGCAGCATCTTCATTATATAATTTCGGCTTTTGTGTTGTTTGTGAGCTGAAAAAGGCTGCATAATCTGTATCCTTACAATAACATAAGGCCATAAAACCAAGATCGCTGAGTTCTTTTTCTCGACGATCTGTAATGGCAATTTCCGTTGGGCACTTCACAGTTAAATCACCCTCAGACGTTTTAAAGGTAAAGGCTGGCAGATCAGAGACAAGCCCCCCTCCTTCAACACCACGAATCGCAGCTGTCCACTTATAAAGAGCAAAGGCATTTGTAATGTTCTGAGCCATTGCATAAGCTGAACTTCCCCAACAAAACTTAGAGTTATCTGTTCCATCCACGGCTTCCTCATAATCAAAGCCTTCGACGGGATTATCCTCTCCTCCGTAAGGTAAACGCATCAACACATGAGGAAGAGTAAGGGTGAAATAGCGAGAATCTTCTATGTCACGGAAACTTCTCCACTTAATGGTATCAGTGCCATCAAAGAGTTTGGCAAGATCGCGAGGGGCACTTAACTCTATAAAGCTATCAAAATTGAAAAGCGCTGGAGACGCAGCCCCAATAAAAGGTGTATGAGCGCAAGCGGCAACGTTTGAAATCTTGGTAGCCAATTCCATATCCACTGCATCCCGCCCAAATTCAAAGTCACCAACAAGGCAAGAAAAGGGCATTCCGCCAAAGGTGCCATACTGTTCTTCATATACCTTTTTAAAGAGCTGACTTTGATCGAACTCAACTGCTCGATCCAGATCATTAAAAAGCTCTTGCTTTGTAACGACCCACAACTTGAGCTTAAGAGTTTCACTCGTTTCGGTTGCTTGAATAAGCTTATGAAGGCCCCTCCAAGACCCTTCAAATCTTTGAAAATGTGGATCATGAAGAACTTCATCAAGTTGCAAAGAAATTGTTCTATCGATCTTACTGATACAGCTAATAAGAAATGAATAAACATCATTACCGATGCTTCCCTTAGGAGCAGAAGCAACCTGATCTGCAAATTCAGCCAACATCTGCTTGGCATTTTCATATTGCGATGGATCACGGGCCAGTTTACCGTTTTCAATAATGGTGTCGAGGATTTTTCCCTTTCCGCCACCAGCGCCTCCGGAACCACCTCCAGCACCTCCAGAACCTGCTCCGCCGGAAGCTACAGCCCCTTTCTTTCCTGGAGTGCTTTCCCCAACTGTTCCAGTTTTTGCTGGTGTCTTTTTCGTATCGTCTGCCATGATTTAACTCCCTCGTCTAAAGCGTCTTAAACGTTATTTATCTGATTTAAGGTCATTTTTTAACTGAGCCAAAATCTCAGGATTTTCAACGATATTTCTGAGTTCTGCATCTAATGGATCATTTCCATCTAATTTGGAGACAAGATCGGACAGTGCTACCCTTTTTTTATAGAGATCTGATAAGGGTCCAACTTGGTTAACGATATTGAGAGGACTAAAATCATCCATGGATTTGAATTGGAGAAGAATATTCAGATCCGGTGCATCTCCACCCAAAACATTCTTTACGCGCACAGGGAGCTGGGCATTCAAAGAAGCCATCACATCATTGATATTATCTCTGTCAATATCAATAAACTTCCGATCTTTTAAAGGAGGAAGAGGAGTCGCCGGGTGTCCTGCAAGATCGGCTAAAATCCCCATTACAAAAGGAAGTTCATATTCCTGTATCGCCCCCCCAATTTCCACGTCATAAGTAATTTGAACGCGCGGAGGACGAACACGATCAAGTTTATGTTGCATGCTTACTGTCGTCACCATGGTAAGATACCTCCTTCTTGAATGTATTACTGCGAGACAATTGCCCGCCTCATATCATTCATTAAATCGGAATCTTCTTAAAAATTAGTAAACTTTTATCAATTTTTTTAAAGAGGATCACTAAGCTATTGGAGATACATGGTTTTTACAATCAACCAGAAATATAAAATTTGAAGTAATCAAGACTATAATAGTAGACGGCTAATCATTTGGGATTTTTTACAGCTTTAAAAATAAAGGATTCAATCCCCAGAGTTAACAAAAATACGGGGATTGCCGCTAAAATATCAGCGAAATAATGTTCACCAATAGGTAGGCATGAAAAAATCATCAGTATATTTAATATTAACATAGGAATAAATATTATTCTTCGTTGATGGCGAAAAGTATATATAAAAATAAGTGCCATAACGCTATGAAAAGAAGGAATTGTAATAATACCATCTATTGTAGAGATATCAACAAAATAATGACGAAGTTGCAGCAAGTGTTTGAGTGCATTGGCAAGTTCAATGCTAGGAGTATAACCATACCAGACATACGGCCCAGCTGCTGGGTAAAAGATACTGAGTAGAATTGTCATAGGTGTCGCAATCATAAACTGCATTAAAAATCTTTGGAGAGGAATTATCTCACGACGATAACTGAAATAAATTATAATAAATGGAAATTGAAAACCGTAGGTATTATAGATGAACGAAAAAACGGTTTGCCATCTCTCATTATTTTTAAACCAAAACACGATAGAGGGAGTATAAATTGCAAAAAAACTATCTATAGAAGCTAAAAAAGAATCTACGAAGGGTTGATTCGCAGTCGCCCCTAAATAGGAAAACCCTAACATAAGTGGACAATAGGCCAGCAAAATGCTGGTTGATTGTACAAGAGATATGATTCTCATATCGGGACGAAATTTGTGATAAAATGTATAAACCAAGCCAAGGAAAGAAAAAAAAATTAGAATAAAAATGATTTCTTTTTTACTGTAAAGAATTGAAAGTGAAGAAAATCTCAACAAAATTGCCTCAACACAAAAAACAAAGAATATTATTCCCCATTGAATTTTTGTATAAGTCAAAGGACCCCCTGATTTTTGACTTTATATGAGCGAGACATCTTCTAGAGTGATGAGTGTAACACACCTTTTATTAAGAAACTTTTACCATTGTGAAAATAAACCTCTCAATACCCACGGCGACGATAGCTACAACAATGCCTGCTAAAACGTCCATAAAAAAGTGTCCCCCCGTAGAAATACATGAAAAAAACAATAATAGATTTAATATTAAAATGGGAATAAATATAATCTTCCTTTCATCTCGAAAAGTATAAATATAAATCACCCCTAAAGCCGTGTGTAACGAAGGAAACTCAATAATCCCGTTCAATGCTTTTAAGTTCACAATGTTTTGACGAAGTTCGTATAAACGTTGAAGATCGCCAAACTGGCTAATATAGGGCTCAAAATGATACCAAGCATACGTTCCTTCTGCTGGGAAATAAGCACCAATACAAATGGTTATTAAAACTGTAATCATATACTGCAAGATAAAGCTTTGTAGATGATAGAAATCCTCTTTAAAGCTAAAATACAATAAAATAAATGGCTTTTGGTACAGAAAACTCGTGTAAATGATAATGGACAGAATATTCAGCCAACTATGATTATAAAACCACATGGCAATGGTTGGAGGAGAAATTCCTAAATAGCCATCTAAGTCAGCTAAGGTTTGTGTGACTAGGGGTCTATTTGTGGTATAGGCGAGGTAAGAGAACACAATTGCTGCTCCTGTAAAACTCACAAGCCAGCAAAAAGATAGCAAAGCCAACATCATTTTAGGATCGGGACGAAACTTTTTGTAAAAGAGATAAGGTATATAAAAAGTAAGAATGATGAGTATATAAAGGCCAAAATCACTTGTGTTGTAATACAATGTAAATGAAGAAAAATTTATCCAAATTATATCAACTAAAAAGACAATAAGAACGATTGCCCATTGGATGGTGGTATAGCTCAAGCGCACTCCCTAGGTTTTTTTATTTAGAGTATCAAAAAAAGAGGGTTAACACGAGTTGTTTTTGACAAAAACTAAGCTAAACTATTGGCACTTTATCTTTCAAAAAAAACAAGAAAGGGTGCATACAACATCCTTTCTCATCAGCTTTTTCCCTTAAAATTAATTTTATTAAATTGAAGCAGCTACTTTATTAAATATAGGTATCAGCTTTACTCCAACGGCAGTAACCGCAATCACAATAACAACAGCAATTAATGACCCAATCAAAGCATATTCCATAGCTGTAACACCTTCGTCATGCTTCAAAAAACTTTTTAAAAGAGACATATCAACCCCTCAACTTATTCTTTATTATATCATATATTTTATTATACATCAATTACTATATAATATATTTATTTTATTTAATATAATAAAATAGAATATTTTACAATTCGAAGATTGAATTCACTCCCTTTATTCCTCCTACAAAATAAAAAAGGGTGTAAAACACACCCTTTCAGTGAATTTATTCTCTACTTCCTTAGAAGTGATTTTATTAAATCGAAGCAGCGATCTTATTAAACACATTCAACAGCGTCGTTCCGACTGCTGTAACCGCCGCAATAATAACGACAGCAATGAGTGCTGCAATCATACCATATTCAATGGCTGTAACTCCCTCATCCTGCCTTAGGAAATTCTTTAAAATGGTCATGATACTCTCCTCCATAATGATTAAAAATCTTTTATTGTTATGTAGAAATATTTTTTCCTTATCTAGTTATTATATTATGCACTATAATTCGTTAATAAATAGTTAATTATTTTTCTAAAACCTTGGATTTGTTTGACGTTGATGGCTCTACCTCCTATGATAGGAGGTCAAATAACAATGGAAAGTAATTTTTTTAATGTCTCACCGCCAAGAAACAGATATTTCGATCCCTTTCATCCTTCCTCTTTTTTCCCTGAGAGGACGTTTAGTGCGATTAAAAGACGTCAGTACCACGATTTTGAACCAACACAATTATCCGTTCCCAATAGAAAAAGTTTTAGCAGAGTTGCTAGCTGCCGGCGCAACTCTTGCTGGTCTTTTGAAATATGAAGGCGTTTTTATTCTTCAAACGAAGACCGATGGTCCTATAAGTCTTGCCGTTATAGATATCACCCATAAGGGTGATATCCGCGGCTATATGCAATTCCACCCTCAAGAAATCAAGGACAAAGATAATTTTCGAGATCTTCTAGGACGTGGATATTTGGCTTTCACAGTTGATCAAGGACTTAAAATTGAGCGTTACCAAGGGATTGTAGCCTTAAATCATGAGACTCTCTCCCACGCACTTGAACATTATTTTGATCAATCCGAACAATTGGAAACGCGATTATTTATTGCCTCAGAAAAAACCAAAGAAGGAATCTGGAAAAGTGGAGCTATCCTCCTTCAACAAATGCCAGAGCAAAGAGTTGATAAAGAATCATGGGTACATATAGAGGCCCTCTTAAAAACCCTCTCCCCTCAGGAATTTTTAGATTTTTCAACCCCTTACGAAAAATTGTTGATCCGTCTTTTTCATGAGGGAGGTGTCACCGTATTTAACCCCACGGTTCTAAAGGCCCAATGTCGATGCTCTGAAGAGAGAATTAAAGAATTTCTAACAACACTCTCGACTGATGAAATGGAGAGCCTTCTTGAAAAGGGACAGTTGAAAATGACATGCGAATTCTGTAATTATCATTATAAATTTAATCGCAAGGACCTTATGACGGTCCATTAAGGAGATACGAAATGCGCTTTTTCCCTTTTGCTTATTTTGCTGCACTTTTTCTTGCCTCTTGCTCACCCACGGCTCAGCTCCCTGAACCGGTAGGATTAGCTTATCTTGTAAACAAACCTATTCACCTCAATGTTGCACGTGTTGAAGTTGTAAAAAAATACCAATCTTCATCAGCCCCTCCCCATGTGGAAAATGATTTGCCTGTACCACCCATAGCTATGATTCAACAATGGGTTCAAGATCGCCTTTTACCCGTTGGAAAAACAGGGTATGCTGTCGTAACCATTGAGGACGCTTCTGTCATTGAAAAACCTCTCCAAGGAACAAAAGGTTTTAGAGGCATGTTTACTGTCGATCAATCCGAACAGTATGACGCGAAAATGTCTGTCAAAATTGAAATTTTTGATGATGCGGGAACAGCTAAAAATTTTGCTTATGCCCGCGCCCAAGGGTCTCGCACTGTCGGGGAAAACTTTACCCTTGGTCAACGGCGTAAAGTTTGGATTATTATGATGGAGAAAATTATGAATAACCTTGATGAAGAACTTGACCGCAACGTCAGAAGTTATTTGAAAGAGTATATTTCTTAGCAACGACAGTTATATACTTTTCACCCTCTTGGCGAGGATGACACCCTTTGGTGTTGTGCCTGAAAATTTGTTATCAGAACCTAGGAAAGAAAATAAATTTCAGGTTGATTTAATGCATTTTCTCATAGCATCTCAAGCCTAAGCGTGGTTTAATGAGGAGAATGAAATCGGGGAGAGGGACCCTTGAAAACACTTCCTTTAAAATTATCAAATGCTATTGATCGAGAGTTAGCCCCCTTAAGCATGGACAAGTTGACGGCAGCTTGCTCGGATTTGACGCAACGCTATGCTCTTGGGCAATTCATTGACAATCAACTTCATCGTCAGGCCTATATTGCAGCTCGCCTTCCAGCAACCTATGGCGTTTCGCAGGAGGTGTTTCGACGCATTGAACCCTTGCTCAAACCTGTCAAAAGTCTTTTAGATTTAGGAGCCGGCATGGGAAGCCTTGCATGGGCAGCTCATGAAATGATGGCTAATCTAGAACGCGTCACTCTTTTTGAAAAAGATGTAGAGTTTTTGCGTTTAGGACAACATCTCACCCAAGAAAATCTCCACCCTCTCCAGCTTGCCTGGTGCCGACATGATATTACAAAGGAAGATATTTTTCCCTCCCATGACGCCGTTGTTTTATCTTATGTCCTAAATGAACTTTCATTGAACGAGCAGACGCATGTTCTTGAAAAAGCCTATGAAGCAGCGGATAACCTGTTGATTCTTATAGAACCAGGAACGCCTGAAGGTTTTGGTCATATTTTAAAGGCCCGCCAATTATTAACAGAACGAGGAGCTTACGTCATTGCTCCCTGCTCCCATAACGCCCCCTGCCCTCTCACTCCTACCTATAAGGAAGGAAAAGATTGGTGTCACTTTAGCGTCCGTATTCCTCGCGGAAAGTACCACATGCGCGTCAAAGACGCTGCATTGCCTTATGAGGATGAAAAATATTCATACCTTGTTGTTTCTCCCCATCCCGTTTCAGACCCTAAAGCGCGGGTCATTAAAGCGCCAATAAGAAAAACAGGCCATGTTATTTTAGACCTTTGCATGCAAAATACAGAGTTAGAACGACGCATTATCTCTAAAAGTGACGGAAAGATATACCCAAAAGCGCGAGCCATTGATTGGGGTGATGAATGGAATTGGTAACCCTGGATTGACGACATAAGAGAAGAGAGGTAAAACCATATAGATAAAAAATAAGGACCGATGATGATCCCATCTGTTAAAGAAAAGCGACCGCTCTCTCCCCATCTCCAAGTCTATAAGATTCAAATCACGTCCCTTCTTTCCATTATGCATCGCGGAACGGGCATTGTCCTTTATGGAGGATCTATTCTCTGGGTATTATGGTTTCTAGCCCTTGCGGCAGGACCGCAAAGTTATTACCGAATGCAAGAATTTTTGCTTAACCCCTTTGGCCTGATTATCCTGATAGGGTGGTCTTTCTCTTTTTTTTATCACCTCTGTAATGGCATTCGCCATCTTTTATGGGACATAGGTTTTGGCTATGATATGCCCATGGTGCGGTTCACAGGGTGGACAGTTATTATATCGTCCTTTTTCTTAACGGCTTTAGCCTGGATTTTCGGAATCCTCTACGAGAGGATTTGGTTATGAAATTTGAATCAAATCTGCGTCGAGCACAAGGCTTAGGATCAGCAAAAAGTGGGCTCCATCATTGGGTGGCTCAAAGGATAACTGCTGTGGCTTTAATTCCTCTTGGAATCTGGTTCGTTGGGGCATTCATTGTCCTATCCACATCCCCTTTCGAGGTAGCGTACAGCTGGCTCTCCTCTCTTTGGACCGCTACGCTTGCCATTTTTTTTGTTCTTGTTCTCTTTTATCACGGCTATTTAGGGATACAGGTGATTTTAGAAGATTATATCCCCCATGAATTTACGAAATGGGCTTTCATCATTACGATAAAACTTTTCAGTGTTTTGATGGCTCTTTTAGCCATTGTTTCTATCTTGAAGATTTTTCTGAGTTGAAAGTGAGTCCATGACAAAAGAGTATAAAATAACCGATCATACCTATGACGTTGTGATCGTTGGTGCAGGTGGAGGCGGCCTGAGGGCTACCTTAGGAATGGCAGCTCAAGGGCTTAGCACGGCTTCTATCACAAAAGTTTTTCCAACCCGCAGTCACACCGTCGCCGCCCAAGGAGGCATCAGCGCAGCTCTTGATAACATGGGCGACGGTGATAATTGGCGTTTTCATATGTACGACACAGTTAAAGGCTCCGACTGGCTGGGAGACCAAGATGCCATTGAATATATGTGCCGCAATGCCATCCCTGCAGTCATTGAACTTGAGCACATGGGAGTCCCTTTTTCTCGGACGAAAGAAGGGAAAATTTACCAGCGCAAATTTGGTGGTCATACTATTGATTATGGTGAATTTCCGGCTCAAAGATCTTGTGCTGCTGCAGATAAGACAGGCCATGCGATTTTACATACGCTCTACCAACAATCGCTCAAACATAGGGCTCAGTTTTTTAATGAATTTTTCGTTTTAGATCTTATCATGGATGATGAAGGCGTCTGCCGAGGCGTGATTGCCTGGAATTTGGAAGATGGAACACTCCATAGATTTGCAGCCCATATTGTTGTGCTCGCTACAGGAGGATATGGTCGCGCTTATCTTTCCTGCACCTCTGCCCATACCTGCACGGGAGATGGCAATGCAATGATCTTACGCGCAGGTCTTCCTCTACAAGATATGGAGTTTGTTCAGTTTCATCCCACAGGAATTTATCCAGCAGGATGTCTAATGTCGGAAGGAGCGCGGGGAGAAGGCGGCTATTTAACCAATAGCGAAGGCGAACAATTTATGGAGCGATACGCTCCTCATGTAAAAGATCTCGCATCCCGTGACGTAGTGAGCCGTGCCATCCAGATTGAAATTAACGAAGGACGTGGTGTTGGGCCTCTCAAAGATCACGTTTACCTTCATATGGAACACCTTGATCCCACGCTTATTCATGAGCGTCTTCCAGGAATCACAGAAACAGCGCGTATCTTCGCAGGCGTTGATGCCACAAAAGAACCCATCCCTGTTTTACCCACCGTACATTATAATATGGGTGGTATTCCCACGAACCATTTTGCAGAAGTTGTTAATTCCACAGATCAAAACCCTGAACAAGTTGTTTCTGGTCTTATGGCCATTGGTGAAGGAGCATGTGTTTCTGTCCATGGAGCTAACCGTCTTGGAACAAACTCATTGCTTGATTTAATCGTCTTCGGACGAGCTGCCGCCTACAGAGCAAAAGAGATTATCTCTAAGGAAAAGGTCGTTAAGCCCTTGCGCCCCCAAGATGGGAAGGAAGCCATTGAAAAGCTAAATCGCCTTAGGCAAGCAAAAGGATCTCTAAAAACTTCTGAAATTCGTTTAAATATGCAACGTGCGATGCAAACCCATTGCGCCGTCTTCAGAACCCAAGACCACCTGGAAAAAGGACTCAAAAAAATTAAAGACATTACTGTCTCCTATCAAAAAGATATTCAATTGAACGATCGGTCCATGATTTGGAATAGCGATCTTGTTGAAGCGTTGGAACTTGAAAATCTTCTTCAACAATCGCTTGTCACAATTCAATCTGCCCTAAATCGTAAAGAAACGCGCGGTGCTCACGCTCGCGAAGATTACCCTGAACGAGATGATGTCCATTGGATGAAACACACGGTTGTTCGCCTCAAAGAAAACGAGGTTTCATTTTCCTACCGCCCTGTCCATCTTTACACACTCAGCACTGAGGTGGAGGTTATTCCACCCGCCAAACGAGTTTATTAGAAGGGAGCTCCTCTGATATGGTTCAACTGCGTCTTCCCCCCAATTCTCGTATTGAAAAAGGGAAATTGTATCCTTCATCCTCAAAAGGACCAAGGATGAAACTCTTTCATATTTACCGTTATGATCCCGATTCAAAGGATAACCCACGACTGGATACCTATGAACTTAATTTGGATGAATGTGGCCCCATGGTGCTTGATGCGCTGATTAAAATTAAGAATGAGGTGGACACAACCCTTACCTTCCGGAGATCTTGCCGAGAAGGAATTTGTGGGTCATGCGCCATGAATATCGATGGCACGAATACCTTGGCCTGTATCAAACACATCGAGGAGTGCAAGAGTGATATCAAGGTCACTCCCCTCCCCCACTTGTATGTGGTGAAAGACCTCGTTCCCGATTTAAGTTTTGCCTACTCTCAATACGACTCCATTCAACCTTGGCTCCAGTCATCAGAAGATCCCCCCCCTGATAAAGAACGGCTACAAAGCAAGGAAGAACGAGCGAAGCTTGATGGGCTTTGGGAGTGCATTCTTTGCTTTTGTTGCACAACCAGCTGCCCCAGCTATTGGTGGGGCGGGGATCGATACCTTGGTCCAGCCACATTACTGCAATCCTATCGCTGGATTGAAGAGAGCCGAGATGAAGCGACAGGTGAACGCTTGGATGCTCTAGAAGACCCCTTTAAGCTCTATCGTTGCCATACGATCATGAATTGTACGAATACCTGCCCCAAAAACCTTAACCCCGCCAAAGCCATTGGAGAGATCAAGAAGAAGATGGTGGAGAGGGTTGGATAACCTTAATGTCTCCTCCGCCTGACTCTCTTTCGAGCAACTCTCCTATGAACTACTCTTTTTTGTATTCTTGACTTAGATACCCTTACTCTTCTTGTTCTTACTTTAGCAGCTCTTGACCTACGAACGGGTCTCGCTTTTCTTGCTCTAGAGACTCTTTTTTTAGCAGCTGAAGCACGGGCTTTCTTTGATCTAAGAGCTCTCTTTCTAGCAGCTGGCGTAGGTTGAGTAACGACTGGCTGGTAGTACGTATATTCAAATTGAAAGTTGGGAGGTTGCCAGTTTTCTACAGGTGGAGGTGGAGCTTCTCCATTCGGTGGGGGAGGAACTGTTCCTTGAATCACAACTGGCGCAGGTTGGTGTGCGGGCACTGTTGGCGCAGCGTCCTCTTCAGTCGGAAATTCATCAAGGTGGCCTTCTAAAAATCTTCTCCGTTTTGTTTCCCATGTATTCGTTGGGTCTATAACATATCCTAACCTTATTAAAACATACTCAAAAAAAGCCTTCTTAAAGACACGTTCAAACTCTAAATTATTATTAGGAACATTCGATTCAAAAAAAGCTGAATTAATTGGATTTCCCTCTTCAAGATCCTCTAGGTATTTTCCATATACATGTTCTAAATAAGGGTCTCTATCAATGAACGTCTTAAGGTGTTCATTCGTCAGTTTATGACCAGTTTCTGCCCGTTGAAGACCCCGTAAATAAGCCTCATAAGCAAAGTCAATTGCCTTTTCAGCAGTAAAAGCTGAAAATCTGATGGTCCTACCACCATAGGTAACTTCGCCGCCTCTTAAAAAGATCCCCATCAAGTTTCTAGGGTTAAAGATAGTATCCGCTTCTGCCTGAACCGCATGAGGAAGAGCGTAAAAGGTAGTTCTTGGTTGTCCTTTGTTAAAAATTGAGAAAAACAAACGCTGTTTTGCAAATTGAGGAGCATTCGTGCTCCACTCATTAGCAGCAAAGAACCCCATTGTAGGCGAAGTTAAGTTCGCATAGTTTTGAAAGTAGTGATGAGCATAATTTGAAAAAATAGCACTAATTTCGCTTTCTGTGGAGTTTCCTTCTCTAAAAAGCTGGTTCTCAATAACTTCAAATCCTGAAAATATCCCATCTGGACATCTACCTTCCGTTTGGGCAGCCATAAGGGCCGTCATTACTCTACTTTTTTTGATTCTAGATGGATCCTCATCTCCTTCTCTCTGTCCATCGGCAACGTTTTTATCAGCAATTCGCTGCATTCGTTTCCTCGCTTGATTTTTTTGATCTCCCATGTTTTCATGATTGTCAAAGATGTTTAAGCGCTCAAAGACACTATGTACACCAAAATAAGCGTGAAGAAGGTCTTGTCGATTAAGGCCTTCGAACTCACGTGAAATTTCCTCATCACTTAAAAAATTTACTCTCTCCCCATTTAAATAAATAAATGTATCATTTGTTGAATTAATTGTTGGCATTAATCCTAGATCGTCGCCCAATAAATTTCGTCTTGCTTCGGGTAATAAGAAATAAAGAACATCTGCTTTAAGTTGATCTCTCAGAGCCACCCATTCAGCGTTAGATATATCGTTAGGGTAAACTTCATTAATATCTGGCTGATCTGAATTCAAAAAAGGATCAGCACTTAAATAACTGGGGTTAAAATATTTTGCATTTTCAGGCATTTCATTGAGTGCGGCGTTTAAAACCCCCTGGGCTGCATGAAAATCATTGGTAAAACTATATCTTCCTTGAAGCATAAGGTTTCTGTTTAAATTGTCACTAAGCCGTCTTTCTGCTCTTTCCGAATGAAGTCGAACTTGGAAGTCAATATCACGATGAATTTTATTTTGAAGTTCATCAAATCGATCTCCATAAAGTTTTTTTGAGGCGAGCGCTTGTTCACTCAATTCTCTATATCTATTCCTCGTTGCAGCATCTTTTGTATCATCTAAACTAATTTTTTCTGCTTCTTCTGCAAGATTTCCATAATATAAAGTAATGTATAGAAGAGCATCCGCATGGGACATTTCAGTAGGGTTAACTCCTAAAGGAGTAAAAAGCTGCTCATACAGATTAATTTCCCTTTCTAAAGATTCCAAGCTTGTCCTAAGTCGGGGGAGATTGGCTACATGTTCAGCTTGCGCCCTTTCAATACCTTGAACTTTTTCCAGTAAAATACGGTTACCAGCCAAGGCAGCTGCTCTTTCGTGCGGGGCAATAAAAAAAGTCCTGTTGATTTCTTTACGAAGCTTTTCTGTCTCTTTTGTGAGTACATCAATACGAGCTTTATAGTAAGCAGCTCTTACATCTACACTAAGTAATTTATCGGGGTTCGGTATGTTGTTTCTTAATTCTTCGGCTTGTCGTCTGTATTCTACTTGTTCAGCTGGAGGCACGAAATCGGATTCAGCTAAGGCTTTCATTCGCGCTAATTCAAGACGATTAAATCGCTTACTAATTTTTGAATTTAAGCTACTTTCTATAAGCTTTTTAGCACTTTTAAGATGGATGTTTTCATCTCTTTTAGCATCTTCGAGTCCTATGAAGTCATTCACTTTTACCATCCGGCTAAAGCGAGCTCCCTCCTCGTGAAGTTCCCATTTTCCATTAAGGAAACCACGAGGGCGATAGCTGTAGACTTTAACAAGGGAATCGCCCGCTTCAGTAAAGTTCCAAACAGACAACTCCCTTCTTAGAATAAGGGCCAAAGCATTAGCAAAACCATTTTGGCCTATTGGACCATCTTGCACGATAATAGATTTTCTGCCAGCATTTAAAACAAGATTAACATAGTCTCTGTAAACTTCCTCACTAGCGTAGCAATACTCTCTTTTAATTCTATCGTTGAGTCGTCTTTCACGAGCTAGAAGTTCTTGATAATCCCAGGAAAAAGGATCAAACGTACCAGAGCTTTCTGCGACCTGACGTTCATTTATAATATTCCTTAATTCGTTTTCAAAAACTTGGTATTCTATTTTTGCTTTCATGGCTAAGGGAAGACCATTCTGTGGATCGATGTCCCCCGCTCTAAAGTCAGCCATAAACATATCATAAATTGTGTCTGAAGCGAGCCCTCGCACTTCATTATCCCAAGCATTATCAAGCCATAAAATCACAGCTTGCTCGCGTGTCAAACCAATTGAATGAAAAAAACAATCTTCATCCCCAAGCATATAAAACAATCGGCGCTGATCATCGAATGGATTGGAGCTATTTGAAAGATCCCCTTTATCGGAGCGGCGAAAGCTTGTTGAAACCCTTTTTGCTCTTTTTGGAACGACCTTTGTGCGACCCTTTTTTTTACAGCGATCAAGGTCATCAGGTGTTTTAATCAATGATGAATGGCTACTTACATAAGTAGGTGCCAAAAGAGAAGATGATGCTAAGAGAAAAGAAGAAAAAAGTACTATTCTATTCATTGTTACCATACCCTGCTAAATTTTATTAATTAAATAAACTTATACCTTCTGGTAAGCTTATACGTCTTCTGATACTAAATTTCAAGAAAAAAAATTAATGCTCTATGGATTTCTATGTTCATCTAATAAATAAAAATAAAATCAATGCATAAAAATATATTGAAAAATTCTTCATTTTTATATTTTGTTACTTATAGTTCCCTCCTTCTTATAAAAAGTATTAATAAAGTGGTTGACATTTATTCAATAACGTCATAAACACTCCTTAGGAAAATATGTTAATTTTAATAATGTCAAATTTATAGAGGTATATATGAATAGTTTCTCTCAATTTATTTCTAACACATTAAAAGTCTCCCTTCTTTGTGGAATCTCACTCACTGCCGCTGAAAAAACGATGGCGGGGAAAGTCTGGGATAAAGCTATTGATGATGTGAAAGACATTGATTCAACAAATATGGGTAAACTCCGTCGCCTCTGCAGCGCCCAAAAACTTGCTAAAACAAAAGAGAAGAAAAAGGAGAATTGGCACAAACGACTTGTGAATGTTCAAAAAGTTGAAAATAATTTGGCAGAGTATTCTAACCTTACAAATACAAAACAATTTCTTTTTGGTAAGCTAATGCCAGCATTGGTTGCAGATACCACTCCAACAGTTCAAGGTAGAACCCCAACTCCACCATCAGTTCAAGGTAGAGCTCCAGCGACACCATCACGCCAAGGTAAAACTCCAGCATCGCCGTCAGTTCAAGGTGGCACTTCAACACCAGTTCCAAGCAGAAACCCTCATATACATGTGGATGAGTCTGGTAGGAACGGATTACCTTATAGCCGCCCTGCAGTCCCTCCTTCTCCTTCTCGGCCATTTCGTCTTGGTGGCATGCCAGTTGGACAAGATGAGGCTCGTGTAGGAGCTATAGCACCACATATTGATGGGAAAATACAATTTGGCCCACGTGCTACTCCTAGTAAACCCGGTACGCGCACAGCGCCCTCCCCCCGATTTAATAATCGGAACGATGCAGCCTCTAATGAGACACATTCACATACTCCGAAGACAAACGTGATAGAACAAATTGGACTCTTGGAGGCAGAAATTAGACTCTTGGGGACCTCTCCAGAGGATAAAAGAAACTATAATATCTATAAGGAGCAGCTTGACACATTAAAGCGTGCACAAGCGTTGGGTATTCCTGAATATGATGATTTTTATGTACTCAGAAATGCCGTCAACCCCTCAGTTGATCAGAATGATGTCACTGTAACGACCACCACAACAACGACAATCAGCGCCCCAAGTCGCGAAGGCGTTTCGGCCTCACCTATGATATCTGTTGACAAGGAAATTGCAGATTTAACTCGTTATATCCAAGGCCCAGACTTTCGTCCAGAAGAGACACCTTTGATAGATCAGCTTGCGAAGGTAACGCTGGCGCGGGAGAGAGGTATCACTGCCTATAGAGATGTAAGGCATCTTGATACTTTACTTGCAGCTGTTTCAAACCATCCAGCTGGTGGAACAACAACAACCACAACTGTTGCGAGAAGGGCTCAAGCATCAACTCTGGAAGAAGATATGCCTTTGATAAGTGTCGCTGAGCAAATAAAGTCTATTGAAGCTCTTCAAAAGAGAAAGATACCTCTAGATCGGGATATGCTAGTCTTGCTTGATCAACTTAAACAAGCGGAAGAATTGAATATCACTGATTATAGAGATCCAGAGGATCTCGATGCTCAAATGGTAGCAATAGGACTTTCAGAAGATAATTTTCCTGAAAAGCCCTCAACAAATAGGGTAGCTCCAGCACCTGTAGTAGGTTCAAACAATAGTGAAGCGCAACACCGTATAGATGATCTAGAAGAGCAATTAGCTGTTCTTATATCTGCTGGAGTCAGAGAAGCTGAGCTTAAGCTTCTTAGAGACGAGATAAAAAAACTTAAAGGCGAAAAATAGTTAAATATAACGTACTTTAGTTTCGAGAATGACAAATGGGCTTCCTTCGGGAAGCCCTTTTTCTCCCACCCCTCCATGTGCGTCATTATATAAGCCATGTAAGAAGATGGCAGAATTGGTAGAACCAATATAAGTACTTGCATCTTTTAAAACACTTTTGCATAGTTTTTAAGAATTCAACGAGGAACTATAAAATGAAATTCCAATCTACGATTTTAAACGTTCTAACAACGATGTCCCTAGCGGTATGTATTTTGCTGCCTACAGCTTCCTTAGCTGGGAAAGAAGAAGCAGATGAGAATCCCCCGAAGGGTCGAGCCCAAATTCGTAAACCAACTCCCAAAATTGTAAAGAAAAAAACCACGAAAACGAATAGAGAGAAAATTGAGAAACAAATTACATTGCTTCGAAAACAATTTCGGGAAGATACCCTAAAACTTCGGAGAGAAGCCCAAGAATTACTTTTTAAATATGAGAAACTTGAAATGATTGAGAAACAGGTAAGAAAATTAGACAAGAAAAAGAAAGTTCATTCGCAATAGCATACGTGAGAAAAAACGGATATATTACTCTTTTCACACTAACTCCTAATGATTAAAGAGGTTTTGGGGCACTAAATGAGATTTAAATTGTTGTTAGTTGTTGCTATTTATGGGTTATTGATAAGTCCTTGTCTAGCTATGGAAGATGAATCCGGTAAACATCAAAGTCGAAGTCAAGCTCTTGTAAGCATACGAGAAGAGCCTAACGTCGAGAAAGAAGAATGGCAGAACTTTGTTAACTCACTCTTGGTTCTATCTACAAAACTCGCCGATAGATGTGAAGACGTTGCAGACGATTTGTGGAACAACAAAAAACTAAGCCCTGAGCAGTTAAGAAACGTTGAAATACAGGCATATATACTTGGCGAGCAACTTCAGATATTAAAACATCAAATTAATATAACGAGTGCATACGTTCTATCTATAGAGGAAATGATAAAAGAAATGGAAATAAGTGAAAAAAGTGGAAGAGAAAAAGAGGTTACGGAAACGCTAATGGAAGTAGAACAAACTAGGAAGAATTAAAGAAGAACAGTGACTACTCACCAGTTCCCACGTATGGTGTCATCCTTGGTAAGAAATGCTTAGTTTTCCAAAGGAAAACTTTAGCATTTCTTGACCGATCTTAACCGCTAAGAGATCCTCGGCCAAGAAAAGGTAAGATTTTTCTTCGAAAAACCAACCTTTTCTTGCCAAGGATGACACGGGTGGGCGAGTAGCTACGTAGAACTTCAAATTGTTCAAGTATTAATGATATAATCTGTTTGCAAGATACTCCTCAAACATCCAAATCCCTAACAAATTGAGCATTTTCCTGAATGAAGGTAAACCGCTTTTCAGGATTACGGCCCATGAGATTTTCAACAAATAAAGTTATATCTTGGGAATCCATGATCGGAGGCAGGAATACGCGCTGCAGGATGCGCTTATTGGGATCCATGGTGGTTTCCTTCAACTGAGATGCGGGCATCTCTCCTAGCCCCTTAAAACGGCTTACATCCACCTTTTTGGCTCCTTTAAACTCAGTGGTTAAAAGGCGCTCTCGATGGGCATCATCATGAGCATAAATGCTTTTACCTCCATAAGTCAGACGGTACAAGGGGGGCTGAGCCAAATAAATATGCCCCGATTCCACAAGAGGACGCATCTGTTGAAAGAAAAAGGTAATGAGAAGAGATGCAATGTGAGCCCCATCAACATCGGCATCGGTCATAATTATGATCCGCTCATAGCGTAATTTTTTAGGATCACACTCTTTTCCTGATCCACAACCCAGTGCCAAAATCATATCTGCAATTTCTTGATTGGCTCTCATTTTGTCTACAGTGGCGCTTGCCACATTCAGGATTTTCCCCCGAAGAGGGAGAATAGCTTGTGTTTTTCGATCCCGAGCCTGCTTAGCCGATCCTCCTGCTGAATCTCCTTCCACAAGAAAGATCTCTGTCCCCTGGGCCGATTCAATACTACAATCGGCAAGCTTACCAGGAAGGCGTAACTTGCGTGTTGCTGAAGCTCTGCTCACTTCCTTGGACTGTTTGCGACGTTGACGTTCTTCCATTTGCTCAACCACATAATCGAGCAAACTGAGAGCTGCTTCAGGATTGGCTGTTAACCAATGATCAAAGTGATCCTTAAGACCGGATTCAATAAGTCGACTCACCTCTTGCGAAACAAGTTTTTCTTTTGTTTGGCCCTGAAATTGAGGATTCCTTAAAAACACAGATAAAACACATGAGGTCCCTGAAAAACAATCTTCTGCTGTAAGTTGCGCAGCTTTTTTATTTCCAACACGTTCTCCATAGGCTCGAAGACCACGAACAATCGCTTGGCGAAAACCATTTTCATGGGTTCCTCCTTCAGGAGTCCGAATTGTGTTACAGTAAGACGTGCAAAACCCCTCCCCCTCTAAGGCCCACGCAATGGCCCATTCAACGTGTCCTTCTCCTTCCTGGAAACTCGCTTCTCCAGCAAAAGGAGCTGGGGTCGCAAGGGGAATCCCTTCTAAGGTTTCCTTTAGATAATCAGAGATACCCCCTGGAAAATGAAAGACCGCTTGAGAGGGAATAGTGTCCGTGCATAGTGTCTCGTCACATTGCCAATGGATTGTAACGCCTTTAAAAAGGTAAGCTTTTGAGCGGGCCATCTTATAAAGGATTGAAGGTCTAAATCTTACATCTTCTCCAAATATCTTTGAGTCAGGCCAGAAGGTGATTAAGGTTCCGTGACGATAAGCGCTCGCGCCCTTCTTTTCTAAGAGTGAAACAGGATGCCCTTCAGCATATTCTTGACGCCACAACTCCCGATTGGCAGAAACTTCAATAATAAGACGCTCAGAAAGAGCATTAACAACGGAAAGGCCCACACCGTGGAGACCACCTGCGGTCTTATAAGATTTTCCACCAAACTTTGCCCCGGAATGAAGCGTCGTTAAAATGACTTCTAGAGCAGATTTTTGAGGAAATTTTGGATGAGGATCAATGGGAATTCCACGACCATTATCTCGTACAGAAACAGATCCATCGCTATTTATCATAAGATCAATGCGGTTTGCATGGCCTGCGACGGCCTCATCCATTGCATTATCTAATATTTCGACCACAAGGTGATGGAACGCACGCTCGTCCGTTCCCCCAATGTACATGCCCGGACGTCGACGAACAGGCTCAAGACCTTCCAAGACTTCAATGTCTTTGGCCGAGTATGTTTCAACAGATGATTGTGATTTCGAAAAAAGTTCACTCATGAGAGGCAGTGTAGCAGAAGAGCAGAATTGCAGAAAAGCAGAAAATTAAAGAATGTGAGCGAATGTGCTTCATCCTGAAAGGATTATTCTGATTTCTGCAATTCTGCTACACTGCTTACCCTACAACCTTCTCTAAGGGTGGCTGGTGGGTTGAGTGATTCTCGCTAGTATCCCTCAAGACATAACCACGTCCCCAAACGGTTTCAATGTAATTTACACCGTCAAGAGCATCGGAAAGTTTTTTGCGTAATTTACAGATGAAGACGTCTATAATTTTGAGCTCTGGCTCATCAATTCCCCCATAAAGATGATTCAAGAACATCTCTTTCGTCAAGGTGGACCCTTTGCGTAAGGACAATAACTCTAGAATCGCATATTCCTTCCCCGTCAAACGAACGGGCCGACCATCAATTTCAACGGTTCGCGCTTGCAAATTCACAACCAAACGCCCTGTGCGGATAATGGATTCTGCATGACCTTTGGAACGGCGAATAATAGCTTGCACACGGGCCGTCAGCTCATTTTTATTGAAGGGCTTCGTAAGATAATCATCTGCTCCAAACCCTAAGCCCTTAACCTTATCAGAGATCTCACTCAAACCAGACAAAATCAGGATGGGAGTTGTAATGTGGGCTGCCCGAAGACGTCTTAAGACCTCATAGCCATCCATATCAGGCAACATGAGATCTAGGATAATGAGATCATAATCATAAAGCTTGCCAATCTCAAGACCATCTTCCCCAAGGTCCGTTGTATCAACAACAAATCCTTCCGCTCTTAAGGTTAATTCCACAGTTTTTGCAGTTGACGAATCGTCTTCAACTAATAGAACGCGCATTCTTTACCCCCCGTAGAATTATTTGAATGTCATATTGTTCCTATGACATTAAGCTTCATTTATTAACATTTAGCAAGATTTCAGTTAATTTTTCGTTAATTTTCTACTCGAATCTTAAAAAAAAGTAAGCCTTGGAAAGATAAGGATTCTTAAAGATAATTCTGAAACCACTGGGTAGCCTCTTTTGCCACTACTTCTAATTTTCCTGGCTCTTCAAAAAGGTGGGTCGCACCAGGAATAATGAGAAGTTTTTTTGCGCAAGACAATTCTCCGAAGGCAACTTCATTCATTTGAATGACAGGACCATCTTGCCCACCAACGATCAAAAGCGTAGGAGCTTGAACATTCTTTAGTCCCCCTTCAGCCAAATCCGGTCTTCCTCCTCTTGATACAACAGCTTTGACTGCCTTTGGACGCAGTGCCGCTGCTAAAAGAGTCGCAGCTGCCCCCGTACTCGCTCCAAAATATCCAATATTCAATTCTTTTGTTTCTTGATTTTCTTCAATCCAATCGCTGGCCTCAATAAGACGATTCGTTAACAGTTTGATATCAAAACGATACTCTGCCGTCATAATATCAATCATCTCTTCTTTTTTCGTCAAAAGGTCAAAGAGTAAAGTTGCAAGTCCTGCTTTATTTAGAGTTTGCGCTACAAATTGATTGCGGGGACTGATGCGGCTACTCCCACTTCCATGAGCAAATAAAACGATACCAGTCGCCCCCCTAGGAATGGTTAGATCGCCCACGAGTGTGCCCTCTTCAAAAGGAATCAATACTTCATGTGTTTCATGAGCCTGCGACATCGTTTTTTCTCTCCTCTTTTGCTTTTTTAAGCAAACGAATCACTTCTTCATCAGAAACTTGTGGGAAGCTAAGATAAAAAGCACTAACGGCATAAAAATCAACTGGTGTCTCTAGACAAATGAGATCATCTACGAGTTTGCTCAGACCGTTAACCGTCTCCAGAGGCCCCACTGGAACAGCGAGGACCAATTTAGATGGCTTCAGATGTTTGATGGCCTGAATAGCGGCACGTGTTGTTACACCTGTCGCAATACCATCATCAACGAGAATGACTGTTTTTCCTTTGAGGCTAGGAAAATCTTCATCTTGCCCATAAAGTTTCTGACGTCTTTTGACTTCCCGTTGTTCTCTCTCAATGATTTCCTCAAGTTCTGAAGCTTCTATACCTAATATGGAGAGAGATTCATGATCGAGGATTTGAACACCAGATGCAACTGCTCCAATACCTAATTCAGGGTTCCAAGGCGTTCCAACCTTTCGAACAACAAAGACATATAGCGAAGCCTTGAGAATTTTAGCTACCTCATATCCAATCGGGACTCCGCCTCTGGGTAAAGCAAGAATGATCGGCTTATCAGTTTGGTAGCTTTTTAAATCTTCAGCCAGCTCGCGACCAGCTTCAAATCGGTTTGAGAACATGGTATTTTTCATCTCCAACTCATTTCACTCATTCAAATTACATCTTGATCCACCCTCCATTTCCACTATCTAACAAAACAGTTTTGGAAAGCGACCGTGTCTTAGGATCAAAATCCAATAAAAGCCCTTTGAAGTTTCTCATCTGAATATTTTCCATTTCATGAATAATCTTTTCATGGGTATAAGGTGGGTCAATCCTTTTGAGGGTATCCAAAAGAATACTTACATTTATGTATGATTCGAGTGATCCTACATCAAGGCGAATATGGGGATACTCCCGCTGCATTTCTGTATGATATTCTCGAACAATTTCAATATCTTGATCTCTAAAATCAGGAACAACACGTGAAAGGACAACTGACAGACCTTTTCCTGGTTGTTCGGGATCGGAAATTCCTGAGGCATAATCTCGAAATAGATCCGTAATGAAAGAAATTCCCATTAACGTTACATTTGAGAGTTTTTGGATGCCAATCTTTTCAATGAGTGCCCTAGAGGCGTCATATGTGGAAAAGAAAAATATAACCTCGGGATTAAATAGTGTAATTTTCTTAACAGCTTTATCCACGAGAATCGTATTACGTACATAAGAAGCCTCACAAATTTCTTCTCTCGAAATATCGTATTCGTTAAGAAGAATTTCTTTAGCCGCATTAAGCGGATCATAACCAAAATTATCATCTTGATAGAAAAAAGCGAAGCGTTGTTTAAAGAGAACCTCCTTTGCATAGCGAACTAAAGCCCGAGCTTCATCCGCATAAGTAGGACGATAATTAATAATATTTTGTAATTCTGGGTCTCTAAACATATTCGCACCCGAATGGGGAAATAAGAGTAAAATTTTCTTATCTCGAACGAGGGGCAGCAATGCTTTCGTTGTGGAAGTTCCTAACGGAGAAAGAATAATCGTCGCGTCATATTTATAAATGAACTCTTGAACATTTTGTAAAGTGAATGCAGGAGAATACTTATCATCAGCAATAAATAACCTAAGAAATGCTCCGTTGATGCCTCCTTCCCTATTTGCCTTACGAAGACGTAAGTCAATGCCTGCTTGAATACGTTCGCCAGCAATGCGTGCTGCCCGGCTCAAATCTATTGTTAATCCAATCCTAACTTCATTTTCTGACTTAAACAATTTCTTATGACGTTTTGTCCGTCCTAATGAACATCCAGAACTAAGATCAAAATTCTCCTCACTGAATGATTGTTCTTCCTTTAAATTTTGACTCACACATGTTATGAGACTTGTGCTTAAGCTGGAAGTAATCTCTAGAATAGCATAGGCATCTGAAAAAAAATTAAAATGTTCTTGATGTCCCGAAAGCGGAGCTGAGAAAATGGCCCATTGAGTTGAACCTTCTTCAGGCGGAAGAAGGTTAACTCCGCGAGGTTGTATATACGATATTTCATCTAATGTTGATCTGAGTCGAACTTGAATAAAGGGTGTAGAACTGCGAGGAATCGGGTTATTAATTGTGATGATTCTAAACTCTTCATAGGGCATGTCTTTAAACGCTTTAGATAGGAGCTTAGAGTCTGCTAAAATCGGGGAGCGAGGAGATATAGTTATATACGTATTTAATTCTTTATCAAGCTCACCTAAATAAAGAGTCACAGGAAGGATATCAAGAAAACGCATGAACTGATTTAAAAGATTTTCTGCAAAAGCAGCATCTTTAACTAGAATTGCTAACTCTCTTCGTATTCCTTCAAAATTTATCCACAATCTAGACTTTTCGGACCGTCTAATAAAAAAGACCTTTTGGGGATTCTTCAGCATAAGTGTGACAATGAGGGAAAGGTTTTCTAAATTATAAGCACTCCTCCCAACGATATTACCATTAAAGATCAAGAAACAATTAGGTTTCAAAATCTCAAGCTTGTCATTAATTACTCCTTGTTTTTCAAGGTGGGCCAAGGTTCTAACCAAAGAATGCAAAGAGCCATAGAGATCTCCCCATATATAAAATTTTTCTCCCTTTTTAAGCCGATGAAGCAGAATAGAAAAGCCATCTGACTTGTTAAGGTTTTGCTTTTCAAGCAGATAATCCATAATTCTTTTTAAATAAGTTGGGGTATCTTCCTCAACATAGAATCTCATTTTATTAAAATAGTATTTTAGATATCGTACAAAAATAGGGGCTGCCATTGCATGTAGATATTTCGAATAATCAGGAACTAATGGATTTACGTTATCCCTTTGGGGAAACTCTTCAAAATTATTCGCATATTGCTGATAGTTTTTTAGTGTCATAAGTTCATGAATTAAAAAATCCTTTTTTTTGAAAATAGGTCTAGGATAACGAAACAAAGGAATCCTCTTTGTATATAGAGTTTCTAGCGTCTTTAACCTTAAAATTCTCCAAAATAAAAAGAGCATAATGACCTGAAAAGCGTAGAAACTTAGATAATTCACGAGCTGAATGCTGTTCCCTTCAAAAATATAGAGATGGAAAATAAAAATAGAAAAACATAATGAAAGAAAAAGAATAAATATATAATCAATTGTTGTTGAATGGCCAGATATAGGAGATATATTTTCAATAACAAAGCGTTGGATAATAAGACCCGTTATACTCGCAAGAGAGATAGCAATAATTGGATCCGTCATCTGTGGATCGTATTCAAGAAGAATGGAGTATACGGCTAAATAGAAAAGTATAAAGCCTGGAACTAAAGTTAGGAGGACATATCTGAAGCCGGGCTTAGAAAAATCAAATTCAAAAACGGTAACAGGAACGAGCATCGTTTTTCGAGCATCAAATTGTTCGAGTTTTGCTCGAATCATTCCGGTTTCTACTTTTGTTTTTACTAATTTCCATCCTTGAGGACGCAACCCTGCTCTAACTGAAAACCCACTCTCTGTGGCAAAAAAATGAATTTCTCTTGCGGAAAGGAATTCATTTTTTAGAATGAGGAAAATACGATGATCGTTAAACGGAAATTTTTCATGATTGAGCAGTGAAGAAAAAGTAACTTTAAAATTATAGGAAACGAAAATATTTTCATCAATCTGTTTTATTTGTGCAATAGACCTCATTGTAATTTTGCCTTCGAAAAATTCGAATTTTCCCAAATCTTCAAGCGATATTTGGCTAGGATTAAATTCAAACCAAATCGTTCCATCGAGGGAAAAAAAGCTATCTTCTACACTAAATCTAGGAAAATTATGAACATAGAGCCCCACAGTGACTTTTGTCGCTACTTCACCAAACGGTTGTCTTTTATGGGAAGCAATAGGAAGGATAAGTGGTAACGCTTCAAAACTACTAAATTCAGTTAGTGTTTTTCTTAGGATAATGAATAGAAAAAATATAATCACAAACGTAAAAATAAGTTGTACAGTTGAGTTTGCAAGAAAATAAATCAATCTCAGCTCTTCTTGTTTATCCTATTCTGTACGCAAGTCTATAAGACAAACATTAATAAAGAGTTGATAAAAATGGGCTAAAATTAAATGTGCGACTTATTTTGAATTAAATGTAATCAAATAAATTATTACTTAACATATTTAATGTATACTCTAGATATGGAAGGTATTCATTCACATAAGTATCCTATTATGGTTGAACCGCTCATTTTCATAAATAGAAAGCTTAAAGAAGCCCATAAACTCCTTCATGCAACCCACGATTATATTCGATGGCAAGCTCCACTAGATGTAAAAAAGATGGATACAAAACAAATGCTTAAAGTAAGCTGTGAAGCCATGCGCGTAACCATTCGCATGACGCAAATCATAGCTTGGCTCATGTTACAAAAAGCTTTTCTGATGGATGAGATTTCTAGAAACGATGTCCTTTCAGATGAGTGTAGAGTCTTGCGGGGTACGCATTGTCTAGCGAGTGATTCTGAAATCGATGAAGAGCTTCCCCCTCGCCTAAGAGAGCTTTTAAAGGACAGTCGAAATCTTTATGTCCGCACCCTCAGACTTGATGAAATTTCTAGAAATCAGGAATCAAAAAATAAGAAAAATAAACCTGGTATCCCTATTAGTATGTTAGATAATCCAAAAAGACCTTAACTTATGACTTCTAGAAGTATATTGTTTATTAACAAATACACTATTTTGTTTCCCGTATCGATAGCATAAAGAGGCCTCATTCCGATTGAGCATGAATCCACTTTCCATCTTCAAGTTCCAGCCAAACATCTTTTGAAAGTCCTCGCGTCAGAGGATTGAAATTCATGGGAAGTCCTTTAAAGTCGGTATCCTTGATCTTTTCTATTTCACGAATAATTCTTTCGTGTGTAAAGGGTCGACCAATTTTTTTAAGAATGTCTAAAAGAATACTTGCAGTTATGTACCCTTCGAGAGACCCAACATCAAAACGCACATCTGGATATTCTTTCTGCATTTCCAATTGATACTCTCTTACAATTTCAATTGTACTATCTTCAGGATTGGGTACGACGCGTGAAATGATAAATGTCAGACCTTTTCCCTGCTGTTCCGGATCCCAAATTCCTGAGGCAAAGTCCCGAAATAGATCCGTGATGAAAGAAATCCCCATTAAGGTTACCTTTGAAATTCTGTGAAGTTCTATCTTTTCGAGAAGTACTCGTGAAGGGGAATAGGTGGAAAAGAAAAATATAACGTCAGGATTAAAATTTGCAATTGTCCTAGCAGCATGATCCACGTTAATCGTATTGCGTTCATAAGAAGCTTCGCAAAGAGCTTCTTTCGAGAGATGATATTCTTCATAAAGAACTTTTTTGGCTGCATTAAGCGAATCACGACCATAATCATCGTTTTGAAAGAAAAAAGCGAAACGTTGTTTAAAAAGAACATCCCTAGCGTAGCGAACCAAAGCACGAGCTTCGTCAGCATAAGAGGCACGATAATTAATAATATTATGTAAGTCTGGATCTCTAAAAACATTTGCGCCTGACGTGGGAAATAACATTATAATTTTCTTTTCTTGGGTGAGTGGAATCAAAGCCTCCGTTGTAAGAGTTCCCATGGGTGACAGGAGAAGGGATGCGTTATCTTGTGAAATGAACTTTTGCGCGTTTTGAAGAGTAATTGAGGGAGCATACTTATCATTAGCTATAAATAATCGAAGAAACCCTTCGTCAATTCCTCCTTCTTTATTCGCCTTACGAAGACATAAGTCGATACCTCTTTTAAAAGTTTCACCAGCAATACTTATCGTTTCAGTCAAATCCAGTGTCGCCCCAATCCTAATCTCGTTCTCTCGCTTAAACCATTCTTTATGACTTTTTGAATGCCCCATTGAACGTCCAGAGAGAAGATCAAAATTCTCTTCATTAAATGCTTGTTCTCCATTTAAATTTCGCGTCACTCGTGTTAGGAAAGTTGTACCCAAGCTGGAAGCAATTTCCAAAATGGCATAGGCGTCTAAATTAAAATTGAAATGTTCTTGATGCGCCGTGACAGGACTTGAGAATATGGACCATTGTGTTGAACCTTCTTCAGGTGGCAGAAGATCAACACCTTGTGGTTGTCTGTAAGATTTTCCATCTTCTAAGCCTCTTAGACGCGCAAAAATAAAAGGGAAAGCACCATCCGAATGATTGTTTTGCTCTTCTAACGTCATAAAACTTTCTGAGGATATATTTTGAAAGGCCTTAGAGAGCCGTTCAGAATCTACTAAGGTCGGCGAACGTGGAGATATGGTTATATATTCGTTCTCCTTTTTGTGGATCTTGCCTAAACAGAGAGTCGCAGGCAGACCATTAAAAAATTGAGTAATAAGCTTCTCTAAGGGAATTTCATCTGAAGAAAGATCTTTCGCTAGAATTTCTAACTCTTTTCCTAATGCTGCGTTTAACCAAAATTCTTTATCTTCATGCTGTCCCCTAATATAGAAAACATTTTGAGGATTTTTCATCATAAGAGCAATAATGAGAGAAAGGGTCTCTAAATTATAAGGAGATGGCCCAATCGCATTCCCATTAAAAATCAAGAAATAATGAGGCTGTAAGATTTGAAGCTTATCATTAATAACATCTTGTTTTTCAAGATGATTTAAGGATCGAACTAAAGAGTGAAAAGCCCCGTTGAGATCTCCCCATATATAATATTTTTCTCCTTTTTTGAAGGGATGAAGCAAGAGATGAACGTCATTTAAATTGTTAGGGTTCTGTTTTTCAACAATATCTTCTAAGTTCTTTTTTAAATGAGTTGCTAAATCCTCCTCAAAATGTAATCCCATCTTACTCAATAGGTTTTTTAGAAGTCGACTAAAATTACTTTTTGATCTTGTCTGGAAATATCCAGAATAATCAGGAAAAAGCGGATTCGTATTATCTTTTTGTGGAAACTCATCAAGATTTGCAGCAAATTCCTGATAGTTCTTTAATGCTATAAGATCAGGAAATAACAGATTGTTTTTTTTGAAAATGGATTTGAGATAATGAAATAATGGAACTTTCTTTGCGATTGGAGTTTCTAAATCCTTTCTACTTAAAATCACCCAAAATATGACCAACATAATCACTTGGAGAAGGTAAAAACCTACATGATTCAGATACTTAATGTTCGACCACCCAAGGATAATAACGTGGAGAATAAAAATAGTAAAACATAGTGATAGAAGGAGGATAAATATATAATCAATCGTCGTTGAATGACCAGATTTAGGAGATATACTTTCGATAACAAAACGTTGAATAATAAGGCCAGTTATACTCGCAAGAGAGATAGCTACGATTAGATCCTTCTGGCCAGGTCGAAGATGAAGAAGGAGGGAGTATATGGCTAAATAGAAAAGTATAAATGCTGGAACTAAAGTCAAGAGGACATATCTAAAACCAGGCTTAACAAAATCAAATTCAAAAACAGTAATAGGAATCAATATTGTTTTCCTGGCATCAAATTGTGCGAGCTTTGCTCGAGTCATTCCTGTTTCTACTTTAGTTTTCATTAATCTCCACCCTTCAGGGCACAATCCCTCTGTAACGACAAACTCGCCATTAGAAGAATAAAAATTAAGTTCCTTTGCGGAAAGGCTTTCATTTTTAAGAATGAGAAAAATGCGATGATCGGCAAATGGAAATTTTTCGCTGTTAAGGAAAGATGAAAAAGTAACTTTAAAATTATAAGCAACAAAAATCTTATCATCGATCTGTTTTATTTGCGCAATTGATTTACTTGTAATCGTTGCTTCAAAAAATTCGAATTTTCCCAAATCTTCTAGCGAGATTTGGTTCGAATAAAATTCGAACCAAATCGTCCCATCAAGGGAGAATGTGCCATTTTCTATACTAAAAGTAGGAAAATTATAAACGTAAAGCCCTACATTAACTTTTGCTGCCACTTCACCAAAAGGTAGATTTTTTTCGTGAGGTACAGGAAGAATATGTGGTGGAATTTCAAAGCTATTAAACCAAAGTAATGTCCTTCTTACGGTCACGATTACCAATGCCAAAATCACAAAAGAAAATAAAATCTCTGCGATAAAACTTGCCATTTTTACCTCTTTCCTTCTCTGAGTTCGTATTTTACTCAGCAAATATTAAAAAAGGCTTGAGAATTTTAGATTTTTTTAGTTTTCAAGGAAAAGCTGTGGAACGAAATCTTCGAGGAACAGTCCATGACAAAAAACGCTTAGTTTTCATATACCCCTCACCCGCCGCTTCGCGGCGACCTCTTTCACAAGGGGAGAGATGATTAAGTGCTTGCTGCATTACCTCTCCCCTCGTGGGAAAGATCGACACGCGCGAAGCAAGTGGAGGGGGGGGGGCTTCAGGCCCCTTTCATAAGCTGGCGAATGACATAATGCAAAATTCCACCATGTTTATAATACTCTACTTCATTTTCCGTATCGATACGGCATAAAAGAGGAATTGTTTCCTCTTTCCCCGAGGAACGTCGAATGCGAGCGGACATCCTCATCTTAGGGCGAAGGTCTTTGTTTTCGAGCCCCTCAATATCAAACAACTCCGAGCCATCTAAGTTTAGAGTTAAGTGTGTGACGCCTTCACTAAAAACGAGGGGAAGGATTCCCATGCCAATAAGATTGCTCCGATGAATGCGCTCAAAACTTTCTGCAATGACAGCTTTTACTCCTAAAAGACGAGGTCCTTTGGCTGCCCAATCACGGGATGACCCTGTCCCGTATTCTTTCCCTGCTATAATCACCAAAGGAACACCCTCTTCTTGATAGCGCATAGCTGCATCATAAATTGAGAGAACCTCATCACCTGGCATATGGCGCGTGATCCCCCCTCGAATCCCAGGAGTCATTTCATTTTGAAGACGGGTATTAGCAAACGTTCCTCGCATCATGACTTCATGATTACCGCGCCTAGAACCATAAGAGTTAAAATCAGTGACTTCTACGTTATGCTCTAAAAGATATAATCCAGCAGGACTATCCTTTTGAATGCTCCCCGCAGGAGAAATGTGATCCGTCGTAATGCTATCCCCTACAATCACCAAAGGCCGCATTCCTTTAATATTTTTAAGGGGAGAAGGCGTTTCAGGCATGTTGTCAAAGTAAGGCGGATGTTTGACATAGGTGCTGGATTTTGGCCAGGCGTAGGTAATGCCTCCTTCAATTTTCATATTTTTCCATGCTTCCTCACCTTCAAAGACATTTGCATACCGCTTTGTAAACATACTAGGTGTGAGGCTTTTTTGAATAACCTCTTGAATTTCTTTGTTTGTAGGCCAAATATCACGTAAATACACATCCCGTCCTTCGGGGTCTTGTCCCAAAGGATCATTGAAAAGGTCGACAAGCATCGACCCTGCCAGGGCATAGGCCACTACCAAAGGGGGAGAGGCTAAGTAATTCATCTTCACTTGAGAATGAATTCGCCCCTCAAAATTACGATTGCCGGAGAGAACGGCAGCCATCGCCAAGTCGTGAAAATCAATGGTTTTTGCAATAGGATCAGGAAGGGGGCCAGAATTACCAATACACGTTGTGCAGCCATACCCAACCAAATCAAATCCCAAAGCATCCAAATCTTTCTGAAGGCCAGCTTTTTCATAATAATCAGTGACAACCTGACTACCAGGTGCCAGTGATGTCTTAACCCAAGGTTTTGATTTTAATCCTTTTTGAAGAGCCTTACGCGCAAGCAACCCTGCTCCTACCATCACCGTGGGGTTTGAAGTATTCGTACAACTTGTAATCGCTGCAATGACAACATCCCCATGCCCCAAAGAATATGTTTCCCCTTCAACAGGAACCCGAGTCAACCGGCCATCTCCTTTTTCTTCTTGTTCGAGTGTGAGTTTGGCCGAATCCACAGAATTTTTTAAGAGAATCTTATCCTGGGGACGTTTTGGACCTGCAAGGCTGGGTTCTACATCCTCTAGATTTAGGATCAAGGTATCCGTAAAAACAGGCTCCCTCCCATGCCACAAGCCTTGGGCTTTTGCATAGGCTTCCACCAGCTTAATGCGATGAGGATCGCGATTTGTAAACTTAAGATAAGAGAGGGTTTCTCCATCGATAGGAAAAATACCACAGGTGGCCCCATATTCTGGTGACATATTTCCAATGGTTGCTCGATCGGCAATCGTCAGGTAAGAAAGTCCAGGACCATAAAACTCCACAAACTTGTTCACAACCCCTTTGGAGCGCAACATTTGCGTCACAGTTAAGACAAGATCTGTCGCCGTTGTTCCTTCTTTAAGCTGACCATCAAGCCGAAACCCGATGACATCAGGAATAACCATAGAGAATGGCTCCCCTAGCATAGCAGCCTCAGCCTCTATGCCTCCCACACCCCAACCAAGAATTCCTAATCCGTTAATCATGGTTGTATGACTATCCATGCCAACAAGGGTGTCAGGGTAAGCTTCAAGTCTTCCGTCCCGATTGCTCGACCAAACAACTTGACCGAGATATTCAAGATTGACTTGATGGCAAATTCCCGTTCCAGGAGGCACTACACGAAAATTATTTAAAGCCTTCTGACCCCATTTTAAAAAGGCATAGCGTTCATAATTTCGTTCAACTTCACGATGAACATTAAACTTGTAAGAATCTTGAGTACCAAAATGGTCAACAATGACAGAATGATCAATAATAAGATCCACAGGGGCTAAAGGATTGATAACGTTCGGATCACCCCCCATATTCGAAATGGCATCCCTCATAGCAGCCAAATCAACAACCGCAGGAACGCCTGTGAAATCTTGCATCAAAACCCGTGTGGGTGTGAACGCCACTTCGTGTTCAGAGGTTCGTGTCTTCACCCAATCTGCCAGAGCTTCAATATCTTTAGCCTTAACCGCAACGTCATCCTGAAGGCGCAACATATTTTCGAGAAGGATTTTCAAGGAATAAGGAAGACGAGAAATATCTCCTAGGTGTTTTGAAGCTTCCTTAAGGGAATAATAGGTATACTCTTTTCCATCAACGTTGAGGGTTTTGCGGGTTTGAAGATGATAGGACACGTCCCTGCTCCTGTTGTTTGTTACCCTGGATTGCTTCGGCTCCTATGGAGCCTCGCAATGACGAACCGGGGAGCCGTTATTGCGAACCCTGCAAAAGCAGGGTGAAGCAATCCAGAAAACTTCTTCGTTTGAACTAAGGAGAAATCTTATCAGAATTTTTAATTATCCGCATTTGGATTTTTACTCGAGCATACGGAAAGAGAGATGGCACAAATTATCTCAGAAAAACCAATGTTCCTTCCAGCCCAGATACAACATTAATAACCCAAGTCCGATCACATACAATGGCCAGGCCCGCATGACATATCCTCCTGGTGATTCGGTACCAAGGGTGTTTGTCATCCAGCTATTGTCTAATGATTTTTCTTTTAGCTTTAATTCTCCGGTTTTTGATTTTGTTATCTCTATTGATCTTATCTCTCTTCCTTTCTCATCTGAAAGGGAGGCAGGCATTTGTACGGCTTGGCTAAATGGTTTCAAATCAATATCAATTTCAACAAATTCTTTAATTCCATGATCTTGAAAATAGGAAGATAAGAGATCAATGACCGTGTGAAGGTCTGATGGAGAAAGTTTTCCTTTAATTTCAATAAGCATTTACCAACTGGTGCTAACATTAAACTTCACAAAGAGTTTACCAGAACTCTCAATCATCTGTATATGGATTTTTACCTGACCGTAGCGTAAGTCGAATGGGAACGCCCTCAAGACCAAAGGCCTCTCTCATCCCATTAATGACATATTTTGCATAAGAATCAGGTAGCTCCGTTGATTTGCTGCAAAACAGAACAAAGGTTGGCGGGCGGGTTTTAATCTGAGTTAAGTATTTGATTTTAATTCGTCGCCCCGCAACAAGAGGGGGTGGATGATGGGCAACAAGCCCGGAAAGCCACCGATTCAGTTTTGAGGTCGGAACACGCCTATTCCAAATCTCGTAAATGGTCAAAACCGCATCCAGTAGCTTGTCTTTATTTTTTCCTGTCAACGCAGACAGAGGGATCAAAGGAATCCCACGAACTTGAGGAAGGGCAGTTGTTAGCCTTGCATTTAAATGATTAAGAAGCTCTTGTTTATTTGGGATTAGATCCCACTTATTCAAAGCCAGGACAAGGCAGCGGCCTTCTTCTATGACTTGAGATGCGATATGAAGATCTTGCTTTTCGAGAGGTTGGGTTGCATCGATCACCAAAATAACGACTTGGGCGTACTGCACTGCTGAAAGACTTTCTGAAGTCGCAAGCCATTCCAACTTTTCAGTGACTTTCGCCCGCTTTCGAAGTCCCGCCGTATCAACGAGCCGTATAGGTTGATCCTTATACTCCCACTCAATGGCGATGGAATCGCGCGTCACACCGGCTTCTGGCCCCGTTAAAACGCGCTCATGACCTATCAATTGGTTTAAAAGGGTGGATTTTCCCACATTTGGTCGTCCCACGATCGCAAGCTGAAGAGGAGCGGTTTCATCCTCTCCTTCTTCCTCTTCAGTCAGAGGTCCTTTATAAAAAGGAAGAAGAGCTTCATAGAGAGAATCAAGTCCCAACCCATGTTCGGAAGAAAGGGGAAATGGTTCTCCAAATCCCAAACCCCAGGCTTCCGCGATACCTTGGATCCCCTTCTTTCCTTCACATTTATTCGCAAGAAGAAGAATAGGCTTCTTAGTCTTTCTTAAAAGAGTTGCATAAGCTTCATCTAAAGGCGTAACCCCTTCCCTTCCATCGATCATAAATATAATAACATCGGCGTCCTGAAGTGCTTTCATGACTTGTGTTTTCATCCCTTCCATTAAGGGATCTTCACTTTTATCCTCTAGCCCAGCCGTATCGATAAGCTTAAGAGGGAGGTCCCCCAACTGGCCAAAAGCTTCCTTTCGATCGCGAGTCACTCCTGGAAGGTCATGGACAATCGCCATCCGCTTCCCACAAAGGCGATTAAAAAGGGTCGATTTGCCTACATTAGGCCGCCCGACGATTGCCACTTTTAGGCCATATTTTCTGCAAAATGCTTCAGAGAGTGTCATATGAATACCAGTGTTATATTACAGGCAAGATAGGCGGGTTAGGCGGAAGATGCAAGGGAGGTGAGCCCAAAAGGAACCCCTCACCTGCCGCTCCGCGGCGACCTCTCCCACAAGGGGAGAGGTTATTCTCCGATGGTTCATTACCTCTCCCCTTGTGGGAGAGGTCGCCATACGCGAAGCGTATGGCGGGTGAGGGGATCACCTAAACGTCATTAAATCCCCATGATCGGTCAGAATATAGAGAGTCTCTTGAGCGACAAAGGGTGCCAATGAAAGAGGCGCTTTCAACTGACGTTCAGAAAGAGTTTTGCCATTGGTGGGATCCAAAGCAAGGAGCTCCCCTCTTGTGCTCACTAAATAAAGTGTATTCCCTGCAACAAGAGGTCCTTCCCAGATGACTTTGTAAGGATATTCAGGGTCTGAATCCAGTTTCCTCACCCATACAACCTGGCCATAATCCCGGGTAAGACACAAAAGCTCATTGTGGGAATTGACCATAAAGATATAGCCCCCCACAACGGCAGGCGTGCGCGTGCCACCGATATTCCGCTCCCACAGCCTTTCCCCTTTACGCAAGTCATAGGCCGCCATTTTTTGGTTATGACCAATCACAATTACCTTGTTATCATCAACAACTGGCAGAGCCCGAATGTGAGAAAGGGCAGAAAGTGAATCTGGCCTGCGTGTGGAGCTTAATGTTTCCGTCCACAATTGGTGACCGTTCTCACTTTTAAGAGCAAAAATTTCGCCCGAAGAATAGGTTACGATGACAACCCCTTTAGAAATCGCAGGACTTGCCGTGCCTAAAAGCCCAGCGTACTCAGTTATACCCGCATGATCCCAAAGGCGTTCCCCTTTTTCTGCGTCCAAGACTTGTAAATGGTTACTGATCGCCAAGACATAAACACGTCCATCTGCGAAGGTGGGAGCTGCTCGAACGGGACTTTGTGTTGTATGGCGCCAGAGAATATTCCCTGTTTTAGCGTCAAGAGCCAGGACTTCCGCATGGGGAGAGGTCACAAAAATTTTCCCGGCACCATAGGCTAGGCCGCCCCCAATAATGGAATCATTTTGTCCTTCGGGTGAAATATTTGTATTCCAAAAAATCTCACCTGATGACGCATGAAGGGCAGTGACTGTCCCAGAGGTATCCAGGGCGTAAACTACCTCTTCATTGACGATGGGGGTAGATAAAAGGCGCCCTGACCCATTCCCATATCCAATAGAAGCTGTCCATTGAGGCTCTAGCGTGTCTTTAAGAGAAAGATGGGGCATGACATGTTCTGCTCCTCCACCACACTGAGGCCAATCCCGCCCTATCTCTGAAAGAGGAAGGGTTACGATTGTGTCTTTCGTCTCCTCATCCACTTTAACAGAACTTTCGTAGTTCACCACAGGAACCCGCGTTCCCGTAATGGGTATTTTTTTTGCTTCACAAGCAGCAAGCATCAGCGCTGTTAGGGCCCATCCCCAGACTTTTTTCATTGTTTACCCTCTTTACTCACCTCTTCCTCCAATAAGTAAGGAGGAACATCGATTTGAGAAAGCATGAGGCCTGCACGGAATTGTTCATTTGAGGTGGTATAGGGTTCTTTTAAGATCTTGATATATTGTTGAGCGGCTTTCACCGGATCTCCTTTTTTCAAGTCGTTAAAAGCTAAAAGCTCAAGAGAGAGAGGCGCCCATGCATTATTAGGCGACGTCAAAGATTCAAGAGAATCTAAAGCTTCCGAATTATCTAAGGCACGAGATGCCATTAATACTTTTGGTAAATTCCCGAGAGCGGGGTCTCTCGCATTTTCTTTAGAAATTTTCTTATACAGTTCCTCAGGGTTGGGAAGAAGGGCTGCTTCATAGAGTTGAGCTATTTTGCCATATCCTCCGCCCTCCTGGGCCAAAGATTGAAAAGCTTTGAGAGCCTCGTCCTTTTTTCCTTGTTTCATAAGGTCCACAGCTCCTGAAAATGAGACTTGTGCTTTAAGCTGGCTGTTGTGTTTTAAATACTTCCAAAGGGTATAACCAGCCGTTCCAATTACAATAGCCAAAGCCAATCCAATGAGATAATTTCCATACTTATGCCATAGGATATAAATCCGCTCTTCACGGATATCATCTTCGAGCTCTCTAAAAAAATCTGTCATATTTCAACTCCATTTTCTGACCCTCACCTTAATTTAAGATACGTCGTAGGTAAAGAGCCCTTGATAAAAAGAGTGTTCACAAGCTGATAGTTGTGGCTTCTCCCACAAATGGGAGAGGAAATGCCGTCAGCACTTAAATCACCTCTCCCCTTTGTGGGAGAGGTCGGCACGCGCAAAGCGCGTGACGGGTGAGGGGTTCCTGTATTAGTATCTATATTCACTCTTAAGGAGACACAACCCATGACTGAAACCCTTCCCCCCATTGAACAACTGACGTTACGCATGATCGCTATGCCAAGGGATACAAATCCAAGTGGTGATATCTTCGGAGGCTGGTTGGTATCTATTATGGATTTGGCTGGCGGCACGGTTGGGATCCATCGATCGAAGGGAAGAGCCGTCCTTGCCGCCATCGATAAAATGTCCTTCCATCGGCCCGTTTTTGTTGGGGATGAAGTCAGTTGCTATGCCCATATCGTAAGGGTAGGAACAAGTTCCATGCAGATTAGCGTGGAAGCTTGGGTTAAACGCCCCAAAAATGGTGATATTCACAGAGTTACGGAAGGCCTATTTACCTTTGTGGCCATTGATGAACATCGTAAACCACGGCCTATACCTCAAGAGTGGATTGATTAAACAACTCACCTCATCCCCCCTCCACAGTGTCATCCTTGGTAAGAAATGCTAATGCCTGCTTCGCTAGGCAAAGCTTTTCTTGCCAAGGATGGCACAGGGGGATAAGCTGTTACGATTATTGAGTGACTTCATGTGCCCACCACTCCTTGACAGAAAACCACCAACGCTCCCACCAAGGAGCTTCAGTCACAGGGAAAGAAACTTTTTCTTCTAAATACTTCGTATCAAATGTCCGCAAAATAGCACCTGGAGCTGAGGAAGTTTCATTCCTGCCGGAAAAAGGAGAAGACGTTTTTTCTTCTTCTCCCAGAATAGGAGATAAACCTTGGGTCGGTTCTCTCTCTTCTTGCGATCCAGACATGAGAGATCCTTTTGTCGTATCTCTTTCGGGCTCGTCCATTCGCGTGCCAATAGCAGCATTTTTCTGCTCCTCGCTAACCTCGGCAGCAACGTTTGTAAACTTTGCATTTGCCTCACTTATAAAGGCTAAAAAAAAGAGTGTTCTCCACATTTCCCTACTCATCTTTTTTGTTTCAAATGTACTCATCTGTCCCCATACTCGGTGTCATCCTTGGTAAGAAATGCTTAGTTTTCCAAAGGGAAACTCTAGCATTTCTTGACCGAGGATCTTACTGCCCGAGAGATCCTCGGCCAAGAAAAGGTAAGATTTTTCTTTGAAAAATCAACCTTTTCTTGCCAAGGATGACACGGGTGAGTGAGTAGTTACTTAGATTATACCCCATAGTACATCTTAAATTCAATAGGCTGGGGCGTTTGATCAAGAGCCTCAACTTCCTCCCGTTTCAACGCAATAAACCCATCAATAAGGTCGTCACTGAAAACGTTACCCGCTTTCAAGAATTCGCGATCCTTATCAAGGGCATCAAGAGCTTGCTTCAAAGATCCTGCAACATGGGGAATCCCATGAGAAACCTCTGGATCATAAAGGTTACCCTCATGAGGCTCACCTGGATCAATCTTATTCCGGATTCCATCAAGGCCCGCCATGAGCATAGCCGTAAAAGCGAGGTAAGGATTAGCAGCAGCATCGGGAAAACGTGTCTCTATACGCTTTGCGTTCTTCGCCGGTGTATGAGGAATACGGATGGAAGCGGATCGATTGCGCGCAGAATAGGCTAGTATTACAGGGGCTTCGTACCCAGGAACAAGACGTTTATAACTATTCGTTGTTGGGTTCGTAAAAGCATTAAGGGCATGGCCGTGCTTAATAATCCCCCCCACGTAATAAAGAGCCTCCTGAGAAAGACTTGCATATGCATCCCCTACAAAAAGCGGTTTTCCTTTATTCCACAAAGATTGATGCACATGCATTCCAGAACCATTATCCTTATGTACAGGCTTAGGCATAAAAGTCGCCGTTTTCCCATACATACGTGTTACATTTTTGATGACGTACTTGTAGATCTGTAAGTGATCCGCAGCTTTGATTAAGGTACTGAATTTAAATCCAAGTTCATGCTGAGCGGGTGCCACTTCGTGGTGATGCTTTTCAACCTCAACCCCCATTTCCTTGAGCGTAGAAAGCATTTCAGATCGCATATCAAAGAGTTGATCAACGGGGTTAACAGGAACATAGCCTCCCTTTACACCTGGGCGATGAGCAAGATTTCCTTGGGGATCTATGCGGCCAGAATTATGTTCTGCCTCGTCAGAGTCCACATAATAAAAGCTGTGTTGCATAGCCACATCATAACGCACATCATCAAACACAAAAAATTCAGCTTCAGGACCAAAATAGGCCGTATCCACAAATCCCAAACTTTGAAGATATTCCTCCGCTCGTCTGGCAACTCCACGTGGGTCCCGTGAATAAGATTTTCCCGTAAGGGGTTCAAGAATATCACAGTTTAAGATAAGCGTCGGTTGGGCTGCAAAAGGATCAAGAACGGCTGTGCTTAAATCAGGTTTCATTTGCATATCGGAATCGTCAATCGTTTTCCATCCAGCAATGGAAGATCCATCAAACATAATTCCTTCGTTCAGGCAGTCTTCATCTACCACATCCACATGGAGCGTAATGTGGTGCCATGCTCCCCTAGAATCAGTGAATCGAAAATCAACAAATGACACGCCTTGCTCTTTGATAAGAGCAAAAACAAACTCAGCAGAAGATGATTTCATGAAATTTCTCGCGATGTTAACGTTAAGTCATATGGTACTTACACCGCTCTCAAGGTGTATAGGAGTCACGCTTGAAGTGCAACGGAAATTTTTTGAACCCTCACCCACCCATATGCAAAGACGACCAAAAATTGGAGCGGATTGATTTTATTAATTTGTCAATTCTTTCATAAAATTTTAGAGTTGACTTCATCAGTAAAATTTACTCAAATAATGGTCTATGAAACAAACCTTAAGTCTCTGCGAGAGTATCTTCATTGCTGGAGAGTCTGGCATACCGATCTTCCTTCACAAGTTCATTCCGTTGAAGATATTATTTCTTCTCTTGTTGAGAGTGTCATCATCCTGCGTAAATGGGAATTCTCAGAGATCACAAAATCAGCCACATATTCTCTGAGTCTTATTGGCTTAATAACTTTAGGGAAGGAAAACTAACATGCAGATCAAATTTCTCCAGACATCAACTGCTCTAGCTTGGTTGGCCGGAGTGATAACAAGCAACGAAGTGATGAAATTCGAGTGCCACGCAATGTTGAACAATCAAGGATATACCTATGAAGAAGAAAGACGACACCGAAGTTTCCAGGCACTTGAAAGAGAACGAACGAACCAGCGCATGAAACAGGAACAAGATAAAGAAAGTGCAGAGAACCAAAAAAAAGCATTTAGGGACGCCCTACGAGAACACGAGCAAGAACAAAGAAACTCAAGGTACCAGCAAGCCGTAAGGACCGGACAATTCACAGATGACGCAGAGGGCCAAGAATTCAAGGAAATATACGAACGTCAACAAGCACAAGAAAAGGAAGAACGAGAAAAAAGAAAAAAATTGAAACAAAAAGATGAAGAAGAAAAAGACCGGGTAAAATTTGAAGCACCTTTGTGTATGAAAAAATATAATGACAAACTAAGCACATTCGACCAAAGCGACAGAGAACTGTGGGAAGAGTGGGATAAAGAGCGAAACTGGCGAGAGTACTGTGATACCCTCACAAGTGATGTAGGTCGTGCATATCGACTTAACGCGTATGACCCAGAATACTACTACCACTACATCAAACCAAAAAAAACCGTCCCAGTACATTTGGGTCGCCTAACAATCTTTTGCAAGGGTGCGTACTGGCGGAAAACCGACTCGAGGATATAGAATACTTTCTGGAACACAAAACAGAAGTTCCAGCTGAGATCTTGGCATACAAAGATTATCGACAAAAACAATTCTCCTGATGGAAAAAAAATGAGAAAATGCATAAGCGACTCTTTCCTAACGACCCGAAATCAAGATGCTACGTCTCTTAGGTTTCAACAAAATCCGCATTACAACATTATAATATAAATAACTCCCACAAGGGGAGAGATGATGTTTGTAATGGCTATATTACCTCTCCCCTTTGTGGGAGAGGTCGCCCGAAGAACGGGTGAGGGGTTACTCTAGGCTCCATCCAGACATCTTTTGGGAATACTCACATAAAACTGATGCATTTTTTCACTTTTAGAGTTATGGTTTCTAAAGGTAACAAGAAATGAGTTTTGAGTATGCAACCCAACACTGAAGAAAATTACTTCCCCTATTCTTCACCTATAAGTTTGTTAGAAGAGCTCTTTTTTCAATTTGAATGGCACTTTGACAGAATTAGTGAAAATGAAATTGCCGCAGATGTCGAAGGGAGATGGTGTACCTATCGTCTCTTTGCCCTGTGGCGTCAGGATATAGAATGTTTCATGCTTAGCGCTCTAATTGATATCAAAATTCCCCTGGATAAAGTTAATCATGTAGAAACTCTACTATGCGCCTTAAATGTAAGAATGATCCTGGGACATTTTGAAATCTCCCCTGAAGAAACGCTTCCAGCCTTCCGATATTGTTTAACGCTACGGGGAAATCCTGGGGCTACCCTCGAGCAAATGGAGGAAATTTTAAGTGCAGCAGTCACAGAATGTGATCGCCTCTATCCCGCCCTTCAATTCCTCCTCTGGGGAGGAAAGAGCCCTGGAGAAGCCTTGATGGCTGCTATGTTGGATACCCATGGAGAAGCATAATGGGGCTCTCACTTGCCCTCGTTGGATGTGGGGCCATGGGATCAGCCCTTCTCAAAGGATGGTTAACCCTATCCGATTCACAAACACGTTTTAAGGCTTTTTGGGTTATTGCACCGCATCGTGCAAACGTTGAGCCGTTTCTAGAAGACCCTCGGGTACAGTGGGTTTCTTCCCCTCAAGAGCTTCCCGAAGATCCAGATATTATAGTCTTTGCTGTCAAACCTTTCATAATGGAAGAGATCCTTCCTCTTTATAAGGCTTTTCATTCTCTTTTCATTACGGTAGCGACGGGAAAATCTTTAGCCTTTTATGAGAAATTTCTCTCCCCTCCCCATTCTCTCATCCGCGCCATGCCCAATACACCCGTCACTATTCATCAAGGCGTCATCGCCCTTCTTGCCAATGCCACCCTCACAGCGGACCAAAAAAGGCTTTGTGAAAAATGCTTTGAGGGACTTGGTTTTTGTACATGGGTCAAATCCGATGAAGACATTGACAAGATCACTGCCATTTCAGGGTCTGGACCAGCCTATGTTTTCTATCTCATTGAATCACTGGCTCAAGCGGCAGAGTCTATAGGATTTGACAAAGAAACAGCCTCAAATCTGGCCCTTTATACCTTTTGGGGAGCCTCAACTTACGCCCATATTTCAAACGATCCGCCCAGTGTCTTACGCCAACATGTAACAAGCCCCAAGGGAACAACTGCAGCCGCGCTTAACGTTTTAGAAACCGACGGCTTCTATAATCTTATGGAAGCTGCAGTGAAAGCTGCGTATAATCGTGCAAGAGAGTTGGGAGATGAAAGAAAAAGCGTTTAAAGCTTGCCTTAGTATTATTGAAAGAGATGGGTGGAAATCCTTTTCCTTTGCGAAAGCCGCACAAGAATCGGGTATTTCCCTCGAGGTTTTTCACAAGCACTTCTCTGCCCCCTCTGATGTAATAGTTCATTTGTTTCGTAAAATCGATGAGAAAGTTCTTAAAACTTCAGAAATTCCTTCTGAAAACCTGTCACCCAAGGATACTTTATTCGAGATCTTCATGGCCCGATTCGACGCCGCTCTCCCTTACAAATCCGTCATCCGTAACTTTTGGCAGGACTGGATCCTTTCCCCCAATGATGTTCCAGCACTTGCTTGCCAAGGTTTTTCTTCCATGACTTGGATGCTAGAGGCAGCCCGTTTAAGTTCTCGGGGAATTTCTGGCTTTTTGCGCGTGCAGGGTTTGATGGCCCTTTACCTCCTGACCCTAAGGACTTGGCTTACAGATGACAGCCCTGACTTAGGAAAAACGATGATTTCTTTAGATAATGGACTTTCCAAGTTGGAAAAAATGGCTGTCTTTTTAAACTCGTATTTATGAATGGGATTTAAATTTATGGATTAAGTGGAGGAGTAGATAATGAAACAAAACAAACCATCTTTGTTCAATGGGCTAACCTATTTCTTATTCATTTTTCTTATGAATGTTAATCAGGTTTTAGGGATGGAGGATGAAGATAAGACCCCTCCTCCCCCCACCTTAAAACGCACTCAATCAGACCCAGGGGTGCCACTGCATGAGCCAGCGCATTCTATCAACATAAAACCCCTTTCCCCCCCTTCTGATTCTGCAATGGGTAAGTCACGATCAGGATCCAGCCCTCGAAATGAAAGTAAGAGCGAATTACTAATCAGAAATTCTTTATCTTTGATGAAAATAGGTAGTCCTCCTCTAGATAGCTCGCCTGTAGGTAGTCCATTTCTAGGTAGTCCACCTCATGGATTGCCCTCATTGTTACTACCAGGATCCCCTGAACTCCCAAAAACCTTCCGTCGTTGCCAATCAAACCCAGAACTAGGCAACTCCCCTGAGTCTAGTCCAACTCAGAGAAAAAGAAGGCCAAGAACTTCATCTGCGCGGAAAGGACCTCCTCCAAAATTGGAGAACTTTCCTCCTCCTAAACCTGACGAGGATGAGGACGAGGATGATGATGGGCCTCTCCCAAACTACTAGAAGATCCCCCCTCACCCACCCTTCGGACGACCTCTCCCACAAAGGGGAGAGGTGATTGAAGTGCTCGCTGCATTACCTCTCCCCTCCGTGGGAGAGGTCGCCACGCGCGAAGCAAGTGGCGGGTGAGGGGGTTTCATGCCCCATCTTAACCCTTCCTTAGGTACTCCTGCTCTATAATCCTCCTTAAAAGGGAGGCCAAATGAACATCCAATTTATTGGGGCGACTGGGACTGTTACAGGCTCAAAGTATTTACTGAGCTCAAGTTCACAAAAAATATTGGTGGATTGTGGACTTTTTCAAGGGTTGAAACAGTTGCGTCTTCGAAATTGGACGCCCCTTCGCTTTAAACCATCTGATATTAAGAGTGTTCTCCTCACCCATGCTCACATCGATCACAGTGGATACATTCCCCTTTTGGTTAAAAATGGCTTTCGCCGAAAAATCCATTGCAGCCAAGGAACGGCTGAGCTTTGTAAAATTTTGCTTCCAGATAGTGGGTACCTGCAAGAAGAGGATGCGCGTTTTGCTAATAAGCATGGTTTTTCAAAACATAAGCCTGCTCTTCCCCTTTATACCATGAAGGATGCTGATGAATCGTTGAAGTACTTTCATCCCGTTGCCTTTGATCACGAATTTGATTTAGGCAAAGACCTCACATTTACCCTTTTCCCCGCCGGCCATATCCTCGGTGCATCGATGATCAAAGTCAGGAATGGCAAAACCAGCCTTCTCTTTACTGGGGATCTTGGTCGTCCTCACGATATCATCATGAAGCCACCGGAGAGTATAAAAGAAACAGATTATTTAGTGATTGAATCAACCTATGGCGATCGCCTCCATGGGACTCGTGAGCCCAAAGATGAGCTGGCTGAAGTCATTAACAGAACAGCTCATCGGGGAGGCATCATTGTTATTCCCGCATTTGCTGTCGGACGCGCGCAAGCGGTCTTGTATCTTGTTTATCAATTAAAAAATGAGAAAAGAATTCCGGATCTGCCAGTTTATTTGGATAGCCCAATGGCAAGAGATGCGACCAACCTCTATTGTTCATACGGGGCCGAACATCGACTTTCTACGCCGGAGTGTGCCTCCATGTGCCGAGCTGCTAAGATTATCAACACTCCCGAGGAATCAAAACAACTGGATTTTGATCAAGCCCCTAAAATTATCATTACCGCTAGTGGAATGGCCACCGGAGGACGCGTTGTACACCATCTGAGACGCTTTATTTCTGATGAAAGAAATACAATTCTCTTTACCGGATACCAGGCTGCTGGGACACGAGGTGAAGCTCTCGTCAATGGCGCCGATAAAATTAAAGTCCACGGGGAGTATATTCCTGTTCATGCTGAAATTGTCCAACAAGATTCCCTTTCCGCACACGCTGATTATGAGGAAATCTTGAACTGGCTCGAAAATTTTAACCAGCCTCCGAAAATGGTCTTCATTACCCATGGTGACCCCCTTCAAGCCAACTCTCTTCGAATAAAAATTCAAGATAAATTTGGGTGGAATTGCCGGGTTCCTGAGTACCTTGAGAGTGTGGATTTAAAATGAAGAAGAAAACTGAAATTTCCTCCTCAGCCCTTGTTTCTATCTCTTCATTAACGCTCAAAGCTCAAAGATCAGGTATGGATACGCGCAAGCACTTTGTGGCTGCTATCAATAATGATTGTTCGATATGCAAATCCGCTGGATTTCGATCGGAAGCAAGAATCAACATTGAACATGGTGGACGTTCCATCATCGCAACGCTTTATATTACAAAAAATCCATTTATAGGCACTGGTGCGATTGGATTATCCGATAGTGCCTGGGAAAAATTGGGAGTTAAAGAAGGCGACAAACTGATTGTGACACTCGCCGAAACTTTAGACTCTTTTGGTCTTGTGCGCGCAAAGCTTCATGGAAAAACCCTCAGTAATCAAGATTATAAAGATATCATGAACGATATGGTAGAGGGCCGTTACTCGGATATTCAGCTCGCTGCCTTTATTACAGCTTTTGTTGATCTTGATAGGGTAGAGACAACCTCCCTGACAAAAGCTATGAGCGAATCCGGGCGACAACTCAAATGGCCCCAGTCTCCCATCGTAGATAAACACTGCGTCGGAGGCGTACCCGGCAATCGTACAACCATGATTCTCGTCCCCATTCTCGCTGCCCACGGCCTAACGATTCCCAAGACGTCCTCCCGAGCGATCACCTCTCCTTCAGGCACGGCTGACACGATGGAGGTTATCGCACCCGTCGATCTAACGATTAATGAGATGCGAAGTGTTGTCGAAAAAGAAGGAGGATGCATCATATGGGGAGGGTCCGTCGATTTAAGCCCTGCCGATGACGTTCTCGTTCAAGTTGAAAGGGCTCTCGACCTTGACAGCCAGAGTCAGCTTATCGCTTCAGTTTTATCAAAAAAGCTTGCAGCAGGTTCAACCCACGTCCTTATTGACATCCCTATCGGTCCAACCGCTAAAGTGCGTTACCGGAATGAGGCCGAAGTTTTGAAGACCCTTTTCCTCGAGGTCGGACAAGATATCGGGCTCAATATTCAAATCGTTGAAACCGATGGAACGCAACCTGTTGGAAGAGGGATAGGCCCTGCCCTTGAAGCTCGAGACGTTCTTTCTGTTCTCAGGAACGAGAAAGACGCTCCCCAAGATTTGAAAGCCCATTCCTTATTCCTCGCTGGAAAAATTTTAGAATCCTGCGGAAGAATACCTATGGGAAAAGGAATGCTTGAAGCCCAAAGGATATTAGAAGATGGAGAAGCTTTGAAAAAATTTGAGGCAATCTGCAAAGCTCAAGGAGGCTTCAGAGAACCCACTTTTGCTCCCTTTAAACACATCATTACCTCAACCCAACATGGTGCTATCTTGAGCATCGACAACCGACTTATCTCCCGCATTGCAAAACTAGCAGGAGCTCCCGACTCGCCCGCAGCAGGTATTGACCTACACGTTTCTTTGAATACAATCGTCGAAAAAGGACAACCCTTGTTTACTATTTATGCTGAATCCCCGGGAGAGTTAAACTATGCCCTTCACTACTTCCATTCCCACCAACAAGTCATTCTGATAGGAGACGCTTCCTGATGACCCCCCTCATTTTTGATTTTCCCCATCCTTCGATCCTTGGCACACATGTGAGGACGGAAATCGGTGGAGACGAAGGGAAAGTGAGTGTCCTCCCCTTCCCCGACGGAGAGTCGTTTCTTCGTGTTGAAAGTTCAGTTGAAGGGCGTGAGGTTATCATTAACGCGACTCTCTTCAATCCCAATAACTGGTTCTTGGACCTTCTTTTTCTCGCTGATACGCTGAAAGCCCAAGGCGCCAACCGGGTTGGATTACTCGCGCCTTATCTTGCCTATATGCGTCAAGACAAGGTCTTTCACCCTGGTGAAGCTCTTACATCAAAAACCTTTGCAGATTTGATCTCAACTTATTTTGATTATCTTATAACTGTCGACCCCCATCTCCACCGCTACCATAGCCTTGGCGAAATTTATTCCATCCCCACAACGATTGTGCAAGCAGCCCCTCTTCTTTCTCAATGGGTTCAGAGCCATGTTAAAAATCCATTTCTTATTGGACCAGATGGTGAAAGTGCCCAGTGGGTTGCGGAGGTTGCGAAGACCTTCCCGTTTATTGTTCTTAATAAAGTTCGCAATAAAGATGGTCATGTGGCAATTACTTGGCCTACCATTAATAATATCAATGGGAAAACACCCGTCTTTGTTGATGATATAATTTCTTCTGGAGGAACTATGCTGCAAGCTGTGGAACAATTGAAGAGTTTTACGGATACACCTCCCATCTGCATTGCTATTCACCCTATTTTCGCAGGGAACTCTTATCAGGAATTACAAAAAGCTGACGTGCAAAATATCGTCAGTTGCAATTCCATTCCCCATCCTTCGAATCAGATTGATTTGACGCCTATATTGGTTGCTGCGCTGAAACAGTTATACATCTGAAAAACGCCCCCTCACCCGCCACTAGCTTCGCTCGTGGCGACCTCTCCCACAAGGGGAGAGGGTAATTGAAGTGCTCGCTGTACTACCTCTCCCCTTGTGGGAGAGGTCGCCGCGTAGCGGCGGGTGAGGGGAATATAAATGAGCAATTCCCCTTTTTCAAGCCTGTTAACTTTTTCTCAATAGTAAATCTGCTACAATTTAAATAATTAAAGCTATGTAGACTGTACTTTGACGTAAATGAGGAACATTCGAAATGAACATCAAGGCAGCATTTCAAATCGTAAGTATCGTCTTATCCACTGCCTTCGTTTCCCAAACCCTCAGTGCCGCTGACACCCCTCCTCTCCCCACCATTGCCATCACTCAAATTGCAGATCACCCCTCAGCAGATGCAGTACGCGAAGGTATTCTAGCTGCCCTTAAGGCTCACGGATATGAAAAGGGGAAGACCCTTAACGTTATTTATGAAAATGCTCAAGGAAGCCAGGTAACAGCTGCACAAATCGCACAAAAGCTTGTGGCCTTAAATCCAACCGTACTTGTTCCTATTACAACACCTTCCACCCAAGCCATGGTTAAAGCCGATCAGAGCCATGCTATTCCCATTGTTTTTGCAGCAGTCACAGATCCGGTCACCTCAGGAGTTGTCCCTTCCCTTACCCATCCAGGAGGTTATATTACGGGAGCAACGGATGCTTCTCCCGTCAAACAACAAATTGAAACGTTCAAAAAAATCCTTCCAAATCTCAAAACGTTAGGTGTTGTCTACAACCCAGGAGATAACAGCTCGACAACTCCCCTAAAAGAAGCACGAGAGATTTCAAAAGATCTGGGGATTACACTCATTGAAGCTACAGCCTTTAAAACGTCAGACGTTCCTGCGGCCATACAACAGCTCGCTGGACACAACGTCGATGCCATCTTTGTCCCTCTCGACAATACAATTTTAACCGCAATGGATGCGGTTTTGAAAATCGGTTTTGATAATAAAATCCCTGTGTTTTCGAGTGATAGCGATTCCGTTGCTCAAGGAGCCCTCGCCTCTTCAGGCTACACTCACTTTGATACAGGCTATGCGGCGGGAGAAATTGTAGTCAATGTGTTAAAGGGAAAAAAGCCCGGAGACATTCCCGTTGTTACTGCGCACAATCTGAATGTTTATATAAATCCAAAGAGTGCAGAAAAATTGCACGTCACAATACCTGATGAGATCCTAAAAAAAGCTAAGATGAAGTGATTTCACAATACTTCGAATAATTTCACAAACAACATAACTAATCTTATTAATTTTTTAACAATATTGTATAGAATATAAATATAATAAATTAAAGGCTGCTGGATATTTTCCAGAACCCAAGTGAAGAACGCTGAGCTTAAAAGTCAGACCTTCATCAAGGGTGGAAGTACTGACTAAGGCTAGAAAAAGACGAGATTGCTTTGGAGCTCACGCTCCTCGCAATGACGATTGGGAGTAAGCAATTTATATGCCCATTTTCGTCATTGCGAGCCTAGAAGGCAAAGCAATCCAGAAGGCCCGCAAAGACGAGTACAGCAACTGTTTAGTTTGGTCTGTCTGAAGGGCCCCCTCACCCGCCACTTGCTTCGCGCGTGGCGACCTCTCCCACAAGGGGAGAGGTAATGCAGCGAGCACTAGGTCGCCCGAAGGGCGGGTGAGGGGTAATCAAAGAAAAAAAGTATGCAACTTTTGCTATCCCCTTTTCAGAGGTTCTTCGATTGGATTCACCCACCTAAGATCTTCCAATAGGATCAATCAATTACCCAGTCAGCTCTCAAATCTTCTAACTCGCGCTTTGCTTTTTCATGGCCTTGCTCAGCCGCTTTCTTATATAAAAGGACAGCCCGTGCCATATCCACCCCCTCTTCCTGCCCATAGTGATAATAGCCAGCAAGGCTAAATGACGCGTGGCCATCTCCTAGATCCGAAGCGGCATTTAAACATTGCAAATTATCCTTCCAGCCATAGTTAAGACGCGGACTTTCAAGCATCGATCTGAAGAGATATCCAGGCATCCCTTTTTCCATCCAATTGTTGTCATCAATTGCCTGTTTTGCTTCTCTAATCCGCTCTTCAGCGAGTTGAGTTGTTTCAGTTGAAAATGTGAAAGGAATAAAAGCATAACCGTCTGATTCTAACTCTACATCCGGTAAAGATAAATAGAGTTGTAAAAAGGTTTCATCTTTTCGATGCCTAAGAGGGCCTTGAGGAAGATCCTTTATTTCCTGTAAAAGCGAATCCATAGCAGCATTAATTTTATTTCGTAGAGGTTGGACTAGAACTTCAGATACCCACATAGAAGGACCCCCTTTTTCTAAAGGAGGACCATCTATAATACGAGGCGTTTTCTCAGCAAGGCGAGCTAATCTATATCTTTTTAGGAGAGAAGCCAAACTTAAAGTTACGAATCGGCTTTCGGATAGAGGTGAATCCTCTTTAAAAAGAGTCTCTCTATAAAGACATTTTGCCTCAAACGTTTTACGATTAGATCGTAATTCGTAGACTCTCCTCTTCAAATCAAGAATGGAAGTGGCTTGAAAACGAGATGAACTCACTATTTTATGTGAAGCCCTGCAAGTGAGCCTAAGGGCACTCCAAGTCGTATAATCTTCATTCGCTCCTGGATAGGCTGCATTGGAAAAGATGTGCTCTTGAATTTCTGGGGGCATTTCCATAAGAGTTAAGGTTGAAGATGAGACAGAAGTTGAAGCTATATTTTTGCTTTCTCTATCCCCTTCCTCTTCCATCGACCATGCGGGTAATGACAAAGAAACCATCGCAGCCATTAAGGTAAGTAAACTAACCTGCGTTTTTAATATCATAACTATCAACTCCATATAAGATATTATCTTTTTACTTGTATATATGAGAGGCAAATTCATTACAATATTTTTTTAAGATTTAGATATTCATAAAAAAAGAAGGGATTGCCACAGCCTTTGACTGAATCTCCTCATGAACGTGAGCAAGAGTCTGGATTGCTTCAAGTTTCACCCTCGCATACACGATTTAAATATACTCTTACTTGATACTTTTACTTGCATTGAATCCTCCTGAACAAAAGAGGTATTGAATTTTTTTATGTCTTAATTTATAAAGAATTTATCCTCCTGGAGGATAATATTATATTTATATCAAATGAGGTTTAGGATGCTTAAAAAGAGCTTGTTAACAATGCTAGTCACTGCGCTCGTTTTTTCGTCAAGTGACGTGGTTTTTGCTATGGAGGAAAACCGAGACTGCCAGACCCCTCATCCACAACATCCCTCCTCTTTTTCCTCTGATTCTGATATAGATGATGAAGCTAAAACTGGGTTAACCGAGGGTGATAAACAGACTCCCCATTCACAACCAACTGTCGCTTTTTTTACCGATTCCAATGCTGATGTTGAAAAACGAGCTATTTTACCTAGTGAATTACAGGTACTTGTTTTATCTTTTATACCCGGAGAGGAATTACTTACCAATTTAAGCTTGGCATCAAGACATAGTAATGAATTAGTTAAAAGCTTGCCTTTACAAAAGATTATTATATCACAGACTTTTCCCAAGGGTAAGCTTGCAAAAACAATGCGTAACTTAAGCTTATTCAATGGAGCTAATGAAGCACCCATCGATGAATCTGACGCAAAATTTTTTATTGACCGCTTTCAAGAAGCCCTAATAAAACATATGGAATATGGATTCACACATCCTTTTATTGCAAAAATTTTTAATGCAGATATAATTAAACAGGCAATGCAAACAGGCGCAGGCATTTATGTCCGGACTAATTGTGTCGCGAGATGTTTTCCTCTTAAGATCCTTGCAACTCAACCCGAAGAAGGACACGAGTCATCAACAGCCTCAGCAGCTCAACCAAAATCTTTAAAAAGAGAATTAACTGCTCTATTTGAAAGACATCCTGCCTTTCAAGAATATGATCAGATGTTTTCTGATACGTTTCATCACATAAACTATGAATCTCATTTTAATACAATCTTTCGTTTTATGGAGGGAATGACTGAGGAACAACAAGCAAAGGCTATTTCTCTTTTATCCCCTCATTTGACTGCTGAAAATTTCGGGAATTTTTATCCTGGCATATTTATCGATGGCTTTACTCATAATTTAGCCTATATTAATGGTGATCTGAAGATCAAATGGTTGAGTCGAAAATTAGAGGATTGTGCTTATTTTCCTGAATCCATGTGAAGAACGTTTAGCTTTAAAAGTCAGACCTTCATCAAGGGTGGAGGTACTGACTAAGGCTAGAAAAGGACTAGATTGCTTTGGAGCTCACGCTCCTCGCAATGAGTTTAGTTTGGTTATCTAAACCCCCTCCCCACCGCTTGCTTCGCGCATAGCGACCTCTCTCACAAAGGGGAGGTGATTAAGTGCTTGCGTTACCTCTCCCCTTATGGGAAAGGATAGGCGGTGGGGTAATCAAAGAAAAAAGGACACAACTTACTGTTGCATCCTTTTTGTAGATTCTTAAAAAAAACAATTACCTTGCGATTGCTTCTTTTAAGCCTTTACCTGCACGAAACTTAGGCAATTTTGACGCTTTAATTTTGATTTTTTCGCCTGTCCGTGGATTACGTCCTTCACCTGCAGGACGGTGGGTCACTAAAAATGTCCCAAATCCAACAAGGCGAACTTCTTTGCCTGCTTTTAAACTTTTTGTAATTGATTGAATTACTCCATCAACAGCCCGTGAAGCATCAGCTTTTGTAAGGCTAGAAATTTCAGCGACTGACGCCACTAAATCATTTTTATTCACTGGTATTCACCCCTTTTGTTATTTCAGTAGATCTTTATTTTACTGCCCTGAATTTCCAGGACAACTTGCGAAATGGTACCTGAATCCTTTAACCCCGTCAATGCCTTACAAAACAAGAGATTAAAATTATTTTCGTTGAAATTCAGCAACTTAACTTTAGTGAGTGGTGATTTCTTCATTTTTTAGTTCATCTACCAACTGTTTATGGGCAGCGATAGTCGCCATTTCTTCAGTCCATGTGATAGGTTGCAAAGGTTCTTTAAGGGCAATATTTAGAACTTCCTCAATCCTTGAAACAGGAAAAATTTTCATACTTTTAATAACATTTTTTGGAATTTCTGATAAATCTTTCTCATTATCTTTAGGAATCACAACAATTTTAATTCCTCCTCGCAGAGCTGCCAAAAGTTTTTCTTTCAGACCTCCGATGGGAAGAATGCGTCCCCTTAGCGTTATTTCCCCAGTCATGGCGACGTCTTTACGAACGGGAATGCCCGTTAGAACTGAGACAATCGACGTACACATAGCAACGCCCGCTGAAGGGCCATCTTTTGGTGTAGCACCTTCAGGCACATGGATATGAATGTCTCGTTTTTCAAAGAGGGGAGGTTCAATTCCAAATTGAGGAGCTTTTGACTTTACGTAACTCGCGGCGGCTTGCACAGATTCTTGCATAACTTCACCTAACTTACCCGTAATCTGCATTTTCCCTTTTCCAGGCAGCATAACAGCTTCAATGGAGAGGAGCTCGCCCCCCACTTCCGTCCATGCAAGACCGGTTGTCACACCTACTGTGTCTTCGATATCTGCCGTCCCGTGACGGTAGCGAGGGATACCTGCAAACTTGCTGAGGTTCTTTGTCGTTATTTTAACCATCTTATGTTTTGGAGAAGCAAGGTAACGAACTGCTTTCCGACAAAGGTTGGCAAGTTCTCTTTCTAAATTTCGAACTCCTGCCTCAAGAGTATAAGTGCGAATCAGCTCTCGAATAGCTGACTCGGTTACAATGAATTCATTCTTTTTCAGGCCGTGCGCTGTCATTTGTTTGGGGAGTAAGTGCCGCAGAGCGATCTGGACCTTTTCACTTTCCGTATACCCCGAAATACGTATTATTTCCATCCGATCCATAAGCGGCTGAGGCATATTCAATGTATTGGCCGTTGTGATAAAAAGTACATTAGAGAGATCATAATCGATCTCTAAATAATGATCATTGAAGGTATTGTTTTGTTCAGGATCCAAAACCTCTAAAAGAGCGGAAGTGGGATCTCCGCGCCAATCAGTTCCTAATTTATCAACCTCATCCAATAAAAACAAAGGATTGGTTGTTTTCGCTTTTTTCATACCTTGAATAATTTTACCCGGCATGGAGCCAATGTAAGTCCGGCGATGGCCTCTAATCTCGGCCTCGTCTCGTACACCACCTAATGACATACGCACAAAATTTCGTCCTGTTGCCCGAGCAACGGATTTTCCTAAGGACGTTTTTCCCACTCCTGGGGGACCCACGAGACACAAAATAGGACCGTGAATTTTTCCAACACGATTTTGAACGGCAAGATATTCAATGATTCGTTCTTTTACTTTTTCCAATCCATAATGATCTTCATTCAAAAACTGTTCAGCTTGCTTCAAATCCTTTTTAATGCGTGTCTGGGCTTCCCAAGGAACGTCCAAAAGCCATTCTAAATAGTTGCGCACGACGGTAGCTTCGGCTGACATTGGACTCATTTGTCGCAGCTTTTTAAATTCTACTTGGGCTCTTTCTCGAGCTTCTTTAGAAAGTTTTGTTTTCTTTATCTTTTCTTCAAGCTCAGAAAGTTCATCCCTACCTTCTTCTCCTTCTCCTAGTTCTTTTTGAATGGCTTTTAGCTGCTCATTTAAATAATATTCTCTCTGGGTTTTTTCCATTTGACGCTTAACCCTGCTTCGGATTCGCTTTTCCGCTTGCATGACGCCAATTTCGCCTTCCATAAAACTAATGATTTTTTCAAGACGGGTAGAAATACTTTTTGTTTCAAGCAAAGCTTGTTTTTCGTCAAGTTTAAAACCCAGATGGGCAGCAACGACATCCGCAAGCTTTGAGGGATCCGTAATGTGAGTGATAGACCCAATCAAGTCGCTTGGAATTTTCTTCTGTAATTTGACGTATTGATCAAATTGTGAAATGAGTGTCCTCACCAGGGCTTTCATTTCTTGAACAGGGCCGGGTTCCTCATCAAAAGGTTTAACTTGGGCTTCAAAGTAGGCTGGATTGTTAAGCCATTTTGAAATGGCTACCCGAGTTTCTCCCTCAAGGAGAACTTTTACTGTTCCATCAGGGAGGCGTAAAAGCTGTAAAACTCTTGCAACTGTCCCGATCGTATAAAGATCTTTTTGGGTAGGATTATCGACGGTCGGGTCTTTTTGGCTTAATAACACAACCTTCTGGTCGGTTTGCATTACAACATCTAAAGCGTGAATTGACTTTTCACGCCCCACGAACAGAGGTATAACCATGTGGGGAAAGACAACCACATCTCTCAAGGACAAGACAGGATATTTATCTTGTTTGGTATCTTTATTTTCTTCGCTCAAAGACAACCTCTCGAATCAAATCACAAATAATTCTCTTAAGAATAGACGATTTGTGCCCAAACATAAAGAAAATTATGACAGGCTTGGTTTATGCTCCCTTTATCCTCTATAATACCCTTTATGATATTTATTCACCAGTTTGTGTCATCCCTCGCTTTCGCAAGGGCAAGCTCTTGGCAAGAAATGCTTTGTTTTCCATAGGAAAACTCTAGCATTTCTTGGCCGAGGATCTCTTTTGAAGTAAGATCCTCGGGTCAAGAGAAGTCATTGTTTTTTAATGAAAAACAAGCCTTTTCTAGTCCAAGGATGACACGTATGGGGTTTGAGTGAGAAATGAAAGGAGACCCTAATGTCAAAAGCTGTCACCCTCATTGAAGGAGATGGAATTGGGCCAGAAATCGTTCATGCCGCCCAACGTGTGGTGGATGCGAGCGGTGTTAAGATCCAATGGGACATTTGTGAAGCTGGGGCGGAAGTTTTTAAAAAAGGTCTTGCCACAGGAGTTCCGCAAGAAACCATTGATTCCCTAAAACGTACAAAAGTTGCCCTCAAGGGACCCCTTGAAACGCCAGTTGGATACGGTGAAAAAAGTGCGAATGTTACTTTGCGAGCTCTTTTTGAAACCTATGCAAACACCCGCCCCGTTCGGCAAATTCCAGGAATTCAAACCCTTTTCAATGGGAGAGCCATTGACTTTGTCATTGTGCGTGAAAATGTAGAAGATCTTTATGCAGGAATTGAATACCTTCAAACCCCAACTGTTGCCGAAGGTTTGAAGCTAATCACCCGAAAGGGATCTGAAAAAATTATCCGCTTTGCGTTTGAATTGGCTCGATCGGAAGGACGTCACAAGGTTCATTGTGCAACAAAAGCAAATATCCTTAAGTTAACTGAGGGCCTTTTTAAAAAGACCTTCGAAGATGTATCTAAAGACTACCCGGATATTGAAGCTCATCATATCATTATTGATAACTGTGCCCATCAGATGATCCTTCACCCAGAAATCTTTGATGTGATTGTGACAACGAATTTACAAGGAGATATCATTAGTGATTTAGGTTCAGCCCTTGTCGGAGGACTTGGCGTCGCAGCTTCCGCGAATATCGGTGATGAGGTCTCAATTTTTGAAGCCGTCCATGGATCAGCCCCCGATATTGCAGGGAAGAATATTGTTAATCCTACGGCTATTTTATTTTCGTCAGTATTGATGTTACGCCATTTGAATGAATTTGAAGCTGCCTATCGCATTGAACAATCGCTTCTGTACACCTTAGGAGTCGAAAGAGCTTTTCCAAAAGATTTGGATAAATCGTCAACCCTTACCACCACTGGTTTCACCGATATTATTGTTCGAAACTTAGATAAAGTAACAGATTTTTGGGCAACTCGCCCTTATAAACCTTTACACTTGCCACAGGTTAAAGACCCTAATGAGGATGTTCCCAGAAAAGAACTGGGAGTCGATATTTATATTGAAAGCACACTTTCGCCAGAGGCGTTGGGAAAGAGTCTCGAAGATATCACCAATCTCTCCCCTTTCTTTCTTAAGATGATCTCTAACCGCGGCGTTCAAGTGTACCCGAATATTGCTGGATTAAAACCCGACACGGTTGATCATTGGAGAGCGCGATTTTTACTCAAAAACAAAGAATCACACATTGACGATACAGATATTTTAAATTTGATCGAGAAAATAGGACAGTCACATCGATGGATGCATATCGAAAAACTCAACGAATTTAATCATGCCCTGGGCTTTACAAGAGCCCAGGGGGAACTATAATTACCTCAGCCAAGAAAGGTAATGGCCGAGGACCTAAACTAAAAGTTACTCTCGCTTTAGCTTTAATATTGCATCGCGGGCTTATACCCTTTCTTAGCTAACCAATCGATACGTCTCCATCCCTCCAGCATTTCCTTGACATCTGGGCTATTTTTAAGAACGAGAGCCTGCTTAAATTGCTCCCTGTTTTGGTGCTCAATCGCGGGTATGTGCCCTTTCTTAGCTGATTCCCGAATAAGTCTCTTGCCTTCCTGTCTTTTCGCAGAATCCTTATCTTTCAAAAGAATTTGACCATATTCATATTGCGCCAGCATTTCAACGTTCTGTACGTCTCTATCATCTTCATCGGGCGATCGCTTGTTACTACAAGCGGCAATTTTATAGTAATATAAAGCTTTCTCACGGGTTTTATTGTCATCTATACTACCATCTAGTTTCTTTACAAAGGTATGCTTTTTATAATACATCATGGCAAGTTCGTAGGATGCACGTTTATGGCCCAGCTCTGAAGCTTCTTCATAATATTCTGCCACTTTTTTATGAGAACAATCTTTAAATCCGTAATAATACCCCTTAAAAGGCCGATGCATGTCCCCAAGCTTAGATATTGAATCGGCATGCTTTTGTTTCTTCGCTTTTTTGTATAATGGTTTAGCATCCATCGAATCAAACCAAACTGATGATGTGTATATTTCAGCAAGAGTATATCGAGCTGTTAAAAGATCTTCGTCTTCAATATCTTTAGCCTCAACAACTTGTTTTAATAACTCTACAGCTCTACCTAATGATCTTACAGAATACCATTCACGCGACGTCTTTCTGGCCTTCTTTTCGCATTCAAGGGCAAGGTTTAATTTTTCTTTTGTTGTACCTTTTTCAAGTACTTCTTTGTAATGGGCAGCTCGCCACTTTGGTTTTTGTGTCTTCATGCCGTTCGAAGGCCTTCCTAGGCTTCGTTTAAATCCTTTTTGTGATGTATATCGTTTATGCGGATCAAGCGTATTATAATCCTGGTCAATGATGCCTGCCTCTGCGGAGCTCTCTAAATAAATAGCCATCCCCAACATAGCAAAATTACTCATACAATTCCGTATCATTATAAACTCCTTCTTAAAAAAATTAAAATTTACTAAAATTAGCTTCCCTAATGCAATTATCAAAAAAAAATAAATAAGCAAGTTTAAAATTTTAGAAAATTTCTATGTAAAATTTCTATTGGCATGCCTTATGTGAAAGTCTATAGTTTTGGTGGATTCTTGCTCTATTTTTTATGTGAGCAAACGTTAAGGGAATAATGAGTAGGGTGCGCATTTTGCTTTCCCAAGGTTTTGATTAAGGAGAAAAAAATGGTCGCACACGCACGCCGTCAAAAAGGAGTCACATTAGACGTCTGGCCAGGGTTCGTTGATGCTTTGGCGACCCTTTTAATTGTCATGATTTTTGCTCTGATGATCTTTGTGGTTTCACAAATTTATCTTTCTGATGCACTCCAAGGAAGCCAGCGCGGACTTGATTCTCTCCAAGCTAAATTGCAGGAAATTGCAAATTTATTGCAAGTTGAACAGAAAAAGAATGCAGACTTAACAAGCTCTTTCAGTACAGCTTCAGAGCAACTTTCTACCACTGAAAAACGTGCCATTGATGCGGAAACGTCTCTCGCAACTCTTCAACAACAGATTGAGGCTCTTAATCTGCAACTTCAGGCCCTTAATACTGCACTACAAGTCTCGGAAGCCACTTCAACTCAACAGAAACTGACCATCGAAGATTTGGATAAAAAGCTTGCGGCAGCCATGATTAAGAAAGTGGAAGAACTTGAAAAATATCGCTCTGAATTTTTTGGAAAGTTAAAGGAGCTCCTTGCGAATCGTTCGGACGTTAGAGTCGTCGGAGATCGCTTTGTTTTCCAATCTGAAGTTCTTTTCCTATCTGCCTCTGCGACGTTAGGTAAAGAAGGAGAGAGCAAGCTGAAGCAACTTGCCAATACGCTTAAAGAAATCTCTGCTAAAATGCCCGCTGATTTGAAATGGGTTTTGCGTGTTGATGGGCATACGGATAATAAACCCATCCACACAGAAAAATTTGCTTCAAATTGGGAGCTTTCCGCAGCGCGAGCTATTTCCGTCATTACGTTCCTCACCAAGGAAGGAATTCCTCCTGAACATTTGGCAGCGGCTGGATTTGGCGAATTTCATCCCATTGAAAAGGGAGCAAGTGATGAGCGTAATCGCCGAATTGAGTTAAAATTGGATCAACGATAAGCATTGGAGAAAAACCTTATGAGTCAGGAAAAAGGCACTCTTATTTTTGGCAGCGATCACGCCGGATTTGAATATAAGGAATTTTTGAAAGAACTCTCCCACACGTGGGGTTATAAAATTATAGATTGTGGTACCCATTCACTTGAATCCGTTGATTACCCGGATTATATCCCTCCTGTTGTAAAAGAAGTACTCTTAGGCGCGACTGGCGTGTTAATTTGCGGAAGCGGTATTGGAATGAGTATTGCTGCCAATCGTTTTAAAGGAATTCGAGCTGCACTTTGCTCCGATGGACTCGGGGCAAGACTCGCTCGAGAACATAACGATGCTAACATTCTCGTTCTGGGAGAACGCCTTATTGGCAAAGAAGAGGCCGTTTCCTGCCTAGAAAATTTTCTTGAAGCAACCTTTCAAGGCGGTCGGCATGCTCGACGAGTTGAAAAACTGGAAGAATTTCTCTCATCATGCGCTTGATAAAAGAAGTTTTAAATAATATTCATTAATATTAATATATTATTGTTGATATTAACGTTTTATATTCTCTAGATAAGGCCAATAAAATTCTCTTTTCATTTATCGGACAACGTTATATACTTTCTGTCAGCTAGATTAGTAGATTAGGTGTTAAGGAGGACATTTCTATGCATTTTGGTTTGTTTGCTAGGATTAAAAAAAATAAACTCTTACATAAGCTTTTAGCTATCGTAACCGTTCTTGCAGTAAGTTCTGTATCTGTTGAAGCAGCTCGTACTTCCCATAAACCATCATCAAAAATAGCTAAAGTTCGAAAAAAGGTCCATCGCCATCACGTAAAGAGAGTTCGGCCAAAAACTCGAGTAAGAAAACATCGAGGAAGAAGTCGAGCAGAAAACCGCAGGTTATCCGCAAAGCAAGCCGTGGCTCGTCGAGCTCAAGTCCTTCGTCAACAACAAGCAGCTGCGGCTGAAGCCCTTCGTCAGCAACAAGCAGCTACTGCTCTGCAGCAGGCCGAAATCCTTCGTCAACAACAGGAAGCTGCCCGTCGACAAGCGGAGCTCCAAGGGAGAGCTGAAGCAAACCGTTTACGAGCAGAAGCCCGTCAGCAAGCCCAGATGCACCCTCTCCCGCTTCTAACTTCCGATCAATTTCTCGACCAACCTTTGAATCGCATACCCTCAATACGCTTAAATGCACAGACATTCGTTGATGAGGACTATATATTAGCTCATTCGGGATACCCAAATGGGCTTGAAACAACACAACAATACGGTTTCGGATTACCCACAGCTCCTGTTTTTCATCCATATGATTTGCAACATATTAGTGATGTAGGTGGAACGTTGATCGGGTACAGATACCCATCTTTTTCATTCAGTGCGAAATTACCAGGATATACCCCTCAATTTGAGTTGCAGGCTCCGGACGACCTTAAGAGAAATCTTGCTGGTATAAGAAACGAAGATATAGATGTGTTCATAATTGCACAGGACAGACCTTCCTCAGCAGCAGTTCCCATGCTTTTCAGACCACAATATTGGCTAGATCCTGATGCTCCTTTTGAAGAAGAAGGAAATATTAATCACGACTTTGCTATCCAAGCTGGCCTTTTTTCAGGTGTTCCCGGCGCCCCATTGATCCATGATCAACCAGCTGGTGGCCTTATTAATCAGAACGTCTCCGTTCATAATGGTCTTCCAGACAACCCTGAACTTCTCGTTTCGTCAGGAAATACCTTACATATTGATAATTTAGGATATGGTAGATCCCATGTTTTTTACTCTCTAACAAAGCATGGGGCTAAAGCCGCTATCGTCAAACATTTTATCCTTAACACAGACGATGAAGAAACATTTCAAAATGTTCTCATAGCTTCGCCCACACTTCGTGAGTTTAAAAATAATTTAAGGGGAGCAAGAGCATATCTTTCACGAGATTTCGCGGATGAAATAGATTTTTAGTTTTTAATCTCGCCTGCTTTACAAGTTGAAAAGTCAAAAGAGCTTCTTTCATCATGCGCTTGACAAAAGAAGTTGTAATTATTATAATAATTACAGTAATATTTTTAAATTATGAAATAATATATAATTGTCGCTATATAAATTGGTGGGTTATGTGTTGAGGAGTAAATTTCTATGCATTTTGGTTTGATTGATGGGATTAAAAAAAATAAACTCTTAGGTAAGCTTTTAGCGATCGTATCTGTTCTTGCAATAAGTTCTGTACCTGTGGAAGCAGCTCGTACTCCCCACAAATCCTCAGCAAAAAGTCGAAAGAAAGCCCCTCGCGTAAGAAAGGTTCGAGTAAGAAAAACTCAAGCAAAGGTAAGAAAAACGCGAGTAAGAGTAAGGAAAGCGCGGGTAAGAGTAAGAAAAGCTGTAGCACCAAAAGCTCAAAGGCGATCCCTAAAGCAAACGGCAGCTCGCAAAACTCTAATCCTTCATCAACAACAAACTGCTGCTACCCAAGAGGCAGAGTATCTTCGTATAGCAAATTTAGCGGAAGCGCGTGATCCTCAAGTTAATGTAGCAACGCGTCAGGCTTTATTGCATTCAAATTTCGAAAAAAATTATGCGCGTATTCGGCTACTTTCTGGTGATATTCCCGACCCTCATGGTCCTATATCAGGTACTGTGGGCTATCCCGCTGGTACCTCTGGAACAACAGACCAATACAGACATATTGGCTTACCAAAGACTACTGTTTTGTTTCCGTACAATTTAGAAGATCTTGCAAATGAAAGAGGATATGTATCTCCATCCTTCCCTATCAATATTAAAGCTAAATATACCCGTAATTTTGCTCCCCATGCTCTTCATTTAAATTTGGGTGATGTCGATGATGATAATATCGAGGCTTTTATTGTCGCACAAACTTTGCCTTGGTTAGGAACGAGTCCTGTACAAGTGAAACCTCACTCATGGTTAGATCCGAACGCGCCTAATGAAGCTGTAAATTATGATCGGCACTTCACAGTCAAAATTGGGATATTTTCGGATAATGATGGGCCTCTTATCGAGGGTCAACAGCGGGGACGACTCATAGAAGAGAATAGGATATCCACTCATTCGGCAGGTGCCGCACCGAATCCACGTCAAGTTGTCTCTTCAGGCAATGTTCTATCCATTGTTAACTTAGATCTTAACCAATATAATGCTACATCACATGTTATCTTTTCTCTGACAAAATATAGAGATCCAGCAACAGGTATACTTAAAGCGGCTGCTGTAAAGCATGTTCTTCTTACTGAAGATGACGCGAAAATTATTGAGCAACTGTTAGATGCACCTACCGGAAGACCACCAGCAACACCTATAACCTTAGAGGAATTTAACGTAAATTTAAACACTTTCAGGGGTGCCTTGAGCAGACCTGACATTGCAGACGAGTTTGATCCCTATCCTCCCAACAGGCGACCATAAGGTGATAATGACTTCATATGAACCCCATTGAAGAAACCCAAAATTCTAAAGATCTGAATCCATAGAGTTTTGGCTGATAAATCTGCACTTTCACATTTCAACTGCGATTTAATTTGTTAATGTGATCAAATTTCTTGGTGTTCCTTTCTCTTTTCTGGCATAATGAAAAGAAAAAAGGGAGGCTCATTGTTTATGGTGTTAGTTAAGAATGAAATTAGATCCAAATAAGCTGTATTTTTTACCCTTGGGAGGATCAGGGGAAATAGGAATGAATCTCAATCTCTACCACACCCGCGGGAAGTGGTTGATGGTGGATTTGGGGGTTACATTTGACCAAACACCGGGAATCGAAGTGTTGATGCCCGACACTCAATTTATAGAAGAGCATGCCCAAAATCTCGTGGGAATTGTTCTGACTCATGCACATGAAGATCACATTGGGGCCGTTCCCCACCTTTGGTCACGCTTACAATGTCCCATATTTGCGACCCCGTTTACCGCTTCACTCGTTCGCCATAAGCTCCAGGAAGCGGGTCTTCAAGCGCCTATTCATGAAATTCCGCTCTCCGGTGGTGTTGATATTGGACCTTTTACTGTTGATTTTATCCAGATCACCCATTCCATCCCTGAGCCCAATGTCTTGGCAATCAGAACAGGTGCCGGCACCGTTGTCCATACGGGGGATTGGAAGATCGACCCCGACCCTTTAATAGGAAAGCCAACCGATATTTCCGCTCTAAAAAAGCTTGGCGATGAAGGGATCTTAGCCCTTGTTTGCGACTCAACCAATGTCTTTGTCCCAGGCCATTCAGGATCTGAAAAGCCTATCCGCAAAAACCTAATTGATCTTGTTGCAAAATTTCCTGGGAGACGGGTTCTCATTGCTTGCTTTGCCTCAAACGTTGCCCGTGTTGCAAGCTGTGCGGAAGCAGGAATTGCCAATGGTCGCACGGTAGGACTGGTGGGCCGTTCCCTTCATCGTATGGATGAAGTTGCTCGCCAGCTCAACTACTTTAAGGACTATGCCCCTTTCCTTAATCATCATGATTCGGGATTTCTTGAGCGGGACAAAATGCTTCTGATTTGTACTGGTAGTCAGGGTGAACAACGGGCTGCCCTTTTAAGAATCGCTAAGGATGAAGATAGGCACATTTTCTTGGAAGAAGGTGATGTTGTTATTTTCTCGTCCCGCCAAATTCCTGGAAATGAAATGGCTATTTCCAACTTACAAAACTTACTTGTTCGGAAAGGGATTCAAGTCATTACAGCAAATGATGAAGATATTCACGTATCAGGACATCCCTGCCGGGATGAACTTGTTCAGATGTACTCTTGGATTCGTCCTCAAATTGTCGTACCCGTCCATGGTGAAGACCATCATATCCTAGAGCAAGCCAAACTTGCGCTAGCAAATAATGTGCCCCATATCATTACGCCTCGGAATGGAGATCTCATCGCGCTGACGAAAAAAGGACCAAAACTTATCGATCAAGTCCCCTCCGGACGTCTGGCCCTTGATGGAAGAAAGTTGATTCCTTACAAAGGAGCTGTAATGCACGACCGCCATCGTTTGATGAGTACGGGTCACGCCCTTGTCACACTTATTTTAAAGGAAGAAGGCTCTTTTAAACACCCGCCTTCTATCCTTTTAGTTGGCGTAACAGAAAGAGAGCAGCTTGACACTTTGACATCCCAATGTATTGGAGCCATTGAAGAAGGTTTCCTATCCCTGTCTTTAGAGGACCGAGACGATGATGAGAAAGTTGGAGAAACAGCGCGCATAGCGACGAGACGTGTTCTCTCAAACTATTATGGAAAAAAGACATTAACACATGTGCAAGTCTATCGTGTTTAGGGGAGCGCCTTATGATTGGAAACTTAAACCATGTTGCCATTGCGGTACCTGATTTAAACGCCGCCATTCTCCAGTATCAGAATGTCTTCGGAGCTTTTGTGACGTCGCCTCAAGATCTACCTGAGCATGGCGTTCGCATCGCTGTGGTTAACCTCTCAAACACAAAAATTGAACTCATCACTCCCTTAGGTGAAGATTCCCCCATCCAAAAATTTCTCAAAACCCATCCCCAAGGGGGAATTCACCATTTGTGCTATGAAGTTCCTGACATTAAAGCTGCCCTGCAACAGCTACAGGCTGCAGGACTCCAAGTCATCGGTGATGGAACCCCTAAGTTGGGATATCAGGAAAAACCGGTTCTTTTCTTCAATCCCAAAGACGCCCTTGGTGTTCTGATTGAACTTGAGGAAGTGCGTACCGCTGAAGTTCAAGGTCCTCTTAAACATATAAGCCCCCTCCATACAGCTTATAAGTCTTCGATTCATTCTTTAGAGGGCGTTGAAGGCGTTGAAGTTGACGTTGAAACTGATTTCAGACAACTCACGCCCCCGGATAATATGGAAGGGAATTAGGATTTGAGTAACTTTAAAAAGAATTTATTTTTTCTGGATTGCTTCGGAGCAAAGCTCCTCGCAAAGACGGGAGGGAGAGGCTTCCTACAGTCGTCTTCGCGAGCCCACAAAGTGGGCGTGGCGATCCAGAAACTTAAATCCTGTAGGAATAACAAATGACCTTTACCATAGGCCTCATGGTTTACGTCATGATCTGGGTTGTCGTCCTCTTTTTGGTCCTTCCCTGGGGAGTCCGCATTCCTGATAAGGTGGAACCTGGACACGCCACAAGCGCCCCAGAACATCCTTATATAGGGCTTAAATTATTGGTAACTTCTGTTTTATCTGCGCTCTTATGGGTTGTGGCTTATTTGGTTTTAAGAAAATAAGTCTGGATTGCTTCAGCTCTTGTGGAGCTTTGCAATGACAATCCCCCTAGCCGTCATCGCAAGGAGTGGAACGACGAAGCAACCCAGACAGCCCTTATTTATAAACATAATTGAAAAATTTTAAAATTAGCATATATATCATAGTACGAAGTAATTTTTATATGGAGCCTATAATGTATAAACGATTTTTATTAATGTCTGTTTTCTCTAGTGTTCTCTCTTTTAACGCTGCTTTTGCTGGCTTGACAGAAGAAATAGAGGACGTAAAGGAATATGCTCGGTCACACCCCCAGCTCTCCTTAGCTTTAGGTGTTAGTGATAAGGAAACGAGTCTTCATATAAAATTTGCTGATGAAGGTTGGATATTTTTGAATGATACTCAGAGTGGAGATCTTAAAGGGCGCCACTTAGAGGTTAATTTTAATAATCAGGACGAATTGAAACAACTTGCCGAAGAATTACCTGAAGTATTTTGCAAAATCGTTTTAGATCATAATGTTTATAAATTTACGAATTGGAAAATTCAGCATCTTGAATATCTTAAAAAAACATTAAAAAGCAAAGGAACATTACAATTTGAACCTGATTATACGACTGCCACTGACGAGACCCTAGATCAAAATCACCTCATGGAAAGGTTAAGATCCAAATTAGATGATACAAAGCTAGAGAAGTCTTTCATGATTCCTGAGGAGTTCCCAATTATTGAGGGTGAATTTAAAGATGAAATTGACAAAGAGGTTGAAAAGCGAAAACAAAATTCTGAGCAAGTCAAAGAATACGCTATTAGCATGGATCTAATACCATTCTCTCAAAGATGCTTAGAATTAGGTATAAAATCAGAGGACATAGCACCTCATCACATTTTAAAAGATCCTGCAAAACTAGGGAGGTATTATAGTAGCTTAGAATTACGGCTAACCAAGGAAATAACCAAAAGACATTTTTGCGAAAAGTTTTTTGAGGAAGTGCTATTGCCCCACAATGAAATGGTATTAAAAAAAGTCTTTCATACAGTAGAGTTCAAAAGAAAAGTCGAATATCCTATACCTACATCCACTGGCGCACCAAGAATAATTGACTACTTCATCTGTACAAAATAGGTCATAGCTGCGAAGTCGTTATATTATAGCCCTCGTCATTCCGGGACTTAGACTCTCTTCACAAGCCCACCTGGGCGAGTGACAGAGAGGCTTAGTACCCGGAACCTAGAGAAACAGTGTGAATACTCCAGGTTCCGGGTATTAAGAAACCCTACAAACTCCCCCGGATTTAATCCGGGGTCGTTAAGGGTTTCTAAATCCCGGAATGACGATGTGGGATAGCTGCAAAGCAGCGAAGGCTGGTGCCGTCGGAGAGGATCGAACTCTCGACCTCACCCTTACCAAGGGTGTGCTCTACCACTGAGCTACGACGGCAGTATGGGCGCAAGATGCCACACTGCAGCCTGTCAATCAAGAGAAGAGGACCAGCTATTCAAAAAATTTTAAGCTAGCGATGTGGACTCTACTTCTTGTTACATCAAGAACAGCCAAAAGGAATGATTGCCCATAGGGATAGTACGGCTTAAATTTTGCTCCTGGGTAAAGACCAGCTAAAAGAAATAACTCTACCGTGTATTCACAGGCAATCGAACTAGTGCCTTAATTTTCTTTTTCTTTTTCTTTATCCCTTGCATCCTCAGCTCTTCCCAGCGAACTTTTCAAATTCTCCTCAGATGGACTAGTGGGAACAATACAAGAAGTGCTAGTACGATAGTATATTTTTTCAGGTAAATCGCGTGCCCTTATCTCCACTCCTATCCCATATCGAAATGCGTCTCGTCTTCTCTTTTTGGAGAGTTCATCTGTTGATAGACTCTCGAAAGTTTTGCTCTCTAAACCGATATAAAAAAACGGTGAATGACAACCAACAATCTTAAACCTTTTCTCATCAACCCGCCGCAGGACTAGACTAGAATTTTTCTTAAGCTTTTCCTTATCATTTCTCTCACGTTGAACCGCAAGAAGTTCCTTTGCGAAACGGGTATCAGTAATGTCCAGAACGATACGTGAGGAGCTCCCTGAGGGAACGTTCTTAGGGTCATCCTCTTCCATTGCCATTACTTTGCAAGAGCTTAAAAAGCTTAGTAAAACAAATGTGAACAAAATCATGTTCTTCATAATCATATTCTCCTTAATTAACAATTAGATTAGCAATAAATTTTTAATATTAATTTTCTTTACAGAAGTCAAACTATTTTTTTATAATCCCGCGCCTGCTCAATGAAAATTGAGCAGTATATGAACCACTGGATGCAGTATGGAAATGAAGGAAATAACAAAACCGTCCCCGCAAAAAAGTGATGCTCATCCTTCAATTGCTCAAAGAAAAAAACTGGTTGAGGCACGGAAAAAGCGCCTTGCTGAAGCGTTGCGGAAGAATTTGCAGAAGCGGAAGGAACAGAAGAGCAGAAGAGCAGAGAACAGTGTAGCAGAATTGCAGAAATCAGAAAGAAAGATAAATTAAAAAACCCGTCATCCCGGAATTTAGAGGCTCTTCCTGACCCCTGATTTAATCAGGGGGAACGTTAAAGCTTCTTAATATCCGGGACCCAGGAAGTAACTTTGATTGAAACATCTCGCTGGATCCCGGATATTAAGAAAATCTAAGCACCCAAAAGGTTGCCGAGATTTTCTAAATTCCGGGATGACGCGCTTTCTCTACTCATCTTTCTGTTTTCCTGTAGTTTTGCTTTTCTGTTCTCTGCTACACTGCCCTTCTGCTACACTGATTACTGCTTGACCTCCCCTCAATTTCCGGTATTTTAGCAACCAAGGGCCTGTAGTTCAGGGGTCAGAACTCTCCGCTCATAACGGAGCTGTCGCAGGTTCGAATCCTGCCGGGCCCACCAGCCTTCGCTGCTTCGCAGCTACGGCTGGCAAGCCAGGATGAAAAGCAAAGCAGCGAAGGCTGCCCGACGAAGCCTTGGCGTAGGCGGGCTATAACACAACTGCTTCGCAGCTATGGCTGGCAAGCTTAGAAGTATAACTTTTAAGCGTCATCCCGGAATTTAGAAAAGCTTACCCCACCGGGGTTTAGCTTTTCTTAATATCCGGGACCCAGGAGAATATTTAAACCAAACAATTCCTAGGTCCCGGATATTAAGACCCTCTAATGCTCCCTGATTAAATCAGGATCGCATAGAGGCTCTAAATTCCGGGATGACGATTTAGAAGAAATACTAGAGAAAATTCGTATTTAGGAGCCATAATGACCAACCAATATATCTATGTCATGAAGGGACTTACCAAAGTCTATCCCGGTGGCCGAGAGGTCTTTAAAGATATTTGGTTGTCCTATTATCCCGGAGCTAAAATTGGCATCATTGGCGTCAATGGCGCCGGTAAATCAACCCTCATGAAAATCATGGCAGGGATGGATACAGAATTCAACGGGGAAGCCTGGGCGGCTCCTGGCACCACGGTTGGGTATTTGTCCCAAGAACCTGAACTGAATCCTAACCTCACCGTTGAAGAAAATGTCCTCAAAGCCCTATCGGAAACAAAGGGCCTGTTGGACAAGTTCGAAGCCATTAGTGCCCGCTTCGCCGAACCCATGAGCGACGAGGAAATGAACGATCTCCTCACTGAGCAAGCCGAGCTCCAAGAAAAAATAGAAGCCGTTAACGCCTGGGACTTAGGCCGTCAGGTCGAAATTGCCATGGATGCTCTACGCTGTCCTCCGGGAGATTCGGATGTGAAAACCCTTTCCGGTGGAGAAAAGCGTCGTGTTGCCCTTTGTCGTCTTCTCCTTCAACAACCTGACATTCTCCTTCTCGATGAACCTACAAACCACTTAGACGCTGAGTCTGTGGCATGGCTTGAGCGGCATCTCCAAGAATATAAAGGAACGGTTATTCTCGTAACCCACGACCGCTATTTCCTAGATAATGTCGTTGGCTGGATTTTAGAGTTAGACCGAGGTCAAGGCATTCCTTTTGAAGGAAATTATTCTGCCTGGCTTGAGCAAAAGCAAAAGCGACTTGAGCTAGAAGGCAAGCAAGAAAGCGCCCGGCAAAAAACGCTCGCCCGTGAGCTAGAGTGGATTCGCCAGTCTCCAAAAGCACGCCAAGCTAAGAGTAAGGCGCGTATCCAATCTTACGAAGAGTTACTTGCACAAGACGCGCGAAAAAATCAAGAAACGGCTCAGATTATCATCCCTGCTGGACCTCGTTTGGGATCGGTTGTCATTGAAACGAAAAATCTGTCTAAAGGATTTGGAGACCGCCTCCTCATTGAAAACTTGAATTTTAAATTACCTCCAGGGGGCATTGTCGGAATCATCGGACCCAATGGTGCTGGAAAATCGACCCTCTTCAAGCTGATTACTAACCAGGAAAAACCAAATGAGGGTGAGATCCGTGTTGGGGATTCAGTTGTTTTGGGATTTGTAGATCAATCACGAGATAGCCTCGATGACAAAAAAACCGTATGGGAGGAAATCTCCCAAGGCCACGATGAGATCGAACTGGGCAAGCGCAAAATACAAAGCCGCGCCTATTGCGCCAGCTTTAACTTCAAAGGGACTGATCAGCAGAAGAAAGTTGGGCAACTCTCGGGCGGTGAGCGTAACCGTGTTCATTTAGCCAAGATGCTCAAATCGGGCGTCAATGTCCTTCTTCTGGACGAGCCCACCAACGATCTTGATATCGACACCTTACGTACCCTGGAAGAAGCTTTGCTCGAGTTTGCGGGCTGTGCTGTCGTCATTAGCCACGACCGTTGGTTCCTGGATCGGATTGCTACTCACATCCTCGCCTTTGAAGGCGACAGCCATGTGGAGTGGTTCGAGGGCAATTTCCAGGCTTACGAAGTGGATCACAAGCGCCGCCTTGGCGTCGACGCCGACCAGCCCCATCGGTTGAAGTATAAACCTTTGGTCAGAAAAACGGCTTAACCTCTTGAAAAATTATTCATACTGATTACATCGTTATTAATTCGTAATAATTATTTATATTTGTAATTAAGGAGTATTTTTTATGAAAAAATCCAAAATATTTATGGTTTCCATGGCGCTTTGCGCCTTTTTTACGGTCAGCCCTTCTTTTGCTATGGAAGGGGGAGAGCCTCAAGAATCCAACTTAACTGCTGTAAAGAAAAAATCCCATTTAAAGGTTTTAAAGCTTCACTCTTTTAAGGATTTAAAGATAGAAGATGGAGGGGTATTGATTCTTGATATCGATAGTACGCTCCTCCACAGAAGCTCAAAGCCTTCAGGCAAAACAACATCTCTGGAGCTACTTGGCAAGCATGAAGCGTTCTGTGAAGCCGTCAAACAAATTGACTTGGCCAGCTACGAAAAATTAAAAAAGGCAGGAAGGGGGATGATTGAGAAGACTGAAGACTATAACCCTGAAATTTTACAAAACCTAAGTCGTCAGAATGTCATTCTTATACCTTATACAAGCCGCGGAGCATCCGAGGAAAATATTAAAAAAACAACAGAACAATTGAGAGCATTAGGGTACACGTTCAGTGAATGGAATGAAGGAAAATTAAAACTCCTTGGGACTGAATATGGAGACGCAAGTCTCAAAGATGGTATTCTTTATGGTAGTTTGCGCATTGTACATCCCGACAAAGGATCCGGAGTCAAAGCTGTGACCGAAGAACTAGGGCTAGATTATGCCTTTGTTGATGATAAAAAGAAAAACACAAAAGCGGTGAAAATAGCTATGGCTTCCAGCAGTAGAGAAGGCAAAATTTATCGATACATAGCTCCCGCAAGACAGTTCAATGCCGAGAAAATTGAAATGATTTATAGGCACACACTTAAAGAAAAATTCGAAGAGCACGAAGAGCTGTTTAAAAAGCACTTTTACTAATACAAACCGATAAATTTCCTGGATTGCTTCGCCAATAAATGGGCTCGCAATGACGAACCAGTGGCACAAACACTGCTAACCCACACGCGTCATTGCGAGGGGCTTTGCTCCGAAGCAATCCTGTCTTTCTTGAGTGAAAGGTCCCGAATATTCTCCGCATTTTTTGCGGAGATAAAGCTTGCTTATGCGGAGATTAACCGTCATAATATCCGTATATATTGCGGAGATTAAGATGTACATCTATGAGCTTCCAGACTGGCCCCATTTCACATGGAATCATGAGAAAGTCTATGAGTTACTTGCACCACTCCGACATCAGCAAGGACACCTCATTGGCCGAATGGAAGCCCTTGGTTTCCAGTTTAGAGAACGAGCTGCTCTACAAACCTTAACACAAGACGTGCTTAAATCTAGTGAAATAGAAGGAGAAATTCTTGATTCCGAACAGGTACGCTCCTCTCTTGCACGGCGTCTTGGAATGGATATTGGAGGCCTAATCCCTACAAGCCGTGATGTGGATGGCGTTGTCGATATGATGCTAGACGCCACTCAGCATTACGATCAACCTTTAACCAAAGAAAGGTTATTTGACTGGCATGCAGCTCTTTTCTCAACAGGCTATAGCGGGCTGATCAAAATAAAAGTTGGAGCATGGCGCGAAGACAGTCACGGCCCCATGCAAGTCGTTTCGGGGCCCTTTGGACGAGGACGAGTTCATTATCAAGCTCCCGCTGCGGACAAAGTTGATTATGAAATGGGAGTCTTTCTCGATTGGTTTAACCGAGAAACAACGTTAGATCCCGTTCTAAAAGCCGGTCTTGCGCACTTGTGGTTCGTAACCATCCATCCCTTTGATGATGGTAACGGACGGATTGCACGCGCCATTGGTGACATGGCTCTCGCCCAATCCGAAAAAAGCCCCCAGCGATTTTATAGTCTTTCTTCACAAATAAGGTCCGAACGATCTAATTATTATAAGATGCTTGAGAGAACCCAGAAGGGATCGTTGGATGTTACGTCTTGGATGAAATGGTTTTTAAGTTGCCTTGAACGAGCCATTCAGGGGGCAGAAGGTACTTTAGAATCTGTATTACTTAAAGCACGCTTTTGGGAGAAACTCTCATCATCATCTTTGAATGCACGTCAGCGCAAAATCCTAAACCTCATGTTGGACGGATTTGAAGGAAAATTGACCACTTCTAAATGGGCTAAACTTACTAAATGTTCCCAAGACACGGCCTACAGGGATATCCTTGCCCTTGTAGACCAAGGAATATTAAAAGTTAATCCAGGAGGAGGACGAAGCACGAGTTATTCTCTTGGAGAGTTTTAACGCTCTCCTATTTATCAAACGGCATATCGATTAAAGACCTAACTACAGCCGTCCAAGCTCGAGCAATGTTCTGCAAGTTATAGCCCCCTCCCCCTAAAGCTAATAATCGTCCCTGGGCATATTTATTAGCCAACTCACATAAACGTCTTGTCGCATAGGCGTGGGGCTTCTCACTATATTGCAAATAGGCTAATGGATCATCGGCCAGACTATCTGCACCACATTGCAAAATTATAAACTCGGGCTTTTCTTGCTCAAGCAACTTTTCTACATGAGGCCAAACGGCAAAGAAATCTTCATCCCCTGCTCCGGCTGGCAAGGGAATATTCAATTTTTTTCCCTTTGCTTGACCTTTTCCTTGTTCATACGGATGACCTGTTCCTGGGAAAATACCGGATTGATGAATATCGGCAAAAACCAAATCCCCATCATTTTCGAAGGCATAGTAAACGCCATCGCCATGGTGAACGTCTATATCAACATAAGCTATTTTCTCAACATTATATTTTTGTCTTAAGGTATGAATAGCAATAGCAATATCATTGAAAACACAAAAACCAGAAGCTGCTGCAGTATGACTGTGATGAAGTCCAGCTATGGGAACGAAAGCACGCTTTATAGTCCCTTCCATCATCTGATCCACAGCATCGAGGACCGTGCCGACAACATAAGCTGATGCCTCAAAAATGCCTGGAACGACTGGAGTATCACCATAATCAAGAAATCCACTCCCTTCTGCCGACTTCTTTTTGATAAAATTAAGATACTCCTGTGTATGAAATTGAGTGATTTCGGCATCCGTAGCCAAACAACCTTTCATGATGGTGACACGTTTGTCTAAAAGGAGGTGTTGAAAGGCCTCTGCAAAAGCACCATAACGGAAGTTATTAAAGGGATGGTCTTCTCCAAAGCCGTACTCAGCGAGTTGTGGATCAAGGTAAACAGCTGTGAGAGCCCCAACCATTCCCCATCCTCCCCACTCGTGTCATCCTTGGGTTAGAAAAGGCTTGTTTTTCTTTGAAAAACAATGACTTTTCTTGACCCGAGGATCCTGTTTCCAAAAAGATCCTCGGCCAAGCAATGCTAATGCCCTCGCCTTCGCAAGGGCAAAGCATTGCTTGCCAAGGATGACACAAAGAGGCGAATAGTTACCAAAAACTTCTTCTTCTGTCATGACTTATCCATAAGCTCCGTAAGCTTCGATTGAGCTGAATCGAGAGAAAAATGATAAGTCTCCATTTCCTTCCAAGGATCTTTTTTAGTCTTTAAACGGTCGTAGATATTTTTAATGTTATAAGATTGAGAGTTAAGGTCTTTATCTTTTAGTTCTTCCCAATCCAAAGGTGTTGCAATTGGAGCCCCTTCTATGGCTCGAATACTATAAGGAGCAACCGCAGATAATCCATAGGAATTGCGCGCGTAATCAATAAGAACGCGTTTTTCTCTTCTTGCTTTGCTTTGTTCAATCGTTATTTCTTGGGGGTATTTTTTTGCCAAATAGGTGGCAAACACCTTCGCAAAGTCATGCACTTTTTCAAAAGTGTGCTCTCTTTTTAAAGAAATATAAATATGAAATCCACGCGATCCTGTCGTTTTTATAAACCCTTTTAATTCAAGAAGATCGATAAGTTCTTTAACATATTTAACAACCTTCTTTAAAAGCATAATATCTTCTATAGAAGGATCGAGATCGAAGATGAGATAGCTCGGGTAATGAATTTTATCTACTTTCGATAACGCCAAATGGAATGTTATACAGGCTTGGTTAGCAAGGTAAACCAAGGTGGCCGCATTATTTACAAGAACCTGCTTGATTGTCCCTTTTTCTTTTTTCAATTCATACCGGTCTATCCATGGAGGAAAATAACTTGGGGCATCCTTTTGAATAAAGTTTTGTTTATCAATCCCATCGGGACAGCGCTCCATGGTTAAAGGGCGATTTTTATAGAGAGGTAACACTATCGAATTGATATTATTATAATAATTTACAAGCTCTTCCTTCGTTATCTCACTTTTGGGAAAAAGGACTTTATCTAAATGAGAAAGCTCAATTTTATGTCCTTTTATTTGGATAACTTTTTCAGAACTCATGAGGCTCCTCTTTGACAACTTCTTTGGCATCCTTATCATCACGAAGCCCTTTATAACGGGGATGCCTCAGTTTTCCATTCTTGGTCCATTCCGTAAAATCAAACTCTCCCACTAAAGCTGGCTTGAGCCAGGTTATATGTTGTTCTTTGACCCGTTCCTCAATTGGCGGTTTGAGCGAGATGTGTTTATCCATTTTCTTCTTGAGAGAAGCCAGTGTTTCACGTGAAAACCCGGTCCCTACTTTACCAGCATAATGAAGCTTCTTACCCTCATAAAACCCGACGAGCAGAGCTCCGAAATCCTCTCGTGTTCCTTTTGGAGCCGTATAACCAATAATGATAAGCTCTTGATTTCTGTGACATTTAAATTTTAGCCAATCAGGTGAGCGGCGGGCTTGGTAAGTTGCATCTAAGCGCTTTGCGATAACACCTTCCCATCCTTTTTTACAAGCACTCTTGTAAGAATTGATGCCCTGTTCAACAACCCCTTCTGTCAAGCGCAAAGGATCTTTATACATGATTCCTTGCTTCAGTAATTTCTGTCGAGCTTTTAAAGGGAGGTTCCGAAGGTCAAATCCATTCAAAAACAAAATATCAAAGATATAATAATAAACAGGGTCCTTAAGTGCCTCTTTCAGAGAAATTTCTTTAACGCCTAACCTTTTCTGAAGTCGCGAAAAGCTCGTTATGTTTTTTTCAAAAGAGACAATTTCTCCATCAACAATAAAGCTATCTGCATTCTGTTTTTGAAAAGCCTCTACCAAATCGGGATAGGTTTTGTTTAAGTTAAGTTGGTTTCTACTAAAGATTTTAATTTCTCCACTCCGATAATATGTGAGTGCTCTCTCTCCATCAAATTTGGTTTCATAAATCCAGTTCGGATCTGAGAACCTTTCATTTGTGAGGGTTGCAAGCATTGGTTTATACCAATCCGGAAAAGGAGTTTTCTTAAGGATAGACTTTTCTTCTGGAGATAAGTTGTTAAAGTAATTAGTCATGGGAATCCTTCAACCCAATTTCCCTTAGCGTTTTTCCAGTGACGACAGATTTATCTTTTTTAAGGATATCACATTTTTTATTTTCATATTTATCTTTAATTTTAATAAACAACCATTGAGGCTTATCACCATTCTTGATCCGTTGTAATACAAAACCACCCTTTAGTTTTTTTCCCTTTAATTCAATTACTAGATGGCCTTTGTGGTAATCTTTAAGAAGGGAGGATTCGTCCCCTATATGTTCGTAGGTGCCTTTATCCCAAATAAGAACAGTTCCTCCACCATATTGCCCTGCCGGAATAATTCCTTCAAAATATTGATATTCTAGGGGGTGATCTTCCGTTTGAATAGCGAGGCGCTTATCTTCATGATTCAGAGAAGGACCTTTTGGTATCGCCCATGACTTTAGAACGCCATCCATTTCTAAGCGAAAATCATAATGTAAGTGGGAAGCGGCGTGCTTTTGAATCACAAACCTTAATTTCGAAGATGCTTTAGGTGACTTTTGTCCCTTCGGTTCTGGCGTAATATAAAAATCTCGCTTTTTTTTGTAGGATTTTAATTTTATGTTTTTCATCCCTTTAAATCGAACTCTTTTTTTCTCTCACCTTTATATATGAGTTCTTTTACTTTTCAACGAGTTAGATTAAACTGATAGAGGGCAAGTCTTTCTGATTCAGTTAACTAGACAAGTACTCCAGGTACCCTGATCCTTTACAATTTCACATTTTTCCAATGTGAACTCATCTGAATAAGCAGCCCCGCGCTTCATTTGGTCTTGCTCATATTCGTTATGATTATTTGTATAAATAGCAAAGTATAGACTTTCCTGATTTTCACTCACTTTAAAAGGAGCTGAAATATCAAAACGTACATTTTTGCTCCCATCCTTTTTTTCTATTCCACGCTCAAAAATAAGAGAATTGTCCTTATTCTTATCCGCCTTCCGCAAACAGCATCTAAAACTATAGGACTTATTCTCACCCGCAATACAAAGCTTATAGTAACCATAAGGCAATGTAATAACGTCACTCTCAACAATACAAGAGGAAGATGATGAACGATCATTATAATTCAAAGGAAGCTGCTTGACTTTGGTACTCTGGACATTTTTACCACAGTAACCATAGTCGCTTTCCTTTCTTACAGAAAGAACTAAAGGCCATTTCTCATCATCTTCCGTCATCGCCACAACGGTTTCTATGAACGCGCCAAAGGCAAGAACCGTAAAAAAAGGCAAAAATTTCATAATCTTCTCCTTAAGGTCCAAATTAGGGATTAAAAGTCATTTAAAACTAAGATTATAACCAATTGAAACTAATTTATAAAAAAATATCACAAGCTTATTTGCGTGTACATACCTCACCAATCAGGGTGATCAATTATTAAGCAGCACTTGGACAAGAATTTAAACGGAATATTTGAAGAAGTGTTTGAACTAACTCATGGTAGAGAACTTACTCTTCTAAATTAAGAAGGTCTACATTCCCACCACTTGCCATAATGTAGTAACTGAACGTTCGTTTAATGACAAATCATGAAGGCCTGTCGTTAAGAAAATATCTGTTTATAAACGCATTAATGATAGAGATGTCCATGTTTACAGCAAGTCATTGCTAATTAACTCATCCTCAAACTGCTTCGGGTAAATCCTATACTCCAATAGAAATGAAGCAATATCAACGATAGCCGCAGGATTTACTTTCTTCTTGCTCCCAAAAGTAAAAGCTTTCCTTGGAACATCTTCTCCCTCTTCTTCACCAGCATTGCAGATGATCATAGAGTGTCCTCCCTTTCCTCGAGACTTATCAAACCTATGCCCAAGACATTCAAAAAGATGACCTACTTCTTCAACTGTAATTTTACAAGAAACAGCCTTCATTTCGCCAACAAAAACACGAAAAATTTGGACTAACGTCTTATAAGGTGTCCCATTAAGAAGCTCTTCTGCCGTTTTACGGACAACGGTTTTTTTAACTGGCTTTTCTTCTTTTTTACCTTTTTTTCTGCTTTTATCTGGTTTCTTATTAAGATTTAGATTGGCCATCTTGTGTGTCTTTTGTTTGACACCGTTTGTATTTTCATCCGACTTGTGAGCTGTCGAATCCTGTTTTCCAGGAAGAAAAGAATCTCCTATTTCCTCGCCAGCCAGTACGGGAGCAGATTCTCTCTCTTTCTCATTGTCTCGTCCTTTTTCCTGAGTCGTCTTTTTTGTTACTTCTTTTGCTTGTGCCAATTGGAATTTGATAGCGTCCACATAATGCCGCCTTTGTCTATCTTTTCTATTATCTCTTTGCTCTGTCAAATGAGAGAGACTGCTATGGTTCATGTTTTGTAGTAGCTCTTTAGCCCTTTCAGTATCCCCTAATTTATGAAGATCAACATATAAAATCCATTGAAATTCTCTTTTTAGGTCTTCATCTGTTAATGAAGGAATAAATTTATCATAGATGAGAACTGCATTTTTATAATCATGTAAATTAGAATAAGAGACAGCTAAAGCAAACTGGTACCTTAAAGTTGTTTCAGCATCAACCTCGCCATCCTCTAAAACTTCTACCAATAAATCTCGATTATCAAGGTCCCGTTTATTCTTCATGCAATAAGTCGTATAAGAGTCGATATGGTCTATTTGAAATTTAAACCTATCCTCAGTAAACATCGCTTTGTATAACCCCACAACGTCATCAACAGGAAGAGGGATACCTTTTGTTCTATTCTTCATTGAATACAAGTATGAATCAAGAACAGCGGGATTCCTCACCTTTTTTTGCTCTACGAGACGTCTCAAGAAGAAAACGTGTTCCTTTGGATCTATCCCTTCTAAATGCTCCTCAGAAAATAAAAAGAGACTTTCATACCCCTCTGGCAAATCATTTAATAACTCTAATAATTCAAACGTTTTTAAATTTATTTCTTTAACATCCTTTCTATTTAGGGCAGCAGCGTAACCATTTAGTAAAGTTATTTTCCCCTTCATTGAAAGGTAGGGGTCGAGGACATTTAAAAAATCATTGATCCCTAAACCATCATCAGCAGGATCACAGGAGGAAAGCATAGCTCTTCCAAACAGTGTGATAGCCATTTTGCAAGACTCTTCAGTTTTTAAGCTGACCAAAAGGCGGGCCAGCTCCACTTCAGTTTTCCACAAATCTTCAGGTTCAAAGCGTCGCAACTCTTTATACGCATCCATTTTCTCTCGCACCGTAGTTGCATTCGAATACCTCGATTTTGCTTCCTCGGGACCTAGCTCTTTAGAAGAATTACGACCAGCAAGGCTGGGGTTCATGGAGATGAGCATCATTACTGAAAGTAAATTTAGTATAAATAAGAATTTATTTAACATATCAAAACCTGACAAATAGAATAGAATAGAATAGAATATAAAAATAGTTACTAATTTATTTTTAGTCAATACCATTTCTAAAAATTTTGTGACGACTCACCAACTGGTGTCATCCCTCGCTTTCGCAAACGCATCTCTTGGCAAGGATGACACGGGTGTGGGGGGAAATGGAGAGGGATGGGTAGTTACTATTTAATTTCCGTCACTCCTCCAAGTTAAGAAGATCTACATTCCCGCCGCTGGCAGTTATATTGTAACTGAACGTTCGTTCAACAGCAAAGCGTGGAAGATAATTGGGACCACCCGCTTTGGGACCTGAGCCCGAAAGACCCTCTCCACCAAAGGGTTGGACCCCCACAACAGCACCAATCATGCTACGATTGATGTAAAGATTACCTACATGAGCCAAGGAACGCACATTATTTATTGTTGTTTCTATCCGGCTTTCTAGGCCCATGGTCAAACCATAACCCGATTGATTAATTGACTTGACCACTTGTTCAAGATCTCGAGCCTTAAAACGAGCCACATGAAGAACCGGTCCAAAGACCTCTCGTTTAACATCTTCCATCCTTTTTACTTCAATAAGGGTAGGCGCGACAAATGTGTCCTTAACTTTTGGAAGCGGCGTCCTTGCAAGTGGCGAATGATCCTCAATATAAGTTTCGATCTCATCACGTGCATTCGTATCAATAACCGGACCAACATCCGTTGAAATCCATTGAGGGTCTCCCACTTTTAATTCTTCCATTGCCTCCCGCAACATAGCAAGAGTTGGCTCATAGATATCTTCTTGAATAAAAAGAATTCTAAGAGCAGAACATCGCTGACCAGCGCTTTGAAAGGCGGATACCACGACATCATCCACGACCTGCTCAATAAGGGCCGAAGAGTCCACAATCATGGCATTCAGCCCACCTGTTTCGGCAATAAATGGAACAAGGGGCCCTCCCCTTGTCGATAAGCTTTTTTGAATGTCTTGGGCCGTTGAAGTTGACCCTGTAAATACCACACCACTTACCCTTAAATCCTCAACCAGAGGAGTGCCAAGAACGCTCCCCCGTCCATGAAGATAATGCAAAACTTCACGGGGAACTCCCGCCTCATGTAAGACTTGAACGGCATGATAGGCAATCAACGGCGTTAGACTCGCAGGTTTTGCAATGACAGCATTTCCTGCTGCCAGAGCAGCTGTCACTTGTCCTATAAAAATGGCGAGAGGAAAGTTCCAAGGACTAATACACGCAAAAACGCCACGTCCCCTCAACGCAAGCTGATTGAGTTCACCCGTAGGACCTCGTAACGTTTGAGGAGTAGCGAAATGTTTAAGAGATTCAGCTGCATAATAACGACAATAGTCAACGGCTTCCCTGAGTTCAGAAACCGCATCGGGAAGTGTTTTCTTTCCTTTCTTAATTAGCAAGTTCAAGAAAAATCCGCGCCGTTCTTCAATAAGGTCAGCAGCTCGATTTAAAATCTCTCCTCGTCTTTCAGCGGGTATTAAATCCCACGATTCCCAATGGGCCGAGGTTTCTTTAAGAGCTGCCTCTAAATCCTCAAGTGTGGCCTCTTTCAAGGCTCCATGAGCATCATCTGCTTTTCCTATTTCGGCTTTTAATATCTTAAGGGTTTTTCGATCGCTTAGATCGTAGCCTTCTGAGTTTTGTCTATTCTCATATAAATCTTTAGGTAAGGGAATTTGTGGATGACGACCAAGAGGGTGAGATTCAAAAAAAGCCCAAGGATCCCCCATAATCTCTTCTTTTGACAATGTCTTGTCATACGCTTTATGAACAAAGGACGTATTGGACCCATTTTCGAGAAGACGACGAACTAAGTAAGGAAGCAAATCACGATCATTCCCGACGGGAGCATAAACGCGCACGGCCACCGGATGGGTTTGTCGGATAATCTTATAGAGCTCCTCACCCATGCCCTGAAGGCGTTGGAATTCGATATCAGGCCGCTCACCCGACATCTCTAGCACCGCCGCGACTGTATAAGCATTATGAGTGGCAAATTGGGGATAAAGGATTTCCTTTGCTGCTAAAAGTTTTTGAGCACATGCTAAATAACAGAGATCAGTTGCGGCTTTACGGGTAAAAAGGGGATACTCGGGATACCCTCCTATCTGGGCAATCTTAATTTCTGTGTCCCAATACGCACCTTTTACGAGGCGAACATGGAGCGGGATCTTTGCCTTCCTACTCAGGATCTCTGCCCAATCAATTACAGCAGGAGCGCGTTTTTGATATGATTGAACAGCTAAACCAAAACCATCCCAACCCTTCAATTCGCTTGTTTCACAAGCTTTCTCCATCAAATCGAGTGAAAGCTCCAGACGAGCAACTTCCTCCGCGTCGATGATAAGGGATATGCCCGCTTGCCGCGCAAGCGTACAAAGTTCTATGAGATCGGGAAGAAGCTCATGCAATACGTCCTCATGATGAGAAAAAGTATAGTGGGGGTAGAGAGCCGAGAGTTTTACAGAAATGCTCCCCCTCTCTTGGAGTGAGTGGCCGTTTCCTTGTTTTTTCTTCCCGATGGTTTTGATCGCGTGACTATAGGCATCCTTGTAAGCCTTAGCCATCGTTAATGTTCGAGCCCCTTCACCCAACATATCAAAGGAAAAACGATCCTGTGGCGACTTTAAGGACCGTTTAATGGCTTCTTCAATGGTTTGACCTAAAATAAATTCACGACTTAGGAGGTTCATAAAAATCTTGAAAGCGCGGAGGTTAATCGGCTGAGTAAAAGATCCCCAAGAAGATCCTTGCAAATAACTCAAAAGATCGAGTCCCCATCTCGAAGCCCTAACGAATGTATCTTCTTTAACTCCCATCTTGCGCCAGGTCCGTCCCGAAACTTTATCTTTTAAGAGAAGGTTGGCGGTATAAGAATCGGGAATACGCAAATAAGCTTCCGCAAGCGCCATTAAAGATCGACCTTCTTCATGAGTTAATGGAAAAGCTTGCAATAATTTTTGAATGTTAAATGGTCGAAGGGGAGATTTCTGTAAAGCTTCTACCCATGTTTGAGCTTGTGTTGAAATCTGTAAACGATGGGCTTTAAGGGGCTCAAGATCCTTCAGCAAAGATTCTGTAAGGCTTAGTTCATCTTGATTGAAGAGGTTTTCGAGATTAGGATATTGAGCTAATTTGCCCTCAAAAAGCATTGAGTCAACCCTTTTTTATATTTATTGTAACGACTTACCTCACCTGTGTCATCCCTCACTTTAAGTTTATTCCTCTGGTTTATTGAGTAGGTAATCTATTCTCATTTTCTGAGGGGGAAGTGGGTGAGTTGCTATGTGATGAAAAACTTCTGCTTGAACTTCTTTCATAAGCACAGAATACCCCTCTAAGTCCTTAATACCTAACGCTATTTGAAAATCTTCGTCAGCTTTGAAACGGTATCCTAATTGATGCCAAGCCGCTCCGCGATGAACATGAATACTTGCAATTTCTTCTGGAGTATTTGATGGGTCCCCTAAGACTCTTTCACAAACAGGGATAATATATTTTGCATGGGAGTTATCAAATTTTGGAAAACAATATATACAACTCTTAAGCATAATAACGTTCATTCTATACGACAAATCTTCCAATTGACTCCGTGGACAAGAAACCTCGGGATCAAAATCGTTAGGATCCATTGCATAAGTTTCTGTAACTATGAGCAAAGCAATGATTGAAGTACCAAAACGAATAATATTCATGCATAAAGCCTCCTCATAATACAAAAAATTCCTATCCCCCGAAGCGGAAAACGTTTTGTTGTAACTATTTAGTCCTCTCCCTAGATGTGGGTGTGTTTAGACAAGGTATCCCCTATTTTCCTTTACCCGATTCGTCGTGGAAGCGGTACTTTTGTTAAATTTTTTTCAATTTGCTGACTTGTCGGTAGACTCGTTTGAGCGCCCTTACTTAAACAGGCCAGACCACTGGCAGTGGAAGCTCGCCTAAGAGCATGGGGCAAATCCATTCCACTATCCAAACTTGCAGCAAGAACGCCAACAAAGGCATCTCCTGCTGCTGTTGTATCAACAGCCTCGATCTCCATGGCTTTGACCTCCCACGTTTCCTCAAACGTACATGCCATAGCTCCCTGCTTACCTAATGTCACGATGCATGTGATGCCAAAATGAGCAGCAATACGCTTAGCTGAAACTGTAGGAGAAATGATTTCAAATCCCAGATGAAGGGCAAGTTGAGTCGCTTCTATTTGATTAATGATCAAAAAATCTAAACTCTGCAACACATCTAGCGGAACGCTTTGAGCAGGTGCTAGATTTAAAACAATTTTTGCGCCCAATTTTTTAGCACGCCGAATCAATTTCCAATTTTCTTCGGGCCGCGTTTCCATCTGTAACAGAAGAGTTGTTCCCTCAGTTAGGAGGAAATCAGGAATTTCGGATTCTCGTGCGTCAAGATTAGCACCACTCGCAACAATGATCATATTTTCGCCCTGAGCATCGACACAAACCGTTGCACATCCTGTGGGTGAATCTTGGCTGACCAAAACGCCTACCAAATCTACCGATGAGCCCCTTAAAGCATCCAACGCAATTTGGCCGAATTCATCTTCACCCACTGTCCCAAAAAGCTTTACTGAACCTCCAGCTTTGGCAGCAGCAACAGCTTGATTCGCTCCCTTTCCTCCTGCAACCATTTGATAATGAGGACAAAGGGCCGTATCCCCAGGACGAGGCATTTTTTCAAGACGCATCACCATATCGATATTGAGTGAGCCAAAGACAAGAATCATAAGTGTGATTTCTCCTGATATTCATTCTTTCATATATTTACATCGTAAATTAATCTACCCTCGCACCAAAGGCTAGACAAAAAGCTCTAAATCGTGTGTTATAGATAAAGTTATCATAAAATTTATCAAGGGTTAACAGGATGAGGGCTTGTATAAAACAAGCACAAAAAATTATATGCCTATTTTTCCTGCTCTGGGCAACAGGGGGGGCTTCTTCGTGGGCTTTAACAAGCGCATCTATTGTTATCTGTGCAGAAACAGGTACTGTTCATCATGAGCACAATGCAGACGTAAACATTCCTCCTGCATCTCTCACAAAAATGATGACACTTTATCTAACGTTTAAAGCTCTAAAAGAGGGGAGGCTTAAGCCTAATCAAGAACTCCCTGTGTCTAAACATGCAGCAAGTCAGCCGCCAACAAAGTTGGGGTTAAAGGCGGGTACAAATATTACTGTGCGACAAGCCATTCTTGGTTGTGTGACTAAATCCGCCAATGATGCAGCCGTTACTATAGCTGAAGCTTTAGGAAGAGGATCTGAAGCTTATTTTGCTAATTTGATGACACAACAAGCCCGTAAACTACGCTTGACAGCTACCATTTTTAAAAATGCATCAGGGCTGCCTAATAAGCAACAATGGACAACAGCTCGAGATATGGCGATCTTATCCCAGGCTCTCTATGATCATTTTCCTGAATATTCAAAAGTCTTTAAAGAACAAAAGTTTGTCTATAAAGGCAAAGTCCACCCTAATCACAATCACCTCCTGGGAAAAGTCCAAGGATTAGATGGGATTAAAACAGGATTTACAAACGCCTCTGGCTTTAACTTGGCGGCCTCCATGGTCCGAGATAACTATCGCATCATTGCTGTTGTCTTGGGTGGAGAAAATCGATTTGCACGTGACAAGAAAATGGTACAACTTCTTGAAACAACGTATGCAAATCTTAAAGATAAACAACAGTGCATCAATAAAAAAGGATACGAGTCCATCGATGATTTGATCTTTGCTTTAGGTCCTTCGGAGAAGCATTCTGATTCTCTCAAACCAAAAAAAGGAAAATTGCACAAAGCGATTTATTTACCAAATTCAGGGAATAGTCTTAAACCCTTGGAACCTAATTATGAAACCGTAGATGATATATTAAAATGTATTGAGGAAAAACAGTCTCTTCAAACAACCCCTCCAAAAATAGCTGCCGTTAAAAAAGCAACTCAAAAAAAAGCCGCAAGCAAAAAAGCAAGTTTAAAAAAAGCTGCTCATAAAAAAACAACTTCAAAAAAACCTGTTCAGAAAAAACAAAAAAGTAAAAAGTCGACACCCAAAAAAAACATGAAGAAAAAGCCCACCGGTAAACGTAAAAGTAGAGCCGCTTAATGAACTTAATCAAGAAAAACTGGATTGCTTCGTTGCTTACACTCCTCGCAAAGACAGAAGAGAGAAGCTTCCCACTGTCGTTTTCGCGAGTCCACAAAGTGAGCGTGGCGATCCAGAAAATTAAGCTACCACTTAAAAAATATTCGGTGGTCCTCGATGCAAATTAAATTTGTGACCTTGATGCTTGGCCTCATGGTAGCCGTAGCAGGTAATACTTTTGCAAAACCAAAGAATGTTATTATCATTCGCCACGCAGACAGAGTCCTCCCAAGTGGAGTTTGTTTATCTCTTCAAGGATTAGAGAGAGCCGCTGCTTTGGCTTATTATTTTTCCGGAACACCGATTTATAACACACCTCCCATTACCCACATTTTTGCAGCCTATAGCAATCAACCTCCTCAACCTTACATCCGGTGTAAGCAAACGTGTCAACCTCTTGCAGATCACTTAAAACTTCCCATCAATACTGATTTTGACCAACACCATGTGGCTGGGGTTACCAAAGAAATCCTAACGAACCCAAAGTATGACAACACAACCGTTTTAATGTGTTGGGAACATATGCACATTGCCCCTCTCGTCGATGCTTTTGGGGGAGAGGACCCTGGGTTTTGGCCTCATGATGTTTTTGACCAAGTTTACATATTATCATTTGAAAAAAATGGCAAACCAAAATTGCAAAAATTTTTACAAGAACTTCTGTTTGGCGATCGGACGACCTTCAAAGAAGATCCCCATCCTCTCCCACAAGTCCCAGTCCCCTGCCCAGCTGTACCTTCATAGGCCTAAACTCCTCATGACCCAATCTGTGAACTTTTCTGGATTGCTTCGGAGCCAAGCTCCTCGCAAAGCAAGCCCCCGTGAAAACGGGGGACGACTCAGTGGTTCCTCTCTTTCGCGAGGGCAAGCTTTGCGAGGTTCCGCAGGAACCGAAGCAATCCAGTTCTTAAATTTCAAAATTCCATTTATATTGAGTATAAGCAGGGAGAGAGAACTTATGAAAATGAGATACTTTTCCTTGGTTCTAAGTCTTCTCTTTGGACTGTCCTCGCAAATAGCTGCTGTTCCTAAGAATGTCATTCTGATTCGTCATGCTGAAAAAATACCTAAAGAAAATCATTTAGATTTGAAAGGATTTGAACGTTCAGCAGCTCTCCCCTATTATTTTTCTTATACCCCTTTGTACAATCATCCTCCTATTTCTCATGTTTTTGCGGCCGCATTGGAGGAGTCTGATGCATCAGTAAGGCCTATCCAAACGTGTACGCCCCTAGCTAATCATTATAAACTTCCTCTTAATATTGACTTCAAGCCCTATGAAACCAAAGAGCTCGCCCAGGAGCTTCTCACAAACCCAAAGTATGATAACTCCACGGTGCTCATTTGTTGGTCTCATGGGAAAATAAGGAAGATAGTTGTCGCTTTAGGAGCGAATGACCCAGGCAAGTGGGCGGAGGATATCTTTGACCAAGTTTATATGGTGACCTTTGAAGATGGAAAAAAGCCACTATTGCGGAAGGAATTACAAAAATTGATGTTTGGGGATCGCTCTACTTTCAGTGATAAAGAGCCTCCCCTTCCACCTGCAACTACAAAGCGTGTGGATGAGGACGATTAATATAAACTCGCTTTCTTTCAATCAATGCGTCAGACTTCGGACTCGGGGTGCTCATGTATTTGAACGCTCCGCGCTCCTCGCCTCGTCTTCCTGCTCATTGTTTGAAAGCAAAATGGGATAAGAGCGAACCAAAAAGAAAAGGGGGATAAGCCTTATCAGCTATCCCCCCCCTACTGAATTTGAATGCACTTACTACTTCGTAGCAGGTGCCGCTGGAGCCTCAGGAGCCTTCGAAGCTTCACCTGTTGCTGGAGCCGTAGCTTCAGTTGCTGCTGCTGGTTTTTTCTCAGGCTCTAAAGGCAAAGGCTTGCCCGCTTTATCAAAGAGTTGAATTTTTGCCTTAGAGCGCAAATCTTTCACAAGAGCGACGATTGCCTCCTGGGTCATGAGAGATTTAAGCTCATTCTGAACTTCTTCAAACTTCGGAGGTTTCGCATCACGAAATTCTTCAACTTTCAGAACATGCCAGCCAAAATCTGTTTTAATAGGTTCTTGACTATAGGATCCTGGGGTCATAGCAAATGCAGCGTCAGCAAGTTCTTTTGGCAATTCGCTTTTTCTGAAAAAACCGAGATCGCCCCCATCTTTTGCCGTTTCGTCCTTTGACTTAGCTTGGGCGAGCTTTTTGAAATCCGAGCCACCTTTCAAAGCCTTAATAACGGATTTAGCTGTATCTTCATTATCCACAAGGATATGCTTTAAGTGAACTTCTTTTTCCTGGGGAAAATTCTTAATGACTTCAGCATATTTCGCTTTTACGGCAGCATCTGAGATGGTGTCTTTCACTTTATCCAAAAGATAAGATTGGGCAATAATATTCTCTGTTGCTTTTGCAATAGCCTTTTTAACTTCAGGCTTTTGAGCTTCTCCTGAAGCTTGAGCTGCCTTATTAATCAAATACGTGTCTACGGCTTGATTCAAGAGCACAGGAAAAAGCTTATCGTCGGGTGCGGATTGATATTGTTTAGGAAGACTGGACTTGCTTTCCATGACTTGAGAGTAAGTAAATTTTTGCCCATCAACGACACCTACAACAGGATCAGCCGCTAGCACTGGTGATGAGATTGCCAAAAATGCAACTAAGCTCATTGATTGAAGAAGGGATGTTTTCATTTTTTTTCATATCCTTACGATGGCTTCAAGAAACAAAACGAGGGCATGCCATCTTAATACACCTCTTTTTATAGAGAAGGATTAAATCACAAGGAGATTAAAGACGCAAGAGCTTGCACTAACCCTCAACAAGGATTATTTAAAAGAAACGTAACTATTCACCCGTGCCCACACGCGGTGTCATCCTTGGTAAGAAATGCTTTGTTTTCCGAAGGAAAACATTAGCATTTCTTGACCGAGGATCTTATTGCCTGAGAGATCCTCGGCCAAGAAAAGGTAAGATTTTTCTTCGAAAAACCAACCTTTTCTTGCCAAGGATGACACTGGTGGGTGAGTAGTTACAAAGAAACAAAACTCGATTAATTAAAAGCCATGTCAAAGATCATTGTTGCTGCTCTCTATCAATTTACACCTCTCCCCGACTTTCGGGAGCTACAACCGCGTTTAAAGACTTTATGTGATGAAGAACACATTAAAGGAATTCTTTTACTGGCCGAAGAAGGACTGAACGGAACGGTTGCCGGATCGAGAGAAGCTATCGATACATTAAAATCCTTTCTTGAAAAACGTTTTAACGCTTTGGAATATAAAGAATCCTGGGCCAATGAAATGCCCTTTCATCGCATGAAGGTTCGCTTAAAAAAGGAAATCGTATCCTTAGGCGTTCCCGAGGTTAATCCGTGCGAAAAAGTAGGAACCTACGTGGATCCTAAGGATTGGAACGATCTTATTTCCGATCCTGACGTTTTAGTTATCGATACCCGTAATGATTATGAAATCAAAGTCGGTCGTTTTCGCAAAGCTTTGAACCCCAAAACCAGTTCTTTCACTGAGTTTCCTGAATTTGCCAAAAGCTTAGATGAATCAAAACAGCAAAGCATTGCTATGTATTGTACGGGCGGGATAAGATGCGAGAAAGCTACATCTTACCTTCTTTCACAAGGTTTTGAGAAAGTGTTCCATTTAAAAGGCGGCATCTTAAAATACCTTGAAACCGTCCCTCCTGAAAAGAGCCTCTGGGAGGGGGATTGCTTTGTTTTCGATGGTCGCGTAGCTGTCAATCATGGGCTTAATCTCGGCCATTTCGAATCCTGCCACGGCTGCCGTCACCCCATCACAGAGGAAGATACTTTCTCCCCTGCCTATGAACGTGGCGTTTCCTGCCCTCATTGTTACTCGACCCTTACCCCTGAAAGACGAGACTCCGCTCGCCAGCGCCAACGTCAAGAAGACTTGGCCAGGAAGCGAGGAGAAAAGCATATTGGTGCTGTGATGGATAAAAATTCTTCAAATATCAGAAAGGCCAAATTTTAAAATGAGCCTTTTAGGAAAAGGGGCGCCCAAGATTACCGTTGTGGGTGCAGGTCTTGCAGGTCTGACTGCTGCCTATCGCCTACAGGAAAGCGGTTATGAGGTACATGTCTTTGAGGCACGCCACCGACCCGGTGGACGCGTTCTCACAGCCCAACTCGGCGGAAGCTATGAAGAGCTGGGAGGAAAAAATTTCAGCGATGGGGGTACGGTCGAAAATAGTCTTAAGCTGATCCATGAGCTGGGACTAGAGATTCTTGAGGATGAAAGACCTTACTTTATGAGTTCTTGTTATTGGAAACACGATTGCTCCCTATCTGAAATTTTAAGAAAATTAAAATCCCCTGAGATGTTAGCAAATGAACTCCCCGAGATCGCAGCTCACTCTCGGAATCTTCAGGAAGTTATTGACACTGCCTTCGAGGATCCTGATGTACGTCTTATTTTTACTCTGGTCATGCGAAGCTATGAAGGATCTGACCTCAAAAGTCTGGATCCATCAAATTTTGATTCAATCTACGGCTTTTTGATGAACTGCATTAAGGCTATGAAAAAGGCAGATAAAGGCCAAATTCTAACGGTAACATGGCTTACTCTCAAAGGCGGGAACGCACAACTTCCCCTCGCTTTGAGTGAAAAATTAAAGAATAAGATTCACTATAATCATGTTTTAAGGGCTCTAAGGAATGAAAATGATAAAATTATTTTGAATTTTAATCATCAAAAAGAAATTTCAGCAGATCTGGTTCTGTTGGCTATTCCTTGCCCCGTTCTTAAAGACATCGATTTTGGTCCTAAGACTATCCCCCATGAGCAATTATCACGTATTCGATCCATCCAGTATGGCAAAAATGGTAAAGTGCTTTTCCCCTTCTCTATAGAAAACCCCTCCTATGACTTTTTTCTCTCCCCAGAGGCTATCGGTTGGTTAAATCACGACCATCGCATTATGACTTTCTATTATGGAGTTCAGCCCGACACATTCACTGCACAAACTGCGCAATCACACTTTCATCAAGGAATGCATGTGATGAGAGCCATGTATCCCTCACTCACTCTTGAAACCACTTCTCTTCGGGAAGCCAGAGATCAGCAGCTTGCATCCTATGACGGTGCTGTTTTTAAAAGCTGGATTGATGACCCCTTCTCAAAAGGATCTTATTCAAATCGAGCCGTTGGAACAGCTGGGTGGCTTTCTGAGACTGAAAAGTGTCATGGAGAAAAAGTGCGAACGGCTTTTCGTCCCGTCGATGATAAAATCTTTTTTGCAGGCGAACACACAACTATTTTAGATGCCATGGGAACTTTAGAAGGCGCCATTGAGTCGGGTGAACGTATGGCACGGTTGATGAATAAGGTGGTAAGGGAAAGTTCAGGTATTGCTTAATTTTGCCCACTCACCCGCCGCTTCGCGGCGACCTCTCCCACAAGGGGAGAGGTAACGTAACCCGCACTCCCTATTGGAGCACCTACTCTACCAAAAATTGACGAGTAAATTTTTGTCATAGGTTGTCAAACAACCTTACCACGTTACTCACTTTTGCCACCACTCTTCCAGAGAGCGGCCATAAAAGCCCCCTTGATAAGGGGAAGAAGGCCAAGGATGATAGCAAGTGTAAGCGGTAAGCTTAACACGAGAGCGATTTCTAAGGGAGGCTCATAAAGAGCCTCCATTAGGAAAAAAAACGGAACAATGAAAAGGCAAACGAGCCCCATCGTTATGTAAGCCGGGCCGTCATCAGCCTTCAAGTCCTCAAAACTCAATTCACATATTGAACATTTATCTTGAGGCGTCAGATATCCTTTAAAAAGCCTCCCTTTTCCACACCGCGGACAACGGCGAAGAAAGCCGTGGATTAGTGCAACCGGCCAGGAAATGAAGACATCATTTTGAGACATGGGTATCGGTCACGTTATGCTCCTCGAAAAGAATATAGCAGTTTTAACGTTCCTTGTTATACTATACACATCATACTTGAAGCGAATTTATTTCTGGGTTGCTTCGCTCCGCTCGCAAAGACGGTTGGTGATAAGCAAAGTATCTGCCACCAATTCGTCTTTGCGAAGAGCTTTGCTCCGAAGCAATCCAGACATCTTCAAGTATGGTTATTATGAACAAAGTTTTAAAGGAATGTCATGACTAGAAAACCGCTCATTGGTATTACACTTGATTCTCGAGGCCCTGGTGGCTATTCAAAGGATCCCTGGTATGCGGTCAGGGAAAATTATTGTTCATCCATAGCAAATGCTGGTGGAATTCCCTTCCCCCTCACCCATGATCTCAGTCTTGTGGGTGCGTACCTTTCATTGATAGATGGTCTTATGATTACGGGAGGCAAGCACGATGTGAACCCGCAATTGTATGGAGTCCAAGAGTGTCATCCAAAAGTCACCTTGAATCCCCAACGTACAGCTTTTGAAATAGCTATGGCACGAGCGGTGCTTAAAGAAAATATTCCCGTTCTCGGAATTTGTGGAGGCCATCAAGTTCTGAATGTTCTCCATGGCGGGACACTCATGCAGCATATTCCTGACGAAGTTTCTTCCTGTCTTGAGCATGTTCAAGAAGGCCCTCAACAAAATCCCAGCCATTCGGTTAACATCGTGAAAGGCTCACTCCTTCATCAAATTACAGCAAAAGAAGAACTTTCCGTCAATAGCACCCATCATCAGGCCATAAAAGAGTTGGGGGATGGGCTCACGGTTAATGCAATCGCCCCCGATGGCATTATAGAAGGCATTGAAATGCCAAAATATAAATTCTGTCTGGGCATTCAATGGCATCCCGAATTTCTCGTCTCACCTGAAGAGTCAACCATATTCCAGGCCTTTATTGAGGCATCAATTGGATAAAGGCGAACGCATCGCCAAAGTCATGGCTCGTTCGGGCTTATGTTCACGGCGGGATGCTGAAGTTTGGATTCGTGAGGGTCGCGTTAAAGTTGACGGCAAGATTTTGGAAAGCCCTGCTTTCTGTATTACGCCCCAGAACCGCGTTCTTGTCGATGGGAAGCCCCTTCCCCAAGCCGAAAACACTCGGGTTTGGCTTTATTATAAGCCTAAAGGTCTTGTCACAACCCATAAGGATGAGTTAGGACGACCCACCATTTTTGAAGCTCTAGCCAAAGACCTTCCACGGGTTATTTCAGTGGGGCGCCTTGATCTCAACAGTGAGGGCCTTTTACTCCTCACCAATGATGGGGAACTCGCAAGACATTTAGAACTCCCTTCAACAGGATGGGTCCGCCGCTATCGTGTCCGTGTTCATGGTAAAGTAGATCCCCATAAATTGCAGAACCTTGAAAAAGGCCTTACCATTGAGGGAATTCGTTATGGCTCTATTACGGCGGTTCTTGATCGTCAACAAGGCGATAACGCATGGCTCAGTGTAAGTCTTCAAGAAGGAAAGAACCGGGAACTCAGACGCGTTTTTGAGTTTCTGGGATGGCCTGTAAATCGTTTGATTCGGACCAGTTATGGCCCCTTCCAACTGGGAACGCTTACACCGGGAGAGGTCAAATCCGTCCTTCCTAAAGTGCTTAAGGAACAGTTGGGAAATTATTCAGGTAAAAACCGATCATCTAGACATTGAGACAAAGTAAAAGGAGACTCTCTTGGAAATTTGTCCTCCTCAAGCCCCGTTTCTCTCATAGCTATGATAACAGCTTGTTCATATGCATGCTCAACTTTAAGTGCTAGCTCATGGTTCAAGCTTGGGCTATCTTCAAGTAAATCAAAAATTTTGATACGTTGTTCTTTGATTGTATACTTCCAACTGTTGCCCCGCAGCCCTGGCTGAAGATGCCATTTTAATAGATGTGATAAGAGAAGTGCTAAACGATTAACGAGTTCTCTTCTCTCACTTTTCCCCATACTTTCAAGCTCCTCAATTATATGATTCGTATCAATTTCTGAAAATCGACCTTGCCGCATAAGTTCCGCATTATGCGTGACCCAAGCGTAAAAGTCTTTATTATATTCTTGCTCATGCTTTACGCTCATTACTTTCTATCCTTTTAGCTGCATTTGTTTTTCAGAAATATCAAAGTACAATTTTTTAATCATATATTTATTATCATATATAATTTTTTCGAATTTTCAAGTTTTTTAATTAGCAGTTTTACCTTAATTGTTGGCCATATCACCACATACCTTCTTGACAATCAGAAACAAAAAGTCTGATTTACCTCGTTCCTCATTCTTGATATGAATAGTCGTAAAGCTCTTGAAGAGATATTTCTAATGACTCAACTATCATCCACCCTATTGAAAATCCTGAAACAAAGAAGTGCCCAAGTCCTTCTTGTTTTGTCAGTATATATCTTGATTGCTGATATCCTACCCACCGTAACCCACCAATTTTTTTACACCTTAAGCTTGCTGATTAAAGACGTTCTCATTTGGATGATGCCCCTAACGGTCGCTTTTTTTATTGCTTATTCAATCAGTTCCTTCAAGCGACAGGCCCCTCTTTTTGTTATTACCCTCCTCTTGTTTGAAGGACTTTCAAATTTTAGCAGCGTCTGGTACGCCTTTTTTTGTGCTCATTTTACGGCTGATCACATGCCTTCCTTTGGTGCTACTACCCTATCAAGTGATTTTATAGCTTTGTGGCGCTTGCCCTTAAGTAAACCCAGCTGGTGGTCAGCAGAAAAGGGCGCTCTTGTTGGCCTTGTCTTAGGGTGTCTTAATGCCTTCACCCAAAACCCCTATCTGATTCAAATGGTTGCGAAAGGCAAAGGAATCGTTGAATGGGTGCTCACACGTGTCTTTGCACGACTGATTCCCCTTTTCATCTTAGGTTTTGCAGTGCAAATGTATCAAACACATCTACTCAATCATGTTTTCAAGCATTATTCCCTTCTCGTCCTTTGGCTAACTTTGTTCCTCCTTTTATATCTCTTTTTTCTTTTTACTCTTGGAGCTGGGTACTCCTTCCGAAAAGTCATCGTCAATATCAAAAATCTTTTGCCCGCAGGAGGGATTTCCTTAACATCAGGATGCAGCCTCTCCACCATGCCATGGACGATCGAAGGAGCAGCCAAGAACCTTAAAAATCCGGAATTCGCCCAAGCCATTATTCCAGCAACCACCAACATCCAACAGATTGGCGATTGTATCGCCCAAGCATTTTTATGCTTTCTCATCTATCGTCATTTCTATGGAGTGAATCCTGATATCATAACTTGGGTTAGTTTTAGCTTCGTGTTTGTCTTGGCCCGTTTTGCTACAGCTGCAGTCTTAGGAGGAGCTATTTTTATTATGCTTCCTCTTTATGAAACCTACTTAGATTTTAACCCTGAAATGATTGCCATTATATTGGCGTTGAATGTCTTTCTCGACCCCCTCATTACAAGCGGCAATGTCATGGCGAATGGGGCACTCTGTCGTGTCTTTGAACGCGTTTGGGGACGAATTCAAAACCTTGTTTATGGGTCTACCAAAAAGATTGAAAAGGTTGAGGGATGACATGTTGCAAGAAGAGAATCGACTTCCTCTCCTCGTCACCCCGGGATTTAGAAAATTTACCCCTGACATAGTCAGGGGTTTAATTTTCTTAATACTCGGGACCTAGAGCAATATTTGATTAAGTACCTACTAGATCCCGGATATTAAAAAACCCTAATGCTCCCCCCAAAAGGGGTCGCGAAGGGTTTTTAAATTCCGGGATGACGAATTAGGAGATCCTTACTCCTCAGCAGGTGCTTCCTCTTCAGCAATCTTTTCCGCAGTCGGTCCAGAATCCTGACCTTTTGCAGTCAAATCGCGATCAACAAGCTCAATGATGGCAACCGGTGCATTATCCCCTGGGCGCGTACCGGCTTTAATGATACGAACATATCCGCCGGCACGGTTTTTGTACCTCTCGGCTAAGGGACCCATAATTTTCTCTGCGAGATCCTTATCCCCTAAGATGGAAATGGCTTGGCGACGACAAGCGAGCTCTCCCCTTTTCCCTAAGGTGATTATTTTCTCCACAATGGGGCGAAGATCCTTAGCTTTCGGTAAGGTTGTCTTAATTTGCTCATGCTTCAGCAATGAGGCAGCAAGTCCCTTAAAAAGAGCTTTTCTTTCTCCTGAATGACGATTGAGCTTACGGCCATTAACACCATGACGCATGATTTACGTACTCCTTATTCCTTTTAAAATGGCTCATCGAGCTTTTTAATAAGTTCTTCAATATTTTCAGGCGGCCAGCCAGAGACTTCCATCCCCAAACCCAAGCCCATTTGCGTAAGAACTTCTTTAATTTCATTCAAAGATTTCCGACCAAAGTTTGGTGTTCGCAGCATTTCAGGCTCTGTCTTTTGAACAAGATCCCCAATATAGATAATGTTATCATTTTTTAAACAGTTTGCTGAACGCACCGAAAGCTCGAGCTCATCAACTTTTCTCAAGAGAGCTCTGTTGAACGGAAGAAGAGAATCTTCCTTTTCTGCATAAGTTTCTTTTGGCTCTTCGAAATTAATAAACTTCTGAAGTTGATCTTGAAGGATACGAGCCGCCAAGGCAACTGCATCATCAGGCCGCACCGATCCATCCGTTTCAACCCGCATAATCAACTTATCATAGTTTGTTTGCTGCCCAACGCGGGTATTTTCAACTTTATAAGAGACTTTTCGTACAGGACTATAGAGAGCATCTATGGGAATTAATCCAATAGGGGAATCCGCCTTTTTATTGCTTTCTGCTGGTACATATCCTTTACCGGTACTCACCGTTAATTCCAGGAGAAGCTTTGCTCCTTGACCGAGGGTACAAATATAATGGTCTTTGTTTAAAATTTCGAGATCAGCTGGTGTTTCAATATCTCCAGCAGTCACCACACATGGCCCTTCCGCTTGAAGTTTCACCCGAACAGGTCCAGCCTTGTGAAGCTTCGTAACAATACCCTTAAGATTGAGGACAATGTCCGTCACATCCTCATTCACCCCTGGAAGAGTTGAAAATTCATGGAGGACGCCTTCAATTTGAACGGAAACAATAGCTGATCCTTGGAGAGAGGAAAGCAACACGCGTCGCAAAGCACTCCCTAAGGTCATTCCAAAACCCGGTTCTAACGGATCTGCCGTTATTGTAGCTACATAGTCAGGATCTTTGCTATGATCCAGATTTAATTTGTAAGGCTTAATCAGAGCCTGCCAATTTTTTTGTATCACGAATCTACCCTCTCGGTATAAAGATTTCAGTTATTTACTCAGGTCTATACTCGACGACGCTTTTTTGGTTTGCACCCATTATGGGGAATGGATGTAACATCCCGGATGGATGTTATCACAAACCCCGTGGCTTGCAGGGCACGAAGTGCCGACTCACGACCCGACCCAGGTCCCTTCACTTCAATTTCAAGTGACTTCATTCCATGCTCTTGAGCCTTCTTTGCTGCATCTTCAGCTGCAATTTGCGCAGCGTACGGTGTTGATTTACGAGATCCCTTAAATCCCTTTGTCCCAGAAGAGGACCAAGCAATCGTATTTCCCTGGACATCTGTAATGTTCACAACCGTATTGTTAAAAGATGCATTCACATGCGCCACGCCAGAGACGATATTCTTCCTCTCTCGCCGACGAATCCTTTGTGCTGGTTTTTGCGCCATCTATATAATCCTAACCTTTACTTCTTCTTGCCTGCAATTGCCACAGCTTTTCCTTTGCGTGTTCGCGCATTGGTATGAGTTCTTTGACCTCGAACCGGAAGTCCCTTCCGATGACGGAGGCCACGATACGTTCCAAGATCCATTAATCTCTTAATATTTATAGAGACTTCTCTGCGAAGATCTCCTTCAACCTTATACTCATGATCAATGGCTTCACGAATTTTTAAAACTTCCGCATCCGTTAATTGATGAACACGTCGAGCAGCAGGAATCCCCAGCTTCTCACAAATTTCTTTTGCCTTTGTTGGGCCGATCCCATAAATAGACCTCAACCCAATTTCAACTCTTTTTTGCGTTGGTATGTTAACGCCAGCTATACGAGCCACTCGATTCTCCTTAATACACTTGTCTCAAGATTCCTAAATATCCTGTGCGGAGTATAGGCATCCTGACTTATCTGTCAACACTTGCGATTTCCCTAAAAGGGACTCAATTTGTGCATTCACCTCTTTAACAGATTTCATCCCATCAACCACTTGTAGTTTGTGGTTCTTGAGATAGTAATCTATAAGCGGCTTTGTTTTCTCATTATAGAGCTGAAGTCGCGTTTTCACGGCTTCAGGCTCATCATCGGGACGACGCGTAAAATCGCCTCCAGAACACTTATCACAAACGTCTTTTTTCTTAGGGGAAACTTCTGGTGTATAAGTCGCACCACAAGTTTTACAAATTATACGCTCAGAAAGACGCTTAATCAACTCTTCATCATCTACGGCCAATTGGATTACTGCATCCAGTTCTAAACCAAGCTCTTCGAAAATTTCATCAATTTTTTGAGCTTGATTCAAGGTTCGAGGCAATCCATCCAGAATGACCCCTTGATATCTGACTTTCTCCAAATATTCTTTAAAAATTTTAAGAATAATATCATCGGAAGGAAATTGTCCTAACGCCATTGTTTCTTCAATCTGAATCCCCAGAGGGGTCTTCCTTTTAACTTCATCTCTTAAAATGTCTCCAGAAGAGATCAAAGCCATATGAAAATGTTCTTTAAGAAGTCGCGCTTGAGTCCCTTTCCCTGCTCCCGGAGGACCGAAGAGAATGATGTTCATTTCCGCGACCCCCTTAATCGGGTTTTCTTTAAAAGGCCGGCATATTGACCAGCTAAAAGGTGTGACTGAATTTGAGAAACCGTGTCCATAGGAACACTAACTGCGATCAGAAAAGTTGTCCCCCCCAAATAAAAAGGTAAAGAATATGCTGCGTAAAAGAATTCAGGTACCGCACAAACAAAAGCTAAGTAAGCGGCTCCTGCAACCGTCAACCGGGTAATGACATAATCCAAATAATTTGCTGTATTTGAACCAGGTCGATAACCAGGAATGAATCCTCCCGCCTTTTTCAAATTCTCAGCCGTTTCCTGTGGATTAAAAACAATGGATGTATAAAAGAAAGCAAAGAAAACAATGAGGAAAAGATAAAGACTAAGATAGACAAAACTCCCATGATGCAAAAGCCCAACAGCCCATTGCACCCATTCAGGACCATGGCCTGCCGAAAATTGGGCGAGAGAAACTGGCAGCAATATAAGAGAGCTTGCAAAAATAGGGGGAATGACACCCGTGCTGTTCAACTTTATGGGAAGGTGAGAGCTATCTCCCCCATACATTTTGTTACCCACCTGTCGCTTGGGATATTGAATAAAGATTCGACGCTGGGCGCGCTCCATAAAGACGATAAAGGCTATCATCCCAATAGAAAAGACGAGAATGAAAAGAATGAAGATATATGACAAGGCTCCCGTCCGACCTAATTCCAAAGCGTTGACGATGGAAGAAGGTAGGTTCGCAACGATACCTGCAAAAATGATCAGTGATATTCCATTCCCAATCCCTCGAGCAGTGATTTGCTCACCAAGCCACATCAAAAAGAGAGTCGCTCCCACAATGGTAATAACCGTGGTTAATCGAAAGAAAATACCTGGATCAACCACAGCAGAACCAGCCATACCCTGTAATGATTCAAGCCCCACAGCGGCTCCATAGGATTGCAAAACGGCAATTAAAACCGTCAAATATCGAGTGTATTGATTCAGCTTCCTTCGCCCCGATTCTCCTTCTTTCTTAAGAGCTTCAAATTGGGGAGATATGGCTGTCATCAACTGCACGATAATGCTTGCTGAGATATAAGGCATAATGTTAAGAGCCATAATGGACATACGGCTCAAGGCACCCCCCGAGAACATATCCACCATACCAAAAATTCCGCCTCCATGTGAACGAGCAAACTCCGCCATCACAGCAGGATTGATTCCCGGGAGAGGAATATATGTCCCTAGTCGATAGACAATAAGAACGCCAAGCGTAAACCATAACCGCTTTTTAAGGTCATCTGCCTTAGCAAAAGCTTTAAAGTTTATATTAGCTGCGAGTTGTTCTGCGGCCGATGCCATGCTCACCCTCTAGATTGTTATTTTGCTTTCTCGGAAATTTCTGCAGATAAAATCTCCACAGACCCTCCAACTTTCTCGACTGCTGCAATAGCCGACTTTGTAGCGCCTGCAACTTTCAATGAAACTTTTTCTTTAAGTTCACCTTTACCTAAAAGACGAATTCCATCCCGTACGCGGCGGATAAGGCCCGCTTTGACAAGGGCTTCTCCATTAATCTCTTTTTTGGAATCAAGTTTCCCAGCTTTAATGGCCTCTTGAAGACGCCCTAAATTAACTTCCGCAAATTTGCGGGCAAAAATATTCGTAAATCCGCGCTTTGGTAAACGACGGTAGAGTGGCATTTGACCACCTTCGAACCCATTAATAGCAACGCCTGTGCGAGCTGTCTGGCCTTTACCGCCACGACCACCCGTTTTTCCTTTACCCGACCCAATACCACGACTAATGCGCATTTTTCGGCGGCGGGCTCCTGGATTATCGCAAATTTCATTCAGTTTCATCGTTCACTTTCCATAAGGAGAAGGGGTTTAATTCCCTTCTTCTACCTTTACCATATGTTGGACTTTTTTAATCATTCCTCGAACCTCAGGAGTATCCTCAAGTTCGCGCGTGCGACCCATTTTGTTGAGTCCAAGACCACAGAGCGTAGCCCTTTGTTTCGCTTCTCTGCGAATGGGACTTCCTATTTGAGTCAAAACCAATGTCTTCTTTACCTTCGCTACCATTTTTATGCCTCACCCTGTGCACGACGACCAACGAGTTCGCCAACCTTCTTGCCACGGCGAGCTGCTACTTGGCGGGGCGCACTGATCAGTTGAAGAGCCTTAAAAGTTGCTCTTACCATGTTGTGGGGATTGGAAGAACCGATGGATTTACTCACCACATCCTGAATGCCGAGAGCTTCACAAACTGCACGCATCGGACCACCTGCAATGATTCCCGTTCCAGGAACAGCTGCTCGCATATGGACGAGACCTGCTCCGTAAGATGCAGTTACATCATGATGCAGAGTCCGCCCTTCACGTAGAGGAATGCGTACCATATATCTTTTGGCCTGTTCCGTTGCTTTTTGGATCGCTTCAGGAACTTCACGGGACTTACCTGTTCCGTAACCAACCCGACCTTTTCCATCGCCGACAACAACAATAGCTGAAAAGCTAAAGTTTTTACCGCCTTTAACAACTTTAGCGACGCGATTGATTGCGACTAGCTTTTCAATTAATTCAACCTCATCACGATCTGTACGTGCGGGTCGGCTATTTTTTCCTTCTCGTGCCATCTTTTCTACTTCCTAAAATGAAAGGCCACCCTCGCGGGCTGCGTCCGCTAAGGCCTTTACACGACCGTGATAGAGATATCCTCCACGATCAAATACAACTTGCTTGATACCTGCTTTCACAGCGCGTTTTGCGACAAGCTTACCGACTTCTTCAGCCGCTGAAAGGTTGGAAGTTTTTTTAATCTTCCCTTTAAAATCCTTGTCTAAGGTTGATGCGGTTACCAACGTACGATGTTCTTTATCGTCAATGATTTGAACATACATATGTTGCTTTGAACGAAAAACTGAAAGTCTCGGTCTTTCCATCGTAACGCGCGCGATCTTGAACCGTGTCCGGCTCTTGCGTCGTTTAAAAAGTTCTTTTGCATGACTCATGACTACTTCTTCTTACCTTCTTTTCGGACGATATGCTCATTCTCATATTTTACCCCTTTGCCTTTATAAGGCTCAGGCTTACGATAGGCACGAATTTCGGCTGCTACTTGGCCAATACGTTGGCGGTCTGCCCCGGAAATCGCAATTGCCGTTGGCTTTTCGCACTTAATTTGTATCCCTTGAGGTATGGGATATAAAATATCATGGCTGTACCCTAGTTGTAACTTTAAGTTACTCCCTTCCACAGCCGCACGATAACCAACGCCATTGATTTCAAGACGTACGGTAAATCCTTCGTTTACACCTTGAACCATATTTTTAATACGGTTCTTCCACGTTCCCCACAACATACGGGCCTGCTTTGACTCATCACTGGGTCTAACAAGAATCCCATTTTCATCTTGGGTAATTTGAACTTCTTTACTCGCAAGAGCTGAAAGCTCACCATTCTTCCCCTTTACCTTTATTTCCTGCCCACTAATTTGGCAAGTCACTCCTTGGGGAATGGGTACTGGATGTTTTCCAACACGTGACATTATCTCATCCTTAGAATACGCTGCAGAGGACTTCACCGCCCACATTCAACTCCCGAGCCTTCCCATCGGAAAGGACACCTTTAGGTGTTGAAAGAACGACAATCCCTAGCCCGTTGTTAATTGGTTTCAAATCTTTAATCTTCGCGTAAACCCGGCGTCCTGGTTTTGAAACTCGATCAAGATTCCGAATCACTGGCTGATTTTCATAATACTTTAGTTCAATTTTAAACTGATCAATACCCTCCGATACTTTTTCGCGAGCGTACCCTCTGATGTAACCCTCTTGCATTAAAACTTCAAGCACATTCGCTCTAAGTTTTGATGCTGGAGATATAATGGACGATTTTTTTGCTTTTTGCCCATTACGAATCCGGGTTAACATATCTCCTAATGGATCTGAGAACGACATCTCTGTTCCTCCTACCAACTTGACTTTGTCATACCGGGTATAAGCCCAGCAGACGCAAGCTCGCGTAATGCGATTCTTGAAAGTTTAAATTTACGATAAACGGCTCGAGGGCGCCCGGTCAGCTGACAACGAGACCGAACGCGGTTTGGTGAACTATTCCGAGGCAATTCTGCTAACTTGAGACGAGCCCTAAAGCGGTCTTCCGCCGACAATCCCTCATCATTTGCAATGTCCTTCAAACGGGTTCTCCGACCAGCAAATTGCTTGACCATCCTTTGGCGTCGGAGATTTTTTTCAATTGAACTTGTCTTAGCCATCTACTTCTCCTGCCTTTGCCCTGTAAAGGGTAAATCAAATCCTTTTAAAAGGACAAGCGCTTCAGCATCTGTTTTTGCAGTTGTAACCAAAGTAATATCCATACCCCTAATTTGATCAACCTTATCATAGTTAATCTCTGGAAAAATGATGTGCTCACGAATTCCAAGGGAATAGTTTCCTCGTCCATCAAAACTCCTAGGCGAAATGCCACGGAAATCTCGAATACGGGGCATGGCTATATTCACCAAGCGATCCAAAAATTCGTACATTCTTATGTTTCTAAGGGTCACCTTTGCCCCAATATTCATTCCTTCACGAAGCTTAAATCCCGCAATTGACTTCTTAGCCTTTGTGAGTACTGGTTTTTGCCCAGCAATCAACGCTAATTCCTCGAGTGCACCTTGGGCCTTTCGACTATCTTGGACAGCCTCTCCTAAGCCCATGTTAATAACAATTTTTTCAAGGTAAGGAACCTGAAAGGGATTCTTATACCCCATTTCTTTCATCAACGAAGGTTTCACCACCTTCTCATAATGTTCTTTCAACCGTGCCATGCTTTTCCCCTAACTCTCAATCGTCTCGCCAGAACGCTTAGCAACACGTGTCTTCTGACCATCTTTAAGAAACTTTATTCCCACTCGCGTTGGCTTCTTTGAAACAGGATCAACATGTGCCACATTTGACATATGGATAGAGGCTTCCTTTTGGACAATGCCCCCTTCTTGTGCCATCGTTTGCCTTTGATGCTTTTTCACGAGATTCACACCTTGAACTAAAAGGCGATTATCTTGGCGTAGAACTTTTAAAACTTGACCAAATTTACCTTTATCCTTGCCGGATATAACGATAACTCTGTCACCTTTCTTTATACGAAATTGCTGTGCCATTAGAGAACCTCCGGCGCAAGTGAAATGATCTTCGTAAATTGTTTTCCACGTAACTCACGAGTTACGGGACCAAAGATCCGTGTACCAATAGGCTCACCCTGTTGGTTGATAAGAACAGCGGCATTATCATTAAATCGAATGGCAGTTCCATCATCCCGATGAATTTCTTTGGCCGTCCTGACGATAACTGCTCGATGCACGTTACCCTTTTTCACTCGCCCACGCGGAATTGCGTCCTTTATAGAAACGACTATAACATCGCCAACCGATGCGGTTTTGCGCTTTGAACCACCCAAAACCTTGATGCACTGCACCCGACGAGCACCGGAATTATCGGCCACCTTCAGGTTGGTTTGCATCTGAATCATATTTAACTTCCTTTCATTCTAGTTATTGGTAATTAGAATTTAGTAATTAGAAAACTCTAATTAAGAAATTCTAATAACTAATAACTAATGACTAACCTCTACTCACTAACAACGACTTCCCATGTTTTAGATTTTGAAAAAGGTTTACACTCTTGAATGCTAACCTCATCTCCTTCCTTAAACCGATTCAGCTCATCATGAGCTGCGTATTTTTTCGAACGCTTTATGAACTTATGATAGAGCGGATGCTTAACACGACGTTCAACTCGAACGGTAACTGTCTTATCACATTTCGCGCTGACAATGGTCCCTTTTAAAATACGTTTTGGCATATAATACTCCTCAGACCGTCTTTGTGCGCTGGTTTAATAAGGTCTTAATGCGCGCAATTGTACGACGGGCAATACGAAACTGATGTGTCTTTTCTGCTTGTGCAGTTACACGCTGAAATCGAAGACCCATTAATTCTTTCCTCAATTCAATACACTTTACCTTCAAGGCTGCATCATCCAGCTGTTTAATGTCTTGCCATTTCATTATTCAATTCCTCTTGTCTCGCGGGAGATAAACTTCGTTGCCAAAGGCAATTTTGCTGAGGCCAACTCAAAAGCTTCTCGCGCAAGTTCTTCTGATACTCCATCAAGTTCAAACATAATGCATCCTGGATGTACCCGGCATGCCCAGAATTCAGGCGATCCTTTTCCACTACCCATCCGAACTTCAGCTGGCTTTGTCGAAACAGGAACGTCTGGGAAAATACGGATCCATACCCGGCCTGCACGCTTGATATGACGTGTAATTGCTCGCCTAGCGGCTTCAATTTGCCGTGCAGTTACTCGCTCAGGTGCAATGGCCTTTAATCCATAGGCACCAAAGTTTAATTTTGTCCCGCCTTTTGCGTTTCCATGAATTCGCCCTTTAAAGGCTTTTCTATATTTCGTTTTCTTAGGGACTAGCATCTTCCAACAATCCTCTAACTATCCGTACGATTAACAGTATGAAGGGCGCTACGCTTATCCATTGCCATGGGGTCGTGCTCCATAATATCGCCCTTATAAATCCAAACTTTTACCCCTATGGTTCCATAAGTTGTTTTTGCAACCCCTTCTCCATAATCTATATCTGCCCGGAAGGTATGAAGGGGAACTTGCCCTTCCCTATACCATTCCATACGTGCAATTTCAGACCCTCCAAGACGGCCACTTACATTAATTCGAATGCCTTTGGCACCGAGTTTCATTGCCGCTTGTATCGCGCGCTTCATGGCTCGTCGGAAAGTAACACGACGCTCAAGCTGCTGAGCAATAGAGTCAGCTGCCAGCTTTGCATCAAGTTCCGGTTTGCGAATTTCGAGAATATTCAAACTCACTTCAGTTCCAGCAATCTTAGAAAGCTCACCCTTCAACTTTTCAATATCAGCGCCTTTCTTTCCAATCACAATTCCTGGTCGCGCTGTATGAATCGTCACACGTGCTTTTTTCGCAGGGCGTTCAATCACAATCTTTGACACACCCGCTTGTGACAAACGATCTTGGATAAATTTCCTCAACTCTAAATCTTGATGAAGAAGCGTATCGTAATCATGGCGAGCAAACCACCTTGAATCCCAAGTACGGTTGATCCCTAAGCGCAAACCTATTGGATTAACTTTTTGACCCATTACGCATTTTCTCCAATTTCACTAACGACAATACGAAGATGGCTAAAAGGCTTTTTAATTCGCCCTGCCTTACTTCGCCCTCTGACATCCAATCGCTTCATCACCAATGCTTTTCCAACGGTTGCTTCAGAAATAAAAAGCTTGTCTATATCCAACCCATGGTTGTTTTCCGCATTAGCAATAGCTGACAATAATGTTTTTTTAACATCAATTGCAATTCTTTTCGGAGAAAAAGTGAGAGCATTTATAGCTTTATCAACTCTTAGTCCTCTAATCATTTGTGCCACCAGATTTAGCTTTTGTGGACTGACGCGAAGCATCCGTAAATTAGCCATTGCAGAGTATTCTGGTAAGCTTCGAGGCGTTTTTGGTTTTGACATGACTATCCTCTTTTCGCCTTCTTATCTGATGTATGGCCATAATAGGTACGTGTTGGTGAAAACTCACCAAACTTATGACCAATCATATTTTCTGTAACGAGCACCGGAATAAACTTCTGCCCATTATGAACCCCGAAAGTGAGGCCCACAAACTGCGGCAAAATGGTTGACCGACGTGACCATGTTTTAATAACTTCCTTACGACCAGACTCACGGCTAACTTCTGCCTTTTTAAGCAGATAACCATCAATAAAAGGTCCTTTCCAAACTGAACGTGCCACTTACCTTGCTCCTCTTTACTTACGACGTCGAATGATTTGACTCGACGACGCTTTCTTTTTATTCCGTGTCTTTTTACCTTTCGTAGGCTTACCCCAAGGTGTCGTCGGATGTCGACCACCTGAAGTCCGCCCCTCTCCACCTCCGTGCGGGTGATCGATGGGGTTCATAGCCACACCACGAACAGTTGGGCGCACGCCCATCCAGCGTTTCCGACCCGCTTTAGCGAGATTGATGTTCTTCTGATCAGGGTTTGAAATCGCCCCAACTGTTGCCATACAATCGCCACTGACCTTACGCACTTCGCCTGAGGACAGCTTTAATATGGCAGATGGACCATCTCGCCCAACAAGTTGAATGTAGGTTCCTGCAGATCGTGCCAATTGGCCGCCCTTACCTGGCTTCATTTCCACATTGTGGATAATGGTTCCGACAGGCATGTTTTTTACAGGCATCGCGTTACCGGGCTTAATATCAGCTCTTTCAGCTGCAATGACTTGATCACCAGGTGTAAGACGTTGCGGAGCTAAAATATAAGCTTGCTCCCCATCTTCATACTTAATAAGCGCAATAAATGCAGTCCTGTTCGGATCGTACTCAAAACGCTCAACAGTCGCTGGTACATCCCACTTTGATCTTTTAAAATCAATGAAACGGTAACGCCTCTTATGGCCTCCTCCAATGTGACGCGTCGTAATGCGACCATCATGATTTCGACCTCCTGTTTTCCTTAACCCTTCAGTTAAAGATTTAACAGGCGCCCCTTTCCAAAGCTCGCTGCGATCTACAAGAATAAGACCGCGCTGGGAGGAGTTAACTGGTTTATAATGTTTTAAACTCATTTCTATAATCCTGATGCAATATCAATGGAACTTCCTTCAGCCAAGGTGACAATCGCCTTTTTTCGATCGCTCCTCTGACCCAGTTTTCCTCGAAAACGCTTTGTTTTTCCTTTTACCCGCAAGGTATTCACAGCCGTAACCTGAACTTTAAAAATATCTTCGACCGCTTTCTTTATTTCTGGCTTCGTCGCATCAAGTGACACAGACAAAGTCACTTTATTAAGTTCACTTCCCTTCGTTGACTTTTCAGTAACGATTGGTGCCGTGATAACCTTATAAAGTCGTTCTTTCCCAAGACGAAGATCTTTATTTGCAAACTTGCTCATTTTAATCTGCTTTCTAGATTTTCAAGGGCCGCTTTCGTCAAGACCAAGTGCTCATGTCTGAGAATATCATAAACATTAATGCCTTGTTGGGGGAGAACATCCACTCCAGGAAGATTGGCCGCCGTACGTGCAAAGTCTTTATTAACCTCTGCACCATCAATAATCAAGGCCGAACGTAAACCCAACCCCTGAAATTTTTTTACAAGATCCTTTGTCTTTGTGGTTCCTGCATTCAAGTCTTCGACAATAAGCAGTTCCCCACTTGCAACTTTCGATGAAAGAGCTGTCTTTAATGCTAGTTGCCTGACCTTTTTAGGCAATTTATATCCATGGTCTCGAGGGAGTGGACCAAAAATCACAGCACCTCCTCGAAATTGAGGAGAGCGTAGGCTTCCCTGACGCGCACGTCCCGTACCCTTCTGTTTCCATGGTTTTTTTGTCGTTCCACTGATCTGGCTAATGCCCTTCGTAGAATGAGTTCCAGCACGACGCTTGGCAAGTTGCCAATGTACCATGCGAGCCAAAATATCTTGGCGGAGCGGCGTAGAGAAAACCTCAGAGCTTAACTGGATTTCCCCCACCTTTTTATTATCAAAATTACGAACTTCGTACTTCATATTACTCTGCCTCAACATTTGGTGCTTGCTCCGCTGGAGCTTGTTCTTCTGAAACCGTTTCCTCTAGAGTTTGTCCTGCCGGCGTTTGCTCCGCAGTCACTTGTTCATTTGAAACTTGTTCACCCTGAGCTTGCTCTTCTGCAATTTTTTCTACAGGAGCTTCCTCTTTTTGAATCTTCTCTTTCTCACCCGTTGAGGATGCATTGAGAAGACCCGCAGGGTAAGGTAAATTTTTAGGAGCTTTCTTTTTCACGGCATCGCGAATCAAGACGAAACCACCTGGGTTTCCTGGGACTGCCCCAAGTATTCCAATCAAACCTCGTTCCGGATCTGTTAATACGACTTTCAAGTTTTGAATAGTCACCCTCTCGTCGCCTAAGTGACCGGCCATTTTCTTTCCTTTGAAAACCTTACCTGGATCTTGACGTTGACCCGTTGACCCGTGGCTTCGGTGAGAAATCGAAACACCATGGCTGGCTCTGAGACCTCCGAAGTTATGCCTTTTCATGGCCCCAGCAAATCCTTTACCAATAGATGTTCCTACTACATCTACGTATTGACCATTCTGAAAATGCTCAACAGATAAAGTATCACCCACATTTAAAAGAGCATCTTGTGAGACCCGAAATTCGACGACCTTCTTCTTAGGCTCTACTTTCGCTTTTGCAAAATGACCTCGCAATGCTTTGGAAAGACGCTTTACCTTTGCCATACCAACCCCCAACTGAATGGCTGTATAACCATCTTTCTCAGTTGTCTTCGTTGACACCACTTGGCAGTTATCGACTTTCAAGAGGGTAATAGGAATATGTACGCCTTTCTCAGTTAAAAGACGGCTCATTCCCAATTTTTCAGCGATCAGTCCCGTTCGCATTATTCCAAACCCCTAGAGTTTAATTTCAACATCAACACCTGCAGGAAGATCGAGCTTCATCAAAGCATCGACTGTCTGCGGTGACCATTCAACAATATCCAAAAGCCGTTTGTGCGTCCGCATTTCGAACTGCTCACGTGACTTTTTATCAATATGAGGTGAACGCAAAACCGTATACTTTTCAATATCCGTCGGAAGTGGAATAGGGCCACAAACCTTAGCTCCTGTCCGCTTGGCTGTATTTACAATCTCACTCGTCGACTGATCAAGTACACGATAGTCATAAGCCCTGAGACGTATACGTATATTTTGGTTTTCACTCATTTTTACTTCCTTTTCGCGCACCCTTATTGAGCACGGATAACATCTATTACTTCACGATTGAAGCGACGACCCCAGCACCAACCGTACGACCGCCTTCACGTATCGCAAAACGCAATCCTTCGTCCATCGCAACGGGAGCTATCAACTCTACCTCCATCGTTACGTTGTCTCCCGGCATCACCATCTCTACACCTTCTGGGAGTTTTACCGTCCCTGTTACGTCCGTTGTCCGGAAATAAAATTGGGGACGATAGTTTCCAAAAAATGGTGTGTGACGACCGCCTTCTTCCTTCTTCAGAATATAAGCTTCACACTTAAAGTTCGTATGCGGCGTGATCGATCCGGGTTTTGCCAAAACTTGTCCTCGTTCCACCTCTTCTCTCTTCGTTCCCCGAAGAAGCGCACCAACGTTATCTCCTGCTTGTCCTTGATCCAATAACTTCCGGAACATCTCAACGCCTGTAACGATCGTCTTCTGTGTTGGCTTTATACCCACAATTTCTACTTCTTCGCCAACCTTTACTATCCCGCTCTCAACACGTCCCGTTACAACCGTTCCGCGTCCAGAAATTGAAAACACGTCTTCTATCGGCATAAGAAACGGCTTATCGATCTCTCGCTTCGGCTGCGGTATATACGTATCCACCGCCGTCATCAACTCAAGGATCGCATCCTTCCCAATCGGATCTTCACGGCCCTCAAGAGCACACAACGCTGATCCCTTAATAATCGGAATCTCATCCCCTGGAAATTTATACGAAGACAAAAGTTCCCGGATCTCTAGTTCAACAAGCTCCAACAGTTCAGGATCATCCACTTGGTCAACCTTGTTCATAAATACAACAAGAGCGGGAACACCTACCTGACGCGCAAGCAATATATGCTCACGAGTTTGGGGCATCGGTCCATCCGCTGCGCTCACAACCAGTATGGCTCCGTCCATTTGGGCAGCCCCTGTGATCATGTTCTTCACATAGTCCGCGTGTCCTGGACAATCTACGTGAGCGTAATGGCGATCTGCCGTTTCATACTCAACGTGTGCTGTCGATATCGTGATCCCTCGGGCCTTTTCTTCGGGTGCTTTATCTATCTGGTCATAGGCCGTAAACGTTGCTCCTCCGCTTTCCGCCAATACCTTCGTTATCGCTGCCGTCAGCGTCGTCTTTCCATGGTCAACGTGACCTATCGTTCCTATGTTACAATGCGGCTTCTTACGCTCAAATTTCTCTTTTGCCATATCTTTCTCCGTTTTCTATGCGTATTTAGATTTTACTTCATCAGCTATATGCTGAGGGACTTGTTCATAATGATCAAACTGCATGGTAAATTGAGCACGCCCTTGGCTCATAGAGCGCAAGGTATTGACGTACCCAAACATTGCTGCTAAGGGCACAAAACAATCCACAACACGTGCATTACCGCGCTGATCCATGCCCGAAACTTGACCGCGGCGACTATTCAAATCACCAATAATATCTCCCATATACTCCTCTGGCGTCACAACTTCAACCTTCATGATCGGTTCGAGCAACCTTGGCTCTGCTTTTGGCACCCCTTCGCGGAATGCTGCACGGGCCGCAATTTCGAAGGCAAGAACGCTTGAGTCTACATCATGGTAAGCGCCATCAAAGAGCGTTACTTTATAATCAATCATGGGGAAACCTGCAATCACACCTGTTTCCATCGCCTGTAATAACCCTTTTTCCACACCTGGAATGTATTCTTTTGGAACAGCACCCCCAACGATCGAATTGACAAATTCGTAACCTTCACCTGGCTCACGTGGCTCAAAACGAAGCTTAATACGCGCAAATTGTCCCGCACCACCGGTTTGCTTTTTATGGGTATAATCGACTTCTGCTTTTTTCGTAATTGTTTCACGATAGGCAACTTGAGGAGCCCCCACATTGGCCTCAACTTTAAATTCACGCTTCATTCGATCCACAATAATATCGAGATGAAGTTCGCCCATTCCCTTAATAATTGTTTGCCCTGATTCATAATCCGTCGAAACGCGGAAGGATGGATCTTCAGCGGCAAGACGGGCTAAGGCGAGTCCCATTTTTTCTTGGTCAGCTTTTGTCTTCGGCTCAACGGCTACTTCAATCACAGGCTCAGGAAAAATGATACGTTCAAGCACGATTGGTTTTGAAGGATCACATATGGTGTCCCCAGTAGTCGTATTTTTTAAGCCACATAACGCTATAATATCTCCAGTTCGGGCTTCCTTTATATCCTCGCGAGAATTAGCGTGCATGGCAAGCATACGGCCTGCTCGTTCTTTTTCATCCTTAACTGAGTTCATAACGTATGACCCTGCATCCAGGGTTCCTGAATAAACCCGCACAAAGGTGAGCGAACCCACGAAAGGATCGGTCATAATCTTAAAGGCTAAACCACAAAAAGGTTCATCATCGGAAGGGTTACGGATGAGTTCCTTATCTCCATCAAGAGTTTCTCCCTTAACCGCTCCAATATCCAAGGGAGAGGGGAGAAAATCCACAACGGCATCAAGAAGAGGTTGAACACCTTTGTTTTTAAAGGCTGATCCACATAAAACAGGAACAAATTTTGCTGTGACCGTTCCTTTGCGAATACACTTCTTCAGTGTTTCAATAGTGGGCTCTTGCCCGCCAAGATAAGCCTCAAGAGCTGCATCATCGTATTCAACCGCCGTTTCCACGAGCTTTGTACGATACTCTTCTGCTTGAGCTTTCATATTTTCAGGAATGTCTTCTACCGTAAACTCGGCCCCCATCGTCTCATCTTTCCAACGAATAGCTTTCATTTGGATAAGATCTATAAGACCAACGAAGTCAGCTTCAGAGCCAATCGGCAATTGAATGACAAGCGGGACAGCTCCGAGGCGGTCAATAATCATATCAACTGTACGGAAGAAATTTGCCCCAATTCTGTCCATTTTGTTCACAAAACAAATACGAGGAACATGGTATTTATCGGCTTGACGCCAAACGGTTTCTGATTGGGGCTCAACCCCTGCAACGCTATCAAAAACGGCAACAGCACCATCTAAAACGCGCAATGACCTCTCAACTTCAATGGTGAAATCGACGTGACCAGGTGTATCAATAATATTAATACGGTAGTCTCTCCAAAAACAAGTTGTCGCAGCCGATGTAATTGTGATCCCGCGCTCTTGTTCTTGGGCCATCCAATCCATGGTGGCGGCCCCTTCGTGGACCTCACCAATTTTGTGGGATTTTCCAGTATAATAAAGAATACGTTCCGTCGTAGTTGTTTTACCCGCATCAATATGGGCCATAATGCCAATATTACGGTATCGCTCAAGGGGAGTTTGTCGTGACATTTTAACCGCCTCTCCTTACCATCTAAAGTGGGAGAAGGCTTTGTTCGCTTCTGCCATTTTATGCGTATCTTCACGTTTTTTCACAGCGGCTCCTCGATTATTGGCAGCATCCATAAGTTCGGCAGCAAGACGGTCTGTCATTGTTGACTCTGAACGCTTGCGCGCGCTGCTAATAATCCATCGTATCCCCAATGCTTGAGCACGCTCAGATCTCACCTCCACAGGAACTTGATATGTTGCTCCACCAACCCGGCGAGAGCGAACTTCAACCGTAGGCTTTACATTCTCAAGAGCCTCATGAAAAACTTGCAAAGAGTCTTGAGATGATTTTGTTTTAACTTGATCTAGAGCCCCGTAGACGATGGTTTCAGCTACTGATCTTTTTCCTTCATACATTAAACAGCTCATAAACTTTGAGATAACGGTATCACCATACTTAGCGTCCGGCATTACGGATCTTTTCTCAGCGGCGTGCCTTCTTGACATTTCTTTCTTCTCCTACTTCGGACGCTTTGCACCATACTTGGATCGACCTTGACGTCTTTTCTGGACGCCCTGGGTATCCAACGTACCGCGAATAACATGATAACGAACACCTGGCAAGTCGCGAACACGCCCACCCCGAATCAAAACAACAGAGTGTTCTTGGAGGTTGTGACCTTCGCCCGGTATATAACCCGTCACTTCATAACCATTGGTCAAACGTATACGAGCCACCTTACGCAAGGCTGAGTTTGGCTTCTTCGGGGTTGTTGTACTAACCCTTGTACACACACCACGCTTCTGAGGATTTCCTTGAAGGGCTGGAACCGTATTCCGCACCTCCTTATCCTGCCGTGGCTTTCTGATCAACTGATTAATCGTCGGCATTAAAACCGTTTCCTTTCAAATTTTTACAAACTTCCATGGACTTAGGTCCATGGTATTTTAATTTCTTCTTCAGATTTCACCAGCCGAATCGTCATCCACCTTCCCCCGGATTTAATCCGGGCTTCAGCGGACTCGTTCGGCCAACCCCCGGTTTAAATCCAGGCGTTACCGGTAAAATCACAACTAATTTTAGACAGGGTAAAAGCATATCTGCCACCCGTCTAAAAAACAAGTTTTACTTTTTAGCCAATCTTTCGAGCTGCGTCTAGACTGTTTATCTACCACCATCTCTTTAATGACGCCGAATACTAATCGGACATAAATGAGGAGTCAAGTGTTGTCTTCACTTTTCTCCTCACTCTTTTCACACACCTTATTGCTGTATAAGTTGCTCATCTTGTTGTTGATGAACAATAACTTGCTCCTCTTGCTGCTGATGGGCAAGGGCTGCTGCCTTCGACTCATTGGCATCTTGGATTTCTTGATCCCGTCCCGCAGCAATGTGTTTTATGCGATTGACCATGCTTCCCGTTCCCACAGGAATCAAACGTCCAACGATAATGTTTTCTTTAAGTCCTCTTAATTCATCTACCTTACCCGATACAGCGGCTTCCGTAAGGACGCGTGTTGTTTCTTGGAAAGAAGCAGCGGAGAAGAAGGAACGGGTCTGCAAGGATGCTTTCGTAATTCCTTGAAGAACAGCATGAGCTTGAGCTGGACGGCGCCCTTCTGCAATGGCTTGGAAGTTCTCTTTCTCGAACTCTTGCTTATCTACCTGTTCTCCTAAGAGGAAGGTTGTTTCACCTGGCTCAACAATTTCTACTTTCTGCATCATTTGCCGTACGATAACTTCAATGTGTTTATCGTTAATCGGAACGCCTTGCAGACGATAGACTTCCTGAATTTCGTTGATCAGGTAGCTGGCCAAGGCTTCAATGCCGAGAATACGCAGAATATCATGGGGAACCATGTTCCCATCCATAATAATATCTCCACGCTTCACTTGTTCCCCTTCTTGAACAGAGATGTGCTTTCCTTTCGGAATTAGATATTCGATCGGTTGAATTGTCTCGTCATCAGGTATGACAAGAACACGGCGTTTTGTCTTGTGATCTTTTCCAAATTCAATCCGCCCATCAAATTCACTAATGATGGCCGCATCTTTGGGGCGACGTGCTTCAAAAAGTTCTGCAACACGCGGCAAACCTCCCGTGATATCTCGGGTCTTTGTAGATTCTCTGGGAATACGGGCTAAGACATCTCCTGCATGGATCTTGGCGTTATTTTCAACGACCAAAATTGCATCCACCGATAAAAAGTAGCGGGCTTCTGCTCCATTAGCAAACAAGAGAGGATTACCTTCCTTATCTCGCAATACGAAGCGTGGCTTAAGATCTGCGGCTCTTGTATACTGCTTCCAGTCAGCAACCACACGTTTTGTAAGACCCGTTGCTTCATCCAAACTCTCTCGGATTGAAAGCCCCTCCACCAAATCCACATAGTGAACAATTCCACTCACTTCAGAGATAATCGGAAGGGTATAAGGATCCCAATCTGCGAGCTTGTCACCAGGCTTCACATGAGCGCCGTCGTCAACGATAAGCCTAGATCCATATGGAAGCTTATAGCGAGCTCGTTCTTGATTAGCCGCATCCATAATGCAAACTTCAGAATAGCGACTCATAACAATGTTATCACCTTTGCTATTCTTCACAACACTACGGTTTTTAATGAGGATCGTCCCTTCAACAGACGCTTCAATGCTGGACTGCTCAACAGCAAGCTGGGCAGCACCTCCAATATGGAAAGTCCGCATGGTCAGCTGCGTTCCAGGTTCTCCAATGGATTGAGCGGCAATAACACCAACGGCTTCACCCATATTGACAGGAGTTCCTCGGGCCAAATCACGACCATAGCACTTACCACAAATTCCATCTTTCGTCTCACAGGTGAGAACTGAACGGATGAGGACCTCATCAACGCTTGTTTTTTCAAGGGCATCCACATGAGCTTCTTCGATAAGTGTTCCTGCTTCAACAATAACCTTATTGGCAACAGGATCAATAATATCCACAGCCGCCGTACGCCCTAAAACTCGATCGCCCAGTGGGGTGATAACTTCACCTCCCTCAACAACAGCGCGGAGACTCAATCCTTTTTCCGTCCCACAATCCGGTTCAACAATAATGCAATCTTGCGCAACGTCCACAAGACGACGCGTTAAGTACCCAGAGTTTGCCGTTTTTAAGGCTGTATCCGTTAACCCTTTGCGCGCACCGTGAGCGGAGTTAAAGTACTCAAGAACATTAAGTCCTTCCTTAAAGTTAGAAATAATTGGGGTCTCAATAATTTCACCGGACGTTTTTGCAATCAAACCACGCATAGCAGCCAGCTGACGCATTTGAGCTGCCGATCCACGAGCCCGTGAATGAGCCATCATATAAACAGAATTTATAGGTTCTCCTGGTTTGATTTCAGAGATATCCTTCATCATCGCTTCAGCAACTTGCTCTGTACACTTGGTCCAAGCATCGGTCACTTTGTTATAACGTTCACCATTGGTAATAAGACCGTCCATATATTGTTGTTGGAATTCTCCAATTTTCTCACGGGTATCAGCGACCAGCTTTTTCTTTTCCTCTGGCACAATCAAGTCATCTTTTCCAAAAGAAATCCCCGAGACAGTCGCATAGCGGAAGCCAAGTCCCATCAAGCGATCAGAGAATATAACCGTATCCTTTTGACCGCAGTTACGATAGATCAAGTCCACAAGTTTCGAAATTTCCGTCGAGGTTAAGAGTTGATTGATCGCTTCAAACTTCACACCTGGATGTTTCGGCATAATCTCCCATAAGAGCATCCGCCCTGGTGTCGTTTGAGTCCGAAGCATCACTTTTTGACCGTTATCATCGACCGACTCATACCTTGCCGTAATACTGGCATGAAGCGAAACTGACTTCTGATGAAGAGCATGTTCGATTTCATCAAGGGAAGAAAAGACCGAACCCTCGCCAAGCTCGCCTTCTCGTTCCAAAGTCAAGTAATAGAGTCCAAGCACGATATCCTTGGAAGGCGTAATGATCGGCTTACCATTCGCAGGGTGAAGAATGTTGTTGGTGGACATCATTAATACACGTGCTTCAAGCTGGGCTTCTAAGGACAACGGCACATGAACAGCCATTTGGTCTCCGTCAAAGTCAGCGTTATAGGCTGTACAAACGAGCGGATGCAGCTGAATAGCTTTTCCTTCCACAAGGACAGGTTCAAAAGCTTGTATACCAAGACGATGCAAAGTAGGTGCGCGATTGAGAAGAACTGGATGCTCACGAATCACTTCTTCTAAAATATCCCAGACCTCTGGCCGTTCCTTTTCAACCATACGCTTTGCTGCTTTGATCGTATTGGCAAGACCATAGCGTTCAAGACGCGCATAAATGAAAGGCTTGAAGAGCTCAAGAGCCATTTTTTTCGGCAAACCACATTGATGAAGTTTAAGTTCAGGACCAACCACAATGACCGAACGACCGGAATAATCAACGCGTTTTCCTAAGAGATTTTGACGGAAACGTCCTTGTTTTCCCTTCAACATATCTGACAAGGACTTCAAAGGGCGCCGGTTCGTACCCGTAATCACCCGCCCTCTTCGGCCGTTATCAAAAAGGGCATCTACCGATTCCTGAAGCATCCGTTTTTCATTCCGAACAATAATGTCAGGGGCGCGCAGCTCCATAAGGCGCTTTAACCGATTATTCCGGTTAATAACACGACGATAAAGGTCGTTGAGATCAGAAGTTGCAAAACGTCCACCATCTAAGGGTACCAAAGGGCGAATTTCTGGAGGAATGACAGGTATCACTTCCATAACCATCCATTCCGGACGACTTCCGGACTCAAGGAAAGCTTCGACAAGCTTTAAGCGCTTAACATATTTTTTCCGTTTCAGTTCTGACTTCGTTTCGAAGAGATTTTCTCGAAGCTCCGCTTGCTCCTTTTCAAGATCAATTGCCTTAAGCATATCACGCAAGGCTTCTGCCCCAATACTCGCTTCAAAAGCATCGACGCCATACTCCTCTTGAGCCCGATAGAATTCTTCTTCACTCAAGAGCTGCCCCCTTTTCAGAGACGTCAAGCCAGGTTCAAGAACAATATAATTTTCAAAATAAAGGACTTTCTCCACATCTTTGAGCATAAGATCCAAAAGAAGTCCAATCCGGCTTGGTAGGGATTTTGTAAACCAGATATGCGCAACAGGAGAGGCAAGTTCGATATGACCCATCCGTTCACGCCGAACTTTCGTCAATGTAACCTCAACCCCACACTTCTCGCAGATAATACCGCGATATTTCATGCGCTTGTATTTTCCACATAAACACTCGTAATCCTTGATAGGACCAAAGATTCGAGCACAGAACAAGCCATCTCGTTCCGGTTTAAATGTCCGATAATTTATTGTTTCAGGCTTTTTAATTTCTCCGAAGGACCAGGCACGAATTTGCTCAGGACTTGCAATGGCAATTCGAATATTATCAAAATGCTGGGGTCCCACAACCTGTCCAAAGACATTCATTACATCACGCATACCGTTCTCCTAAGTATATTGTTTCTGGATGACTTCGGCTCCTTATTGGTTCTCCACTTTCGTGGGGACAGGCATTACGAGCGAAGCAATCTAAAAACAGATTTTTATTCAGTTGTTCCTAATTCCACATTCAATCCCAATGAACGCAACTCTTTCATCAAAACGTTGAAGGATTCAGGTATACCTGACTCAAAATTATCATCTCCTCGAACGATGGATTCATACACCTTGGTACGACCCGAGACATCGTCAGACTTAACTGTCAGCATCTCTTGGAGAGTGTAGGAAGCACCATAAGCTTCGAGGGCCCAGACTTCCATTTCCCCAAATCGTTGGCCTCCGAATTGAGCCTTACCCCCAAGAGGTTGCTGGGTAACAAGGCTATAAGGTCCAACAGAACGCGCATGGATTTTATCATCTACGAGATGGTGCAGTTTAAGCATATACATATAGCCAACTGTTGCTTTTCGATCAAAGCTCTCTCCAGTCCGTCCATCGATCAACGTCACTTGTCCACTTGTGTCAAGATTTGCTTTGCTAAGCTGATGATTGATATCATTCTCATGGGCTCCATCGAAAACAGGCGTAGCCATCGGCACAGCAGACGTTAGGTTCGTTGCGAGTTCGACAACCTCATTATCTGACATCCCTTTGATATCTTTGACAATCTGATCATCTTCATACACATGATCTAAGGCGGTTCTCAAAACTTTGATGTCCTTATGCTCTTCTATGGCCATCTTAGCAAGGGCGTCGTTAATTTGACGACCCAAACCAGCGGCAGCCCATCCTAGATGGGTTTCAAGAATTTGACCCACGTTCATACGGGAAGGAAGTCCCAGCGGGTTCAAAACAATATCCACAGGTGTTCCATCCTCAAGATGAGGCATATCTTCTATTGGCACAATACGAGAAACGACTCCCTTATTTCCATGACGACCAGCCATCTTATCTCCAGGCTGAAGTTTACGTTTCACTGCAACGAAAACTTTCACCTTCTTTAAAACACCGGTAGGGAGTTCGTCTCCACGACGAAGCTTTTCAACCTTATCTTCAAAACGAACTTGAAGAGCGGTGACCCGGTCATCATGATGTTGCTTAGCAGACTCTAAGGCCGACATCACAGCGTCATCCTCAACTGTGATTTGGCGCCACTGACCTTTGGACAAAGAATCGAGCATGGCTTTCGTAATTTTTACTCCCTTCTTCACGCCTGACGGTGCACTAATAACTTTTTGATCCATCAAGAGGTCTTCCAATGCAGCATAGAAGTTCCGATCCAAAATAGACCGTTCCGCATCACGATCTTTTGCAAAGCGTTCAATTTCAGCGCGTTCGATAGCCAAAGCACGCTCATCCTTCTCAACACCCCGGCGAGAGAACACACGTACTTCAACAATAGTCCCTTGAACACCTGGAGGAAGCCTTAAGGATGTATCACGGACATCCGAAGCTTTCTCACCAAAAATCGCCCTCAAGAGTTTTTCTTCTGGTGTCGAAGGCGTTTCACCCTTTGGAGTGACTTTGCCAACAAGAATATCTCCTGGCTTTACATCAGCGCCGATATAAACGATGCCTGCCTCGTCTAAATGACGTAGGGCTTCATCGCCAATGTTAGGAATATCACGTGTAATTTCCTCATTCCCTAATTTGGTATCGCGAGCATCAAGCTCAAATTCTTCAATATGAATTGAGGTAAAGACGTCCTCTTTAACGATGCGTTCAGAAATGATAATGGAATCTTCAAAATTGTAACCATTCCATGAAACAAAGGCGACAAGCACGTTGGATCCAAGCGCAAGTTCTCCCAAATTCATACAGGGACCATCGGCAATGATATCTCCTTTTTCAACCTTATCCCCAACTGTTACGAGGGGCTTCTGATTAATGCAGGTTTTATCATTGGATCGTTGAAACTTCAGAAGGTTATAGATATCCACATTGCTGGTGGTCATCGCACTTTCATCCGTTACACGAATGACGATACGAGAAGCGTCTACTTGGTCCACAATGCCTGTTCTTTTAGCAACAACTGCGACTCCAGAATCACGGGAAACAGGACCTTCCATACCAGTTCCAACAAAGGGGGCTTCTGTTCGAAGCAAAGGAACGGCTTGTCGTTGCATATTCGAGCCCATCAGCGCGCGGTTTGCATCGTCATTCTCAATGAATGGAATCAAGGAGGCAGCAACGGACACGATCTGTTTCGGGGACACATCCATCAGATCAATTTCAGAAGCAGGAGCAACTACAAATTCTCCATTTCGCCTGCAGCTGACAAAGTCAGCGGCGAACCGACCTTGCTTATCCAGCTCAGCATTGGCCTGCGCAATTGTATGCTTACTCTCATCCATGGCCGTAAGGTAAATAATATCTTTCGTAACCTTTTCATCAACAACTTTGCGATAAGGTGTCTCAATAAAACCATACTTATTGACCCGCGCATACGTCGCGAGCGAGTTAATGAGACCGATATTTGGCCCTTCCGGCGTTTCAATTGGACAAATTCGCCCATAGTGTGTGGGATGAACGTCACGTACTTCAAAGGTCGCGCGATCACGGGTCAAGCCCCCTGGACCTAAAGCTGACAAACGCCGCTTATGATTGATCTCAGAAAGAGGATTTGTTTGATCCATAAATTGGGATAACTGGGAAGTGCCAAAAAATTCACGCACAACTGCTGCTGCTGGTTTCGCATTGATCAAATCATGGGGCATGACCGTGTCAATTTCAACAGAACTCATTCTTTCGCGAATGGCACGCTCCATTCGAGAAAGTCCAATACGATATTGGTTTTCCAAGAGCTCACCAACAGATCTCACGCGTCGATTTCCAAGGTTATCGATATCATCAATCTCACCCCGCCCATCTTTCAAATCCAAGAGAACCTTTATAATAGCCAGGATATCTTCCTTACGTAACACACGTAGTGTGTCGGGAGCGTCAAGCCCCAGACGGGAATTCATCTTTACGCGACCAACCGAAGATAAGTCATAGCGTTCCGAATCAAAGAAGAAGCCACGGAAAAGAGCTTCTGCTCCCTCAATTGTTGGGGGTTCGCCCGGACGCAAAATTCTATAGATATCAACGAGGGCATCCTCGCGCACCAAATTCTTGTCAGCCATTAAGGTGTTACGCAAATAGGCCCCAATATTGACATGATCAATATCTAAAGTGGGAATCGTTTCAATACCAGCGTTGGTCAAAGTTTCGAGCAAGACTGGCGTGATTTCATCACCCGCTTCTGCGTAGACCTCACCTGTGCTTTCATTAATTAAATCATTGGCAATATAGCGGCCAATAAGGTCATCCTCATAGACGAGAACGTCATTAAGACCTTCTGTTTGCAGTTTTCTGGCAAAACGAAGGTTCATCTTGGCCCCTTCGGCTGCAACGACTTTGCCTGTGTTGCCATCGATTAAATCATGGGCAAGCTTTCCTATCTTAACCATTTCCGGACGAAAAGCTGTCTTCCAATGTTCGCCTGACTTCACATACTCAGTGGTGCCATAGAAAACGCTTAAGATTTCTTCCCGCGACATGCCTTGGGCTTCTAATGGGTCGAGTTTCTTCCCTTCAGCTTCTAAAAGCTTTCTCTTCTCTTCTGTTTCTGCGCTGTCAAGAGCCATAAGAAAAGTTGTAACGGGAAGTTTCCGCTTACGATCTATACGCGCGTAAACGTTATCTTTTGCATCAAACTCAAAATCCAACCAAGAACCACGGTAAGGAATCACACGCGCTGAAAAAAGGTATTTTCCAGAGGAATGGGACTTACCACTATCATGGTCAAAGAAAACACCCGGAGAACGATGCATTTGAGAAACAACGACACGCTCAATTCCATTAACAATAAAGGTTCCATTCTCCGTCATGAGCGGAATATCACCCATGTAGACTTCTTGCTCTTTAATGTCTCGAACGGATTTTGCACCTGTCTCTTCATCAATATCCCATACGACCAATCGGAAGGTCACACGCAAAGGAGCAGCATATGTCATGCCTCTCTGCTTGCACTCATCCACATCATATTTCGGTGGATCAAAATCATAACGGAAGAATTCTAGCTGCGATTTTCCAGAAAAATCACTGATAGGAAAAATGGACTGAAAAACTTCTTGCAATCCAGTTGATACTCTTTTCTCAGCAGAAACATCCATTTGTAAAAAGTTCTCGTAGGATGTTTTCTGTAGCTCAATAAGATTAGGCAAAGGAGCTATTTCAGGAATCCTTGCAAAGCTCTTCCGAATCCTCTTGCGTTCCGTATAGGTTCTTGCCATTAATGCCTCATATTAAAGTGTTCAGTATTTAGTGTAGCAGTTTCAGTGTAGCAGTGAGCAGTATTCAGTGTTGCAGATAAATTACAGTATGAAGCACAATAGCTCCATCCTACTTTCTGCTACACTGCAATACTGCTACACTGACTACTGATTTACTTCAGTTCCACTTTGGCGCCAACTGCTTCCAGCTTGGCTTTAATTTCCTCGGCCTCAGCCTTTGGAGCCGCTTCTTTCAACGGCTTCGGAGCACCTTCAACAAGGTCTTTAGCTTCTTTCAATCCAAGGCCTGTGATGGTACGAACTTCTTTGATGACTTCGATTTTCTTGTCACCAGCAGCCGCCAAAATAACTTGGAACTCCGTTTTTTCTTCAGAAGGTGCAGCTTCTGCAGCCATACCTGCTGCCGCAGCAACAGCCACAGGAGCAGCGGCGCTTACGCCCCACTTTTCCTCAAGCTTCTTCGAAAGCTCAGCAGCTTCCAATACAGTTAGTTCAGAAAGTTGTTCTACAATTTTTTCGAGATTTGCAGCCATCTATAGTTTCTCCTTTATATATAGGGACGATTATGCCTTTTGACTATAGGCAGAAAACGTCCGAGCCAATTGACCTGCAGGGGCCTGTAAAATACCAGCGATGCGTGTCGCTGGGGTTGAAATGATACCAACAATCTTTGCTCGCAACTCTTCCATAGAGGGAAGCTTTGAAAGGACTTCGATGTCTTTCTCATTTAAAACCTTACCATTTAAGATGCCTCCAATAACTTTGAATTTCTCGTTACCATCGGCAAACTTTAAGGTTATTTTTGCGGCCGCGACAGGGTCTTTTGAATAAGCCAGCGCAGTTGGCCCAGAAAGCAAATTATTAATGCCTTCATTTTGTGTGCCAGCAACAGCTAAGCGCGCCAATGTATTTTTGGCAACTTTGAACTGTGCACCCGCTTCGCGCATTTGACGCCTCAAGCCTGAAACTTCAGCCACAGTAAGCCCCGTTTGGTGGGCTACAATAACCAAGTTTGACTCAAGAAGGCCCTGACGCAAAGAGGAAACCAGCTGTTCTTTTTCGCTACGATCCAAGATCACGTCTCCATCGTTTAACCTTTGGAAACCCAAAGGTTTGGTTACACTAAATCCCAGCATTCCACTGAGTTGACCCGCCCGCGAAAATCGTTCTTCAGAGGCTGCTACGCCCTCATTCCGACTCTCCCGTCTATGCAGGGGCTTTCGCTTTAAACTTAATCCTTGGTCCCAGATCAAGTCAGGGAAGGCCCAAGGATCAAAGATCCCCACAGTCTTGGACAGGCTTACTCTAGTTATTAGAAATTAGATATTAGTTATTAGAATTTTCTAATAACCAACTGCTAACTTCTAAAAAACTATCGTTTCCAAAATTTTCCAATTACTAACTACTAATTACTAGTTAATTAAATCAGCAATTTCCATCTTTACAGATGGTCCCATGGTAGATGAAAGGGAAACCTTCTTAATATAAGACCCCTTTATCCCCGTTGGTTTAGCTTTCATAATCGCATCTGCGAAAGAACGCAAGTTTTTCTCGATGTCTTCTGATGAAAAACTTGCTTTTCCAATTCCAGCATGGATAATACCTGCCTTTTCAGCCCGATATTCGACTTGTCCACCTTTAGCTGCTTTCACCGCTTCCGCCACATCCATGGTTACCGTCCCCAATTTTGGGTTTGGCATAAGTCCTCGGGGACCTAGAACACGCGCAAGCTTTCCTAAGAGTGCCATCATATCCGGCGTTGCAATACAGCGATCAAAATTAATTTCACCGGCCTGAATTTTTTCAGCCAAATCTTCATCTCCGACAAGATCAGCTCCTGCCTTACGGGCTTCTTCGGCTTTAGGCCCTTTAGCAAAAACTGCAACACGAAGGGTTTTTCCGGTTCCCGCAGGAAGTTGGGTTACCCCACGGATGCTTTGATCAGATTTCCGAGGATCGAGGTTTAAGTTTATCGCAACTTCAATGGTTTCATCAAATTTTGCTGTCGCCCGTTCTTTTACAATTCGGATGGCTTCCTTTACACTAGAAACGGATAAAGAATCAAGTCCTTCATAGGCTTTACGAATACGTTTTCCTGCCATGTTTCTACCCCACTACCTCTATGCCCATTGATCGGGCGGACCCTATAATCATCTGAGATGCTGCTTCAATATCGTTTGCATTCAGATCTTGCATCTTAGCTTTTGCAATCTCTTGCACCTGAGCAATGGTCACCTTTCCAACAGTTCCCGTTCCGGGCGTCTGAGACCCTTTCTGAAGGCCTGCAGCTTTTTTTAAGAAGTAGCTTACAGGAGGCGTTTTCGTAATAAAACTGAACGTCCGATCTTGAAAAGCCGTAATCACCACAGGGATCGGCATTCCCGGCTCCATGTTTTGTGTTTGGGCATTAAATGCTTTGCAAAATTCCATAATATTTAGCCCTCTTTGACCCAAGGCCGGCCCAACAGGGGGAGAGGGATTTGCTTTGCCTGCAGGAATCTGCAACTTAATATATCCTTCAATTCTTTTTGCCATTTGACTCCTCTTTTCATTGAGTTTGCGGTACGGCGATGACTCGCCTCCCGCATGTTTCAGTGTAGCAGGGTAGCAGAATTACAGAATCCATAAATTTGAAGCACTGAAGCCCCGCTCTTCTTTCTGCAATACTGCTACACTGTTACACCGCTACACTGTTAAATCTTCTCCACTTGGACAAAGTCCAAATCTATAGGAGTAGAGCGGCCGAAAATAGAGACCGCAACTTTAACACGTTGTTTGTCTTCATCAACCTCTTCCACAATTCCGTTGAAGGAACTAAACGGCCCATCACTGACACGAACTTGTTCCCCTACTTCAAAGGTAATGGTCGATTTTGGCTTTTGCACACCCTCTTGGACTTGCGCCAAAATCCTATCGACTTCCCCTTGACTCACTGGTGTTGGCTTTCCGCGCGCCCCCAAAAAACCAGAAACTTTGGGCGTATGACGCACCAAATGCCATACTTCATCTGTCAGCTGCATTTTAATGAGCACATAACCGGGGAAGAATTGTCGCTCGGAGGTCACTTTAGCCCCCTTTTTAACTTCAATAACTTCTTCCGTAGGCACCAAAATCATTTCAATTTGATCAGATAAAGCTTTCTTTTCTGCCTGTTCACGAATGTGCTCAGCCACTTTTTTTTCAAAGCCCGAATAAACGTTAACAACATACCAGAGGGAACCTTGTGTCATCGTCCTTTTAAGCTCCCAATCCTAATATCAAAGAAATACTCCATGCAAGAATCCGATCAATAACCAAAAAAAAGGTCGCACAAATAAACACCATTAAAAACACCAGAATGGTGGTAACAATGGTTTCTCTACGTGTCGGCCAGGTGACCTTCGATACTTCTTGGCGCACTTGGCGCATAAATTCAAGGGGTGATGTTCTAGCCATAATCTTTTTCCGGGTTAAACGAACTTCCTCATAACAGAGTTTAAAAAAAATTACAAATACTTTAATCAACAAAACTCAACGCGAAAAAACGCATCGCACATCGGGACTTAACACTGAGAAATATTTCTTTAATATGCAGGATGCGCCACTTAAATGATGACTCAAGTTACTGATTAACGCCTGCGGGCATGCCCTCTTCTCTTTGAACTACGCCCCCTGCGAGATGCAATTTTCGTCTTTGAACGACGGACTCTCCGAGATGTAACTCTCCCCTTTGAAGCACGCGCTCTTCGCGGTGCGGCCTTCTTTCTTGAAGCATGCGCTCTTCGAGGGGCAGCCTTCCCCCTTGCAGCACGCGGGCTCTTGGATGTCCTGATTTTTGCTTTCTTTTGAGGCTGGAGATTTACCTGTACCGCAGGTTGAGGATTTACTGGTACTGCAGGTAGAGGATTTGCCTGTGCTGCAGGTAGAGGATTTGCTGGTTGCACTGGATGAGGATTTGCTGGCCATCCAGGTTGAAAATCTGGTGGGATTACAAATTGAAAATCTGGTGGAAGTTGAAAGTCTGGTGGAAGGACGGGTTGAAAATCTACTGGTAGTACAGGTTGAACATTTGCCGGAGGTTGGTGCAAAGGAGCTGGTACATTTATAGCGGGTGGTTGATCACCAAAGATATCTCGAACCACATTCCCAGCGTTCAAGACCTTAAATGCCGGACCGCTGTGAAAGCCAGGGATATTATGATCAAGAGCATGACCAGAATCGTAAACACGCCTTATCAACTGATCGGGTGTAGGGTCTATTCCTGTTGCCTGAAGAGCTTGTTTTGTAAGAATACTAACAGCTGCTGCTTCAGGAGCTGCAATTGAAGTACCACTTACGATATTACTACCCTGCTCATTATAATGGACAAGAACATTAGCTCCCGCAGCAACCATGTAATGAGAAGAGGCAACTTCCCTCGGAAGGTGGGAAAAAGGGTCGAAAACTTCCTCTCCATTATGCATATAGCCTACAGCTCCGACAAAAAGCATGTTTCTACGACCTATATCATTGAAAGCTATAAACTCATTTGATGGGACATAATTACCATTATCTATCTCTACTTCATCTACATAATGGGGAATTTCACGACTTGAGCCATTTCCTGCAGCGAGGAAAATAGGTATATCAAGAGCCGCTTGTTCTAATGCATTAATATATTCATCCATTGGGACTATAGGAGGATGCTCTCCGTATGAAGCAAAACTCATATTAATAGCATCTACATGGTGTTCTCTTGCAATTTGAAGAGCTGCAGCATGATCCACTAAATTCAAATCTATCAGAAGAAGATTAGCTGCTGGAGCTAATTCATGAAAGGCTCCAGCAATAAAAGAACCGTGAAGATCATGGCTAGCTTGCTCTCCAGCAACCAGAGACCCATGAAGATCAGCCTTGCCTCGATTAAGTATATCAAAAAATTCTTTTCTTTTCCGCAAATTTGTAATTCGCTCCATTTGCGTAGCATGATCTTCTCCAAGGTTTAAAATCAACTGAGCAAGGCGCCCACCCTGTTCTTGATCAAGATTATCAATAGTGAAGCTATCTAACCTCTCCTCCGTTGTAAGCGTAAGGTTCAATCGTTTAACTGCCGGATGGAGGAGGCCTAGTCGTTCATAATATTGTACATACTCGGGGTGAAAACCGTGATCAAGGATAGCAACAGTATACCCTTGTCCCGTATGTCCCCTTTCATGAAAGGCACCTACCCCTGTTGCCTGTTTAATCTTAGCAGAGTTTGTGTACGTGCCATTGCCATGAGGATGGAAATTGAAAATTTCATCCGGATTATGCCGAATAGCATACGTTTCATGAAATGGAAATGAAAGTTGAAAACAAATAAATAAAAACCAAGACAATTTATTAAGCACGCTACTCTCTCATAATTCAATTTATATACTTAGAAATATATACTTATAGATAAATAGAATTACAAGAGCAAACAAAAAGAATCTTTCGACTTCGCATAATCATTTTTGGGTTACCAGTCGTAGCTGCAAAGCAGCGAAGACTGGCAGGAGTGGAGGGACTCGAACCCCCAACCCCCGGTTTTGGAGACGGTTGAAATGTTTAACTGATAGCAAAGGTTAACAAATTATATCAATAAAATCAAAAACTTGTATCGAATTCTTTGCTGCTGCTTATACAGGTTTGTTACTGTTTTTTGTCTCCAAATGTCCCATGAGTGTCCCACAGTAGGCCCCTTAGTCTAGAGAGATATGTGCTTCTAATATACCAACCTCAGCTTTATGCCAGATTTTATCAGCGTGCACTGAACAGATCGTTACTTTTCTAAACTGTGGCATCGCTACACGGTTGAATCGGACAATTACCGCAGCTGGGTTGTTACCAACTGGACTACGGCCTTGTCGGCCGCTACCGTATACTTTAGAATCAAGACAAGAACATCATAAGCTATAAGGGCATTCCAACTTGAAGAAATTTACACACATATTTGCAATCATAGAATTGCCATTAAAACCCAATGAATCACCTCCAGCAAAGCTCTTACTTTTACCTACAAGTTTGAGGACTAAGTATAACTAACATTTTCATACTTTGCTCCTAATAAGTTTAGGAACGCCAATAATTAAATATTTGGAATGTTTTTTAACAATCTTGTAAAATGATTACGATTTTTAAAATTTAAAGTGAATTCCTCATCAGTTGCATGAGGGTGTGGGTATTCACTCACGGCAAGGTAACTCTTATCCCTTTGCTCTTGAAGAATCCTTAAATTTTTACCTTCAATATAAGCCAATGAGGTCATGAAGCTCGTTTGATTAGGAATGGGCCCTAACCAGCCACGACCTAAGTTTAATTCATGTTCTACATAATCGAGGTAGGTTTCCTTTGCAAGAGCATAAGTCAAGATTTCATTCCGAGCTTCTCTTAAAATTCGTCGACGGTTCTCTAAGCGTTGACGCTGCTTAAGAGACAAATCATGTCGAGCTAAAAGTTTTTCATCATCTTGATGAGCACCAGGTAAATTACCTACTTCTCCACTGACACGCAAGACTTCTTCTAATAAATCATCTTTTGCCACTTCATATTTAGTTACAGGTCGATCTGCATAGTCAGGTCGTGAGGGTGGAGAATTATCAATAAGTTGTTGATAAGCAGGCTTCGCTTTCATGTTATCTGGTAAAATTTGTTGGTGAAAAGCAACTTCTATTTCAGGGGCAGCTAACTGACGTATAATTAAAGTTTCGGAATGACTTTTTAATTTGTCTATGCCACTTTCACGTGTAAGGTCCATAGCAAGAAAACCACAATTCGTACCATCCCCAAGATACAAGCTAGGGTCATATTCATAAAAAGTTTCCTGACCTCTATCTGTAGTAAATACTTTAGCTTGAAGTCCTTTAAGTTCAACTAAAGCATCGGCGAGTTTTTGGAGATTATCAGTTTTTAATTTTTGGAGAAGACGAAATTCTTTTGGAATAACTATTAAAGGGGCTTCTTTTTCCTCATCTTCGCCCTTAGATTTGCTTTGAGCATTTGCGTAGGTCCCCCAATCTTGTTTTTCCAGTATCCATAAGCTCTCTATATATTTTTTTAGGATAGAGATAAGCTCTGTGTGTGATTCAGAAGGCTCTTGTAGCCAATGAAGATAGCATAGATAGCGCTCTGCTAAATGAGGCCCCCAGAGTTTGTCTAAGCAATCGAACTTATTATTTGCAATATTATCTAAAAGAAAACTTTCCCCCACATGCCGATAAAATTTTCCTGATAAGGCAACAACAGGATCATCAAAAGTCCAAATTCTAAATATATTGTCTCTCCCAAGAGCTTCCTCTATTGCCATCTGTGATGGTTCGTCAGCGATAGCTGGCGGTCCAAACATAAAGGTTTTGACTGAGATTTTAACTTTATCAGGTTTAAAGATCTCACAAAAATTCTGCATTTGTGTTGTCATATAATAATAAGCAGCGAGGAGAGCTTCCGCGCCCCCAAGACTATGACCAGATGTAACAATCTTAAACTCTTTAGGTGTTTTTTTATTTTTATAATAATCCCTAATTTTACTCATTAATAAATTACAATAATTCGACCCAGATTTCATGAATAGTTCGCCTATTCCCCTATGAACGGATAATTTTCCAATTCCTGGTGTATAACCCATTGTAACATTAGTAACCCAATCTCGTGAAGAGTTTGAACCAGAAAAAACAATGACCAATTTATCCTTCCCTTCTTTTGATTCGGTACCTTTCTTTATATAAGCAATATGGTCTACCTCACCTCGCTCCGAAAAATAAGCCTGCCGATTTCTTTTGAATGCAAGTAATTGTTCTTTTGTAATATTAAATATACCCTTAAGGCTTTCCAGATTACGAAAGCCTACACTTAACACGGAAATATTTGATTTATCTAATAATTGAGTTTTATTTAAAAAAGAAGCTGAAACAACGGCTTCACTCGTTAGTGGATATTCTTTGCTATTATCAGTACTATCTACAAATGATGGAATTGAGGCCTCAATTTGTTTAGTACTAAAGTGCCACAGAAATGCCTTATGGATTTCTTGTTGAATCACTTTTAATTGTCGCACTGCGAATCCAATTTCTTCTATCTCTTTATGGTTAATAGGATCCTTATTAAGAATCTCTTGGAGAAAGCTGTTTATCTCTCGAATACAATTTTCGTAATCTGCTTGAAATTTTTGTCGTTGATCGTCTCTAGGAAGTGTGGAAACCTGCTCACTTTTATATATCCCCCTGTTTTCGTATAAGGAGGGCTGTTCCGGTATGTTATTCCATTGTTTTTGAACTTCTAAAAGATTGCTATATAGTTCATCGATCTCTCTTGTATTCCTTATTATTCTTTCCCGCTCTTCCGTTATAGTAGATTCCATGTGGTTTGTAACAAACCCTCTAGTTGTTTCATCTGTGTATATGTGCCTACAAAATTCCATATACTTTACAAACTTCTTCAATTTTTTTGGAGGAAGGGGAGATCCTGTTAAACTAACGTTCTGATCTGCATTTTGTTCCTCTAAATAATTTGTTACCAAAGCTTGTATAAAGCCTTCTGGAATATGTGATAATTTATTGTTTTTTTTAATTTGTTCCATCAGAACTCTGAATTCTTCTTCAAAATCCTGAGCTAAAAATTTAGGGTTTGGGTGAACTTTTAACAGCTTTGGACCTTCCTCATAGAACTTTCCAGATTCGCGAGCATAGTTTCTTAAGGTATTTTCAAGCGTAGAAAATGTAGGCTTCCAAATATCTTGAACAAAACGAGTTCCATCGTAATCACCAGCAATTTGATATAGACAACTTAATAAGTCAAAAGTTGTCTTAATTTCAGAGAGAGTAGGTGTAGATAAAAAGTCGGCATCCTTTAAGAAATTATCAACAATACCATATCTCATTTTTCTTAATTCTCTAGCGCAATATCGGAGGTTTAATTTTATCTTTTCTACTTCCGTTTTTTTAAATTCATCTGTTATCTTTTTTTGATGTTTATCCTTGTCTATCTTGTATAGAAAAACTGCTGCCCCGCCTCCCATTATTCCCACTATTGCGATTGGTACAGCCATTGCAGCCATTGCAGCTCCTGCTCCTGCTCCTGCTCCTGCTCCTGCTGCTGCCCCTACTGCTCCTCCAGCCCCTGCTACTCCTCCTACTGCTTTTAATCCTCCTACGCCTGCTGCTAGTGGTACAAATGTTGTTCCTGCTGCTTTTAATCCTCCTACACCTGCTGCTAGTGGTACAAATGTTGTTCCTACTGCTTTTACACCTGCTGCTGCTCCTAATGCTGCTCCTTTTACTGCTACTCCTCCTGCTGCTCCTCCTGCCATTGTCGCTGTTCCTCCTACTGCCCATTTTATCCAAGCAATGAGCGTATAAGGCTGCATACCCTCTTTAACAAGCCCATCAATTCGGGCTTTAAACCCGTCGATTTCTTTTTGGAAATAGGACTCAATTTTAGCAACTTGTTTTGTAAGAAGTGTTGTCATGCGCTCCGTTAAATGATCCAATTGATCTGGAGAGCCCATGATTAGAGAGGGGTTAGCTTTAGTTAATTCAAACGCTTCTTGTAATTGTCCAAGAGTCTCCTTTAAATTACTACTATCGGCAGCCTCACCTTTTGGATCTGATTTTATCAGCTCCTCAATAGCTGCAATTGCAGTTTTTAGCGTCTGAAGTAGCTCTTCTACATTTTCAGATTCTGTAAGTGAAAAAATATTAACAGGCGATATATTGGAGCCGTTGCTACTACTAGAGTTAGAAGTATTGCTTTCCTCATCAATACCTTGAGCCTTTCCCTGAATCTTAGCTAAGTACTTATTAGCCTTTGGATATTCCTCTTTCGCTTTTTCAAAGTATTTTATAGCCTCTTCCTTTTCCCCTTCTTTATAACAGTTCTTCCCCAGTATGTAGTTAGCTTTCAGGTCGCCTAGCTCAGCTTTTCTGTTATATTCAACAATCTGCCTAGTGGTTAATGATTTTTTTCCCCCTTCTGATTTTTTTCGTTGTTTTTTTGATCCTCGTCTTTTTGAATTTCCATCTGATTCTTGATCACGAGAGGTACGTTTTCTTTTTTTATCTAGTCCCGTCCCTGATTCTTTTCGTTTCTTTTTTGATTCTTGTTCTTTTAATTCTCCATCTGTGTTTAATTCTCCGTCTGATCCTCGATCAAGAAAGGCACGTTTTCTTTTTTTACCTAGTCCAGTATTTTTTTCATTTTTCTTTTTTTTCGAAAGTCTAGTGGGTTCTTTTTTCTCTTCTAATTCTTCCCGTTGCTTTTTTAATTTTCCATTTGATTCTCGAACTAGAGCGTCACGTTTCCTTTTTTTACTGCTTGAAAGATCGTTATCTTCTAATTTCTTCGGTCTCTTTTGTAATTTTGTGGCTGATCTTTTAACATGATCGGTACGTTTTCTTTTTTTACTTGATACCGTGTTTTCATTAGTTTTCCGTGCTTCTTCTTTCTTTTTCTTCACAGATCTAGCGGATTCTTTCTCCTCTTCTAGCCCAAGCATTTTCTCACCTTTTCCGCTCGCCCATGCAGAAGAAATTGGATTGACAATGAGAGCAAAACTTAATGTAATAGCTGTGCTATTTTTTAATAATGATAGAGTTTTATTCATATTTATTCTCCCAGATATATTAATATATATCTTCTTATTATAAAAATTATTTCATCACCTATGAGTGAATAGTCCCTTTTATGTTTAAGTTTTGTTAAGAAAGATCAGATCTTTCTTTTTTACATGAACCACAGCCCTTATTTAGACATAGGTGGTCTCGTAAACACGTTGAGGTTGTTGGAAATTTCTTAAGTTAGATACTCGGAAAATATCCTTGATTCTGAAAACCTAGTAAAATTCACCAGGTTTAGTGGTTTTAAAAATTTATTTAAATTTTTTACAATCTAAGATAAATCTAGCTATGAAAGGTCGGGTTTGCGCTAGCCGCTGACGCAATTAATGGAAAAACTACAGAGCTTATGCAAAGAAATGAGATTTTTCTTCCACAAGAAATTTATACAGAATGCTTAGAAATTATTAATGGCGTAAAGTTTACACGCCGAGAAATAGATATTATCGCCTTTCTTGTAAGTGGAAGATCAGCTAAAAAGATAAGCTCCTTCTTATCTATCTCTCCGAAAACAGTCGACTTTCATACACATAATATAATGCAAAAATTGGGATGTAACTCTCGTGAAAGTATCATAGATTTTATAGAGAAATCAGAAAAACTTCCGTTTGTAAGAAAGTATCATTCAAGCCTTCTCCTCTACGAGGCTTTTGAAAAAAGCATAAGAGATATTTCAAAGTTAACACAATCAGAAAGTCTTTATTACTTAACTATTTTCTGGAGCGAAGAAGGACAGAAAAGCGATTTTTTTAATTTTCTTGCGACTTGCCTAAAAAGTGTAGGATTTAATGTTTCTATCAGGCTTCATAAAAAGCAACAATCCATCCCTAAGATAATCAATACTTTTCGAAAAGAAGAGTACATCATTTACGTAGTTCCTAAAATTTCTGATTTTCAACCTCTTGAAGCAAACAACCGCGTGCTTTTCCTTTTTTTAGAAGAAGAAGATATCAAAGACATTGGTCAAAGGCTCGTTAATCCTAACTTTATGTATCTCTTAAAACAAAAAAATGTCTATTTTTTAATCTTCGAAATTCTAAAAAAAGTCCTTCCCAGTGAAAATCTTGAAAAGAATATTTTAGAGTTTGAAAAGCAATATAATATTCTTCAAGTTTCTGTCATAGTTAAACAGACTGAATCTTTTCCTAATAAGCAAGGATTAGAAAAAAAAGAAATTAATTTAATCTACAAACTAGATTATCTTTTGAAAAATAGAAAATGGAGAGTGGGGTTAGCTAGCGTTTTTATATTTATCCTTAGCCTAGTGATAGTGGTTACACAATATTATTGGCAGGAACCCTTACAAGGAAGCTCCATTCGATCTGACCTTATGCTCCCCACAAAATCTGTATTACTCGATCGTTCTAATTTAATAGCTCAAATCAACGAGAAGTTTAAAGGACGTGGGGGCATTCAAACTATTGCCCTTGCGGGAATAGGCGGGTCGGGAAAAACAACACTCGCTCGACAGTATGCTCAATTTCAACGATCACCCATAATTTGGGAGTTCAATGCAGAAACACCTGAAAGCCTCTTCAATTCCTTCGAAAGTTTGGCTTCCGCTCTTTCTAAGAAAGAAGAATATAAAAAAATACTGAGGGAAGTGAATGCAATTAAGAATCCTACAGAAAGAGAAGAGAAAATTATTCAGTTTATTAAGGAACGCTTAAGATCATACTCAAATTGGTTTCTTATTTATGACAATATTGAGACATTTAAAGATATACAACAATATTTACCTCAAGATCCTCATGCGTGGGGAGAGGGAAAAATTATTTTAACAACACGAAATAGCAATATTCAAGTTAAGGATATCATACCCATTCAAGAACTTAATCAAAATCAGATGTCAAATCTCTTTTTTAACATTGTAGAGGACGGAAATACTCAACAACTAACCCCAGCTCAAAAAGTAGAAGCTAAACAATTTTTACGTAGAATTCCTCCTTTTCCCTTGGACGTTCTAATTGCAGCTTACTATTTAAAAGCCACAGGAACTTCATATTATAAGTACTTAGAAAATATAAATAAATTTAATAAAGATTTTGAAGTTATGCAAGTAAATTTTGTAAAAGAAATAAGTGATTATAAAAAAACGAGATATAGTCTTATTAAAATGTCTTTGCAGAAAATTATGAGTATTCATAAAGATTTTGGGGAGCTTTTAGTAGCTGTAAGTCTTCTTGATTCACAAAATATCCCGCGAGATTTACTTGATGCATATAAAGGAAATATTATAGTTGATAAATTTATATATAATTTAAAAAAATATTCTTTAATTACGGATGGAGGATTTACTTCGTTTAATTCAATACCAGTTTTTTCAATTCATAGGAGTACTCAAGCAATAAGTCTTGATTATTTAAAAAAGCAATTAAGTCTTAAGAAAAATAATCAATTACTAGATGCAATTTTTAAGGCTCTCCAAAATTATATTATTCAATCAATCAACGAAGATGATTTACAAAAGATGAAATTGTTAGTTAGTCATTGTGAAACATTTTTAAGCCATAAGGAACTATTATCGTATGTTATTAAAGGATCTTTCAATGGCGAACTAGGAAGAATTTATTATTACCTAAGCGATTACATAAAATCTAAAAAATACCTTGAAAAAAGTATTACGTATTTAAATATTAAAAATTGTAAAGACTTTGATTTACTCGCAAACATCTTAGTATGTTTAGGAATTGTCCACTGGGAGCTTGGTGAGCACCAAAAGGCTAAAAAGGTGCTTGAGGAAGCGCTTCTCTTCTATAAAGACGATTCTGCTGAAAATCAGATAGGCTTTGCTAGAGCTTTAGCCTACCTAGGAGTTGTTTATGGAGGGATAGGGGACCATAAAAAAGCTAAAAATCTGCTCAATCATAGCCTCTTTATTTATAAAAAATACTTTCCAAAAAATTATACTGAAATTGCTTGGACCTTAGCTCATTTGGGAAATGTTTATATCAGGGAAGGGAATTATGAAAAAGCTAAAAACTTAGCTGAACAAAGTTTTTTTGTTTATAAAAATTATATTCCTAAAAGCCACCCTGGTGCTGCATGGGCTTTAACGTATCTAGGTATTGCTAATAGAAACTTAGGAGATTATGAGAAAGCAAAGAACTTATTTGAACAGGGTCTTCTTATTTACAAAAACCATTTTTCTGATAACCATATTGATGTCGCTTGGACATTAGGGCAGTTAGGAATTACATATCAAAAACTAGGTAATTATAAAAAAGCCAAAGAAGTTCTCTCAAGAAGTTTAAACATCCATACGAATTTATTAGGATATAATAATATTAGAACATCTTCTGAACGAATAAAATTAGGTGACATTTATAAAGAGGCTGGAGATTTTAAAACAGCTAAAAATCTACTAGAAGAAGGCCTAAGAGCTTATGAGAACCATTATGGAGATAGTCATATAAAAACAGCCCAAGTCTTAAGGAAAGTAGGAGAAATTTATTTTTTAGAGGGAAACATGGAACTCGCTGAACATTTGATGAGAAGAGCCTTTAAAATATTTCAAAAAAATAAACACTGTGATATTTACTTAATTTTAGAGGACTTAGGGAGATTATACTTAAAAAAATCTATATTGACTGCACATGGAAAAAATAAAAAACGATCCCAGAAACTTAAAATTCTAGCTTTAAATTATTTAAAGCAAGCTCTAGAAATTGCAAAATCTCATTTTCCAGCAAATTCACCCCATGTTACAAGACTTCAAAATAAAATTCGATCTTTTTCCGAATAATTATATGTAACAATTTAAAATTATTTTATTGATTGATTGAAAGAAGAGAAGCGTATTATAATTCTCTAAAAATATTCTAGATAAAGAAAGCTCATGCCTAACCCAAACCCTAAAGCAATCCAAGACTTCTCAGATCTTGAAAAAGAAGCTCTAAAGGAAATTTCTTTGGAGATTATAAAATCTGATCTCCAGAAATCTCTTGGCCAGCTGAACCAGAAAAACATGGAAGATGTTGGAAATAAAATTTCTGAGATTAAACAACACTACGCTAAGGAAATCAAAGAAGGTCTTCAAAAACACATCAAGGAGCAACTTGAACAACACTTCCAAAATGTTATTCAGTCTCACCAAGACAATATATCGAAAGTCCTTTCACCCATTTTTAAACGGGCTGAAGAAGATAGACAACGTCTTAACAATATAGTCAACCAAACCAATGAATTCTGCAAAAATATTCAAAGACAATATACCTTTAAATGGGACCAACCCTTTTTGACCCTTGTTCTTTCAACAGCAGCGACAGGCGCTCTCATGGGTCTTGGGCTTCTTTTATTTCAAATTCCATTCGTATCGGCGCTTCTTATGAACGAACACACGAGAAAAGCCTATGATATTGGGGTTCGGGTATTGGAATATGAAAAAGAACTCCAAGCAAGGCCGGAGCCAGCCAAGAAGCCAGAAACTCAAAAAAAGAAAAAATCTTGAAAGTGAGAGTTCTCCCCTTTCTTGGTCCAGGGAAACGAAATTTTGCTCATGTAATGAACCATTAGCGTCTTTTCTAGAAGAGAAGGTGACCGTTTTCAATAAATGCTTTCACCCTTTTTTTGATCGTCTGATCCTCTAATGCAAGAGCGAACTTGAACCGGAATTCTTGACTTACCAGGCGCTAATAGTGTAAAGACTAGCGCCTTTTTACTACAAGAAATTATCTAACTAACCCTTCAATCATATACAAAAGTAAATCACTATATATTACTTAGTGCCTTTGTTTAAGCTCTTTCCTAATAACGCGCTTATGGGCTTTAGAGGACTTTTCATGTTCCAATGATGCAGCATACCATTTTGCTGCTTCTGTATAAGATATTGGTGTTCCAAGCCCATACTCATAAAGTTGACCTAAGTTATATCTAGCCTCGATGTGTTTCAGATAAGCTGCCATCTTAAAAAACTCTAACGCATCTTTATATGACTTGTTCTGAATGCATTGCATGCCAGCCTCAAAATACCTTTCAGCATCTTCTTCTGTAGATACTATATAGGTAGTAGGCGATTGTATTCTTCGTTTCCCTCTTTGGTAAGCATCCATTGCTAATGAAGTAGTTACAGCTCCTACCAAATACGTTACGGCTTCTAATTTCCGTGCATCTGTCAATTCTTCTCGTTCTTCTTCTATAAGAGGATGATATGATAAAGAATGAGAACGTTCTTCTCTTAAATGGTCCTCTTCATACATTGACTCTGCAGGTAAGGAAAAAAAAGAAACTGCAGTTAGAATGATTCCTGTCGTCATGGTAATTGATCGTAGATTCATTTCTTTGACTCCTTATAGGTATGAAAAACACACTAATAATCTCTACCCCTTATAGTATACAAAATTGAAAATGATTTATCAATAAAAATTGACATTTATTTTCTTAAAATAATTAACTCTTTTTATGATCATCATCATCTTTGCGTGATGTATCATTGTTGTTCTGAGGAAGGCTTATCATGGGCTTCATCATTTATATTGATAACTACTTCTTCTTGTGGTTTCTCCTCACGGTTTGGAGGAGTTTTTTTAGATAGAGAGAGAACATTCGGAGTATTGTTCTCTGAAGATCCAATATCCTTCTTTTTGCGGAATTGTTCTTGGGCTTTTTTAAAGCGAACTTCTTCCTCAGCCTTTTTCTTTTGCAGAATCTTTTGTTGTTTCTGCTGTTCCTCACGTCTTAATCTCTCATCTTCTTCAGCTTCTAAACGCTTTTCCTCTTTATCAACTTCTTGTTGGTGCGACTTCTTCCTACGGTTTGGACTAGCTTTTTTAGATTTGAGAGAGAAAAGATTCGGAACATCCTCTGAAGATCCAATATTCTTTTTTTTGCGGTTCTCATCTTCTTCAGCTTTTAAACGCTTCTCCTCTTTACCAATTTCTTCTTGTCGTGGCTTCTTCCTATGGTTTGGACTAGCTTTCTTAGATTTTGTCTTGGTAAGTGGCTTAGTCTCCTTGCTAACTTTATCGTCCTTGTTCTGAGGTAAGTTTATTCCGTCATTTATATCAGCAGGCCGTTCTCTAGGAACATCAACTGCGCCTGGAAAAACACCTTTGGGTTTGGGAGAGAAAAAATTCGGAACATCCGCATCACCCTCTGAAGATTCCGGATTATTCTCTGCTTCTTCCTTTCTTTTCTTTTCGATACGCCTTATACGGTTCTCTCTGTTTGGACGAGATTTCTTATGCTTTTTTTCCCCCGTGAATAGGCTAGGTTTATTAGCCCTCGAGTCAATTTGATTATCTTCCGCCTCACTATCTGAGGACGATTCTGAGTCTGTTTTTTCCTTATGTTTCTTTTTTTTAGTGGTTTCCGTGGTGGAACCCCTTTTACACCAGTTAAGTTTTTCACAACAGTTGATTAACCGCGGGCTTATTCTACAAAATTTTTCACAGACTACACCAGCTATTGTTGTTGTAAAACCAACTAGAAGAGGATAGCCATATATTTGCCACCAATCCGGGCTATCACATTTACAGGGGGGACACGTAAACCTAACATGGTTTGTGCCATTACTCCATATTTCTAAATCAGAATCACTTTGCATTGCATGTAGTGGAAATGAATTGGAAACCAATAAAAGAATTAAGGTGTAGGCTATAAATTTTGTTTTAAACCGGCTGAATTTTTTCATAAAAACTAACTCCAAAAAATGTGTAACAAAATAATTTCGAAGAAATTATTTATTAAAAAGCACTACAGTATACAATTGGTGATTATATCAACCGTATCGAGTATAGCCTTGACTCATAGTTCAAGTGTGCTTAGCAGCCCTCTGCTGCTATTTTTAAAGACCCTAGCAAAGCTATATGTCTTAAGCAATATAATTTTGATATTCTTACCAATTATTAGAACGTATTCAATTAAAAGAAGGAAAAAAGAAATGCCCAAAGATGATACTAACTTCCAAGATTTAGAAAAACAAGTTGCTACGGATGTTCTTGAGGACGCTCTTAAAGCTCTCCATAACAAAATCAACAAAGAAATAGACAAAAACAAAAAAGATTTCTCAGAAAAAATCAGTAAAGTTCTTGCTAGTTTCAGGCAAAACCTTGAATAAAAAGTCACTGAAACGATAGACAAGAAGATTTCAGCCCTTTTTACAAAACATTTTTCTGACACAAGTTCCCAGGTTAAGTCAAGCTTCGAGCAAATGTTTTCTCCTGTTTTAAAAAGGACAGAAGACGATATGAAACACCTTCAGAGCCAAGGACAAAACACCCTAAACTCTTGGAAAAGTATGATGAGCCAATATACAAGCCTTTGGACAAAACCTTTTTTTCTTTTGTTTGTAGCTTGTGTCCTTACGGGGACAGCCATTTCCCTCTTTTTTACTCTTTATATGATAAAAGGAGAAAAAAGCGCTCGGCATCTTTGTGAATCTAACCTTCAATGGTATACGGAAGAGTACTTTAAAAGAAAAAAAGCCGAAGAAGCTGCTGTAAAACAAAAAGCCAACAATCAGATGAAAAGCAAGAAAAAATCAAAGTAACTCTCAAAATTAGCAGCTCATTGAGTTCCTCAAATCGGATAAAGACGTTCAGATTTTACAAAGACAATCCCCCCTTCCTCGATCAAGATCATGCTCAATTTTCTTTTGTTGAGCTTCTTTTTGAATAGCTTTACTTATATCAGGGTCCATGTTCTTAATAACATCGAAAGCTTCCTTATTTTTGTAAATGGATTTCCCAAGCTCACGGAGCTCTTTTTTAACAACAGGATCAAAGGGAGTATTTTGAAGATCCTCTTTGAGCTCCTTGAATCTAAAATAAGCAGAGTAGGCTTCCCGTAGCTCTTTGTGAAAGATATCTTCGCTAATTTCTTCCCTCTCCTTGGTAGAAGAAAATCCCTCTGACTTTTGACTTAACTCTTGAGCTCGATGCATTTCTCTTTCTTTAGTATCCAGCTCTTTTTGCTTTGAAGCTTGAAGGTTCTTTAAGAACTCTAAAACTCTATTCGGATCTTCCTTGGCTGCTTTTCGGGCTAAGTCTCTTGATTTATCTGACATATAACTTAAAAGGGGGGAATGAAGCTCGCGTTCAACAGCTTCAAGCTTTTGCTCATAAAGTCTCATATAAGGCTCACTCTTTTCTTGCCAATAACCAATGGCAGACTCATCTCCATGCAGTTTTAACCCTTTCTCAAAGACTTTTTTAATGAACCCAGCCTCATTAAAAGCAGGGTGCTTCATATCTTCATATACCTCCTGAAGAGAAGGTGTGACAGTTTCTTGTTTTTGTTCTAAACTTTTCCTCAAGCTAGAGGATATATTAATTTGGCTTTCATCGTGCTCTGGCCTCCTATCGAGCATAGGAGGAGATGTTTTTTTCAAAATCTCCTGTGCTCGATTTTCTTCTCGAATCACTTCAGGCTTTAAAATAATATTTTGTTCGAGATCACCACGCTCTGGGGTACGTCCTAAGAAATGATCGGCAACAGATTTAAAGATTTGTTTAGAAACAGCCCCCATAGCATGGAGTTCATCAGAAAGACGCGTAAAGAGTTTTCCTAAAAAGCGATCTTCTTCACGCGTGAGCTTGGCAAGAGAATGACTATCAAGATAATCCGCGGCACTGAGTTTTTCTCCAGATTTTGAGAGAATATCAGCGACCTTCCCTTCTCGCCAGAAATCACAACCACTTCCATAAATCTGCACATCTTCTCGATGTCGTGTCAGAGCCACATAGGCCAAATTTTGATTCATCTCGTGAGAGGCTAAGAGAAAACTCTTATCAACCGTTGTACCTTGGGATTTATGGATTGTGATAGCCCACCCTTGATCAAAGGAGGAAAAAAGATTGGGCGAAAAACTAAACGTCTTCCCCTCATCAAGTTTGACTTCTACCTTATTCTTATCTAAGGATAAAATCGTTCCAATTGATCCGTTTTTAACTCCCAGACCTCCATCGTTACGTGTAAAAACAATCTGGTCTCCTTTTGAGAAAGGTCTCTCTTCTTTAATTTTTGCTCGCCTGCCAAAGTCATCTTCAACGTCTCGCATAATGGTGTAGGTAAAATCTTCTTTTGCAATGTTTCCTGAAGCTTTTAAATGATCTCTGGCTTGGATATTTAGATCTTGGACATCACGGTTACTATAGGCCATCATCAAAAGGCTTCTCTGAGGGTCCTCCTTGTAAGCCTTTAGCCAATCTTTAAGAAGAGCATCTTTAGCTGTATCTCTAATTTCCACTCCTTGGCCAGGCGCACGCTCTATGCCGATAAGATGATCAAGCCTCTTCGTTTTAAGGAGTTGCGCGGCTTCTTTGTATTGAGACTCCTTGTTTTGTCCCTTGTCCATGAAAAGCCTAGCCATTTCCGAAGGATCAAGGCGTCTTTCTTCTAAAGCAGATCGATAATGCTCTGGCTGAGAGAGAATCTCCTTTCCTGCTTCTTTTTGAATATCTCGCCACTTTAGAAATTCTCTGTAGTCCTCATGATTTTTAGCTCTTTCATAAAGGCTTTTCTCTTCAGAAACTTCCTTTTCTCCTTGAACATCCTTTAGGATCTCCCTAAAGATAAGACTGGATGTCCGGAAAGATATCTCATAACGCTTCACAACATCCTCAGCACTTTGCACCTCGGGGAGTTTTTCTTCGAAAATGTGAATATGTCCCCGCATGTGATAAGCCTGGATAGCCTTTTGAGACTCTTGCTTTCCAAACCAAACCGTTGCTTCTCTTTGCCAATCCTCCTTTTGCCGAACGACCTCCTCAAGACGTGAAGCACCGACTTGCTCTGTCACAAGACGAAAAGCAGGACCGGCTTCAACAGGTTGCAGTTGAGCGGCATCTCCTACAACAACAGCTTTAATGTTTAAGGCTTTTACAGCTCCTAAAAAGGCCTCGGCGCGCTATTTCCCAATGAAATAGCTAAATGCAGGATACGATTTTCTTGTTTGCCAAGCAAGAGGAAAAAGCCAAAATTAAGTTCTTACTTTATACTTCTTATGCGGATCATAGGGTCCTGTGCTTGCCACATAAAGGTAATTTAAGGTGACGAGATTTTTCAAACGTTCCCTGACGGCACGCACGGAAAGACCTATTTTTTCTGCCACTTCGGATGTTGAGAGCCCCTCTGAAGTCCGTATGACTTGTATAATTTCTTGATCAAGCTTGTCGAGCTTTGGGGGTTCCATAACCGTTGTATATATAATGACGCGAAAGCGATCGCCGATTTCTTTGAACTCTGGTGTGGGCAAACCAGCATCTCGACATCCCTCAATGATGCGCACTATTCCCATTCCCCATTTTTCAATATAACCAAGTTCGTGTAATACCCTGACAATGACTTTGTTTCTTATTTTTGAAACCCCTTCTATGATATCGCTTACCGTAAGTCCAAACGGGAGAAGTCCAGGATTTTCTATCTCTAAACGATCATCAAAAATAGCGAGTCGAATGGGAGCTCCCCGTTGGGAATAATCACTATGGGCAAAAGCATTAATGATGGCCTCTCTCACCGCATTAATGGGAATTGACCAGTGTTCAGTTCGTTGTAGCCCTTCAATTTTATAGCCAAATAAGGAATGTTTTTTCACGAAATCAGCGGCTTTTTCAATAGAGGTGATGGGGTAGTCATGGATTTCAAAGGAATCGATAATGTTGGCCTTTGTCGTTCCTGCAAATCTGCCGGCTTGTATCCAGCAATCTGGGAAGAGCTCTTCTCTTCGCGGGCTAAAAAGGATAATTCCCCCTATGGTTGGAACCTTCTTGCCGTGGCTACTTACGACAAGTTCCAACGTTTCAAGATCCTTTTTGCTAAGCGATCGCTTACTCTCAAAGAACCCGGAAGCAACCCGGAAGTCGATTGCTTCCGGGTTTAAATCCACCAGAGGCGTTTCATCAAAATATTTATTTGTGACAGATCGCTTGAGCTCCTCGATCATGGTTTGATCAGCTTCCCGATTGGTTGGCCCCACACGATAATAAACGCCTTTGGGTATGCCGGAGGTTTTAAGATAATAGGGCTTGTTGGCTCCAGGATAAATCTGCACCAGCAATAAGCTCTTGTTTCTATAAGAAAAAACATCGACATTGGGGGAGATTTTAGGCGATATACAATCGTTAATAAGATTGGTTATTTTTTCAACCTCTTTGAGGGGGTTATCTATCCCAATGATGGCCTTGTCTTCATCACGCACCCCTAAAATAAGAGTTCCCCCTGCTGTATTTGCAAAAGCAACAATCGTTTTTATAATATTGTGTGAGCTTGTGGAGTTTTCTTTAAACTCCAAAATCTTTCCTTCATCTAATGATAAAAATTGTTCAATCTTCATACCCTTCAAATTACCAGGAAGCAAAATATGCGTCAAGACTTCCTGGTTAATTTCCTGGTTGTTTTTAATGAGGAAAAGACACGGTTTAGACGAATAGAAGTTTAGTTCAGAACCCGGAAATTCTTCGCCTCCAGAATCGCCAGGGCTGTTTGGATTTTTTGAGTCAGCCAATCCTGGTGAGAATCATCTTCAGCCAGGGTGGATAAGATAGAGATGAAGGCATCCAAATAAGAAATACGATGGGCTTGGAGAGGAGACTGCTTCCCGTCGATCTCAGCAATGGCGAGGCGTTCTTCGTAATCATATTCACCGGAAGGGGAGACAATTCTATTGCAAAGGCCCAGAGGACTACCCGACAAATCCGACATATTCACATTGGAATCGAATCTGTCGGAAATGTCGGGTTCTGTTTTAGATATATTTCCCAAATTTTCTTCTAAAAAGCTCAGGGGACTATCCGACAAATCCGACATATTCATATTGAAGCCGAATCTGTCGGATTTGTCGGGTTTGTCGGGTTTGTCGGAAATGTCGGGTTTTTTTAAAAATTGATTCAGCCATTTATTCATGGTTGCCTCTCTTAAGGACTTTAGGATTCACGAAGAAGACTCTTTTTGTTTTTCGACCCTCAGCAAGAGCTCCCTCTTTCAACCAGCCCAAATCTATAAGAAGCTCACAGGCGGCCTCAACCTCTTCCCTGGTTTTCAAAAATGCCCATTCTTTCCGGTAAACGTCTCTTGCATCGAAAGGATCATTTAAGTCTCGCCCCTGAATCCGCCTTGCAAGATTTCTTGCGGCTTGATACCCAGGGCTAAGACCCATCTCATAAATCCGGCGCGCATGCATCTCCAAATAGTCACACCAAGCAGTTGCTCGTCCTACACAATCAAGTGGGATAGCTCCGCGTTCCTTTCCGCTTGCAACATTGATGAGATGGAAGATCAGAGCAAGTGAGGGCATAAGCTTGCGATACTTAGCCAAATGATCAATAAAAATGGGTTCTTCTTCAGCACGAAGCTTTTCACACTCAAGATCCGTTACCCAAGTGTAAAAGAATTGTTGAGCCTCCTCCGTGAAACAAAAGTAAGGTGTCTCGTCCCCTTCCTGAATCGCTCCGTACTCACAGAAGTTCATTGTGGCAAGTTCCTTCATAATGGAAGCGGCTTCTTTTTGAGCTGTGATATTTGGTTTCTTATCGATTAATGTCCAGTTTTTGACCTCATCCGGATAGATCAACAATTGAAAACGCTGCAATAGTCCATCATTGCAGAACCCAAATAAAGTCTGGTGAAAATAGGATAACATTTTATCAGGCTGCGTACTTCCGAGTATGGAGATGCAAAGGTTCTTCGTGTGTGTCGTTCCTCGCCCCATACGGTCAGTTGTCTTTGAATCATCCCCATTCCAAGCCTCTAAATAGAACGAGCGGTCCGCCTCATGACCTATCTTATCCCAGGTCGTTAATAGGCCAATAAGCTCATCCCGATATAACAATAGTCCGCGGGGATTTTGAGAAAGAAGCTCATGGATTTTTTCTATGGTCGTATCGTTTGTGTAATATCTCTTCCAAATCGGAGGTGGGGGTTCTTTGAGCATTTTAAGCTCTTCCTTAGCAAGCCCAATGTCGAGCGTATTTCGGAGGTCGGCAGCTTTTCCCATCCTTTTCTTAATGGCCTCCTTTTGAACCCTATAGCTCTCCATTTCGATTTCATGAGCCTGGTTTTCTTTTTCAAAAGCCAAGTAAGCCTCTTCCTCTAGAAGTTTTAAAGGCTTGATGACTTCCTTCAGACTCGGGCTTTTCAAGGTACTCGGTCGCCCCACAACCCCTCCCCAAAGGTTGGGGACAATGGACCAAGAATCATGACGCTTTGGACGAACTCGACATCCTGCGCCAATCAAGGACGCCGTGACAATCAGGGCTGCAACCGCGACATAGTCCAAGGGACACTGCATGCGTTCTGCGATATCCGTGAGCCAATCTTGATAGGGCTCGGGAATGAGTTTTGGAGGGAGCGGTATGACAGGAGAGAGATCCTTTTTGATGCTCTTGAGAGGCGTTGGTTCAGGCCACTCTGTTTGTTGAGGTTGGGTTGCTTTATCGATTTGTATTTTTACCTCCTCAATCCCCTCCAACACATGGAGATCATTGAAGTCCGTTGGTTTTGTTTCTCTATTTTTAAACACCGGAAACAATGTCAAACAGCCATGTTTTTGAGCTACTTCTTCTGCTGTGGTACGGCCGGTATTCATTTCTTTCCAAACATCATCATCTCCTGTAATTTTGATAAGACTATTGGGATAGGCTTTCTTTAATTCTTCAATAGCGGGCTCCAGATTCCCCGCATCAAAGGCAACTACTGTTGACTTTTTCGTTGCCATATAAAGACTGGCGCCTGTGGCATAGCCTTCACAAATGAGGATAGGGCTTCCATTCTGAAACGAACCCAGATGGTGAAAGCAGCCCTTTTTACGACCAGCCGGAAGGAACCGTTTTTTACCATCCGACTGAATTGATTGGAGGCTCCAGAGTTTACCATTGATATCTCTTAGAGGAATGATCACGCAACCGTTATGAAAATGGACACCAAAAGGGTTTACTTTCTTACGCTCCAAATAGGGAGAATGCCCAGCTTCAGCATAAGATTCCCATTTCTGTAAGACTGATATAGCGGTTTCTTCATATTTCTGCTGCTTTTCTTCTTCCGCAGCTTCCCTTGCTTTGTCAATTTGTTCATAGACTTGTTCTTTATCCAGGCCGGGAGCGATCTTATTGCTGAGACTCCACTTCTCATGGATATCGCGGCTCCAATCGCCGAAGGCTCCCGCAAGGCCATAAAAGACATACCATCCATCTTTTCCACCCTTTTTATCTGTAGAAAAACGATGAATCGCCCCATCTCCTATAATCTTTTCGTTAAAATTGATCCCTGCACAGCGCATGGCTTCCATAAAGTCTTTGACATAGTTCCCTGGCAGGAATGACTTGAAAGAAGACGTGGGAGAGGGCCCAATTTGTTGAGTGGCAAGATTGGAGATGCTAAAAATAGGTTGTAACCCTTTGGTTAGCCCCTCTCCCTTAAAGAGGGGCTTTTCTATTTTCCCATTCATCATTTATCGCACTTCTCCATTTTGGGCTTCAATCCAACGAGAAAAAGCACTTTTAGAGATGAGGATCTTCCTTCCTATCCGACGGATACAACAATTAAAGCCGTTGCGCTCAGCTCGGAAAATAAGAGCTCGAATTCCTCCTTCTGTGAAGGCTGGGTTGCTCGTGGTGAGTTGTCTGATGGTGACGAAGTCGTCTACACTTACAGAGGGTTGTGTAGATTCATTATGAATTTGCATTCTTTTTACTCCTTGATGCTATAAAAAACAGCCCTATTTCTGTCTATTCAGAGTAAAAATCAATTTTGAGAGAAAACAAATCGCAAAAGGGGTCAGGACAAAAGGGGGAAACCCATTCCCCCTTTGAAAATATGTTTAAAATCAATAGAATGTGTAAAGATGATTTCCGATGGGGTCACCCCTTATATTTGGCTCGTCCTTGTTGGGATTCAGGCAAGCGTACTAAAGTCGCCATTGCATCGGCTAGTTTTTGGCTAAGTGGAGTCGTTTTATGACCAGCTAGTTTTTGTTCAAATAAAGTGGCTATTGCTTTTTCCCTGATTTTCTTTTGAGATCTCCAGTTCCCTTATAACCTCTCGCATCATCCCTAAATAGGGAGTTGTATATGCGGAAGAAATCGTAGGTTCTGTATGTAAAGTGAGAAAATACTCATCAAGGACAAGATGATAATCAATTCCTTTCTTCCTTGCCCATTCCAATCCCTTTTGAGGTTTTAGGGAACTTTGCGCCCAATTGTCACGATCAACGTGGATGAGCTCAAAGGCCCCTCCAAGAACAGCGGCTTTTACCATGGGCAAGTTCTTCTCATAAAGGTCTGACCTCGAAAAAATGCGAGAAAGTCTCACAGGAAGGTGCCGTTCTGGGGTCTTTGAAAGGGAATCCTGGGTTTTTGGATTTGCTGAAAGGAAATCCAAGGCTTCTGGATCACAATGATTGATATATGAGCAGAGCTCGTGACCGGTCCATAAATCAAATTTAGAGCAACTTTCGTAAAATTCTCTTACCTCAGACAGGTCATCTAATATTAAATTCTCCCCAGTGATTTCTGTGTAGGCCTCAAAAAGAGAGACCGGAAAATATGACATATATTGATAAATCAGTTTTACAAATTTAGGTCGAGATCTAATACGATGGTTCAATATATGAGGATCGTAATCAATTGGGTCAATTGTGACAATATCGTCTATGGCTACAATACCATCTGCAGCGAAAAGTCTACTTCTATCTTCTTTTTCAGAAGACGATTCCTGTCCTCTTGTAAGAAGTCTCTCTGCAGACATTATATCCATAACCAGCTTACTGTTTAGGTTAATTATTTGGTCATCGCAGAGTGGTCCATATAGACTGTTAAGGGAAACTATATAACGTAACCCCTTTTTAACATTTATGGGACGAGTGTCACATAGCCACTTTTTGCAAGAGTTAACATCCTCCTCATGTATCTTTTGTGCAAACTGCTTATTCACCCAAAGATCCTTTCATTCATGCTTTGGACAACTTTAGCTGTATGCGCTTCACTGAGATGGGCGTAACGTTTCACCATTTGAAGGGTTTTGTGACCCAATACCTCCGCAATTTCGGTAAGTGATGCCCCATTCATGGCCAAGTAACTGGCGCAACTATGTCGAAGATCGTGAAACCGAAAATTGTCGATATTGGCTCGTTTTAAGGCTGCTTCCCATGCTGAGCGGCTATCCCAAGGCTTCATGGGACGAGAGGGAGAAGGAAAAACTAAATCAGAAGCTATATTCCTAACTCTGTTATGCTCTTCCATGAGCTGCAAAGCATAATGAGCGAGAGGCAGAGGGCGCCTTTCTTTGTTTTTTGTATCATGCAGGGTGATAACACGGCGCTGCAAATCAACATCACTCCAGCGTAGGTTGATGAGCTCTCCATGCCTTGCTACTGTACTTAAAGCCAGCACAACAAGCGTATGAAGATAGGGGCTAGCTGAAGCTTTGCAGGCTTCTAGAAGTCGCTCACGCTCCTCATCATCAAGAAAACGTACACGTCCTCTAGGTTCTGATAATTTGGAGATCTTTCTCATGGGATTTTCTTGCAGCCACTCCCATTCATTTGTAGCAACAGTGAAAGCATTTCCCAGAGCTGTCATATAACGATTAACAGTAGAGTTGCTGCGCCTTTCCACATTGCGACCCTTTGTGTTGAGGAGCTTATCTCGTTGTTCAACGATAAGGGCGCGGGACACATCGGAAAGAAGGTAAACGCCGATTTCTCCTTTCCACCACTCAAGTAAGCTTTTGACATCAACAAAACGTTTAGGGTTTTTCTTTTCAATCTCGCGAAGGTATCGATCAATAAGCTCCCTTACCGTATGCTTTTTTGCTTCCGCTGTTTTAAAATGTCGCCCTTGCCGCATATTAGCTTCGGTTTGTTTGGCCCATTCTTTCGCATCCGTTTTGCGTTCAAAGGTAGCCGATTCAGAAGGAAAACCCTTCAAGCGAACTTTTGCCCTGTACCCAGTAGTGCCATCAGCATTAGGTCGAGTTTCGATTGTCGCCATGTAATCCCCGTAGTGAGTTAGAAGAATCTATAACGAAGCATGCATAACAGCAAGAGCCGGGCGAGAGACTGGTTTAATTTTTAAAATTTTACAGGAAAAACAAGCAAGAAATTCGGCATGTTTTGCAAAATGGGACAACTGTGGGACATTTGAGAGAAAGTTTTAGAAAAAAACGCCCCTCTTTTAGCGCAAAGGTTTATATGCACAAGGGCTCACATTACGCCCGTCTGTTGCCTCTTAATGTCCCATGAGTGTCCCATGAAGAAAAGAGGCGCCATAAAAACCAAGGTATTTATTGGCAGGAGTGGAGGGACTCGAACCCCCAACCCCCGGTTTTGGAGACCGGTGCTCTAGCCAGTTGAGCTACACTCCTATTTGTTAATTTCTGGATTGCTTCGGAGCAAAGCTTGTCCTCGCGAAAGCGAGGAACCAATAAGTCATCCCCCGTTTTCACGGGGGCATGCTTCGCGAGACCCACCCCCGCGAAAGCAGGGAAAAGGGCGTGGCGATCCAGACGTTCTTACTTCACGATTGAAGCGACGACCCCAGCACCAACCGTACGACCGCCTTCACGTATCGCAAAACGCAATCCTTCGTCCATCGCAACGGGAGCTATCAACTCTACCTCCATCGTTACGTTGTCTCCCGGCATCACCATCTCTACACCTTCTGGGAGTTTTACCGTCCCTGTTACGTCCGTTGTCCGGAAATAAAATTGGGGACGATAGTTTCCAAAAAATGGTGTGTGACGACCGCCTTCTTCCTTCTTCAGAATATAAGCTTCACACTTAAAGTTCGTATGCGGCGTGATCGATCCGGGTTTTGCCAAAACTTGTCCTCGTTCCACCTCTTCTCTCTTCGTTCCCCGAAGAAGCGCACCAACGTTATCTCCTGCTTGTCCTTGATCCAATAACTTCCGGAACATCTCAACGCCTGTAACGATCGTCTTCTGTGTTGGCTTTATACCCACAATTTCTACTTCTTCGCCAACCTTTACTATCCCGCTCTCAACACGTCCCGTTACAACCGTTCCGCGTCCAGAAATTGAAAACACGTCTTCTATCGGCATAAGAAACGGCTTATCGATCTCTCGCTTCGGCTGCGGTATATACGTATCCACCGCCGTCATCAACTCAAGGATCGCATCCTTCCCAATCGGATCTTCACGGCCCTCAAGAGCACACAACGCTGATCCCTTAATAATCGGAATCTCATCCCCTGGAAATTTATACGAAGACAAAAGTTCCCGGATCTCTAGTTCAACAAGCTCCAACAGTTCAGGATCATCCACTTGGTCAACCTTGTTCATAAATACAACAAGAGCGGGAACACCTACCTGACGCGCAAGCAATATATGCTCACGAGTTTGGGGCATCGGTCCATCCGCTGCGCTCACAACCAGTATGGCTCCGTCCATTTGGGCAGCCCCTGTGATCATGTTCTTCACATAGTCCGCGTGTCCTGGACAATCTACGTGAGCGTAATGGCGATCTGCCGTTTCATACTCAACGTGTGCTGTCGATATCGTGATCCCTCGGGCCTTTTCTTCGGGTGCTTTATCTATCTGGTCATAGGCCGTAAACGTTGCTCCTCCGCTTTCCGCCAATACCTTCGTTATCGCTGCCGTCAGCGTCGTCTTTCCATGGTCAACGTGACCTATCGTTCCTATGTTACAATGCGGCTTCTTACGCTCAAATTTCTCTTTTGCCATCGTTTTTTCCTCTGTTCCTTACTCGTCGGTTTTTTCCTCTGATACTCATATGTCAAATTTTAAGCAACCGTAACTGCGAAGTAATAGTCATTAGCCCGCCTTCACCAGGGTTTCGGCGGGCAGCCTTCGCTGCCTCATCTTTCTTACTGACTTGCCAGCCGAAGCTGCAAAGCAGCGAAGGCTGGAGCGGGTGAAGGGAATCGAACCCTCATAGCCAGCTTGGAAGGCTGGAGCTCTACCATTGAGCTACACCCGCTCAAAAACCAAATCTTGTCCATCTCTCACACCTTAGCGACTTTAGCCGCAGCGGCGGATGGAGAGAGCAGGATTCAAACCCGAGTAGACGTTCGTCGGCAAATTTACAGTCTAAATCAAGCTATCTTTCCTATCCCATGCGATAGCCTCGTTATACATCTATTTCTCTTTTTTTCAAACAATTTTTGAGCATTCACATATTTAATTGACAAAAGCACAAAATTTATTCACCTTGCCCACACGAACTGAGTGTCATCAAGAAAATTTGATAGGAGAGTTTTCTTTTTTCGAACAAGAGGAATGTTTTGGCTAAAGTTAGGCACGCTAAAAAAATAGTTCTTCTCTAAGTTTTTTTGCTACATGACCAAATAGGATACTGATAATTTACTGTCGTAGAAGGAAAAAAAATATGCAATTAAAGACTAGATATCTATTTCTATCTTTTTTCTTTTTCTTTACAGTGGTCCAACCTGCCCATGCTTATTTGGACCCAGGTGCTGCGAGTATGGTATTGCAGGGCTTGATCGGTGGGGTAGCTGCTGCAGTAGGATTTCTTTCTCTATACTATAATAGGATAAAGAAATTTCTCTGTAACCTGCGCAAGCGAAAAGAGTAAGGAGAGCGGAAGAATTTGATTCATAATCAGGAAGCTGGTTCATTTCGTGATCCTGCAGGAAATGTTATAATTTCTAATAATCGAGTATTTCGCACGATTAATGAAATAGCGCGTGTAGATTACGAAACAATCCGAAACAAGGGAATTTTATCAAAGGCCATTCAGCAAGGATATCTAATCAGTTTCGAAGAATTAGATAAATCTGATTGGCCGATTGATACGACGGATCCTGCATATATTGTTGAGCACCCTCGAATTCCTTATATATCCTATCCTTACGAATGGTCGTTCAGTCAACTGAAGGCGGCTGCTTTGCATCATCTGGATTTCCAATTGGCATTGCTGGAAGATGATGTTGTTCTATCAGATGCAACCGCCTATAACATCCAATTTATTGGATCTAAACCTATATTTATTGATTTGCTCTCGCTCAGACCTTATAGGGAAGGTGAGTTTTGGGCTGGACATCGTCAGTTCTGTGAACAGTTTTTGAACCCACTACTGCTCCGTACCTTCAATGGAATCTGTCATAATGCTTGGTTCCGAGGGACATTGGAGGGAATATCGACTACAGATTTGGCTCGTTTGGTTCCACCCTCAAAAAAATTCTCCTGGAATGTATTGAGTCACGTTATTCTCCAGGCAAAACTGGAGCGTGGCGTTGTTAACAATCCAGACAAGCTGATTAAGATAGCGAAATCTCGTAGTCAATTATCAAAAACGGCTTACTATGGGCTCCTTTCCCAGATGAGAAAATGGATTTCCAAATTGACTCCAGTTGATAAGGGAAAAACAGTCTGGCGAGATTATGCAAAAACCCATACCTATACTTCTAAAGAAGCTGCCCTTAAACGAGAATTTGTTAAGCAATTTATAGTCGCTACAAAGTCCAAAACTTTGGTAGATATGGGTTGCAATACTGGCGATTATAGCGTTGCAGCACTAGAGTCAGGGGCGGAGTACGTTATCGGTTTCGATTTTGACCAGCAAACCATTGACCTGGCATTTTCCCGAGCCGTGGATCAGAAATTGCCTTTTTTACCCCTCTTTTTAGATGCTGCAAATCCCAGCCCAAATCAAGGATGGAGACAAGCAGAACGTGAAGGATTTTCTGGTCGAACAAGAGCAGACGCCTTAGTAGCGCTCGCTTTTGAGCATCATTTGGCACTGGCCAAAAATATCCCCATTCAACAAGTAATACAATGGCTTGTTAATATAGCACCCCATGGCATTATCGAGTTTGTTCCAAAGTCTGATAGTACGGTACAGAAGATGCTTTCCCTTCGAGAGGATATCTTCCGTGATTACAACCCAGAAACATTTGAGTTACATCTAAAGGCTCTTTCTAAAATTGTAAAAAAACAAATTGTATCTGAAAGCGGCAGATGTCTTTTTTGGTATGAGCGTCATGGAGCATTATGATGGAAAAAAGTAAGGCGTTAGGGGCTTGGGTGAAAACTTTTTTTCGAGTATTCTTGGAAACGCTTCCTCTATTTGGGCTCATTTTTATTATAAATCCAATATTGATTGTTTTTTCTACATCTGAACCAGCTTCTGAGTATCAGACTTCCTTTGCTATTTTGAGTTTGGCTTGTGTTTGTGCCTGCGTATTGACCGCTCTTCCTATCTCTTTTTTTTCAAACAAATATCGCCGAATAGCCATAGCTTTTCTTCGTTCTCTTTTTCTTATTTCTTTTATTGTTACAATTTTTTACCCCGAAGGTGGTCGACAGCTTGATGGAGTTGCTGCAGCAAACCATTCTTTTTTTTATTATTGTGTACTTTATTTTTTTTATATTATTTCCGTTTCTTTTTTTACAATATTATTTTTTCGTGGCAATGTCGTACTAAGAAATATTTATGTGACATTTGCAATTCTTGGATTTGTATCCATTAGCTACTATTACTACACATTCCAAAATACGATTAATTCTGAAAACCAAACGTATTATTTTGACAAATTCAATCTGTCTTTTGCTTCAGACAGAAACATCGTTGTCATCTTAGCTGACATGTTACAAGGCTCAACTCTTGAACAATACTTTATGATGAATCCAAAGGAACAAAATAATTTTCAAGGATTTACCCTTTTTTCACGAGCCACATCCCCATTTCCGTATACGAATTACGGCGCTCCTGCGCTCTTCAGTGGCAATATGTATAGCAGTAGTTCAAATAAGAGTAGTGTCCAGGCACGCAAAGATGCAGAAACGTCTTCGTTCCTGACCGATGCCATAAGTTCGGGCTTTGACAACACGGTGATAGGCCTTTCTTGCATCAAAGCTCACGAGAATCAAATCTCTTACGTACCTGCGACACCTGAAGAAAAAGCTTTGACTTTGTTTTCATTAAGCATCCAGAGAATGATAAAAAAATCGGTGCACATTCTAGGGTTTGATCCGCAGATGATGTTGTTAGTGGGGTATAAAAAAACCAGCAAAGATATTATGGAACGATTAGCAGTTGCACCCATAGGAAAAAGTAAAAATAAGATACTCTTTTTTCATAGCATGGTCCCTCATGCGCCTTTGGTATTTAGGCGCAAATATTTGAAATCGATGCCTCTTTTTCTAAAACCTTTAGAATGGAATGTAGAAAACTATTGGGATGAAATGGGCTTTTTCGTCGGTCAAGTCACGCGTCTTCTAGATCATATGAAACGTATCGGAATTTATGATAATGCACTCATTATAGTTACAGGTGATCATGGGCATTTTATTGGGGAGCAAGATGACCTATATAAATACCCTGGTACTGAAGATTTTGATGGTATTCAAAAGGGCCCTTGGGCACGAACAGCTGCGATGTATAATGCTGCTATATTAATAAAACCACCATTAATGAGGGACTCATTGCAAATTTCCAGAGTAGCCTCAAGCACTTTGGGACTCCGGCCATTGATAAAACGATATCTCACCGATAAGACTTCAGATTTATTAAAAGATTTTGAAATACTGGGAAAAAATAAGGTTGTTGTTTTTAAAGATAAGATCAAATCCAATCCTTATGAAGTTGTAGATGATCATGTGGTTCTTGAGTTTACTGGGAATGTTAGTTCTTTACCGGAAGAATTTGTAAAAAATATATCAAAATACAATGACATCTCATATAAGATTGGCATGAAAATCACGGACATTGGTGAATATCTAGTAGGCCCTTGGATTAGAGATAATGATCACGCCTGGTTAAAAGGAAGGCCAGCTAAACTCGTTATTCGCCCCTCTGGCGTCGAAAAGAAAATCTATAAACTTCAGATGGTCTTAAAGGGGTTATTGAATAATAAACACCGTGTGCAGAGGGTTCGGCTCTGGCTCAATGATAAAGAACTAGGCATGCTTTCTATCAAAAAGCGTAAAAAAAATATGGTAGAATTAGAAATTCCTATGGACTTACTTGTGAACGATAGTATTAATGAATTTAAATTTGAACCGTTGGACGCAATTTCTCCTAAAGAAATCAATGCTTGGACGACAACCGTTCCTCTGAGTATATTTCTATACTCTTTTCAAATTCTTGAAGCAAGAAAACAATAATGTGTATTGTAACAATAGAGTCAACCTCAGAAATTATTATTAAATTTGTTGTTACTTGACTCTGCCATATGCCTCATATAGGTTGTGCCCATGGATGAAGAGAATATGCATTCCTCTAACATCTAAGGATATGCGGAAGGAGCATAAACAGTGAAAGTATTAATCTTCGGCGTATCTGGGATGCTTGGCAATACCCTTTTTCGTTACCTTGCAGAAGATAAAAATATTTCTGTCTATGCTACCGCTCGAACTCACAGTGCTTTCCAATACTTTCCCAACAAGCTAGCAACTCAACTTATTGCTAACGTGGATGTTGAAAATCACGAATCCCTCGTTAAAGTTTTCACGGATATTCAACCTGATATAGTCGTAAATTGCATCGGAATTGTTAAACAGTTGACTGAAGCCAAAGATCCATTATTGACCATACCTATCAATTCTCTACTTCCTCATCGACTTGCAGCGCTTTGCAAAATAGCAGGGGCCCGCCTGATACATATTAGTACTGATTGTGTATTTTCTGGCACCAAAGGTAATTACCTTGAAAGCGATTTTCCTGATGCAGACGACCTATACGGTCGTTCTAAGCTGTTAGGTGAAGTTGATTATCCGCATGCAGTTACACTCCGTACTTCAATTATTGGCCATGAGTTGTCAGGCCAGAGAAGTCTATTAAATTGGTTTCTCGCCCAACAAAATTCTGTTAAAGGATTTACTCACGCTATATACTCAGGGTTTCCAACGGTTGAACTATCAAACATCATTCGAAATTTTGTACTGCCAAGACCCGAAATGAGAGGGCTGTATCATGTTGCCTCAAAACCGATTAATAAATACGATCTTTTGCAACTCGTTGCGAAAACGTATAAAAAAACCATCGAGATCATACCTTCAGATAGCTTAATCATTGATCGCTCACTTAACGCTGAACGATTTAATAAGGAAACAGAGTATGTAGTGCCTGGGTGGCCTGAGTTAGTGGAACGTATGTATGAATTTAAAACAGGCAATGGGTGAGCGTAATGTTTGAAAATAAAACGATATTAATCACGGGAGGTACAGGCTCGTTTGGTAATGCAGTCATGAATCGCTTAGTGACTTCCGATATCAAAGAAATTCGCATTTTTAGTCGTGATGAAAAAAAACAAGAAGATATGCGGCTTGCTTATAATAATCCTAAGATTAAATTTTATATAGGTGATGTAAGAAATTATAGTAGTATTTTCGGAGCCATGAAAGGCGTCAATTATATTTTTCATGCTGCTGCCCTGAAACAAGTCCCTTCGTGTGAGTTTTACCCGATGGAAGCAGTCCAAACAAATATCCTCGGTGCGGAGAATGTTCTGAACGCTGCTATAGCTAACAATGTAGAGCGCGTTATTGTGCTTAGTACAGATAAAGCTGTCTATCCGATCAATGCAATGGGTCTATCCAAAGCAATGATGGAAAAGCTCATGCTAGCGAAAGCACGCATGCAGCAAGAAGGCGATACGATACTGTGTGCGACTAGATATGGCAATGTGATGGGATCTCGTGGGTCTGTCATTCCTCTTTTCCTTAAACAAATTAAAGAAGGGAAACCCTTAACAATTACCGAGCCCACGATGACTCGTTTTTTGATGTCTCTAGAAGATTCTGTGGATTTGGTCCTCCACGCCTTTTTACATGGTCGCCAAGGAGATATTTTTGTTCAAAAAGCCCCAGCTGCAACCATTGCAGTATTGGCACAAGCCCTCAAGGAATTGTTTGAACGAAAGAATGTGATTCATTTTATTGGTACACGACATGGCGAGAAGCTTTATGAATCATTGGTATCCAGTGAAGAAATGGCTAAAGCTGACGATATTGGTGAATTCTATCGCATTCCTTTAGATAACAGAGATCTTAACTATGCAAAATTCTTCGTAATCGGAGAAAAGAGCAGAGTGAGCGTGGAGGATTATACATCTCACAATACGGTTAGGCTTGACGTAGAGGGGGTAAAAAACCTTTTATCGAAGTTAGATTTTATTCAGGAACAACTCAATATAACCACTAAGCCAACCGAAGCAGGAATGGTTGCCGCCTGATGCCCTATAGACAACTTGTGGATATAATTCATGCTTAAAGTAATGACAATTGTTGGTACGCGCCCAGAACTCATTAAAATGTCTAGAGTCATCGCAGAATTTGACGAATATACTCGGCATATATTAGTTCATACTGGGCAAAATTTTGATTATGAATTAAATCAGGTGTTTTTTGAGGACCTTAATATCCGTAAACCTGATTATTTCTTGGATGCTGCAGGCGCGAATGCCGCAAAAACGATAGCAAGAGTCATTGAGAAAACTGATGATGTTCTCGAAAAAGAACAACCTCATGCGGTCTTAATTTATGGTGATACAAATTCATGTCTTTCTGTGATTGCTGCTAAGCGCAGACAAATACCTGTCTTTCATATGGAAGCTGGAAATCGTTGTTTTGATCAACGCACTCCTGAGGAAATTAATCGTAAGCTGATCGATCATTTAAGTGATATTAACATTGTTCTTACCGAACATGCGCGAAGGTATCTTATTGCTGAAGGGCTTCCCTCTGAACGAATTATTAAATGTGGCTCCCACATGCATGAAGTATTGAACCACTTTATGCCTAACATAGAAAAATCTCAAATATTGACACAGCTCAAAATTCAACCCAAAAAATACTTCTTAGTAAGTGCTCATCGAGAAGAAAATGTTGATAGCCCTAGCAAGTTGCAAGATTTACTCGATACTTTGCAGATCTTAGTTAGAGAATACGATATACCCGTAGTTGTTTCAACTCACCCGCGCACAAGGCAAAATCTAGAAAAACTAGGAACTAAAAATTTTGGTTCAAAAATTCAATTTCTAAAACCATTTGGTTTTCTTGATTATATCAAGCTTCAAATGGAAGCACTGTGTACATTATCAGACAGTGGGACCATTACCGAAGAATCTTCTCTGCTGAATTTACCTGCCGTTAATACGCGAGATGCGCATGAGAGACCTGAAGGGATGGATGAAGGAACTTTGATCCTAAGCAACTATAAAGCAGAACGCATATTAGATGCTGTTCGTGTCGTAACTAAACAGCACAAGTATAACGAACGTTTACATAAACTTGTTCCTGATTATGACGCAGGCTTAGTCTCAAAGAAAATTCTTCGTATTGTTCTAAGCTATGTGGATTATGTGAATCGCGTGGTATGGCATAAATGAGTCCATCGACTAAAAATAATGCAACATTTAGACAAATGTTGGCAAGTATCTATACGAATTATCAGCTTATTTTAGTCTTAGGAAAGCGAGAAGTTCTGGGTCGCTACCGCGGATCTATTATTGGTTTGGCATGGTCTTTTGTTAACCCCTTGCTCATGCTCATTGTCTACACATTCTTTTTTTCTGTTGTTTTCAAAGCAAGATGGAGCATTAATCCAACTCAAAGTCCGACTGATTTTGCTGTTATTCTTTTTGTAGGCTTGATCGTGTATAATTTATTTGCCGAATGCATCAATCGGGCCCCTACGTTAATTACCAATAACGTGAACTATGTTAAGAAGATTGTATTTCCTCTCGAAATACTGCCATGTGTTGCAATGGGATCTGCCTTATTTCACGCAGTTATTAGCCTCTTCATGTTGTTGGTGGTTCAATTCATAATTGCAGGTTCGATACAATGGACTTTAATCTTTTTTCCATTTATTCTGGCACCGTTAGTTTTAACAACACTTGGAATTTCTTGGTTCCTCGCTGCACTAGGTGTTTATGTTCGAGATATTGCCCAAATGACAACTTTCGTTATTTCAGTATTACTATTTGTTTCTCCGGTATTTTATCCATTGTCAATGGTCCCATTAAAATTTCAAACCATAATTTTATTAAATCCCCTGACACTCATCATTGAGCAATCTCGAAAGGTATTGATATTTGGAGAAATCCCGGACTGGAACAGTTTAATAGCCTATACCGTTTGTAGCGCTTTCGTTGCATGGATGGGTTTCTGGGGGTTTCAGAAAACAAGACGAGGATTTGCTGATGTCCTCTGAAAATATTGCTCTTCAAGTCAATAATGTCAGTAAATGCTTTACAATGTATAAAGCGCCTCTTGATCGTCTGAAACAAATGATGCACTCAAGGCTTTTAAGCCCCATAAGTAAAAACAAAAAAACTTATTATAATGAGTTTTGGGCTCTACAAGATATAAGTTTTGAAGTCCAGCGCGGTGAAGCCGTTGGCATATTAGGACAAAATGGGAGTGGTAAAAGTACGTTATTGCAAATTATCGCAGGAACCTTATCTCCAACGACTGGCAACGTAAATGTAAAGGGGCGTGTTGCTGCTTTACTGGAGTTAGGTTCAGGATTTAATCCAGAATTTTCAGGAATTGAAAATGTTTATTTAAATGCTAGCTTATTAGGTTTATCGAGAGATGAAACAGATAATAAAATAGATAGTATTTTAGCATTTGCTGATATTGGGGCTCATGTAGAGCAACCCGTTAAAACCTATTCTAGTGGTATGATGTTAAGGCTTGCCTTTGCTGTTCAAGCAGCTGTGGAGACAGAAATATTGATTATTGATGAAGCTTTGGCTGTTGGTGATGCACGGTTTCAACTGAAATGCTTTAAGCGTCTCGAAGACATGAAAGATAATGGTACAACAATTCTTTTTGTATCCCATGCTACAGAACTCGTGCGTTCATTTTGTGACACAGGTATTTTTATTGATCATGGAAAAATGCAATATATTGGAGACGCAAATACAGCAACAATTCAGTATTTAGCTCTCTTATTTCCGAATCAAGAAAATAAAAAAACAAGTTCAAACTCTGAAGAAATCTTAAATCTCGAAGAAATAGGCATAAGAAAAGAGAACGTTCCTATAGAAAAAGAAGCCAAGCATCTGTTGTTTGACAACTTCTCTGAAACATCTCCTAATAATTTTGGTCTTGGGGGAGCAACATTACACTGGGTAGAAATCAGGGGATTAGAAAATTCAATCATTTTTTTGGGTGGAGAGAAAGTTACTGTTCGCGGTCACTTTTCTTGGGATAGAGAATTTGTTCGAGATCTGATTGAAAGTAAGAACTTAGAGAATAATATTGCTCTTTGCATTGCATTTATGGATTCCAAAGGGCGCTACCTTTTTGGTTGCAATGGATTTGATCACAACCTAGTATTAGATGGTTTTTTAAACGAAGAATCCACCGCATCATTTCAATTCATACTTCCCTTTTTAACGGAAGGTTCTTATTTTATAACAGTTGCTATTACAGTTGGATCACTAGAACGTCACGAACAATTAAAGTGGTATGATGCTCTTATAGAATTAAAATGCCTCCAAAAGAAAAATAATGTTTTTGGAACATTTTTGATAGATTATAAAATGAATTACGAATTTTTAGAGGAAAAATGCGCATGAACAACCATGCTCAACAAAAAAATATTAGTAGCGATGGGCAAGCTCGCTATCATTTTTATTCTTCAGAAGACTTCTTAAAATCTGTAAGAAATGTAATAAAAGAAACAGATGTGGTTACCGATATTGGTTGTGGAATTTGTCCAATGAACTACTTCCGTCCAAAACTTCATATTATGGTAGAGCCATGGAAGGAATACGTAGACATTCTTGCTTATCGACATTTTGGAGACAAAAGCGCACTCATCTTGCAATTAGGTGCCTTAGAGGCCCTTAAAGGATTTGCAACCAACTCTGTTGATAGCATTTTTATGTTGGATGTAATTGAACATATTGAAAAACTTGAAGGTTTTCAAATTATTAAAGAGTGCGAGCGTATAGCACGCCAACAAATAGTGATTTTTACTCCTTTAGGTTTTATGCCTCAAACAGTTAAAGAAGGAGAAAAAGATGGATGGGGACTCTCGGGAGCAGGAGTGCAAGAGCATCTTTCTGGCTGGGTACCAGAGGATTTCTCTGTAGAGTGGTCATTTTACATTTGTAAGGATTTTCATCTATTTGACCATCAAGGTCGCGCCTTTCCAGTACCTTATGGTGCCTTTTATGCAATACGTAATTTTGAAGAAAAGAAACTTCCGCACCCTAAAATTATGTCAGACATGCGTCTCCCGCTTCCATCTGAGATTGCTCTTCAGCAGGCTCAAACTCAACTTCAAGATAATCAAGCTCTGCTTCAACAGACTCAGGCTCTGCTTCAACAGACTCAGGCTCAGCTCTCAATCACTGAGATGCGGCTTTGTAAATATCAGAACCATTTTCTTCTCAAGCCCTTCAGAACAGTGAAAAGAATCTGTTCAGTCATAAGGCAGTAGTATGCATCAAAGCTGTCCTTTAGTTAGTATCATCATTCCAACTTATAATCGGGAAAAGTTTATTGGGGAAGCAATTCAGAGCGTTCTTAATCAAACATACAAAAATTTCGAAGTTATTGTCATTGATGATGGTTCTCAAGATCGAACAAGGGAAGTTGTACTTTCTTTTCGAGATGAGAGAGTTAGCTACTCTCATACAACTAATCAAGGCAGATCAATTGCAAGAAATTTAGCTTTAAAGCATGCAAAAGGAACGTACATAGCTTTTTTAGATTCTGATGATTTGTACTACAAAGATAAAATTGAAAAACAAGTAGAGTTTTTAGAAAAGAATAAGCAATTTGGTATGGTTTATACAGCTGCACATTGCATAGATGAAGCGGGTAATCTCCTAAACTTTTCATACAAGGCTATTGATACTGGGTGGATATACTGGAAAATTGCTTATTTTGCTGATACGACAATAACACTTCCAACTGTAATGGTTCGACAGGAGGTTTTTTCAGTTGTTGGTGGGTTTGACGAAAACATGCACCGCTTTGAAGATACAGATATGTGGCGTCGTATATCGAAGACATACATGATTGGTGCTATGCAGGATGTAACTTGTTTATTGAGAACTCACAATGACAACCGTTTAGAAAATCAACAACCTGAGATAATAATAGATAATTTAAAGTATTATATAAATAAAATACTTTCTGAAGATGAGGTATATAGTGATTTCCATAAAAAAGGCATTAGTAACTTACTGAAATATTATAAAGATGCTTTCTTAACTGTAGCTGAATTTAAAGAAAATAGAAATAAAATAGAAGAATTAGGAGAATATACAAATAAAATAATCGAAAAAGAGTTGATTCCTCGACGAAATCAAGGTTACGTTTTTACGAGCCCAGCTCAACTCCAAGTAAGTCAAGACTTATTCCAACAGATTCAGTCTCAACTGCATTATACGCACGTTCAACTTAGAGAGACTCAAGTCGAAGTAGGGGATATTCTGTCTCAACTTCAAGAGACGCAAATTCAACTCAAGAATACCCAGTTGCAGCTAAGCAAATATCAGAACCATTTTCTTATTAAGTTTTTAAGAAATACAAAAAAAATTTACACTCGCATAGGACGTTAGCATGTACAAAGCCTTCCAATTGTTAACAGAACTATCTACAATTCCGTACTTACTGGGCAATTCATAAAAAATGTTAGAAGCTAGAGAGTTTGTTCAAAGAATTAATATGCAAAAAAATGATTCTGGTTTTAGAGGTCGTATATTAGTTCTAACATATGCATTTCCACCTTTCAAATTTCCAATGGCACCAACTATTGCAAAACAAACGGCTGCAATTTCTAAACTAGGATATAATATAGATGTAGTTTGTGCTCACCAAACAACATGTCTAGTCGAGAATGATATCAGCCTTGATGATTTTATAAAGGAAAATATATTAAATATATATCGATTAAAAAATCCAGGTATTACTAGTAGGATTCAAAACAAAGTACAAAATCTTTTTGGTTATGGAGATCTGATGTCGAAACTCCAAAGGCCCATCACTAAATTACTGATGGCTATGGATCTTCATAAGTATGATGCAATTGTCACTTTCTCGCCGATTCATTCAATTAATTTAGCTATGGTTGAAATTAAAAAGAAAAAGAAAGATGTTTTTTGGATAGCTCATTTTGGGGATCCTTGGGCAGCGAATCCCCTTGAATTATCTAGAATAAGGAATTATTGGAACAAGATGCATGAAGTTAAGATGCTCAAAGACATTGATTGTTTAGTACATAACTCAAAATATTCATTGGAATTAATGTTAAAAAATAATACTACGAGGAAACCAATTCATAATATCTTTTTGCCACATATGTTTACAAAAGAGCTATATCCTCAAAGAGCTAAGGCTTGTAATTTTAAGACAACGATAAGATACCTGGGTAGATTATTTGGACAGCGTACCCCTGAGCCTATTTTTAAAGCTTTTTTAAAGTTATTTGATCGTCGAAAGGATTTAATTAACCGGATAAAGTTAGAAGTTATTGGTGAAGTAGATGATGCTGCTATGTTAAAAACATCGGCGTGCTTATCACTTCCAAAGGGAATGTTTGAAGTGATTCCTGGTGTGAATTATGTAAAATCCCTTGAACTTATGTATGATGCTGATATTCTTCTTCTCATTGAAGCAGATGTCCGTCAAAATCTTTTCTTTCCCAGTAAACTTGCAGATTACATGGGTGCAAATACTCCAATTGTTGGTGTAGTTCCTCCTGGAAGTTCTGAAGAAATATGCAAGGAACTTGGCACTTGGTACGCCCACCCTTCCGATATTGATTTAATAAGTGAGAAGTTAGAACAGGTAATTAATTATTGTCATTCACAAAATAAGAAAAATTGGTGTGAAGAGAACTATAGAAAGCAATTTGAAAGTCAGTTTGTTGCACAAAATTATATTAATTTCATAAATGAAGCTAAAGAGTCAAATAAATGATAAAAAAGAAAATCTTATTCGTTGCCATGCAAATGAGCATTCATACAACCCGCTGGATAAATCAATTGGAAGGCCAAGGGTATGATATACATCTTTTCCCCATCAATCATATGCCTGTTCATCTGGGCTTAAAAAATATCACGGTTCACGAACCTTTTATAAATTTATCACATATATTATTTCTGAAGAAAATTAAAAATTTTTTAAAGTGGATTTTTAGACGTGAAGAGGTCTTATTATCCCCCCCTCTATCTTTGGTAAAATATAAATCTATTTATAAAATGATAGTTCTCAGCAGGTTGCTTCCTTATTTTAGTCGTCTTTGTTCCTACAAATTTGGCACTAGCGATGCTAAAATACCGGAATTATATGGCCCCCGCACGCTTAAAAAGCTCATCACTATGTTAAAACCTGACTTAATTCATTCTTTAGAATTTCAAACTTGTGGGTACAATGTATTATTCGCAAAAAAGCAATATAAAAAAGGAAAATTTCCTCAGTGGTTAGCAACGAATTGGGGGAGTGATATTTATTATTACAAAGATGACCCTGCTCATTCAGAAATTATTAAAGATTTATTATCACAGATAGACCATTACAGCTGTGAATGCCAAAGAGATGTGGATATCGTGAAAAAACTTGGCTACGTTGGATCTATTTTACCAGTTATACCTAATACGGGAGGGGTAGATATAAAATTTGCTCGAAAATTAAGGGAAAAATTCACCACCTCCTCACGTAAACTCATTATGATTAAGGGATATCAAAACTTTGCAGGAAGAGCCTTAATGGCCTTGGATGTGATTGTAAGATGTGCCCATTTATTAAAGGATTATAAGATTATTGTTTATTCTGCAACGCCAGATGTTGAAGATCGAGTAAACCAAATGAACCAACAATTGAATATACCCATTGAAATATTACCCTATACAGAAGATTATTCAAAAATGTTGGAACTTTTTAGCCAAGCCCGAATATATTTTACCATTTCCGTATCTGATGGTATTAGTACCTCGCTGTTAGAAGCTATGGCGATGGGAGCCTTTCCTATTCAAACGAATACGGCTTGCTGTGATGAGTGGATCAAGGATGGCGAATCAGGTTTCATTACTTCCCCTGATAATTTTGAGGGAATGACGAAAGCATTAAAATTGGCTTTAAGTGATGATGCATTAGTTGATAAAGCGTCACAATTAAATTGGGAAACGATATTGAAAAAAGCTAGCAAAGAGAAATGTAAAAAAATAGCCAATGCATTTTATACTTCCATCTTTAATGATGTAAGTATTGATAGGGGTCTACATGAACATCAATAAGCCGCTGGTTTCAATCATTATACCCGTTTTTAATGGAGCAGACTACTTAAGCCAAGCCATAGACAGTGCCTTAGAACAAACCTATCAGAATATAGAAATCATCGTTGTTAATGATGGCTCTAATGATCAGGGAGCAACAGAGAAAATCGCATTAAGTTATGGTACTAAGATTTTTTATTATGAAAAAGAAAATGGTGGTGTAGCAACAGCGCTGAATCTAGGTATTTCAAAAATGAAAGGAGAGTATTTCTCATGGCTTAGTCATGACGATTTATACACTCCTGATAAAATAGAAAACCAGATTTTAGAGATGTCACAATACGACGACAAAACAATTCTTTATTCTGATTATAAAGTTTTTGAAAAAGATCCCTCGGACTCATACGAAATTCAGCTGCCGAGTCTCCCTCCTCGAGATTTTCGTTATTGGATTACTATTGAGAATTCTTTGCATGGCTGCACTCTCCTCATTCCAAAATCCGCGTTTGAGGAACATGGGTCATTTAATCCAAACCTGAAAACAACTCAGGATTACGCCTTATGGTTTAATTTAGCGAAAACATACAAATTTATACACCTTCCCAAAATAACTGTTTTTGCAAGAAGTCACCCTAACCAGGGCAGCATATCTCTTTCCTCCATTGCAAAAAGAGAATGTGACACATTAATAAAAAATTTCATAGACCACCTAGAGCGGGACGAAATTACCTGTGCAACAAAAAAAGATTTAAAATTCAGCTACATAGAGATAGCTCAGTCATGTGTAAAAAGAGGATTTATAGATGCTTACGTTCACGCAAATGAACTTGCTTTTCAACAGGAATGTGAAGAATTAATAAATGATTTCATAGATCAGCTTGAAATGACACATTTCTCAAAAAAAGATTTGAAATGCAACTATCAAAAGCTAGCTCACTCCTATTTAAAAAAAGGATTAATGAATGCATACGTTCGAGAAAATGCGTTCCCTTTTCAACAGTCTCTTGCTCAACTCCAACACACGCAGGCTCAGCTCCAACAAACTCAGGAGCAGCTCAGTAAATATCAGAACCACATTCTTATTAAGTCCTTGAATAAAATGAGATTGTGGTATAGAACGCTAACATGTACCAAATCCTCTTTTTAGTTTAGCGTCATTATACTAATGTATAATCAGAAAGAGTTTATTATGGTTTCTATTAGAGTACATTGAGTCAAACTTGATGATCCTTAAGGTCTAAATAAAGAATGTGAGATCTTTCTAAAAAAGTTAATTTATTTTAAAAAATTATAAGGAGTTACAATGGCGCTAGCATCTATATATCAAAAGCTATTAATTTTTTTAAAAGATCCCTTTTTCGACAAACTCCAGGATAAATTTACCAAAATTTACAAGGAGAATACCTTTGGCGGAACAGAATCACGCTCTGGAGAAGGCTCAGATCTTATTCAGTCTGCTGTTATACGAAGAAAGATCCCAAAGATTGTTAAAGCACATAATATTTCTACTTTCCTCGATGCACCCTGTGGTGACTGGAATTGGATGAGAACCGTAGATTTAGGCGTTCAGAAATATATAGGAGTTGATATTGTTCCAGAACTGATTGAAAAAAACAATCAAGACTTTGGAAATTCTATGGTCTCTTTCCAAAAAATCAATTTAGTAAAAGACAAACTTCCTCAAACCGACTTAATTTTCTCGCGGGACTGCTTAGTTCATTTGAGCTTTAAAGATGCATATAAAATAATTTCTAACTTTAAAAAATCAGGAGCAAAATATTTGCTCACCACAACATTTACAGATCGTGATAAAAATATCGATCTCATTGACGAGGAAGGTAATGAGTTATTTTGGCGTCCCCTTAATATGCAAATAGCCCCCTTCAATTTTCCAGCGCCTCTTGAGCTTGTTAATGAGGGCTGTACGGAATGTGATGGACTCTTTAGCGATAAGTGTCTTGGTCTCTGGTTATTAGATGATATCATAATGCCTAAGAGATATAAATAAATGCAGACCACTCAGTCAAAACGCTCTTTAATTCTACATGCACCAAACATCCATATAGGAGGGGGGCTCATATTACTGAGGGATGTTTTAAACACAAAAAGTCGTTCCATTCGATGGGCGCAAGTGGATGAAAGATCAAAAACAACTCTAGATCTACCCACACAGATAAAGAAACACTATGTCAAAAATACTATTTTTTCGAGACTCTTAGCCGAATATAGATTGTGGTATAATGCTAAAAGCACGGATTCGGTGTTATGTTTTCATGGTTTGCCTCCCCTGTTCCCTATTTGTGGGCGTGTTATTGTGTTTGTACAGAATTGTATTCTGCTTGAGAAAAATAAGCTAACTGGATATCCCCTTCAGACAAAACTACGTATCTTTTTTGAACGAATGTGGATAAAGATAATACAGCGAAACTCATATCGCTATATTGTACAGACTCCTTCCATGGCTATTGCAGCAAAAAGACGTTTGGGAAATGATCTGAATGTCACAGTACTTCCCTTTATGCCTTCAAATGACTTTTTAAGTCAGCAAAAAAAAACCAAAAATAAACAAAAAAAATTTGACTTTGTCTACGTAGCCAGCGGCGAAGCGCATAAAAACCATCTCAATTTACTTGAAACTTGGTGTTTGTTAGGTGAGGAAGGGTTAAAACCGTCATTAGCTCTAACCGTTGATCCTAAATTATATCCAAATCTTACTCGTACAATAGGGAGATATGAGAAGCTAGGTTTAAATATTTTTAATTTTGAAGAGTTGCAAACAACTGATGTTTTCGATTTATATCAATCTTCAGCAGCATTGATTTATCCCTCTCTCGCTGAATCATTTGGCCTCCCCTTGACTGAAGCCCATCAGCTAGGTCTTCCCATTCTTGCATCAGAACGTGATTTTGTTCGAGACATACTTAACCCTGCTCAAACCTTTGATCCCAACTCTCCCTTGTCCATTGCACGTGCTGTCCGTCGCTTTCTGGATGCTCCTGAACCTACTCGTGAAATGCGCTCTACGGATGATTTTCTCAAGGAAGTCATGAAGTGAAACTCTTAATATGGTCACAATATTTTTGGCCGGAACATTTTCGAATTAATGAAATGGTTCGAGCTCTTTCTAAAAAAGGAGTAGAGCCCATCATTTTAACAGGGAAACCCAATTATCCAGACGGCAAAATACTCCAAGGTTATAGAGCACTGGGTGTACAGCGAGAAAAATTTTTTGGAATGGATGTTATTAGAATGCCGCTTATTCCAAGAGGTACTAATTCTTTTAAGAGGCTCCTTATAAATTCTTTATCGTTTATCCTTTCAGGCTATTGCATCGCTCCCTTTACCCTCAGGCACAGGAAGATTGATATGGTGTTCGTTTATGCTACGTCACCATTGCTACAAGCACTACCTGCTATTTTTCTTGCAAAACTTAAACGTGTTCCTCTTGTTATCTGGGTACAAGATCTTTGGCCTGAATCATTGGAAGCAACTGGTTTTATTAAGAATCGTTGGTCACTCTGGGTAGTTGAGCTTTTCGTGCGTTATGTTTACGCCTTTGCAGATTCTATCCTCATCCAGTCTGAAGGATTTAGACCTTCTGTAGAACGTTTAGTTAGAAATAAAGGAAAAGTCTTTTTTTATCCAAATCCGGGCGAAGATTTTAAAGCTCTCCACACATTATCCAAACAAGAATGTAAAGTAGCAAAAGAAATTAAACAGCATTTTTCTATCGTTTTTACTGGGAATATAGGGTCAGCGCAATCTTGTGAAACGATTATTGCTGCCGCAGAGAAACTACTGAACTATCCAACCATCAAATTCTACCTCATTGGGAGCGGTAGTCAATGTACAGCAATTTCTCTTGATATTAAACGTAGAAACCTACCTAACGTCATTATGACAGGACGTTCGCCTCCTGAAGATATGGCTTCTATTTTTGCAGCTTCCTCAGTTTTACTCGTATCTCTCAGAAAGAATCCGGCTCTTTCCGCAACCATACCCAGCAAACTGCAAAGCTACTTATCAGCAGAAAAACCAATTATTGCCAGTTTGGATGGTGAAGCTGCACAAGTTGTTATTAAGGCTAAGGCTGGATTATCTTGTCCAGCTGAAGATGTTAATGCTTTAGCAGATGCCGTAGTGAGTTTATATAAGATGAATCCTCAGGAAAGATCTCTTTTAGGCAAAAATGGCTATCAGTATTTTAAGACTCATTTTTATTTATCAAAAGGTGTCAAGGAGCTAATGGGGCACTTACGTACTGTTCTTTCCAAATGATCCCGTCATTCCGGGACTTAGACTCTCTTCATGAGCCCATCAGGGCGAGTGATAGAGAGGCTTAGTACCCGGAACCTAGAGAAACAGTATGAATACTCCAGGCCCCGGATATTAAAAAACCCTAATGCTCCCCTCCAAAAGGGATCGCAAAGGGTTTTTAAATTCCGGGATGCCAGCCGTAGCTGCGAAGCAGTTTGATTCGCCCGCCTTCACCAAGGTTTCGGCGCGCAGCCTTCGCTGCCTTGTCTTTCGTATTGGCTTGCCAGCCGTAGCTGCGAAGCAGCGAAGGCTGGTGGAGGGAGCAGGATTCGAACCTGCGTAGACGTTCGTCGGCAGATTTACAGTCTGCTGCCTTTGACCGCTCGGCCATCCCTCCATACAACGCCCTTCAGGAAATAAGAGATTTAGTTGCCTCTGTCAATTAGGAATCGCATTTTGTTGGATGTTCCTTATTTCACCATGGTGGCTTTTTGCACTACTCAATAGAGGAACCCCATGCAAGAGAAAGAGGGTGAAAATAACATTTTCCCCTCTTTAAGAATTCAAGCAATTTCGTAGGGCTCTCTTACCGACGGGCTGATTTCCGTCTTAAACTACGACTTATGCATCTTTTTCTTACAAGGTAAAAAAACGAACATTATTTCCTTAGCGAAACTCTATACTACCTGTAGCGTTCAAATTTAATTTGCCTGGCCCCTTACTTAATGTCACTCCACGGGGAATTATAATATCTCCAGTCGTAGAAATGGACACATCCTTCCCTCTCTGCAAACGTTTATTGATTTTAACAGCTTTTGAAGAATCAATTATATAAGTTCCTACTGCATTAATTTTTTTGTATTTATGATCGCTATGATGACGATGACGCATTCTGATATGAAGTCCTCCTTTGCCAATGCCTATTTCTTCAATTTTAACTCTGACAGCATAGCTAAAATCCCCAATAGTTGGTAATAGAAGAGCTGCGCTCAGTGAAATTTTTAATAGTTTTTGATAAGTAGTTATTTTATTTCTCATTATTTTCTCCTAAATTTAAGAATTTATAAACTTGCTTGTAATAACAATTCGCCTTCTTTCAATGAGTTCTAAAACTTTGGTCTCGGTGAATTCGTGTACTCCGCTCACTTCTCCTTGTTTTTCTGCTTATTGTTTGAAAGCGAAACATCATAAAAATGCATACAAGCTTATTCAATAAATATAGTAAAATTATTAAAATAAAATTAACGATTTTAAAAATTTTTTGGTTAAGTTAATTTTTGATCTTAGACACTAGACTTATACGACTTCTTTTATCCTCAACTTCTCGATCCACTCCACCGATAAAATCTTCGAAGAAATGTCTCAAAGGATCGCCTTTCGTAAACGGGAGGGCAAACAATAGATGGAAGGGAGACGCAGCTGTTCTCACCCTCTTTAAGAATTCAAGCAATTTCGTAAAGCCCTCTTACCGACGGGCTGATTTCCTTCTCAAACTACGGCTAACGTATCTTTTTCTTACAGCACGCGCGTTTCGTTTTTTCGAACGCACTTGCCTTTTATTTACATTATGAGCTGGCTCTTTTCTTGCGGCTCGGCCTGGCCTTTTACTGACAGCACGAGCTGGGCTTACTGAACGGGCCGACCTTACTGGGAGACGGGCTGGTCTTACAGAACGAGCTGGCCTTACGACACCAGCTGGCTTTTTATTCGCAGCACGGGTGGGCTTTATAGAACGAGTGGACTTTACTGAACTGGCTGACTTTACTGGACGAGCGGACTTTACTGCGCGGCCTGGACTTACTGGACGGGCAGGTCTCCCCCTCAACCTTTGAGCGTGCGGATTCGATGGATTAGATTTAATAATTCCAAGCTTTGAAACCTCGTTTCGAAACTGAAGTTCCTCCATTTCCATAGAAAGTTTGACGTCCTGCAGATTAAATCCTCTAGAGGAAAAAAAGCTCCTCCTAGTCCCTGCTATATTCCTAAGGGTGGCCCCATTAGGCTCAATTAACACGCCACCAGGCTTACGCGTTATCCTTGCTCCATTCGTAAGCTCGTATTCCCTACCCAAGGGCTCGCTGCCTTAGCTAATGAAGCAAAAAACAAAACGACAGAAAATAATAATATAAATTTTTTCATAGAATCCTCCTTGTGTAACTACTCACCCGTCCCCACACATGGTGTCATCCTTGGTAAGAAATACTTAGTTTTCCAAAGGAAAACTCTAGTATTTCTTGACCAAGGATCTTATTGCCCGAGAGATCCTCGGCCAAGAAAAGGTAAGCTTTTTCTTCGAAAAATCAACCTTTTCTTGCCAAGGATGACACGGGTGGGTGAGTAGTCACCTCCTAGTTAACAATATGTGATTGATTGGTACTACATTTAAAATACGCTATGAAAGTACAGGTTTGTTGATACGAAGTGAAGCATTATTATCCTGTAGGGTATAAAGTGTTATGATCTTAGCCCAAGCTCTCACACAATCCCCTTCTTCTTCAGATCCCCGATCCGCTCCATCGATAAAATCTCTGAAAGAACTTCCTCCGTATGTTCTCCAAGACGTGGAGGGCGCTTTTTATAAGCGGGAGGGGAAGCAGAAAGATGGAGGGGAGATGCAACTGTTTTCAGCCCTTCTTGAAAGGACTTTGCAATTTCACTCGCTTTGACTTGAGGATCTTGAAAAGCATCTTCCAGTGTGTTGACAGGGCCTGTTGGAACTCCAATTTTCTGGAGATTTTCTAGCCAGTAGGCTTTTGGCCACGCCCCCATAATCTTGTTCATTTCAGCCATAACTTCCTCGCGATGACGCACCCGAACTTCATTATTTAAATAATGAGGATGGGAAAGTAAGTCTGCTCGACCCGCAAATTCACAAAATTTCTTAAATTGGTTGTCCGATCCAATAGCCACAATGACGAGACCATCCTGGACCTGAAAAGCCCCGTACGGAACAATATTGGGATGCCCATTCCCAACCCGCGGAGGAAGATTCCCATCCAAGAGATAGGATTGAGCGGCAAAGGACATCAGAGCAAGGGTTGAATCTAAAAGAGCCATATCGATATATTGCCCCTGACCCGTTCGTGTCCGTTGATAAAGGGCCGCAAGAATCGCAAGAGCGCTATAGATCCCTGTCCCAATATCCGCAATAGAAATACCCGCACGCAAAGGATCCCCATCAGGCTCCCCTATCAAACTCATGAGTCCTGAAAGTCCTTGTATCTGAAAATCATAGCCGGGCCGGTCGGCATAAGGCCCTGTCTGGCCAAAACCCGTAATGGAACAATAAATGATGTCAGGCTTAATTTTTTTTACATCCTCATAGGCCAATCCATGGCGCGCCAAAAATCCTGTCTTAAAATTTTCGACAAAAACATCAGATTTTTTGATTAATGCATAAGCAATCACAAGGCCTTCCGGCTTTGTAAAATCAAGAGAAAGCGAACGTTTATTTCGATTGCAACTGAGGTAGTAGGCACTTTCCTTTGATTCTTTTTCAAAAGGAGGTCCCCAAGATCGTGTGACATCCCCAACGTTTGGTTGTTCAATCTTGATGACCTCTGCCCCTAAATCACCCAAAATTTGCGTACAGAATGGACCCGCAAGGATGCGGGTCATATCAAAAACACGGATGCCTTCAAGGGCTTTCAACCCTATTTAACCCCTAAAAGCTCTACTTCAAAGAAGAGAGTTGAATTCGGAGGAATTTCAGCTCCTGCGCCTTGTGCTCCATAAGCTAATTCTGCAGGGATGGTAAGTTCACGCTTTCCCCCGACCTTCATGGTGGCAACTCCTTCATCCCATCCGGGAATAACCTGTCCTTTACCTATTGTGAAGGTGAAAGGTTGACCTCGATCGACAGAGCTATCAAATTTTTTGCCTTTTTTACCATTTTCTAGCAGCCAACCTGTGTAATGAACGGTTACTTCTTGTCCAGTTTGAGGTGTGGCCCCCTCCCCCACTTTTTTGTCATCGTAAGAAAGACCGGAAGGGGTTTGAATGGCTTTTGCATGTTTTGCGCAAGCAGTAGCAAGAACGGGTGTGGTCACGGCTAAAAACCCTGCCAAAAGAGATAATTTCATAAAACGTTTTTCCTTTCTTGTTGGTTATCTTTGTTTTTGAATTCCTCCATCGCTTTCACAAGCTCTCGACGAATCCCAGGCTCAAAGGCAGAATGACCCGCATCTGGAATGATGCGATAATCGACCTCAGGCCATCTTTGTACTACATCATCCGCAGAAACAATAGGACAGAGTAAATCATACCGCCCATGCACAATTACACCTGGAATGTGGCGAATGCGATCGATCTTGTTCAAAAGGTCATTTTCTGGCAAGAAAATATCATGGATAAAATAATGGGCTTCAATGGGTGCAATCCCCAGCGCCACATTATCTTTGGCAAAGTCCGCTACCAAAGCGGCATTGGGCAAAAGGGTCGCGAGGGTCCCTTCATAAACGCTCCATACCCTAGCGGCGATCTTGTAAACAGCAGGATCAGGATCTGTCAGAAGTTTATAATACGCTTTAAGAATGCTCTGCCAGTCTTGCTGATCTTCTGGCTTTAAGGGTGCCATAAACTTCCGATATTCTTCCGGACAAAAAGTTTTCACACCCCACAGAACCCATTCAAATTCAGACCTTCTGCACAGGAAGATGCCTCTGAAGATAAGACCAAGACAGAGGCTTGGATGGGCCTCAGCATAAGCGATTCCCAGTGTAGATCCCCAAGATCCTCCAAAAATATACCACTTTTCAACCCCTAAATGGACGCGGAGTTTCTCTATGTCTGCAATCAAATGCGGGGTTGTGTTATCCTTGAGTTCACCAAGAGGGAGAGATTTTCCTGCTCCCCGTTGGTCGTATAAGATAATACGGTAATAGGAGGGGTCAAAAAAGCAGCGCGTAGAGGGAGATGTCCCCGCACCAGGTCCTCCATGTAGAACAAGCACTGGAACACCCTTAGGATTGCCTGATTCTTCCCAATACATTTGATGGAGACCATCTAGATCCAAATAACCGGTTTTATAAGGTTCGATCGCAGGATAGAGTTCGTCTCTCACATAAGCCTCTGGAAAATCCATGTATTTAAAGACTTATTTACTCGCCTGTTTCACCCTGGTCAAGGGTAAGTTCTGTTTTAATTTCCCTAATCAACCTCTCTAAATCTTCCTCGGATAAATCGGATAGAGAAACTTGATTCTTCTGTTTAGGAATGAAAAGACCCATTTGACGACCCAAAAGCTCTTTCGCCTTTAAAGCAACTGAAAAATTTTCGCTTGCCATCGCCATTGCATAGATGGATTCCAAATCTTTCAAAATATCAGCTGAAGCCCTTTTGTCATTTTCCATTGAACAGAAATCCCTACTTTATATTTTTATGATCTCACGCTTCTTGTTGAAAAACAAATTTTGAATTGGTCATTTGAGTGACTTTCCATTTCTCATCTCGTTTTGCAAGAAAAGGTTGGTTTTTCTTCGAAAAACCAACCTTTTCTTGCCAAGGATGACACAGCGTGTGGGGACGGACGAGTTAACTCGTTTTAATAATATGTTAACCTCTGTGCCATAAGCTTAAAAAAATCGAGGTTGAGAGCACGATAAGGAAACTATTTTAATGGAAATTCAAGCAGTCCTTTATCAGATCTTAAATATTGTCGTCATTTGCATTAATCTTTTTGGTATCGGTGTTGTATTCTGGGGGTTTGTTGTGGCAGCAACTGGCTTCATTCGCATGAAACTTCATCGCCATGGAGTTATTTTTTTCCTCAAGGAGGCAAATGAAATCCGAGCAGTCTTAGGCACCTATATCCTCTTTGGGCTTGAGTTTATGATTGCGGGTGACATTATTCACACCTTTATTAAACCATCCCAAGATGACCTAATTATCCTTGCCACAATCGTAGCCATAAGAACAGTTATTAGCTACTTCCTCGGCCGAGAAGTGGATGAAGCTCTTCGTGACAAAGGGGATCAAAAAATCTTTAAAAAAGAATTAGCAACAAAATCAATTACTTAAAAAAGAGAGGAACATCACATGGCTGACAATATTTCAGAAAGTAATCGCCGTCAAATTGCAGAAGCTTTAACGGAATACCTAGCTGATGTCACCATTGTTTACTATAAAACCCATGGCTTTCATTGGAATATCGAAGGACCGAATTTTTACAGCCTTCATATTATGCTCGAAAAATTTTATGAAGAAATTTGGGAATCGATGGATGAAGTTGCAGAGCGTATACGTGCACTTGGAGAAAAGGTCCCCCCGGGTTTGTCAGATTTGTTAAAAATTGCCTCGATCAAGGAAGCGGAAACTGCTCCCAAAGGTCTGCTTATGATGCAAGTGCTCAGAGGAGATTATCTAGCATTGGCTAAAAAATCCCACGATGTAGGCGTGATTGCAACAAGCTTTGGAGACACAATCACAACAGATATGATGACAGAAAAAGCAACCTTTCTAGAAAAAGCAGCTTGGATGCTTCAAAGCACCATTAATGATTAATGTGCTGGGCAAGGGTAGCTTCTAGGAAAGCATCTATGTCACCCTCTAAAACGCCATGAGCGTTGCCTTTCTCCACATTCGTCCTTAAATCTTTCACCATTTGGTATGGATGCAGAACATAAGATCGAATTTGATGACCCCATCCAATCTCCGATTTTGTAGCTTCCGAAGCTTGAGCGGCTTCAGCGCGCTTTTTAAGCTCAAGTTCATAAAGGCGGGCTTTGAGCATGCTCATGGCTTGGGCGCGGTTTCGATGTTGGGATCGATCGTTTTGACACTGGACCACAACACCCGTCGGAAGGTGGGTAATCCGGATAGCACTATCCGTTTTATTGACATGCTGACCACCAGCACCTGAGGCTCTATAGGTATCAACTCTTAAATCCTTATCCTCAATTTGAATATCAATAGATTCATCGACTTCAGGATAGACCCAAACGGACGCAAAACTGGTATGTCTGCGCGCATTTGAATCAAAAGGCGAGATCCGAACCAACCGGTGCACACCGCTTTCACCTTTCAACCATCCATAGGGATGATCAGCGTCTTTATGGGAACTCACCTTAAAGGTTGCGGATTTAATGCCTGCTTCTTCACCTGCACTTTCTTCAATCCACTCTATTTTATACCCCTTGGCTTCTGCCCACCGACTATACATGCGCGCAAGCATGAGGGCCCAATCTTGAGCTTCCGTCCCTCCTGCTCCAGCATGGACTTCTATAAAACAATTGTTATTATCCGCTTCTCCTGACAACAGGGTCTCGAGCCGCAGCCGTTCTACTCTTTTATGAAGGGATTCAATGTCGCTTTCCGCTGCTTCCACAACGTCCCGATCCTCTTCCATCTCTCCAAGTTCTAAAAGGTCGAGAGCATCTTTTAAGTCTTGATCAATTTTCTGGACACGGCCAAGAGCTTGGGAAAGTTGTTCACGTTCGCGCATAATTTCTTGAGCCCGTTGAGGATCATCCCAAAGGGTGGGATCTTGAACTTGTTTTTCTAAGTCTTGAAGACGCGTCTGGGATTTATCCCAGTCAAAGTCGCCTCCTCAGGAGGATAAGCCCCTCCTCAATATCATGGACAAGAGTTTCTATTTCTGTGCGCATATCTTATTTGCCTCTATCATATTTACTCAACTTTATAGCAGGGTCAGCTGACCCAAGCCAAGAACTGATCTTGATTACAAATCAACAAAAGCTTCTGGGTGTTTTTGGGCGATACGTAATAAAACTGTAGCTGGTCCACTGGGCTTGCGCCTTCCCTGCTCCCACTCCTGAAGTGTTCTGAGACTAATCCCCATATAGGCTGCGAAAACTGATTGAGAGAGATCGAGCTCTTGCCTTATAGCCACAATATTTGGGCGTTCAAGCACACGCTTTTTCCCGATTCCTTCGCGAATGGAATCAATTCCTTCTAGAATTTCCTGGCCAATATTTCTCTTCAATGTCATGGTAGTACTACCTTACAAATCGTCATCCCGGGATTTATAACCTCTTCCGAACCCGCGAAGCGGGGAGGAATAGAGGTTGTTAATACCCGGAACCTCTTGAATAGGCTATAAGCTATTATACAGGTCTTGCCAATCGGGGTTCTCTTTTTCTATTAATTCTATCTTCCAAGCTCGCTTCCACCCTTTGATTCTTGTTTCTCTTAAAATGACTTGACTAATATCCCCGTGAATTTCAAAATATACAAGGCGGTCCACATTATATTTAGCTGAAAAGCCTCCATAAATTTTGGTCTTATGTTGGTATACTCTTTTAATTAAGTCTGAAGTGACGCCTGTGTATAAAGTTCCATTCTTTTTGTTTGCAAGGATATAAACATAAGAGTCCATGAGTATCTCCCTATAAAAAAGTTTTTATGATTTTCAGCTTTTCCAAGGTTCCGGGTACTAAGCCTCTCTATCACTCGCCCAGATGGGCTCGTGAAGAGAGTCTAAGTCCCGGAATGACGACCGAAAAATTTCATTCTTAACTTTAATCTCTTAAACTTAGTATCTTCACGTTAAATGACTCAACAGATTTTTTACAAGTGTTCACTCAAGTTCCTAGAACGGGGAAATTCACCCAATCTTCGCCAACTCTTGATCCACGTTCACACTATCGCCCTTTTTTACATAAACCTTTTCAATGACTCCATCACACTCAGCCCGGATAATGTTTTCCATCTTCATGGCTTCAATCATCACAACGGGTTGGCCGGTTTTAATAGACTCCCCTTCTTTAACTACCACTTCAACAACAAGCCCCGGCATAGGGGACTTAACGATCCGCATCGAATCGGATTGTTGTTTAACGGGCATGGTCAGGGATAGCTCTGCAACGCGCTTGTTAACCACCTGGGTGTAAGCCCCATCCCCATTCCAAAAAAGGTTATCACGAATGCCTTTGTGATCCAGCTGAAGCGTCAAAGCATGCCCATTAAAAACACCTTCAAAGAGAACATCACCTGGCCGCCATCGCGTTTCGATGATCAGGGTCTCGTCCCCTTCCCTTACAACAGAGCGTTCTCCTTCAAGTTGGACCGTCACGGGGTGAGCTCCACTTCCCACCAGAACAACCAATTCCGCCTGACTTAAATGTTCTCGAATACAATACATCACAGCCGCTGTTCCCACAGCAATCAAGGAATTTTGAGGAGCCTGAGGCGTAAACCCCTCCACATAAAACTCATCGAGTGTAGCTGTACTGAATTCAGCTTTTCTGAAAAAGGACGAGTTCACAAGGGAAGTCAAAAAATAAATGTTGGTCTCGATGCCCCTTACATAAAAGCGATCAAGGGCATTGAGGAGTTCCTCACAAGCAAGATCCCTCTCAGGCTGATGAACGATAAGTTTAGCGATAAGCGGATCATAATAAGGTGTGACAATATCCCCTTCTCGAACGCCATTCTCAAGGCGAACCTTCCCGGGTTTCTCCGCGGGTGGTAGATAAGACCAGATGCGCCCTGTGGAGGGCAAAAAGCCTCTCGATGAATCTTCTGCATAAATCCGCGCTTCTATCGCATGGCCGCTGAGTTTTATATCTGATTGTTGAAATCGGAGAGGCTCACCTGCGCTCACGCGTATCATTTCTTCCACAAGGTCAAGGCCAGTCACCATTTCCGTTGTCGGATGTTCCACCTGAAGACGGGTGTTCATTTCAAGAAAATAGAACTGCCCCCTTGGATCCACCATAAATTCAACGGTCCCTGCAGAGGAATACTCAACAGTCTTGGCTAATCGAATGGCCTCCTCTCCCATTTTTTGTCGCAGCGATGGGGACACGGAAGGACTCGGCGCTTCCTCGATTACCTTCTGATAACGACGTTGAAGGGAACATTCACGCTCCCCTAAGTGAATGACATTCCCATGAATATCAGCCAAAATTTGAATCTCAATATGACGGGGCGCGTCGATATATTTTTCGAGAAAAATGCGTTCATCTCCAAAGCTGCTTCTCGCCTCATGACCAGCCCCTTTCAAGGCATTTTCAAGGGCTTTCGGATCGGATACGATCCGCATTCCCTTCCCTCCCCCACCAGCAACTGCTTTGACTAAAATGGGATACCCAAAGTCTTCGGCCATTTTCCTTGCGTGCTGCAAATCCTTGATAAGCTCATCCGTTCCAGGAACACAAGAAACACCAGCCAAGTGAGCGAGCCTTTTGGCTTCTAGTTTATCTCCCATAGCCGCAATGGCCTTGGGGGACGGACCAATAAAGATAAGGCCTTCCCTCTGCACAGCCTCTGCAAAAGCTGCATTTTCCGATAAAAAACCATAACCGGGGTGAATAGCCTCCGCACCACTTTCCTTGGCTGCTTTTAAAATGGCCTGAATATTTAAGTAACTTGTTTGAACGGGTGGGGGACCTAGAAGATAGGCTTCATCTGCCATTTTCACATGAAGAGCGTCTTCATCAGCCTCTGAATAAACAGCAATAGCTCTGATCTTCATGCGTCGCAGGGTTCGGATAATGCGACAGGCAATCTCACCCCGATTGGCAATAAGGACTTTCTTAAACACTTATGCCCCTCGTGATTCAAAGTGTGGACTTTTCTGGATTGCTTCGGAGCAAAGCTCCCCGCAAAGCATGTCCCCACGAAAGTGGGGAACCACGAAACGTCCCCCGTTTTCACGGGGGCATGCTTTGCGAGGTTTCGCAGGAACCAAAGCAATCCAGTTTTTAAACTTCAATACTCATTCCCATTTTGAGTAAGTATAATAACTGGCTAAGCTTTGAGCTTTAGTGCTTTCTTAGCCGTTGCTTTCTTTCTCTTCGGAGCCTTTTTCTTTTTTATTGGCGACTTGGGCTCAACTTGCGCTGTTATCTTTTGCCCAGCCATTTTTTGCACGGCTATCTTTTGCCCAGCTGCCTTCTGCACTGTTGCCTTGTGCGGTGCTGCCTTTTCAGGTCCTTTTCCCTTTTGTTCTTTTTTCATTAACTCCTGAACTTGCCGTTCTTCCCATTCAGGTGTCAAAAAGGGCGCCCAAGCATTTATCTGGGGAATGAGTCCTAGGGAAAAGGCATGAACACCAAGGCCAATACCCCATCCAACAATGACCCAAATGGGCCAAAAATATCCCCCACCAGAAATAGCCCAGATCAGAACCAACCCTAAGTTCACTACAACATAAATGAGTGCGTCTGTGTAAAAGCGTCGAAGTTTGCTTACATACTCCCGTGCATTATGTTCATTCATAAGAATCCTCCCATTATTTATTTATAGTGGTATATTGTCATGTTTTTTCCATGGATTTTCAAGTCTTTTATTTTTAAGCATTTGTAAAGATCGACAAATGCGTCCGCGCGTTGTATGGGGAAGAATAATATCGTCAATATATCCACGGCCTGCAGCCACCAAGGGATTGGCAAACTTTTCTCGGTATTCTTCTGTATAAGCCTCCACCTTTTCCTTATCATCCAGCTTATTACGGAATATGATTTCTACCGCTCCCTTAGGGCCCATAACCGCAATTTCCGCCGAAGGCCAAGCAAAATTGACATCTCCCCGTAAATGCTTTGAGCTCATCACATCATAGGCTCCCCCATAGGCTTTTCGGGTTATTACAGTCACCTTAGGCACCGTTGCTTCCGCAAAGGCGAATAAGAGCTTTGAGCCGTGCTTAATAATCCCCCCTCCTTCTTGAGCCATTCCAGGCAAGAATCCAGGAACATCAACGAACGTAATGAGCGGTATATTAAAGCAGTCACAAAAACGGACAAACCGGGCAGCTTTGCGGGACGAATCAATATCAAGACACCCTGCCAAAACCAAAGGCTGATTGGCAACAATCCCAACCGTTCGACCCTCCATGCGGGCAAACCCAATGATAATGTTAGCGGCATATTCAGGTTGGAGTTCAAAAAAGTCACCCTCATCTACAATTTTGTAGATGAGATCTTTCATATTATAGCCCTTCGAAGAATTGTGAGGGACAAGAATGTCTAGGGATGGACTTGTCCGATCGGGCTTGTCTTCCGTCGATTTAAGGGGCGGTTCTTCTCGATTCGAAAGAGGCAGAAACTCAAAAAAACGGCGGACTTCAAGAAGGGCTTCCATATCATTTTCAAAGGCCAAATCAGCAACCCCTGATTTCGTCGTATGGGTTAAAGCACCCCCCAATTTCTCATGGGTTACCGCTTCATGGGTCACTGTCTTAACAACATCAGGCCCCGTCACAAACATGTATGAGGAGTTCTTGACCATAAAAATAAAGTCGGTCATGGCTGGGGAATAGACAGCTCCTCCCGCACACGGCCCCATGATCACTGAAATTTGAGGAACAACGCCTGAGGCTAGGACATTGCGTTGAAATACGGCTGCGTATCCTGCAAGTGAATCCACGCCTTCTTGAATACGCGCGCCTCCCGAATCATTGAGACCAATGATGGGGGCTCCAACCTGCAAGGCCTTGTCCATAATTTTAACAATTTTCTCAGCATGGGCTTCGCTGAGACTTCCCCCAAAAACCGTAAAATCTTGTGAGAATACAAAGACCAAGCGCCCATGGATTGTACCATAGCCTGTAATGACTCCATCGCCTGGGATTTTGTTTTTCCCCATCCCAAAATCATGACAGCGGTGTTCAACCAGCATATCCCATTCTTCGAAGGAATCGGGATCGAGAAGAACCTCAAGACGTTCTCGCGCTGTGAGTTTGCCTTTTTGATGCTGGGTTTCGATGCGCTTAAGACCACCTCCGAGCCTTGCAGCTTCTCGCTTTTGTTCGAGTTCTTTTAGAACGTGATCCATCCCTTTCTCCCTTCCTTCAGTGTACACTAAAAACGGGTATAGACCTAAGAATTTTGATGACATGACCAATTTTGTAACGTGCGTCATTCCGGAATTTAGAACCTCTCTTCCGAACCCGCGAAGCGGGGAGGAATAGAGGTTTTTTAATACCCGGAACCTCAGGAATAAGGACAGTGTCTCTAGTACAGTGACTATTTAATTTAATCTATCTGAAGCCCCCTCACCCGCCACTTGCTCCGCGCGTGGCGACCTCTCCCACAAGGGGAGAGGTAAAAAGTGCTGGTTTCTCCTTACCTCTACCCTTGTGGGAGAGGTCGCCCGAATGGCGGGTGAGGGGACTATTTTAATAATAAAATTTAACTAAAAATTTCTAAAATTGGATTGCTTTGATTTAATCATTTTGGTAAACTGAACGCAGCGCATAGGTAGTCAGACCTATACGCTGCTAAACACAACCAAATCTAACACTAGAAGGAGATTTGATCATGTCTAACAACACTATAAACGTGTCTGAGTCTTTTTTCAAAGGTCTCGACTATAAAATCCAAAAATTATCAATTCTTTCAGATAAGCTGGATATTTTGGCCTATGAGGCCCGACAGATCTATCGTGCTCTCGAGGAAGCCAACAAAGGGGAGCGCCACAAAGAAGAAGACTAAGTTTAAGAAGGAGGCTTTCAAGGACTCCGTCATTCCGGGACTTAAGATCTCTTCACAAGCCCATTAGGGCGAGTGATAGAGAGGTTTAGTACCCGGAACCTCGTGAGTGTTTATAATGATTTTCCAGGTTCCGGAATGACGCCGAGGGGTAATGACAAGTTAATTCATGGAAATGACCCCTTTTGTACGTCCTTTCTTTTCCTGAAATAGATTCTTAAGATAAGGCTGAGAAAGAAAAGTGCAATAAAAATACAGAAATAAATTTCTCGATAGTGCAAACTTTTCTCGTATTCCCTTATATGTTGCTTAAGTTCAGATGAATTATGATATTGACTTAAATAGAATTCTGTAGATTCAGAGATATTTTTTTGGGAATTATTTAAGAGACTTTTCTTTTCTAAATTTTCTATTTCCACTAAGGCGAGATCTAATTCATTCAAAATCCCACCGCTGCCTATAAAACAGGCTGATTCGAAAAGAATTAATAATCCAAAAATGATTACAAGAGCAGTTGATATCTTTCTAATTTTTTTCATACTACCCGTCAGTTTTTTAGCTCCTTGAAATATAAGAGGAAATAGTTCATGATTTTGAAATCATTCGATTTCAAAAAAAGGATTTCAAAATGTCGAAACTACATCCCATTATTAAGAAAATATCAAAACATTTTCTGATTCATCCCTCAAGACAAAAAACATTAGCGTCCATGATTTTTGGAATCTTATGCAGCAGCAATATCCACCATCAAAGCCTTGCCCGTTATCTCGATAGCCCCAATCCCAAGGCAGCTTTACGAAAAGTCGAGCGTTTTTTTGTCAGGAAGAATTGTCCACAAAGGATTACGCTAAGGCTATTGTTGATCTTTTTGGGTTTAAAGGAAAATTTGATCTTTGCTTTGACCGATCCAACTGGAAATTTGGAAAAAAGAATATCAATTATTTGGTCTTAAGTTGGCGGATTAACAAAAAAATCTCTTTGCCTCTCATGTTTGCAGATCTCGATAAGGCTGGGAACTCAAATACAACAGAACGCATTGATTTGCTTGAAACGTTTAATGAGGTGTTTGGATTTCATCGCATCAAATCATTGATGGCTGATCGTGAATTTGTCGGCGAGCAGTGGTTCAAAATGCTCAATAACAACAAGATTCCTTATTTCATTCGTGTGAAGAAAAATATGTTGCTTCCTTGGGGCAATAAGCGCATTCAGGCTAAGAAGTTCTTTCATCACCTGGAAGTTAGCCAAAATAGACTCATTGACAAGAAAATGTATGAGAGTACTGTCTATTTTGCTGGAACACTCAGCAAATCTGGAGAACTCGTCATTATTATGTCGAATAAGAATTTGTCAGCTTCTCAAATCTTAACCAAATACAGAGAAAGATGGTCCATAGAAGAGCTTTTCAAAAAGCTCAAAACTTCTGGATTCCATTGGGAAAATACGCACATGAAGTACTCTACGCGCCTGATTTCTCTCCTCATTATTCTCAGCTTTGGATTGTTGATCGCTTACCTTATGGGACTCGGCGATAATATTCCCTGGAAAAAAACATTAGGCTGTCACCTCTACTCGGTCTTCAAACAAGGATTGATCAACTTTCAATTTCTAGTTGCACAGTCCGTAATGATAGCGGTTGAAACCATACAAAATCTTCTTGAAAGGGCGCAATATGCTATCTTTTAAAAATACTGAAGGATAGTGTGGAATTTGCCAAAACTATCCTTCAGAATCTCGTGTTCACCAATCCTTCAGCCTTATGTCCCAATTTTACATAATTCTTCATAATATCCGAACAAGCCGACTGACCTTTGTTCAACAAACCAGCCTTAGTTGAACGCCTCCGTCTAGAAAACATTCATTGTTCCGCTATTTTCTCGACGCTATTACTTCTCAATCTTTATCAAAAATGAGGGACTTTCAGCAAGTTCCTCAACTTTAAAAAAGATTATGGGTCTTTTCTTATCTGCTTTAATTGCTCCAGAAGGCTGGGAGAACACCCAACACCAATCATGCCAAATGCCTTCAATAAAAGAATCCTCACTTAAAGATTGTAATAATTTATCCTTATCTGAAAAATTGAATAGGTTAAAGTGACGTATAATAGTCATTTCATCATTCTTACCTTTATTAAATTTTTCTTTTACCGAAAAATTCCTACGGGCTTGAGGAAGTTGAAGAATCTTTTTAATTTGCGAAACGTATAATATTGTCTTTTTATCTGTGTTTTTCTCAAACATAGTATGTAATTTCGCCTTCTTAGGTTCATCCCCCCCTCCCTCTTCCTCATACATAGTAAGTGCAGGATGATTTACTATAGTTACAGCTATAAAGAAGATGAATAAAAATTTCTTTAACATATTTTAAGCCTCCTTAAAGAATTAATTATAAATAAATTTACTAAATAATTATATACAGTGCCTCCTATTGTCCAGACAAATTTTACTTCAAATTGTTTTTTTGTACTCTGTAGTTTTCCTCCTATACCGATCGTGAACGGAAATTAGGTTATAAAGCTTTGAATAAATATTTAAATGATGCAAAGAAAAGGAGCGTTTCTGTAGATAAAATTAAGATATTTTTATACCTGCTTTGATATCTTTTAAGTAAGGGAATTTAGTTTCTGCATTTTGAGATCCTTTCTTTGCTAGAGAATGATTTCAAATCGTGAACTTTTTCTCCTTACTTTTCAATCTACTATTAAAAATGACGGGTAGTGTGAATTTTTTTATATCTCATGAAACTATATTCAAAATTTTGTTACGTAAGATAATCTTGCAGAAATTGCATAGCTTATCAAATAAATATTATCTAAAAATAATATAATATCAAATGAAGATTTTTTCTGGATTATCACCAATGAGGGTTACTCTCATTTTGAAGAAGTTGGCGATAAACTTAAGTTTCTGGATCGCCACGCCCACTTTGTGGGCTCGCGAAGCTTGTCCTCGCGAAGGCGAGGAACCAATAAGCATCCCCCCACTCGTTCCCCGTTTTCACGGGGACATGCTTTGCGAGGAACACCGTGACGAAGCAATCCAGACCATCTTCACCTAACTACGAACAGGTACCTTTTCCCCAAAGAAAGAAAAAAACTTCCCACCCCTCTTTGCAAAGGCGACTTCAACTTTTTTGTGAACAATCTCTGACATCAAAAAGACATAAATGAAGGAGAGAAAAATCCCCCAGTAAACGCTTAACCCATTCTCAATCATCAAATACATCATCACATACCCGGGAAGCACGTGCCCTATATAGACGGGGTAGCTTATGTCTGAAACCCAATTGATAAATCTACCCCACATCCCTTTGGCTTTAATGCTCGTGGCATGGAAAAGGATAAGATAGGCAAAGATAGAGAATCCTAAAAGGTAGCTTATCGTTTTGATAACATCAGGGGCATGAAACAAAGGGGATACGAAACAAGCCAGCAACACACCACAGAGGCCAATCGCCTTTTGCCATGAAATTTGTTTTTTATATAAGGAGTACACACATGTCCCCAAGAGAATGAGCATAAAATACTGCAAATTTTTACGTGCAAGAGTCACGAGGTAAAACCATGACACATCTTCACCATCAAACGCGGTGTGGATTCCATAAACAGCAATACTCAGTAATACAATGAGAAGGCACATCTTTTCAGGAAAATTCTTACGTCCCAGGCTCCAAACAATCCCTGCCAAGAGATAAAACTTAATTTGAATTTCGAGAGACCACACAGATCCATCAATCAAACGGTAGTGGAAAATATCCCTCACCCAAAAAAAGTATGAACAGACATGATCCCATGTGTAGGGGAAGGGGCCATCGCCTATGAGATAAAAAGCATAAACGAACAACAACCCTGTGGCAAAGCAAATGACATAACTTGGCCAAAGGCGAAGAATCTTGTGAACAACGAAATCCTTTAAAGAAGCATACCTTTCAAGGGAAGGCTGAATCAAAAACCCTGAAATCAGAAAAAAGAAGGTCACCCCAAAATGCCCTATATTTAGGGGAAAATCGAGGATTGCTTGCAGATAAAAAGGAGCAGGCAAGTCCATAGGTTCAATTTGCAATAACCCTGCCGATGTCGCCTGATGAGCAAAGAAAAAAACGAAAAAATGATAGAAGAGAACGAGCAGAGCGCTCATCCCTCTTAAAATATTTAATACTGAATACTCTTGCTTTACCATAGTTCTTAAATAGTGATAGTATTGATTTTTTTCAAGAGAAAAAATGGGCTTTTTAAAAAATATTTTATGTATTCATAATTTCTCTTGATTTTCATACTGCCATATGCCATAGTGAATGTAGGCAATTGGCATAGGAGTTTAAAATGCAATCCGTTTCGCGCTCTGTTGATATGGCTCTTATTCATCGCATCCAAGAAGGATTTCCAACGGCTGTTGCTGAATCTCTCTTAAAACATAATACACTTACGCGCCAAGAATTATATAAGTTTATTCCCCCCCGAACGTGGGCACGGCGCGTCAAAGAGCATCGTTTGAGTCCTGAAGAATCTGATCGACTGGCCATGGTTGAACGCATTGTGAACTTCGCAAATGATGTTTTCGGCAATAAAGATAAAGCCTATACGTGGCTACGTCGCCCTAATCGTTCTCTTGAAAATCAAACGCCTCTGGATCTTCTCCATAGTGAAATGGGGACACGCCTTGTTGAAACCCTTCTTGAGCGTATTCAACACGGCATTTATTCTTAATGCAAGTTTTCCGGATTTGCCGCGACATTCACCAAGCTCTGGATGGAGAAGGAAGCCGGCTTTTTGGCGGGCGTTGGAATTCTCCCGGAAAACCTCTTATTTATACATCTGCCCATTTATCCTTATGTATCTTGGAACAACTGGTTCACCTCGATGTTGATTTAATTCCTACAAACTGGGTTGTGCTCAACCTTGACATTCCCGACACTCTTTCTGGTGAAAACCTCTCAGGACACCCCATAAAAGAAGGAGAAGCACGAAAAATGGGTGATGAATGGCTAAAGGCGGGACGCACCCTTTACCTCAAAGTTCCTTCTTTTGTTGTACCTCAAGAGTATAACATCCTTATTAACCCTCTTCATTCTGACATGAACCAAGTAAAGATTAATAATGTCTCCCCCTTTCAATTTGATAATCGGCTCCTAAAATAAAATGTCTAAAAGCCGCAACCAACCCGTAATTCCTCTCTTGTGAGAACGGCCATCTTGTTCTAAAAATGAAGAAACATATCATTCTAAATTTAGGATCATAATAATGCCCATTTTACCGGACACTTGGATTCGTGAACGCGCCCACCAAGGTATGATTGAACCCTTTGTTGAACATCAGGAAAAACAAGGCGTTATTTCATATGGACTCTCTTCCTATGGCTATGATGCCCGCGTATCGGACGAATTCAAAATCTTTACAAACGTAGATAATGACCTTGTGGATCCTAAAAATTTTTCCCAGTCAGGGTTTGTCGATCGACAAACCAACATTTGTGTTATTCCGCCCAACAGCTTTGTTTTAGCAAGAACAGTCGAATATTTTCGCATTCCTCGCGATGTTCTCGTTATTTGTCTTGGTAAATCTACTTATGCCCGGTGTGGAATTATTGTCAATGTCACTCCTCTTGAACCTGAATGGGAAGGACATGTTACGTTAGAATTTTCAAATACAACCCCTCTGCCCGCAAAAATCTATGCAAATGAAGGCGCTTGCCAATTCCTTTTCTTAAAAGGAGAATCTCTTTGTGAGGTTTCTTATCGAGACCGCCATGGAAAGTATATGGGACAAAAGGGCGTGACTTTACCCAAAATTATCGAAGAGAACATAAAAACACGAAAGGCTTCATAATGGATAAAATAGCGATCCGAGGGGGCATTCCTCTACATGGCGATATCAAAATAAGTGGGGCTAAGAATGCTGCTCTTCCCTTAATGGCCACATGCCTTCTCACGGACAAACCCCTTCATCTTGTGAATGTTCCAAAGCTCTCCGACATTGCGAGCATGTCTGAACTTTTATCCCAGCTCGGCGTTGTCGTTGAGCTCGAGACGTCCCCAGAACATCAAACGATGCATCTTTGCGCCAAAGACCTTTCAAGTACAACAGCAGCTTATGATGTTGTCAGGAAAATGCGGGCATCCGTTCTGGTTTTAGGGCCTCTTGTGGCTCGCGCTGGAGAAGCTCATGTTTCCCTTCCAGGAGGATGCGCGATTGGAACCCGCCCTATCGATCTTCATCTGAAAGGCCTTGAAGCCTTGGGAGCTGAAATTACCCTCAAAGAAGGATATGTCCATGCGTATGCTTCTAAGGGATTAAGGGGGGCTACATTCACATTCCCTATGGTTTCTGTGACAGGTACAGAAAATCTTATGATGGCAGCGACCCTTGCCAAAGGTCAAACCCGCCTTATCAACGTCGCGCGGGAGCCTGAAGTCACTGATCTTGCCCATTGTTTAAATGCCATGGGGGCAAAAATTTCAGGAATGGGAACTGATTCTCTTGTCATTGAAGGCGTGAATCAACTTAACGGGACGACCCATCAGGTCATCGCGGACCGGATTGAAGTCGGAACCTACGCCATGGCAGCCGCTTTAACAGGGGGCAAAGTCCGCCTCAAGGGAGCCCGCCTAGATCTCGTACCAACCGCAGCTTCGCTTTTACTCCAGGCAGGCGTTTCTTTGGAAGACGAAGGGGATGCGCTTCTCGTCAAAGCTCCTCTGACTGGCCTTCAAGGTGTTGACGTTATGACTGAGCCTTTCCCTGGCTTCGCCACTGACCTTCAGGCCCAATGGATGGCTCTCATGAGTGTAGCAGAGGGAGCTTCCATGATCACGGAAACCATTTTTGAAAACCGCTTCATGCACGTGCCAGAGCTCTGCCGGATGGGCGCCAACATCACTGTCCATGGCTCCTCAGCCCTTGTCAGAGGTGTGAAGGGACTCAAAGGGGCCCCTGTTATGGCAACTGACCTAAGAGCTTCTGTCTCCTTGGTTTTAGCTGGCCTTGTGGCCGAAGGAGAGACGATCGTTAGCCGGGTTTATCACTTGGATCGTGGATATGAAAGGGTTGAAGAAAAATTAAGAGCCTGTGGGGCTGACATTCGTCGTGTTCGATAATATATAATAGGTAAGAGTGAAAGAGTGAGATGGAAGAAAATGTCCTATAAACCTTTACAAATGACGGCCGAAGATAGGGATGACCTTCAGGTTATTGCCGCATGTCTTCAAGACGCCCTGATTCCCCTCTCCGGAATGGAATATGATCGGACGAGTGGTCACTTTCACCTAATCGCTAATCGCTTCTGTTGGGAGTGTGAACCGGAAAATCTAGATGGCAATTCCTATTATGCTCGCGTCGCTGCTGGGGTTGCTTTCCATCACGTAAAAGATGTTCACAAAAAGGGCTTTGACCCTCAAAGCAAAAATGAGCTCATCAATCTTCTTACGATCCATCATGAGGAGAATGACTGTATTCATCTCATCTTCTCAGGAGGATCAGAAATCAAACTCAGCGTGAATAAGCTCTCTTGTCACCTGAAAGACGTGGATGAGCCTTATCCAACCCCGAACCAACCGGTTCATCCTTAAGAAATCTGCTCATTTTTTTGTTAGGTCTGTTCGCTCAACGCACACAACAGCTGGCATAGATTTACCATTTATTGACATGTTAGTTATCCAGCCTGTTACTTTTGCTACTGCCATGGTACTGGGGATAGCTTGATGACCTGTACCAATCATTCCCACGTCTTGAATAACGGGTATAAAACATTGTTGGTTTAGGCAATTAACTGGTCTATAAGCCCACCCTGTTGAAGTTGCAGTTCCTTTCAAAATCTCTCCTCCAACTTGAACCTGATATTCTGATTGAAGGGCTCTATCTCCACATCGTTCAGGATAATTTGGAGATGGTTCGGGCGTCTGATTTTGTACTATTTTAATGTAATTCTTGACAGTATTAAATTTTTTAGTGATTGATTGGGCTGTTGCTTGAAGTGCTTGAATATCTGGTTTAAGATCGTTTTTGCCATCGCCTAGGTTGAGGATTTTTTCAGCTAACTGTATCTGTGGTCCTGTATTAATTCCCCATCCGACCTTATTATTTAATTGAACGAGCTGATCATCATATGTTTTTTGGAGGTTAGTAATAGCCGTTAGATATGCTTGAAAAGCTGCAGCCAAAGAATCTGCTTTATTCGGGGCCACTGCAGGCTGAGATTCGGCTCCCTGAGTAGATACAAGTGTCATCACGCTTCCCGATAAGACAATTAGCAGACTTGCTGACAAAATTTTTTTCATTTTATTCCTTCTTGGGTAATTTTATAAACTTATGATATAAGATAAATAGTTAAGATCTTCTTAATAAGAGATTGGCCTAAAAAAGGGAGAGCCTCCATGCGTACCAGTTTAATTTTCTTATGTTTTTTAATCTTTTCTTCGATGGAGCTGCAAAGAGCACGCGCCCAAGAACCCGTCATCTGTGATCCCATGCAAGCGATTGCTGTAAACCTTGAGATTGTCATCCCAAATCCGGTCTTGGAAGATTTAAGGAAAAGAGGAATCCAACAATTGTCTCTTACTCCCGCTGTGAATTTTGGCTGGAGAAAAACATTTCCTGTTCAAAGTGGGGCCAGATTAACGCTTGTAGATAACGCAGATCCTCTCACCATTGACATGCAGGAGGGGCTTTTAGTGACCTATAAAACCTGTCTTGGTGATATCGTATATGCCTATTGCCAAATGACAAATGAATGTTTGAAAGGAGAGTATCCAAAGGATGTGAGACTTCACCTCACTCCCGCTCTCGGACAATGTGAGATTGAGGTTTTGTGCACTCAGTGCAATTAAGGTGAAGAGTTGTCATTCCGACTCTTCTTCCCAAGTGTCGGGCTGATAGGAAACAACAACAAAGTTTTTATATAAACATTCCGAAGAGATCGGCTTGCCATTATGGCCTTTTTCCATCACATCTTGCCAAATTTCATTGGTGCGATAATAACGCCCTTCCCTTCTTAACATCTTATGATTTTTCTCATAAATATGATATTTAAGAAGTGGACAAGTAGAGGAGCGGATTTCTGATATCCCCCTTTGTAATATAGAACAACAGATATGATTAAGGGACCAACCAAAGCTCCCAACTGATCCAAGGCTTCATGAACCCCAAAGGCCCATCCCATCCCAATGTGACTTCCCGCATGAGAGAGCATCGCATCTCGCGCTGGCGTGCGGATGGCTTTGCCAGCGCGTTCTAAAATAATGAGAAGAGACGCTATCTGCCAATTCCCAGCGAGAGCCAAAGCAGGGACGGCTAAGAGGTTGATAAAATATCCAATAATGGTAATCATCCAATACCGTTGCGTTTTATCAGCAAGATAGCCAGAGACCAGGCGAAGAGAATATCCCAAAAATTCTCCAAACCCTGCGACAAATCCAACGAGAGCTGCACTCGCTCCAAAAGTCGCGAGAAAGGGACCGGTGATACTTCTCGCCGCCTCATAGGTCATATCTGCAAAAAGGCTTGTGAGTCCCATAAGAAGAATAAACTTAAGGGCGGAGGATTTAGAAATATCTCTTTTTTGACGCGTCAAAATTTTTTTCTCTTATTTTATTTGTGCTAACAAAATGCTCTTTCCTTCCTAAGGGAAGAGCTCCTTCATTTATTTGCCATATAAGGTGTTATAAAGCGATAAGATGCGTGTAAACTCAGGACCCTGTATGACCAAAACTTGCGCCTCACAGTATTTTTCAAAGTTCTGAATTTTTTCTGAAATATTTCTTTCAAGGTTAGGATCAACATTAGGACTGTTTTTAATCAAATTATTCATTTCAGTTTCCTGAGTCAGCCGACCTCGAGTAAACTCGTTGTTCAAAGATTCGCGACCATTATAACGGGTTTTGTACATGTCAAATGTAAACAGACGTTTTACTACGCCTAATTTAGTGCATACACTGATGTTTTTATTACAAACTGATGTACCCGTATTATGATCCCAGAGATGCTCTACCACATCAGGAAGCATATCTCTTTGCATTTCTTGGCATTTATTTCCTGCTTCTTTTACTTTAGAAAGAAGATCCGCTTTTGTTAAAGCCTTTGCCGCTGAAAATGGCATTTGTCCTAAGAACACAACTAGAAGAATGAAGCTACTCATAATAGAGTTTTTTAAATAAATCTGCATGATTTACCTCTCTGCCGTTTTAAGGGATTTTTCTAGATTCTCTTGGGGCTTCGTTAAAAATGAAGATAAATCTCGTTCTCCTACGGGAACCCACCCTTGTCGTTGAGGGGATTGGAGGAGACGAGGATCGTCTTTTTTGTTCCATTCTGCGTGGGCTAAGGAAGTAAATGTTATTATTATACCTATTAATAATGGGACAATCATAAGAAGAAAAAATTGCTTTTTTGTGAGTGTATTATGGCAACTGTATTTTTCTTTCATGAACTGTCTCACTCAAAGTTGAAGAACATATAGTTATAGTATCAGTGAAGTTTAAAATATTCGTTAAGACATCCTTCCTAAATTGTTAATTTTCGTTTTTATTGTTCTTGAAAAGGCCACAAGAAAAGATGTAATGTCGCTACAATTGAGGAAAAAGGATATAAATGTCACTGCATATCGGACCAGTTGAATTGAAAGATCGGGTCATTTTAGCCCCCATGTCAGGGGTTACCGATATGCCTTTTCGCCGCCTTGTCAAACGGCGGGGGGTGGCTCTTGTCATTTCAGAAATGATTGCTAGCCAAGCGATGATTCGTCAAACCCGGCAATCTTTACGGATGTCAGCCCATGCTCCTGAAGAATATCCAATGGCAGTTCAACTTGCAGGATGTGAACCTAAAGTTATGGCAGAAGCTGCAAAGCTAAATGTAGACCGCGGAGCAATACTTATTGATATTAATATGGGCTGCCCAGCAAAAAAGGTTGTTAATGGTTATGCCGGATCGGCACTGATGCGCGATGAAAAGCATGCAGCTAAAATCATTGAAGCGACCGTCAAGGCTGTTAACATTCCTGTAACCCTAAAAATGCGTACGGGCTGGGATGATCAGAATCGTAATGCGCCCAGTCTTGCGAAAATCGCAGAAGACTGTGGTATCAAAATGATCACAGTCCACGGAAGAACACGGTGTCAGCTTTATAGTGGTAAATCAGACTGGTCATTTATTCGCACGGTCAAGGATGCAGTCGATATTCCTGTTATTGGCAATGGGGATGTTGTGACAGTTGAGGATGCTAAGGAATTGTTATCCCTGTCAGGGGCAGACGGCGTTATGGTTGGACGAGGGGCCTATGGCCGGCCCTGGTTTTTGAACCAGATAAGTCATTTTCTTAAAACAGGAGAAAGTCTTCCTAACCCCCCTTTAGAGGAACAGAAAGATCTTGTCTTAGAACATTTTGAAGATATGCTAGTCCATCATGGAGAGCATACGGGGCTGTTAATGGCTCGAAAACATTTAGGTTGGTATAGTAAAGGATTGATAGGCTCTGCAGAGTTTCGTGTTGCAATTAATCAGACAAGCCTTCCTGAAGACGTTAGGGCTCTTGTGAAAACATTTTATAACATGAACTTAGAAGGATGACTATGAATGACTTTAATCAGAAACTTTACAGTCTAGGACTTCAAGAAGTTATCGAGCGATATTTAAAGCACTATTTTGATCTCCACGGGGATATCTTACCGGTGGAAGGGCTTTATCTTTGTTTGAAGAAGGAAGTAGAGCGAGCTTTAATCGTAGAAACCTTAAGACGGTTGAAAAGCAATCAAGTTCAGGTTGCTAAGCTTTTAGGGATCAATCGAAATACACTAAGGCGTAAGATATTAGATCTTGATATTTCTCTTGAGACTCTCTGAGATGACACTTCACCAAGCATGCGAAAACCTCAAAGAATGGGCTAATCGACATAACGTAGGACGCAAGCTTCTAATTCTCCTCGTTGGAGGATCGATTCTTTCCGTCCTTGCAACGTATGTGATGCTTACAAAAGCCCCGCCTTTTCTCAAGAGTCGAAGGATTCTTGTCGTTCTTTTAAGTCTTGATTTCGTCTTTTTAATGACCCTTACGGCCGTTGTGGCCAAATATGTAGCCCAATTATGGGCAGAGAGAAAAAGCGATCAAGCAGGCTCCAAGCTTCATAGTCGCATCGTTGCAACCTTTAGCCTTTTAGCGATTGCCCCCACCATTCTTGTTGCCGGGTTTTCTGCTATTTTTTTTAATATCGTTATTCAAAGTTGGTTTAACCAAAGAGTGGAAACAGCCATAGGTGAATCCATTGCCGTTGCTGGAGCTTATTTAGGGGAGCATCAAAAAGTCATTACGGCCAATGCTCAAGCCATGGCCGTAGAGCTTGCTCCACAGGTGCAGTATTTGTCCTCGGAATCAAAAGCTCTCGATCAAAAACTAACGGATCAAACTCAATTACGTGCCCTCGATGAGGCTATCGTTTTTAATAGCAAAATGAAAATTTTAGGGCGATCGCGGTTTTCTTTTGCCTTAGATTTCGAGGCCATTCCTGCAAGTGACCTTGAATACGCAAAATCTGCTCCTGTCATTCACACAAATGAAGAGAATGACAGAGTGAGAGCTCTCGTGGCTTTAGACCCATCGTCTAATACCTATCTATTGGTAGGCCGTCGCGTTTCTCCAACCGTTTTGAACCGCATTGAAAACGCGTCAAAGGCAGCGCACGAATATCAACGCCTCGAGGCGGAAGGATCAAGTATCGCTCTAAAATTAGCAGGAATCTTCGTGGGGATAGCCCTTTTATTACTGTTAGCGGCTGTTCTGGGGGGACTGCTTTTTGCTAACAAACTGGCTCGTCCCATTCGTCGTTTAATTCAAGCTTCTGATGAAGTGTGTAAAGGTAATTTGTCAGTTCGTATCGCAGAAGAAGATGAAACGGTTGAACTTTCTTCTCTAACATCTGCTTTTAATCGCATGACAGAACAATTGGAATCCCAGCGGGATGCGTTACTTATTGCTAATGAACAACTCGATGAACGTCGTCGTTTTACAGAAGCTGTATTAGCTGGGGTTTCAGCCGGAGTCATTGGCTTAGATGCCAAGGGCAATATCCACTTATCAAACCAATCGGCAGGTAAGCTTCTTCGTATTGATTTAAAGCATGAAATAGGACAAAAGTTTGTTAAAGTCGTTCCGGAAATGGCATCTCTTTTCCAAGAAATTAAAAAAAGGAAATCAGACTTTATTGAAAAACAAGTTGTTCTTAACCGGGAGGGACACGGTTACACCCTTTTAGTTCGTCTTTCCCTTAATCAAATGCGTGATAAGCTTACCGGCTATGTTGTGACATTTGATGACATTACCCAATTGGAAGCGGCTCAAAGAAAGGCTGCGTGGGCGGAAATGGCCCGGCGCATTGCCCATGAGATAAAAAATCCTTTAACACCAATTCAGCTTTCAGCAGAGCGATTAAAAAGACGATATAGTAAGCAAATTTCCCAAGATTCTGAAACATTTCAAAGTTGTGTGGACACCATTATTCGACAAGTCGGACACATTGGACAGATGGTTGGAGAGTTTTCTTCCTTCGCACGTATGCCTGCCCCTCATATTAAACCTGAAGATTTGGTCCAAATTTGCAAAGAAGAAATTTTTTTACAACAGCATAGCCATTCTGAGCTTAAGATTGAGTTTATCTCATCTCTTGATTCTTTATTTTTCCCCTGCGACCGAGGGCAAATAGGACAAGTCCTTACAAATCTTATCCAGAATGCAAGCGAAGCGATAGAAGCAAAACAGACGCCTCACGGTCATTTGCAAGTATGGCTTGAAACTCAAGGACAGAACATCTTATTACGGGTCATCGATAATGGAATTGGGTTACCTTCAATTGGGAGAGAGCGCTTAACGGAACCTTATGTAACATTTCGTGAAAAAGGAACGGGGCTGGGGCTTGCGATTGTGAAAAAAATCATAGAAGATCATGGAGGTAATTTAAGCTTCCAAGATTATCCAGGAGGGGGGGCCGTTGTACAAATTTCGTTTACGCGCATCAATACCCACCAGCAAGTTTTAAACTAGGGAATGTTAATAATGGGCCAAGATATTTTAATTGTAGATGATGAGCCAGATATAAGAGATCTCGTGGCTGGGATTCTTAATGATGAAGGATTTGTATGTCGTGTTGCTTCTACCGGAGAAAAAGCTCTTGAGGAGATTTCCCTGAGACAACCTAATCTTTTGATTCTCGATGTATGGCTTGGTGATCCTCAATATGATGGCTTAAAAATTTTAGAGCTCATAAAAAAAACAAACTCTGATCTTCCAATTGTAATGATTAGTGGACACGGGACGGTTGAAACTGCCGTTAATGCCATTAAGTTGGGTGCTTATGATTTTATTGAAAAGCCCTTCAAAACAGATCGTCTTTTGCTGATTGTGTCCAGAGCTCTTGAAGCTGCAAATTTGCGTCGGGAAAACCGCCATCTTAAGGAAGAAGTCAACACTCCTCCAATGATAGGAAATTCCACTCCCATTCAAGTTGTTCGGAAGACCATAGAAAAAGTAGCCCCCGCTAACAGTCGTGTTTTGATGATCGGTCCTGCAGGTGTAGGGAAAGAACTTGCAGCACGCGAAATTCATGAAACCTCCAAACGCGCTTCCGGTCCTTTTTTGGTGCTTCATTGTAAGGCAGATTCTGAAGAGTCTTTAGAAGAACAGCTTTTTGGAAGTGAAGCTACGACTAACGTTCCCCGAAAACTGGGTGCGCTAGAGCAAGCACATGGGGGGTCTCTTTTCCTGGATGAGGTCACCGAACTTCCCCTTGACGTCCAAGCAAAATTGGTTCGATTTTTGCATGAACACGCTTTTAAACGTGTGAGAGGAGATCATAAAGTCGTTGTGGATGTGCGCATGCTTGCTGCTTCAAAGCACGACATAAAGGCAGCCATTGAAAGAGGGTCCTTTCGAGAAGACTTATACTACCGACTTAATGTCATCACTCTCCACCTGCCTCCTTTAAAAGAACGATGTGAGGATATACCAGAGCTTGTTTCTTATTTTATAGAACGCCTTTCGCGCCAGGCAGGTGTCCCCAAGCGTCAGTTTTCGGAATCGACTCTTGCCTTAATGAAAGCCTATGAATGGCCGGGTAACGTTCTTGAATTACGTAATGTCGTTGAAAAAGCGCTTATTATCTCTCCAGCGGCTAATGATGTACCGGTTGCCCCTCATGAGTTACCTCCAGAGCTAAGAGGAGAAGAGCTTCCTTCCCTGACTCCACAGAGTTCTCCTGATTTTCTCTCCATGTCTTTACGAGAAGCGCGGGAATATTTTGAACGAGAGTACCTCCTTGCCCAGGTTCATAAGTTTGCCGGAAATATCTCACGCACAGCAACCTTTATTGGGATGGAACGATCGGCTCTCCATCGAAAACTTCGCCAGCTTCAAGTGGAACGGAAGCGAAGAGCGTAAACTTTTCATCGTACCCGGTTTGTTGGGTCGTGCTTGGGGGATTTTTTATCCAAAGATAGTCTTTAAAAATGATAATGAAGGACTCTAAATCGCCACTTCGCCTTAGCACTTCGTGCGACGGCGTGGTCGCGAAGATGATTGCGGGAAACATACCCCCCACGTCTTTGCGAGGAGCTTTGCTCCGAAGCAATTCCAGTCTTTTGTTACCCTAAGAGTAAATATCTGATTAGTTTATTCCTTCTCATCCACTTTTTTTCTAGATTGCTTCGTCGCTTTCACTCCTCGCAATGCGACCCGATAAACCCGACAAAGTAGTTGTGCGGAATTTTTGAGAAAAAAAGGAGGAATTTGTAACAAAACAAACTTAACAAAACTGCTTTAAATTCCTCCTCTTTTGACGGCCACTGAGCAGGGAGGTCAAGCCGCCAATTTTATCTCTTTATAAAATATCGATTCTTCTTTTTTTTTGTGAAGGGTCGATGAGTTTATCGTAAGAGACAAAATTCCGTGAAAAAGGCCATCCCGGGATTCATGGGGTTGAACTTCAAAGACATATGGCCAAGATCCTATGATCTCCGTGAAAAAGTATTCTCCTTGCTCGAGTATCATGCAGAGAAACTCTATTTTTTCCTTCATTCCAAACGCAACAAGTTGCTGATAGAATAACTTACAAAAGGATTCACCTTGGGACAGAGAATGATTTTCTCCCTGCAGAAAAAGCGAACAAGTCCAAACTTCTCCATTGTTTGGCGCAAGTGTAGAGAGATGCTGCCCTACTCTTTGATGGAGTATACCAATTCTCTGCTTGAGAAGAATAGCTCCTCCCAAAACGCTATCTGATTGATTTTTAATTGCAATAAATGTAGCCCTTTTATGATCCTGGAAGGAATAATACAACATGTCTCTCTCTATTATGAATCTTGAAAAAAAATCAACAATAGTCTTAAAAAGATGATGATCTTTAGGTTCAATGATATTGAACATACATATTTCCTATCGAGTTCGACCGTAACTATTAACCGAAAATTAACTGAAAAGGTGAAGGCTTAGTCATTCTGGAAATACCCTTAAGGATAATCTAGGGGAAAATCCCTTAGTAGTTTAATTTAAAAAATGACTTGAACGTTTAGGTAACCTATCCAATAATGGGGAAAAAATATAAATTTTAAATAATATTTAAAATTTAAGCAGGTCATCTTTTTTATGAAATGTAATATTCTCTTACCTGAAGATATTTACACATCATATTTGCAAATTGTGAATGAAATTAAATTCACGCGTAGAGAAATAGATATCATTGCCTATCTCCTCAGTGGGAAGTCGGCTAAAACCATAGCAACCTGTTTATCAATTTCTCCGAAAACAATTGAAGCCCACATGCGTAATATTGCAATGAAAGTGGAGTGTAATTCACGGGATGGAATTATAGATTTTATCGAAAAATCTAAAAAGTTCTTCCTGATAAAGGAACATTACCTGAGCTTATTAACTCAAACCTCTTTTGAAGAACAGTTATTAAAAATTGCTGCCCAACTTAGTTCTGAGTGTCCTACTTGTACCATCGTATATTGGCGAGATCAAGAATATCATTCCATTCTTATACGCTCTTTAGAAAGGCATCTAAAACTTGCTGGGGTTAAAACACTTATTGAAACAAAAGAAGAGCAAATATTCCTCAAAAATCCTGTCGAGAATAGGGAGTCATCCAAAACTAACTTAGTTATCTATGCCGTTCCTGAAACAATGGATGAGCAAGGTGAAGAGAAAATTACTTCTCTCACACAAAAGACCAAAGAAGAGAAAAATAGCATTGTAGCCTTATTCCCCAAAAAAAATCTAAAAGATGGTATTTTACAAGACTCGGGAAATCCAGAACACTTGTATTATTTAGAACGAGAAAATTATTATGATTTTACTTTTATCGTCTTAAAAAAATTGTTACAGAACACAAAATTAGAACAAATTATTTTAGACTTTAAAAATCATCACGAATCAATTTGTGGCACTTCCGAAATAATACATGAACGATCACTTCCAGAAGGTAAGCCCTTGGTAAGGATAAGTTTAATGTCACAGCTGGATACATATATCCATAATTTTTTTAATATTTTAAAAGCAGGAAAGAAATACTTTTTTATAGGTAGTTGCATATTAAGCATAGGGGCTCTTTGCACTTTGTTTTTAACTAAAGAAGGAGATCCTAAATTGCATAGCGATATGGCTGCTAGAGCGGATTTGAGTATTCCTACTCAATCTGTCTTCTTAGATCGGCCTTATCTCATGGAGCAACTAAATCAAAGTTTTCAAGGTCATAAAGGGATTCAATCCGTAGCTCTTACGGGAATGGGGGGCTCTGGTAAAACAACTCTGGCGCGACACTATACTCGCCAACAAAATGCAAATGTTGTTTGGGAAATAAATGCTGAATCAAAGGACAAGCTTATTAATTCATTTGAAAGCCTTTCTGAAGCCCTCTCTAAAACAAAAGAAGAGAAAGAAAAGTTAAGAGAGTTTCGTGACCTTAAAGACGCTAAAGAAAGAGAAAAAAGGATTATTCTATTCGTAAGAGATAAATTAAAGCATATTCAAGATTGGATATTGATTTATGATAATGTCGTAAAATTTACCGACACCCAAAATTATTTTCCCCATGATCCCAGTGTTTGGGGACGAGGAAAAGTCATTCTTATCACAAGAGATAACAACATTAAAAATAATAATAACATTAATGAAACAATTCAAATAGGTGAACTCTCTCCTAAAGACAAACTGGCCCTCTTTGTTAAAATTATGACGAATGGAAATTCCTACAAATTCACTACTGCTCAAAATGAACAGGCAAAAAAGTTTTTAAATGATATTCCACCTTTTCCACTCGATGTATCTATTGCTGCCTATTATTTAAAGGCAACAAATGTGTCGTATAAGACATACCTTGAGAAGCTTACCCAATATGATAAAGACTTTGAAAATGTGCAACAAAATCTTTTGGAGGAAGCAAGTTACTATACAAAAACTCGGTACGGAATCATCACTTTGTCTTTGCAAAATATTTCCAATTCACACAAAGATTTTCGAGATCTTTTATTATTCATCAGCCTTATTGATTCTCAAAATATTCCAAGAGACTTATTAGATAAATACAAAACCAGCACCGTTGTTGATAATTTTATCTATAATTTAAAAAAACATTCTTTTGTTACAAGTGAAGCCACCCTCTCCTCAGGATCAACTCCAACTTTTTCTATCCATCGAAGTACTCGAGCTATAGCTTTAACTTATCTTACAAAATTACTAGACACAGAAAAGAATAAGCATTTTATTGAACCTATTGGAGCAGTGTTTAAGGATTATATTGCTGAGGTCATTGATAAAGAAGATTTTACAAAAATGAATCTTTTAATAAGACATAGTGAAATGTTTTTGAGTCATTCCAATTTGTTAACAGATTTTGTCATAGCTCCTATAGATGGTGAGTTAGGAAGTGTTTATAGAGACTTAGGCAAACATGAGAAAGCAAAGCAACTCTTTGAACAATGTATTGAAATTTATAGGAAGAACTTCTATGAAAACCACTTCTGGTTTGCTCAGGCTTTGGGACGTCTAGGACGTGTTTATAGTGATCAAGGTAACTATCCGAAAGCAAAACAACTTCTTGAGCAAGCCATTACAATTTATAGGAATAATTCCTATGAAAATAATCCTTGGTTTGCTCGGACCTTGGGATGGCTAGGAAACGTGTATAGGGAGCAAGGCGACCACAAGAAAGCAAAGCAACTCTTTGAAGAAAGCCTTATAATTTACAAGAAGAATTCCTATGATAACCATCCTTGGTTTGCTCACGCGTTGGGACGTCTGGGAAGTATTTACAGAGAACAATGTAATTATGAGAAGGCCAAGCAACTTCTTGAAAAAAGTCTTGTGATTTATAGGAAGAATTCCTATGAAAACAGTCCTTGGTTTGCTCGGACTTTGACGTGGCTAGGAAGTGTTTACAGAGACCTTGGTAACAACGAGAAAGCAAAGGAACTCCTTGAAGAAGGTCTCGCGATTTATAGGAAAAACTATTATGAAAACCACCCGTGGTCTGCTTGGACTTTGGTATGGTTGGGAAATGTGCATAGAGAGCAAGGGAATTACGAAAAAGCAAAACAGTCCCTTGAAGAAAGTCTTGTCATTTATAAGAAAAATTCCTATGAAAATCACCCCTGGTTTGCTAGGGCTTTAACAGGGCTGGGATGTATTTGTAAAGAGCAAGGGAACTATGAAAAAGCAAAAAAATTCTTTGAAGAAAGTCTTCAGGTTTACAAGAAGAATTCCTATGAAAACCATCCTTGGTTCGCTCGAACCTTGGAGCACTTAGGAAATATTTATAAAGACCAAGGCAATTATGAAAAGGCAAGACAGCTCTTTGAACATAGTCTTGGGATTTATAGAAGGAATCAGTTTGAATATCATCCTTGGTTCGCTCTGACTTTAGCCAGCCTGGGCAGTGTTTATAGAGATCTAGGGAACTATGAGAAAGCAAAAGATTTACTTGAGCGCAGTTTCCAAGCTTACGAGAAGACTTGTGGCAAACATCATATTGACGTTGCTTCAGTTCTAATGAACCTCGGGCAAGTTTATATGTTAGAAAGTAACATGGAAGCTGCTGAAATTCTCATGAATCGGGCCTTAAGGATATTTCAGACTAAAAAATATGTGGAAAGCTACGTTTCTTTGGAAAGTTTATCGGACTTGTATCTAAAAAAAGCGACTCAGCATATAAAGAAGGAATATATACAACAATCCACAAGCTTTAAAAAGCAAGCTGTTAATTATTTGAAACAAGCACAAGAAGTTGTTAAAACTCATTTTCCAAAAGATTCCCCTCATATTTTAAGGATTGAAGAAAAACTTAAAAAGCTAACTCCCTATTAACCATATGGCTTTCCAAGGAATATTTTGAACGAGAGTACCTTCTTGCTCAGGTTCATAAGTTTGCCGGGAATATCTCACGCACAGCAACCTTTATTGGGATGGAACGATCGGCCCTCCATCGAAAGCTACGCCAGCTTCAAGTGGAGCGGAAGCGAAGGGCGTAAACTTTTCATCATGCAGTTTTTATCCGGTCATATTGGGCATATTTTTAAAACTATTTTTTTCTGGATTGCAAAACATAAACTTTAGGGAATTATGAAAGTTAGATCAACTCATTGGCAAACTAGTGAATCACGAATACGCCTATTCTACCGAACTCAGGTTCATGTAAGACAACTGATTTTAACTCTTCTTAATGGGTATCTTGTGCTTACTCAGTTTTGCAGTCGATGCCCGTGGAATTGTCAAACTTAAAACCCCATCTTTGAAAGAAGCCGAAACCTTCTTTTCATCAGGTTTATAGGGCAGCCTTATTGAGCGTGAAAAGGCTCCATAGGTACGCTCTGTCATATGATAGGTTTCCCCGCTTTTAACGTCTTCGGATTTTTTCTCTCCTCTTATGGTTAAAGTCTCATTGTCGAGAGAAATATCAATATCCTTTTCAGAAACACCTGGCAGCTCGGCCGTCACGAGCAAGCCGTCCTTGTTTTCCTTAACTTCAAACTCTGGCCGAATACCTTGAATGCTGGTTGTTGCTTCAAAAAGTTTATCAATCTCATGTCGCAAGTAATTAAATGGATCGCTCACCAAGTGAGTCCGTGCAATTGGAATTAAACGTCGCATCATTTTAAACTCCTTTTCCTTTGATACTCACAGAAAGAGTTGCATGAGTGTCTGCAACCTTAAAAGTAGCATAAAAAAGTTTAGAATTCGTTTAAAGACTGATAAAAATTCTGCTTTACGGTATTTACCATTTTGATTTCAAACAATGAGCAGGAAGACGAGGCGAGGGGCGCGGAGCGTATTTAAATACGTGAGCACCCAGAGTCCGAAGTCTGACGCACTCATTGGAAGAAAGCAAATTGGTATTATACCAAAAAAAACCTGGCAAGACCTAAAAAGATTGCAAATCCTAGCAAATCGGTCGTGGTGGTTAGAAAAGGTCCGGCGCTAAGGGCAGGGTCCATGCCCATTTTATCAATTAAGATGGGCAAAGCCACTCCCCAAGCGGCAGCCCAAATCATGTTAAAAATGAGAGCTCCTCCCAAAACAATTCCTAAGGCAGGGTCGGCAAACCAAAAAGCTGCAATCGATCCTACTATGGCTCCAAACACAATACCATTAATGAGTCCCACAAGGATTTCTTTCCAGATAGCGCGGCTCATGTTGGCTCCCCCGAGCTCCCGTGTTGCAAGAGCCCTCACCGTAACAGTAACCACTTGCATACCCGCATTTCCACTCATAGCTGCATTAATGGGCATTAAGACGGCAAGGGCCACCAATTTCTCAATCGTATGCTGAAATTGGGAAATCACCGTTGCCGCCAAAAGTGTACTGATAAGGGAAATCAGGAGCCAACGAATGCGCGAATAAGATGTGCTTAAGAGGGGCTCAAAAAAGTCAGATTCTGTAACACGGGAGAGGAGCATGATATCTTCTTCAGCTTCTTCTTCAATCACATCGACAACATCATCAACCGTGATCATTCCTACAATGCGGCCCCCTTCATCGATGACTGGAGCTGAGACAAGGCCATATTTTCGAAATAGAAGAGCGACTTCCTCTTGATCCATGAGGGCAGGAATCCTTTTGATGTCCACCATCATAATATCCGCGACTTTTGTCGCCGCAGGTTGTCTCAACAACAAACTTAAGGGGATTCCTCCGATGGGTGAATGCTTGGGATCAACCACAAAAATATCATAAAATTTATCAGGAAGATTCTTTTCTTTCGTCATGTAATGCATAGTTTCAGCAACAGTCCAAAAAGAAGGCACGCAAACGATTTCCCGCTGCATTAAACGAGCCGCACTATATTCAGGGTAAGTAAGAACCTCCTCCAAAATGACCCTCTCTCCCATCGGAATGGATTCAAGGATTTCCTTTTGTTGGTCTTTCCCTAAATCTTCAATAAGGAGGACAGCATCATCGCTTTCAAGCCCCGTAATCGCTTCTGCAATTTCCCGTGTTCCAAGTTGCTCAACAACTTCCTCTCGAACGGTCTCGTTGAGATGAGTAAGGATGTCAGGGTCAAAATGGGGTAGCAAAATTTCAATGAGGCGCTGACGCAAATGGGGGGAAAGATATTCGATGACAACAGCTACATCTGCCGCATGGAGAGGCTTTATTAATTTCTTGACTTGCTTTTTATTTTCTTCCTCTAAAGCCTCCTCGAGGGCTCGAATGGTATCTTGAGAAACTCCGTAGAGAGTTTCATTCACCTCTTGGTCTTGTACTTGAAGATGTTCTTTATTAACCATTGCCCCTCTAGCCCAAAGCAGGGGAAGAAAGCCGGTTTGTCTTTTGTGCGTCTACGACTGCAATAGCTGACATATTAAAGATCCCCCGTGTGGTCATCGAAGGGGTGAGAATATGAATAGGCTTCGCAGGCCCCAATAAAATGGGACCGATAGGTTGTCCATCCGCCAATATTTTTATCATATTAAAAGCAATATTTGCCGTATCCAAATTTGGCATAATCAGAAGATTTGCTTGCCCCTTAAGCGTAGAACCAGGAAAAGTTTTTTGGCGAATCATCTCATTAAGGGCCGAATCTGCATGCATTTCCCCCTCAACTTCTAATTCTGGAGCCATACTTTTGATCCTGGCAAAGACTTGACGCATTTTTAAAGCCGAATCATCATTATAGGTTCCAAAATTTGAATGAGATAGAAGAGCAAGCTTTGGAATAATTCCAAATTTACGCACTTGTTCAGCGGCCATAATGGCCATTTCAGCTAATTGGCAACTCGTTGGATTCAAATTCACATAAGGATCGCAAAAGAAAAAAGAACCTTTTTCAAGAACCATAATACTCATCGCAGCCGCCACTTCCAACCCAGGTTGGAGACCTACAATCTCTAAGATATCGTCAAGATGATGACCATAACGTCCAATAGGACCACACAGGGCACAATCTGCCTCCCCAAAGCGAACCATAAGGCTCGCAATGACAGATGCATTGGTTCTAATAACAACCTTTGCGAAGTCAGGAGATACCCCCCTTCGTTCCATCAACCGATGATATTCCGTCCAATACTGATGATAGCGAGGATCATTTTGGGGATCGACGAGTTCAAAATCTTGATCAGATTTCATCCGCAAATTCAATCGCTTAATGCGAGCCTCCACCACCTCTCGTCGACCAATGAGTATGGGATAAGCTATCCCCTCTTCAAGAACACGTTGGGTGGCTTGTAAAACTCTTTCATCCTCAGCTTCCGCGTAAACAAGGCGAAGGGGTTTGGCTTTGGCTCGGCTAAATATCGGCTTCATGATAAGGCTTGATCGGTAAACAAATTCAGAGAGCTGTTGTTTATAAGCCTCAAAATCCTGGAGAGGACGCGTTGCAACGCCGGTTTCCATGGCAGCCTTTGCGACTGCTGGAGGAAGCTCTGTCACAAGGCGAGGATCAAAAGGTTTGGGAATAATATAGTTTGGCCCAAACGTTAAATCCTCATGGCTATAAATGGAGGTAACCACATCAGAGGGATCTTTGTGGGTGAGATCCGCAAGGGCATGGACGCAAGCAAGCTTCATCTCTTCATTAATAGTAGTCGCTCCAACATCGAGGGCTCCTCGAAAAATGAAAGGAAAACAGAGAACATTATTCACTTGATTCGGATAGTCCGAACGTCCAGTTGCTATAATGGCATCTTTTCGAACGGCTTCAACGTCTTCCGGTAGAATTTCAGGAATGGGATTCGCAAGAGCAAGAATAATGGGATGATCAGCCATCGTAGCAACAGCTTCCGCTTTTAAAATACCTCCTGCCGAAAGCCCCAGAAAGATATCCGCTCCTTTAATTGCTTCTTCTAAAGTGCGTACCTTTTGATCCGTTGCATATTTTTCCTTAAAAGGATCCATTTTCAGGGAGCGGCCTTTATAGATAACTCCTGCTTGATCTGTTGCAATGATGTTGTCACGTTTGAGTCCTAAATGAACGAGAATATCAAGACAGGCAATGGCAGCAGCCCCTGCTCCAGAAGTTACGAGTTTTACATCTTGTATATTTTTTTTCACAAGCTTTAGGGCGTTAAGAACGGCAGCCCCTACAATAATTGCTGTTCCATGCTGATCGTCATGAAAAACAGGAATATTAAGACGCTTTTTTAGTTCTTGCTCTACCTGAAAACATTCAGGTGCTTTAATATCCTCAAGGTTAATTCCCCCAAAGGTAGGCTCAAGACTTGCAATAATATCAATAAGTTTAATCGGATCAGGTTCATTAACTTCAATGTCAAAAACATCGATTCCTGCAAACTTTTTGAAAAGAACTGCTTTTCCTTCCATAACTGGCTTAGCAGCCAAGGGACCAATGTTTCCAAGTCCTAAAACAGCTGTTCCATTACTAATCACCGCCACAAGATTAGCTCGGCCCGTAAGAGTGGCTGCCTCATTAGGATCTGCTTGAATAGCCTCACTAACTGCAGCTACTCCAGGAGAATAAGCAAGAGCTAAATCTTCCTGAGTTGAAAGCGGTTTTGTCGCAACAATCTTTAATTTGCCGGCTGGTTTGTAACGGTGATAGTCGAGTGCTCGTTGATAAAGAGTCTCTTTCACGCTGTCCTCCTGTTTCAGATTCCAGAAATCAGGAACCAGCACTCAGGAGGGACTTGTTCACATAGACCTGCTAGATGATCCAAAGTCTTCCTGACTCCTGGTTCCTGACACCTGACTCCAGTCATTGGTGCGGTCGAGAAGACTCGAACTTCCACAGGGTCTCCCCCACAGCGACCTCAACGCTGCGCGTCTACCAATTCCGCCACGACCGCATGACTTTTGGCTTCCACCTTTAAAGACTCGGTGGTACACCTTGGGATAACAAATCTATCCACTTGCTGCAAGCGTCTTTACACGGAAATGAAAATGAGAACAACCCCTAACACTGTAAATAATCTCGAATGGAAATCCCAAGAGGGTTTTGTAGATTATTTGGACGCTTTACAATGGATGGAAGAGCGAGTCAAAGCCTTGCAAAATCAAGAAGCCTCTGAATGTGCGTGGTTGTTAGAGCATCCTCCTCTTTATACGGTTGGCACAAGTGGGCATGAGAAAGATATTTTAGAGACGGCAAAACTTCCTGTTTTTAGATCGGGCCGCGGCGGGCAAGTCACTTACCACGGCCCTGGCCAACGGGTTATTTACCTTATACTGGATTTAAAGAAACGCAAACAAGACATCCGTTGGTATGTGTTTGAGCTGGAAGAATGGATCATTCAAATCCTTGCCCATTTCGGCATCAAGGGAGAACGGAGGTCAGGTCGGATTGGGATCTGGGTTCAAAAGAATGGTCAAGATCATAAAATTGCGTCCCTTGGCGTTAGGCTTCAAAAATGGGTAACTTCTCACGGAATCGCTTTAAATGTGAACCCAGATTTAAGAGCTTACCAAGATATCGTTCCTTGCGGTCTTAACCAGTTTGGCATTACATCTTTGGCAGATTTAAGCCATAATGTGACACTCCAAGAGGTAGATGCTGTTTCACGTGAAACATTTCCTTTTTGATGATGCGCCTCATCCTCAATCTTATATTAACCTAAGTTTCTGGATTGCTTCACCCTGCATTCAAAGGGTTCGTAATGACAGAGCGGGGGAATCGTCATTGCGAGGACCCCCGTGAAAACGGGGGGACGAAGCAATCTAGAAAACCAGCAAAAGAATGGTACTGACAACTGACAAATCTTATTGTAAGAGACTTTTGTCAGTTGTCAGTTCCTTCTTCTAATTTTTCCTCTTTTAACTTCAAACCCGTAATAATTTTTGGCTGTTTAAGCATAATCTCTAAAAATTCAGGAAATTTTGGATACGTTTCATCGGTTACACAACATTCTCTCACATCGAATGATTCAAAATTTCTATTTCTATCAATAGCCTCTGCTAAGTATTCCATTCCTTTAAGAGTAAAGGTTGCGTTAACCATCACAACCCTTCTGAGAAAAGTTGATTCCGCAATCCAAGAGCCAAGTTGAATGGCAGTTTCTTTTTTAAAATCCATCGCTTCCACTTCAAAATCAGTAAGGGGGAGCTTTACTTCCATTAAATCCTTGAAGATTTGCTGAGGTAGCCGATGCGAGTTAGAGTCTAAACTTAATTTTTTAAGCGTTTCCATTTTTAAAATATGAGGCCAGAAATCACTTAAGAAGATATCTATATGTTTATTTTTTCTAAAATTATCTTCTATCTTTAATTCTTCTACCTTTATAGTCTCCAGTGTTTGATAAACAAGCTTTAGGGATGAAGCTATTTTCGGGTATTCCAACAAAGTAAAACCTGATAGTTTTATGGACTTTATTGAGGCTAAGGTCCTTAGTATATCACAAAAAGATGTAAAATCTTCGTCAGTAGACCCATATATTCGATACTCTAAAGATGATACAGGTTGACCCAATCCATAGTTTAACATGTCTTGATCGGAACATTCTAAGCGAGAACCTCCTGGATAACTACGAAATTTGAGGGCGTAGATTTTTTCGTACCGCGCCCTTGTTTCTTTCAATCGTTCCGCGTTCCTCTGATCACGGAGGCAGTCCATGAGCTTGTCAGGACTCAAAGACGATAAAAACTGTATTTCTTCCTGAGACAGCCTATCTAGCGGGAAATTATTTGAAGTGATTGCTTCTTCTCCCTGAGAATCGGTTTGATCATCAGAACCATCAACTCTGCTTTTTTTCTGTTCTGCTTCATCCGTATTTTTTGCTTGAGGATCTTTTTTCTGAGAAGAACTTTCGTCTCGTTTACGTTTTACGCCATGGGAAGTATCTTCACTTCCTTCAAACTGACCTTCCATAGCAAAGGCCGGAGAAACTGTAACCAAGAGGGCAAAAGTTAATGCTTTAATCTTCATTTTATAACATCCTTTTAATATTAATATTCTTACGACAAAATTTATAAACAAATAACGAAAAATTTCAATCATTATTTTAAAATTTTGTGTTATTTATTATTCATTCAACGGGGTGAGGTTTAGCCACATTAGTCCTAAATAGGTAAATAAAATTGAAGTATTTTCTGGATTGCTTCGTCACGTTTCTCCTCGCAATGACGGGAAGAGTTGCTATGTATGTGTACCACGTCGTCATTGCGAGGAGCGTGAGCTCCAAAGCAATCCATTCTTTTAATTTGGTAATTATCAAGTGAGGTACTCTCAAAGCTTGCTGCGCCCTCCATTTAGGTAATTTTTATTTTTAACCTTATTTTAAACGTTTTAATCAATAATATGAATGCAAACAAAATTAAATAAATTGTCCGATAAATTTTTATTTTTTGTAATAAGTATTTGTTTCGCACTTTAAAAATTATTAGGAGGGAAGAATGAAACTAGGAAAATCAAAATGGGTTGTGAGCTTTGCCTTAGCAGGTGGACTACTCTGCAGTAGCTATAATGTGAGCTACGGTGATGATACGGATTCTCTAATACAAGCTGAAAGTAGTGGAGACTTAAACATTTTGTGTAGGAAAGCAAACGCTAGCCAGAAAATCTTTAGCTTACGTTCGTTTGAGGGTAGGGCTTGTAAACAGCCACAAGTCGCTGCTTTTGCTGTACTGTTGTGTGGTGGAAAAGGAGACTTCAATGGCTCTGGGTGCGATAAAAAAGCAAAAACAGCACTTGGAAAGGATTATAATGATCCTAAAGGTTTCTTAATACGGTCTGCAAAAACCGCTGGGGCCAAAATTAGAACTCTTATTTGCAGTCAACAAGACAAATTACCCTCACAATTTAAAACCGTTGTGGCACAAGTTTGTCCAGGAGCTCCAGCCCAATCACCCGCTGAAGCCGAATCACCCAGTAACTGATTCAAGTTTGCGTTACAGCTTATTTTTGTTTGGCCTGCGAATAGCATCATTACTTTCGCCACTCACAATGACAAAAAAGTCATTGTAAGTATCGAAAGCCAAAGACTGAGAACCCTATCCACCCGATTGGGTGAGGTTTAAGGTTATTAATAACTGGGCAAGGGCTTGCTTTAACCATTTTGGGAGACCACTACTCTCAGCTCGTCATTCCGGGATTTACAACCTCTTCCGCACCCGCAAAGCGGGGAGGATTAGAGGTTGTTAATACCCGGAACCTCTTGAATAAGCTATAAACTGTTGTATACGTCCTGCCAATCAGGGTTTTCTTTTTCTATTAACGCTATCTTCCAAACTCGCCTCCATCCTTTGACTCTAGTTTCTCTCAAAATAGCTTGATTAATATCCTCATAAATTTCAAAATATACGAGTCGATTTACATTATATTTAGCTGAAAATCCTCCATAAATTTTGGCTTTATGTTGGTATACTCTTTTAATTAAGTCTGAAGTGACACCTGTGTATAAAGTTCCATTCTTTTTGTTTGCCAGGATATAAACATAAGAGTCCACCAGTATCTCCCAATAATAAAGTTTTTTTATGAGGTATAACTTCTCCCAGATTCCGGGTATTAAGCCCCTCTAACCCTCGCCCCAATAGGGGCTTGGGAAGAGAGGCTAAATCCCGGAATGATGAATAAAAAAGGCTTTGCTATAGCTTCTTGCGCGGCCTGTTTACCGATTTCAACGATACGTTGCCCAAATGGGCTCAACCCTTTCTTAATCGTATATTTTAGCATTTTAGATTCATTTATCTTATCAAACATAACAAATTTACTTTAGCATAAAATTAAACCACTCCTCTTTAAGACGCAAGAAGAACTTCACTCACTTCACACCCCTCTTGTGATTCTTTTCAATTCAGAATAAAACTCTGGCAGGACAACAAATGGAGAAGATTTATGACACTTGTTCGTGCTTTATGGGGAATGATGGCTTTCTTAATTCTCGCAGGACTCGTTACCCTTGCCATGTGGGGAATTCCAGCCCCGGCAACCCGGATTGAAAAAGTTATTCCCAATGAAAAGCTCCCTAAGTAAAGCACTTATCTCTGGGAGTACTTTTTTATTTTTACATTGGGGGCCTTGCAACAGCCAACCGATTCAACTCGTCCCCCCACAGGATGGCTCACCTGCTGAGCCCTCAAGGGAACTTCCTCTTCAAGAGGTCACAGGATTTTGGGAGGGAACGCCCCCTTCACTTATTGAAACCTATTTTCCTCAACTTCCTCTGCGTTTAACCTCGCCTTTATTACGATCATTGCGGGTCGAGATCTTGAAGGAAAAATATGCCCCTCTCCTCCAAAATCCCCTTTACGAAAAAACCTTCCTCTCTCTTCTCATGGAAACGGGCCAGATTGAACAAGCCAAGGAATTTCTTTCAGAAACGAATCTTCCCGAAAAGGACAGTGTATTCCTTGAGCTTCTGTGGCTCATCGGAGAACCCAAGAAAGCATGTGAAAAAATTGAGAATCTCATCCGAACTTCCCCCAACCTTGAGTGGAAAAAACAAAATGTTTATTGTCTTTTTCTTAACGGAGAAGGAGAACGTGGGAAAATAGCAGCAGAGCTCTTGAGTGAAACAACTTCTGTCGCCTCCCCCCTTCTCAATTCGCTCTTCGATCCCTCATCTCGCCCGCCCTTTGAAGACTCGATCGTCCATTCCCCCTTCCTCCTTAATGTATGGTGCACAACGGGCCAAGAGATCCCCGAACAGGATTTAAAAAAACTTAACCCCCCTTCCCTCGCCTTCATCGCAGGATCGGAAAAAATGCCGCTTAAGACTCGCCTGTTAGCAGCACAAATGGCCTTTCAATTGGGAGATTTTAAGGGAGAAACCCTTCTCGTCCTTCTTAAAGATGCACGATCTGAGGGGCTATTGGAAAAATTTGCTCGTGCCCTCACAGCGTCAAAGGCAGAGAATTTGCTTCCTCTGTTTGAAACTGCAGCCAAAGACCAAAAGTTAAATATTGTGGCAGATGTTTTTAAGCCGCTTCTCACGAAAATCGATCCTTCGCCTGAAACCCTTCCCCTTGCTCCCTATATGATCAGAGCCTTTTTATCAGCGAGAGAGAAAGATCTTGCGCAAAAATGGGGTACCTTTTTTATGCGGGAATCTCCTGATGAGGCTATTGCAACTCTCCCCCTTCTCCACATTGCCTTTCCTGAAAATAAATGGGGAGAAACGCAACTTCGAGCCTGGCAAGCCTATCAAAGCCGTATGAATCCAGAATCTGCTGCCCGATCTTCTTATTTGCTCAGGCACGTGCTAGAAGCTTTAGGAGAAGTCCCTGGGCCTACGATAAAGGGAGAACCAGCCGCCCCCTCTTGGCGGCAGGGTAAAGCCCTTTTTGATGAGACGGCATTAGCCCTTCTCGATTCGGCAGCCACGAGTAAGCGAAAAGGAGAAGTTCTTCTTCTCACCCTTATTATGATTGGCGAGACCCCGCTCGGGGACCTATCTCCAGAGAAATTCACACGTCTCCTCGGTGCCCTTTATAAGGCAGGCTACACAACTGAGGCCCGCTCCCTTGCGCTTGAGTTCCTTTTGGCAAAGGGGATTTAAATAAAGCGTTAGATTAAGACACACATTTGTGAGATTTTTCTTTTAGCAATCAGCATAACGTATTAATAAATATAAATTTTATTCTCTACTTTTCATATAAAACTCCTTAATAAAAAGTTAATAGAAAATTAAAAATTTATTAAAATTGTTCGGGATTAAAAAATATTTTATTTTTATAAAAGAAAGCAATGTTCATGTACAAATACGGCTCTTCGTTAAATGAATGAAATCAACATTCTTTTAATAAAAGGAGAAAACTTATGTTTCAGGATCTTCCAAAAAGAATAGGTTTATATCCATCAATAATATTTTCTTTAATGCTAGGAGGAACCCCTCTTTTTTTTGAAAGCGATTCAGCGGCCAAAATTAGGGGTGGTGAAGTAGCTTATACAGAAGAAGATCACAATAAGTACATAAAAAAATTAAAAATATCTATAAGATTAGAAAAAAAGAAAATAAGAGAAATAAGAGCCAGTATAGCAAAACAAAAACGACTAGAAGTGCAAAAAAGACGGTACAAAAAGAGACAAGAAAGAGGCCGAACACTACAATTACGTCGTCAAAAACGACAGCAAGAACGTCAAATAGCTCAAAGAATAAGGTTAAAAAGTAAACACTACATATTAAAAGAAGAAGTTAATGTTTTAAGGTCAGTAGCATTGCATCTTCGGCGGCAACACGCGGAAGCATCACAACTCACTCAACAATTGGCAGAAACATTGCGCGTAGCTCGGCAACGGCAAGAAGAACTCCAACAACAAGCACCGGCTCAGCAGGCAGCAGTATTAGGTCTTCCTCAGCAACAACCCGAAGCAGCTCGACAAAGAGAAGACGCATTGCACTTAACTCAACAATTGGCAGAAACAGTGCGCATAGCTCAGCAGCGGGAAGAAGAACGTCAACAGCAAGAATTAGTTCAGCAAACTGCAATGTTGCAACTTCATCAGCAAGAAGGGGAAGCATTACACCTAGCTCAGCAATTGGCAGAAACATTGCACATAGCCCAGCAATGGGAAGGAGAGCGTCAACGGCAAGAATTAGTTCAGGAAGCAGGAATATTACGCCTTCATCAGCAACAAGCGGAAATATTACTCCTAGTCCAACAATTGGCAGGAACATTACGCATAGCTCAGCAAGGAATAGAAGAGCATCAACGGCAAGGACGAGCCTTTGTCCCTCAACAACCAGAAGAACAATCCTTCGCTCCTCCTCCCGCCCCTCCACTTCCTCTCCTTACCTCTCAATTGTTTGTGGAACACCCCCATCAAGAACGAATTGAAAAAACACAAGATGGGAAACGCCGCAGCCAAGAACAGGTGGAAGCGGAACAGCAGATTCAACAAGGTGTTCAAAAAGAACATCAACAACCAGACCAAACCTTGGCCTCGGTACATCCAGCAGTTCCTCTAAGTCATTTTGAGCAACTTATTACTGAAGCGAAACGTCGGAAAGATCTTCGACAAGCAGCGGGATATCAGATTCAAGAAGGAGCTCTGCAGGAAGACCGAATAGACAGTGGTAATGAAGATAAAGGGAAGGAAAAAAGAGCTCGTTCGCCTGAAACAGACCAGCAAAATGCTTTTTTAAATAGGCTTGCTCAAATACGCGATGCAAGTCTCGGAACAAGTTTAGTAGTTCCAGAAGACGGCCCCCCTCCCTCACAAATTCATTATTTGTTGAAGATAGAACCTTTGGTACGGGGACAACTCCAATCTCTTCTACTGGAACCACCCATGCAACTCCTTCGGAAGGGCATCAAGGGCAGAACATCGCTGAGATTTTGTATCGCCAATTAGCGAACATTCCTGTTGATCAAAACATTCCTTTATCCCTCGAATGGCTCACGACTGAATCATTACCCATCCCTCAGCAACGGCAAACAGAACTTTTACAATCAGAACGAACTCAGCAAACGGCAACATTAGATCTTCCTCTGCATCAAGCTCAAGCCGATGCAGCTCGACAACAAGAAGAAGCGGATACAATTCAAACTGATAATCGAGAGGAAGATGGAAAACTAAAGGAATCATTAAAGGGTAAAGAAAAAAAGGAAGAACCAAGGGCTATTTCAACAGCTAGCAGAGAAACACTGCAACAAAGATTGAGAGGAGCTATCTCTAAAATGAAGAAAGCTCGTATTAAAAAAGGAAGAAAGTAGGTATATGAAAACTCACTGCCGTTAAGCGTGAAGTGTATTCTTAAAATCTTATTTCACCTCTCCCAGAGGCACATACAGAATCTCTTCTGAAGACTGAATAAAACGGAAGACCGCCATAATCTTTTTAAAAGGTTGTAAGAACGTTCCCAAAACCCCAGCTTCGTGGGAAGACCCTTCCTCATCATGCTCGAAAAGAGTCACAAGATTTTCGAGAAAGGTTTTGCGTCGTGGATAGATTTCGACACCTGCATCATGGGCAAGGCCTGCTTCCTGCTTTGCAAGATCAATAGCTGACTGAAACCCCCCGAGTTGATCAACCAAGCCCAAAGCCAAAGCTTGCTCTCCCGTCCAGACTCGGCCCCGAGCTACCTTTTCAACTTGGTCTCGCGTCATCTTGCGACCTTTTGCAACACGACTTGAAAAAGCTTCGTAAATTTCATCCATAATAGCATTCAGTTTACTCCATTGGGCTGGGGTAAAGGGTTCAGTGAAACTCCACATCGTTGCATTTTCACTTGTGGAAACGCGCCCAACTTTGACTCCTAACTTTTCAAGGAGGCCAGAGAGAACATATTTTCCTCCAAAAACACCAATAGATCCTGTCAAAGTTGCAGGCTGCGCGACTATTTTGGAACCCGCAACTGCAATCCAATATCCACCTGATGCCGCTGTATCACTCATAGAAATGATAACAGGCTTTTTTGCATGTTCCCTGGCGTAATTGATAATACTATAGATTGTTTCCGCCGCTATTGGAGAACCTCCAGAGGAACTGATACGATAAACGATGGCTTTGACATCTTTGTCATCAATGGCAAGCTGAAAAGCTCTATAGGTGGCATTTGACGAAATCATGAGCTCATCCAAAACAGAACTTTTCCCATCACGTTGAATCACTCCAGATCCAAATATCAAGGCAATTTTATTTCCTTTTGCTTCATGGGGCTTGGTATAAAGATAAGGTCCGATTCCAACAAACGAAATGTGATGTCCAAGTTTTTCTCGAATTGCAGATGCAAGGGCATTGCGATAATCAATGCGATCAATGAGTTTTTCTGTAAGAGCTTCTTGGGTTAAATAAGGACCACTCGCGATAAGGAGACGTACTCGATCATGAGAAATTTTTCGCTCTTTCGCAATCCCTTCCACGATCTGACCGAGGACCGAATCAGCAATAGCTTGAGAAGCTTCGCGATTATCTTCGGAATAATCATCCCGTGTAAACATCTCTGGAAAGGTTTTATATTCCTTTCGTTGAGCAATCTCTGGCTTAATATCTAATTTATCAATAGCCCCTTTAGCAAAAGGGGTTTCCATATTGATTCCTACTAAATTTAAGGTCCCTACTGGCTGAATCCAAATTTCTTCACACGCTGTCGCCAGGTAATAAAGACCCGTCCCTGACGAAGACTCCCCAAAGGTATCTGAATAACACCAGCTTGGCTTACCTGACTTACGGAAACTTAAAAGTGCATCGCGTAATTCTTGAAGTTGTGCCATTCCTAGGCTTGGAGATTCAATGCGAACCAGGATTCCTTTTATTTTTTCATCTTGAGAAGCTTTAAGAATAGCATGAGTTAGGTCATAAAGGGACGCATTTCTACCCAAAAATAAAGACTCAATTCCTTTTGAATTTGCGTGTTCAACATAAGAACCATTCAGGGTTAGAGAGAGAATGGAATCACGTTTGAGGGACTTTAAAGAAGGAGCAAAGGGCCCTATATGCCCCAAGTACAGAATCAAAACGAGGGCAAAAATGAGAACCCCTATAAAGGCGCAAATCCAAAAAAAAGTCGAAAAAATAAACCTAAAAAAATTGCGAATCATAAGGATCTCCCCCTAAAAATTTGTCACTATTTATTCGCCTCCCACACAGTGTCATCCTTGGCAAGAAATGCTAGAGTTTTCCTTTGGAAAACAAAGCATTTCTTGCCAAGGATGACACAGACGGGTTAGGTGTCACTAAAATCTAATCCTGCCCGTTTCCCACAACCGATATATCAGGAGCATCAACGCATTTCATCCCCACGACATGATAACCTGAATCCACATGAAGAACTTCTCCCGTCACGCCACTTGAAAGATCACTCAAAAGATAAAGGGCTGATTTTCCAACCTCTTCAGGGGAAGTATTCCGTCTGAGAGGAGAGTTGTATTGATTCCACTTGAGAATATAGCGAAAATCCCCAATCCCAGAAGCAGCTAGCGTTTTAATAGGTCCCGCAGAAATGGCATTCACACGTATATTGTCTCCCCCTAAATCAGCAGCTAAATAGCGAACGCTGGCTTCAAGAGCCGCCTTCACGGGACCCATCACATTATAGTGTGGCATGACCTTTTCAGCCCCATAATAGGTTAAGGTCAAAAGACTCCCTCCTTCATTCATCATGGGTGTCGCAATGCGTGCAACTTCCGTAAACGAATAGCAAGAGATGTCCATAGAATTGAGAAAGTTTTTGCGACTGGTGTTAACGTATTTTCCTTTAAGTTCTTCCTTATCAGAGAAACCAATGGCGTGAACAACAAAATCAAGGGAATCCCAGTGCTTTTTGAGGACTTCAAAAGCTCCTTCAATTCCTCTTTCTTCACTAACATCACAAGGAATGACAATCGAGGAGCCTAAAGATGCTGCTAAAGGTTCCACGCGCTTTTTAAGAGCTTCCCCTTGATAAGTAAAAGCAAGTTCTGCTCCATGTTCTGATAGGGCAAGCGCGATACCCCAACCGATGGAATGATTGTTAGCAACGCCCATAATAAGTCCGCGTTTGCCCGCCATTAACGAAGATCTAGTCATGAAATTCTCTCCAAAATCTAAAAAGGTCTCTTAAAATAGGCGTGTCGACCCGTCTGGTCAAGGAAATTGGAGAAAGTGTTGAGGGTGGCGTTCTTAGGGGGGAGAACTTGAGCAAATCTTCATTCTTGATGAAAACTTGCGTTTCAAGCTCTCCCCTTGAGATGGTCTTTAAAAAGCCGCGATTGGGTCGCGATCATCTCTTTCAGTGTGGCCAGTATAATGAAGAAGAACCTTTGCGTTTTGCTCCGTAAAGGTAGGAATGGTAAAGGTTTCCTCATCTAGATCAATGATACCATCCGCCGTACGTCCAGCAGGCGAAGTCCTGTCAAAATATCTAAGGAAATCATCCATTCCAATCGTTCCATTCTTCTGGGCGTAGAATTTTTCACGTTTCAATTCCTCAATTTGTTCAGGTGTTTTTCCCCTTTCCTCATCTGCTGTTAGAGTAATATGTACTAATTTCTTAAATTTAAGGCTGGTAGAAACATCTTTGACCAACTCCTCTATTATCCTCTCTTGCGTATATTTTGCATTAAATCTTTCTAATTGTTCTTCTACAGATTTGCCCAAGATATCCCCTCTATACACAAAGTTACCGGTACTTTGAGACAATCCTGTATGCGGACCCAAATCTACCTCCAGCGCTTGCTGAGCATGTGTCAACTGGGAACGTGACTCATTGACCCAGTGAGCATACCTCAGATCGAATTGCTCATCATTTTCACCAGGGAGTCGTTGAGGTTCCTCGTTTCCCTGACCAGCCCATCTTTCCTCATTGACCATCTCATCAAGGATTTTTCTTTTAATCGTCACCATAAGAGCAGCCAATTTATTTTCCAGAGGCTGATCACTTGCGCTCAGTTCTACATTAGCAACTCTTGCCAGTGCCCAAGACGTGTCTTCACCGGCACGATAAGAACAGTGTCTTCCACCAACTGCCAGACGCGTTAAAACACTAGCAAGGATATCATCGGAAATAACTTGTCTTTCAGCCTCACCCGCGTTCTGGGTCCAAATTAATTTGGCGAGAGCTACCGTACGATTTTTCGTAATTTGCGTCTTACCTAGGATGCTTGATAAATTGTCCACCGTCGCAAGAGGGATATGAGGAGCGTTTTCTGCTATTAAGAAATCTAAAATATTTTGGTGTACTGCTTGATTTTCAAACCGATTTCTTGTTTCAATAAATACATCTTCATAGTCTAAAAGCTTAAGGGGAGTAATCAATCCTGAAGCTCTTAGGCGAGTAAACAGAGCAACCATCTTCGTTCTAGCTGCTATAAACTCATCCTCATTAACAACTGCATTATCATTTTCCCTAATACCTTGATTTGCATTCAACGCATCTATATAGGGAGAGTTGATCATCCAGGGATTCAACTTCAATCTTTGAGGAATTGGAACTACCCCCGTTTCATCGATTGGGGGAATCCCTGTATCAACAAGAAGACTTTTTATCATGTTCTGACAAGATATCATCATAAGTTGATATTCTGCATATTTTCCACCATTCCCCAATTGCAAGTCATCTTTTAATTTTTGGAAATAACTCTTCCTTGGGTTCCAAAACCCCATATCGGCCGCATTCCAATATTCTACCTGAAATTTTATTCTTTTCGCAATTGAGGTGAGCAGCTTAATATCGTCCGATCTGTTCCCTCCAAAAGGATCGTATGATCCCAAATATGTGAGAACATCAAGGATTGGCTCCTTAATAAAATCAATATGGTTAGCGACTATATCCCGAATGGGATTAAGGTAACGTTGGGTTAACTCAGCAAAATCTTGTGGCTCTGTTTGCTGTTGTTCAGCGGCTACTGGTTGTACGGGTTGTTGCTGTATGGGTTGTTGCCACACAGGTTGTTGCCATACTATGGGTTGTTGTATGGGTTGTTGCTGTATGGGATCTGGTTGTTGCCATACTATGGGTTGTTGTACGGGTTGCTGCCAAACGATTGGTTCGAAAGAAAATTGTGTTTGTATCGCTTGCTTACGTGCTGCTGCACCACGGAGAGGACGTACCCTTTTGGTTCGAACCCTTCTTGTCTGCCTCGTCATCACCCTGGATTTCCTTGTCCTCACACGTGTTCTGACCCGTTTCCTTTTAGAAGATACAGAGCGAGAGGGGCGTTTCCGAACTCTTTTCTGACGAACATGCTTAAGCGAATGAGTTGCTTTACGCTTTTGAACCTTTGCAGCACCAAGAGCTTCGCTTGGTATCTGAAGGATTAATAATGATAATGAAAGAGTAGCAATGCCTGTAATTTTCGAACAATACCCTAAAAGATTAATATTCATGTCCTTAACACCTTTTACTAAATAAGTACTATTTGCAACAATTTACAAAAATTCGCTTCTTAGGTCAAGATATTTTAAGCAGTAGCTGTTAGTCTATGAGGTCTCACCCTCTCCATTCTACAAGGGGTGGAAGAGACATAAGGATGGCTTCCACATGCCCCCCCGTTTTCAGACCAAAGAGAGTCCCCCTATCATACAGAAGATTGAATTCTACGTATCTGCCTCTTTTCTTGAGTTGGCGTTTACGATCCTGTTCTGTCCAGGACTTATTTAAGTGACGATTGACAATGTCCAAATAAATATTGGCAAATGTTCGACCAACGGCTTGAGTAAATTCAAAATCCTTTTCCCAATCCCCGCTATTAAGGTAATCATAAAAAATCCCCCCCACACCACGGGATTCTTGGCGATGGGGAAGGTAAAAATACTCATCAGCCCATTTTTTAAACGTCTCGTAATAGTTTATATCAAAAGCATCACATGTATTTTTCAACGCTGCGTGGAAATCTTGCGTATCTTTTTCAAGGGGAAGAATTGGCGTTAAATCGGAACCGCCCCCAAACCATAATTTTTGCGTCAGGATCATGCGTGTATTCATGTGGATAATGGGCACATGAGGATTACGAGGATGAATCACAACCGAAATACCACTTGCCCAAAACTGCGGATTCTCTTCTGCTCCAGGAATTTGAGAACGAAATTCTTCCGAAAACTCTCCAAAGACCGTCGAAACATTTACGCCTGCTTTCTCAAACACTCGACCTTCAAGAATAGCCATATCACCCCCTCCACCGCCCTCCCGCGTCCAAGATCGATGGACAAATTGCTTTGGGTCTTCCTCATATTGATCAAGAGTCGCTTCTTTTTCAATTCCCTCAAAAATATCAATCAACTGAGCTTGAAGGGAAGAAACCCATTCAGACATGCGCTTTTTCTTATCCTCCATTTGATACCTCTGGCAGTTGACCTGTTTGGCGCAGAGCTTCCGTTGTGACAATAGCAGCAGCTATAGCCAGATTAAGGGATCGTCTTCCAGAAACCATCGGGATCGCCACCGTTTCATGACAATCTTCTAAGATTGCGGAGGGAAATCCTGTGCTTTCTTGTCCCATAATCAGAAGATCAGAAGGTCGGAAAGAAAAGTCGATATAATTTTGAGAGGCAGAAGAAGTAACAGCCACTCGACGATTTTCCTTTCGTTCCTCACAAAATATTTTCCAAGAAGAAAAACGATTGGTTGCAGCAAGCTCGATATAATCCATACCGGCCCGTTTTAAGTGTTTATCCGTAAACAAAAAACCGCAGGGTTCGATAACATCAAGAGGAATACCCATACAAGCCGCAAATCGCATTAATGTTCCCACATTTTGAGGAATTTCCGGCTGAAAGAGAACGAGATGCATGTGAGTCCCTTGCTGTTAAAGCACGCTTCAAGTGTTATTTCGAATTTTAATATTTTGCAAGGTTGAAAGAAAAGGGAATGCTAACAAGTGTTGACATTCCCTTTTGTGTTTTTTCAAGCAAGCTTAAAGGTGTTTACTGAAATCTTATTTCTATACCCTTCTCTGCGAGTTTACCTGCTAAGATTTTTTTCTGACTTAAGGATTTATCTACAGGGACGGCCGCCACATCCAGTTTGAAAAGAGGGTCATGCGTACGATTGCCAAGACCATTAGCTAGAGCTAGTACTCCATCAGCATTCATCAACTTATTACTTACAAGACTCAAGGACTTGAGAGTTGTATTTACCCTTAGGGCTTCTGCAAGTGCTTTAGCTCCTTCATTACCAATGGTATTAAAATCCAGATCCAAACGGACAATGGCGCCATTAACTTTAAGCATCGAAGCAAGGTTTTTGGCCCCCTCGTCATCAACACTACACTTAAAGAGTCTTAGCCATTTAATTGTACGATTTGTTTCCAATTCCTTAGCCAATTCAACCATTCTTTGACGACCGTGCTCATTCGTTCCCATTGACGTCTGGCTAATATCCAGAGACACTAGATAAGGATAGGCCCAAGATAAGTTGGTAAAAGAAAGTGTCGCATTATCTAGAACACCTGAAGAAAGATCAATAGATAACTTCGTATATTGATGATCTATACTAGGTATGGAAAGTGCCTTATTTAGTGAATCGTTTTCGCGATTATAACTCGTTAGAGGCCTGCTGTTCCGATCTGCTGAATCCACCCATATTGTCTCAAGATCTTGGCTATTAGTTATATTTCTTGAGATACCTTTTACGTGTTGTACATTACTTCGCGGACTATCCTCCTCCATTCCCGAGCTAGGAAGAGTGAAGACAGATCCTAATAAAACGCCTGATAGGGCGAGTATATTTCCCAGATTTACAAATTTTGATACGATATTCTTAGATAACATATTAAATCTCCATTAAAATTTTACACACAGATAGCTGAGGCACTCTTTTAAAGTACATGATGCTATTTAATACGCAAGATAAGTACCTCCGGTTAAAAGTTCAAGATAAAGATAAAGACTTGTATAATTTTATTTAATAAACTTGAAGATAACTGGATTACTTCAAAGCACAGCTCCTCGCAAGCCGAACGGTGGAGACCGTCTTTGGGAGGTAGCAACCGAAGCAATCCAGAAAACCTTATTTTCATTCATGCCGGGTATACTTTGCTCAACCAAAAATTTCGATATAGTCTAAAATGTCCTTTAGACTGAGTGGCTCCTTAAAAAACATACCAAACTTTCCATATTGTTTGTTTTCATAAAACTCACGATCAATATTTTGCACACCCCAACGATGTTCAAAGGAAGGACGCTTTTTCATTTGAATTTTTTGGTTTCTATGAGCCAATAGTTCTATCTGATTCTCAATAGTCTCAATTCTAAAATTCTTATGACCTTTCACTTTTTCAACAGTTTCTTCAAAGGATGTATTAAAGACCTCTCCTCTGCTGCTCACAACTAAAGTCCCGTTAAAAGGGCCTTCTTGAAGATGTATTTCAATCCGCCTCTCAATATCAGGTATAATGGGGCTAAGTCGCTTTATAAAAAGAGATTTTAGGAACTCTAATTCTTCTTTTTGAGACCTACCGTCATGCTTTTCTTTGTAAAGCACCTCGTAATCTTTTTCATTCATCTTGGCACTATAAAGAATAATTTTCTGGATCTCTTTGGAATATAATTGGCTAGGATCGCATAGATTATAAGAGGCTTTATGCCCCAAGAAAATTATTTTCCCTATACCCACAATTCCAATACAAGGTCTTAGCGGATCAGTGATTAAATATTGGGTTTCCTGACTTTCATCTGTTCTATCCATAATGGAGGATCCCCCCATGAAAACAAGTCCAACATTTTCGGTTTGAAATTCAGAGGGAGCCTTATATTGAATTGTAGTTCGCTTAGGTTCATTTTCCTCTTCACTCATCGCCTGAGAAGAGGATACTCCTATCAAAAAAATATTTACTAAAAATAATAAAATTCTTTTATTCATAATTACAACCGCAAAAAATATTTAACAATACATTTATAATGTAATGACCCTTTCAGAAATATCAAGAGCTCATCACCCACCATCTTGCGGCGTTTTAAAGATAAATGTATATCAGGTATGAAGCTACGCGCTCGGGTCAAGATAATGCATAAAAAATGAAGGGAGTCCATGACTGAATCAACACACAATCCTCCCTCCCCTAAAAAAAAGGAACCGACCCGCAGGGATTTTTTGCTTTTAACAGCAGGAGCTGTAGGGGCTGTGGGGACTGCTTATTTTGCGTGGCCTTTTATTGATAGCATGAACCCAGCCGCGGATATTTTAGCTCAATCCACAGTTGATGTTGATCTCTCACCCATCCCAGCAGGGCAAGCCATCACTGTTGTTTGGCGAGGCAAACCTATTTTCGTACGCCATCGTACCCCAAAGGAAATTAAAGAAGCCGAACAAACGCCCCTTTCACAACTGATTGATCCTGAAACCGATCAAGATCGCGTGAAAAAAGGTCACGATGATTGGTTGATTGTTGTCGGTATTTGTACTCACTTAGGATGTATTCCGACCGGAAACAAACCCACGCAAACCCGTGGAAAATATGGCGGATGGTCCTGTCCCTGTCATGGCTCCCTATATGATACATCCGGACGTGTAAGACGGGGACCCGCCCCTTTAAACCTTGCTATCCCTCCTTATACATTTTTAACTTCAACTCAAATTCGCTTAGGCGTTGATGAGGTCGCACATGGGTAAACTTGCAAATATTGCACGGTGGATTGATTACCGTTTACCTTTTTTTTCTTTTATTGACCATGAGTTGAGGGAATACCCCACTCCAAAAAATCTGAACTACTGGTGGAACTTTGGCTCACTTGCGGGGATCACTCTCGTTGTGATGATCCTTTCGGGGATTTTTCTTGCCATGCACTATGAGCCCAATACAAAAGAAGCTTTTGATAGCGTGGAATATATCATGCGAAATATAAACTATGGCTGGTTTTTACGCTATTTACATGCCAATGGCGCCACCATGTTTTTTATCGTCGTTTATATCCATATGTTTCGTGGCCTTTATTATGGTTCTTATAAAGCGCCCCGCGAACTTTTATGGATCCTCGGTGTTGTCATTTTGCTTCTCATGATGGCCACTGCTTTCATGGGGTATGTCTTACCCTGGGGGCAAATGAGTTATTGGGGAGCCACCGTTATCACCAACCTTTTTTCTGTCCTTCCCTTTGGGGAATCGATTGTGGAATGGTTGTGGGGAGGATTTTCTGTTGATAACCCAACGCTGAATCGCTTTTTCGCCCTTCATTACCTTTTTCCTTTTTTAATTGTAGGTGTTGTGATTCTTCATCTCATTGCTCTCCATCAACATGGATCAAATAATCCTCTAGGAATTGAACGGAAAGAGCCTCGAGACAGTATTCCTTTTCATCCCTATTACACGGTAAAAGATTTATTTGGCCTTGGTGTTTTTGCACTCATCTGGTCTTACTTTATTTTCTTCAATCCCAACTTCTTTGGTGAACCCGACAACTACATCCCCGCCAACCCTTTGGTAACCCCCCCTCACATTGTACCTGAATGGTATTTCTTACCCTTTTATGCCATTTTACGCTCAATCCCTAATAAAACTCTTGGGGTTTTAGCCATGGTGAGCTCTGTTTCTGTTCTTTTTTTCGTCCCCTGGCTTGACACTTCCAAAGTCCGCAGCGCAACCTTCAGACCTTTGTATAAATGGGTCTTTTGGGGTTTTGTTGTTGATTGCTTTATTTTAGGATGTGTAGGCGCCTATTCTCCTGATCATATATATGCCAGCTTAGGAGGGCTTTCTAACCAAACCTTGGGGCAAGTCACAACTCTTCTCTATTTTACATTCTTCTTTGTTGCTTTGCCCCTTTTAGGAATTTACGAAAAAACAAAACCACTACCGAAAAGTCTGAGTGAGCCTATCTTACAGAAAAAGAATATAGCAAATGTTTCAGCCAGTATTTTTTGTCTTTTTATGATAGGAAGCTTGAGTCCACTTTACGGGAGTGAAACACCAACCTTACCCCGCGAAAACTGGTCCTTTCAAGGACCCTTAGGGACCTTTGACAGAACGGAACTTCAGCATGGATTTCAAATCTATAAAGAAGTCTGTTCGACCTGCCATGGTTTAAAACAAATCAGATTTCGAGACTTAGCTGCTTTAGGTTATAATCATGAAGAAATTAAAGCCATCGCAGCTGAATGTAAAGTTGAAGTCATCGATGATGAAGGAAATGTCATTGAAAAACCTGCTCTTCCTACAGACACCTTCCCGAACCCCTATAAGAATGAACAAGCCGCCCGCGCAGCCAATAATAGCGCCCTTCCCCCCGATCTCTCTCTTATCACGAAAGCCCGCGCAGGGGGGCCGGATTATATTTATGCTCTTCTGACAGGATATGAAGCAACCCCCCCTAAAGATGTTCACTTAGCTGAAGGACTTCATTACAATCCTTACTTTCCGGGAGGGCAAATTGCCATGATTCCTCCCCTTTCTGAAGGACTTGTGACTTATAACGACGGGTCTCAACCCACTATTAACCAAATGGCAAAAGACGTCGTTACTTTTTTGTCGTGGGCAGCTGAACCCGAACTGGAGGACAGAAAACAAACCGGGTATAAAGTTCTCATCTATTTTATCGTTTTTACAATTTTAATGTACTTTGTCATGAAACAGGTTTGGGCTAGGGTTAAGGAATGATGTTCGCACTATAACCCTTGGTCTTTTTTTCTATTTCTGGCATACTGTGAAAAATAAGAACAAGTAACAAAAGGGAAAACTGTGAAAAAAGCTCTAGGCATCGTCATGTGTTTTTTATTGGGGGGTTGCACCGGTGGTGCAAGAGAGCATGCAGTTGTTCTAGAAACTCCCTCACCGGAAATAAACTTTCCCCATCAAAGGGCGGCACCTCTACCTTCAGTAAGCATTCTACCTTCAAAACGGACTATTGAAATGAAATCCGTAGATTTTTTTGCAATTGTTAGCCGCATTCACTTTAATATGGAGTATCATCCTTTTTTTGAAAAAAATAAAAATGTGTGCCTTGTTTTGATCGATTACACAATTCTTCCTGCTGAAAAATTTAGTCAAAAGTCCAAAATTTTTTATCATAACGATACAGCATTTTCTAAAAAATTCGAAGAGAAACCTCAGCGATACGCACTTACAGGGGTTTTTTTCGAAAATTGCGACTCACCCCCTGCCACCCCCGTTTATGAGGAAACACTTTACATGGCAACCAGTAAAGCTCCTCCCGAAGAAGCGATACGTTTGATGATTGAAGAGCTTTTCCGTGATCATTACTTTTCTGCTCTCTCAAAACTTGAAGTAAGCTTAGAACACTAAAGGACAGGATAGAGGCACATCAGATTAAGGACAGGGCACAATACTCAAAAAACCACCATATACACTAATGAGAAGGAAGAGCCCTAAACAAATCCGGTAAATCACAAAAGGAGTCAGGGTCGACTTTTGGAGCCACCGCATCATAAAAGCGATAGCGAATAAGCCAAAAACAAAGGAAAAAACGGCCATCATGGCCGCATCATTCATCATAGAAAAGTCTCCAGACTTAAGGACACGATACCCTTTCAACGTTCCAGCAGCTGTAATTGCTGGAATGGACATCAAAAAAGCAAAGCGAGCCGCATCCGTCCGTTTGTAGTTCATAAGGCGTCCTGCGGTTATGCAAGTGCCTGAACGGCTAGCCCCATTAATAAGCGAAACACTTTGAGCAAGCCCAAAATACAAGGCACGTTTTGCATTTGTATCCGCAACGGTTTCTATAAAATGCCCATACTTATCCGCCACATAAAGAATAATAGCGAATATAATGCCCACCCATGCAATGACGGTCACACTTCTGAAAGCACTTCCCACCACATTATCAAAGAAAACCCCCATCAAAACAACGGGGATTGTCGCAATGATAAGGTTGAAGAGAAGCTGGGTATTTTCATTAAACCGCCCTTTCAAAAGTGAGAAAAAGCCCTTAAAAAGTGAAAAAACATCTTTATGAAAATAAACAAGAACAGATCCCAAGGTTCCAATGTGAGCGGCTACATCCATCAGATGTCCTTGATCTCGCCAACCACACAAGGCGGGAACAAGCGCCAAATGGCCTGATGAACTTATGGGAAGGAATTCTGTAACACCTTGGATAAAAGAAAGAAGTAAGATTTGCTCTAGAGTCATAAGGCCACATTATGGTAGAAGATGAGTTTAAATATCATATAACGTAAAGCAATCCAAGGGATAATCATCAATGCGAAAACTCTATCATTATTGGCTCTGTCCCTTTTCTCGGAAAATTCGCATTTTACTCGAGGAAAAAAAACTTCCCTTTGATCTCATTGTAATTAAACCTTGGGAACCTAATCCTTCTTTTTTACCCCTAAATCCAGAAGGCCTCCCCCCTGTCTTGACCGATGATGATGGAAAAAATATTGCGAATGCTTACCCCATTGCTGAATATTTAGAGGAAGTCTATTTTGAGCCCTCATTCCTGGGAAAAACGTCATCACCCCGAGCAGAAGTTCGCCGGCTCATCGCCTGGTTTGATGAAAAGTTTAATGGAGAAGTAACCCACAATCTCGTTTATGAAAAAGTCTTAAGGCGAAAGATGGGGCAAGGAGGGCCTGACTCGACCGCCATTCGCATTGGAAATGCAAATATTCATGATCACCTAGAATATATCTCGTGGCTTTGTGATCGGCGAAAGTGGCTTGCCGGTGATGAGTTTTCTCTAGCAGATATTACAGCAGCCGCCCACCTTTCTTGCATTGATTATCTTGGGGATGTGCCGTGGGATAAGCATCCTGTGACGAAACTATGGTATGCCCGTGTTAAATCTCGCCCTAGTTTTCGCTCAATCTTGAGCGATATTGTCCCCGGCCTTTCCCCGCCCTCCCATTATACAAATTTGGATTTTTGAGTGCTATTTTGCTTTGGTTATGGGTATGTTGCTGGCTTCATGGGAAAGGTGGGAACGTCTCGAACACAACATGGAGAAAATCTTTTCTTATATAAAGGGGGCCCCTTTTCTCAAGATATTCTCAATGCCCTTCAAGAAAGTGATTCTCTGCTCGTCTCTATTCCTCCAGATCAAGATGGAGATCCTATAATTCCTTATCTCAAAGAAATTTTACCCCAGCTTACCCACCTGAAGTGGATTGGCTACCTTTCGTCAACGGGCGTTTATGGCGATCACTGCGGCAATTGGGTCGATGAAACGTCAAAAACCCATCCTACTTCCCCTCAAGGCAAAACGCGCTTAAAAGCAGAGCATCAATGGCTTCAGCTTTGGAAAGACACTAATCTTCCGGTTCATATTTTCCGTCTCGCGGGCATTTATGGACCGGGTCGTAATGTGCTTGAGGATCTCAAATCTGGGAAAACTCAACGTATTTTCAAGGAAGATGTCCTCTTCTCTCGTATTCATGTGAAGGACATTGCCCAAGCTCTCAACGCTTCGATAAAGGCACCTCATCCAGGACGAATTTATAATTTAGCAGATAATGAGCCCGCTCCCCCCCATGAGGTCGTTGCCTATGGAGCGGGGCTGTTGGGAATGGATCCTCCTTCTCTGATTCCGTTTGAAGAAGCTTCTCTTACACCTATGGGACGCAGTTTTTACCAGGATTCAAAACGTGTGAAAAATGATTGCCTTTTAAGTGAGCTTGTCCCCTCTCTGATTTTTCCGACGTATCGAGAGGGGTTGAGATATGGCGTCTGAAGGGAGATCTTTTGGTTTCAAAATTGAAATTGCTACCAAGGAGTATTCCTTCCGTTTTTTATGGGCCTCCTATGATGGATCCAGGAAATGTCCTGAATAAAATTTGTAATTTAGGTAGCTGTTTTCGCATATCACTAATCGCTTGCAGAGCTACTTTATTTGTCTGCTGATCCCCTGATTTTAGATTAAGGATGCCCCTTATATCCAAAAAGGTTAATTTTCCAAGGTTTTTGATGTGAGAGGCGAGACCCATAAATCCTTCAGAAGTTATTGGATTAGAAGACAAATCTAAATGCGTCAGATTTTCAAGTGATAAGTCGAACTGTTCAATTTGATTACGGCTGATATCCAAATATTGAAGGTTAGGAAGTTTGTTTTGGAAGACGTGCTTAAATAACTCCATGCTCATATTGTTGGATGATAATATTAAATGAGTCAGATCCTCTCCAGGTAAACCAAAATATTCCTCATCAATTTTATATTCGCAAATATTTGTTTGACTTAAATTCAAATATTGAAGGTTTGGAAGTTTGCCTTGTAAAATAACTTTAAGCCCTTCACATGTAATGTGATTCAGAGAAAGGTTCATATGAACCAAACTTTTAAGGGATACACTTTCAACAATAGACTTGGCCTGCTCGTCGCCAATAGTTTCATTACAATGCGTGATGTCTAAATGGGTCAATCCCACCCTGCGGGTGATGGCCGCAAGGATGTCAGGATGAATAAAACAACAATTCAATCCTAATTGGAGGACATTTTGAAAGAGCGGACTTTGAAGTATAAAAGAGACCCTGTCATAGGGAAGAACGTTTTCAATTTGCAGTTGCTGTAAGTGGTGAAAAGAGAGATCTTCAGAATCAGGACAATCTTCTGTAAATAGCTCCTTTAATTTTTCGAGAGGTGGGAGACCCGTTAGCCTGAGATTTTTAACGTCTGCTTGTGCTAAAATTTTTATCTCATCCTTTCCAAACTTTGAAAGCTGACATCCTTTGATACGAAGAGTCCTAATGGGCCCCTTCACTACATCTAGAAAAGCCCCTTGAGAAAAAACTATATTTCTTCTCGACCTAAGATCAGAACCATTGTTGCGATAAAAAGTTTTCCATATATTTTCTTTTTCATTAAATTTAATGGTAATTTGTTTTGGTGGCACAATAGAAGTCGAGGCGTCTTTGTCCTCCATAGCCTGTGTTGGAGTTGCATAAAAAGAGAAAAGTGCTGTGCACAATAATATTTTTTTCATCTAATTCACCATCTATCAAAGATATTTGATCTATTAAATAGATTATATGTAAAAAAAATGAGGGGAAATGCAACAAATAAATTAATTTGCCAAAATAAATTATCTACTTCTTAAGAAAGTTTTGGCTTATGATGATAATGACAAATCATAAAAATCTCTAACTTTTATAACTAAAATGTATGTCAAAAAGGAGGAGTAGACTGGCAACATATATGCAGGGACACGCGATATTCAAACAGCATACCAGCAATAAGCTGAGTTCCATTATAAAAGTTCCACCTACCACTCATTACCCATTTGAAATTCTCATTCGAAGAAGTTAACCTCGCCATATGAATGAAATTTGCACCCACTCGCTCTCCCAAAAACGCTGGGTTTTGAGACCCTATGAGGAAGCCCACGTCCTCAAATTTATGCAAAAACTTAATATCTCCCCCACCCTTGCGCGGCTTCTCGTGATGCGCGGTCATACCCTTGAATCAGCCCCTCTCTACCTAGAACCCACCTTACGCCAGCACCTCCCTGACCCCCTTATGCTAAAGGATATGGATAAGGCTGCCTCAAGGCTTATCCAAGCCATTACAACTCGTGAAAAAATCCTCGTTTGGGGTGATTATGATGTGGATGGAGCGACTTCAAGCGCCCTTCTATGTCGGTTTTTTAAAGCCCTCAACATGCCCCTCGCTCTTTACATTCCGGACCGCATTAAGGAAGGGTACGGCCCTAATATTCAAGGTATCCAAAAGTTTATTGATCAAGGCTACACCGTCATGATCACCGTTGACTGCGGAACAACGTCTTTTGAGGCTTTGGAGGCAGCCAAGGGACTGGATGTCATCATCTTAGATCATCATGCCCCTGAAGCAAAGTTGCCGCCCGCTTATGCCATTGTAAACCCCAATCGCCTTGATGAACAAAAGGAAGTCACCCAAATCCTTGGTCATCTTGCGGCTGTAGGAATTTCATTCTTATGTGTTGTGGCCCTCAACCGCGCCTTGAGGGATGCTGGATTTTATAAGGACCACATAGAACCTGATCTTATGGGCCTTCTTGATCTAGTGGCCCTCGGAACTGTGTGTGATGTCATGCCCTTAACCGGCCTCAACCGTACCTTTGTATCCCAAGGCCTTAAGGTCATGGCGAAGCGAAAAAATGTGGGTCTTAAAGCTCTGGCGGATAAGGGAGGCCTTGACGAAACACCAACGCCTTATCATTTAGGCTTTGTCCTGGGTCCCCGTATTAATGCGGGCGGACGGGTTGGCGAATCTTTTTTAGGAGCTCGTCTTCTTTCAACGGAAAACCCTGAGGAAGCCCACGAAATTGCACAAAAATTGGATCAATATAATCAAGAGCGCCGCAGCCTTGAAGCAGAAGCACTAGAACAAGCTTTTTTACAGGTAGACCCCGAATCTCCCCTCCTTATCGTTGATCATGACGGCTGGCATGAAGGCGTCATTGGCATTGTGGCCGGACGCCTAAAGGAAAAATTTCATAAACCCTCTGCTGTGATCGCTTGGAATGAAAAAGGAATCGGTAAGGCTTCTGCCCGTTCCATCTCCGGATTTGATTTTGGACGATTAATCCACAAGGCCCACCACCTAGGATATGTCTTGGGTGGTGGAGGACATGCCATGGCCGCTGGATTTTCCTTAACCAAAGATCAACTTCCCCTTCTCACCTATTTTTTGAATTCTGAACTTACCCGTCTTGGAGATGAGGTGGATTTAAAGCCGATGGTGCAATGTGATGGCTATTTAGATCTCCGCTCCTTAACGCCCCAATTTTTAGGAGAAATTGAAAATCTTTCTCCTTTTGGGATGGGTAACCCAACCCCTAAATTTGTCTTCTCAGAAGTCATGGTTGATTCCTATCAGTTGATCAAAGATCAACACATCCGTTGCCGCTTTTCTCAAGGAGACGGTGTTGTGATTGAAGGGATAGGCTTTCGCCTGAAAGACACCCCTCTCGGAAACATTCTCATGGACCGCAGCCGACGGCCCCTTAATCTGTTGGCCTCCCTTAAGCTCGACACTTGGGGAGGAAAGGCGAAAGTTACCCTAATGATAGAGGATGCGACCCTGACATTCTCTGAACTCAAGAAGACGGGATAGAATTCTTTAGGAGCATCGCACCACCCATAGGGGTGGGAAAGTCAGTACTGAACCGAAGTTTCTGGATCGCCACGCCCACTTTGTGGGCTCGCGAAGCTTGTCCCCTCGAAGGCGAGGAACGAATAAACGTCCCCCACTCGTTCCCCGTTTTCACGGGGACATGCTTTGCGAGGAGCTTTGCTCCGAAGCAATCCAGTCTTTTATAAGTTCCTTAAGAACCTGCCTCTTTTTTTGGTTCCTCACTTTTAATGCCAACTGTAACTTCTTTTTTATCATCAAAATAATGAGATTCCTTAATTTTTGCTAGATCTTTTTCTCCATTAAGGTTCACAATAATAAGCTGACCTTGGCCATACCCATAATCATTCCGAAAATCATAAACAGCCCCAATAATTGCAAGCCTTCCTGCGCTTACTTTCTCTTTAAAATCCTCCATGGCCCTCGCAACTTGGTTATGCACATTCAAAATAACCCCTTGCTTATCATCAGGAGCTGACTTTACATCAAGGGTTCCAAGTTCTTTTCGGATACCAGGTTGAATTTCGCTAATATCACCACGAGCCGCTTTGATAGCTCCACAACCGGAATGACCTACAAAAATGAGGACAGGTGTTTTTAAAACATCTACCCCAAATTCAACAGATCCCTTCGTCGTAATAAATTGGTTGCCAATATTTCTGGCAACAAAAATATCATTCTCAGCACCTTGAGAAAAGTTATCAACTTGAACCCGTGAATCAGAACACATCACCATCGTCACCCGCGGATTTTGGATATCTTGAAATTCTTTGAAATGTTCAGGAGCAGTTAACGAAGCAAAAATTGCGTTGTCTTCGACTAAATCGCTAATTGCTCCCTTAATGACTTTATCGAGGACTTCTTTCTCACCTGCCGAAGGTTCTGCAACAACACATGTTGCACAGAATAGAAGAGCTAAACTTATGGTGATGAAAATATTTTTTCTCATAAGATCCTCCCAGATTTTTATTCCTTCTAGCAAAAGAAAGTTAAGAATTTATTAAACTTGAGGATGGATAAGACGAGGATCCAGAAACAGATTTCACAAGAAAGGGGACCTGGGTCCCCTTTTTATTTACTCATTCTTTATTTATTTTTAAAAGAAAATGAGGCACTTTCCATTTTAAAGCCCGATTTGTCGCCCCTCCCAAATTAATTTTGTGGGAGGCAAATCCAAGTCTTGCTTATTAATCTGAAAAACAATATCAGGAGGTGGGACAACTGAATCGTGTTTGGGTTTTTCGAATAGACCAAATTTCACACAAATATCATTTATTTCAATAGCTTCTTTCAAGTCAACTTCATAGATACCAACAAGTTTTCTTTGCCCTGTATTTCTCAAACCTCTGTCAGTTTCATCAACAAAATGATCTGCAGAAACATAAGCGGTTAAGTATTGAGTGATGGTAGAGGATGAAGTGACGATTCGTTCTTCCATAAAGCTTCGCCCAGGTGTTGGATGGAGATCTAAAGCTTCTTCCTCTCCAAGAGTAAAGTATTGTAAGGGTTCAGCCTTCCCTAAACTGACCTCTACTCTAAAATTACCATACACTTTTAATAAGAGAGGTGGATCTGACTCTAACCTATAATTATGCATTCCTGTATTATTTAACAAGGATACGCTAATACTTTTTTGTTCGGGTTCATGTGCTGATTCAAGAGGAGAAGAAGGCCCCTTCGACTGCAATTGTCTAATAGAGTATTTTGTGTTGGTTTTAGAATGAAGTAATTTCTGAGGCTTTAAAACCTGCGTCCCAACAAATTGCCTCCAGCCAATTTGAACAGAAATATCTGGTATAACGCATGACTCAACACCTGATAAAGCCACTTCTTTTAACCCTCTAAAGTCTATATAAGCACTGCTTAGAGGCGTTTCCCATCCCAGGTCTAGCTCAAGAGGATTCAAGAAGAATGAGGAGTCTTCGCATGAGGAGTCTACACAATCTACACTCGTATAAAATGTTATAAATCTAATTGTTTCTGGTACAAATTGTTTTCCCCGCAACCTGTCAGCATCTTTTGCAGGATTGATAAGCTTCTCTGCATATCCAAGACAGTAAGGATCACTTGAAAAGCAAGGTTCAGCTGGCCTAAAATCTATTCGTATTCTAATTTTAGAATATTTCTCACCATCCTTAGTCGTAAACGTATAATCATTTTTTCCTGTACTATTTTTTATAGCAACTCCCGCTTTAAGATGTTCAACGTCCATTGCCCTAGCCATCGATGCAAGAAAGACGAGTGAGAACAATGAATACAAAATAAATTTTTTCTTAATCATTAATGATCTCCTAAATAATTGGGTGAAAAAGGATTCACTTATATCGCAAACGTAAAAAAATGTAATTATGAATTATAAAAATTGTCAACATAAATATAATTATCGTATGAAATCCATTTAAACATAAAAATTTAAAAAGATGAAAAAAGTTTTGCATCATAAAATAACTCTGATATCATTATAAGCGCGACGAGGGGTGCGAGCACACCCATCGCCGCTAACCACATAACCCTTAACAGGAGGATCACATGGCTGAGCCCACTATACCCATATCCGAAACATCCATCAAAGCTTTTGAATACCAGCTTAAACGACTAACAATCGTTGCCGATGAATTAGATATTCTGATCTTTAAGTTAGGACAAATTCATGTCGTCTTAAGCAAAGGAAGTCATAAGGACTAAGCCGATACTAAGAGTCAGGTCTCAGAAAATAGAGATCAGAAAATGCTGTAGTATGGGGGTGGTCTTTTGCTCAAAATTTTCCAGATTCCTAACTTCTGATAGTGCAATAGAAAACGCAATGACTCACCTGTCTCCCTAAGCAAGTGAACGAGTGGCGTAAGGATTTCATTCTCACCCTCAGTCGTCATTCCCGCGAAAGCGGGAACCCAGAAAAAGTGTTAAAAAATAGGAAGTTATATGGAATGATGCACTAAAGAAGAGACAACTTCAAAAAATATTTGTTTTGTTTCAAATACTTACATTGGTTCCCGTGTTCCCCGCCTTCGCGAGGACGGGAATGACGATGAGAGGAATTTTAAAATGTAGGGGAATTATTTAAGACGCTTATCAGTAGTTATTAAAAACTCAATTATGAGGATAAAATAGCCGAGAATCCCAAATGACATCTTGAGGCTCTGATGTGGTAATCAAAGGAAAGTCTGGATGCTCGGGGTTAATCAGAATATTTTTCTCTTCTACCGCAATGACTGCAGGCACAACCAGCACAGCTGTTCTCTTCTCTTGAAGCCAACTATCTCCATAATGCCGACTCTTGAGAAGATCGGGGAAGTTCCAACCAGGTACATCTTCACCTGAAATTTCTTCGATCTCAACAGACTCTGGAATAAGAATTCTCATGGATTGATGGGTTTTCGGTATCTCACCCAATCGTCCGGATTGAGCCAACTTTTCAAGCATCGCTCCCGCATAAGAGCAGGCTCCATAAATCACCCGAATCCCCGGTGAATTCCACCGCGCGCCTAATAGGGCAGCGCCTGTCCCATCAAAGAGAGGATGTCTTTTATCTGCAATACGAAAGGCTGTAAGCGGTCCTTTACGACGGGAGACCATAGAAAATTCCCCAGAGAAGCTCTTCGACTTGTCTTGCCCCTAGCTCTGTAAAAGCAACTTCAATGGGAGGACGATTTTTAAAAAAAGGATGGGGCAAAATTAAAAAATTTTTCGCCTTTTCGGATGTATCCCAAACGTGAAGGGCTGTTGCAATCACGCGAGCAAGGCGTTCTGTCCGTTCACTTTCTTCAAGGCTCAGGTGAGTTTGCCTGCGCTTATAGGTTCCTTCGGGAACAACGCGATAAATAAACTGATAGCGATTCTTGGAGGTTGAAACGAAATCTGCTACATTCTTTAATGCCCCTTTTGGAAGGCCCTCTTCAACAGCCTTCTCTAACTCAAACAATGAGCGGATGGGGTTGTGCAAAACCTTCTTCCCCCCCATCACATCGGCAATTTTCGCTGGCGCAATCATAGTGGCCTCCATCAATTGATACATCATTATAGTATCATATGATCCAAAAAAATGGAAGCATAAAAAAGGGATCGAACCATCCAGATTCGGGGTGATGCTGTGCAGATAGGTTTAATTTTTTTTTAACGATTTAAGTGCCATGCTCTTTTAGAAAACACATCTAACGACTCTTAAAATATGGAAACAGCATGAAAAGATTGGCTTTAGTCACAGGAGGAACGCGAGGGATTGGAGCTGCTATCTCTCAACAGCTCAAGGAAGCAGGATATAGTGTAGCCGCCATTTATCAGGGCAATGATAAGGTTGCTGAAGCCTTTCAAAAAAAAACGGGTCTTTCAATTTATAAGTGGGATGTCAGTAATTTCAAACAATGTCAAAAAGGCATAGCTACTATTACAAACAATCATGGACCCATTGATATTCTTGTCAATAATGCAGGGATCACGCGAGATGGGGTCCTTCATAAAATGGCCTATGACCAATGGATAGATGTCATTCAAACCAATCTCACGTCCTGCTTTAACATGTGCCGTCAGGTGATTGAGTCCATGCGAGAACGAGGTTTTGGGCGAATTATTAACATTAGCTCTATCAACGGTCAGAAAGGACAGTTTGGTCAAACAAATTATTCAGCTGCTAAGGCAGGAATTATAGGTCTCACCAAAGCTCTCGCTCAGGAAAGCGCCATAAAAGGGATAACAGTCAATGCGATTGCTCCAGGATATATCAATACAGAAATGGTCCAAAAAATACCCGAACCTGTTTTAACCCAAATTACCAATCAAATTCCTATTGGACGACTTGGAAGTTCAGAGGAAGTGGCACGTGCCGTCGTTTTTCTCGCCTCCGATGAAGCAGGGTTTATAACTGGAACAACCCTTACACTTAATGGGGGGCAGTATTTTGTTTAGGATAAAGAGGCCAGCGCAATGACTGTTTCGTTTGGGTCACCCCTCACCCGCCACTTGCTTCGCGTGTGGCGACCTCTCCCACAAGGGGGGAGGTCGCCCGGAGGGCGGGTGAGGGGTATATCTTTAATTTCCTATGAGCTCCCAGCGCCCTCAGCGTTTTTGACTTTATTTTTGCCATAAATAAAGAGCGGCTCTGCATTGTTGAGAATCACTTCTTCATTGATCACAATTTCTTCCACATTTTCCATCGTGGGAAGTTCAAACATCGTGTTAAGAAGCGTTGCTTCAAGGATGGACCGCAACCCACGAGCCCCTGTTTTCCGATCAATGGCTTTTTGAGAAATGGATTTGAGTGCGCCATCCGTAAAAGTCAGCTCAACCCCTTCCATATTGAACAGGCGTTTATATTGCTTAATAAGAGCGTTTTTAGGTTCGGTTAAGATTTGAATGAGAGCATCTTCATCCAAATCGTTCAATGTGGCAATCACAGGCAAACGCCCAATGAATTCTGGAATGAGCCCAAATTTCAGAAGATCTTCTGTCTCAAGCTCTTGGAGAAGCTCTCCCGTTCGACGGTCTTCAGGTCCCCTCACATCAGCACCAAACCCAATGGCTGTGCCACGCCCCCGTGCTGAGATAATTCTTTCTATACCAGCAAAGGCTCCTCCACAAATAAAGAGGATATTCGTTGTATCCACTTGTAAAAATTCTTGTTGTGGATGTTTGCGCCCTCCTTGAGGAGGCACAGAAGCAATAGTGCCTTCCATAATCTTGAGTAGGGCCTGCTGAACCCCTTCTCCTGAGACATCACGGGTAATGGAAGGGTTATCCGATTTACGGGAGATTTTATCTACCTCATCAATGTAAACAATGCCACGTTGAGCCTTTTCGACATTGTAATCCGCGGATTGTAATAGCTTTAGAATGATATTTTCGACGTCCTCTCCTACATAGCCTGCCTCCGTCAAAGTTGTCGCATCAGCCATGGTAAAGGGTACATCAATAATACGCGCCAGTGTCTGAGCGAGAAGAGTTTTTCCACACCCTGTAGGACCAACGAGAAGAATATTCGACTTTGAAAGCTCCACATCACTTGAATGATTCCCATGCTCTAAGCGCTTATAGTGGTTATGGACAGCAACGGAGAGAATCTTTTTAGCTTTATCTTGGCCAATCACATAATCATTCAAAACGTCAAAGATTTGCTTTGGTGGAGGAACACCTTCTGGAGACCGCAAAAGCGGACCCTTTTTTTCTTCTTTAATAATATCCGTGCAGAGATCAACGCACTCATCACAAATAAAGACAGATGGGCCAGCAATTAGCTTCCGTACTTCGTGTTGGCTTTTGCCACAGAATGAGCAATACAGAGGACCCCTGGGATCTTCACCTTTATTTTTTGTCATGGCGCCCTCCTTTCTTACGTCCGAGCAAATAGGAAGTGGGTTTCTCGATTGTCTTTCGAAGCTTCCACTCCTGTAAAATTAATAATTTTTTTCCCTCTCCTTATAGGATCGCACGGAAGTGCCAAGAAATGGTTAACAAATGAGATAAAAATATGATTTTTTCGTTTTTTATGCACTTTTTTTCGTTTCAACTGGAAAAGGTCGAGTGGTAACCACTTGATCGATAAGGCCAAACTTTTGTGCAGCTTCAGCTGTCATAAAGTTATCTCGATCGATGGCTTTTTCAATTATTTCAAGAGGTTGACCTGTACAATCAGCATAAATTTCATTCAACCGTTTTCTGATTTCTAAAATTTCTCGTGCATGAATTTCAATGTCAGAGGCTTGGCCTTGAAACCCTCCCCAAGGTTGATGAATCATCACACGGGCATTGGGTAAGCAATAGCGCTTCCCCTTGGCTCCTGCTGTCAAAAGAAAGGATCCCATGGAAGCAGCTTGTCCAAAGCAAAGTGTTGTAACATCTGGCCGAATGTAATTCATGGTATCGAAAATGGCCAAACCTGATGTGACAGAACCACCTGGTGAATTGATATAGAGGTGAATATCTTTATTTGGATTTTCTGATTCCAGAAAAAGGAGCTGAGCACACACAAGACTCGAAATAACATCATCAATCGAACCATTTAGAAAAATAATTCTTTCCTTGAGAAGTCGTGAAAAAATATCAAAAGATCTTTCTCCACGGGCTGTCTGTTCGATGACGACAGGGACTAAGTTATTCATGTGACTATCCATCTGCATTTCTCCTTTTAAGAGTCTTTCTTCTTCGTGGGCTTCTTAGATTTTTTTGCTGCGGCAGAAATCTTTTTTTCAGCTTCTTCTTCTTCCGATGCAAGAAGCTTTTCAAGTTCTTCCGGCGTAATTGATTTTTCCGTAACCTTAGCTTTATCTAAAATAAACTCGACAACTTTATTTTCAAAAATAGGGGCTCTCAACGTTGCGAGAGCAGATTCATTATTTCTATAAAAATCAAAAACCTCATTTTCTTGGCCTGGGAATTCACGAGCCCGAGCCGTAAGTGCATTCATAAGTTCTTGGTTGGTTACTACTATATTGTTACGCATTCCGATTTCTGCAAGTAGAATTCCTAAGCGCACGCGCCGCTCGGCAATCATTTTGTATTCCTTTTGGAGCTCTTCTTCACTTTTCCCAGCAGCTTCTTCAAAGGTTTTTGAACCGATCTTGTCTTTAACATTCGCATTTGCAGCTTTTCCCTGATCTACACCAAGTTCGCGACAGAGTTGGTCCCAAATATTGTTAAATTCGAGGTCTATCATATTTTCTGGAACCTCAAAGGGAAATCTATCGGCTAATGCATCCAAAACGTGGCGTTTGATGTTTAAGAAACTTTGGGCCGTATAATCATTTGAGATACTCTTTTCAACCCACTTCTTCATAGCTTCTAGTGATTCAAACCCTAATTTTTCTGCAAGAGCTGCATCAATTACAATAGGATCAGCTTCGTGAATATCTGTGATCGTCACATCAAAACGAGCCGGTTTATTTGCATAATTGGATTCTTGATAATCTTCGGGAAAGGTAACTTTCACTTCCACGTGGGCGCCCTTTTCCTGATTGATGAGTTGTTCTTCAAAACCCGGGATAAAAGATCCTGATCCAAGTTCAAGAGCATGGCCTTTGCCGGATCCACCTTCAATCGGCTTTCCTTCGACAAAGCCTTCAAAATCGATGATGGCGATATCGCCCTTTTTCGTTTTGCGTGATTTTTGTATGGAACTGGTCTTGCGAGTTTGTTTCGCGAGCTTTTCAAGAACACCAGTAATGGCTTCAGGTGAAACGGTCACGACGTATTTGTCAAAAGCCATATTATCGAGCTCGATGTCTCCGATCGTTGGCAGAATTTCCATTTCAATGCTAAAAGTTAAATCCTTTCCCTCTTCAAAAGATTTGACGTTAACTTTAGGCTTAAGAGCCGGTTTAAGATTGTTTTCTTTGATAGCCTGTTGAACCCCTTTTTCCATGCAGTCTTCAACAACTTCTGAGAGCGCCTCTGTTTTATAGCGTTGTTTCAAGAGCGCAAGCGGCACTTTTCCAGGGCGAAATCCTGAAATTTTTACCCGTTTTCCAATGACTTCCAAACGACCATTGAGCTTTGTATCAATATCCTTTGCTGGAATGGAAATTTCATAGGATCTTTTTAATCCTTGTGAGAAAGTTTCTTTAATTTGCATCATCTATATCTCGCTTGCTTTGATAATAAAAATCTTCGGGAAAACCTTAATCATCCTTTTCCCTTTTGTATAGTAGGTTGGTGCGGGCGAAGGGACTTGAACCCCCACGACTTTCGTCACCAGATCCTAAGTCTGGCGTGTCTACCAGTTCCACCACGCCCGCATCGCAAAAATTCATAGCACACCCTATCCAATTTGGAAACGTAGTTTGAATCAAGTTTCTGAACTCAATTATCGCCACAATTCATTAATTTAATATTAATCTTTTTTTGGTAAAAAAGAGAGAGTGCAGTCTCTAAAGCTAAAATATAGAGGGAACCCATGACAAAAGAAAATCAACCATACTCTACTTGGAGTGAAAGTCTAAATGCATTCAAAGATATTAAGCTTCCATGGGGGAATAATGAATTCTTTATGGCAACATATCGCAGAAATATGGAGTTCATGAATACAACACAACAAATCACAGCTGAAACGGTTAGAGCTATTACCGAGCATCAAACTGAATATATGAAGTCTGTATTTAGTAAACTGAGTGAACAAGCGAAACAACCGCTTTCTGCACGTTCAACGGAAGATCAAACGAAAGTAGCAAAAGACACCATAGATCAGGCTACTGAACATGCTCATGAAGTCAATTCCATTATTGCCAAATCCAATGATAAAGTCATTGAAAACATTCAAAAAGCTGCTAAGAAAACCGTGGATGAGTCAGCATCATTCGCTAAAAAAGCAACAGGGAAGTGAAAATATAGGGGCAAAAAGCCCTTTATGAGATCGTTAACGCCTTCTCCTAAGATTGTCGTAATCATTTAACTTTCTATGGTTAAGGAATCGTGTGACAGCTTAGTCGTACAAGATCAAAAGATGAATCCATCTGATAGGGCGTAAAGGAGTGCCCACATATATAAGCAAGACACACAAACGTAGCCGTGATCATAAGAAAAGGCATTGTTTGGCTGGCCACACTTATAGCAATTAAGATTTGTTTTCTTGACATTTTTTCCTCCTGTTTATGTTTTATTGGCTCGATCAAGGAGAGCACTCTGGCCTAAAAAGGTTACTAAATTATTAACAACTCTGTTAATAAATCAAATTTTTTATCGTTTAATTTCTCTTAAATATTCTACCGCCCTGGTAATGCCTCAAAAATAACTCTTTTTGTGAGAGAATAATTGTTAAAAAAAGTTGTGGATAACTTTGTGTGAAAGAAAAAATGATTTCTAAAAGAGGTCCTCAATAAGTGATTCGTCCAATTTGAGCCATGGTTTACAAAGTGCTACGGATAAATTGTTCTTGATTTTTTACTTTATATTAGATTTAGTTATTGAATTTAAGATTAGAATGAAGCAATATAGAAATATATGAAAAAATTGGCTTTTAAATTAATATTATTTTATGGAATAGTGAGTTGTATGAGCCTTTCTTCCTGGGCAGGCACACACAAACCAGAATGTTCCAGGACATTGCCAGCAAAGTCTTTTCCCGTAAGCTTTCAGAACCAGATAAATATAAAAATGAGCTGGAAAGAATTTATACCCACTTGACCGTTCAACTCCCATCTGAGAAGCATCTCTCATTTTTAAAAAGCTTGCCATTCAAAATGTTCTTTGATTTGTATGACAAAAATACCTCAGAAATGAATACGAAAACCCAATCAGGGGTTCCTTGCCTAAATGAGGTAAAATTACACGAAAGTTTTAGAAAATTTTCTGAAACTTTTGAAGTCGATATTTCCCTTGATTTTAAGAGACCTACCCGAAAATTCGAGGTCCGTTGCTTTAGAAATCACAAAATGCTTACACAAAAACCACGGGTCACCGACTCATTTCGGGATGTCGTACAGGGTCCATTTACCTTTATAGGTCTTAATCCTTGCGTTTTGAACTCCCTCAGCCCAACTGAATTCCAAGATTTAATTTACTCTCCAATCATCATAAATCTCTGCATTTATAGCCTTAAAGAGTCAACTAAGGCAGTAAAAGATCTTTTTTACCTAGCAGATGATAGTAATCCTTCTAAATCTCCCTTTCCTGCCCTTACTCATTTGTCCTTAACCTTTGATAATAATTTAACAACATCTAAAAAATTAAAGATTAATGATGAGGATCTTTCTCTCCTTTTTGAAAGTCCAATCATTCAAAACATCATGAGCTTAAATTTAGCTCGCAACAATATATCAAACGTTGGGCTCTCAATTATGACTCAGGATGTCACAAAGTTTAAAAATCTAACTCAATTAAATTTAGAGGCTAACACTTTTGATCATGACGGTATTTTGGACCTTCTTAAAGGTGGTTTCATACGAAAATTGGTCAGCTTAAACTTAAGTGGAAAAAGGAAATATATGCGTCTTGAAGACAAGACTGCCAAATCTCTTGCTGATTGTCTCCATTTTCAAGAGTTAAAAAGCTTGAGCATACACACCCAGTTAATTACAGACGAAGGAATTCGCGCTCTCGCTTTAAGTCCAAACTTTCCCGAGCTTCTTTATTTGAACGTAAATAACTTGTTCTTTTCAAATAAGGGAGCTCTAGCCTTTTCAAAAGCCTCCGGTGATGAGGTCAATCCTCTTCCAAAATTAAGTCACTTAGTTTTAACTTCATGGGATTCAATTGAGGCGAGGATGAACTTAGGAAGAGAGCAGATTTCCGAAGAAACCAAGCAAGAAATTCAGAAGGCCCACCCTGATCTGAAAATTGACTAGTAGCCTTCCGTGCTCCTCAATCGTCATTGCGAGGAGTGTAACGACGAAGCAATCTTTTTGGAATATGAATTAGATTGCTTCGGAGCAAAGCTCCTCGCAATGACGCAGAGGGAAACATAAAACCCTGCCAAGAAGAGTAACCGGATATTTATTTTATATCATCAAGAACACCCTGTCGTCCCGCCACACGTATCGCACTTCAAACAGGTGCCATTGCGGACGAGGGTGAAGTTTCCACACTCGATGCAAGCATCTCCCGCATACCCTTTCAGACGGGCTTGGAAACGTCGTTCTTCCACTTCTGTGACACTACCCGCCCCAACAACAGGCTTAGCCGTCTCGGTTCCAGTAGCAGCTTCATGAAGCAAATAGGCGTCTTGATCTCGGTTCGCTGGAGGCATAACGAACAAGTTGTTTCGGATGTACCCATTGCTTGTCAAACTATTGACCAATTCTCCTTTTTTCTTGTCCTTATTGATAAGAGCACCTTTTTCTGCCTCAATCCGACCAATGGTGTCAGGGCGCAGATCAACTGGTTCTGCGTGAGCGAGATCTGTTCGACCCAGATAAGAGATTGCGACCTCGCGGAAAATGTAATCAAGAATGGAGGTGGCCATTTTAATCGTATCATTTCCTGAAACGGGACCTGAAGGTTCGAAACGTGTAAAGACAAAAGCATCCACAAATTCTTCCAAGGGGACCCCATATTGAAGTCCGATAGAAATGGCCATGGCAAAGTTGTGCATCAAACTCCGGAAAGAGGCACCTTCCTTATGCATGTCAATGAAAATCTCCCCTAGGCTGCCGTCGTCATATTCACCCGTTCGCAAATAAACCTTGTGCCCTCCCACAACAGCTTTTTGCGTATAGCCCTTACGACGATTGGGAAGCTTTTGACGTTGAGCCCGATGGAGATATCGCTCAACAACTCTCTCTACAACTTTCTCAGCCACAACCTTTGCCTTTTCAGCAGAGGGCATCTCATAGAGAGTTTCGACAACATCGTCTCCTAACAACGATGCATTCAATGGTTGGGAAAGTTTCGAGCCATCCCGATAAAGGGCATTGGCTTTAAGACAAAGTCGCCAGGAAAGAAGGTAGGCCTCTTTGCATTCCTCAATCGTTGCAGAATTCGGCATGTTGATGGTTTTGGAAATGGCCCCTGAAATAAAGGGCTGGACAGCCGCCATCATCCGGATATGGCTTTCAACGGAAAGGTAACGTTTGCCCGTTCGACCACAAGGATTTGCACAATCAAAAACAGCCAAATGTTCTTTCTTCAGGTGAGGTGCCCCTTCAACGGTCATGGTCCCACAACAATAAGCGTTTGCGGCTTCAATGTCTTCGGAGGAGAAGCCTAAGTGGGACAACAAATCAAATCGCGGGTCATTGAGCTGGGCATCCGTTAATTTGAGAACCCTCTTACAAAAATCGTCTCCTAAGGTCCACCGGTTCAAGACAAATTTAATATCGAAGGCAGATTTCAAATTGTCTTTCAAAAGATCAATTTCTCGGTCCGTAAATCCCTTTGCTTGCAAGGCCTTGAAATTAACCCCTGGTGCACCTTGAAGTGTTCCATGCCCAACCGCATACTGGATGATATCGTCAATTTGTTTTTGCGTGTACCCCAAAACCTGAAGCGCCTGCGGAACAAGGCGATTGATGATTTTAAAATACCCACCGCCAGCCAGTTTTTTAAATTTCACCATCGCAAAGTCAGGTTCAATTCCCGTGGTATCACAATCCATCACCAAGCCAATGGTTCCTGTTGGGGCAATGCACGTGGTTTGCGCATTACGGTAACCATGTTTTTTCCCGAGTTCAAGCGCGTGATCCCAAGCCTGGCGACAAGCTTTGAGGAGGGTTGGACAAGGGCAGTCTTTCCCTTCCAAAGGAACGGGAGGAATTTCAAGCCCCTCATATCCTTCGTGTTCTCCATAGGCCGCCCGACGATGGTTGCGCATCACACGCAACATATCCTTTTCATTGAGCTTATAGTGTTGAAAGGCACCCAGTTGAGCTGCCATTTCTGCAGATGTGGCATAGGAAACACCCGTCATGAGAGCAGAAAGAGCACCTGCAATGGCCCGACCTTCTTTACTGTCATAGGGAATGCCGGAGGCCATCAAAAGCCCACCAACGTTCGCATATCCCAGCCCTAACGTACGGAATTCATAGGAAAGAAGAGCAACTTCTTTTGTCGGATACTGAGCCATCATCACAGAAATTTCAAGAGCAATCGTCCACAGGCGAACGGCATGCTCATAGGCTGGTACATCAAAATGGAGCTCACCCGCCTTTGTTTCTTTGCCCTGATGATTCATAAAAGAAACGAGGTTAAGGGAGGCAAGATTACAGGCTGTATTATCTAAAAACATATATTCAGAACAAGGATTTGACCCACGAATGCGCCCGCTTTGAGGGCACGTATGCCACTCATTAATTGTGGTATCATACTGAAGCCCCGGATCGGCTGATGCCCACGCGGCTTGACCAATTTGATCCCATAAGTCCCGTGCCTGCACAGTCTTTTGAATACTCCCATCTTTCCTTCCAAGAAGATCCCACTCTTTATTTTCCATAACCGCATGAAGGTACTTGTTGGTCACACGAACAGAGTTATTCGAATTTTGCCCAGAGACCGTGAGATAAGCTTCCGAATCCCAATCCGTGTCATATTCTGAAAAATCCATGTGCGTATACCCTTGGCGGGCAAACTGAATAATACGTTGACAATAATTCTCTGGGATCATCGCCTCGCGGGCTTCTTTTAATGCTTTATAAAGCCCAGGATTTTCCTGCGGATTGAACCGCTCATCCCCTTCCCCATCTTGGCAAGCCGCAAGGATGGCGGAAAGGTGCCTTTTAGCGATCTTAGACCCAACAACAAGATCCAAAACTTTTTGCTCTTCAACCACCTTCCAATTCGTGAATTCTTCAATATCCGGATGATCCACGTCCACCACGACCATCTTGGCAGCCCGACGTGTCGTTCCTCCCGACTTAATAGCCCCTGCCGCGCGATCCCCAATTTTTAAAAAGCTCATCATACCTGAAGAACGGCCACCGCCAGATAAGGATTCGCCTGAACCTCTTAAGTTTGAAAAGTTAGATCCCGTTCCAGAACCATACTTGAAAAGGCGGGCTTCCCTCACCCATAAGTCCATAATTCCACCCTCATTCACCAAGTCATCATTAACGCTTAAGATGAAACACGCATGGGGTTGAGGATGTTCGTAAGAAGACGTTGATGTTTTAAGTTCGCCCGTTTTGTAATCCACAAAATGATGGCCTTGAGCCGGCCCATTAATACCATAAGCCCAATAAAGTCCTGTATTAAACCATTGAGGAGAGTTGGGCGCACACATTTGAGCACACAACATATACCTCATTTCATCGTAATAGGCTTGGGCATCAGCTTCCGTATCAAAATAGCCGCCCTTCCAGCCCCAATAGGTCCAGCATCCTGCCATGCGATCAAACACTTGTTTGGCCGTCATTTCACTTCCATAGCGGTCTTTTTCAGACCATTTGGATAAGGCTTTTTGATCCGCTTCTTTTCGCCACAGCCACTCAGGAATGTCGTGTTCTTTAGCTACCTTTAAGGCCCGTGGAACGCCCGCCTTCCTAAAATATTTCTGAGCGAGAACATCGCACGCCACTTGGGACCAAGAAGAGGGAACCTCAATCCCTTCAAGATGAAAGACGATTGACCCATCGGGATTACGGATTTCACTATCCGTTTTCCGAAATTCAAAAACACGATATGGATCTTTGCCTTCTTTTGTAAAATGACGCGTAATTTTCATGAGGGCCCCTCTTCTCACGTAAGGTGTTATCACTTGATATTGTCTTGAAATATAACCACTATAGGGTGTTCGGACAAGACGTCAATCTCCTTTTTTCGCTTGACAACCTAAGTGGCTGAGAGTGCCTAAAACTGTCTATTTTTTTGCCATTTTTGTTTGAATGGTTTTTGAGAGTTCGGTTTCTAGCTCTTTAATGCTAGGAAGGACTGTTTGTAGATTTTTGGGTAGTGATTCTGTCAGCTGATATTCAGAAAGCCCCATCGCTTTTGTCATATACCGAAGAGAATATTCAGCAATAACATTATTTTTCGATTTACAGAGAATTAAACCTATCGATGGATTATCATCTGGATGTTTGAGTAAATCATCAACAGCTGATAAATAAAAATTTAGTTTTCCTGAGTATTCTGGCTTAAATTTTCCAACTTTAAGCTCTATCACAACATAGCACCTTAATTTTACATGGTAAAACACTAAGTCAATGTAAAAATCCTCATCACCTACCTCTAAATGATATTGACGTCCCAGAAAAGCGAAACCTTCTCCAAGCTCAAGTAGGAACTTTTCTAACTGCTTAATCAGCCCTCTTTCGATTTCGCACTCTTCTGCTTCATTTCCTAAACTTAAAAAATCAAAAATATAGGGATCCTTTAAGGTACGCTGAACTAAATCTGACTGTGAGGCTGGAAGTGTTTCTTTAAAATTGGAAATAATTTTGCCTTGGCGGTGATAAAGATTCAGTTCAATTTGATGTACCAAAACGGATCGAGACCAGCCATATTTAATGGCACTTTGGATGTAAAAAATTCGCTCTTGATCTTTTTTTACCAGGTCTAGAAGAAAAACATTATGACCCCACGGTAATTGTGCAACAACCTGTTGCACAAATTCTAATTCGGGATAAGTTTCAGCGAAAAGTCGCATGTATTTAAGATTTCGAGAACTAAATCCCTTCATATCGGGAAAAGCCGAAGAGAGATCCTTGCTTAAACGATCGATGACTTTTGCGCCCCATCCTTGGGAAGCTTGCTTTTTGAGAATTTCTGTGCCGATATAGTGATAAAGCAAAATCAATTCTCGATTCACCGTACGCACTGCCTGATATCGAGCTGTCGCGACGCGATTTTTCAGTGATTCTAACAATGCTGCATACTCGTGTGAAAGCAAATCGTTATTCATGAAACCTCCTTTTTTTCTTTGGATGTTAGCTGGGTACTTTTCTTAAGGAAAGAATTTTAGTGAAATTTTTTTGATTTTTTTTGTATTATTTTTGTTGAAATTAAAAAACTTCTCCCTCGGCCTTAAGCCAGGAAGAAATCACAGTCTTTAAGAACTGCTCGCCTCCAAAACATTTCACAACTAACCATTAAGCTCTGGAGAGTAGACAAATCCTTTTAAAAATGCCATAGTGTGGGCGCAAGATATGGAGCAAACATGCTATGGATTAAGCTTCTCACCTGGCTTAAGGGAGAGCTTGTAGGTGAAGATTCCTTTGGGAATAAATATTACCGAGAAAAAGGACCTGAAAGCCTGAAAGAACGGCGTTGGGTGATTTATAAAGGAATACCAGAAGCCTCGAAAGTTCCTGCCGAATGGCATGGATGGCTTCATCATACAATCAAAAAGCCGCCTCCTATTGATCAAATTAAAAGATGGCCTTGGGAAAAAGACCATCTTCCCAATCTTTCAGGAACACCCTATGCTTATCGCCCACCAGGACATTTTTATGCCGGTGGAAAACGAACGCCTGCAACTGGAGATTATGAGGCCTGGCGCCCCCATGAGGTACGTGATGAAAACTAATTTACTCGAAGTTGTAATGGGCGGTGTTGTTCTCGTTGTCTTCGCCTTTTTTGGTATCCTTGCTTATTCAACCAGTCAGTGGCAACCGTCTAAAGGGTATGAAGTTGTCGCAAAATTTGACCGTATTGATGGGCTGATGCGGGGCAGTGATGTGCGCCTAAGTGGCGTAAAGGTGGGGACGATTAAAGAGATTCACCTTGACCCCAAAACCTATCTTGCGGTTGTTCATATCGCCCTTACACCAGAGGTAACACTTCCCATAGACAGTTCTGCTGAAATTGTCAGCGATGGTCTTTTGGGTGGAAAGTTTTTAGCCCTTGTCCCAGGAGGGGAAGATGAAACGATCCTCCCAGGAGGAGAAATCATGCATACCCAGGCCGCGGTGAGTTTAGAATCCCTGATTGGAAAATTTATGTTTAATGCACAAGAGAAAAAAGAAGATAGTAATTAGAAAATGGTGATTAGAAAAATGAGAAAAAATGGCATAAAACTTCTAATAACTAAATTCTATTTTCTAATTACGATCATCACAACTCCCACCTACGGCCAAAGTTTTGAAGCCCTCGTAAATGAGCTATCAGGATCCAATGCAGATCAAGTGGCGAGTGAAGAGGAAGAGATCATTAAGAAAAAAGAAGATAAACCAGCCAAACCCTCCTCACCAGAAATAACAACCACCTCCGATGAAGATGAATTTGCACCTGAAGAGAACATTGTTACAAATGGGGTGACTTTACAAGGACTTGATAAGCAAACAGCCCGTGTTTTCATTATTGATGCAGCTATTGGTCAATCCATTGAATTCGGAAATTTAAAAATTATTGTCCGTCATTGTGAAAAAGCCCCCCTTGCAGACCGTCAAGAATCGATGGCGTTTCTCACAATTACGGAAGAAAAATCCAAGGGTTCTCCGGAAAATCTTTTCGCAGGCTGGATGTTTGCCTCGAGCCCTGCCCTCTCCGCCCTCGACCATCCCATCTATGATGTGTGGGTGAAGGAATGTAAGACGATAAAATCCCCCTGACTATAAGCAAATCGTGTTAGTTAAGTCATGGTTGAATGTGAGGGCCAGATGTCCGCGATTTGTAAAATATGTTGGTCGCAATTTGGTAAAAATATCTTTGCGCTTAAACATTAAATTATTGAAATTAAATATAATATTTTGGTTAAATTCCTCACTGGCGATAGCAGTCCAGAGATTCAGTCAAGGCCTTAAAAGACTTTTAATATATAATGAGTAAACTTACCCCAAATGTGTAAAATTTAATTAAATTTTTCTCTTGATCATACTCAAACAAAAGATTAACTTTAAAAAGTTATCTCACCCGAGATGACGCGACGAGTAAATGGTTACAACACTTACCCGCCGCTAATCACTGCAACTAACAAGGAGTCACAATGACTAATTTCAACTTAGCCCAAATTGAGTATCTTTCACAACAACTCTCAAACGAGCTAGCCGCCGTTAGGCTTCTAACATCCAAAGCTTGGGTCGAACTTGGACTCGCCCGAGATACGATAAGAAATCTTTCATTGACCTATGAGGAGTGGTTGAAAGAAAAAGAGCTGGAGCAATAGCTGACAGCTAAACAGCGAGCTCTCTCTTTGCCAAATCACCTTTTAAACATGGAGCATAAACAGTTTGGAGGATAGTATGTCAGATTTGTCCAATGATTCTGCCTATTTTAGCACTCTTAAGGCACTTAAAGATGAAATTTATAAGGCCAGAGTACGCGCTCATCTAGCTATCAACAAAGAACTAACCTTGCTTTATTGGAGAATTGGCAAAGAGATAATTGTTCGCAAGCAGGAGCTGGGGTGGGGTTCAAAAGTGATAGATCTACTCTCTCAGAATTTGCGCCATGAATTTCCAGAGATGAAAGGGTTATCGACGCGAAATTTAATTTATATGCAAACTTTTGCATCAGCATATCCTAATTATGAATTTACGCAGGAGCTACCTGCGCAAATTACCTGGTATCATAATCAAACGATTTTAGATAAGCTTTCTGACCCAGAGAAACGCATTTGGTATATTAAAAAAACGATTGAAAATGGATGGTCTAGAAATGTCTTAGTTCATCAAATTGAGAGTCGTCTATATGAACGCCAAGGGAAAGCCATAACAAATTTTAAAAACACACTACCCTCAAGAACTTCTAATCTGGCTCAAAATTTATTTAAGAGTGAATATAATTTGGAATTTTTAGGAATTAAGGAGGCTATTCATGAACGCCAGCTTGAAAACAAATTGATAGAACGTATTCGTGATTTTCTTCTGGAGTTGGGAACGGGCTTTGCCTTTGTGGGTAGCCAATATAAGATAATGGTTGCAGGAGATGAGTTTTTTATTGATCTTCTTTTTTATCATGTAAAATTACAATGTTATATTGTTTTGGAGCTAAAATCTAGAAAATTCGAGCCTTCTTATTTAGGGCAATTAGAGTTTTATTTAACAGTTATTGATTCTCAAATAAAACTGCCATCTGATAAACCTAGCGTTGGTCTTCTTTTGTGCAAGGAAGCCAATCAGTTAGTGGTTGAATATGCATTAAAAACAAAGAGTCAACCAATAGGGGTCTCCAAATACATTCTTACAGGAAATAAACTTCCTTCAGAATTAGAAAATGCCTTACAAGCCCAGAGCAGTTTAAGCATTTCTTGGCAAGTGAGGAAGAAACTTAAATGTTATATGAGGATATCTGAGTTTACTGTTGCGACACTACTGCAACAATTGTAGGATTCAGATAGGATTTTGTTAAGACCATTGAGTTAAAACCCATGACCAATCTTTTTATTCTTCCCACCCGGTTAGGGGATGCAATCTTTACGACCGGTGTCATTGATAAGTATAAAGATGAGCCTTCTGTCATTGTAGCAACGCCTCTCACGGCTCCTCTTTTTGCCGACCTTCCTCATCTTAAGAGATTGATTATTCTTGGTAAAAAACCATGGAAAACCCACTGGATCGATTTGTGGAAAGAAACCCGCGGCACCTCTTGGAACCGTATCATTGATTTAAGAGGCTCGGCCCTCTCCTACCTTCTCAAGGCCCAAGAACGCTTGATATGGAAACAACCTCCTCCGCGGGATCATAAAGTCCTTCAAATAAGCCAATGTATGGGCTCACAAGACCCTTTATCCCCAACATTATGGTTTTCAGAAGACCGTCTGGCACGCACACAACTTAACCGTCCTACCCTTGCTGTGGCTCCCGTTGCCGGTTGGATTGGGAAGCAATGGCCTCTCGACAATTTTATCACGCTCTCAAGCGAGTTTTGCAAAGAGAATCCAGATGCCCAAATCGCTTTTTTTGCAGCTCCAAATGAGCGAGACCAGGTAGAAATTTTGTTAAAGGCTCTCCCCAAAGACCAGTGCCTGAATACCATCGGCGGACATCTTTTAGATTCGGCGTCTCTCATCAAATCTTCTCGCCTTTTCATTGGCAATGATTCGGGTCTTTTGCATTTAAGTGTAGCCGTAGAAACACCCACAATTGCCCTTTTCGGCCCCTCTAATGATAAAATTTACGGACCCTGGTCGACAAAGACACCTTCACCCCATCGGGTACTCCGCGCCATGCCTTTGCCTAAGAAAAAAATCATCCAAACTCCTGAGGATACGACTTGCTATATGACGGACCTTGCAATTACGCAGGTTCAAGGAACTTTATCCGAGATGTGGCAACAGTGTAGCCGTCAATTAGGTTAAGAGGCTCCTGAATCTGTCTCTTCCTTTTGTTTTGAACTCTGGTCTTTAGGAGTATTATTGCCCTTCTTTTTTCTATTCCTATTTCTATTTCTTTTCTTTTTGTTTTTCGTTTCCGAATCAGCGCCCTCATTTGCTTGATCTTTGGGCTCATATCCCTTCTCAACTTCGCCCTTCTTTTCTTGAATGTCTTTTAAACCCGTCTTGAGAATTCCAAGGAATTTGAAAGGCTTTTTATAAGACTTTCGATAGTTATGATTTTGAGGAATGAACCGACCCCCATGAGCCTGGCTAATTTCCCAGGAGTAAGACGTACCATTTCGAAACCATAACCGATAAACGGGATGAGTGCCATGTTGCCCCACAATTTCTAATATAGGTTGAAAAACAGTTGGGTTTAAGAAAACCAATTCATTCAAAAGATTTAGGTATTCCTTAAGTTCTACTTTCCCACAACCATTGAGGAGCTCTAAAATATGTGGGTTTTTTACATAAAAGATACCTTGAGAGCTTGTTTCTTTAGAAACTTGAGCTTCGCAAGAAGTTTCACTTTCTTCTTCTCTTCCTTTACCCTTCTCCTTTTCAGCAGAAACCTTATGGGTTTTTTCTTTCGACGTTTCGTCAGTTTGGCGATATTGAGATTTATATCCTCCCGGAGGAAGAGGATCTGCCGAAAGGAATGATGGGAATTCTGCAAAATCAGTAGCTTGCAAGATTCTATATAAGGAAAGACCACGCACTGAAGCTAAATTTGTCGTGTCGGCAACATCTTTTTTGGGAGTTTTAACTTTATTACTTTTATTAACTTGTCTTCTATTCGTTCCTTTTCTTCCTTTACCTTTTTCTTTCACCGAATTAGACCGTTGAGAGAAAAGGTGTTTGGATAAGAGTTGATCAAAGTCACTTTCTGGTAAAGGAATGAAAGAATGCTCCCATCCGGGGAAAAATTCAAGAAAAGGAGTAACAACACCTTTAATAATTCTAAGTAAATTATGCTGTAAGATAAGATTTCCAATTCTATACCTATAAAAAGTGGTATACTTTAGAGACTCTTCATTTAATAATTGTTCTCCGATTTTTAATTCTTCTTTCAGAAGTTGAATATTTGCAGAAAAATCACTTAGTTCCTTAACGAAAATATTAAGTTCTTCCTGATAGTATTGAGCTTGAAATTGTAGAAATTTTAGAATATCGCGCTCTTTGGAAAACTCTCCCACAATTATCCGAAGATCGATGTTCAAAAGATCCTGTGCCCTTCTTAAATTTTTGATGACATTTTTCTGATAATCATCATGCATTTTAGAAAGAATTGTTAAATATTTTCTAGCAGATTCTTTAAGTTTTTGAGCTCCAAATTGAGCTTCGGCCTGGTCTCTGCCAAGCCCAAAGTCTTCACAGAACAATGCTATCACATTACTTCCTTCGCCAGCCTTATTTTTCCATCTTTCCTCAAAAGCTCGTCCATCTTTCTGCAGAGATGTAATTCTCTCCTCTAAAGTCATGTATCGCGCCGCAAAGCTCTCATAAACAGGATGATCGGGAAGATTAGTCAAGGCCTCTTCAAGAGAGGATAGTGGGCCGCATGCAACTCCCTCACGAGAATATCCATAAATAATAGCTGCGTTTCCATCAGGCGATCTAAATATTCCAGCAGGTTGCGAATTAGTATCGTCTGTTTGTTCATCATCAACAGACATTCTAGGGGGATTCTGTTTGCATCCAGGGCGTTCCTGATCCTCCATTCCATAAACCAAATGGGGTAAAAAAGCGAAAAAAGAAACAAAAACTAAAAAATAGAAATAACGATTCATATAACACCTCAAACCAAAAAAATACGCTTAATATTGTTAAAATATGTATTTAATTAAAAATTGTCAATAAATAAATTTTATTTTTTATAACCATAATTTTTTTCCCGAACCACAGTGCAACTCTCATTCTTTCAAAATATGATCCCACGATACCTGAAAAAAATATCGCGGGAACGCCGATGAGAGCCCAATACCACGTATACATCCCAGATTCTCCATAAAAATAATAGAACCCTACCCCACACGCAATGCCCGTTAAAATGCTTACATAAACACCCAATCGAGAAGCTTTATTCCAATAGAATCCTCCGAGAAGGGCGAAAGATAAAGCCACAACGGGAATGTTGGCTAGAATCATCTTATCAAGAATATGATCCACAAACGCATTGGCCCCAAGATAGGAAAGATTAGCGCAGAAAAGAGTCAGATAAAAACCACGTTTAACGCTCTCCTGCGACCCTGAAGATTTTATTCCTCCCACCAGGATTGTCACCATCGCACTCCAAACGCCAGCAAGGGTTGTGGATGCAATCGCAAATAAGATTCCATACCCAAGCCCTCTAAGTCCCCAAGGCAAAGCGTAATGAATGAGATAGGGCAAAGCCTGTTCCGACCCTTGAAGCTGGACCCCTTTTATGGATAAAAAGTTGGCAGCCCCAATTCCTAATCCATAAAGTAAAAAGACAAAAATAGCTGCCACAACAACGGAAAAATAAGCAATCTTGGGAGATTGAGCCGACACAATTTTTTGAGCGTACCAAGGGGCTAGTATGTAACTGAACATCGTCAGAATAATCAGGGATAGAATAAATTGGGGAGGCAAAATGGCTAAACTTTGATGAATCGAGAGAGTCGCATCCATACCCGTTGAATCTAAATTCCAAGAAAAATAAAGCAAAATAGGTAAAAAAATAAGAACCGCTAGGAAGCTAACGACATCCGTCCGGATGATCGATATAAGACCGCCTTTGAGCGTCATTATTAAAACAACACTTGTCAAAATTCCGCTTAGAGCCCATGCATTGAGCCCGGGAAAGAGAGGCAGGAAAAGCAGTGATAAGGATTTAATGTAGGTTGAGCTAAATCCCACCATGGCTAAGAATAATATGACGGCAGTGATCAAACCAATATTTTTTCCATAGCGTTCCGTAAAATAGTGAGCAACAGACAACCCATTAAATTCCTTCCATTTTTTCGCAACAGTACCAGCATAAAACAGAAGCCCTATTAAGAAAATGAAGGGTAATGCCAAAGCCCACCCTTGGGCTACATATCCCATACCAGAGAACGCGAGCAGGGTTCCTGTGTTGAACTCCGTCATCACCAGAGTTGCCGTTAAGGCTATGAAGCCAGTTTTGCGGCCGGCTAAGAGATACTGTTCCTCACTCTTTATATTTTTTAATTTAAAAATCCCGATGATAGAAAGAAGGGAAAGGAATATGAAAAAAATGAGCCAGTCTATAATAAGCAAAGGCGTAACTCCCGGGATGACCTTAAAATTTATTTCTTTGAAGAGATTTACAACCTTTTGAGAGGAACTCACAAGGAATTTTAACGGAGTCGAAACGGGATGCGAATGTTGATTGTTCTCCAAAAATAAAGCCCCCTGCAGAATGCTCGGTTAAGCATGAGGTCTTTGTGCCGCTAGATGTGAGGTTACCCTCACTTTGCCAATATCATGTGACCTGTGCAAAAACAATTTCTAAAGAAACAAAAGACACACCCAAAATAGATATAAGGCATGATATTATAGCTACTCAACAGGTTTTTCTCCCTCCTAATGCAAAGGGCTGCTTACAATATTCCATTAACCGCGTGAAGGGGAGTCTTGATGGGACAGGTAGCAAGCCTTCTTACAAGGATGAATTATAGGTTAGGTCGCCTAAGCCTGTGGCCCTTAATTCATCCCTTCTGAACGATGGGGCTCAAGATAATCACGAACAATTGTTTCTGCAATTTGAACGGCATTGAGGGCTGCCCCCTTCCGTAAATTATCGCTGACAAGCCAGAAGAGAAGACCATTTTCGACAGATTTATCCGCACGTACGCGACTGATGAATACAGCATCTTCCCCAACAACTTCCGCAGGAGTGACATACCCATCCTCTTGTCGATAATCAATAATCGATAGTCCTGGGAAATCACGCCAGAGGGCTCGAGCTTCACCCACCGATAATGGCTTTTCGAGCTCAACAGCCACCGCCAGAGAATGACCGATAAAAACGGGAACACGTACACACGTAATCGCCATCGCCATTTCTTTTCCCAACATCTTTTTTGTTTCAACAATAACTTTCGTTTCTTCAAATGTAGTCCCATCGGGTAAGAAAATATCGACTTGAGGAATAACATTAAAGGCAATTTGCTTGGGCAATTCCTCTTTTACTACGGGTTGATTCATATAGATAGCCCGTGTCTGGTTAAAAAGCTCATCCATTGCCGCTCGCCCTGCGCCGGAAACGGATTGATACGTCGAAACCACAACACGCTTCACACCGGCACTATCATTTAGGGGTTTTAGGGCCATTACTAGAGGGATAGCGACACAATTGGGATTTGCGATAATATTGCATTTCTGATAATTGGCAAGGGCTTCAGGGTTTACTTCTGGTACAACTAAAGGAACGTTCGGTTCTTGTCGAAACTGAGAAGCATTATCAATGACGATACAACCCGCTTCTGCTGCTATTGGCGCGAACTCGGCTGAGACGAGGCTTCCTGCCGAAAACAGAGCAAAATCAAAGCCTGTAAAGTCAAAGTCTGTTATGGGAATCACATCTAAAACCTGATCTTCCCCAAAGGAAACCTTTTGGCCCAGGGAAATTGAAGATGCTACAGCTTGAATCTCGCTTATTGGAAACTCTCGCTCAACAAGTATATTTAAAATTTCCCGCCCAACATTTCCTGTAGCCCCGACAACCGCAACCCGATAACCCATTAAAGTCTCCCTATATACGAATTAAATTTGATCCCCATGCAAACCCACCGGCAAAGGCCTCACACAATATTAAATCACCTTTTTTAATCCGCCCATCCCTCACCGCATGGTCCAATGCTAAGGGGATGGATGCTGAAGAAGTATTGGCTTGATCAGCCCCTGTGTGAATAACTTTTGAGTCTGGTAATCCTAACTTTTTTGCCGTTGCATCAATGATACGTTTATTGGCTTGATGGGGAACGAGCCAATCAATCTCATTTTGTGAAATCCCATGAATTTCCAAGATTTCAAGGGCTGTCTCTTCTAACCGATGAACAGCATTCCGAAATACCTCCCGCCCATTCATATGAATGATCCCCGTCGTTTGTGTCGTACTTGGTCCTCCCGTGACATAAAGATCATCGTACCCGCAGCCATCCGTTCGAAGCAAGCTTCCGATAATTCCTCGGTCTGTTTGGGATTGAGCTTCCAAAACAACCGCGCCCGCTCCATCTCCGAATAAAACAGCTGTTTTGCGGTCATTCCAATCGAGAAGACGGCTCATTGTTTCAGATCCAATGACGAGCGCGGTTTTTGCCATTCCTTGCTTTAAATAAGCATCCGCCGTCGCAAGAGCAAACACAAATCCACTGCAAACAGCTGATTGATCAAAAGCAAAGCCTTTAGAGATTCCTAATTTTGATTGAATACGTGTTGCTGTTGCGGGAAAGGTATGATCGGGCGTAGCAGTTGCAAGAATAACCATGTCAATATCTTGAGGAGTGAGTTTCGCCGCACTCAATGCTTCCAAAGAAGCTGCTACCGCCATATCGGACGTATATTCGCCGGGAGCTGCCAAATACCGCGCACAGATGCCCGTCCTTTCTACAATCCATTCATGGGACGTCTCGAGGTGTTGAGAGAGATCGTCATTGGTAACGCGTTTTTCGGGAAGATAACTTCCTGTTCCTATAATAACAGAACGAACGGTCATCTATTCACAACCTCTTGAGGAAGTAATTCTGATGAAAATTCTTTAAGAAGATGGTCATTCACATGGGAAGTAACCATATCTACCGCAAGATCAATGGCATGGGCGAATCCAAGGGCATCCGCACCCCCATGACTCTTAATCGCAATACCATTCAGACCCAACCAAATACCCCCATTATAGCGCCTATAATCTAAACGGAGGGAAAGCTTTTTCAGCATGGGACTCGCTAAAAGATAGCCTAGACGTGCGACCCAAGAACTTTGGAAGGCTTCTTTAATATAGTGAAGGGAAAGCTGCATAACGCCTTCAGCTGCTTTAAGAACCACATTGCCCGTAAATCCATCCATAACAACCACATCGACTGTTCCTCGTGTGATGTCGTCCCCCTCAATAAAACCATAAAAACTATTTTTGATGGAAGAGGTGCGGATAAGCTCTGCAGCTCCCTTCACAGCCGCATTTCCTTTAATATCCTCAGAACCCACATTCATCAACCCTACCTTAGGCTTTGGCAAATGGAGAACGTAACGAGCAAAAATTTCTCCCATAATTGCAAATTGTTGGAGGTTTTTAGAAGAGCATTCCACGTTAGCTCCTAAATCTAAAAAGATAATTTCTCCCTTCAAGGTAGGAGCAAGGCTAGCCAGTGCAGGGCGATCAATACCCGGCATTGTTTTTAAGAGCATTTTCGCAAGCGCCATGTAGGCCCCCGTATTTCCAGCGGAAATTACGCCTTGGGCACGCCCTTCCGCAACGGCTATTATGGCTTGGCGCATACTCGAGTTAGGGAGGCTCCTTAAAGCTGCACTTGGCTTTGTCTCCGATGTAATAATTTCATCACAAGGGATAAAAGTAACTTTACCTACCAATGCTTTCGCTTGAGCAAGCAAGGGTTCCACGGCTCTTTGATCCCCGTAAAGAAGGAAGTGCACAAAAGGATAACGTTGTGCCGCAGTGACCAAACCTTGGATAATGACTCCAGGTGCTTGATCTCCGCCCATTGCATCAACAGATAATGTAAGTGTCACTCTTGAATCTCCCCCTTTATGGAAGACCCGTTAAGCAACGGGTGTTGTTTCTATCACCTGTCCTAAGACTTGACGTCCCTTATAATAGCCACAGGCAGGACATAGATGATGAGGGAGTTTACGGTCTCCACAGTTGGAGCATTCAACACTCGCAACTTGCTTGAGAGCATGATGAGCCCGCCGCATCTTGCGGCGAGAGGGTGACGTTTTCTTCTTAGGAACTGCCATTGTTACTACCTATCGTTCTTATGAATGTTCGATTGCTTGTTTAACTTAAAAAAAAGATAACAGCAAGTATTTCCTATCCATACAAAAATGTGATACACTTCTCTTTAGATTGCTACAAGATGAAATTCAAGCCCTGGGGAGCAAAAAAACAATGAAACCTTATTTTTCAGTGATTATTTTTGGCCTCCTTTTTGAGAGCCAAGCGGCTTTTTCACAAACTTCTTCATCTTCAACTTATGCTGTCCTTACACAAAACCACAAACTTATGGAATTAGATAACCCTTCAGTGAAATTCTCTGTACAATTTATGGGCCAGTTATCGGGGATGGCAAACGCAAGAGAAGGAGGGGGGGAGTTAAGCTGTACTGTTATACTCAACCCAGACTGGGCTTATCCAAACGCTCTTGTGACCCCTTTTTGTTTTAATGCTCAAACTGATTGTATTCGTTATGACCTTATGCAGCAACAATTGAAACTAGCAACGGGTCCTGCTTTGGAAACTGCCAGAAAACTTGCTTCGAGCATGCGCGAATTTGCCATCCTCTCGCTTTATGGATGCAAATTGGCACTCGAAGCCAGTTTGAGAGGTAGCCAACTCCAGCTACCTCAGGCAGGTTCCTATGGCCCTCCCGGTCAAGGTGCTACGCCTCCCATCGCGAGGTAAGGGAAAACGCTTTACAACAGGACTTCCCTCATCCTGAAAAAACAAGGTTTCTGCAATTTTTCCTAGGCAAAAGTTTCAGGGCTACCTCATGAAAATTTGTAAGAAAATCAATTTCTTTTACCTCTCCCCTTATAGGGAGAGGTAATTCGTTCTAGCTGAAAAATCAATGCTGTCCTTAAGAAAGGATCGAAAAATTTCATAAGGTGCCCCTGGCAAAAGTTCCTATGCAACTTCCCAAGATTCCCGGTAAGCTCTATACTGACTTCCCGTTAATGGTAAAACTCCATGGAAAAGCCCATCAAGAGAATTATCGGGTTTAAGCTCAACGACATAAGGCCATAAACCAAATTCTTTAGTTGCATCATAAACTTCAGGGGATAATTTCATAATCAGGAATCCAACCCCTTTCATTTTACCAAACTCAACGAACCCCTCATAGAGCCCTCGATAAAAGCTATGATAAGAATATCGCAGTTCAGATGTCTCTTTAACCGATTGTTCTTGTGGCAATTCAAGGCAAACAGTTGAACACTCCCATACGTAATTTTGAAGAGGATGAGTCATGACAAGCTCCCTCACATCCTCTTGGATATTTTTAAGATTTCTCCTCACAAGACAAGCTCCTCCCTTTAAGCTCTCCCTCTCTCGGACGAGGATGTAAATGGACCCTTTTTGATCCTCCGATCTTTGAAAACACCTCATTTTTTTTGTTACCAAATCAATAAGTTGATTTTCAACTATCTCTTTTTCTGATTCAATAATATCAAACCTAAACATACGCACTCCTTTCTTTCTTTATCATTAAACCTTGTTAAGGCCAGATCGTGGAGATGACTTTTTTAGAAAAGTTGAGAAGCACTCCCTACAAAATAGGCCCCTTATAGTTTTAAATATTTTTTATGAAGTGCCTGTGACTCTCAGATAATGATTCCATAGGCGCTTTTTTGGAGAAAATGGGGTTTGAACCTCCCTCTTCTGTTTTCTGCTTTAGGTTAAACATTTTTGATATCTTGTATACAAGAATTTTTTAAAATGTTCATTTTTTTTGATTAATGTAATTTTAGGCTTACCATATCTATCATTCTATATTAAGATTCACATAAATTTTAACTTAGGCATGGGATCGTATGGCATCTGCATTAAAAGAAAAAATAATGGAACGTATGGAAGCAAAGAATCTTTCTATAGCGGAATTAGAAAGACGAGCTGGCCTGAGCATTCACTCGGTTAGAAATATTCTGAAAGGCCGGATTAAAAAACCCAGCGCGCAATCACTACAAGCCATAGCAGAAGCTTTAGAGTGTTCAATTCTTGATCTCATGAATGCCACCCCTTCGACAAGTGGAGGTTATTCTCCTCAAATGCAGGGAAGAATGAGAAAACGATCTCCTTTAGAGTATCCTGACCTTATGTTAAATTGCTCTCAGAAAATTTTAGATCTTATCTCTGAAAGAAAACTAAAGGTTTCAGTTGATGAATATTTAGAGGTCATCAAGAAAGTTTACTTTTATTCCTCAAGAGAAGAACCTCGCAAGTTTGACATGCGATTTGCAGAATGGCTTATTGAAAGTCAGTTCGAGGATCAAAAACCAGCTGTGAAGGCGTAGTTAGTAATACCCCGCAGTCGTCATTCCCGTCCCTGCGAAGGCGGGGAACACGGGAACCCAGGAAAGTATTTGAAACAAAAAAATTATTTTTAAGGCTGCGGCTTTTTAAATGTTATTGCTTCGTGCAATTTACTGTTTTTAAAGATTGTTTCTGGGTTCCCGTGTTCCCCGCCTTCGCAGGGACGGGAGTGACGAGCGCACGAGTTAAAACTATTCTTCACCTACACACTGACACACTGCCTCTCCTAATTTTTCAAGACACTCTTTAAGTTCTGAGTCATGTACACCCCCTATTTGACTCTCAAGCCATTGCTTATCCTCTGGAGAGATCGATGAAAGCGGGAATGAGGGCACACTCTCTTCAGGGGGAATAAAACCGTGGGTCATCCGCAATGTTGAAAGGGCTTTATACCCGAAATAGGTATTGACCTGCTCTAAAATCAGATCTTGTGCATACTGAAGAAGAAGGGCTCCTGAGGAGGTCACATTCAGGTGAAGAGTCCCTTCTGTTTTTTTCCCTCGAGGAAAGGTAATTTTTTCAGGCAAAGCAAGGCGCGAAAACTTTTCACCCACAATCTGGGACCAATGAATGATGATCCTTCCCTCCATCAAACCGCGCTCTTTAAAGATCGGTTTTACGATTTTTTGTGTATGAACGCCTAGGCGCACGGGAAAGTTTTTGCTAGGGTATTCCATAGGGTTAAAATAAAGGCTTTTAAAAGGTTTGGAAAGTGTTTTCAGAAAAACTCCTCGCTTGGTATGATCAAGAAAAAAGAGACCTTCCTTGGCGCAACAAAATTCCAAATCCTTATCACACATGGCTCAGCGAGATCATGTTGCAGCAAACAACCGTTGCAACGGTCATTCCCTATTTTAAGGAGTTCCTGAACAAATGGCCAACCCTTCAAGACCTAGCAGCCGCTTCTCTTGATGAAGTCCTCGTCAAATGGCAGGGACTTGGGTATTACTCCCGTGCACGAAACCTCCATAAATGCGCTCAAGACCTAGCCCATCATTTTCCTTGCAAGGAAGAAGAACTTTCAAAACTACCCGGAATTGGCCCTTATACTGCCGCAGCTATTGCCTCTATTGCCTTTGATCAAAAGGCAGCAGCTGTGGATGGAAACGTCGTTCGAGTGATAAGCCGCTATCTAGCTATCAGCAAGCCCAAACCTATAGAGGAGGTCAAAGAAAGACTTAAAACTCTTTTGCCCGATAAACGCTGTGGCGACTTTACCCAAGCCTTGATGGAACTGGGAGCTCTTATCTGCCGCCCCAAAAATCCTTCGTGTTCTTCCTGTCCTTTTCTAAGAGACTGCAAAGCCTATGCTCTTGGAAAAGCAGAAGATTTTCCTTTAAAAGCCCCGAAGCAAAAGCTCCCTACCCGTTATGCCACTGCATTTATTGTAAGGCGGGAAGATGGGGCAATCCTGATACGAAAGCGCCCTCCTCAGGGATTGTTGGGTGGAATGATGGAAGTCCCCACAACCCCTTGGGAAGAAATAAAGAAAACCGGGAAAGGGCCTGTTGTAAGACATACCTTCACCCATTTCCATTTTGAAGTTGAAGTCTGCCATCTTGACGATCCCTCAGGATTTGAAGGAATCTGGGTCCACCCAAGGGAATTGCAAAACTATGCCCTTCCAACGGTGATGAAGAAGATTATAAAAGCGGGTCTCATTATACGATAGCACCAAAGCCTGATTTTTTATCATTTTTTTGTTGCACTTTTTTATGCTACTTATATGGTTATTACAAAGAACTGTTAATTATTATTTTGGAGAAATTAATGATGAAATCATTTCCTTTTCTTTTAAAAGCAACTTCTGTCTCTCTGCTTTTAGCCTTCATAATAGCACCTAATTCTATCTATGCCATGGAAGAAATGGGAGATGAGGTATCTACTTCTTCTTTACCAATGAAGAAGTCTTGGGGCTATGTTCCGGATGAGTCATTACTACTCGTTTCAGAACCTCAAGTGGGGATTTCAGATAAAATCGTACCATTAGAGGATTTTCTCAAGATGATTAGGGGTGATATTCCAGATAACAGAACTCAATTACCAGCCTATGTAACTTACAAAAAAACAGATCAAAAGAGTTAGAGACTTGCCTATCTCATTTAGCCGATACCGTAAATACCGAGGATTTTCTTATAAAAATAAACTCCTTCAAAAAGGAATGTGAAGAAGAAATGGCCTCTAATACCCAATCGGAGATGGCAAAAGGCGTGTTAAAGAATCTAATAACGATATCGCAGAGATTTATTAGGGAAGCTGAGAATAGAATTATCGCAACATTTGATAATACTAACAGACAAAGAATAAAACAAAAAATTAAAAAGAAGCTTGTATGGTGAGAAGATTACAAGATCCTGAGCTAAATATTTGGTCAAATTAATCATTAATCCCTGCAGGCAATTCACTTACAGCTTAGAAAATGCTGCTTGGAGTGGTCTCTCCACAGGATGTGAATGGACTTCAAATCAGATATTTTCCCTACCTCAAGATGGATTCAAGGATTGTTTAACAGAAGAGGATCTTTATCTCTAAAAAAGGACAACTCTAACTTAAATACTCAAAGCCGCTGAGTTTCTCAGCGGCTTTTTCTTTATCAAAAGATTGAGTAAAATTTAAGGGTAGACCATTGATGCGGGTAGATAGGTCGTTTCACTTATCCGTCATCTTCAAGAAAGAAGCTTCTGAATTTCTGCTTTCGAAAGTTCAGTCACTTCAGCCACGATTTCTATATCGATTCCTTTCAAAAGGGAAGCTTTAGCTATTTCTCTTTTTATCTCTAGCCTACCTTTTGCCATCCCTATCTCCATACCTTTTTCGATACTCTCTTCGAAGGCCTGTGCTCTCACTCTTTCAAAAATATCTGCCTCTAGATATTCTAAAAGTGCCATAAGCTTCTCTTCATAGACAGATTCCAACATGAATTTGTTGCCCACCAGATTCAAGAAAGAAGCTTTTGAATTTCTGCTTTCGAAAGTGTAGTTACTTCAGTCACAGTCTCTAGATCGATTCCTTTTAAAAGCATGGCCTTAATCATTTCTATTCTTTCCTGTCGCCTACCTTTTTTGATACCTTTTTCAATACCCTCCTCGATGCCCTTTTCGATGCCCCTCTTAAAAACCTCAGGTTTTAAATAGTCTGCGGGTGTCATAATCTTCTCCTCATTGAACGATTCCAATTTTCTAATGGCTTGGAATAAATCTTCCTGGCTAGGTGATAGTTTCTTTGTCATTCTTTTTATTTTTGTAAGAAATTCTGGAGAATATGGTATGATATAAATTTATTTTTTAAAACTATTTATTTCAAAAAACGTTTCTTTTTGATGAAGCAATTTAGAAACTCACTAGGAATAGCGTTCTTACCCCTCACCGTAAATCTTTACCTTCGTCATTTAGGAATTATTAAATCGGATTTAAAAGCGCACTCACAGGTGCGAAACTCTTCCGATGGTGAGGTGTAACCCCAAAACTTTTAAGAGCATTTTGATGCTCAGCCGTCCCATAACCCACATTTCGTTCCCATCCATATTGAGGGTGTTCAAGCGCCAATTTTTCCATCATTTGATCCCGAGTCACCTTTGCAAGAATTGACGCCGCAGCAATGGAGAGGCTTATTCCATCTCCTCCAATGACAGGACGGGTTTGAATCCCTTCAAAAGATGGAATATATTTGCCATCAATGAGTAATGTGTGAGGCGTCTGCGGTAATTTCTCAACTGCTCTTTTCATCGCAAGAAAGGTGGCTTTTGAAATGTTCAGGCGATCAATTTCTTCAACAGAAGCCACTCCAACTCCATAATGAAAAGATCCCAATTTTAAAAGTTCTCCATAAATCACTTCTCTTTTTGCCTTCGTAATTTTTTTCGAATCTTCAATATTATCGAAGAGAAAAAGAGGCGGTGATTCTAAAAAAATCGCAACAGCCACAACAACGGGACCCGCCCAAGGCCCCCTCCCCGCTTCATCAACGCCACCGACAAGTCCTTTATAAAGCAACTCAATCTCGAAAGTTGGCACGACGGAACACCCTTTCTTTAAATTTCATATAAAGTCGTTTTATGAATGAAACTTCGTGACCATACAAAAGATTTAAAAGATGAGAAAGGGAGATCGAGCGTTTAGGGGCAAGATCATGGAGCCTTTTAGCCGTCGATAACCAAATGGGACTCAATATTAAGGAAAGAACAGTTAAAGAAACAATGAGGTTCGTCCCATAGTCATTCACAATTCCTACATCCTCTCCAACGGTAGCAAGGAGAAAGGAAAACTCTCCGAGCTGAGCAAGAACAACCCCTGAAAGGAATGACATCGTCCAAGGTTGCCGCAACAGGTGAAGGATACTGATATTAAGAGCTGTTTTACCTAGAGTAATAAAGAGCAAAATCATTAAGACTATGCTTAAATTTCGCCAAATAAAATTGAGGTCAAGGAGGAGACCGATGGACAGAAAAAAGACCATGATCAAAACACTATAAATGGGTGTCATTCGATCGATAATCACTTGTCGCTCATGGCTGTTGCCCATAACGAGCCCTGCCAAAAAAGCACCATAAGCTGCAGAAAGTCCTGAAAGACCTGCAACGGCTGCTGCTCCAAAACAAAAAGTAAGCCCTAGCAGGGGTGTGAGATCTGTGTGATCCACAACCATATGTAAAAAGGGAAGACGAATGCGTTCCTTTCGACTTAAGTACCAAACGAGGAGGGCCAAAAGACCTACTGAAATCACGATCTTAATCAACATGAAGGGTATACTCAAAGTACCCCCGGGCTGAAGTCCTCGAATGATGAGAATCATGGGGACGATTGCAAGATCCTGAGCCACGAGAACACCAATGGTCAATCGCCCAGTTGCCGTTTTAAGTTCTCCTATCGTATCCAACATTTTAACAGCGACTGCAGTACTACTTAAAGCAAATACAAAAGCTAAAAGGAGGGCTAAGTTAAGCGGCCAATGAAAAAGTTGAGCAAGAGGAAATGCAATGGCAAAGCCCCCCACAACCTGCAAAGCAATGCAACCAACAGAGATAGGCCAAATTTTCACAAAAGGCCTTAAACTGAGTTCCATCCCCACTACAAAAAGAAGCATGAGAACACCCAGTTCGGCCAACATCGAAACCGCTTCGCGGTTTTCAATAAATCCAAAGAGAGAGGGACCTAAAATCACACCCGCAAAAATATAGCCAAGTATCGCAGGCTGCTTAAATTTTTCAAGAACAATGCCGCAGGCAAGCGCTGCGGTCACGACAATCGCTATTTCTGTGAGGGTACTTTCAATAGGCATACATAGTTATTAGCATAGAAGATCCATTTTTGAAAGTCGACTTAGGATTCCTTAATTCACAAGGTTATCAAGGCTAACATTTAGTATTTTTGCTAGTTTGTGGTATATTTTCAGGGATGGTTGCCTTTTATTTGTTTCAATTTGAGATAAAAAAGGAACAGAAATTCCTGCTTCTTTGGCTACTTTTTGTTGAGTAAAGCTTCGATATTCTCGCCAAACTTTTAAAGAATTTTCACCATGTAGAAGCTTGTCAACAACATATGAAGGAATATCTTCTGTTTCAGTGCTCATCGCTATTTTGTAATCATGAATATCAGAAAGTTCTTCAAGCATATCAAGAAGTTCTTGATATTCATTATAAAGAAGCACAGCAAAAGCAGGCTTCCCACCTTCTTTTATAATCTGTGGCTTGTGAAAATGCGGAATATTCATTTGTAAACTTCTCCTCTTGAAGCAATTTTAATAACCAAAATTTTAAGAGCTTTGTCGTTAATGTGATAAATAACGCGCCAATCTCCAATTCGTAATCGGTATCCTTCTACTTCTTTTAGTTTTTTAACGTTATTATTCTTGGCATAAGGATCTTCTTTTAAAGCATCAATTTTAGTACGTATGATAAGCGCTTGATTCCTTGGCATCTTTAACAACGCCTTGAGTGCCATTGGTTTGAAATGGATTTCATACATAATTTATGTTAGCTTATAGCTAATTTATAGTCAAGAAGAATTTGCATTCCCTATCTAAATAGGATAGGGATACTCAATTTCTTTCGCCGTTAGCTCTGCAAGCCCCTCATCAACGAATCGCGAGACAAGATAAAGGCTCAGCGCAATTCCCGATGTGACGCCTGCACTTGTCAAAATTTTTCCCTGATCGACGAACGTAACACCTTCAACGACATCAATATCTGGAATCGCCTTTAATTCTTTAATATGCTTCCAATGGGTCGTTGCTTTTAATCCTTTTAAAATCCCTGCTTTGGCAAGGATGAATGCCCCTGTACAAACACTCGCAATCGTTTCAGATTTGCTTTCTGCTGCTTTTCTCAGAAAGTCCATAACTTCTTTTTGCCCTTGTGGTTCGTCCGAGACCCCTCCGGGAATAATGACAAGATCCGTGGAAGGGACGTTTTCCAGACTATACGCTGGAACGACTTCCAAGCCTTCACGAGCAACAATGTTTCTTTTCGTTGCTGCGAACGTAAAGACGTTAAAAGGTCTTTCTTTGCCTTCCCTTTCGCAGAGACGAGTCGCTGTTGTAAAAACTTCAAATGGGCCTGCAAAATCTAAAACTTCTGCCCCATTAAATAAAAAAATACCGACATTTGTTTTCATTTTAGTCCTATCAAATTCCTAACTCACAAGATCATTAAGGCTAACATTCAGATTTGTACGAGCTTACGATATATTTTTAAAGATGGCTGCCTTTTATTTGTTTCAATTTGAGATAAGAAGGGAACAGATATCCCTGCTTCCTTGGCGACTTTTTCTTGAGTTAAGCCTCGATATTCTCGCCAAACTTTTAAAGAATTTTCACCATGAAGAAGTTTATCAACAGCATACGAAGGAATATCTTCTGCTTCAATGCTCATCGCTATTTTTAATCGTGGACATCAGAGAGTTCTTCAAGAATATTCATTTCTAAGCACCCTCCCTGTCGTCATTGCCTCGAAAGTGGGAATCCAAGACATTGTTGAGAAGTTAAAAATATTTCCATTTAGAATTAGCTTTTCTTACAAAATATCATATTATATAATTTTTTATATTCAAATATTTTTCTTGATTCCCACTTTCGTGGGAATGACGATTAAGCAAAAGGAGCATTGGCAATTGAATTTCACCACCCCCCTCTTGACAGTCTTTTGCAAGGCTCTTATCTTATTGAAAAAAGAAAGAAAATGAATGCCTGATGATCCGGCATTAGACACCTTAAAAAAGAAGATTCAGGAAGCCAAAAAGGAGGCTAAACCAACCCTCTTTAAAGAAGACAAACCCCAGAATCTGGCGAGTAAGTTTTTTAATGTCGGCGTTGAACTTGTTGCAGGCGTTCTTGTGGGGGCGGGCCTTGGAATTTTCATCGATTGGGCATTTGGAATATCTCCTTGGGGACTCATCTCCTTCTTTATCCTTGGATCATTAGCTGGTATGCTCAATGTCTATCGCGCTTTAACTTCTAAAACGCCCGTAGATAACAAGAAGGACACCGATGTTTGATCCCCTTCATCAATTTGAGATTCATACTCTCATCCCTTTGAAAATTGATGGAATCGATATATCTTTTACAAACTCTTCCCTTTTTATGGTCGTAACAGTTCTCGTTACAGCTTTTTTTCTAATCGCGGGTATGAGCCGTTCCAAAATAATTCCTGGTCGCTGGCAAGCTTTGACAGAGATGATCTATGGCTTTGTTGCCAATATCCTAGATGAAACCGTCGGAATAAAAGGACAAAAGTATTTTCCGTTCATTTTTACGATTTTTATGTTTATCTTGATGGGAAATTTGATCGGAATGATCCCATATAACTTTACCTTTACAAGTCATATTATTGTAACATTTGGCCTTGCGATGATTGCTTTTGGAACGGCAACTCTTGTTGGATTCATCCGCCACGGGTTTCATTATTTTACCCTCTTCGTTCCTAAAGGCGCACCAACTTATATGCTTCCTCTTATTGTCCCCATTGAAATTTTATCTTATTTGTCTCGCCCTATAAGTCTCTCTATCCGTCTCTTTGCCAACATGATGGCGGGTCACACCATGTTGAAAGTATTTGCTGGTTTTACAGTCGCCCTTGGCATTTTTGGAATCGCGCCTTTAGCCATCAACACCATGCTCACTGCTTTTGAAATCCTTGTTGCCATTTTACAGGCTTATGTGTTTACAATACTAACTTGTATTTATTTACAAGACGCTATCAACTTACATTAGAAAAGGAGAACAGGATGGACGTTGAATCTGCACGAATGATTGGAGCAGGACTTGCTATGTTTGCCCTTGCCGGAGTGGGTCTTGGTATAGGAATGATCTTTTCCTCTCTCATCACTTCCATTTCTCGAAACCCTTCATCGCGTGAGCAAATTTTCCCGGTTGGAATTTTAGGATTCGCTCTTACGGAAGCTGTTGCGCTTTTTGCCCTTCTGATTGCCTTTTTGATCTTATTTAAATAGGACGAGGTAAGGAGCAAAATTCATGCCTCAATTGGATACTTCTACTTTTCCCTCTCAGCTTTTTTGGTTGGTGGCGTGTTTTTTAGCTCTTTATTTTATTTTATCCTTTATTGCTCTTCCTAAAATTACGCGTGTTCTTGAGAAGCGAGAAGAGGCGATCGCATCGCAAATTAATAAGGCCAGTACCTATCGAGAACAGGCAGAGGACCTCTTAGCTGACTATGAAAAAACGCTTGCTGAGGCGCGAGAAACAGCCCATCAACACGCGAAAACGATTGCGAGTGCCACCACAGCTGAAATTGGGCACAAGCAAAAAGAGTTTCAAGATAAACTGAAGGATCGTCTCCACCTTGCAGAACAAGATCTCTATCGATCGCGAATCGAAGCAAGCAAAGAAATCCAATCAATAGCTACCGAGGTTGCAAATGCAGTCTTAACAAAGCTTACGGGACGTGCGTATTCTCCTAATAAGCTTCTTGAAACAAGGAAAGACACTTGAATTACGCGACGCCAGAGTTTTGGGTATTTATTGCCTTTGTCGTCTTTCTTGGGGCCGTTGGTAAACGTGCGTTTGCTTTTCTCACCCAATCCCTGGATGAACATTCTCGTACCGTTGCACATCAAATAGAGGAAGCACAACGTCTTCATGATGAAGCCTTAAGTCTTTTAAATTCTTACAAAAAGAAACATGAAGAGGCTCTTAAACAAGCTGCAAAAATTGTCTCTTATGCGGAATCAGAGGCCTTAGAATTTAAGAAATCAAGTGAACGTGAATTTGAAAAATTCATAGCGAGTAAGGAAAAGGCCCTGACTGAGCGCATGGCGATTGAAAAAGAAGAAGCTAGATCCAAACTGCGGCAACAAGCCGTCGATGAAGCTTTCATAATTGTCGACAAACTTCTTTCAAAAGAACTCAAAGAAAAAAAGAAGTTAACGGAGGCTTCGTTGAAAGAGATTTCGAAACTTGTTCAAAAACAGACGGGTATGACTCTTAAATAATGAAGGTCCTCATGAACTTAAACAAAAAAGATTGGATTGCTTCGTCGCTGCGCTCCTAGTAAAGACGAGAGGGGGTGCCTCCCACAATCGTCTTCGCGAGCCCACAAAGTGGGCGTGGCGATCCAGAAACTTAAGTTCATTAATAACTTCTCCGCCTTTTGGTTGTTAGGTGCTCCTCATATTTATATTAAAGGAGGACAAGCTGTTGTACCGCAGTCTTGTATGCCACACTCCTTTCTCAAGTTAAAAACTTTGTACCTATTTCCTTCAGCTAAAGACTTCACAGGAATTAAACAACTTTTGTTATCAATATTAACCTCATAAGTTCCTGCTGGTACAAACCAAGTCCCCATGCCTGCTAACGTCTCCTGACCACCCGTTTTTGTATTCACAAGTACCGCACTTCCTTGTTCTACCTGATACTCTAAGGTTACATTAGCTAATGCTTGCGCCATTGGCACGAAGCTGGTTGCACCTATTAAAAGTAATTTTTTCATGAGAACCTCTCCTCTTTTTTCAACTTTTAAAATGGCACGAAGGAATTAATAAATATTTAATGGAGCTTCCATTACATTTAAACCCCTCACCCACCGCTGCGCGTCGACCTCTCCCACAAGGGGAGAGGTAATAAGTGCTGATTCTACCTTACCTCTCCCCTTGTGGGAGAGGTCGCCACGCGCGAAGCGAGTGGCGGGTGAGGGGGACCTTCAGATAGACCAAACTAAACAGTCACCGTGCTAGATTCTCAAGAGTTTCTCTTGACTATCTACAAACTTTCTACAAAAAATGAATTGTGAAGAAGCTTCTTTGAAAGAAACTTCGGAGCTTGTTCAACATAAAGAAGTGAGGAACAGATGACCACACAAACAGCACTCCGTCCTCAGACCCTTCCAGAAGGTTTTGTCTATCTTCGGGACATTGACCCCACAATTATACAAGAAGCCCGCTATGCCCTCTCTCATAATTTTGTGGGACGCCCCATTCCTGGGTACGACGCTCCTGTGATCATCGTGACAGATGCAGTGGCGCTTGCCCTCAAGGCTGTTCAGGAAGAACTCAAACTTTTTCATCTCACTCTCAAAGTCTATGACGGCTACCGTCCTCAGGACGCTGTGGATGCCTTTGCCGAGTGGGCAGCAGATCCCACCGATCAGCTTATGAAAGCAGAATTTTATCCAGGCATTGACAAAAAGAATCTTTTTGAAGCGGGGTACATTGCAAAACGTTCCTCTCACACGCGTGGGAGCGCTGTGGATTTAACAATCGTTTCTCTACCCGTTCCCTCCCAGCCAACATGGAATCCAGGGGATCCCGTCTTGGATGGCAGGCTCCCTAAAGACAAAAGATTCCCTGATAATTCCATTGATATGGGAACTGGATTTGATTGCTTGGATGAGATGTCTCACACGATGAATCCGGCCTTACCTCCAGAAGTGAGGGCTAATCGTTTACTCCTCAAAACCCTCATGGAAAAACATGGGTTTGCAAACTATTGGCGAGAATGGTGGCATTTCGGTTTAGTGAATGAGCCCTATCCTGAGACTTATTTCAATTTTCCGGTGAGGTGAGGAGGCTGCTTTCCCGTCTCAAATCTTAGAAATCCTCGATCTTTGTTTATGCCTCTTGTGGAAATCGCGGTTCATATCGAAAATTTTCCCATTCCCCTGTTTCATTATTATAATATTGCCATCTCAAACCTGTGTCCTGTCCTAAGGAAAGAATCCCATCCGGTCCAACAAAATGAAAATCTCCGGCGGCAATAACAGCTTTATTTGTGCTCACTTGTTCCAGGATAGTGGGAATCCAGCGTTTGTTACGTTTGGGCAGGGCATGATCGAAGGTAAGTATAGAACGAACTTTACAGTCTTCAAAATAGAGGTTTTCTAGATGTCTTATCTCCTCTTGAAAGCTAGGTACAGCATTTAGATCTTCTGCAGCTGCGGCTGCTCCTTCTTCTTCGTCTTCTGTTTCTTTAAAGTTTGGCGAGGAGAGCTCTAATTCCTCTTCTTCCTCGTTTAGGCTTTCTAACTCTTTTACGAAGTCGCTTAATTTTGAAAGATTAAAACTATCAGAAACATCCTCATACTTTGCAGAAGTAATTGAAAAATAGTCTGACTCTCTCTCAAGTGTTTCAAGAGGAATAACTTTTTTCCCGCGCTGTTTGAAGGTGGATTCAATAGAGGAATCAATACCTTCTTCTTCCTTTTCACGCCCTAAAAAAGTTAAATTTATCCAAGCAAGGAGGCCAGGGTTTACGGTTCTGATGTTGTTTAAGTAGCTATAATCATAGCCACGTTCCTGCATCAATTGAGCAATTCGACTATATTTCTCTTGAAATTCCTCATGATAAAAAGGGATATTCCAAGATTGTTCTTCTGGTAAAAAGACTTCAGGCATCAGGGATTCTTTTGAAAAAAGGCGTAGTGTTTCCTCTTCCTGCTCCTCATTCTCAATCGACTCAACTACAGCCACATTCCTTGATAAAATCTGTTCTTTAAACCATTCTGGGAAGGCTTCCCAAGGATATTCATGCTGCGTTGCTACGAAGAGTGCAGAATTTCCTAGACGATCTATTGCTCTCATAAGATAGGGGAAAACATAATCATCCTCTGCTTTGCTAAAAACTTCAGTTGTAAAAACGAGGAAAAGAAACATATACGAAAATTTCTTAAACATTATATTCACACAACAAAATTTAAAACATAGTTAAAAGTATGTAATTATTAGAATTTGTCAAGTATGATCATAATCATTGTGAGGACGTGAAACGTCCGAAACAATCCAGATACCACCTAGGTATTTCACCTAGATTAATTCGACTCCAACAAACGCTCGCAATGATGGTTTTGGGGTATTCCTCTGGTGTTAACGTCTTATTATCTTAAATTCTTACTTGGTTTTTGAAAAATATTGATTTAAACCATACACTAAACTGGCAAATGGCATATCAAGTCCATTATAGACTTCTAAAGCAAGTGGACTCGCATTGTCTTTTAACATTTCAACAGCGACATTTGAATATCCAACGACTTTAACGCCAGCTTGCACCATTCGGATCACGCCAAGCTCACCTTGTTTGACTGTAAATGCACCTGATGCGTCAATGACTGCATAAACATCATAGCCCTTCCCTACAGCCGTTATTGCTGGAAAAGCAAGACATACATCAGTCGTTATCCCTGTCATGATCAGTTTTTTCCGACCCGTTTTTTCAATGGCATCACAAACTCTTTGGTCATCCCATGCATTAACTGTCGTGCGTTCAATGATGGAAACTTCATTCAATAATTCCCGTAATTCAGGAATCATTGGCCCCCACATACTTTCTGTTGTTGTTGTGACAATAATTGGAATTTTAAAAATTTTAATTGCCTTTACTAATCCAATAATATTGTGCTTCAATTCATCAATAGGTATATCTCTAACACCCGTGTATAAACCTATTTGATGGTCAATTAATACAAAAACAGAATTTTCCTGGGTAATTGTTTCATAGTACTCTTTTTTGATCATCTTGATCTCCCAATGATAATTGTTTGGAAAGTTGTTCCACATCTAGAAAATGGTCGATCTCCCCTTACGTCTCTTGATAGCTACTTTTTTTCTGATTTAAGGTTGCTTTCCTATCATCCCTCTACCGCCACGCCCGAAAAAATTTGTTGTTGTTGTTATTATTTTTATTTATGGCTTTGAGAAAAATTGCAGAGTGTTCCTTAACCTCCCCAAGAACACTCTGCTTGGCCCCCAGCTAGGAAGGATGGTGGTATTGGATCCTTCACTGATCCTAGGGGAAAAGAATCTATGACTAAAAGTCATGACTTACATCCTATTTTAGAGATAATAAAGCATTAGGGCATCTTAATCAATGAGTCTTTTAATGCTTGGCTAAACCGTCGTTATACATAATGGGCTTCTCTAAAACTCTTGTAAACTCTCATAAAGACGAGTTATCTCTTCAAGTACGGTTGAGACGACCCTCTTATTTTTGCAAGCTTCTTCAGCTGCTTGCTGCCCTATTAGCAAGCATATTTCCAGAGCGTCTTTTTCTTTTTGAGATAGATAGCGTATAAAGTAGGTATCTCTCCATTTTTGTATCCGAGACAGTCTAAGAAGTATGTTGTGAAAATTATTATAATTTTCCCATGAATATTGTCTCGCTTGATATTGAGATTCTACAGATACTTTGCAATAGTCAATCATTTTCAATAAGGATATTATATCATTTTTAAGCAGCTTTCTTTTTATCATTATAAGAAACTCATATTTTCACATCATTTCAAAAGAGGGTCACTATTAAGCCTAAACCGTTCCTCTGCAATCAGATCCGCGGCTTCGCTCGTGGAAATTCGGAGTTCTTCCGCTTTGTGGAAAACATCAAGAAGGGTGTCGTGAATTCCTGCAACATGCACTTTGACAATGTCTGGATTATAGGCTGGACCATCATAATAAACATCAATGAGTCCTCCCGCATTCACAACATAATCAGGTGCATATAAGATTTTCATTTTAGCTAAAAGCTCACCATGGGCAGGGTTTTCAAGCTGATTATTTGCGGATCCCGCAACAACTTTACATTTGAGTTGAACGATGGTTTGATCGTTAATCACTGCTCCAAGAGCACAAGGAGCAAAAACATCCACCTCTATACCATAAATCTCTTCAAGGGAAACGGGTGTGGCTTTAAACTCGTCAGCAGCTTTTTGCACAAGTTCAGGTTCAATATCTGTCACAAATAGATCTGCTCCTACATCAGCTAAAAGTTGACAGAGGTGATATCCCACATGCCCAAGACCTTGAACAGCAACTTTAACCCCTTTGAGGGAAGATTTCCCAAGCCGATAAAGCGCTGCTGAACGAATGCTTTCATAAACGCCAATAGCCGTGAATGGGGAAGGATCTCCACTTCCTCCTGGAAGTCCAACCACATGATTTGTTGCTTCCCGAATAAAGACCATATCCTCAACTGATGTGCCCACATCCTCAGCAGTGATGTAGCGACCATTAAGCTGTTCTACACATTGACCAAAAACTCTGAAAAGAGCTGGTGACTTATCACGATGTGAGTCCCCTATAATAACGGCCTTTCCTCCCCCAAAAGGAAGATTGGCCATGGCGGCTTTATAAGTCATCCCTCGAGAAAGGCGCAGAACGTCTGTAATCGCGTGCTGTTCGTCCGTATAGGACCACATCCGGCACCCCCCTAAAGCCGGTCCGCGATTTGTATTATGGATAGCTATAATGGCTTTCAGACCAGTTTCTTCATCATAAAAAAAATTGACTTGTTCATGACGATCAAAATCAATAGCACTAAACACGGTCATCAAGGTTTCTCCAGAAAGATTTTTCTGAAGTTAATTTGACCATAGACCTGCTTAAGATATGCTTAAGAAGCACTCTTTTCTCACTCGGAAAAGTTTTCTTTCTTGGTTCGTGGAAAAGTTTCTGGAACCAATGGCATTAAAAGCAAAGATAAAACAAGACTGATGGGAATGCTCATTAAGGCAAAGCGGTAATCGGAAATTGTATAGAGGGGAACACCATTTTCCATTTTACCAGACCACGCTATCTCCAAAAACTTCCCAACAAGAGGCTGCAATATGAGACCAAGCATCATTACAATCATATTCGTAAAGCTAATAGCGGTTCCATTACTTGCATGAGGCGTTAGCTGACAAACTGAAGAAAAAATAAGAGGTTGAGACGAGAAAACAAATCCTGCAATGAAAAGAAGGCCATACATGCCTACAAGGGGGATCCCGGGGGTGTAAATAATAATACTATTAAAGATGATAGAGAGAATAGCCCCTATTACCATAGGAATTTTACGAACTTTGAAAGAATCGGAAAGAAAAGCGACAACAGGAGACCCAACCCCAATGCCAACATAAAACATCGTCGTGATTGTTCCTGCAGTTGCTTTATCAATCCCATAAAGTTCCATTAAAAATGGCACGCCCCATAAATCCACAAAAGCTAACATAGGAGCATACATAAGAGCTCCATATGATCCCAAAGCCCAGATCCGATAATCCATAATAATAGCCAAAAGACGTGTAAAAAGCGTTTTAAGATTTGTGTCATTTCTTGAAGTAGGAGCAATGGGGCCTTCAGGAGGAGTATCTTTTACAAAAAACCAAATCCCGGCAGCTATTATAAGTCCAAAAGGAATAACAAAGAAAAGGAGAGCTCCTCGCCAACCAAACACATCAATCAGAAGAGCAAGCGGAGCTTGTCCAAGAGCAGCCCCCACTTTCCCAGCAAGTAACGTAAATCCGACAACAAGTGCGAGCCTTGCGGGATGAAACCAAAAGGTTGCAAGTTTTAAGGCTCCTAAGAAAGCACAGGTGGATCCTACGCCTATGAGCAACCGACCAAAACTTGCCAGATAAAAGGATTCAGCTAAGGCAAAAATGGCCGTACCTGCAAGACAAAGAAGGATAGCTGCCTTCAAAAGACGCGAAGGTCCAAATTTATCCATCCCAAAACCAACGGGAATTTGAAGAATTGTATATGAAAGCAAATAAGAAGCACTTAAAATTCCCAAGGCACAGGCCTCGACAGAAAAATCTCGCATGAGGTCATCCTTCATGACACTCGGAGAGTTACGAAGGATAAATTGGTAAAGATAAAAGAGTCCGGCAAAACTCCAAACAAACCAGGCCCTAACATCTGAAGAAAAGCGCGCGCTTTTCTCTGTTAAATCCGTTTCCTGGTTCAGTATAGAGGTCATTCAGAAAACCCGTTCCTCTCTCACATTTTATCAATTATATCATGTATGAGGTATCTAAAGACATTTGTCCAGAGGAAGCCCTACGAGGTTACTTTAAGAAAAATTCAAGTGTCGTGACGACACGCATTTTCTTCATGAGAGAATCCGTTCCACTATCGTATTCATCATTTGGGAGTGCATCCGGACTCGTTAGGCGAATAATACCTTGATTGGCCTTACGGATTCCACCGATTTTAGTTCCTGTGGTTTTGGCAAAGCTTTGAGCAACTTGTTGGGCGTTTTTTGTGGCTTCTTCAATAAGCCCCGGTCGCAACGCATTAAATCGATCCAAATAATATCGCGCATTAACGCTCGAAATCGTAATACCTTGACTCACCAAAATCTCAACTTTATTTGAAAGAGAACTCAAAATATCTACCTTATGAGATTCGACTGATACTTTACGCTCAACTTGATATCTCTCAGGAGGCATTGGGTCATTTCCCGATCTCCGAGAGAGTAAATCTTCCACGAGAGGGTAGGATGAAAGTGAAATTTCATTTGGTTCGAACCCTTCGTTTCTCAGCAAATGGATAATTTGAGTAACATCTTCTGCTAGCTTCGTATATAAATGATGAAGGTCATTCCCTGTAACTTTTACTGTAATTTCCCATGTCCCGCGATCCGATTTTTCAATGCGCTCAGCTAGTCCTTTGGCTGTCACATATCTATCCGCCATTTTAAATCCCATAATCCCCTGATAGACAAAAAAACCTGCAATAGCAGGACCAAGGGCTATGCAAAGCCCTAATGTGCCAGCTGCGATTGTTAGACGAAATGGTGACATGGATGATCTCCTCATATTTATCGCCTAAAGGATATCTTTTTTTTTCTTCTTCTTCCATCCTCTTTTTCAGTGTTTGCCTAAAAATAACTCTCGACAAAAAGGTGAAGGATTGCTATGTTCCGCTCAATCTTGAGGGCCACAACCCTTTTCTTAATTATCGCGGGGTGGAGCAGCCCGGTAGCTCGTCAGGCTCATAACCTGAAGGTCGCAGGTTCAAATCCTGCCCCCGCAACCAATAGAATCAATAGATTATGAAGATTTTAAAAAGTTAGAAAAGATATTAGTGCCGCACTAGTGCCGCAGAGACAACTTCAAGTTGGTAAGAAAATTTTCGTGTTGCATATAAGCAAGTGCGGGGCCATTGAGGTGGAGAAGAGCTGCTTGATTTACTGATTCGCTTGAGGGAGGAGACAGAAAGTATTCTGAGACACTTCCTGGATATATCCCATTTGGATAAGGTCGGAGAGGAGGAGGTCCAGGTCTTTTGAGCTTCTGAACTTTGAGTATCTCATGATAAAGCGACGTGTGAGGGTAATTTCTGGAGTGTTTGATTGCTTTTTCATCCAAGCCAGGAGCTCTTCTGCCTTTGACAGCTTTGGAAAGGCCTCAAAGGTTGTATCAAGAACCATGCTGTAAATGCGTCGTGCATGAGATTCCAGGTAGGTACAGCAGGCTGCAGCTTGTTCAGCTGATTGCAGGGTTATCCCCCTTTCCTTTTTTCCATCTGCAAGTTGAATGATATGAAAAATAAGCGCCAAGGAGGGCATCAGACTACGATATTTGGAGAGGTGCTGGAGGATAATGGGATGGTCGTTGCTTTCCAATTTTTCTTGTAGTTTCCGTATCCAATCATGGAAGAAGAGCTGAGCAAGAGGTGAGAATTGGAAATAAGGAATCGTATGTTGGCCTTCACAAAGGCGCTCAGGCTCTTGTGCACCGTGCTCCGTAAACACCATATTGTTTATTGTTTTGCAGATATGAAAGACGCGATTCCTTGCAAAAGAGTCGGGGCGGTCATCCACCAGACGCCATGGCTTTTTATCTGGATAAACAAGGAGCTGAAATCTTTGAAGCAACCCATCATTGTCCAGCTTTGTGAGGGCTTTCGTGAGGTAAGCCATGATTTTATCCGGTTGGGTTGTCCCTAAAATGGAAACGCAAATGTTTTGGGCCTGGACGGTCCCCCGTCCCATCCGATCGATAGTATAGGGTTTGTCTCCATTCCAGGCCTCCAAGTAAAAGCTTCGATCTGATTCGTGTCCTTTCTTTTCCCAACTTTCCAAGAAGCCCATGAGCTCATCACGATAGATGAGTACCCCTCCCGGGTTTTGCGCCAAAATCTCGTGCATTTTTTCAAGGGTAATGTCGCTGACTTTATAGCGCTTGAGTGCAGGTTCAGGTGGGCACTTTTTAAGAAGAGCCGCGAGTTCATCTTGCAAGGACTTAAGATACTCTTCGTTATTTTGGTCAATGGCTTCTTTAATTTTGCGTTCTAAAGCGTTCTTTCCTTCTAAAAAAGCTGTTTTCTCAGCCTCATAGGTACTTTTTCTCTCGATATACTCTTCTCTTGCTTTGGATTCTAAATGAGGAAAGGGAAATAAAACTTCTGAACATATAGGGCTTTTCAGGGTCCCTGGATCTCCTAAAATTCCGCCCCATAGGTTTGGTACAACGGTCCAATCATCATGGGCATTGGGTTTAATGCTGCACTGTGCTCCAATAAGACTTGCCATCATAAGAAGAGCGGGTATCGCTACAAAATCGAGGGGACATTGCCGGCGATGGGCAATATCCCTCAACCAAGGGCGAAGAGGCTCTGGAAGCATGTCCAAGGTGAAGGGAAGGACAGGTAAAAGGGTTGATTTGATGGGTAGAGGCTCATCCATTTGAGGAGAAGGATGCAGAGCTTGTTCAATCTGTTCTTTTACAACTTCTAAACCTTCCAAAACATGGAGGTCATTAAAATCCGTTGGGTTAGTACTTAAGTCTTTGAATCTAGGAAAGACAACAGGGCAGTTATGTTCTTTTGCGGCTTGTTCTGCTTTTTCTCGCCCAGCATTGTGCTCTTTTCCTTTATCATCATCGCCTGCAATAATAAGAGGACTGTTTGGGTAGGCTTTCCTTAATCCTTCCATAACAGGCTGCAGGTTTCCTGCATCAAAGGCAATGACTGTTGGATGATGGGCTGCCATATAAACACTGGCCCCTGTGGCATATCCTTCTGTAACAAGGATTGGTTTTCCATCTTCAAGTATACCAGCGTGGTGAAAACACCCCTTTTTGCGCCCACCCGGAAGAAATCGTTTTGTGCCATCCGGAGCGATCCATTGAAGGCTCCACAACTTCCCGGTGATATCTTTGATGGGAATAATGAGAAAATTCTGCTGATACCGAACGCCAAAGCCCTCAACTTTTTTCTTTTCAAGGTAAGGAGAAGAACCCGTTTCAGAAAAGGCTTCCCACTTCTGGAGAGCCGTTATGACAACTTCGTCATGTTTTCTGACCCGTTCCTCTTCTGCTGTTTTCTTTACCCGTTCAAATTGTTGCTTAAGCCTGTCCTTTCCTTCATAAGTCAGGCTGTAATTATTAATTCCCCAGGTTTTTGAGAAACCTCGACTCCAATCTCCAAAAGCACCGGCAAGGCCGTAAAAGACATACCATCCATCCTTATGCCCTTTTTTGCCAACCGGAAAGCGGTGGATTTTTCCATCAGAGAGAATGTCTTCTTGAGGGTAAAGATCTGCTTGGTGCATGGCTTGAGCAAACTCTCTTGCTCCCTCTTTTTCGTTTAAGAGAGTTGATAACATTTAGCCTCTAATATTTTCTGCATCAGGCTTATTTACAGTCCGCCTCTCAACAAATTCTAAGAGGTCTCCATAGCGATATTTAGCAAGCCTCCCCATCTTCACAACAGGAAGATTGTACCGTTTCGTTGATTTCCAAAGGGCAAGGGTATTTGATCTGATTCCTAAGAAGTCGGCTGCTTCTTTTCGAGTTAAGAGATGTTCTTTATCGATGTTGCTCATACTTTTTATCCTTTCTTTCGCATCATGGTGTTATTTAATAAAGACCTGCATTCATTCACGCAGCGTGAATAATAGTTGTCGTCTCTAATAAAATTATAAGAAAGAAAAACGAAAATAAAAGTTTGGTAATTAAATTTCTATAGTGATGGTGATCTAAGTGGTTTGAAGTATATCTATCACTTTCTATCACCCTCTATCACGGTGACCTAGGTAAAATTTTTATTAAGGTCAGGTGGTAGCGGAGTTTATAAGCTCTACGTAAGGAGCATTTATTTCCTCAAGTTTCTTTTCAAAGGGCTCAATAGAGACATTAATGTTTTCAGAGGTCACCCAAGCAGGAAGAGGCAGAATTTCTTCTTCTAAAAACACCTCTTTCTTTGTTGCATTGGGTGTATAGAGGAGCAAGAATTTTTGTCTGAACCAATGGGAAAGACTTAAGAAACGCTCTATTTGATCTGCCTCGTTCCAAGAAAATAAAAGAGATTCTTTTCCTGCATTCTCTCTTTTTACAAATTCAAGAGCAGTAATAAAGTGAGATACTTCTTTATGATACTTAAACCCTTTTTTATAGGCATCTTGACCTCCAAGCTTGGAGCTCTTTTTTCCCCCTGTTTTAGTTTTGACAGGTGTTGTGCCAAAAATCCACTCTATTGCTTCCTGCATACTCGTTTTTGCTGTATGAAAAACGCTAAGCTCATGAGTCCTTGAAAGACGAAGAAGGGTCCACATCAAATGATCTACAATCTTGAAAGGAATATCTTTCTGGCTAAAGCCTTCTCTTATAAGCCATGAAGGGTAAGCATTCGTGTAGTGTTTAGCAAAATAGCTTTCCTCTGGAATCTTTAAAAGAAATCGTGCTGCAAATAAGGTTTCTGGGGTGTCATTCTTTTCTTGAAGCTTATGATAGAAATCCAAGTTGAGAGAGAGGAGAATTTTCTCCCTTACAGAATCACATCGACAGAGATCCTTACAAGAGCAACGGAAAGGATAAAGAAGAAAAGTCATAATACGATGAAAAGTATCGTAAAGGACAAGATCGCGATGCTGGGTTAAAAACTCCCCAAACAAGACAGGACGCTCATTCCATAAATTCATTCTTCATTTCTCCCCTCCATCCCCACCTCAATTTCATCTGTCGCATTTGTCACGTTCATTTTTAATATCCAAATAGGTGTCGCACTCTGTCGCATTCCCTTCAAACTTCAATGCGACACCAAAAACCTATATTTTCTGCGGCCTAGAGGGGCGTTGTCACATTTGTCGCACTGTCGCATTCATTTCTCATATTAAAAAATTATCCCCATCCATATTATGATCACGTATATGTTGAGAGATTAAAACACATTTGGAGAGAAGTTAAGTTAACTTCATCAAAATAGGATATATATGCCATATAATAGGAAGGTTATTCTTATATTTCTTTATGATTAATCGATTGATATATAAACATATTTTATGGGGAATAATAGTATAGATTTAAATAGTCTTTAATATTTATTAAACAATATACGAACAATATCATTGTATAATATTAATTCATATTAATGTATTGTTATTAAAATTTATTTATATAATGTTAATTTTTAAAAACTATTTTTTATGATGGCTTAAGCGAGTCACTTAAAAATTTAATTCTAAAATGAATGCGACAGTGCGACAAATGTGACAACGCCCCTCTAGGCCGCAGAAAATATAGGTTTTTGGTGTCGCATTGAAGTTTGAGATGAATGCGACAAAGTGCGACACTTTACTTTAGGATGGGATGCTTTTTCAGCCAAGTTTCTACGGCTCAGAAGGTTAGGAGTTCGACTCTTCTCGGACGGGCCAGGAAATCTAAGGGGTTTTTGATTTTTGCGAAAAGTATGAATTCTTTGGGTATACCTCGGGTATACCTTGCAAAGGAGGAAGTCGGGTTTATGTTCCTCTCCATACTTCCCAATTTTTTGCAGCCTGAGTAATGCCTTTCCGCCGCTTTTCACTTTTTTCAGGATGGTAGGTAGAGTCTCTATTGTGAAGCCATGGATGGCTTCTTTTTACCACTTCTCGGATATACCTAGAATTGGTTTAAAAGATTTTAATCCTTCTTTTTCACGCGTACTCACTTGAGGACACTCTACAGTTTTAAGCCAATTCAGGCGAGGTAGAGCTCTTAATACAAGAATATGCTCAACAGGAGTTCGGCTGATGTTATGAGTCTTGAGAACTGCATAAAGCACAATTTTTGAGAGTAATGCTCAACACATAACTTTTTGATTTATAGCGATTTCTTTCTTGTGGGAAGTTACCGTGTTTTGTGCTTTGTTGCCCGCTAGTGTCCCAGGAGTGTCCCATGGTACAGGGACTATTTGTACCAGCTATCGAGGGCGTTCCATACCAAACTGAGGGTTCAAGCATTCGCGCTGTTTGATTATTTTGTTACAGCAGTTTTGGTAAATTCAAAAGCTTTAAGCGCACGTAAACGGGCTTTTGCATGATCAACAAGGGGGAAAGGGTACGTCTCCCCTAATCTAACTCCTGCTGATTTAAGAAGGCTTGCTGGGGCTTCCCATGGGCTATGAATATATTTATTGGGAAGAAGAGCTAATTCAGGAACCCACTGACGCACATACTCTCCTTGAGGATCGAACTTTTGTCCTTGCCTCACGGGATTAAAAATACGGAAATAAGGTGCGGCATCCACTCCACAACCGGCAACCCATTGCCAATTTGCAGAATTATTAGCAAGATCCGCATCTACCAAAGTATCCCAAAACCAGGATGCTCCTTCTTGCCAGGAAATCAACAAGTCTTTAATGAGAAATGAGGCAGCAATCATCCTAACCCGGTTATGCATCCATCCTGTATGCCAGAGCTGACGCATACCTGCATCAACGATGGGATACCCTGTCATACCCTTTTGCCATTTACGAAGAGTACTTTTGTCCGTCTTCCAAGGAAATTGATTGAATTCCTTACGTAAAGACTTTTGAGGAAGTTCAGGAAAATAATAAAGTAAGTGATAACAAAACTCACGCCAAGCGAGTTCGCTTAAAAAGATCCATCCGTTGCTATCTGGATCTCCTGAATAGCTCCTCAAAGTAGAATGCCAAATTTGTTGAGGACTTATCTCACCCCAATGAAGATGGGGAGATAGTTTTGAGGTCGCATTGAGACCTGGAAAATCACGACCTTTTTGATAACTTTGCGAAAGATTTTCTAGAAAAAAAGATAAATTTTTTTGTGCTCCTTCTTCACCGGGCATCCATTCCCCTTCAAGGCCCCCTGACCAATCTGGGTGAACAGGATGTAAACTCCAACTTTCTAAATTATCAGAGAGGATGGGCTCCTTACATCCTTTAAGATTTTTAGGGATAGGTAAAGGAGGAGGAAAATTATTTAAAGCTTTTAGTGCCTTCCAGTAGGGCGTAAAAATTTGATAGGGAGTACCAGCTTGAGTTTTGATTGTCCAAGGTTCGGCAAGAAGAGACGCGTTAAAACTCTGACATTTTAGGTGAGGTTTGAAGAAGTCCTTAATTTTTTTATCTCTTGCTATAGCATAAGGTTCATAGCAACGATTCCAATAAAGTGCAGATACCTTGTGGGAAGCTATTATTTCTTCAAGGATTTTTAAAGGATCTCCACGTCGTAGGATAAGCTTTAGCCTATAGGAACTTAAGGACTTCTGCAAAGCAACTAAGCTCTTATAAAGCCACCATTTAGAAGCGCCTCCAAGATTATAAGGGTCTCCATGATCCCAGATAAAAAGAGGAATGATGATAGATTCAGCCCCTTGTGTTAGAGCAGGGTTATCATAAAGCCTTAAATCTCTTCGAAACCAGACAATAATTGGGGATTCCATTTTATTTACCATGTTGTCTTGTATATTTTTTATTATAATATATATTTTAAATAATTTCTTATATTAATATACATCTTTATTTATACTGAGTTGGCAAGTTTATTGTCACTGATGAAAACAGCTCCTCTTTAATGGGACTCTTCACTCACTTTTGCACTTAGTCCAGTAATGAAACTCAGAGGCAAACTTCTAGCTATTTCTACTGCAATTGGGGACTGAAGTCATTCTCCATTTAATGCAACCAGAACATGTAAGGAAAAATTCAAGTTGAATAAAATTGATATTTTCTTACCAATTTTAAATTGGTTAAAAGTAAAAATTTATTTATTATTTTTTAGATACTTACAAAATCACTTTCCCTATATGTAGAAATTAGGAAGTCGATTCAACTTCTTAAAAGAGATGTGTGAGATCATCATTAAATAAGGCAATCCCATTGCCAAACCTTAATAAAAGATAAGGAGAAAAAAATGAGATGTAAAAAATTCCCTAAAAAACTTTTTTTACCAACCCTGATTTTATCGGCATTTTTCATGATTATTCAAGCTAATGCTGGGATTTTAAAAATTATAAACCATTCTTCTAACAATATTAAAGTAGATGTTATTCCTGAACCTGCATCTGAATGTATACCATACTGCTGGAAGTGTTTGGAGCAATGCTCAGCCACAAATGCACAGCAGATTAAAAAAATTGCCGTCCCCTCAGACGCTTTGAGAGGAAACAAATACTTTGCAGTTACAGGAACAGAAGGCGGCTTTTTATTTAACGGAGAATGCAGAAATTTAAGTATTTTTAAAAATTATGAGATTTCCTTTTACGAAACCTTTTTCAACGTAAGCTGTAAATCTAAAGAGATTTAATTTTATAAATTATAAAATAAAGAAGAGACAAATGAATAACAAAATATTTAGATATTTAAAAAAGAAAATTTTTCTAATTGTAGCCGCAATTCCTCTTCTTCTAGAGGGGTGTAACACCATGGAAGGATTAGGAACCGATATAGAGCATGCAGGAAAAGCGTTAGAGAAGTCTGCTGAAAGAAATAAGGATCGTCCATGCCCTTGTTGCTCTTCTCCTAATCATTGTTACAAGAATTAGATTTAAAGAGAGCGAATGGTGAGGATGTCAAATTTTAGGACAATTGATTTATATGAGGAGAAATGCATATGAATGGGAAAGAAAATTACATTAAACAAGTCCAAGAAAACATGGGCAAATATAAAGATAAACTTTCTAAAATTGATGAGCTTTTAGAAAGTTATAAATCCAATAACAAGCCTAAATTTTTAGCCCAAAGAAATACCTTAAAGGATAAGTTTGACCAAGCAGAGCAGATGCTTAAGGAGATTACCTCTTCCTCTGAAGAAGACGTTGAAAAAATAAAAGAAAACGCTGGTGAGATTTTTGATAACCTCAAAGAAGCTTTTCATGAATTTTCAAGTTTTCTCACTATAGAACAACTCTCTCGCACAAAAGATGAAATTGTAAATTTTAGCAATGAGAAATTAGATGAGGTTCAAAACTTCATTAAGGAACACCCTTTAACTGTTGCGGCTTGGACCGTGGGTATTGGTTTTCTCATTGGAGCCTTATTGACACGTTCAAAATGATAAGGGTTCTTATGATGCTACTCGATCTTCTCCTTCCTTCTCGTCAATCAAGAATTCTCTTAGCCAGCAAGGTCTTAGGTTGCTTTTTCTTAATGTTAGGCGTCGCCGTAGGCCTATTTTTTCTTTTTCAAATTCTTGTTCCTATCTTTGGATATTTAGAAAGCGGATTTGTAATATCTGCTGTTTTGATAGCCCTTGCAATAGCTTTTTTCTTTTTAGCTCAGAATAAACAAACGACCCCTCAAGAGGAAGCTATTCAAAAGGCTCTTAATATTTTCAAAGATTTTGATTTAGAGTCACTTCTCAAAAATAAACCGTTTGCGATAACACTTCTTTCCTTTATTGCAGGAATTATTTTGTCTCAATTAAAGAAATCAAAAATCTTCCAAAGGTAGACAAGAGTTAAAAATAAAAAAGAGCATCCTTTTTTCTTATAGGCTTTGTATGTGTTAGTAAATTGTAGATTACCATTAATTTCAATAATTAATAAATGGAGAAGGAATATGCAAAAAATAGCAAACAATAACCACACAGATGAAGACAAGAAACCCCTCGAAGAAAAAGCCCCAAAGGAAATAAAAGAACCTGAGAAAGTGGAAACTCCTAAAATAGAAGAGCCTGCCTCCTGCAAAAACGGACATACACCAGATCCTACTGTACCACCTTTCCCAGACGATCCAAAAAAACCTCAAAACCCTCACCCTAATGATGAAGAAAGTCTCCAAGATCCTGCTCGCCAACCCCCTATTGTAAAAGAGAAGCCTGATCCTAATACCGATAATAACCCGGGTGATAAATGGGATCCCAATGACCCTATGAAGCCAATAAAGATGTAATTTTAGGCTGTGTAAAATTTAAAGATTATATCCTGAACGCTAGGTTTAAAGGAAAAAATCGTAGCTCTCTTTAGATTGTGTATTTTATTCGTTTTGATTTCTTTCTTTCGGTAAAAATCCCCCACTTTGTGTTTCCCAAAGCGTTCTATAAAGGCCTTCAGCTTTGAGTAGATCTGCATGAGAGCCATCTTGTATAATTTTACCTCTATCAAATACAAGAATACGATCCATACGGAGCAAAGTCGAAAGACGATGAGCGATGACAATTGTCGTTTTTCTTTGCATTAATTCTAACAAGCTTTCTTGAATGTTATATTCGGTAATAGAGTCAAGCTGGCTTGTGGCTTCATCTAAGATTAATATAGGAGAATCTTTTAAAATAGCGCGAGCAATGGCAATTCGTTGCCGTTGGCCACCCGATAATTTTATGCCTCTTTCCCCGACTAAGGCTTCATAGCCACTTGGCAAATCACAGATAAATTCATGGGCATGTGCACGCTTTGAAGCTTCTATCACTTCTTCATCGCTTGCTTGTAAACGCCCATACCGTACATTTTCTAATAGCGCCCTATGAAATAAGGAAGTGTCTTGGGGAATCATAGCTATATTGCATCGAAGTGATTCTTGAGTAACCCCATGGATATCTTGCCCATCTATTAAGATGCGGCCCGTTGTTACGTCAAATAACCGTAAAATGAGGTTTGCAAAGGTCGTTTTTCCACTTCCTGAATATCCTATTAAACCCACCTTTTGTCTGGGGTAAATTGCAACGCACAGGTCACTAAATAAAGGACGAACATCTTTATAATGAAACTCAACTTTATCAAAAACAATTTTCCCTTCCTTTATAATAATGGCTTTAGCATCTGGAAAATCTTCAATTTCTATAGGTAAAAAAACGAGGTTTAACCCTTGTATAACCTCCCCAAGGAGTTCAGAAAATTTTCTGATTTCATCAGAAATGTTCCATAAACAATCAACGATGGAAATATTTAAAGCTAAAATGAGAGCAAAATCGCCTGCACTTATAGTTTGGCTCTTGAGTCCCGTAATTAACCACCAGAGGCAAAAGCATTGGAAAATGACAAATGATATGGCTTGAAATAAATATATTTTTATAAAAAACTAGTCACAATTTTGCATGGCTAAAACAAGCCGCTGAAAAACGTCGTTTAATTTTTCTATCTCAAACTTATTTCCTCCAAAGAGCCTTACACTTAACATATTGTTAAATATATCAACCATATACCCTAACGTTTGGGACTTAATATGAGCTCTTATATCTGAAAGTGTTTTTGAATTTTTGGAGAATTTAAGGCATACAATGAGAAAAATAGTGACCCAAACAATAAGAGCAATAGCAAAGCGAGAGTTCACCAACCACATCGTATAAATTGCGATAAGGAGAGCTGCTGTGCTGTCTTACTAAAAAAATGCTCAAAAAAAGTCCGAAGAAGTTGAGGAATGTTATTCGCTACATCATTTATTTTAGTAACTATACTCCGTGAAAAATGATTCTGAAAAAACTGATGTGAATGCCCCTTCATTCGCTCCACTAGGATAGAAGTAATGTGTTTTCTCAGATTTGGCTGGAGATTTAACCGTATCCAGTCATTCAGCCTATCAATACATGCAATAAGAAGAGACATCAAAATATAGAGAACTGCAAAAAGCCAAAGTATATCATATTGAATAGGGCTATCTTCTGAAATATGATTATTCATAATCTTTATAAAATAAGGCCGAAGAGACAAATCAATTGCCCAGATAAGGGCAATAAGAAATGGCCATATCGTCCATGATCGAAATGGTCTTAAACTTTCTAAAATAAAATGAAATAAGGGGGGTTTGTTTTTTTTCATTTAATTTAACATGTTATTTATTAATTTTGACAAAATCAAATAACGATCTTTCTATTAATATATCCTAAATTTCCATTGTAGTTTGTTTAATTAATATTAAATTAAAATTCGATATTTTAGGTGTTGATCCAAGAATACTTTTTCTACCCGCATTTTAAAACTAACCTGTATATAATGAAAATACAGTATAGGCGTATTAATCTTACTGAATGCTTCTCGATAAAAAGGAGAACTAAAATGAAGGACTATAACAATGATAAAAACAGAAATAAAAACAAAGACGATAACAATACACAAAATAAGAATAAAGGATTTGCTTCTATGCCTCACGACAAAGTAGAAGAAATAGCCCGTAAAGGCGGTCAAGCCCGAGCTAAAGAACTAGATCAGGAAGGTTATTCTGAAATGGGTCAAAAAGGTGGCAGAGCTCGAACACCAACATGATGAGGAGCAACCTCAAAGAGGCAGGGAAGACGAGACTGATGAGGCTAAAAATAAAGATAAAAGCCGTCGTTAAATGAACATAAAATGAGAGGGGCTACAGCCCTCTCTATTTTTTCTAAGGAATGATATGTATTAGTTCAGACTTGATGAGACAGTCAGCCGTTTTAGGATTAGGTCTGTAAGCTCATTAAGAGGCGAAGCAAGATTAGGCCTAGAGGTATCGATAATATTCCCTCCAAGCTCTAAAGTTTTCCTTCTTAAAAATAACGCCCAATTTTCCATTGTGTCGTTTGCAAGTTCTGGTTGTGCGCGTTGTTCAATTAATCTGAATTCTCTCGTTTTTCTATTAGCATGAAGGAGGATTAACAGATAATCTTGAATTTTAAATTCTTTACAAGCCTCTAAAGCAAACTGCAAGTTAAATTGGCCTTCTAAAAGGAGTATTTTTTTATCTTTATGTATTTTCAATTTTTGCACCCTTTCGTGAGTCATTTTTTCTTGCCATTTTTCCCCTGATCCAAATTTTTTAACCATCTCTTCAAGCGGAGGAACGCTAATTCGATCAAAATAGGCAATCTCTACATATTTATGATTTAACTTTTGTTCTAAAGCCCCAGTTAAGAATGTTTTTCCCGCACCTGAAGCTCCCGTAATAAATACCCAAAGAGGTACATTATTTGTATGATGGACATATTTTTTCAAAAAGGCGTTTAGCTTTTTCATAGCCATCGTTTTCTCTTAGAATTTTTGTAATGAAAGGATGGTGATAGGATCTTTATTGAAACAAGCTTGAGGTAAAAACCCCACATCTTTAATGAAGGTGAAGCTCTTTTTCAAAAACCTTTGTGTTTATTTTTCCTCTAGTTTTTTCTCTACCCATGCCAAGTGCCGCTTTTCATCCTTAAGACCTCTTTCTAGAATGTCTTTTAATTCATCAGGAATTTTTTTGTAAGTATTGATTTTTTCATAGGCGGATTTTGTATCAATTTCATTGCTTTTCATAGCCCTTAAAATTGTTTTATCCCCCAAAAGATTACCCAAAACCACCTTTCCTTGTGTAAGAATACTTTGAATACTAGGTCCAGAAGGAGGGCTCTTATTTATATCTATTAAAAAATCAGATACTTCTTGGATATGCCTCTCATGGTCTTTCTTAAACTCTTCAAGAACTTTCTTGTATTCTTCATTTTCAAGACGATTGATAGCAGCCTCATAAGCTTCAACTGCATCGTAGTCAAGGGTTACTAAGTCTTTTAACTCCGCAATAAATCCGCTTTCTAATTGTTCATTTGAATCCATTTTTTCCTCCTTATTTGTACCTTATTTTGATTATATTTTTATAATGAACAATCAAAAAGTTGAAAAAATAAATAGATTTACCATATCTATTTCAGGTTTTTATATCTAAAGAATTTGCAAAATGATGATTAACGTCTCTATGTTTACATTCATCTTTTCGAACGGCATAGATGACATCTATTAGATTTGAATTTTCCGGAAGTCCCCAATATTCTTTGGCTATGAGGGGAGCCGGTATATTTTCAAGCCTTCCCTCTTCCACCTCTTTTAGGTAATGTGTATAGCTTATGACGGCTTCTTCTTCCAAATAACCCACAATTCGATGAGCCGTATAAGGTGAAATAAGATAGAGCAGGAGATAAAATATAAAAAAAATCCCTTGGGCAATAATAATTATAAATCTTTCAAAAATATTGGGGTGGGCGATCTGGATAAAAATCATCAAATGCATACGCTCATTCTCAGCTTCATCTAATAGTTTTTTTATCCAGCCATGATCGTCCTCCATTCGTCTTAAGCAATGCAAATGTTTGAGCATAGCACCAATCATACCTGGCACTCCGGCTATTGTCTCTAGGACTACTGCTCTGTGGCCATACCTTTTTTTAAAAAAGGAGTCTGCAATAAAACGCATAAATTTTACCAAAGCACGGGCAATTTTATCTTTAAAATTACTTGGGATATAATGTTTACTAATATCTGGCATGATATTCATATATTTAACATCACACTGTCTTATTTCTTAATAGAAATAAGACAGTGATTCATAGTTAATATTCTTTTTGTAAGAAAAATGAAGGCCATCACAAACTTTCAAACACTTTGATGTTCAAAAAAGAAAATTTCTAAGAGCCTCCTTACGAATACGCTATTCATAATTCAGATATTTTTTTACAAGAAGTCTTCAACGCACATTGGTCAATTAATAAGGTATACATCGTCTGTTTGCCTAAATCTTTGCAGGAACCTCCAAGAAGTTTCCAATCTGGATCTCCGCCGCTCCCGGTTGATGCAATAACTTCGAAGTATTTAGAATCTCCCATTTTGTCATCATCAATTTCTAAAACTTTCATCGAATTTAGCGGCATTAGCATTCTGACAGAGGTCGGGCTATCCTTTCCACGAAAAAACAATTGGATATCATTGTCTGACCCGTTGATAACTTTAACCTGTAAAGCAGAACCACTTGTTGATAACATTGCGCATATAATAAAAGATAAGGTCATATTAAATCTTATTTTTTTCATTTTGAGAGCTCCATTTGTTAAAAGATTCATCCGGTTAGGTGCGGCATTATAAACTTCACAAATATTTTTCCGCTTCTGTTTTAAAATTAAACTTAAATTTTTATTACACGAAGTTGAAAATTTTACATAATTTCTATATTACGTGTAAAAATCAATAAATTTCGAAGTCACTCAAAATGGTGGGAAGATAAAAATAGCGTGTTATGACTAAGCATGGCGTAAAAAACCTTTATAAAATAATTTCATTTACATTTATTATAACGATAGGTTTATTTAATTTCTTTTGTTAATAACATTTAGCAATGAAATCGAAACTAAGAGGAAATTTATGGAGTTGAATTTGTGCTAAAAGAAGAAAGAGTCCTCCCATCACGCCAAGATTAGATAAAACATTCAACATGTTGGTGTACCTATTTAGTCCTTCTTTATCCCAAAATTGGTAGAATTGCAAAGTAGAGACAAAAACAAATAAGATTAATACAATACAGCCAATTAGGGCTGTGGACGGAATTGCAAGAAGGGTTATGCCTAATAGCTGCCACAAAACTCCACCAAACAAAATAAAATTAGCATTGTCAGTATACCCTTGGGATCTAACATATTCCTTTGCGTTATTCCAATAAATAAGATTTATTAGAGCTCCTCCAATGAAAACCGTTAGGAGAAGAAGTGACCCTATTGCTTCTACAGGATATGTTCTAAAGTAATCCATATTTATCCTCCATTTTTATGAAATTATAACAATTTTGTTTTCCGATGTAATAATTGAAAAGGAAAAATATTTTCACGTTGAAGTTATAACTTTTGATATCAATTTAGAGATATAAAGCGCTTTAAAGTGAGGAATAGCGAGATGAAACGGATTCTTGTTTTTCAAACTGTGCTGACCCTAATTTTTTCTAATTCTTTATCGTTTGCTGGGTTTTTAACTGATGAAGATTTTCAATTTACTTTTCCTCATACGACCCCTTTAATGGGAAGTAAGGGTGAAAATTATTCTCTTTTACATTCGAAACCGCGTCTCCTTAATATGAGCTGCAACAAAGCAAATTTTAGCCTCCTTGATGAATGGGAAATGTTAGGAGTTAAACCTCGAGAAGGCACCTTTAAAATTTGGAAAATTAAAATATTCAATCCGATTAATGAAAAAATAGGAAAAGTTGTTTTAAGAGAGTTCGATACTGAAAATAAAACTCCCCAACATCTTTTTGAATTGAATGTGCTTTTTATTGAAAAAGAACACAGACGAAAAAATATAGGGTCGAGGCTCTAAAGTTAGTTTTACAGCAACTTGACAGTTTAAATGTCGATGGAGAGGTTTATATGTGTCTTGCCAATAAATCGCCTGGTATCCTTAAAATGTTTTTAGATAATGGCTTTAATTTTATTATCGATACAGAAGACCATAAAATTTTTGGGTTAAATGAAGATTGTATATATGACGCTTTGCTATTAGAGAATATTAAAACCAATCATCAAGAAATTTGTGAAGAAAAGATACCTATAGCATCCATATTGTATCGAAAATTGAGCAATCCACTCTATTACACAAGTAGTTTCAGGCCACTTATACATAAGCCTAATCCTACTAAGTGCATGGTTTACGAAAGCTCTAGCTTATAAACTGAATGGCATACTGCATTTCAAATAGGTAGGTAAAGGCTTATAAATATTTTAACTAAGGGTCTACAAAGCAACTCAAAGCACAGGAGCAATTTGAAGCTCTTCAATTATTTCTCTTACGCCGCTTACATGCTTAACTGCCTCTTTCGCCATCCACTTTGCAGTGGATGAATGTACGGTGCCTGTTAATGTTACAATCCCATTTTTTACATCAACAAGAATATGAGTCGCATCTAGCCCTGGGTCGTTTTCAAGGATGTATTTAACATTTTTGATTATTTCAGCATCAGTTCGCATAGTTTTTCCCTTCCGCTGTTGTTTAATTTTAAAATAATTAAACAAAAATAATAAAACCATGTCTTTTGCAGTAGTATATTAATGTAGAATTTTTATCACTAGGAGAAAAGGTTATTATCATCTTATTTTTAAATTTTCCTACCTATGAGTTCTTTTGAGGGCTTTAAATTGCAAAACCCGGCTGAAGCCACATGCCTTCTTCCTTTCCCCTTGGCCTTCAACATTACCCATACTTCTTTTTCCATTTTTCTTTTTTAAATTTGTAAATAACGTTTTTCTCGGCTTCCTGCCAAGCATGGTAGAATATAGTAGCACTTTCTACTTTTCGAGAATCGCCCGTATTTCGTGGTTTTAAAGAATGATCTTTAGGATTATATTTTTGACCGCCCTTATAGTTTGCATAACGCCGTGAACGTGTAAATCCCATTTGCAGATATTTTCGTGCCATATCTGCGCCAACAAAGTCATCATCTTTCATGTAAGCGTAAAATATTTCTAATATTTTCTTACTACTTATAGAAGCAACTTGCGGGGTTCTAAATCGCCAGTGGGGAAGTATTTCACCCTTATAGGGCTCGCATATTAAAACGCCCTGCTCTCCCTTGCCAACATGATAGAACTCGGGATGAAGACGGTAGTTAATATCTGCTTTCCAAGCATAGGCTTTTAAATTAAAATTAGCTTTTTTGATTCTTTTTTCTTGTTTGCGCTGCTTTTTTTGCTGAAGCAGAACGTTGAGATGCGGGACGTTGCGCTTGTTTTTTCCCACCAATTTTTCCTCCTTTTTCTGCAGGAGAAGGATCCTTAATTTTGTCGGTTCCTGAACCTCCTTTTGAACCCCCACCATGCATTTTGTTCACTGTTGCCCATGCTCGTCGTTCTGCTTCTTTTAGAGGAACACCTCTTTCTTCATATCCTTCTTCAATATGCTGGGCTTTTCGCTTTTGTTTGGCCGAATATTTTGTTTTATCTCCGCGTGGCATATCATTTCCTTCTCTTCATTATTTTTTGCCATAGAAAATCCAATTCCATGGTTTATTTTCAAGTTTATGAAAAAAAGGTTTTTACTAAAATAGATATTCTTTATACTTTTCTACCATAAAGCCCTATTTTAAATTAATTCATGAAGGCTATAATATAATCTCCTGGAAAATACGTGTTTTTAAATCTGAGCCAATACCATAATGTTAAAAATTTATAATTTAGATATTTTTAAAATAATTCATATCATTTCATATAATATTATATAATAAAGTAATTCATTTTAAATTCTTTTTGCTGAAAGGCAGTTAACAATGACCACGAAGCATACAAAACAAAAATATACTGAGAGGCAGACACGACTTGGAGCAAAAAATATAAAGGGAGCCTATGAAGAAGTAAGAAGTGATACTAGGCTTGCTAAAGAAAAAGCACGTTCTCTTACCATTAGACCCATAGACGCATTAATACATATTCATAAACAAAGAGAAGAATCTTCATTAATTCTTGAATTCATCCCTTATCGTAAAAGGAGGAGAAAAAAAATTATAAAAAGAAAAAATAGATCGTAAAAGCAAGGAGAGTAACAAAGATGAATAAGGGTATTTTAAACAAGCACATCCAGAAAATCCTTGAACAATACATTAAAAGGTCTTTTGAAAATGAAAGCATCGAACAAATTATTAGAAATGTTTTCAAAACCCTTGCTTCACGAATAGCCGAAGGGAAATCAATTAAGCTTATAAAGATTCTTCCTGCTTATTTTAAGAATTTTATTGCAGAAGCTAGAGTTGAAATTTGATGACTTATATTGGATGCTCAGGATGGTATTATAAAGAATGGAAAGGAATATTCTATCCTCCGAACCTTCCACAACAAAATTATTTTTCTTATTACGCCACCCACTTCAATACAGTGGAAATTAATAATACATTCTACCATTTTCCAAATCAAAAAACTGTCCAATTATGGTATCAGCAAACTCCAAAGAATTTTAAATATTCGATTAAGGCTAGCCGATACATAACCCATATAAAGAAATTCAAAGACGTCCAAGAGCCTCTTAAACATATTTATGGGCTAAGCAACACCTTGGATGAGAAAATGGGGTGCTTTCTCTTTCAATTTCCAAGACACTTTTGCTTTGCAAAAGAACGTCTTGATCAAATCCTTTCACAGCTTGATACAAAGCAAAAAAATGTAATTGAGTTTCGTCATCCAAGCTGGTGGGTCCCTCAAGTAATTTCTGCTTTGGAATCAGCAAATGTGATATTTTGCTCTGTAAGTGGATTTGACCTACCCCAAGAATTCATAATTATAAATAACTGTGCCTACATACGTTTTCATGGTGTTCCCGCTTACCGCGGTTCTTATTTAGAGCGTGCCTTATCTGAATGGATTCAACAAATCAATAAGTCTCATCTTAAGGAACTTTGGGTTTATTTTAATAATACTTTCCACGGTTATGCTGTTCAAAATGCTTTTGAATTTCGCAAGGGTCTCGGTACATACAATCAATTATAATAGTAAGTTATTTTAAATTAGAAAATTTTAAAGTTTTTCGCCTAGTTAAAATGCTTATTCTTATTATATCCTAATAATAGGCTCTAACGGGCCTTGGGCCGTGTAAGTACGCTTTATGTGTCTTGCCGGCCCTATCTTAAGTATAATTTATTTTATAGCTTGAAAGTATTCACTTGAGGGAGTGTTATCTAAAATTTTGTGTAGGGAAAAGATAGATTAAAAAGGAGATTCCGATTATTAAGCTTGTATGAATTCACCCCAACAACCTGAAAGTTATCAAAACAGGTACAAGCTTAATAGCTACCCCTAACTTAATACCTGGTCTCCCTAATCAGCATAAAGTTGGGGGTAGCTAAATCATAAAAAACAATCCGGTTCGTTTAAATAATTTGGCCGCCAAGGGCCTTCCAACCCTATATGAGCTAGTCGTTCTGAATGGCTATTTTATGCACATTTGGTTCTGCCGATGCAGGACGAGGTATTTTTAAAGTTAAAATACCATCTTTGAAGGATGCTTTAACATCTCCTTGTTCCGGGTTGTATGGCAATTTCAGAGATCTAGAAAAAGATCCATAACGCCGCTCAGTAATATGATACGTTTGATCGTCTTTTGTTGATTCAGATTTCTTTTCTCCACTTATCGTTAGAAGTCCTTCTACAAGAGAAATGTCGATATCTTCTTGTGAAAGTCCAGGAAGTTCTGCTGTTATAAGTAGCCCTTCCTTATTTTCTATAACTTCAAGGTCGGGCCTGATCCCTTGTACAACATTGCTTTTGTCAAAAAGACGATCAATTTCTTCACGCAAGAAGTTAAAAGGATCGCTTACAAAATTACGTTGAGAAATAGGTATTAAACGTGTCATCTAAGATCTCCTTTTTTTATATAGTTTCTAAAGTCTTACCTTCATATTTTTATCTAAGAATGCTTTTTTTAAATTTCAAGCCCTTAACCCACGCATTTTTAATTTGTGGTCATTAAGCTCATTCTTTGTAGAGAAACATGAGTTTATAAAAATTTTTTAGTAGATAAATTTTAGGATTGAAAAGATCGAAATTAATGCCCACATCATTATCAGAACAGGTTTGTCAGCCTCAGTTAACGGAGCTAGTTTATAGAAAGGAAGTGATAAATAATGAATACTAAGGTAGCTAAATTTGATGACAACTTACGCGCTAGTGGCAATGAACAGCAAAGCTTGGTCAAACTTAAAAAAATTATTGAAAGTCAAATTATCGGCCAAAAAAATCTGATAGAAAATTTGCTTGTAAGTTTGCTTGCCGATGGGCACGTTTTAATTGAAGGAATGCCGGGTCTTGCAAAAACAACTGCTGCTAAAGCTCTCACCCAAGGAATCGAAGCAGATTTTCACCGGATTCAATTTACACCTGACTTGCTTCCTTCCGATTTGATAGGGACAGAAATATATACGCATGAAAAAAGTAATTTTACTTTTCGCAAAGGACCAATTTTTAATAATATAATATTAGCCGATGAAATAAACCGCGCTCCAGCCAAGGTTCAATCTGCTCTCCTGGAAGCCATGGAAGAAAAACAAGTTACTGTGGGCCATCAAAGCTATAAGCTTCCTGAACTATACATGGTGCTCGCAACTCAAAACCCTATCGAGCAAGAAGGAACCTATAATCTGCCTGAAGCACAATTAGATCGTTTTCTCATGTATATTGTCGTGGGTTATCCTACCCCTGATGAGGAACTCCAAATTATTGATCTCGAAGAGAATCAACACACACGAGTTAGAGCTTCCCTCCCCCCTGTAACCACGCAGGAGGAAATATTGATCGCTCGTAGGGCAGTATCTACCATCCATATGAATAGTAAATTGAAGGACTATATAGTGTCACTTGTAACGGCAACGAGAGAACCAAAAAAATACGATGAAGAACTTGCTAATTGGATCGCATATGGCGCTTCTCCACGTGCAACATTGGCTATGATTCGATCTACGAAAGCTCTTGCCTGGTTGCGAGAGGATACCTATGTCACTCCCCATCATGTTCAATCGTTAGCTCTGCCTATCCTATGTCACCGTATTATTCCTTCATCAAAATCTGAGATGGAGGGGGTCTCGATTGAAATGATCATCAAAAGATTATTGGAAGTCGTCGCGATACCCTAAGAGGTTGACCTATGTTGTACCCCAATTTTGAAGAATTAGTTGCCCTAAAAAAGAAAACATTAAACAGTTTAGTGTGTTCTAAACGGAAAGTAGTCTCTAATATTGTTGGGGATCGTCAGTCCCCTCTTCGTGGTCAAGGGTTAGAGTTTGAAGAGGTGCGCGCGTATGCACCTGGTGATGACATTCGTAACATTGATTGGCGAGTGACGGCACGTACTGGAGCCCCTCATACAAAAGTTTTTCGCCAGGAGCGCGAACGTAACATAATTGTATGTGTGGATGTTAATGTTGCTATGCGTTTTGGGACAAAGGGCACTTTCAAATCTATACAAGCTGCACGGGTTGCAGCTTTGTTAGGATGGAATACAATCAGGAAGAATGATAAACTTGGTGCTTGCCTGTTTGGTGATGTTCCAGATGGTATACAATTTTTTAAGCCACGGCGTTCGCATAAAATTCTATGGACGATGTTTAAAGCACTAAGTAATACGAACTTAGAAGAAAGTGCGCCTCACATTTCACTTGAAAACATGCTGTCTCATATCCACAAAGTTGTGCCTACTGGGACATTAACCTACATCATCAGTGACTTTAGCTGCTTTCATAGTACTTTGGGACAGCAGTTGAATGATCTCAAAAAGCGGAGTGATGTCATATTAATCACCATTGATGATCCAGCAGACCAGCATATCGAGCCTGTTGGTCCTATTTTGTTTGTGGGTAATTCACATGAGAAATTCTACGCAAATACTGATATCCAAATCGAAAGGGAAACCTATGCAATGCAATGGCACCAAACTAGGAAAACTTTACAACAAATAGCTGAAAAGCTTGATATAGGCATTATTTCAATTGCAACGGATGTAGATGCCTCGACTGAGTTATTTTATGGGCTAAAAGGAATTCAGAAGAGAAGTGCTAAACGATGAATGATCCTCTCTCTGAACTCTATGATATTGAAGGAATTGATGCAATTAGCTGGTGGCCTCTTGCATTCGGCTGGTTGTTAGTTGTTGTAATATCTACCATCGTAGTGCTTTTTATTTTTATATACTATTATAAGAGAAGGCTTTTTAAACAAAGTTGGCAATATGGTATTTTGAACCAGCTTTCAGTGATGCAACGCAATTTAAACGAAGAAAATGCTCAAGCTTCTGTAACTGAGTTATCCGAACTCATTCGACGTATTGGTATGCATCAATATTCTCGTCCTGAATGTGCAGGGTTGGAAGGGAAAACTTGGCTTGAATGGTTGAGACAACATGATCCAAATCAATTTGATTGGGAAGCAAAGGGTAAGTGGCTGATAGAAGCACCCTATGCGCCTAATTACAGATCAATTCCAAAAGAAGACATTCTTAATTTTATCAAAGCAATACGAGCATGGGTGCGATAATGTTTATGTTTCACTGGCCATGGATGATTGTACTTCTGTCTCTACCATTCGTCATACGGATGATATTGCCTACCTGTAAGAGGATGCCATTTCACACAATACCAAAATTACGCTTTCCTGCGCTTGCCCGCTTGAAAACTGCTTTTTCAACCCCTAAGAAGAATTATACACATTCCAATCGCTTCTTCTTATTCTTACTTTCTCTGCTATGGTTATTATTAGTTTTGGCGGTTATGCGTCCACAATTGGTGGATCAATTCACAAGCATACAAAATGAAGGCTATGATTTGATGCTGGCTGTGGACATTTCAGGGTCTATGAGAGCTCTTGATTTTTCCACAAAACAAAAGACTGTAAGCCGTTTAGATGTTACAAAAGATGTAGTTGGAAAGTTCGTGCGTGAGCGGCAAGGTGATCGCATTGGCCTCATCCTGTTTGGTGAAAACGCTTATCTGCATGTGCCTTTGACACTTGATACGCTGTCCGTTAGCCATATGCTTAACAATGTGGTCTCAGGTATGGCTGGGTATGCGACTGCGATCGGGGATGCCATTGGTCTTGCTGTAAAAAGCCTGCGTGAGCGTCCAGAGGGTTCTCGCGTCCTTGTACTATTGACAGATGGTGAAGATACGGCAAGCTCTATTCCTCCATTAGAAGCTGCTAGGCTTGCCAAACAATATGGCATTCGCATTTATACTATAGGTGTGGGTAAAGATGGTCTTGTTCCATATCCTCATGAGACGGGGAGGATAATAATGGCCGAAATTCCCATAGATGAAAAGCTTTTGAAAGAAATTGCCTTCATAACAAACGGAAAATATTTTCGTGCAACTGATCAACATGCATTGCAAGCGATATACGATCAAATCAATGGATTAGAAAAAACAAAATCCAATACACGAACATATATAATTCGCAAACCTCTCTATCGTTACCCTCTCGGCGTTGCCGCTATCTTCTTGTTGATTTTAGGCCTTTTGCCACTTTGTAGGAGAAAGGTCCATGGAACTTAACAATTTTCATTTTGAGAATATTTTATGGTTTTGGGGATTGTTAGCTATTCCTATAATATGGGTAATTAATCGCTTTTTTTCTTTCAGGAATACCAATCTAGCGCGGTTAGAAACATTTATTGATAAAGATCTGCTTCCTCATTTACTCCTCAACAAAAAAAACGAACAAAACGCTGTTTGGAAATCTGTATTCTTATGGTCAACATTATGGATTCTTCTTATTGCTGCATTGGCTGGACCGCGGTGGGGTTATCAGGAAATAGAAACTTTTTTACCAAATCAAAATTTATTAATTCTTTTGGATTTGTCACGTTCAATGGACATAGATGATATCAAACCATCTCGCTTAATTCGTGCGCGTCAAAAAATTGAAGACATATTAAATCTTGCGCAAGGTGTAAAAATTGGCCTGATTGCCTTTGCGGCCACCCCTCATATGATTACTCCCTTAACAGATGACAAAGAAGCTCTCCGTAATCTATTGCCATCACTCGATACAGATCTGGTTTATACTCAGGGGAGTAAGCTCTCACCGGCCCTTATTATGGCTTCACGTTTACTTGAAGCCGTGCCAGGCAATAACAAATCCTTACTTATTATTACTGATGGAGGATTTGAAGACTCAAGCGCCATAGCTATGGCTCACGATCTTGCGCAAAAAGGTTTTATTATCAATGCCCTGGGGGTTGGCACGGAAGAGGGCGGTCCTGTACAAGACGACAATGGAAACTTCATGAAAAAACAAGGAAAAATAGTTATTTCAAAGCTTGAAAATGATAAATTGCTCGAGATTAGTCGTGTGGGGAATGGGCAATATCTGCAAATGCATTACTCCGATGAAGATGTCCGTACCTTGCTCAATCGAATTAGGGAAAAGTCAAAAGCTGAAGAAAGGACGCCTCAAAAAATTCGCCAGTGGGAAGAACGCTTTTATATATTTATATTGCCATTAATGGCGATTGTATTATTCTGGTTTCGTAAAGGATTTATATTCCCCGTCGTTTTCTTTTTTCTATTCATGTTGGGTTACCAAACCCAGGCAAAGGGTCTTGAGGATTTCTTCAAAAATAATCAGCAGCTTGGCAAAGAGGCGTTAGAACGCGGAGATTACGATATTGCCACGCAGAAATTTAAAGACCCATATCGCCAAGGAGTCGCACATTATAAAGCAGGTAATTTTGCAGAGGCAGAGAAATTGTTTCGCCAATCTGTGCGTTTAGAAGTGGCCACTGAGGCAACCTATAATTTAGGTAATGCGCTTGCAAAGCAGCGAAAATTAGAAGAAGCAATGAGTGCTTATGAGAAGGTATTGGAAAAAAGCCCAAATCATACCAAAGCTAAACATAATTTGGAAATTGTAAAAAAACTGTTAGAGCAACAAAAAAAACAGGACGATCAACGGCAAAAAGCTGATCAGCAGCAAACAGATAAGCAACAGAAAAAGAACGATCAAACAAATAAAAGCGATAATCAGGAAGATAAAAATAATCAAAATACAGATGAATCTCAAGATTCACGAAATCCTAATAACAAGGACAATCATAAGAATGACAAAAATTTAGATAACAATCCTGAAAAGGAAAAGCAGGATGAGAAGCAGAAGGAAAAACAACTTGAGAATAAAACAAACAATCAAGACCCCTCTTCTCACCAAAAAGAAACAAAAGAAACTGGACAAGATCAACAGCAACAAGAAAATCTAAGGAGCCAGAAAGAAGACTCGGGAGAAAATGATCTTGAAACGAATTCTGCACAACGAACGGAAGATCAAAGGATAACTGGACAGAAGACAAAATCCTTAAATTCTCAACAAGACATTGATGCTGATCAATGGTTAAATCGCATTACGAATAACCCAAAATCCTTTTTAAAAAATCAATTTTATATCGAATCCCAACAAAATGGTCCTATGGAGGTAACTGAACCATGGTAAGAAAAATGATTAGAACTTTTGTTATAGTAACGCTGCTTCCCTTGACTTCCTATGCCGCAGAATTTATTGCCAATGTGGATCGTAGTCAGGTAGTGCTTGGTGAAAACTTAGCTCTTCAATTGAAACTTTCCGGAGCCTCTGCAAAAAGTAGCCCGAACATTTCAGAGCTTAAAAAGATCTTTAACATTATTGGCTTACAGCAATCTTCTAGCACATCGATCATTAATGGCCAGGTATCAACGAGCACAAGCTGGCATTATACATTAATGCCTAAGAAGGAAGGAGAACAAACCATACCCCCTATTACCATTGAAAGCTCTGACGGCCTAGTAACCAGCCAAGCTATTAAAGTATCCATTGGAAAAACTTCCCAGTTACCAACTACAAACTCAACGCATAGAGTTACAATCTCGGCTCAATTGAGCAAACGCAATCCTTATAAGAACGAACCAATAATTTACATTGTTAAATTGGTTTCATCTCAGGATTTAGCTAATCTCCAGCTAGGGGAAGTTTCTATTGAGAATGCTCTGGTTGAAGCCTATGGCAAACCAAAGGTTTATGATAGTACACACAATGGCTCCCCCGTAAAGGTTATAGAGGCGAAGTACATCATTACCCCCTTTAAGCCAGGTCCTCTAACGATTCCCGCATTCGTCATGCATGGTGCTGTTATACATCAAGAAAAAAACTCATTTGATCCGTTCCCGAATCACAATTTTGATATTTTTGACATGCTGCGAAAGTTTGAGAGCATGAACCCACTTGACATGGGAAGATTAGAACCTTTTTCTGTGGCAACTGATCCAATAACATTAGAAGTAAAAAAACCAATTCAAGGAATTTCTCCGTGGCTACCAGCGGCTTCACTTAAAATCACTGAAAATTGGGACCATCACCAAACTCCTAAAGTGGGCCAACCTTTAACACGAACTTTTACCATTCTGGCAGAGGGAGCAACTAAGAAACAACTACCAAATTTGAAGGAACAACAAGGGAATGGAATTAATTTGAAGGTCTATGGGGATACGCCGACGACTGCAGAGGATATTAAAGATGGCACTATAAAGAGTTGGCGGCAAGAAAGTTACACCCTCATTCCACAAGAGCCGGGAACACTTACTCTACCTGAAATCTCGGTCGCTTGGTGGAACGTAAAAGAGAATAAAATTGCCTATGCAAAGATCCCAGAGCGTATCTTAGAAGTGCCTCCCATTGTCAATAACACTTCTAAGCCTCCTTCAGTAACCCAATCTGAGAAAACGAATTCTGAGGCATTGCCTAGTGCCCCTTCAACGACTGATGCACCTATTATAAGGAAAGAAACCACCCCAGAAACAAAACAAAACAATAAGTTACTCTATGGAATTATTATATTTTTGCTTATCATACTAGGGCTTACTTTTTTGATAATCATTAGACTGCTCCTTGGAAAAGCAAAACTAGAAGAAGATAACATCCAAAATCGTCAATACCCTACACTTGGAACGTCAGAAATAAAAGAACCACCTTTAGATAGTAAGCAAATAGGTGAGATCAAATCAGCTGAAGAGCTTTATCGTTATCTGCAATCTTACGCATTCCAACATTGGGGTACAGCTAAAAATGTTTCCTTAGATGCGCTCTTTGTTGCTGCCAAAAAGCAAAACCCGAATTTGGAGCAGAAATATCTTAATGATATTTTAATATCCTTAAAAGACGCACTTTACGCGGACAAGAGTATTGACCTTGAAGATATTAAAAAGCGTTGCGTGAATATGCTGCAGACGATCAAAAAGAGGCGAAAAAAAAGTGCAATGGCAACCCAAAAGCTCCCAGATTTAAACCCTAGATAGTTGTCATTTCAATGTGTGTTTTGTATGAGATGAGACTTGTCCTCTTCCACTGTCAATCCTTGCTTGCTAGAAATCAGGAGTAAAACAACAGTCGTTAATAGAAAAGACTTATGAATTTGCATGTGCGTCCTCTTTACATAATTTTATTTTTAAGATAAAGTCGAATATAAATGTTTAGAATTTTTAAAAAATAAACTGCATTTAGCATTTATAAAGATGACTTATAATTGGTAAGCATATATGATATAAATAAAAGTTTAATCTCTTTATTCCCTTAAAAGTATCAAACCCAAAAACTACTTTTTTACGCAAATAATAAAAGGAGAAATATGTCCACAGACGAGTCTAACTTTGAAACTTTAGAAAAACAACTCGCTAAAGACGCCCTTGAGAAAGCTCTTAAAGATCTCCACGATGAGATTAACAATGAAATCTCAAAAAACAAAAAAGATTTTACTGAAGAAATCAGTAAAACCCTTATTAGCTTTAGGCAAAACCTTGAACAAAAAGTCACTGAAACGATAGACAAGAAGATAGCGGCTCTCTTTGCCGAACATTTTTCTGACACAAGTTCACAGGTAAAATCCAGCTTTAATGAGATGTTTTATCCCGTGTTACAGAAAACAGAAGACAATATGAAGCGCCTTCAGAGTCAAGGGGATAGCACCTTAAATTCATGGAAAAGCATGATGCTTCAATATACAGGACTGTGGACAAAACCTTTTTTTCTTTTGTTTATAGCTTGTGTCCTTACAGGGACAGCCATTTCTATTTTTTTTACTCTTTATATGATCACAGAAGAAAAAAGCACCCGGCACCTTTGTGAATCTGACCTCCAATGGTATAAGGAAGAATATTTCAAAAGAAAAAAAACCGAAGAAGCTTCTGCAAAACAAAAGGCTGACAACCAAGCTAAAAATCAAAGGCAGAACAAGAAAAAATAAAAATAATTTCAAGACCAAGGGTGTTAGGATGATCCCTCTCAAATGAGTTTCTCAGAGGCTTATAAAGAAAATCCTCCCCGACCCCGATCAAGGTCTCGCTCCAAAGATATTTTCTTTTGCTGAGCGGCTTTTTGAATCTCCTGACTGATGTCAGGGTCTAAGTTCTTGATGTGTTCAAAGGCCTCTTTGTTTTTGAAAATGGATTTTCCAAGTTCACGTAGCTCTTTCTGAAAGTCGGGATGATCAGGAGAACGGTTAAGCTCATGTTTTAGCTCCTTAAACCGCGTATACCCAGAGAAGGCCTCTTGATAGATATCCCTTAGACCAATTTTATCTCTCTCGAAGGTATGAGAGGACGAGAGAGATTCTCTGGCTTTTAGCTTTTCTTGAGCGGCTTGTCTCTCTCTTTCTTTGGCTTCCTGTTCTACTTGTTTTGATACCTGGAGTTCTCTTAAGAACTTTAAAGCCTTATCAGGATCCTCACGGGCTGCCTTTCGAGCCAGATCTCTGGACTTGTTAGACAGATAGCCTAAATAGGGAGATTGAAGTTCCTGATCCACAGTACCAAGTTTCTGCTCATAAAGCCTCATGTAAGGCTCACGTTTTTCTTGCCAGTAACGGATAGATGCGTCTTCTCCATATAGTTTTACGCCTTCATGAAAGACCTTTTTGATAAAATCTGCTTTATTAAAGGCAGGATGCTTCCAATCTTCATAGACAGCTTGGAGAGCAGGGCTAATGTGTTCTTTTGATGAGGCGTCTTTTTTCTGTGAAAAAAGTTCCTGTGCTCGATTTTCTTCACGAACAACTTCAGGCTCTATAATAATGTCTCGACTTAGATCCCGTTCCGGAGTGCGCCCTAAGAAATGATCGGCAACATTCTTAAAGGCTTGTCTAGATACGGCCCCCATGGCATGGAGCTCATCGGAAAGACGAGTCAAAATCTTTTCGAGAAAGCGGTCTTCTTCCTTCATGAGCTTAGTAAGAGAATGGCTATCAAGGTAATCTGCCGCACTCAGCTTCTCTCCAGATTTTGAAAGAATATCAGCGACTTTCCCTTCTCGCCAGAAATCACAACAGCTTCCATAAACCTGCACATCTTCTCGATGTCGAGTCATGGCTACATAGGTCAGATTTTGATTCATCTCATGGGAGGCCAAGAGAAAGCTCTTATCAACGGTTGTTCCTTGTGATTTATGGATGGTGATGGCCCATCCTTGATCAAACGAGGAAAATAGATTAGGCGAAAAACCAAAAGTCTTCCCCTCATCGAGTCTGCCTTCTACCTTGTTCTTGTCTAAAGCCAAAATTGTTCCTATAGAGCCATTCTTAACCCCTAAGCCTCCATCATTACGTGTAAAAACAATCCGGTCTCCTTTTGAAAAAGGTCGTTCTTCCTTGACCTTTGTTCGCCTACTAAAATCATCTTCAACTTCACGTGTAATAGTGTATGTAAAGTCTTCCTTTGCAATGTCTCCGGAAGCTTTTAAATGATCTCTGGCTTGAGTATTTAGATCCCGGACATCACGATTACTATAGGCCATCATGAGAAGGCTTTGGTGAGGATTATCCTTGAAGGCCTTTAGCCAATCTTTAAGAAGAACATCTTTAGCTGCATCCCTAACTTCCACTCCTTGACCAGGAGCACGTTCTATAACGATTAGATGATCAAGCTTTTTTGTCTTGAGAAGTTGTGCAGCGTCTTTGTATTGAGCTTCCTTGTTTTGTCCTTTATCGACAAAGAGTCTGGCCATTTCCAAAGGATCCAGGCGCCTTTCTTCTAAAGCATATCGGTAATCCTCAGGCCGCGAAAGAATCTCCTTACCTGCTTCTTTTTGAATGTTTCTCCACTTTAGGAACTCTTGATAATCTTCATGATTTTTAACTCTCTCATAAGAACTTTTCTCCTCAGAAACTTCCTTTTCTCCTTGGATATCCTTTAGGATTTCCCTGAAAATAAGGGCTGATGTTCGTGCAGAAATTTCATAACGCTTCACTACGTCTTCAACGCTATTTCCTTCAGGCAGCTTTTCTTCGACAAGATGTATATGACCCCGCGTTTGATAAGCCTGGATAGCCTTTTGAGACGCTTGCTTCCCGAATAAAATCGTTGATTGTCTTTGCCATTCTTCCTTTTGCCGAACGACTTCCTCAAGATGTGAAGCTCCTACGCGTTCTGTCACAAGCCGAAAGGCAGGCCCGGCTTCAACAGGTTGCAATTGAGCTGCATCCCCCACAACAACAGCTTTAACTCCTAAGGTTTTAACGGCCCCTAAAAATGATTCAAACCGCTCCACATCCACCATCCCGGCTTCATCCAGCACAAGAATACTTTTATCCGAATACTGGCACCTCCCTTCATTGAAAGATTTTAAAAATTTATGAAGGGTTTGAGAGGCAATGCCGCTTCCTTCTAGATTTTGTGCGGCTCTCCCTGTAGGGGATAAGCCATAAACCCGATACCCTTCTGCTTCCCAAATTTCTCGACAAGCCTCAAGCGCTGTTGTCTTACCTGCACCTGCATAGCCTACAATGCACTTAAGCTGCCCTGGCTCTACCAAATGCCGAATGGCCAGCTCTTGCCCCTCACTTAAACGAACCTCTCTTTCCTTCAATTTCTCATGAATGTGATTTAAGCCTTTTTCTAAAGATGCAGGAGAAACAGCATGAGTCTGGCTAGCTGCAAGATCTTCTGCAGTTTTTACCAGCGCTTTTTCTGCCTTGAACATACGGTGGGTGGTATAGATAGATTTCTCCTCAATTCCTCCATCTTGACCTTTCCCCTCATTTATTTTTAGGAGCAGAAGGCCTTTTGAATTTTTTAAACGCGCATCTAACCTTTGAAAAAGCTGTGCATCATCCACATACCGGTGCAAAACTTTTTGCACATCCCCCCACATGAAGGTCGCATGATGCTTAGTAACAATATCAAAAACGACTTCCGGATGACGGAGTAAACGATAGAGGTTTCTGAGTTGGACATCGTGAAAGGCTTTAGCCTTATCTGTAACAAAAGAAGTTTTTTCTCCTCCTTCAAGGCGTTGAAGTCTTTTTTCTTGTTCTCTAACCCCGCGTCCCAGTTTGGGTTGAGGCTCCATTTCAATGCCCCGTTCTTTATGGGACCGGTGGTCAATGTGAATGTCATGGCCATGAAGTTTGAGATGAAAGTTTGAATATTCCTCCCATTTAACCCGAAGCTCACAAAGAAAGTCGCGTTTATTCCAGTTTCTTTCTTTTTTAGGGCTTAAGCCATTTTCTTCTAAATGGCGCATTGAAGTGAGAACATGGCAATGGGGTTTATATTCTCCCGTTTCCTCATCCACATCAAAATGAAAGTTCAGCTGGGCGGCCATGCCATAACCACAAATTTGATCTTCTACAAATTCTCGAGCCAAAGCTATGTTTTGTTCATCCGTGAGTTCTCGGTGAAGAGCAAATTCAAATTCCCGATACACTTGAGCATCAATTCTTTTCTCAGCAGCTTCAACGATATTACAAAAGGCTTGAATACCTTTTTGACGATCCACCTTCATAAGTTCTTGTATTTCTTTTGCCCATGAAGGGGCATCCTTTGGAAGAGCCAATTCGACATGTTGGACAGGTTTATCCTCATAATTAAATGTTTGCCCTGTCCGATCATCATAAAGTTTATAGCCTGCCCGATAGGCGATCGCTCTAACAGTATTACGACTGCTGCGAGAGAGGACTTTTACGCTGAAGTGATAAAGAGCCACGAGCTAAGTCACTCCCTAGAAAAATGGTCTGCGGTGCCTGCACCGGAGCGCCATGTTGACCAAACATGTATAAGCGCGCTTAGCAACCTTTTAAAAAAGTTCACTAAGACAGCCCTATCGACAAAAAGTCGATAATGATACACAAAATTATTCATTCTTATATGGAAATATACTTAGTTATTTCAATGAATTATGTTTATTTATAATAACAAATTTGCTAATATAAGTCATTCACAAAATAAAGAAGGAACCCGTATGACGGATAAACTAATGACCATTGAGAAAAAGATCCAAAGGCTTAGAGAGAAACGAGACAAACTCAACACGCAGCAAGCGCTTCTCTTTTATAAGGAGGTTGAGAAGATTTTTAAGGACGGTTTTTGCCCAGCTCTTGTATTGGATATCCTTGCTCACACCCGCGCGGCGGCTTCTGCCCTTCAACAACAAGAGTGGGAAAAGCGTGTTCCTTCCTTTCGCATCGAATCCCCTAACGGCAATTGCAAAAAACCTCAAACGGCTGAAGCAGCACATTACGAGAGCTGAAGAGAAGCGATACCGGATGATGCACAAACTTGAACTCACCCCTCGTACAGATAGAAAAGGCAGAACGAGGTCCTTGATCGAGCTGGGTGGACTTATTTCAAAAGCAAAGTTGGAGGACTGGAATTCAAATGCTCTCTTGGAAGCCCTACTATCCGTAAAAGAAAAGGAACAGAACACCAGTCAAATGAACATCTGGAGTCATAAAGGAGGGGCAGCGTTTTCGCAGGGAAGGGAAAGAGTTTCTTGAAAAGATTGCTCTTTTAAAATTCTCAAAAAAGAAAAGGGAGAAGCTACAAATGCACCTTCTCTCTTATATATTTATTATCCGCTTATTATTCGAGTAGATGTTTTTGTTCTAGGTCTTTCTCTCTGAGCCATTCATCATAAAGCAGCTCAAGTGAGCTTAAATTTCCTCGAGCTGATTCAAGCTCCAGCCAAGATTTAGAGAGAAGATCACTCGCATTCTTATATTGATAAGATAAATGTTGAGAAAGGCGCAAGATGCGCGCTAAAGTAGGCTCAGTCATGATCGATGTACTCCATCGTTTGTGATTAGCGACGTTAAGGGCGGTGTCTACGCTCTTGCGTCGCGCATCTCCCTATGAGATGGTTTTTAAAGTATAAGCTGGGTTTTTAAAAAGTGCAAGAAGAAATTTTTGTATAAGTTTCAAAAAGTTCACTTTTAAAACAAAGTGATAAGTAAAAAATACTATTTTTTGTTATTTACAAAATGCGTCGTATATTGATATGTTCCAAAAATGATAGAAAAAAACGATCTCCCCAAAAGACTAAGCACGTATGTTGATTCCCTTCAAAAACAAGGAAAGCTTGTTTTTCATCTCGATGAAATGGCCTCCCTATTAGGGATTACCCTCAGCGCAGCCCGCCTTTCGGCCTATAGACTTTCAAAAAAGAAACGTATTTTTAGGGTTTATAGAAACTTTTATGTTATTGTTCCCTTGGAATACCAAGACATAGGCTGTCCTCCTCCCGATTGGTTTATCAATCCGCTTATGCATCATCTAAAGACGGACTATTACGTTGGGTTGCTCTCTGCCGCTGCTTTACATGGCGCAGCTCACCAGCAGCCTATGATCTTTCAGGTTATTACCTCAAAATATTCTCGTTTTATTTCCACACCAAGCATGAATATTCAGCTTTGTCAGAGCCATTATATCTACAAAGCAGGGATTGAGCAGAAAAAAACAGCCGCAGGGTGTATGAATCTTTCAACCCCTGAACTAACGGCTTTTGATTTGGTCCGTTACGTTCGAGCTTCAGGGCACTATAATCATGTTGCAACGGTTTTCACAGAGCTTGCTGAGCGCATTCATGGCAAGAAATTAGCCAGATTAGCAAAAGGCCTTTCTCAAATGCATGGTGAGTGGATTTACTGGCAGCGGCTCGGCTATATCTTGGACAGTGTTGGCTTCCAGAAAATCGCCGATCCTTTAGCCACTGTGATTCATAAATACCAACCAGCTTTCACATATTTTGTTTCTGGGAAGACAGAAAACGTTTTAGAAAAAAGTTCTCGTTGGCGTTTATATATTAACGATTCTCTGGAGGCTGACATATGATTCAACTTATGGATGTAATAATTGAAAAATCTAAGGAAATAAAAAATGTCATCTAAAGATAAAAAAGAAACCACTATTATAAACTATAGGAATGATTTTTCTCATGTGCTGAGCATAATAAATGAAGCAAAAGAAAACGTCTGGCGGCAAGTTAATCATTCTCTCATCATGCTATACTGGAATATTGGCCAGTACGTAAGTCACAAAGCTCTTACGGAAAATTGGGGACAGGGCGTTGTTCAAGAGCTTTCTGATTACATTTTATCTAAGAGCCCTCATCAAAAAGGATTTTCAGCGAGAAATATATGGAGGATGAAGCAATTTTATGAGACATATCAAGGGCATGAAAAACTGTCAGCATTGCTGACAGAAATAACGTGGTCAAATCATCTGCATATTCTATCTAAAACGAAATCCTTAGAAGAAAAAGAATTTTACCTCAACCTTGCCACTCAAAATCGTTATACAGAAAGAGACCTTGCACGATTGATAGACAGTGCTACCTTTGAGAGAACAAAAATTGCAGATAAAACCCTTCCTCCGGCGCTGGTAACCTTTCCGGTTAATACTCAAGGGATCTTCAAAGATAGCTATGTATTTGAATTTTTATCTTTTCCTGAAGGAGGAAAAGAAGAAGATTTGCGTAAGGGGCTCATTCAGAACTTAAAAAAATTTCTTCTTGAGCTTGGTCCAGACTTTAGCTTAATTGGTGAAGAATATACTCTACAAGTGGGACTGAAGGACTTTCGCATTGATATCCTTATGCATCATAGGGGACTGGACTGTCTTGTTGCTATCGAGCTCAAAATTACGGATTTTCGTCCAGAATATGTTGGAAAAATGCAATTTTATCTTGAAGCGCTTGATCGGGAGATGAAAAAACCACATGAAAACCCCAGCATTGGGATTCTTCTTTGTAAAACAAAAGACGAAGAGGTTGTTCGTTATGCCTTAGCGCGCAATATCTCTCCAACAATGATTGCAGAATATGAAACAAAGTTAATTGATAAGAGTGTACTTCAAAAAAAGCTGCATGATCTTTCAGAGTCATTAGAGTTTATAAGTGCCCACACAGAAGCCGCCTTATTATCTTCGTAGTTTGACAAGATTATCATTTATTGATCCGTCGCATCAGAGCTACCTCCTTCTTCCGCATAAGCAACCTTAAAAATAGCCTCATTGGCGCGCGTTATGAACTCCCTCACCGGATCAATATCGATCCGTTCATAAACTTTGGTTGCCTCAACACTTTTATGAGCAAGGGTTTTTCCAATAATAGCTGTTGTGGCTCCCACTGCTCCCATCCAGCTTCCTAAGGTGCGGCGAAGATCATGAATGCGCAAATCTCCTATATCTGCTCGCACTAATACGCGTCTCCATGCCTTTTTAGGATCTGCTAAGTGCCCTTTCTTCCCTGTTCCTGGAAATACATAGATGCTTTGCGCATTCTGCTTACGTTCTTGCAAAATTTCTATGGCAGGGCCAGTCAGAGGGATCACGTGGGCTTCTCCATTTTTTGTTTCTTTGATATGCCATTCCGAAAGTGAAAAATTGATTTCTTCCCATTTCATTTCAAGGACGTTACTTTTGCGGGCCCCTGTAAGAAGGGACAAGAGGATAAAATCTCGTGCAGTTGCATTTTCTTCTTCGGCGATAGCCTTAAAAAAACGAGGCATTTCATCTTTACGCAAAAACCGTTGTCTACTTTTTTCTTTAAATTTTTTAATGCCAATGGTGGGATTGGTCCCTTTCCACCCCCATTCAATAGCTTTATTATAAATGGCTCGCATTCTTTCAAGAAGGCGATTGGCCTGGTAAAGCCCACTTTCATGACCTATCTTTTCATGCAGTTCAAGAACCTCTATTTTGGTAATCTGGCAAGCTTTCCTATGGAAGAGGTGAGAAAGGAAGCGGGGAACTTCTCTTTCATCATATTTCCAGCTTTTTTTAAATTTCTTGCTATACCTCTCCATAAATTCCTGGAACATCTCACCAAAAGTGATTTCTTCCTTTAACCTCTTCTTTTCCTCGTTAGGATCAATTCCTTTTGCTACATCTGCTTTAGCTGCTAAAGCTTTCTTGCGCGCATTTTCTATAGAAAGTTCAGGAAAATTACCCAAATAAATTCGCTCATCTCTCCCGTTAATTCTTTTACGGATAAAAAAGGTAATCACACCGTTAGAGGTAATATAAGCCGACAATCCTTTTTCTCGAGAGTCGTGATAATAAACCCTCCCTTTTGAAGGTGGGGAGCATTTTACAAAAAATTGTTTGGTAAAGTTAACCTTCATCTTGTCCTCCTGGTGCCGCACTGGTGCCGCATTATAGGTGAAATTTCATCAAAAATGACATCACTAGATATAAGCGAACATGCCTCAAACGCATTGATTTGTAAAGGTTTATATATATAGATAAAACTAGGTAAAATGATGGACTTAAAGGCTCATAACCTGAAGGTCGCAGGTTCAAATCCTGCCCCCGCAACCAAGGAAAGACTGGCTTTTTTGATCTCCTGAGAGTCTCACATAACCTCTATGGGACACTGGAGGGACACTTCGAAAAAACACTCCGTTCTCCATGCCTAGCTTCGTCCATAAGACAATTAAGCGTTTCACATTCTCCTGTATTTTGATGTATTATTATGCAGTTTTGCACTTAATATGAAAAAAATACGATGGCAACGATAGAAAAAAGGATCACAGACGAAGGGAAAGTTGTTCATCGCGTAAAAATTCGACTGAAAGGTTACCCGCCCCAAACAGCGAGCTTCCAGCGATTAACAGACGCAAAGAAATGGGCTCAACATACAGAAGCTGCCATACGAGAAGGGCGACACTTCAAAACAGCCGCCGCTAAGAAACATACCCTTGCTGAGACAATTGATCGTTATTGCGAAGAAATTCTTTCTTTTAAGCCCAACAGCACAGAAAACCAGCGTCATTATCTGAAGTGGTGGAAGAAGGAGCTTGGAAGTTATCTTCTGTCCGATCTTACTCCTGCCCTTCTCATAGAGCACAGGGGCAAGCTTATAGGCTCAGAAAACAAGTTTGGGCGTCAAATTGCCCCAGCAATGTTAATCGCTATGTGACAGCCCTAGGGCACGTCTTTACCGTTGCTGTTAATGAATGGGAGTGGATGGAGCAAAACCCCGTTCGTAAAGTTTCAAAATATAAAGAACCCAGAGGGCGAGTGCGGTTCCTCTCCGATGATGAACGTGAAAAACTCTTGGAGGCTTGTAAAGAAAGCGACAACCGCTTTCTATACACCGTGGTTGTTTTGGCGCTGAGTACCGGAGCTCGGAAGATGGAACTTTTAGAGCTCAAGTGGCAAGACGTGGATTTGACGCGTAAAAGTATCATTTTGCATGAGACAAAGAACGATGATAGGCGGGTGCTTCCCCTTCAAGGCTATGCCTTGTCTTTAATATTGGAATGTTCAAAAATCCGTAAACTCCATTGTCCCTATGTTTTTCCAAGCGATAAGAAATGTCAGCCCATAGACATACGCACTGCCTGGGAAAATGCCCTTAAAAGGGCAGAGATTGAAGACTTTCGCTTCCATGACCTGCGACATTCAGCCGCTTCCTACTTAGCCATGAATGGTGCTTCTCTAGCCGAAATTGCGGAGGTATTGGGTCACAAAACTCTTCAAATGGTGAAACGCTACGCCCATCTCAGTGAAGCGCATACAGCTAAAGTTGTTCAAAGCATGAACGAAAGGATCTTTGGGTGAGCAAATCGGCTTTAAGAATAGTGCATGAGAATGACGTCGAGTCTTACAAAAAGTGGCTCTGTGACAATACAGAGATAAACGTTTCAAGAGGATTGGGTGAGATACTCTTCAACCTCGATATATATGGACCGTTACACGATGAGCAAAGAAAACACTTTGAACATAAGCTGATAGTGGACATGAAGTTTGCCGGGATCTCAGTTACCGCTTTAGATGGTATTGTAACCGTAGATGGTGTTGTCACACTTGGAGCAAATTTTTACGATCCTTATATGTTGCAATATTTTATTAGATCTCGTCCCAAATTTGTAAAACTTATGTATCAATATATCTCCTACTTCTCGGACGCACTTTATGAAGCCTATAAAGAAGTCACTGGTGAGAATCTAATATTAGATGATCTTTCTGAGGTCAGAGAATTTTATCAAAATTGCTCTTCTTTTGATTCATGGACCGCACATCAGCTTTGCGCTTATATCAGTCACTCAGATCCAGAAGCCTTGGATTTAAAATCTGAGAATCCAGAAAGCTATCTTCCTGATAGACTTTCTCGCATCTTTACGAGGTCAGACCTTTACGAGAAGAACTTGCCCTTGGTGAAAGCTGCTATTCTTGGAGGGGCTTTTGAGCTTATCCATGCTGATCGTGACAATTGGGCGCAAAGCTCCCTAAAGCCTCAAAAGGGATTGGAATGGGCAAAGAAGAAAGGGATTGATTATCACCCTGTGCTTGATGAGCTTCTTCTAGCTTCAGATGAAACACCTACAATTTCTTCAGGATATACCACGCCCTACTTAGAGATGATGCGAGAGGCTATAAGGGAGCTAGAGATTACGAGAGAAAATCAGGGAAAAAAAGAGGCCATAGCCGCTTTATTTGAAGAAAAACTAGCCTATCATAAAACGACTCCACTTAGCCAAAAACTAGCCGATGCGATGGCGACCTTAGTGCGCTTGCCTGAATCCCAACAAGGACGAGCTAAACGTAAGGGGTGACCCCATCGAAAATCGTTTTTTCATATCCTTTTGAATTTAAATATATTTTCAAAGGGAGAAAAGCATTCCCCCTTTTGCCCTGCCCCCTATTCATATTTCTTTTCTCTCAAAATTGATTCTTACTCCAAGTATGCAGCAATAGGGCTGCTTCTTATACCTTAAAGGAGTAAAAAGAATGCATATTCATAACGAACTTACACAACCTTCACTAAGTGTAGACGACTACGTCACCATCAGACAACTCACCACGAGTCATCCAGCCTTTACAGAAGGAGGAATCCGTGCGCTTATTTTTCGGGCTGATCGCAATGGTTTTAACAGTTGTATTCGTCGGATAGGGCGGAAAATCCTCATCTCTAAAAGCGCTTTTTCTCGTTGGATTGAAGCCCAAAATGAAGAGGTGCGATAAATGATGAATTGGAGAAAAGAAAGGCCCCTCATTGGTACTGAGGGGCTAACCAAAGGTTTACAACCCATTTTTAGCATCTCCAATTTTGTCACTCAACAAATTTCTTTTGAGTCAAGGAAAAGGATCGTCAGGGATCAAGCTCCTACCCACATTTCTCAGACAAGGGAGGCGTTCTAATGATGGCTTTCGACATTGATCTTATCGCAAACCAGCTAGGTAAGGCAAAGCGTGTAGGAAATGGCTGGTCATGCCTTTGTCCTGCCCATGATGATCATCATCCCAGTCTCTCTTTATCCTTAAGCGAGGACGGGAAATTATTGGCCCATTGTTATGCGGGGTGTTCATTTCTGAACATTATGTTTGCTCTGCGCAGGAGAAGGGAAAATGGGGAGCTCATTCAGGGGAATGAAAACTACCAGTGTGCTCCACCTAAACCACCTAAAGCACCAGATGAGATGGTTTTGCGGATATGGCGTGAAACCTGGCCCGCAGAAGATTCCCCCGTTCAGGCTTATTTGAAGGGGCGTGGGTACGATGGAATGATTCCTCCAGTTCTTAGGTTTCATCCTAGGCTCTTTCATGCCTCCAGGACATATCATCCAGCGATGGTCGCTGCCGTTACTCTATGGCCTAGCAAAACTATCTCTGGCGTGCATAGGACGTATCTCACTGCAGATGGATCGGGTAAGGCCTCTCTATCTCCTAACAAGATGATGTTAGGCCCTATAAAGGGGAGAGCCGTAAGGCTTTCCTCTCCAGGGCCAAAGTTGATCTTATCAGAGGGCATCGAAACAGCGCTGAGTTGCTTTTGTGCAACCAACACACCAACCTGGTCCTGTCTTTCCGCATCTGGGATGATGGATGTTGTTGTGCCTTCTCTTAAGATCACCCAGGAAATCATTATCTGCGCTGATGGGGATGCAGCAGGACAAAAAGCTGCAGATAAATTAGCAGAAAGATTGCATAAGGCTGGGTATGGTGTGCGTATTGCACCGTCTCCTCAAGGTCAAGATTTCAACGATATCTTAAGGGGGGAAGCATGAGTGTGATCAATGTAAAAGAGAGAATCAATAGAGCAGAGCCATATGTAGCCCTTCAGATGGAACAAACAAGGCCTCCCTTGCGTTCTTTGAATGTGAGAGAACTCTTGGAGTTAGAGATCCCTCCACGTGAAATGATCCTGAATCCCATCTTGCCTGCGCAAGGTCTGGTGATGCTCTACGCTCCTCGTGGTATTGGTAAGACCCACGTTGCTCTATGGATGGCCTATACAATTGCTTGTGGGGGAGAGATGTTTGGCAACAAGTGGCAGTGTGAGAAACCTTATAAGGTATTGTTCGTAGATGGAGAAATGCCCGCCAGCACTTTGCAGATGAGATTATCCAGTATCGTTGCCAGCTCAGAAAGAGAATTAGAAGATGTCGATAACTTAAAAATTATTACTCCAGACTACCAAGAAAAAGGGATCCCTGACTTATCCATCCTTTCAGGACAGGAATGGCTTGAACCTCATCTGGAAGGAATCAATCTACTGATTTTAGACAACCTTTCAGCCTTGTGCAGGAGCGGCAGAGAGAACGAATCTGAAAGCTGGAACCCCTTGCAGGGTTGGTTGTTGAAGCTGCGGAGAAAGGGCATATCCGTTCTTTTTGTTCATCACGCAGGCAAAGGAGGAGATCAGCGAGGGACATCTAAAAAAGAGGATATTTTGGATACAGTTATCGTGCTTCGTAAACCAAATGATTATGACCCAAAAGAAGGCGCACGCTTTGTAGTTTACTATGAGAAAGCCAGAGGGTTCTATGGGGATGAGGCAAAATCATTCGAAGCTTGGTTAAAGGGGGAAAATGGGAAAATGACCTGGCAAGTCCAGGAAATGGAGGATCTTCAATTAAACAGCCTGATAGAACTTTATAAAGACGGCTTGAAGCAAAGGGAGATAGCCCAGGAACTCGGTCTTGGTCTTGGCACTGTTAACAGGTGGATCAAACGCGCAAAAGAAGAGGGCAAGGTCGAATGATATTCTCTTCTCATCCATCCCCTGTTCCACCGTTCCATTCCCTAAGGAGTGGAACAGTGGAACAAGGTCAGGAGTTACGGAACGAACGCTGAAACACTGCTGGAACATTTTCTCTGAAAGCCTTGGCAAACAAGGTATTAGAGCGGAACAGAAAATGGAACAAACCTGGAACAGAGGCCTTAAAATCTGTTCCACCTATACCTCAAATCTCTTCTGCTTGTGGAACAAATTCTAAAGTTGACTATAAAGTTGAGCCAGATGACTTCCTTTATGACTTCAATGAAAGAGCTGCTATTATGGAATATGACGGTGGCCTCAGTAGAGAAGAGGCGGAGAGGCCGGCCAAGATTGACATAGAGGAAAATTAGAAGGATACAGCACCGTAACAGCCTTGATTTTTCCTTTCGAAATGAATATGGGCCCACCTTACGGGTCGATACAGGCGCTGGGGAACGGCTAGTCTTTGGCTGTTAACTACTGTGGGTAGGCGGTTCGAGTCCATCCCGAGGAGCCAGTTAAATCAATAAGTTTATATTGATTTTAGAATTATCTCATGTTCCTCGGGTATACGCCGGATATACCTTAGGATCAAAACGAATGTTATATTGAATTCGCATTTTCTTTGAGAGTTTGAACTTACCTCTATCAAGGCTGATTCATCAGCCAAGCCAAACACCCCTTGTATTTTATTTTAATACACTGTTCACTTAAAGGATCTTTCAATATTGGATAAACCCTAAAAAACTCTCAACTTACTACTTACTAATCTTCACAACAGCAGCAACAGGAATTACAAAATTTACCATCTATGCAATCGCCCTCTATCTAAGGTAGATCTATATAACCTTCTAACTAGAGATGTAGCAAAAACCCTTAATATGCTAATCCCTAATAAAAGGTTCCTTTTTCTGTATAATGGCTCACATACCGTTGAGACATTGTATTCCCTTTGGCGGCCGCTAACTTAAACCATTTGAGGGCTTCACCATCATTCTTAGTGTCTCGATGATCATCATCAGCATACAGAACCCCGAGTATCAATTGAGCCTGTTCCAATCCCTGCTCCGCAGCTTTCGTTAACCACCTTATGGCTTCTCTTTGATTCTCAGGAATTTTTTCATGTCTAGATGTTAAGGAGGAGTATTGATACCCAACGTTAAATTGGGCCTCAGCATTTCCTTGTTCAGCCGCTAACTTAAACCACTTTTGAGCTTCTATTTCATCTAGATAACAGTATATGTCTCCAAGCTTAAGTTGAGCTTCGACGTTTCCTTTCTCAGCAGCTAAGCGATAATCTTCTAGAACTTCTTCCTCACCGTCATTACTAACATATTCCTGACTAAAAGATTCAGCTGTAGTACTGTTATTCTTATGATTTTTTTTTAGTTGTCGCTCGAGAAATTGGACTCTATATTGAGCGTCCTCATGACCTTGATTAGCAGCTAGTTGGTAGAGTTTTCTAGCCTCTTTATCATCTTTATTTATTCCAAGCCCATTCTCATACATCCACCCAAGGTAGAATTGTGAATCTGCATGATTTTGTTGTACGGCTCTATTAAACCATTTAACTGCTTTATAATGGTTCTCTCTAACTCCACAACCTTTTTCATACATCCGCCCAAGATTATATTGAGCGTCTTTACATCCGTGGTCTGCTGATAAATGTAACCACTTAATGGCTTTTTTATCATTTTTAGGAACTCCACGACCTTCACTATACCTGTCAGAAAGTATAAATTCAGCTTCCGCATGTCCTTGTTCTGCAGCTAAACGATACCACCTTGTTGCTTCTTTATCATTTTTTCGAACGTCTATCCCCTTAGAGAACATATCTCCAAGTTTATAACGAGCAAGTGTGTGTCCTTGTTCAGCAGCTAAACGAAGCCACTTTGCTGCTTCGCTTGCATCCCCAGAAATTCCTCGGCCGTTGGCACACCTTATTCCAAAATTGTATTGGGCTAAAATATGTCCTTTCTCTGCGGCTAGGCGATACCACTTGGTTGCTTCTGTTTCATCTTTTGAAACTCCTTTACCATTGGAATACATACTTCCAAGAAACATTTGAGCGTCAGTAGACCCCTGATCCGCAGCTAAATGAAAATAATCTAGAGCTTTACGCTCATCCTTAGGAACGCCCTTACCATTAAAATATTGTTCCCCGAGATTATAATATTCTTCAGAGCTTCGTTTTTGCAACGCGCTGGATTTATCTTTCATAGGTGTTTTCCGAGAAGAAAGGCTCTCTTTTGAGTTCTCTTCTTCACGAGCAATTCTTATTTTCTTTGGTGTTTGGCGAGAAATCCGCCCTACCTTTTCTTTCTTTTCTTCCATTGCGAATGCATTCGTTATTAACACAAATCCTAACGCTAGGACAGAGCTGGTTGTTTTTATCAATGAACCTATGTCACTATTTTTATCAAATGTTATTTTTACCATCTTATCTTCCTTTTTAATAAATGATTCTGAGCTTAGCTCCACCTATGAAAGTTGTTTAACAATAATATTAAATTTCCTTACAGCGAACTTTAAGACGCCTGAATTGCTCTCTCTTCAGCGTAGCCAAATTGAGAGCCATCCATAAGATTTCAAACTGGATAAGTATATTAAGGAACTATCCTTTACAAACTTCTGACAAAATCTCGAGCTAATTTTTCTTGGGCTGGTCTATAACCCTGATCAGCCGACTTTTGATACCAACGTTTTGCTTCCTCTTTATTCTTTTTTACGCCTTTACCTTCTTCGTACATTACAGCTATATTGTATGCAGCAATTTGATGTCCTTGTTGATCAGCTTTAAGTAGCCATTCCATCCCTTCTGCATACTTCTTTTTTTTAAAACTCAAAATATAACCAGCTTCTGCTTGAGCATCGGCATACCCTTGTTCAGCTGAGAGTAAATACCACTCTAGCGCCTTCTTTTGATCCTTCTTTATTCCGTGACGACCAAAAAAATACACATGGCCTGCATTACACTGGGCAGCTGCAAGCCCTTGTTTTGCTGCTTGCAAAGTGAGATCAGCCGCTTTCTTTACATCTTTGCGAATTCCTCGACCAGTATCATAAGCATAAGCAAGTCTATTCAGAGCATCAACGTCTCCTTGCTCAGCAGCTTTTTGAAACCATTGTATTCCTTCGCTTTCATTTTGAGGAACCCCCCAACCATCAAAATATGCTCGGCCAAGAAGTGTTTGGGCTCTAGGATCCTCACTGGTCTTAAGCACTTTTTGTATCCATTTGAGAGCTTGTTCATTGTCCTTAGGAATACCCTCTTTATCAAGATCAAAATACATCCGTGCAAGACTTATTTGTGCCTCTAGATGACCTTGTAATGCTGCATCGTTAAATCGTGTAAGAGCTTTTGAGGGTTTCTTAATGATAACACCGCTTCCCCCCTTTTTATATAACATTCCAAGCTCATACTGCGCTTGAGCATCACCTCCGTTTGCTCGTTGTTTTAACTCTTTCTTTGGTGTGGGGCTCGTGGGCCTTTCATTTTCCCTTTGCTCCTCCATTGCAAAAACATTCGTGATTAATATAACTCCCAACGCTAGAATAGAAGAGCTGGTTTTTATATAATATTTTATATTATTTTTTTCTGAAAATTCTCGTTTTATCATTTTTGTTCTCCTTAATATGAATTATTTTTTAAATTTATTCATGGAATGAATACTGCAACCCACTTATGATGAATGCGATTGCATACAAAAAAACTATTCGAAAAAATAAGGCTTACCCATAGGAAAAGAGACTTGAGTAAGAGATCTGGGTTAATTTTCCCATGTGTTTACGAATTGAAAAAAAGTGATTAGAGTGACTGAGGTCACATCAGTACTCTTGTAGAGCTTTTATTTCTAAAGACTTTTTGATGGGTTGTTAAAAAAAATGCAGCAGGTTGTATGAATAATAATAAAGACGAACCTTCAGAAAATTATTTTCATAAAGACCTACAAGTTATCAAAGGAATCCATTTTACACCTCGTGAAATAGACATTATCGCATGCCTCTTGAGTGCAAGAGGCACTTTCAAAATTGCTTCTTTTTTATCCATTGCGCCTAAAACGGTTGGAAATCATATCCATAACATCATGATGAAAGTTGAGTGTAATTCACGAGATGGCATCATTGATTTTGTGGAAAGATCAGATAAGCTTCCTATTTTAAAAAAACATTATTCAAGTTTATTGATCACAGCAGCATTTGAAAAAAGTCTAAAGGATATTTCAAAGTTAAACAGAGGAAAGAAACTTTTTTGTCGAATTATTAACTGGTCAATTCAAAAGTCTAAAAATCCCTTTGTTCATTGTCTTGAATCAGGTTTGAAACTTGCAGGATTAGAAGTTTCAATTGAGTTCCGAAAAAAAGCCCAATCTTTTTCTGAACTTCTCCAGGAGGCCCAAGCTGAAAGTTATGTCATTTATGTTATGCCAGAAAAATTAATAGAAGAGCTTCAAGAAAACGCAACGATTGAACTTCGACCTCCTCAAAGCCCGTCCCATGGTCTTTTCCTTCTTCCAAAAAGAGAATCACTTGGCAAGATTCCTCAGGAGATTGAAGCCTATAATTTTGTGGATCTAGGAGAACAGGAAAACAATTATTTTTCAGTTTTCGCAATTCTTAAAAAGATCCTTCCAGATACCAGCTTTGATAACGCTATTATAGAGTTTAAACAAATATACGATGCTGCACAAGATTCTACTGAATATCCTCAGGTTAATTTGGACAGAAATGAATTAGAAAAAAAGGGGAAGAAATTTTATAAAATAGGGATTTCCTTAACAGGCCTCCTTCTGATGGGTGTATTTTACATTTGTTTTATATTTTTTAGAGAACAAGGAGCAGAAGAACGTCCTATCCGATCAGATTTACTTATTCCAGCCGAAAGTGTTTTACTCAAACGTCCTGGATTGATTGCACAAATAGATAATAAATTAAAGGGACAAGAAGGCATTAAAACACTTGCGTTGGTTGGTATTGGGGGCGCTGGGAAAACTACACTTGCACGCCAATATGCTCGTTCACAGAAATCAGCTGTTGTTTGGGAAATCAATGCTGAAACACACACAAGTCTTAATGTATCATTTGAAAATTTTGCACAGGATCTTGCTAAGACAGAACAAGACAAGAAAATACTAAGGGAAATTCAAGAAATGAGAGATTCCATAGTTAGGGAAGAAAAAATAATTCAATTTGTAAAAGAGCATCTCAAAGCGGTTCCAAATTGGTTTCTTATTTTTGACAACTTTGAAAAGTTTATAGACATCCAAAAATACTTTCCTTCAAATTCAGATACTTGGGGAGTGGGTAAAATTATTATTACAACAAGAGATGATAACATTAAGAATAATAATCATGTTAATAATATTCTTCCTATAGAAGTCTTAGAAGATAGCGAAAAACTAGCGCTTTTTATAAGTATTATTAAAAAGGGTGATAATCATCAGTTTACCGCTGCCGAAAAAGAGGAGATGCAAAAGTTTTTAAAAGCACTTCCCCCTTTTCCTTTGGATATTGCTACAGCTAGCTATTATCTTAAAACAACAAATCTCTCCTATGAAGATTACTTGAAGTATTTGAAAGAGTACAATAAAGATTTTGAATTCGCGCAAGAAAACTTACTTAAGGAAGCAAGTGAATATACGAAGACACGCTATGGCATTATTACTCTTTCACTCGGGAGATTAATTAATATACACAAAGATTTTGCTGAGCTTTTATTGTTTATAAGTCTACTGGATTCTCAAAACATCCCAAGGGATTTACTCAGCAGCTATAAAGCTGAACCAGTTGTTGGTAATTTTATTTATCACTTAAAAAAGCATTCTCTTATCACTAATGAATCACTTCCTTCTTCTCAGACAATTCAAACTTTTTCAATCCATCGCAGTACTCAAGCTATAAGTTTAGCTTATCTTATAAAAACATTAAATTTGAAAAAAGATAATAAATTAATTAAATTAATCACAGATTCTTTAGAAAAATTTATTGATAATGCAATTGATGGTGAAGATTTCATAAAGATGAAACTGTTAGTAAACCATTGTAACGCAATATTAACACATAAAAATTTGTTTAATGAAGAAACAATAACAAAAATAATTGGTGATTTGGGAGGAATTCATTTTTATTTAAGTGAATATAAAGAAGCTCAAAAAATACTAGAAAAATATTTTGTAAATCTAGACAACAACAAAGATATAAATTCTCTAAATCTTGCTAAAGTGGCATTGTATTTGGGTTGTGTTTATAAGGAATTAGAAGAATATGAAAAAACTACGAAGTTGATTGAAAAGAGTCTCCCAATCCACAAATCTAATCTTCCTAAAAATTATAGTAGATATGCACGGGCTTTAAGGTATTTAGGAGATACTTATAGAGAACAAGGATATTTTGTAAAGGCTAAAGAATCTCTCGAAGAATGCTATACAATTTATCAAAAATATCTTCCCAAAAATCATATAGGTGTAGCTTGGAGTTTGGCGAGTTTAGGAAATACCCAAGAAGACCTGGGTAACTACAAAGAAGCTAAAAATTTACTTGAACAAGCGCTTACAATTTACAAAATTAACTGTTCGCAAAACCATCTAGGTACTGCAAGACTTTTAATTTATATAGGAAATACATACAAGAACTTAGGTGATTACGAAAAAGCTAAAGTTATGTTTGAGAAAAGTTTGAAAATTTATCAAAAATATTTACCTGAAGGCCATGTTGATATTACAGTAGGTTTCATTCATTTGGGAAATATATATGCTGATTTAGGAAAGTATAAAACCGCCAAGGAGATTTTTGAGAAACTGCTCTTTACTTATGAAAAAAATCATCCCCGTTTTTGTGATGCTTGGGTTTTATTTTATTTAGGAAATATACACAAGAATTTAGGAGATTACGAAAAAGCTAAAATTATGTTTGAACAAAGCTTGAAAATTTATCAAAAGTATTTACCAGAGGATCATGTCGATACGATGTGGGTTCTTGCTTATTTGGGAAATGTGGAAATCGATCTTGGTCACTATGAACAGGCTAAGCAATTACTGGAAAAAAGTCTTAATATATATAGATATAAGAAGCATCTTCCAGAAAATCATCCATGGATTACTACAATTATGACCTATTTTGCACAATTATATAAAGAAATGGGACAATATAAAAAGGCTGAGGATTTGCAAAAACAAAATCTCAAAATATATGAAGAAAAATTTGGACACGATCACATTAAAACTGCTGGTATTCAAAGAGCTCTTGGAGAAATCTATTTTTCCCAAGGACATTTAGAAACTGCTGAAAATTACTTCAATAAAGCTTTGGTAACATTTCGCGCAAATGAACATCCTGAATACTATAAGACTTTGGAAAATTTAAGTGAAACATCATTGAAAAGATCAATGATTGAAAAAGATGTTGATCAAGCTCAAAATCTTAAAAAGCAAGCAATCGATTACATTAAACAATCTTTAGAAGCAGCCAAAACCTACTTTCCTGAAGGTTCTCCAAACTTAATAAGAATTCAATCTAAGCTTGACTCTTTGAAGTAGAGAAAAAATGCCTTTCCTAGGAACTGGTCTCTAAAAATCCCTCCTATTCTTGTCTAAAGCACTTTCCTTTAAAACAAATTATATTAACAAAAGCACCCTGCATCTTCCTTACGTTAGGTCTCAAACTTAAAAGGCAGAGAATTTTTTTGTTTCCTTCGCACCAAACGCAGCCCTCCTTTATGAGTCCAGGCTTCTAATTGTTGGGGATCAGCCCCCTTTTCTTTTATAAAAAGCAAAGCCCCAAAAAGCGTATTTGAATCCCAGTCAGCAAGGTGAGCCTTTAAAACTAGGCCTCCGAGTTGAATGAGCCTTCTTGTTCTATTTTTTCGTTCTTGAATATTTAAGGTAGTTTCCATTTGCTTAAGCCGGTTTTTTCTTTGCTCAAGCTTTTTACGTCTTTTAAGAAGGTTTTGTGTCATACGTTACTCCAAGTGGAAGAACTGGATTTAGGAAAGAGTATACCAAAATTCTTATTATAAATCAAAGGAAACAAGCAAAAAATGATGATGATTAATTAGTTGTGAAGTATGGTATTTTAAAATCGTCTCAGACGTTAGGGACCAGATCATTTGAATCTGGGACATACGCAATATGCGTTGTATCCAACGCTGCTTTTTGCTATACTTATCCTTAACTCTAACCCCCCTGAAATTCCCATGGCCATTCAATTTGCTCGTTGTGAGTATGTTTCAAGAAGTAAAGGCGGCAATGCCTGCCGCAAAGCCTCCTATAATCAAAGGACCGAGATTCGCTGTGAGCGAACGGGCGAGCTTTTCTCTTTTCAAGATAGAGGAGGCGATGTTCACCATGAGATTCTTCTTCCTGAAGGGGCAGATTTGCGGTTTAAGAGCAGTTCTATTTTATGGAATGAAGCTGAAAGATGTGAGCGAAGGAAAGACAGCCAAGTTGCGAAAGAATTTGTTCTCGCTCTCCCTGATGATAAACAAGTTACACTCGAAGACCGAATAGAGCTTACCCGTCGATTTGCAGAAACTCACTTTGTTGAGAAAGGTCTTGCTGTTCAACTCGATGTCCATGAACCCGATGAACATGAGAAAAATTGGCACGCTCACTTATTGGTTACAACACGTCGTTTTACGGAAGAGGGATTAGGTTTTGAAAAAGCTAAGGCTCGTGATTTAGATCCTACTATTCGAAAAGGATGCGTTATTGAAGCAGATATATGGGGAGAGCTCTGGCGAGATCTTCAAAATGCTTACTTTGAAGAAAAAAGTTATGATCTGCGGGTTGATCCTGTTGGCGTTTTGTCACAAGAACATTTAGGGCCTGTGCGTATGCGCCATCATATGAATGAAGCCATTGCAAGATCTCAGCTGCTCCAAAAAGCCAATGAGCAATTGGCCCAAGATCCGGGAAGTGTTTTGGAAGCACTTACCCGAAATAAAGCAGTCTTTTCCGAGAAAGATCTCGACATCTTTTTAAAGAAGCATGTTCCTCATGAGGCACGAGAGCAGGTTTGTGAGAGGGTATTAACTCACCCAACCCTTTTGTCCTTATATGACAAGGAAACAGGCAAAAAGACCGTATACTTTACCACCAAAGAGGTAAGAGCCGAAGAAGAAAAACTGCTTCGCTTTGCCGATAAAATTGCAAAAAAGCCTACTCCTATTCTCTCTCCTGAGGCTATTGCCAAAGGAATGGAAGGAAGGGCCTTAAGTGAAGAGCAACATAAAGCTTATGACCTCTGTGCTCAATCGGGCCAAAACCTTTCTCTTATTCAAGGACGTGCAGGAGTTGGAAAAAGCTATGTGCTTGATGCCATTCGCATGGCTCATGAAAATGAGGGATATTGGGTTTTAGGGTTAGCTCCTACCCATAAGGTTGCCTCTGATTTAAGGGAGAGTGGTTTTAAAGACGCTAAGACCTGCCATGGCTTCTTGTTTGCCTTTAGAAATAATAAGGAGAATCTGGATCCTAAGACTCTTGTTATCGTCGATGAAGCAGGGATGCTCGGAACGACCCTCTCTGTAGAACTTTTTCATGCGATTAAGACCAGTGGCGCCAAACTGATTTTAGTCGGGGATGATCGCCAGCTGAGTTCTGTGGAAAGGGGTGGAGTTTTTGGTCTTTTAGCGGAGCGGTATGAATCCGTTGAGTTGAAAGATGTCAGACGCCAAACCATCAATTGGCAGAAAACTGTATCGGAAGATCTTTCAAAAGGAGAGGTCAAAAGTGCTGTTCATCTTCTTCAAGAGAATAAAGCCATTCATTGGAACATAATAAAGGAAGAGGCTCTCACAGAGCTCTTAAAAACCTGGGCAGAAGATAATGCTAAAAAACCTGATGAAACCCGGCTCATCTTGGCTCAAAGAAATGTTGACGTCGATGCACTCAACCAAGGTGCTCGAGAAATTTTAAGACAACAAGGAAAGCTGGGAGGTGTGGAACTCTCCTGTATGACCCAAAGGGGAAAGGAAGTCTTTGCGGAAGAAGATCGGGTTCAGCTCACCAGGACGGATAAAGACAAAGGCTTGAGGAATGGTACCTTTGGTGTTATTGAGCATATCGACATGAAAACAAAAATCCTTACCCTTCGCTTGGATAATAAAGAGAAGGTCACAGTCGATCCTCATACCTATGACGGGTTACGTCATGGATACGCTTCAACGGTCTATAAAGCCCAAGGTTCAACTTTAGATCATGTATATGTTTTGCACAGTCAAATTATCAACAAGTTAGTCAATTATGTGGCTCTCACCCGTCAGACAAAATCCTTATCTCTCTACGTGTCTAAAGACGAGACACCTTCTGAAGGCCATCTGATTCGTCAGATGAGCCGGGAAGATGGAAATAAAGCCAGCCTTGTTTTTGATACCCAGAAGGATATTGAGAAGAAGAATGAGGATAAAACACTTATCACCCAGATTAAACATGGAGTGGAGACTATTACGACAAAAGTTAAAGACGTGTTTCATAACAATGAGAAATTTTATCAGTTTGAGAATCCTCTCACGACAAATAAAGTAGAGGCGACTCTTCATTCCCATCAAAAACAGGAACAAATTAGCTCTGCTCTCCAAGCTGCTTATAAAGAGATGGCTCATCCAGCCTTTGCCAATGCCACCGTCATCAGACGAGCTTTCGCAAAAGGGCTTAAAGTGCATGGAGAAGAAAAGGCCATTGCTTACTGGGACAATAAAAAAGAAGGTCCACTGCGGCTTTATCAACAAAATCTTGGCAAGGTTGAGACAGAACTCCATTCTCCTCTTCTCAATCGCCTCACAGATCATTGGAAAGATCAAGCCCGTGAGTTGGCAAAACAAGAGCCTATGAGAGTACTAGGCCTCCTCCAAAAACTGAAAGAGGACGAGCTTAACAAAAGAGAGCAGGTTGCATCAGACAACAGAAAACTTTCGGAAAAAGTTAACCTCCCGCAGAAGCAAGAGATAAAACAAAATCCTATGGAAGAAACGTATCTTCGATTTAAAGCCCTACATGATGTTTTTAAAGATATTTCCGAGGTACCTCCTTCCTTCAAAGAAGAGTTCAAACATTTAGCGCAAGAGTTGATCCAAGACAAAAACTTTATGGAGTCTCTCAAGCTTTTGGATGCTAATAAGGCAAAAATCATTCAACGGATAGCTCAAGAACAGGAGCGTTCAAAAGACTTGGGGAGGGGAGGGTTGTCACTATAAGGTGTGTGATTCGTAGACATGGTTACAATACTATTGTCAGAAGAAATCATGACTTGATATCATCCCATGTCGAGGAGTTTTTTTGGAATTCCATGTTTCTTTGGCGCTTAAGAAGTTTAAGTGCTTGGT